>ERZ1108167.6-NODE-6-length-564883-cov-26.672502_pt1 | contig 564883 bp, 517 predicted proteins | sample MGYA00403703_ERZ1108167 | MGnify/ENA primary metagenome ERZ1108167 (study PRJEB35170, sample SAMEA104062411) | human gut metagenome | biome: human gut; feature: human-associated habitat; material: faeces | place: Denmark | collected 2012-05-11 ...
CGCAACAACCGCGGCGGACGGCGGCTGGAGCCTGACGGTACCGGCAGCGGATCTGACCGCGCTGGGTGAGGCGAACTACACCCTGAGCGCAACCGCGACGAACACCGTGGGGAACAGCGTCAGCAATACGGCGAACCTGCAGGTCGATACCGCGCTGCCAACCGTCATCATCAACACCGTGGCCGGTGACAACGTGATCAATGCGGCGGAAGTGGCTGCAGGCCAGACGATCGGCGGGAAAGTGGTGAACGCCGAAGCGGGTAACACCGTGACGGTCTCTGTCGGTGGCAATACCTACACCACAACGGTACAGAGCGATCTGAGCTGGTCGGTTGATGTCCCGCAGTCCGTGCTGACCGCGCTGGGTAATGGCGACCTGACCGTCACCGCAACGGTTACCAACGGACACGGCAATACCGGTTCCGGCGAGCGTGATATCTCCATCGATGCCAGCCTGCCGGGCCTGCGAGTCGATACCGTGGCAGGCGACGATGTGCTCAACAGCATTGAGCATGGTCAGAACCTGATTGTCAGCGGCTCCAGCGATGGGCTGGCAGCGGGGACCATGCTCACGGTAACGGTGAACGGCAAAACCTATGCGGCGTCCGTACTGGCGGACGGGACCTGGAACGCGGCTATTCCGGCGGCGGATGTAAGCGCGCTGCCGGCAGGAACGGTAACCGTTACCGTTGCAGGCCAAAGCACCACGGGCAACCCGGTGACCATCAGCCATGACGTCACTGTTGATCTGGCGGCCGTCGCCATCAGCATTGATACCATTGCCGTTGACGATGTGATTAACGCGGCGGAGAAAGGGGCAGATCTGCTGCTTTCCGGCACCACCAGCAACGTGGAAGCCAACCAGACCGTCAGCATCACCTTTGGCGGCAAGCACTACACGGCCACCGTTGATGCCAGCGGTAACTGGACGGCGACGGTACCGTCTGCTGACCTGGCCGGTCTGAAAGACGGCGATGCCAGCGTACAGGTGAGCGTCACCAACGTGAACGGCAACAGCGCCTCAGCAGGGCGCGAATACAGCGTCGATGCGACCGCGCCTGCCGTGACGATTGATACGGTTGCCGGCGACAACGTGATCAACGCCAGCGAAGCGTCTGCAGGTGTGGCCATCACCGGCACCACCACGGCAGAAGCGGGTCAGACGGTCACCGTAACGCTCGGTGATAAACAGTACAGCGCGCAGGTTCAGGCAGGCGGCACGTGGAGTGTGAATGTGCCCGGGGCCGACCTGACCGCGATGGCCGACAACGGCTACACCGTACAGGTTAGCGTGAGCGATGCGGCCGGTAACCCAGGCAGCGCGGATAAAGCCATTACCCTTGACACCACGCCACCGGTTATCAGCTTTAACGCGGTCGCCGTTGATGATGTGATCAACAGCGTGGAGCATGCGCAGGCGCAGATCGTCAGCGGTAGTGCAACCGGTGCAAACGTCGGCGACAGGCTGGTGATTACCGTCGGGTCTCATCAGTACACGACAACCGTGGATGCGAGCGGCAACTGGAGTGTGGGCGTACCGGCCAGTGTAATTTCCTCGCTGGCTGACGGCACCGTGACCCTCAGCGCAACCATTACCGACAGTGCGGGCAACAGCAGCACGAAGACCCATGATGTGGTGGTCAACACGGCCTCGGTGGCGCTGACCGTGAATACCATTGCCGGCGACGACGTGATCAACGCGGCAGAAGCAGGCACCTCGCTGGTGATTAACGGCTCGAGCGCGCAGTTTGCCAGCGGGACGCAGGTCACGGTAACCCTGAACGGTAAAAGCTACACCGCCACCATTCAGAGTGACGGCTCCTGGGCGACTACCGTGCCGGCTGCTGATGTGGGCGCACTGACCGATGGCGGACATTATCCTGTCGCCGTTGCTGCCCAGGACAGCGCGGGCAACAGCGCGTCGGCAACGCACAGCATCAGCGTGGATACCACCGCGCCGGTGATCGGTGTGAATACGCTCTCTGGCGACGACGTGTTAAATGCAGCAGAAGCACAGCAGCCGCTGACCGTGCACGGTTCTACCAGCGCGGAAGCCGGGCAGACCGTTACCGTAACGCTGGGGGGTAAAACCTACAGCGCAACGGTGGCGAACGATGGTACGTGGACGCTGGATGTGCCAGCCGCCGACCTGGCGGCCCTGAATCAAGGGGCGCTGACGCTGACCGCTTCAGTCAACGATAAAGCGGGTAACAGCGGACAGACCACTCACACCTTGACGGTGGATACCGTGGCGCCAACCGTAACCATCGGCACTGTGGCGGATGACGATATTGTCAATAACGCTGAGCAGCTGGCAGGCCAGACCATCAGCGGCACCACCACGGCGGAACAGGGCCAGACGGTGACGGTTTCCTTCAACGATCACCGCTATCAGGCGACCGTGGGGGCGGACGGCTCGTGGTCGGTCTTTGTGCCGGGGCATGATTTCCTCGGCCTGAGTGACGGGAATTACACCCTAACGGCGACGGTGAACGACAAGGCCGGTAACCCGGGCAGCGCAACGCACGACGTGACGCTAAACGGTGATGTCCCGACCATAACTATCCACACCTTTGCGCAGGACGATATCGTCAGCGCCGCTGAACATGGTATCCCTCTGGTGGTCAGTGGTACCACCGACGCACCTGCGGGCCAGACGGTGACCATCACCCTGAACGGCAAAACCTACACCACAACCGTGCAGGCTGACGGTAGCTGGAACTACACCGTAGGCAGTGCAGACGTGACCGCGCTGGCAGACGGAGGATCGTATGTGATCCATGCCCAGGTGAGTAACACCATCGGTAACACTGCCAGCGACGATCACACCGTGACCGTGGATCTGACCGCGCCGTCAATGGGGATCAGTATCGACGCCCTGCAAAACGATACCGGGCTGAGCGCGAGTGATTTCATCACCAACGACAGCCAGATTATTGTTAACGGTTCATTGACCGCGCAGCTCGGCAATAACGAGAAAGCGCAGATCAGCGTGGACGGCGGGGCGAGCTGGATTGACCTGGCCGTCACGGGCACCACCTGGCGCTACACCGATGGCCGCACCCTGACGGACGGTACGTATCAGTACCAGGTCCGCGTGATTGATAACGCGGGTAACGTAGGGGCAACGGACAGCCAGAACGTGGTGGTGGATCTCACCGCGCCTGCGGCGACGACCATTACGGTCGATTCCGTCAGTCAGGATACCGGTTTGTCTGGCAGCGACTTTATCACCAGCGATAACCAGATCAGCCTGAAAGGGACGCTCGGTGCGGCGCTGGGGAGTGGCGATCACGCGCAGATCAGCCTCGATGGCGGCGTAACCTGGACGGACGTCAGCGTCAGCGGACTGAGCTGGACCTGGGTTGATACCCGCACGCTGGCGGACGGCGATTATAACTATCAGCTTCGCGTGATTGACGATGCGGGCAATATCAGCGCCACCACCAGCCAGGTGGTCACCATTGATACCGTGGCACCCGATGCCAGTAAAACCATCGCCATTGACAGCATCAGCGATGACACTGGCCTGAGCAGCAGCGACTTTATCACCCATGATACCTCGCTGACGCTGCATGGCTCGCTCGGGGCGACGCTGGCTGACGGCGAATATGCGCAAATCAGCATCGACGGTGGCGTGACCTGGCAGAATGTGATTATCACCGGCAACAGCTGGTACTACGTGGACGGCCGCACGTTGGGTAATGCCACCTATGACTATTATGTGCGCGTGGTGGATGCCGCAGGTAACGTGGGATCCAGTGCCCATCAGCAGGTGACTGTCGATACGGTCGCCCCGGATGCGGCGATTACGGTGACCGTGGATAACATCACCGTGGATACCGGCTTTGACAACAACGACTTCCTGACCAGTTCAACGTCCTACACCCTGAACGGGACGCTGGGGGCGCAACCCGGTGCGGGCGAGTATGTTCAGGTCAGTATGGATGGCGGCACCACCTGGGTTAACGCGACGGTGAATGGCACACAGTGGAGCTATAACGACACGCGTACCCTGACCGACGGTAGCTACAACTATCAGGTGCGGGTGGTCGATCTGGCCGGTAACGTCGGGGCAACCACGTCGCAGACGGTCACGGTTGATACCCACGCGCCTCAGTACGGCATCACCATTGACAGCATCAGTGAAGATACCGGGCAGTCCGGCACTGATTTCATCACCATGGACACCACGCTTACGCTCAACGGCTCGCTTGGCAGCGCGCTGGCCAATGATGAACGCGTGCAGATTAGCCTGGACGGCGGGAATACCTGGACAGATGCAACGGTAACCAACCAGCGCTGGAGCTACACCGATACCCGCGATCTGGCTGATGGTGATTACACCTATCAGGTGCGGATTATCGACCAGGCGGGCAACGTGGGCTCAACCTCATCGCAGGTGGTGACGGTGGATACCACGCCGCCAACCACCGTGGGCACCGTGGTGAGCTATACCGATGACGAAGGTGAGCGTCTGGGCTCCTTTGGCAGCGCGATGGCGACGGATGACAGCTCGCCGCTGATCAACGGAACGCTGAACCGCGCGCCGGATGACGGTGAGATTGTGCAGCTTTATCGTGACGGGATCCTGCTGGGCCAGGTCACGATGAACGGTAGCGCAAGCTGGTCCTTCCAGGATAACGGCCTGAGCGATGGCAATCATACGTATATCCTGCGAGTAACCGATAAAGCCGGTAACTATACGGAATCGGACGGGTTTGTACTGAACGTCGATACCAGTATCCCGACCACCACGGCGGCAATTACCGCGCAGACAACATCGGATACCACGCCGATTGTCAGCGGAACGGTCTCCGCGGATCTGGTGAACGGCGAGTACCTGGTGGTGAATGTGAACGGTAAAACCTACACGTCGCAGACGGGCGGCGCGGTGGTGGTCGACCCGGATCACAACACCTGGTATCTGCAGATCCCGGACAGCGATGCACTGAGCGTTGCCAGCTATAACGTAACGGCACAGGTGAAGAGCAGTGCGGGTAACGGCAATACCACCGGGACGGCGAGCGGCAGCCTGGTGATTGACACCACCACGGTGAATACCAGCTGGGCCACCACGGCGGGTAACAGCGAAAACTCGACCATGACCGTCGGCATGAACAGCAGCGGCCTGTGGAATATCATTGCTAACGGACAGTCCTATTCCAGCAGTGATGATTCAACCTACGCGGCGAACGCGCTGACCAATACGCGTGGCTTCCCTGCCGTAAGCCAGACCGCCGCCGATTTTGACCGTAACGGCACGCAGGACATCTTTGCGACTGAAACCACCTACGGCGGGTCTACACAGGTGATGTGGACCTACGATGGCAGCACTTACAACGCCAGCCAACTGGGTATGGGAACCACTATCTGGTACGGCGGTGTCATTGCCTACGATAAAACCGGTGACGGGTATCTGGACCTTGCGTATGGCGATGCCGGTGCGGACTCCATTACCTACCTTATTAACAACAAAGGGGTGCTCACGCCGGATGGGAACTATGGCGGCGCCGGGTTCTGGGGACAATTCACCACCATGCGTGAAATCTCCGGCGTCGACCTGAATAACGACGGCACCGTGGATGTGGTTCAGCACACCAACCGCAGCGGCGCGTACTCGCTTACCGTGATTAACAACAACGGTAACGGGACGTTATCCCTCGGTCAGAACCTGACTAACGTGTTTGTGGCAAACGTGGCGAATACCACCACAGCGGCGTCGATGACGTGGGCGGATTTCAACGGCGATGGCTACATGGATCTGTACCTGGGCAGCAGCTACAACAACAACGGCGGGGTGATCTACTACAACGACGGTACCGGGAAACTCTCCACCACCAAGAGCGCGGTTGAGGCCTCTAACGCGTCTGCAGGGTATCTGTCGGTGGCGGTGGACTGGAACGCAGACGGCCAGATGGACGTCATCAAGCTCAGTACCTACAGCGGATCGCAGACCGCAACCCTGTTTACCAACAACGGTTACGGTTCAAGCTGGACATCAAGTCAGCTGGCTTCCGGACTGGCGAACGTCACCGGTGTGGCCGCCGTGGATTACAACTGGGACGGCGCGCAGGATCTGCTGGTGTCGCAGCAGAACGGCAAGGTGGTGCTGGTGCAAAACAGCAAAACCGTTGCCGACGGCACGGCGATGCATCTGCACATTGTCGACAGTGAGGGTATCAACGCCTACTACGGTAATACGGTCAATCTGTATAACGCGGCGGGCGTACTGGTGGCCTCGCAGATCATCAACGCCCAGTCCGGTATCGGTTCGAACGATACCTCTGCACTGGTGAGTTTCTACGGTCTGGATCCGAATGAAACTTACTCGGCCGAGATCCTGAAAATCACCAATGGCGTGTCGGATAACGTCACCTGGAGCGGTCTGGAAGCCGGCAACGGTAAAGAGGGCTACGTCCTCACTGCCGAAGCAGCAACCGGGGGGCACAGCGGGACGCTTACCGGTACCGGGTATAACGACACCTTTATCGCCGAGGACGGCACGTATACCTATAACGGTTCCGGCGGCTGGACGACCCACTCGGATCACGACACCTGGAGTAACACCGGGGGGATGGACGTGGTGGACTACCGCAATGCGACGTCCGGCGTGACCGTCGACCTGCGTCTTTCTACCGCGCAGGACACCGGGTTTGGTACCTCACGCCTGCTGAACATTGAGGGCATTAACGGCTCGGACTTTGACGATGTCATTACCGGCAACAGCGGTAACAACCAGTTCGAAGGCCGTGGCGGTAACGACACGTTCAATATTGGCAGCGGCGGTCACGATACGCTGCTCTACACGTTGATCAACGCCTCCAATGCCACAGGCGGTAACGGCAGTGATGTGGTGAACGGCTTTACGGTAGGCACCTGGGAAGGCACGGCGGATACGGACCGTATTGACCTGCGCGACCTGCTTTCAGGCAGCGGCTACACCGGTACGGGCTCAGCGAGCTACGTGAACGGGGTCGCCACGCTGGACGGCAGTGCGGGGAATATCACCGATTACATCCGCGTGGTGCAAAACGGCAGCAATACCGAAATCCAGGTTGACCTGGACGGTAGCGGCGGCCAGTTCTCACCCACAACGCTGGTCACGCTGAACGGCGTGCAGACCGATCTGGCTACGCTGCTGGCAAATCATCAACTGTTAATTGCGTAAAACTATGCCGCGAGGAGCGATCCTCGCGGCCTTTTGCGTAGCTATAACGAAGAGCGATAAAAGATTTCACAACATTATGAAGACACATCCACAGTACGAACCCTGGTTGCAGGGCATGCTCATCATCGCGAAGCACTATCGGCTGGACTTCTCGGCAGAGCATGTTCGGGTCACGATTAACCATGAAAGCCAGTCTCCACGCCAGCTGGTGCTGGAAGAGATGGCACGCCAGCTTGGGTTAGGGATGCGTATGGTGGCGGCCGACGCGGTCTCCCTCGACCCGTGGCGTTTACCTCTGCTTGCGGAATTTACCGGCGGGCAAATCGCGGTCATTAACCGCATGGACAGCGAGGGCAACGTGAGCCTGCAGTTCAGCGGTGACGGCGGCCTGGAGACGACGCTGACGCGTGAGGCGCTGTGCTCACGGTTGACAGGACTGCTGGTGCTGCGCCCGCTCGAGTCCACGCCGGATGCCCGGGTAGATGATTACATCAAACCGTATGAGAAAAACTGGTTCTGGCAGCTGGCCCTGAAGGACTGGCGACGCTACAGCGATATTATGCTGGTGGCGCTGGTCGCTAACGTCCTGGCCCTTTCCGGCATGGTCTTTTCCATGCAGGTGTATGACAGGGTGGTGCCCTCGCAATCGGAAGCCACGCTGTGGGTCCTGTTTGGCGGCGTGATGATCGCCATTGTTTTCGAATTCATCATGCGCATGCTGCGCGTGCACATTTCGGATGTGGTGGGTAAGCGCGCCGACTTGCGTATTTCTGAACGCGTTTTTGCACACGCGCTGCGAATTAAAAACGGGGCCCGCTCTAAGTCAACCGGGTCGTTCATTGCCCAGATCCGCGAGCTGGAGTCGGTTCGTGAACTGATCACGTCCACCACCATTGCGGCCATCTCCGATCTGCCATTCTTCCTGCTGTTTGTGTTCATTTTGTGGATGATTGGCGGACCGCTGGTACTGGTTGTCCTGCTTGCCGTGCCGCTGCTGCTTATCCCGGGCCTGCTGGTCCAGCGCCCGCTGGGCAAACTGTCCAGCGAAGGGATGCGCGAGTCCGCCATTCGTAACGCCACGCTGGTGGAAGCGGTTCAGGGCATTGAAGACATCAAGCTGATGCGCGCTGAACAGCGCTTCCAGAATCAGTGGAATAACACCAATGATGTTGCCGCTAACGTCGGCATGAAGCAGCGCTGGCTGACCGGGCTGTTGCTGACCTGGACGCAGGAGGTGCAGTCGATTGTGTATGCCGTGGTGCTGTTGGTGGGGTGTTACCTGGTTATCAGCGGGGACATGACCACCGGTGCGCTGGTGGGGACCTCTATTCTCGCGTCGCGGACCATCGCGCCGCTGTCGCAAATTTCAGGCGTACTCTCCCGCTGGCAGTCGGCGAAAGTGGCGCGTAAAGGACTCGACGATCTGATGCAGCGCCCGATTGACGATCCTCAGCAGGGCAAGAAGGTGCATAAAGCCCATCTGCGGGGGGATTATGCGCTGGAAGAGGTGGGGTTCTGGTACGACGATGAAGAAAAACTCACCGTTCTGAACATCAGCAAACTGCAGATTCGCGCCGGTGAGCGGGTGGCGGTGCTCGGACGCAACGGCTCCGGCAAAAGCACGCTGCTGCAGCTGCTGGCAGGGATGCAGGAGCCTCAGCAGGGCAGCATTCTGCTGGATAATATCGCGTTGAACCATCTGGACCCGGCTGACGTGCGCCGCGACATGCAGCTGCTGAGCCAGCAGGCGCGGCTATTCTTTGGCTCCGTGCGGGACAACATTCTGATGGGCAACCCGCTGGCCACCGACGATGAGATCCATCAGGCGCTGGTGAACAGTGGTGCGCTGGAGTTTGTCCGCAAACAGAAAATGGGGCTCAACTACATTATCAACGAAGGCGGTGCGGGCCTGTCCGGCGGGCAGCGTCAGGCGTTATTACTGGCTCGCGCCCTGATCACCTCTCCGAACATTTTGTTGCTGGATGAACCTACCGCCTGGCTTGACGAGATGAGTGAGAAGCAATTTATCCAGCACCTTAAACCGTGGTTGGGCAAGCGCCGGACGCTGGTGGTCGCGACCCATCGTCTGCCTATTCTGGAACTGGTTGACCGTATCATCGTGCTGGAAAACGGCAAGGTGATCATGGATGGCCCGCGCGACGCAATTCTTCGCCAGCACGGTATGGCGCCGCAAAAAGCCTCACAGCGTACCGTGACCATGAAACCGACACCAGTAGCAGAGGAGGGCGTAGCATGACTGATTTCTCTCGCGTCAACAGCCGCCTGAAGGAGCCACGCTTGCCGCGGTCAACCTGGGTCGCCTGGTCGCTGTTCGCCCTGCTGGCGGTATTTATCACCTGGGCAAGCCTGTTCAGCCTTGATGAGGTCACCACCGGTAGCGGCAAGGTGATCCCCTCTTCGCACGAGCAGGTGATCCAGTCCCTTGAAGGGGGCATTATTCACAGTTTGCTGGTGCGTGAAGGCGACATCGTTGAGCGTGGTCAGCAGCTGGCACAGCTTGACCGGACGAAAACCGAATCAAGCGTGCTGGAGAGTGAATCGCGCCTGAATGCCGCGCTGGCAACCGCCTCGCGTCTGAAGGCCGAAGTGAACGACACGGCACTGGCTTTTCCGGCAGAGCTGGATGATGACGTTGAGCTGGTCAAACAGGAAACGGCGCTGTATCAGTCTCGTCGCGAAAGTCTTGAGAAAGGGCTGGCGGGTTTACGGCAGGGGGCCGAGCTGGTGCAGCGAGAGCTGTCGCTGACCCGTCCGCTGGTGACGCAGGGGGCAGCCAGTAAGGTGGAGGTGTTACGTCTTGAGCGTCAAAAAAATGAGCTTGAGAACAAAATCACCGAGATGAAAAACCAGTATTACGTTCGCGCCCGTGAAGAGCTGGCGAAAGCGAACGCGGAGATTGAAGCGCAACGTTCGGTGATGAAAGGGCGTGAAGATTCGTTGACCAGACTGACCTTCAATGCGCCGGTGCGCGGGATCGTTAAGGATATCGACGTGACAACCGTGGGAGGGGTGATTCCGCCAAACGGCAAGCTGATGAGCCTGGTTCCGCTTGATGACCAGATGGTGATTGAAGCGAAAATCTCGCCGCGCGATGTCGCCTTTATTCATCCGGGACAAAAAGCGCTGGTGAAAGTGACCGCCTATGACTACTCCATTTACGGTGGGCTGGAGGGCGAGGTGACCATGATTTCGCCGGATACGCTTCAGGATGAGGTGAAAAGGGATGTGTATTACTATCGGGTCTATATACGCACTGACAGTAACCATCTGACCAATAAACAAGGCAAAGCCTTCCCGGTGTTTCCTGGGATGATTGCGACCGTTGATATTAAAACAGGCAGCAAAACGATTCTGGATTATCTGTTGAAACCGCTTAATAAGGCGAAAGAGGCACTGCGGGAACGGTAAACAAAGGGCGTTCGGGAAACCGAACGCCAGAAACATTATACCGTCGACGTTACGTTAACAACGTGGCGTCGTTCTTTAGGAACGACGTTGATATAGTGAGTCACATAGGCGAAGTATAATCCGGCATAGTTTTCGACCAGTTCTATAAACGCCGGGTAAATCGACATCTGGCCATCACCCTGATCTTTAAGATAACCCGCCTCTTGTGCCGATTTGATAATACGGTTGACGTGGATCCGTGAAACAAAAAATTCTTTAGCCAGTAAGTTGGCTGAATAGGGTATTACTGCGCCATGTGCGGTTTTATTTTTTATGGCCTGCAGGTAAAGATATAACATTATCATCCGCCCTCCGTCTTTATCAATAAACAATCCCACTTCAGGCAAAACCTTCCTGAACGTTAATCCCCTGAAAAGGTATTCCGCTGCGCGACGGAAAAAGTTATTTCGCAGGATGTCGTTATCCAGCAGATTAACGTTGATATTAAACTTTGGGAAAAGAATACTTACCGGCAAAAATGCGCCGGACATGTAGCGTTTAAGTTCATTAAGTCCCTTTTCAGTCGGTGCGATTCTCGTTTTGCGTCTGTCTTCACTGCAGCGCCAGGTCTTGATGCGCCCGGTGGTTCTGAGCAAGGTGATGATCGCAATCACACTGTTGGGGCTGGCTATTTTATAACGGGAACATAATTCTTTAATTTCTGATACTGACTCAGCCTGATTTCCAAAGATAAAACAACACATGGAAAGAATAATGTTGAACCGTGATTCCTGAAGCATCGTTTTGTAGAACAAAGGTTGTTTTTTGTAGATGGCGTCATTAATGGTGTAGTGCTCTGTTATTGCCTCACTGAATCGCGGATTGTTTTTAATGACATCCCTTCGATGTAGCAAGGCCCTGGATGAGATATGATTATCCATAGCGTTTGTCTCTTATATGAATGAGCCGATAGATGAAGTATCCAGTCTTCTTTCGGATTTTTCATTATACCTTGAGATTGACATATTTACCGTTATTATTTGATGCGAATTTTATATTTATACTGCATATGGATACAGGCGGTGATTAACACAAAGATGTTCTCGTTAGTCACGTTGATAACGGTTTCTTAACCTGATGGTGTACTGTAAAATTATTATCAACAACAGGGTTTTTTTATATTTTGTTACATTCACAAATGGGATATGTGTTTTTGTGCCCAGGAGCAGGTTATGACCCAAAATATTTCTTTCAGAAATGCTGCTTTTTATGAGCAAAAATTTGTCATCTCAACCTGCCATTTCACATTTCAGGGGTACAGTCTGTTACTCAAACAGTACGGTATAGACGCTTCGCACGTTCGTTTTGAGGGGGATGAACCTTCCCGGCAGGATCTGGAAAATATCCTTAGCAGTCAAAACGCTCAAATCTCGGTGTTTCTCGGCAAAGGTGTGGTCTCTCTGCTGGAGAGCCTGAAGCGACTCGCTTGCGTGCTAAATAAACTTCCTGTTATTCGAAAGGTAACCCTGTACGGGGAAATGCCGGATGGCTGGCTGTATCGAACGCTGGGGAATCTGTTAAATAATACTTTCCAGCTTTCATTGATTCGTATAGCCAGCGTGTCTGATGTTATGACCTGTTTTCGTATGCATAATGACGTATTTAAGGATAACTCACGTTCATTGCGTGACCAATACTGGGGGTTGTCTTATCAGGAAAACGTAAAAGGTTTAACCGAAAGAGAGGTAAGCGTTTTATTAAATTTTTATCGCGGAATGTCAGTAAAAGAGCAATGTGAAAAAATGGGGCTGTCTAATAAAACGGTTTATACCCATCGTAAGGAAGGGGTTAAAAAATTACACCAGATCCGACGCTGGCTGAAAGATCCGCATGCCTTAAGAATGGAAGGCAGCACGGAACGGTTAACGCAAAAAGAAAGTCTCTCTGCCAAAGAGACGGCGGTTTATAATGCATTGCTAAAAAGAGAGATATTCCCTGCGTATCAGATCATAACCGATCGTTATAAGAAGGGGGTGGGGTTTGAGATACTCATTCGCTGGAATAATAATGGTAAAATTATCAAGCCAGTTAATTTTCTTACTGATATTTCAAGCCAGGAAATATGGCTAAAAATTACTGCGCTAGTGATTCATGCTGCGGTGTCGGGTATTAATAAATATAACGGTAAATATTATTTTTCCGTCAATATCCCCCCGCGACTTGCCTCGGGGAATGCACTTCCCGACATGGCCAAAAAGGCTGTGGCGATGCTGCTCAATCCGCAGTGGGCCGACAAACTGGTCTTTGAATTTGCCGAAGATATTGATGTGACCAAGGATAGGACGATCCCAGAAACCATGCGGCGTTTACGCAATACCGGGTGCCGGCTGTTTCTCGATGACTGCTTTTCCAACCATCAAACCATGTTCCCGGTAAGGCAGGTGCATTTTGATGGATTAAAGCTTGACCGGGATATCGTCGAGCATTTTGTGGCGAATGACAACGATTATAATCTTATTAAAGCGATACAGATATACAGCGATATGACCGGCACGGATTGTATTGCTGAAGGGGTGGATAGCGAAGAGAAGTTTGAGAAGTTAGTCGCCCTTGGGGTTAAAAGCTTTCAGGGCTATTATCTGTCGCGGGCGGTGAAAGAAGACGAATTAGATCGCATGGTCAGACTGTTTAGCTAAAGCGCAAAAATAAAGCCCCGAAGGGCCTTTATTTATTTTCGACCCAGTAACAGGCCGAGAACAATACCTACCGCCCCCGCAGCAATTAAACCCGTCAGGGGATTGTTTCTCACCGCTTCAGTGACATCGGAAACGGCGTCGCTGGCCTGTGCGGCATATTTTTTGGCAGCACCTTTAACCTGATGCTTTGGGGAATCAACGAAATCGCCAAACTGCTGCTGGGCTGAGCCTGCCAGTTCATCGAGTTTATTTTTCGCTTTGTCTTCTGCAAACTGTGTATTTTTATCAGTATTGAAATCAGTCATTTTTGCCTCCTTGTGTTAATAGTATAAGGATAGCCTCTCTTTTGCGTTTTAAGGGATGCAGGGCGGAATTTGGCACAAAATCCTCCTGTTTTCGGATATATCTCTATGCCACAAACCCTTTATTTCTCATTCTCATCCTGACCGTAATACAGTTTCCCAATCCGGATAAGCGGGCGGCCCTGAGACTTGCGGTGCAGGTTACTGTCCCTGAGCGAATACACGCACCCGCAATATTCCTGCTGGTAAAACTGTTCTCGCTTGCTTATCTCAATCATGCGCGAGGAACCGCCCTGTTTGCGCCAGTTGTAGTCCCAGTAGACCATCCCCGGATAGCGCGCTGCCGCACGCTGGCCGCAGTCATTTATCTGCTGCATATTCTTCCAGCGGGAGATCCCTAATGAACTACTGATGACGCGAAAACCATTTTCTGCCGCATACAACGCCGTGCGTTCGAAACGCATATCGAAGCACATGGTGCAGCGGATGCCGCGCTCGGGTTCCCATTCCATGCCCTTAGCGCGTTCAAACCAGTTATCGGTGTCGTAATCGGCATCGACAAACGGCACGCCGTGTTTTTCCGCAAAGCGAATATTCTCCTCCTTACGGATGAGGTATTCCTTTTGCGGATGAATATTGGGGTTATAGAAAAATATGGTGTAATCAATTCCCGACGCCTGGATCGCCTCCATCACTTCTCCCGAGCAGGGGGCGCAGCAGGAGTGCAGCAGCAGTTTGTCGGCACCGTCTGGCAGGGTAAGTTGAGGGCGGATAAAGGGGGTTGTACTCATCGTATCAACTCTATGTGAATGAAATTTATTGAATTGTAGTCCCGTAATCGAAGAAAGTGAACGTTCAGGTCAAACCTCGGCGAACGTAAACATACACGTTTCTTTTATATGGCTCCGATCACGTCACCTCATATTCCCCCGATCCTGCGACGACTCACAGCAATCATGCATTGACCGAAGGAATAAATTCGACATAATTTATTTCTGTGGTGAATCCTCTTTGACGAGAGGGCGTTTCGGACTACTGCTGTCCGCAGGTATACACGCGTTTTTGCTTACCTGGGGAGAGTCACTGGGATGCACCCGACGCCACGATTCTTTCTTTAATTTTTTATCCCATTGGAAGGGTATAGAGTGCACAAGTTTAATTCCTCTCTTCTTGCGATTTTTTTGCTGACAGGTTGTAGTTCCGATCTGGTTCTTAGCCCACCTCAAAAACCTGAATACAAGGCAATGCCAGAGATAACCCAGTCTGTGACGCCATCCCAACAGCGTGCGATCATGGCTGGTGAGAGGCCTGATTGGTCAGAAAGGACGCCAGTCGGCACCATGAAACGATATTGATAAATACCTAACGACCAGGGCTGCCATTCGGTGGCCTTTTTTATTGTGATGAATGAGCGGGATGTGATGGCCGCAGCCAAAACGCAGAAGGCATGGTGAAAACGACCCTGCGCATGGCGTTGATAATCACCAGACGTGTGGAATGCAATTGAATCAAGTTAATGTTCTATATGCTTATTTTATCAATGCACCAATTCTTGATAAGATTGTTCCTAATTTTTACTGATGGAATAGGGACATGAAAAAAATTGTTGGCGTGATATTACTTTCCTGCTTACTTGCCGGTTGCGATAAACCTAAAATTGACTCATCAACTGATGATGCAATGAAATCGTCTATAGCTAAAGTCAGAGAGTCACTTCCGGAGAATAAGCGGGAGGAGTTTGATAGCGCTCTGCAAGTTGTGGCATTCAGTAACATCAACATGGCTGATCTCATGCATGCCTCATCAGACAATGACAAAGAAGACCTCAGTAAAAAGATGCGCGAACCCCTGTCGGGAAAGACTGCTGAGGAAGTCATTTCTTATGCTCAGAAAGTAACAGCTGAGAGAGAGCTTAAGCAGAAAGAACAGGCAATTCAGGAAATTAAAACGCTAGAAAAGAAAAAAGCTGACTCAGATATGGCTAAAGAAGAGCTGAAGAAAATCCAGGTTTTATCAGCCAAATTTACCAGGGAGCCTGAGGAAGACGGTGAGCCACAACCCGTAATTAGACTGGTTGTAAAAAACAAGAGTGAAAACGTTATTTCCAGAGCCTACCTGCATGGAGTGATAGCAAGCAGCGGACACTCAGACCCCTGGTTGGAAAGTAAGTTCTTTTACGATATTCCTGACGGGCTTAAACCGAATGAAGAAGCTACATGGGCTCTGGCTCCGCCTAAAAATTCTGAATGGGGTCAACTTTATGCCCCAAGCGACGCTGTTTTCACTGTGACGGTCATGAGAGTAGACGGTACTGATAAGCAGGCGTTGTTTGATGCAACAATGTTTACAGAGGAAGACAGTAACAAGCTTGATGAACTGAAGAAAAAATACCCGTGACTTTTAGCTAAAAAAATGACCCGCTTAGGCGGGTTTTTTACGTCCGGAGGAAACGTGGCGACAGATATATTCATCTGGTGAACCCAGATACGGGCAGAAAGGGAAGGGAAGTTTAGCCACACGATTCGCTCTGCATCCTTTGGTCGTGGTTATGAGCAAATCGCAGGAGATGAATTACCCCTGAGCAGCAATTCTGGTTGATGACCCTCTCAGCTAACTACACGATAACCACGTAAAAGCTAATGTTTACATAAACCTGTTTTAAAATATACAATACCCCCCTAAAGTAATAGGGTGTGATTTTAATTTATTGATGTTATTGATTTATTTTTGATATTTTTGTTTTCAGGGGCATACTGGGGGCAAACCCTAACCGCTCGTTTAACAGCTCCACCTGCTTACCGTCAAACTCCTTGATCCAGGCCCAATACACCCGATATGTGTTATAGAGGTTAATAGAGCGATATTCGCCCCGTATTTGGGGCGAATATTTGCGGGGTTAATTCAAAGCAATGTAGTCATCGTCACTTGACTCTATTGTGTTTGTTCTTATTGTTGATAAGAATAAATAATTAGTGTCATCGTTTTCCAACGAGCGTGTGATTATCGTGCTTGTGTATTCTTTAAATGCAGTGCTAAATTGAAATAAGTTGTTGGTAATAAAGTTATCATCTGTTGTTTCGATAGTTTCAGTTATGGTTGTCCAATCCTTCAGGTTTAAGCAATCATCATCGTTAGTTTCAATCGAAAACGTTCTTGTTGTCGACTCGAGGATAGTATTACAAGAAGGAACAATATCTGTTGTCTCACTGTATAACATTATATATGGTTTCATTTTTTTTTACCTGTTTTTATCTAAGGACGTATAGCTTTGCAAATACAAAAGGGGGCTGTCTTGTTTAGTTTCAATATGGTTGAATTTAATTGTGGTGCAAATTAGCAAGAAAAAACCTACTAGTATCACTCTAAAAGAACGCATTTCAGTGTTTTTTGTTAACCCAGCATAATACTGGACGTCATTACTACTGGCAATAAAATCGAAATACAAGGATTTAGTTAATGCGTAGTCTTTTTTGGATGTACGTAAACTTTTAAATGAAGATCGATGAAATCCAGAAACAGAAACTGAACGGCGCAACAATAATATTAAATCAAGTAAGTCGAGCATATTTATTAAGGCAAGAAAATAAATCAACAAGGTTGTAATGTTAAACTGTAGTTCTATAAGCTTTGAGTATGCGTATACCAATGCAGCTGAAAATGCCAGTATAACTGTTGTATAATAATTTGCTTTATCAAAAATATTACTCAAGGAATCATTGTTTTCTGTTATTCTTATTTTTAAAAATTCTTCTTGCCTTGATCTTTCATCAGGGGTTAAATTATTTAGGGTGTTTTTTTCATAATTTTCAGCTATAATACTGATTTCATTGCCATTTTTTCGTTGTTGAATCTTATCGAAGTCTAAAAGATAAAAAAAGTTAAAGCACCCGATTTTGCGAGCAATGGGGATTGTCGAAAACGTGAGTATATATAATTTCAACGTGCCAAAATTCAATGCTACTAATGATAGTCGGAATCTTTTTTTTGTTGAAACATGAGAGCGTGTGACTGTATCGAAATTTTTATCGACAGAAAGGTGTAGCAGCGGTGTAGAGTTAAAAAATTTCATAATACGAAAAATCATATTTTTATTCATAGTAAGTAATCCATTATTTTTTTGCTAATGTCTAGGCCTAATTCAATTTCAAGCCAAACCCATTGTCCGTTTGCATTCACTTCTAGATAATACCATTCCCCCTCGCTAACTATAAAGTCAAAACAACCAAACTTTAGGTCTAATTTTTTCATGAGAAGCAATGACTTTTCTTTGATGTGAGTAGGTATGTCAATGATGTCATAATCTATATGATTATTGTTTTTTCTCCAGTCTAATTTGTTTCTTGAAGCAATTTTTACAGGATAAAAATGTTCATCGATGATGGTAATACGGACTTCATAATCCTTGTCTTGAAAATTTTGGAAATAGCAAGGTGAGTATTTTAACGTTTTAGTGCTTTTGCTAAAGTCAACGAAATTGGTTTGAACGAATTCTTTTTTATTTTCATGTTCAATTATACCAGATGATAATGGCTTTAGTATCGGTGTAGTCAGTTCATTGATAACATTGTCAATGCAGTTTGTTATTAATGGTGTTGGAATTTTGAAACCCAAACTTAATGCGGTACGTAACTGAAAAATTTTATTGTCAGCCTTTCGTAGAATTGATGGTTTTGTCAGGCATGTTCCACTAAATGCTTCAGTTATACCGTCTGTGAAAGCAAACACCTCTCTGTAAATATGTGGGTGGTAAATTTTTTTAATAAAATCAGGCAACGTCTCAGGGGTAGGTTTTCTATAGTAAATTGATGAGCAATTTTCTTCAGAAAGAGTTAATCCTTCATTATTTTTTAGGCTAAAGCCATTTTTACCATATGATATTTCGTAATCTGATAGGTGATCAATGTTGAATCTATAGAATTCGTCAGGGCCATGCTTCTGAGAAATATAGTCTATCGTTTTGTCAAAGCTAGAACTTATGGCCAGTATCATTCAAACCTCCCAGTGTTTTGTTAATTTTATAAAAGGCTAGTATAAGTTGCAAATCATTATCACTCTCCCCACTACCGATACACTTTCTATATGTAGTGAGCATCATGATCCAAAGAGTTGTTGTAAAACAAAGGGTTGCAAAACACGACACTTTATCCCACATTAGAAGCTGAATTTGATAGGTTGTCAAAGTTACATAAACCCGCCGCTAGCGGGTTTTTTTATAGTCAAAATTCAGTAAAGCACATTGCGCCGTCCAACTAACCTGGGGGTGGTTTGTTGGGTAGTGTGCTCCCCTGATGTTCTGGTAAAATACTCTCTTTCCTAAGGGGGTTTTATGACTTGGCAAGGTGTACCTTTTCCGTATCTATCCAATGTGTCGGAACACATATCTGTTGCCCTTAGCTCGATACCAAAAATTGCTTTTGAATCACCTACCGATTTGACAACGCCCTTAATGACGGCAGCAGCAGCTGTTATAGGTGGTTGTATCCCTGCGGCAATTGCTTGGCGCACGTTCAAGTTAAGTTCAGCTCAATTGCAAGTCGAACGGCAAGAGCAGCAACGATTTTTGCGCGAGGAGAGAATTGCACACAATGAATCGTTAGAAGCAGATAGGCAAATGCAGCTTTTGATTGCTGAAAAGAATTTCAATATGGAAGTTTTGTCTGTTAATAGGCAGGCATGGATAAATAATGTTCGGGATCTTATTGCTGAATGTTGTGTAGTAGGCACAAAAATGTTTGATGAACGCTATGCTTTGAACAATAAAACTGAGCAGTTCAATAATTTCATGGCGGAATACTACACACCTGTAAATCTAACGTACAAAGAAGTTTTTGAACAGTTTAGTGATGAACTTGATTTGGCTCGTAAAAATTATAATAAAACACAAGAACAGCTGGATTTTCTCTACTCTAAAATTCGTCTGATGTTGAATCCTGAGGAGGAGGAAAGTTCTTCTATAATCAATGTGCTTTTCAGACTCCGGTGTCGAGGTGCAGAGCTTACGGAACAAGGAAACACTTACGGGGCAGTATATGGGGAATTGAGAGGGGATATTAATGAACTAATTGATTTAACACATACTTGCTTAAAAAAAGAATGGGTAAGAGTTAAAAGTGGGACCTGATTAATGATTTCATTTATAACCGCCTAACGGCGGTTTTTTTATGCCTGCAATTTGGGAGGAATCATGCAGAACTACACCCCGCCAGGAGGCTGGGGGCCGGTACTTCATTTTTTACATGAGCACCGCCTGTCAATTCAGGCAGCTGTTACGGCTTTCTGCATAGCTATAGCTTTTTCCCTATGGGATGGGCTGGCGTGGCGACGCGCAATAAATGCTGGCTTTATCTGTTTCTTTGTAACTCTAGCCGTTTCAGCATTTTTGGAGCAGTTAGGGGTTTCAGACATCGACTGGTCATTTGTTGTGGGGGTTGCTGTTGGTGGTGCGGGAGCCGACAGGTGCCGTTACCTGATTAATGCGGCTGTTACGTTATTTGCAAGTAAGAAAGGTATTAACGATGACCAAAGATGAAATTATTAATAGTCTGTTGGAGCGTGAAGCGGGTTACGTAAACCATCCTTCTGATAAAGGGGGTCCCACTAATCGGGGGATCACTGCAAAGACCGCCCTGGCTCATGGCTACAGTGACGTCCGCTCCCTGACAAAAGAACAGGCTCGCGCTATTTACGAGGCTGATTACTGGTATGGGCCGCGATTCGATCATTTACATAAAGCTGTTTTAAAAGATACAATACCCCCCTATAGTATCAGGAGGGCGTATGCCGCATTCACCCGCAGATAAAAAACGTATTCTGACGCGCGTCCGCCGCATTCGAGGGCAGGTTGATGCTCTTGAGCGTGCACTGGAATCGGGCGACCCCTGTCTGGCCATCCTGCAGCAAATTGCCGCCGTGCGCGGCGCTGCGAATGGGCTGATGGGCGAAATGGTTGAAATTCACCTCAAAGATGAGCTGGTGACCGGGGAAACAACGCCGGACCAGCGGGCCGTTCGCATGGCAGAAGTCGGCCATTTGCTGCGCTCTTATCTAAAATAAACCCACAGACCTCACAATAAGGGAAGAGACATTATGAAATCTCGCGCTGCTGTCGCATTTGGCCCCGGCCAGCCGCTCAAAATCGTTGAAATCGACGTGGCTCCGCCGAAGAAAGGCGAAGTCCTGATCAAAATTACCCATACCGGCGTGTGCCATACCGATGCATTTACCCTTTCGGGTGACGATCCTGAAGGCGTGTTCCCGGCGGTACTCGGCCACGAAGGCGGCGGGATTGTGGTGGAAGTCGGCGAGGGTGTGACCAGCCTGAAGCCGGGTGACCATGTGATCCCGCTGTACACGGCGGAATGTGGTGAGTGTAAGTTCTGTAAATCCGGCAAAACTAACCTCTGCCAGGCGGTTCGCGCTACTCAGGGTAAAGGTCTGATGCCAGACGGTACCACTCGCTTCTCCTATAACGGTGAGCCGATCTATCACTACATGGGCACCAGTACCTTCAGCGAATACACCGTGTGCGCGGAAATTTCACTGGCGAAAGTGAACCCACAGGCGCCGCTGGATAAAGTTTGCCTGCTGGGCTGCGGCGTAACCACCGGGATTGGCGCGGTGCATAACACCGCAAAAGTGAAAGAGGGCGACACCGTTGCGGTGTTCGGTCTGGGCGGTATCGGTCTGGCGGTTATCCAGGGGGCGGTGCAGGCGAAGGCGGGTCGTATTATCGCTGTCGATACTAACCCGGAGAAATTCACACTGGCAGGCGAAATGGGTGCCACTGATTTCGTGAACCCGAAAGACTACGATAAGCCGGTTCAGGATGTGATCGTTGAGATGACCGATGGCGGCGTTGACTTCAGCTTCGAATGTATCGGTAACGTTAACGTGATGCGTTCCGCGCTTGAATGCTGCCACAAAGGCTGGGGTGAGAGCATCATCATTGGCGTTGCCGGTGCGGGCCAGGAGATCAAAACCCGTCCATTCCAGCTGGTGACCGGCCGTGTGTGGCGTGGTTCAGCGTTTGGCGGCGTGAAAGGGCGCACCCAGCTTCCGGGCATGGTGGAAGATGCAATGGTCGGGAAAATTCAGCTCGACCCGTTCATTACCCATCGCCTGCCGCTGGAGCAAATCAACGACGCGTTCGATTTGATGCACGAAGGTAAGTCCATCCGTACCGTGATTCACTTCGGCGACAAGTAACTCTTCTGCCAGCGGTTTTTTTGCCGCTGGCGTTTCCTGCATAATCTTCTCTGAAGTGTGACCTGCCTTGCGCTTTTAGCCGTAAGCTAATCTCCAGCCGTGCCGATGACTATTTTACAGGCGTGTTTTTACGCATCTTACCTACAAGAGAGTCGACGGTCATGGACAACACAACAACGATGCAGGCGCAGCGCACGCTGAGCTTTTTGCATCATATCAGGCTGGTTCCGCTGTTTTCCTCCATTCTCGGTGGCATTATTTTGCTGTTCGCCTTGAGCTCAGGTCTGGCGGGCTATTTCCTGCTGCAGGCAGACGCCGATCAGCAGGATGTCACATCAGAAATTCAGGTGCGTATGGGGCTGTCGAACAGTTCTAACCATCTTCGCACCGCGCGTATCAATATGATCCACGCTGGCGCGGCCAGCCGTATCGCCGAGATGGATGCAATGAAGCAGAACATCAGCGAGGCGGAAAAACGTATTAAGCAGTCTCAGGATGGCTTTAACGCGTACATGAACCGCCCCGTTCGTACGGCGGAGGATGAAGCGCTGGATGCCGAACTGAAAACACGCTTTGACGCCTATATCGCGGGCCTTCAGCCGATGGTTAAATTTGCCAAAAACGGCATGTTTGAAGCGATCATTAACCATGAAAACGAATCCGCCCGCCCGCTGGATGACGCCTATAACGCCGTCCTGCTGAAGGCGATTAAGATCCGTACCGACCGGGCCAATGCCCTGACGGCGCAGGCGCACAGCCGCACGCAGCTGGGCCTGATGTTTATGGTCGGGGCGTTTGCCCTGGCGCTGGTGTTGACCGCGCTGACCTTTATCGTGCTGCGCCGCACGGTCATCAATCCGCTTCAGCGTGCTGCCACGCGAATCGAGAACATTGCGAAAGGCGACCTGACGATGCCGGATGATGTCGCCGGGCGCAGCGAAATTGGCCGACTGACGCGCGACCTGCAAACCATGCAGCACTCGCTGGAGACCACGGTTGGCACCGTACGCCAGGGGGCGGAAGAGATCTATCGCGGAACCAGTGAAATCTCGGCTGGCAACACCGATCTCTCATCCCGTACCGAACAGCAGGCGGCCGCCATTGAGCAGACTGCCGCAAGTATGGAACAGCTGACCGCGACGGTGAAACAAAATGCCGATAACGCGCACCATGCCAGCAAGCTGGCGGAAGATGCCTCCGGTAAAGCCAGCCGTGGCGGCCAGATGGTCTCCGGCGTGGTGAAAACGATGAGCAATATCTCCACCAGTTCGAAGAAGATCTCTGAGATTACTGCGGTAATTAACAGCATTGCGTTCCAGACCAATATCCTGGCGCTCAATGCGGCAGTAGAAGCAGCGCGTGCGGGTGAACAAGGACGCGGCTTTGCGGTGGTGGCGAGCGAAGTGCGCACCCTGGCGAGCCGAAGTGCAAATGCCGCGAAAGAGATTGAAAGCCTGATCAACGAGTCGGTTTCCCTGATCGATCAGGGTTCCGGTGAAGTGGTCGCCGCGGGCAACACCATGAACGACATCGTCGATGCGGTGAAACGCGTCACCGATATTATGCTGGAAATTGCCGCCGCCTCCGACGAACAGAGCCGCGGTATCGAGCAGGTCAGCCAGGCGATTTCGGAGATGGACAAAGTGACGCAGCAGAACGCCTCGCTGGTGGAGGAAGCCTCTGCGGCGGCGGCCTCCCTGGAAGAACAGGGCGCGCGTCTGACCGAGGCAGTCGGGGCATTTCGTCTGAGTGGCGCAAAGCCTGGCCGTTCAGTCTCGTCTGCGCCAGCGGTGAAAAACGCACCTTTACGTCCTGCGCCTGCGGTGTCGGGTGATAACTGGGAAACGTTCTGAGTCGTCCGGGGTAAACGGGTGAAAAAAAAAGGGACCGTCAGGTCCCTTTTTTATTGCGTTACTGCTTATCCGGCAGCGCGTAGGCAATCACGTAATCACCGCGATCCGGCGACTGACGGGCACCCCCCGCGTTGATGATGATGTACTGTTTACCGGTTTTCGGTGAAACATAGGTCATCGGTCCGGACTGGCTACCGACCGGCAGACGGTCTTTCCAGATCTCTTTCCCGGTGGCGGTATCAAACGCGCGCAGGTAGAAATCCTGGGTGCCGGCAAAGAACAGCAGACCGGACTGGGTAGCGAGTGACGCGCCCAGGGTCGGCATACCGATTGGGATCGGCATATGCATACGAATGCCAAGCGGGCCAGTATCTTCCACCGTACCGACCGGAACCTGCCACACCAGCTTGCCTGATTTCAGGTCAACGGCTGACATGGTGCCAAACGGTGGCTTCTGACACGGAATGCCCAACGGCGACAGGAAGCGTTCACGCATAGCCCCGAACGGCGTACCGTCCATAGGCACAATACCCATCTCAATGCCGCTGGCGTTTTTCGCCACGTTGGCACGCGGTACCATGTAGTTTGCCAGGCCCAGGCGCATATCGTTAACGAACATCAGGCTGTTGTTCGGGTCGATTGAGACGCTGCCCCAGTTCATCCCGCCAAGGGAGCCCGGGAACTGCAGGGAACGGTCGAGACCCGGTGGGGTGAAGACGCCCTGGTGACGCATCTCTTTAAACTGAATGCGGCACAGCAGCAGGTCGACTGGCGTCGCCCCCCACATATCCGATTCGGTCAGCGTCTGGTTGCCAATCATCGGCATGCCAACAGAGTACGGTTGGGTCGGGGAGTAACGTTCACCTTCAACGTTACCGGCCGGTACCGGGCGCTCTTCCACTTTCGCCACGGGCTTGCCGGTTTCGCGGTTGAGCATAAAGATCATGCCCTGCTTGCTGGTCTGCACCAGCACCGGCGTGGTGCCACCTTTACCGTCGGGTAAATCGTACAGCAGCGGCTGGGAAGGGAGATCAAAGTCCCACAGGTCGTGGTGGGTGGTCTGGAAATGCCAGCGCACCTGACCGGTGGCGGCGTCCACCGCCACGATGGAGGAGCTGTACTTGTCATCCAGCGCCGTACGCTCACCCGCCCAGAAATCTGGCGTGGCGTTGCCGGTTGGCAGATAGATCAGGTTCAGTTTTGCATCGTAAGACATGGCAGACCAGACGTTCGGCGTGCCGCGTGTATAGGTCTGTCCTTCCGGTGGAAGGCCGGTCAGCTGCGGATTACCCGGATCCCATGCCCATGCCAGCTTGCCGGTATGAACGTCATACGCACGCACGACGCCCGGCGGTTCGCCGGTGGAGAAGTTATCCGCGATACGACCGCCAACCACCACCACATTCCCCGCGACCAGCGGCGTGGAGGTCTGCTGATAGTAACCCGGCTTGATTTCCCCCATCCCGATGCTCAGGTCAACGGTGCCACGATCGCCAAAGTCTTCACAGACCTTGCCGTTATCCGCATTGATGGCAATCAGTCGCGCATCGGTGGTCGGCAGGAACAGACGACGAGGGCATGCCGCAGGCTGTGCATCTTCCTGTGACGTTGTCACGCTGCTATGGTCTTCAAAATAGCCCAGACCGCGGCAACGCTGCCAGTTCGGTGCCGAGGCTTTCGCGTCGTAACGCCATTTCTCTTTACCGGAGTCGACGTCCAGCGCCAGGACTTTACTGTACGGCGTACAGACATACAGCGTGTCGCCAATTTGCAATGGGGTGTTCTGATCTTCCGCACCGGAGCCGTTGCTCTGAGGAATATCCCCCGTGTGGGCAACCCAGGCCACCTTCAGATCGTTCACGTTTTGTTTGTTAATTTGATCGAGGGCGGCGAAGCGGTCACCGTGGGTGGTATTGCCCCAGTGCGCCCAGTTTTTCTGCTCCTGACCCGGTGCGACCGGTTTTACCGGTACCGGCTCATTCGCCGCCACCAGCGTTTGCGGCTTGAACATCCAGCCGAGGCTCACCAGCATCACGACCGCCAGAACGGCCGCGACGCCAAACGCCGGTGCTTTGTTCGGGGCGTTGTGGTTTGCTGCGCGCATAAACGGCCAGACGATGGCACAGAGGAAGGCCAGCACGGCAAACGTAAAGAGGCGCGAGAAGAGCGGCCAGAAATCCCATCCGGCATCGCTGACGGCCCAGAACAGCGAGGCGATAAACGCGATGCCATAGAGGACGATCCCGCTGGCGCGGTTGATGAAAATCAGGACGGCGGCAATTACCATCGCCACGCCCATGATCAGGAAGTACCCACTTCCGCCTACGGTAACAAGCTTTAAACCTAAGCCGCCAACAGCCAGACCGATGAGCGTCATCAGTCCGGCAAGGAGCCACTGCAGGATACGGGGTATCCCACGTGGCGCGCTGCCAAATGCCATTTCTGTCTCCTTTAAATCCCCCGCGTTGCGGAACGGTGCCGAATATGTACCAATTGGGTAATAATCTCGGAGGGGGATGAGGTTTTATACGGTTTATCCGCATCATGTGCGGTTGAATTCCTGTTTAACAAATAGCATGCGAACCATTTGGTGAATTCGCGGCTATGATAAAACTGTTAAATTGTTTTACGCAATTGTTAATGGATGATTTCGCATTTTTTGACCACAGAAACAAAAAACCCGTCGACAGGACGGGTTAGTGGATGAGGTTGTAAAGGCGTCTCAGGCAGGCATGGATTTGCGGATGGCGCTGAGCAGCGTCTGCGCACCCGGGGAGAGCGGGGTATCCACGCGGGTTAATATACCGATAGGTTCGCCCGCACCTGGCGACGTCACCGGCAGTGCGGTAAGCGTGCCCTGGCGGAGATCATCTTTCACCGCGCCGGAGGGAACGAACCAGACGTAATCATAATCCACCGTAAGCTGGCGCGAAAGCGAGGCTGACAGCGTTTCGATGCAACCTGAAGGCAGTGAGCAGCCCTGCATCTGCAGCAGTGTCTCGGCGTTCTGACGCGGAACGGTGCCTTTTGGGGATACTACCACCGGCCACTCCATCACGCGGCTTAACGTCACCGTATCCTGCAGAAGGGGGTGACCGGGACGCACGACCAGCTTCAGGGATTCCAGGAACAACAGCTCGTAGTTAAGCCCGCCCATAAGCTCGGGGTCGGACATGCGCCCGATACCGAGATCCAGTTCGCCGGATTTTAGCCCGGCGAGCAGCATAGTGTTATTCATGGTGGCAACCTGAATAGTGGTATGCCGCTGATGTTTGTGGAACTGTCCAATGACCGGAGGCAGAATGCCGAGCGCCGCCGTTGGCAGGGCACCCACGCGCACAATCTCCGTGGCGTGCTCCTCTTTGCGGTTGAGCGACTGTCCGGCAGTATTCAGCGCATCGAGAACCTTGACGGCGTGCGTAAGGAATTGTTCACCCACGAGGGTGAGTTGTGCCCCCAGCCGACCGCGGTCGAAGAGACGGGTTCCGGTGAGTTGTTCCAGCTCGTTCAGCGTTTTGGAGAGCGCAGGCTGGCTTAGGTTGAGAGTTTCAGCCGCTCGCCCCAGCGTTCCCTGTTGAGCGACGGCCACAAATGTATGCAAATGGCGCAAGCGTATGCGCTGACTGAACAGACCATTTTTTTCCATAGGCGATGTTAAAAACAGAGCGATGCGGGTGACAAGCTAAGTTGTTTAATTTTGATAACTTGATAGCAAAATATTTTTAACATTTGATCTGTTTGAGTTACAACATGTTTTTTGGCAGGGGGGAGAGGAAGAACGTCCTTGTTCTTTTCGTGCACATTGAGAGCGTTACGTCAGTGTATAGCCGGGTTAAATCACGCCATCACCGCCGTCAGAGCACCATACCTGACCGGAGGTAAATGAACATTCATCCGAGGCCAGCGTGACATAGAGCGGTGCGATTTCAACAGGTTGACCCGGACGCCCCAGCGGGGTATCACCACCAAACTCTTTCACTTTTTCCATCGGCTGGCCGCCGCTGGATTGCAGCACCGTCCAGTAAGGACCAGGGGCAACCGCGTTGACGCGTATTCCTTTTGGACCAAGCTGTTTCGCTAAGGATTTGGTGAATACCGCCAGACAGGCTTTTGTCTGGGCATAATCCAGCAGCACAGGGCTGGGCTTAACCGCCTGGACCGAGGAAGTATTAATGATAGAGGCCGATGGTTTCAGATGGCGCAGCGCCGCTTTGGTTATCCAGAAAGGCGCATAGACATTGGTTTTGAAGGTCGCGTCAAAATCTTCCGTGGTGAGCTCTTCAAGGGATTCCCGGTATTGCTGACGACCGGCGTTATTCACCAGAATGTCCAGTCCCCCCAGTTTGGCCACCGCCTCTTCTACCAGAATCTGGCAGAACGTCTCATCCCGAATGTCACCCGGCAGCGCGACGGCAATGCGTCCTTCCGCTTTGATAAGCTCAATGACGTCAACCGCGTCTTTCTCTTCTTCAGGCAGATAGTTAATTGCGACGTCAGCCCCTTCACGGGCGTAAGCGATCGCGACTGCGCGACCAATACCGGAGTCACCTCCGGTGATCAATGCTTTCTTGCCGGCAAGGCGGCCATGCCCTTTATAGCTCGTTTCCCCGTGGTCGGGTACGGGTTGCATTTCTGATGCCAGTCCCGGCGGCGTTTGCGGTTGCTCCGGGAAAGGGGGTTGCGGGTAAGCGTTCTGACGTTGTGTAGTATCACTCATAGCTGACTCCTTAAGCCAAGGGGTGAGATTTGATGGATAGTTGCAGCGTTAACGCTTCGCTGAATTATTTCTGCAAATGATCGACGCGCACGACAGGCGGTGATGATTTCTTATCAAGCGATCCGTTGATACTGATCATCTGATCGGGTTTTACTGTTCTGCCGTCGAATACTGCCTGGGGAATAATAACGTCTATTTTTCCGGTTTTATCCTGGAATACAAACTTATCGCCGCTACCGTCAATAAGATTTCCGCGTAATGAAATAGTCGCACCATCATGCATTTCTTTTGCATGATCGATGGTCATAATTCGTGCGTCATCGGTTCCACGATAACCGCTATCCAGTGCGTGCGGCGGTGGCGGTGCTTCACCTTTTTGTAACCCGCCGTTATTATCTGCCCATGCGGCCGGTACCAGAAATATCAAAAAAGCGGAAATAAGCGATAATTTCATCTGATATCCTTCATTTTGTGTGTCTTGACTTATTAAGTATTGTTGCTATTCCTTTATGTGGCAAATGTGATAAGTCTTAAAAACATTCGCTTTTGAAATCAAAAATATCGGTTAATAAGCGAAACGGTGATAGCCGCCATGAAGCGTCAAAGTGATAAGTTACCTGGGATAGATGAGAATTACCGATTGCTGACGTTTGAATATGGATTTCGTCAGGTGGGTTTTATTGTCCTGCTGTTCATTATCGTTGCGGCGATAGCGGGCTTCTTTTCAAGCGGAGTGGTGAGTGATACGCAAAGAACAAACTCGGCAAAGTCGCTGACCATCAACTACGAGCGCTTTGGCCGACGCCAGACGGAGTCGAAGATCCACCTTTCATTCCCGGTCAGAACAGAAGGGAAATACACCCTGAGTGTGACCAGCGAGAGCAACGATGTTTACGAGCCAGGAAGCGTTTGGCCGCAACCGGACAGCATGTTCAGTCGCGGGAATACGCTCTTTTTTGTGTATAACAACCTGAAAATGTCCGACAACTTCTCTGTCTTACTCTTCACGACCCCTGCACGCGCAGGTAAATGGAACAATGTCGTTCGCATAAACAACGAGCCGGAAATCCCTTTCTGGCAATTTATTTACCCGTAGGAGGCTGATATGGATATGGTCTTTCGTGCGCTGGCTATTTACCTGTTCCTCGTCGTGGTATTTAAAGTTGCCGGACGGCGCGCTTTGCTGCAGATGACCAGCTTTGATCTGATTCTCCTGTTAATTATCAGTGAGGCGACGCAACAGGCGCTGCTCGGGGAAGATTTTTCGGTCACCGGCGCAATGATTACCATTACCACGCTGGTGGTAGTGGATATTATCTTTGGGATAATGAAAAAATATTTCTCACCGGTAGAAAATATTCTTGATGGCACTCCGGTGATATTGGTTGAGAACGGCGTGCCGCTAGCAGATAAACTCAAAAAAGTCGACGTTTCCTGTGATGATATTCTGGTATCGGCACGCCAGAATAATGGTGTTACGCAGCTGAGTGAAATTAAATATGCCATTCTTGAGCGCAATGGTCATATTTCAATCATTCCTTTTGAGAAGTAAGAGGCCACGAAATGAGCAACCTTCACCATGATAACAATTATACCGTCGCCGAACTGACCAAAAAAGTGGCGAGCAAATTGACAGACTTAGGGCTTCGCTTAACCACGGCAGAATCCTGCACCGGCGGAAAACTCTCCGTCGCCCTTTGTGCTGAAGAGAACACGGCCGAATTTTATGATGTCGGCCTGGTCGTGTTCAGTGACGGCGCAAAAGAGCGCATTCTGGGCGTGCGTCCTGAGACCCTTGAACGGTATACGGCCGTGAGTGAACAGACGGTAACCGAAATGGCCGCCCGGATCCTGGAGATTGCCCAGGCAGATGTCAGTATTGCCATCAGCGGTTATGCCGGGCCAGAAGGGGGCGACGATGGCACGGCGGCAGGGACCGTTTGCTTCGCCTGGAACCTTCGCGGACACACGGAAACCCGTACCGTCCTGTTTTCCGGCGACTGCCAGGATGTGGTTGAGAAGGCGGTGCAGTATTCATTGTCTGAATTAGTGACCAGATTATCCGGCTGGGATAACGAGTAAATTAACGCGGAGGTTCTATGGCTGTGATTGTCATTACCGGCGGTACGGCGGGTGTGGGAAAGGCAACGGCGCTGCACTTCGCAAAGGCAGGCTACGATGTGGGGATTATTGCCCGCGATGAGACAAGCCTGCACTCGACCCAGGAGGAGTTAACGCGTTTTGGCGTCAAAGCCTGTGCGGTACAGGCGGATGTCGCCGACAGCCAGGCGGTGGTGGACGCGGCAAACGAGATTGAATATCGTCTCGGCGCGATTGATGTGTGGGTTAACAATGCGATGGGTGCGGTGCTGGCACCGTTTCGTACCCTGACGCCGGATGAATTTCGCCGCGTCACTGACGTGACCTATCTTGGCTTCGTAAACGGAACCCGCGCCGCGCTGGAATTGATGGTGCCACGCGATCGCGGCGTGATTATTCAGGTCGGGTCCACGCTGGCCTACCGCTCGATCCCGTTGCAATCGGCCTACTGCGGCGCCAAAGCGGCGATTCGGGGATTCACCGATGCGGTGCGCACGGAACTGATGCATGAGAACAGCCGGGTGCAGCTTTCAATGGTGCAGATGCCGGGGCTGAATACACCGCAGTTTGACTGGGCAAGAAACAAATTCGCCTGGTCTATGCGTCCGGTTCCGCCGGTGTTTGAGCCTGAAGTTGCCGCGAGCGCGATTTTTAAGGTCGCGCAAAAACCGGTGCGCGAACTGTGGGTGGGCAGCAGTACCATTCAGTCGATCGTCGGACAATTCCTCTTCCCGGGTTTCCTGGACCGGCTGATGGTGAAGAAGGCCTGGGAAGGTCAGATGACTGACGATCTGAATGACCGGGATCGGCAGGATTATCTCGACCAGCCGGTCAACGACCTGCACAAAATCCATGGGCGTTTTACCCCGGAAGCGAAAAACCGCGCCACGGCGATCACGTCAGGTGTGCCCGGGAAAGTCCTGTTAGGCTCCCTCGCGGTGGCGGGCGTTGTGCTGACGCGGCTGATGACCCGGCGTAAAAGGTAATCAGCGCAGCGCGCTACGGTTAGTCCAGAACCAGCGATAGCCGTAGCCGCTGAGGGTAAGCTGGACGGTTTTGCCACAGATCAGCGCGTCGTCATAGCGTTTATCCGCCAGGCAGGCGGTCCAGGTGGCGTGACGGATCCCGCGGGCGGTAAACTGGACCGGCTTGTCGCTAAAGTTAACGAAGGTCAGGATACTGCGCGCTTCGGCCTCGTAATAAATGCCCAGTACCGCGTCATCATCAATATTGATGAGACGAAACGGTGCGACAGCAATCTCCGGAAATTCAGAGCGCGTATTGGCCATGTCGATGATCCGGTGCAGCAAGGAATTGCGGTGCAGCAGGGAATCGGCCACGTTGATTTTCTGATAACGCCAGGGACCGCGATCGATGATCGGGGCGATAAACCGCTCAGGATCCGCTGCTGAAAAGCCACCGCCTTCTGACCCCGCCCACTGCATTGGCGTACGCACGGCATAGCGCTCTTCCAGCGTCAGATCATCACCCATGCCAATCTCATCGCCGTAGCGCATGACCGGCACGCCCGGGAGTGAGAAGAGCACCGCGTGGCAGAACGCCAGCCGTTTTTGATCGCCCTTTAACATCGGTGCCAGACGGCGTCGTATCCCGCGCTGGTAGACGTTCATCTCTTCGTCAGGGGCGAAGGTGTCGACCACAATCTGTTTCTCTTTTTTACCAATCCCTTCCAGATCTAACTCATCGTGGTTGCGCAGCCAGTTGGCAAAGCAGCACGAGTCAGGCGGGACAATCATCTTCTTTATGGCATTGCGCAGCGGTCGGGCGCTTTTCCTGGCAAGGCTGACGTAGAAATACTTATTGAGCCAGAAATTCAGCACCAGATTCAGACGGTTATTTTCGCCGAAATAGTCTTTATACGCCTCCACGTCGACGTCCACCTCACCAAGCAGTATCGCTTCCGGATTACGTGCTTCAATAAGGCGGCGCATATGCTCCAGGATCCATAACCCCTTTTTCTCGTCACCGCCGCCTGCCTGCGCGGTCAGGTGCGTTGCGGCATCAAGGCGAAATCCCGACACCCCGAGCTTGAGCCAGAAGAGGATAATATTTTCGATCTCGTTGAGCAGCGCGGGGCAGGTCAGATTCAGGTCGGGCTCGTGGTGATAGAACATATGTCGGTAGTATTGCCCGGCCTCGTCATCCCATGTCCAGACGCTCTCTTCCACGCCGGGAAACATCGGGGAGGTATCGTCCTCGTTTTTATCCGACCAGATGTAGTAGTCACGAAAAGGTGAAGTTGGGTTGCGGCGAGCCTGCTGAAACCACGGATGGGCGTCCGAGGTGTGCTGAATCAACAGCTCAATAATGACCTGCATACCCAGCTCCCGGGCCTGTTCAATAAAGGCGATAATGTCGGCCAGCTTTCCGAAGCGAGGATCAACCTGCAGATGGTCGCTGACGTCGTAGCCTTCATCCAGAAACGGGGTGAGGTAGAAAGGGGTGATCCAGATAACCGTCGCCCCCATGCGGCGAATGTAGCGCAACTTTGCGCCAATCCCGGCGATGTCCCCGCAGCCATCGCCGTTTAAATCATAAAAGAGTGCAGTATCAATCTGATAAATAATGGCTCGGGTATGCCAGTCTGCCATAGTTCACCTCAGTGATAACCTTCCGTGTCGGAAACTTTGCCCCGGAAAACGTAGTAGCTCCAGGCGGTGTACACCAGAATCACCGGAATAATCAGTAACGTTCCGACCAGCATAAATAGCTGGCTGGCCGGTGGTGCCGCAGCCTCCCACAGGGTAATGCGCGGCGGAATAATGTTAGGCCACAGGCTAATTCCCAGACCGCTAAATCCGAGGAAGATCAGCCCAAGGGTCAGCAGGAAGGGACGCGAGTGGCTGGCCGGGTTGCGTGTTAGTCGCCAGAACCACAGGCTAAACACGCCTACCAGCAGGGGAACCGGCAGGAACCAGATGAAGTTGGGGAAGGTAAACCAGCGGTCGGCAACGTACTGCCAGCCGAGCGGCGTCCAGATACTCACCACCGCGATCACCACCACCAGCGCCAGCAGCACGTGCCGGGTCAGCTCACGCATGCGGTTTTGCAACGCGCCTTCACTTTTCATGATAAGCCACGTAGTACCGAGCAGGGTGTAGGCCACTACCAGCCCGATGCCGCAGAAAAGATTGAAGGGCGTTAGCCAGTCAAGGGCGGAGCCGACAAAGCGCCGGCCCTCAACGTCAAAGCCGTTAATCACTGCTCCCACCACCACCCCCTGGCTGAAGGTGGCAAGCAAAGAGCCGCCGGCGAAGGCGTAGTCCCAGAATTTGCGGTGCGAAGGCGTTGCCTTAAAGCGGAACTCAAAGGCCACGCCGCGAAAGATAAGGCCAATTAACATGGCGGTAAGAGGGATGGTCAGCGCATCGATAATCACCGCATAGGCCAGCGGAAACGCGCCGAATAACCCCGCACCGCCGAGCACCAGCCAGGTCTCGTTGCCGTCCCACACCGGCGCCACGCTGTTGACCATTACGTCACGCTCTCTGGCATCGCCCACGAAGTTAAAAAGCAGCCCGATGCCCAAATCAAAGCCATCCATGATGATATACATCAGCGTGGCGAACACGATGATGGCAAACCAGATAACTGAGATATCGACGCCCATCAGTTTCTCTCCTGTTCCGGAACAGACTCAGCGGCAGACAGCGGACGGGCAGGGGTGCCCGAGGTATTTGACGTCAACGTATCAACGGGCTGCGGACCTTTCTTGATAAGCCGAATCAGGTAGACGTAGCCCACGCCAAACACCGACGAATAGACCACAAAGAAGGCCAGCAGGCTGATGCTCATCTGCAGCGTGCTGTGCAGCGAGACCGCGTCGATCGTGCGCAGATAGCCATACACCACCCACGGCTGACGGCCCACTTCGGTGGTGACCCAGCCGGCCAGCAGCGCCAGTAGGCCCGCCGGTCCCATGCACAGCGCGAACCAGTGGAAGGGCCGCGACTGGTAGAGTCGATGGCGATAGCGTAGCCAGACGCTGACCAGACCCAACGTGATCATCAGCAGACCCATGCCGACCATAATGCGGAATGACCAGAAAACAATCGGTGAGTTCGGGCGATCTTCTTTCGGGAAGTCTTTCAGTGCCGGGACCTGTTTATCCAGGCTGTGGGTCAGAATCAGACTGCCAAGGGCAGGAATTTCCAGCGCGTAGCGGGTGCGCTCCTGCTCCATATCCGGCAGGCCAAACAGCAGCAGCGGTGTCGCTTCGCCTGGTGGGTTCTCCCAGTGACCTTCGATGGCGGCAATTTTGGCCGGCTGATGTTCGAGGGTATTCAGGCCATGCATATCACCGACGACGGCCTGAATGGGCGCGACCAGCAGGGCCATCCACATCGCCATGGAAAACATGGTGCGTATCGCGGGCGTGTCGTTGCCGCGCAGCAGATGCCATGCGCCCGACGCCCCCACAAACAGCGCGCTGCTCAGGAACGCGGCGATAGCCATGTGAATGAGACGGTAAGGGAAGGAGGGGTTAAAAATGATGGCCAGCCAGTCCTCCGGAATGACCTGACCGTTCTGAATACTGAACCCCTGTGGCGTGTGCATCCAGCTGTTGGAGGCGAGGATCCAGAAGGTGGACATCAGCGTACCCAGCGCGACCATACAGGTCGAGAAAAAGTGCAGGCCCGGGCCGACCTTGTTCCAGCCGAACAGCATCACGCCAAGAAAACCGGCTTCGAGGAAGAAGGCGGTTAAGACTTCATAGGTCAGGAGGGGGCCGGTAATACTGCCAGCAAACTGTGAGAATCCGCTCCAGTTAGTGCCGAACTGATAGGCCATGACCAGACCGGAAACGACCCCCATACCGAAGTTAACGGCAAATATCTTTAGCCAGAAATGGTACAGCGAGCGCCACACCTCATTTTTGGTGCGAAGCCACATCCCTTCGAGCACCACCAGATAGCTGGCAAGACCGATGGTGATCGCCGGGAAAAGAATATGAAACGAGACGGTAAAAGCGAACTGGATTCTGGCGAGGTGAAATGCGTCGAGTTCGAACATGGTCCGTACCTCTGGAACTGTTGCGCACGAGGATTGCCAGGCAGTCCGGGGCTGCCTGGCAAAATCGGTTACGGTTTTTTCTTCCCGGCACCCAGTTCGGCGCCGGTCAGCGGGTCGGAATGTGGATCGGACTTCGTGCGGGCCGACATCGCTTTGACCAGCGTGGCCTGTTCGGTCGTCAGCGTCACGCTTGCACTCCCGTCACCGCCGTCAACGGCAGGTTGGGGGGATTCAACGTAGTCGAAATGTTTATCGCTGTTCCAGCTTCCGCGAACCTCTCCACCTTCAGACATATTGTAGTACTTGTTGGTGTATTCCTCGATTGGCGGCAGTTTTCCCGGAGGGAAATTATTACGAATGGACTGAAGCGCCTTCTCAAAGGAGAGCTGATGCGCCGCCTCACGCGTCATCAGAAACGCCAGCGCATCCTTCACGCCCGGATCGTCCGTGACGTTAATCAGCCGTTCATAGATGATCTTCGCTCGGGCCTCGGCAGCCACATTTGAGCGCAGATCGGCGGTCGGCTCGCCAATGGTGTCGACATAAGCCGCCGTCCACGGCACCCCGGCGGAGTTGGTCAACGGAGTACCGCCACCGTAAAGCAGGGAGGTGATATGGCTGTCGTTACCGTTTTCGGTCATGGACCGATACAGCTCGGCTTCATTTTCCACGCCCTCCGCCAGTGCGCCTTTAGCCCCTTTATTAAGCATACCCACCAGGGTACCGATAATTTCAAGGTGGCTTAACTCTTCGGTCGCGATATCCATCAGCATATCTTTACGACCCGGGTCGTCATCACTCAACCCCTGAGTGAAGTAACGGCAGGCGGCGGCCAGCTCGCCCTGAGGACCGCCGAATTGTTCCAGTAATAAATTGGCAAGGCCGGGATTCGGTTCGGCAACCCGAACCGTATATTGTAATTGTTTGACGTGTCGAAACATGTCTTCTCTCCTGAGGTTATTTTTTTGCTTCGACACCGGATGCGTCTGAACGCAGCAGGAACTGTTCGGTGGTCTGTGGAATGTGGCGAATCAGCCAGTCGGCCATCTCGCGCTCTTCCGCCAGGATACTCTCAATGGCGGGCACGGAAGCCATGTCGCCCGCTTTTTTGGCCGCGGCCAGCAGGGAGGTGTAGCAGGCTATTTCAAACTGTTCGAAAACATAGCCGCTGATAGACCCTTTGACGATCTCATCAGAGGGGAACATCCCGCCAATGGATTGTCCGAGCGCCGCCATTTTACTCATTGAATCTTTTAAAACCGAACGAGAAATATCATTACGGTCGAGGATCTCTTCCAGTAAGGTAATTTGTCGCTTTGTTTCACTAATATGCTGCTCAATTCTGGCGCGAACATCGGGATAATTATCGATACGGCTGGCCATGGATTCCAGCATAGATTCGGCTTGCTTTTCCATCGCATGGGCATCGCGTAGCCAGTCATGGTAGTGTTCTACGTGATTCATTATAATGTCCTCATTATGGTGTCGCTTATTTGGTCTCACTCTCAGCAGCCTGATCGGCACGCGCAGCACTGTAGCCAGATAAATGGCCGACAATATTGGCGTAGATACTGATGATAATGACCCATAGCACGCTGCTCTTCCACCATAAAACGGAAGGGATAGCGAGTATGAACCATATTATTGCTGCCGTTAAATGGCACCGTTTAATAGTCCTGGGACTGATGCTTATTTTATTTAACCTTTGCTATAGCGTCATTTTTGCGCTTTTTGGTTAATATTGCCTACGGCCAGGTCGGTAAGTTTAAGATCGGTTTCTTTCTCTTCTTCCAGCGTTTCGGCCAGAAGTTTAACGGCTTTTTTATAGCCCAGTTGTTCTGCTAATGTGGCGAGGGTACCGTAACTGGCAATTTCGTAATGCTCCACTTTTTGTGCTGCGGCAATTAATGCGGCGTCACGCACCTCATTTTTCTCGGTGCTCTCGATGACCTCATTGGCCTCTTCAATCAGGCCTTCCATTGCTACGCACTTCATACGCTTGAGCTTAAGGCCAGATTCTTGCTCGATAATCTGGTCGATACGCTCAATCTGTCCCTGCGTCTCTTCAAGGTGTGCACTAAAGGCTGCGCTCAGTTTTTCACTGGAGGCAGCACGAGCCAGTTTGCCGAGCGCGCGGGTCAGCTGCTTCTCAGCGCTGTAGGTATCGGACAGGAGGTGAATAAACACATCTTCGACACTTTTCATATTCATCATTACGCTCCGGTAAAATAAAGAAGGGGTACTGCGAGCCTGGAGGCCCGCAGCATGCTCTCTGTTTTAAATAAAAGAGATTTACATCAGATCAGGAGTTTTTTCGGCCACCACCGTGGCTGTTTTCTCCTCCTTTCTTACCTGCTTCAGATGCGCGTTGCGGATCGTTTTTAAAATTACCGCCGCTGTGCTGGCCACCTTTACGTCCAGCTTCTGATGCTTTTTCACGGTCTTGTGCGAAATTACCGGAACCACCACGATGCTCTGCCATATTAAACCTCATATATTGGTTATGTCAGTTAAGATACGAAAATATTCCGTATCACTCGTCGTTCGAATAATAACTTTAGTCGGTGTTTCATATTCGTCAAATATGTTTTGTAAACCATTGCTTCGTTGCTGAGATATTTCTGATGGTTAACGCTTCGTTTAATATGAATATATCCTGGGTGGCTTGCGGTTAACTGCCTGTCTTCATGGAATTAATCCGCGAGCCGCAGGGGATAACTGTTTTTCTTGCATTGTTTATGCCTGAAGCGCGTGCGGCAGTCTAAAAATTACAGACTAATCTTAAGGAGAAATATTGAAAATCCGCTTGTTGCGTTAACGAAATAAGATATATGCCACTAATATTTGTTTTTAATGAGATATTACCTCTTAAGATAATGCTATTTATTACCTCTTAATGGTTAAGCGATGAGGTTATTAATAATACAGTTTGATCAGAAAGCGCTTTATTTAGAGAAGGTGAATCTACATTTAGAGAAGGTGAATCTGCCAGGTCATATGGGTGTCAGGGCAGGCCAGCACACGCTTTAACCACTCCTGTCTTAAGATCACAAATCGGAAATTCTTCCCCCCAGAGAGAACGGGTTTCTCTACACTCCAGGTAATATTCACTGGAGGCATGACATCATGGCGAACACCATCACGGCTGATGATATTCGGGAACACTTTTCGCAGGCTATGTCGGCGATGTACCAGCAGGAAGTTCCGCAGTACGGCACCTTGCTCGACCTGGTTGCGGACGTAAACCTGGCGGTTCTGGAAAATAACCCACTATTACATGAACAACTGGCGAACGCGGATGAACTGGCGCGCCTGAATGTGGAGCGTCATGGGGCGATCCGCGTGGGTACCGCGCAAGAGCTTTCGACCTTGCGTCGTATGTTTGCCATTATGGGAATGTACCCGGTCAGCTATTATGACCTCTCTCAGGCGGGTGTGCCCGTCCACTCCACGGCGTTCCGCCCGGTCGATGATGCGGCGCTGTGCCGAAATCCGTTTCGTATCTTTACCTCGCTGCTGCGCCTCGAACTGATTGACAACGTCGTCCTGCGTGAGCGTGCCGCGGAGATCCTGTCTCACCGCAATATCTTTACCCCGCGTTGTCTGGAACTTATCGCGCTGCATGAGGCAGAAGGGCACTTTACGGATGCGCAGGCGCAGGCGTTTGTACAGGAGGCGTTAGAAACCTTCCGCTGGCATCGTCATGCGACGGTCGACCAGGAGACCTATCTGGCATTGCATAACGAGCACCGACTTATTGCGGATGTGGTCTGTTTCCCGGGTTGCCATATTAACCACCTCACGCCACGTACGCTGGATATTGACCGGGTGCAGGAGCTGATGCCGAAGTACGGGATTGAACCCAAAATTCTGATTGAAGGACCACCGCGCCGCGAGGTTCCCGTATTACTGCGCCAGACCAGCTTTAAAGCGCTGGAAGAGCCGGTGCTGTTTGCCGGGGAGCATACAGGAACGCATACCGCGCGCTTTGGTGAAATTGAACAGCGCGGCGTGGCGCTGACGCCAAAAGGTCGTGCGCTTTATGACAGCCTGCTTGCAGAGGCCGGTACCGGTAAAGATAACATGACGCACCAGCTCCATTTGCGCGAGATCTTCAGCGCCTTCCCGGACAGCGAATTGTTGATGCGCCGTCAGGAGCTTGCCTATTTCCGCTATCGCCTGACGCCATCCGGGGAAGCGCATCGACATGCGTTTCGTCCGGGAGACGATCCACAGCCGTTAATTGAGCGCGGGTGGGTTGTCGCTCAGCCGATTACCTATGAAGATTTCCTCCCGGTCAGTGCCGCAGGGATTTTCCAGTCGAATCTGGGCAATGAAACCCAGGCGCGTAGCCACGGTAACGCCAGTCGCGACGCGTTCGAAGCGGCGCTGGGTTGCCCGGTGTACGATGAGTTCATGCTCTATCAGGAGGCAGAAATCCGCAGCAAACAGCGTTGCGGTTTGCTCTGAAATCGTTACTCTGCTGGGGTGTGATGGAAACAGAAGGTTGTTATGCAAAATCCCTCCGCCCCTGTGATTGAAACGCGCCAGGGCGCACTGTCTGGTTTAACGGATGAAAACGTTCATCTCTGGTGTGGTATTCCCTATGCGGCGCCTCCCGTTGGCAACTGGCGCTGGCGTTCGCCACGGCCGCCTGAACGCTGGGAGGGGCTGCGTCTGGCCACCGCTTTTTCGCCCTCAAGCTGGCAGAACAGTGAGTATTGCCAGGCGTTAGGCGGTGGCGATCCCGGCCGGTTCTCAGAAGATTGTCTGTATCTTAACGTCTGGTCACCCGTCGAGCGGCCGGTGCCGCTTCCCGTCATGGTCTGGCTGCACGGCGGGGGGTTTACCATTGGCGCGGGTGGCCTGCCGCCCTATAACGGTAAGGCGCTGGCAACGCGCGGCGTGGTGGTTGTGACGATCAATTACCGTCTTGGTCACCTTGGCTTTTTTGCCCATCCCACGCTGGAGGGAGAAGAAGACCGGGTGGTGCATAACTTTGCGCTGCTGGATCAGATTGCCGCCCTTGAATGGGTTCGGGAGAATATTGCCGCTTTCGGTGGCGATCCTGACAACGTCACCCTGTTTGGCGAATCCGCTGGCGCGCGCAGCGTGCTGTCGCTGCTGGCGTCTCCGCTGGCGAAGGGACTCTTCCACAAGGCGATTGTGCAAAGCGGATACACCCTGCCGGATACGCCGCGGGAACAGGCCCTGCAAAAAGGGGAAGCGCTGGCGGCGCATTTCGGCCTTGAGGAGGCGTCAGCAGAACAGTTGCGTGCCATTCCCCCCGAAGCGTTCTGGCCGCTGGCCGCGCCGCTGAACATCGCCCCGGCCCCCATCGTCGGAGACTGTGTTCTGCCGGAATCAATGCTCGATGTGTTCTTTGCCGCGCGTCAGCATCCTGTTCCGGTGATGATTGGGTCGAACAGTGACGAAGCCAGCGTGATGGCGGTATTTGGTATCGATCTCGCCGGTCAGATCCAGAAGCTTCGCCGTGAACGTCGCTTTGGACTGGGGCTGATCAAACTGCTCTATCCGGGTGTGAAAGGGGATGTGGAGCTTGGCAGGCAGGTGTGCCGGGATATGGCTTTTACCACCATGGGATATGTGGTGATGCAGGCCCAGCAGCGCGTGGGCGGCTTGTGCTGGCGTTACTGGTTCGACTATGTGGCGGAAGCAGAACACGCAACCTATATCAACGGTGCCTGGCACGGTAATGAGGTGCCGTACGTGTTTGACACCCTTGGTGAGATTGAGCCTTCCTGCCACTACGTTAACGCGCGAGACCGGCAATTCGCAGCGCAGGTTGCAGATTATTGGGTGAGCTTTGCGCGTGACGCCGGTCACCGGGAAAGTCTTCCTGGCCCGACGCACTGGCCGGCCTGTCGAAAAGGAAGGGACGTGCTGCTACGTATCGGCGTGAATAAACATGCAGGTTTCAGGCTTGAAAACCGCTTTATGCGCGCGCGAATGAGCCTCTTTAAGCGCGTCATGAAACACCATGTGAGCCTCGACTGAGCAGGCAGGCGCGAAACGCCGCCAGCCCATTTTCCTGGCCAGGCGATTCGCGCAGAACCAGTCTGTAGCTCGCACCCGTTTTAATGCTGCTCTCAAAAGGCCGCGCCAGCCTTCCGGCGCGGACATCTTCTTCCACCAGCGTTTCGTCGGCAATGGCCACCCCCAGCCCCTGAATGGCGGCCGTGATGGCAAGGTCCATCGTGTCGAAGTGTTGATTTTTGTGCATAACAACCCCCGGGCCTTCCTGCTTCGCCAGCCACAAGGACCAGTCTGTCTTATCCCGTGTCGGGTGAAGGAAGGTTAACGCACCCAGTTCGCAACCTGCTCGCAGGGGGCTCATTACCGGGGTTAACGCCTCTTCAAACAGCAGATCGCCCGCGCTCATATGGGTGCCAAATACAATGGCCGCGTCGTAAGATTCCGTTTTGAAATTGACGTTATGGTCGGTGGTAGTGGTCAATGCGATCTGCAGATCCGGTTGCTCACGCTCCACCTCCAGCAGACGAGGCACCAGCCAGCGCATGGCGCAGGTGGGTGCTTTGAGTCGGATCACGGTTTGCTGGGTACGGGCCCGATCGGCCAGGGTCAGCAGCGTTTCAAAAGTGGATTGCAATTCCGGAAGCAGGGCGCTGCCCTGTGGGGAGAGGCGCAGGCCGCGCGCATGGCGCTCGAACAGCGGAAAGCCGAACCACGCTTCAAGGGTGGCGATTTTGCGACTTACGGCTCCCTGCGTCAGACAGAGCTCAGTTGCGGCATGGGTCAGATTCAGATGACGCGCGGTGACTAAAAAGGCGTCGATGGCATTAAGCGGGAGCGAACGGCGCGACATTAAACACCTCAGGTATGCGTTTTTCTCATGGCTATTATGACAACAATTCGATTGTCCCGACAACTGACTTGTTGTTTGAATAGTTATGCATTCATCATGAGAAAGGAAAGAGGATGACGTTACACACTCCGGTGCACACCCGTTCCAAATTACCCGATGTGGGGACCACGATTTTTACCGTTATCGGCCAGCTCTCCGCCCGGCATAACGCCATCAATCTTTCTCAGGGTGCACCCAATTTTTCCTGCGATCCCAAACTGGTCGCCGGGGTGACCCGGGCGATGGAGGCAGGGCATAACCAGTACGCGGCAATGACCGGCCTGCAGCCGCTTAAAGAGCGTATTGCGGATAAAATTGCCACCCTCTACGGCACGCACTATGACCCGGCCAGCGAAGTGCTGGTCACCGCCAGTGCCAGCGAAGGACTCTATTCGGCGATCAGCGGGCTGGTGCACCCGGGCGACGAAGTGATCTACTTTGAACCGTCGTTTGACAGTTACGCCCCGATTGTTCGCCTGCAGGGGGCCACGCCGGTTGCCATTAAACTGACGGTGCCGGATTTTGCCGTCAACTGGGATGAAGTCCGTGCGGCGATCACCCCGCGTACGCGCATGATTATCATCAATACCCCGCACAACCCGAGCGGGCAAGTCTTCTCAGCAGAGGACCTGCAGCAGCTGGTGGCGGTGACCCGCAATACCGATATCATTATTTTGTCTGACGAAGTGTACGAACACGTCGTCTTTGATGGTGAACCGCACCACGGTATGGCGACACATCCGCAGCTGGCGGAGCGTAGCGTCATTATCTCTTCCTTCGGAAAAACCTATCACGTGACCGGCTGGCGCGTGGGTTACTGTGTTGCTCCGGCGGTACTGATGGATGAGATTTGTAAAGTCCATCAATTTCTGATGTTTTCTGCCGATACGCCGATGCAGCATGCGTTTGCAGAGCACATGATTGACCCGCAAACCTGGCTGTCGCTGGCGGCGTTTTATCAGCGCAAACGCGATCTGCTGCAAAGTTTGCTGGAAGCATCACCGTTCAGACTCTTGCCGAGCGCCGGTTCGTTTTTCCTGCTGGCCGACTACAGCCAGTTTAGCGATGAGCGCGACAGTGAACTGGTGAAACGGCTGATCGTTGAGTATGGAGTGGCCACCATTCCGCTGTCGGCGTTTTATGCGGATGGTACGGATAATAAATTGATTCGTCTCTCTTTTGCGAAAGATGAGGCGACGTTACGGGCAGGTGCCCAGGCCCTGTGTCGGGTTAAACCACGCTAAGGAGTTGGAGATGAAATTACGCGCGTTAGTTGTCGGCATGGGATTGCTGTGTACGTTTTCGTCATTCGCGGCCACCGAACTGCGGTACGGGCTGGAGGCGGAATATCCGCCGTTTGAAAGCCGAAATGCTGCTGGCGAACTGGAAGGGTTTGACGTTGAGCTGGGCAATGCCATCTGCAAAGCCGCAGCGCTGAAATGCACCTGGGTTGAAACCTCTTTTGATGCGTTAATACCGGGCCTGGTGGCGAAGAAATTTGATGCCATTAACTCGGCGATGAACATCACCGAACAGCGACGTAAAAGTATTGATTTTACCCAGCCGATTTACCGCATACCGTCGCAGCTCGTCGGCAAGGCCGGTACCGCGGTAGAGGCAACGCCCGCGGGGCTTAAGGGCAAAACCATCGGTGTCCTGCAGGGCTCTATTCAGGAAACCTACGCGAAAGAGCACTGGGAAAAGCAGGGTGTCACCGTGGTGTCTTATAAAGATCAGAATATGGCCTGGGGCGATCTGCTGAATGGCCGTATCGACGCCTCGCTGGTCATGTCCGCGGCCGGGCAGGCAGGTTTCCTCAGCAAGCCGCAGGGGAAAGGGTTTGGCTTTATCGGCAAACCGGTGTCGGACGACACTATCCTCGGCAGTGGGATCGGCTTTGGGTTGCGTAAAGGGGACGAGGCCACCAAAAAGCAACTCGATGCCGCAATTGATAAAGTGCGTGCCGATGGCACGATCGCTAAACTCGCTGATAAGTACTTCCCAGGTATCGATGTCAGCGTAAAATAACCGCCTCATTTGCCCCGACTGACGATGTCCAGCCGGGGCATTTTTATACACGTCTTTATACCTTTCTTTACACCTTTTTCGGGTCGTTCTGGTCGACAGAAAATATTTCGCACTTTGTACAGATAATCGCCGCCCAACAATTGGATTCTTAACCATTTTTGTTTAGGCTGTGCGTTCTTTCTTGCCGTCATTTCGCCGAGTGCGAAACACATTCACACGACCATAAGGACGTTTTTCCAGGCATGAATCGCAGACGTTTTCTAAAAGGCTCGCTGGCAATGGCAGCCCTGAGCGGCACAACTGGCCTTGCTTCCCTGTTTTCCAAAGCGGCTTACGCTGCTGACTCTGACATTGCTGACGGTCAGAGCCGTCGTTTTGACTTCTCCGTACTGCAATCCATGGCCCATGACCTGGCGAAAACCCCATGGGGCGGAGCACCGCGACCGTTACCGGACACGCTGGCGACCATGACGCCGCAGGCCTATAACGCCATCCGTTACGATGAAAAACAGTCACTGTGGAATAACATTGAAGGCCGTCAGCTGGACGTGCAGTTCTTCCATATGGGCATGGGTTTCCGTCGCCGCGTGCGCATGTTCTCGCTGGATCAGTCAACGTCACAGGCGCGCGAAATCCACTTCCGTCCTGAGCTGTTCAGCTACGGTGAAACCGGTGTTGATACGAAGCAGCTGGAAGGGCAAAGCGATCTTGGGTTTGCCGGTTTCCGTGCCTTCAAGGCACCGGAACTGGCGCGTCGCGATATCGTCTCATTCCTGGGGGCGAGCTATTTCCGTGCGGTTGATGATACCTATCAGTATGGTCTTTCCGCGCGGGGTCTGGCGGTGGATACCTTTACCGACACGCCGGAAGAGTTCCCTGACTTCACCGCGTTCTGGTTCGAAACCGTCAAACCGGGCGACACTACCTTCACCGTCTATACGCTGCTGGACAGCCCAAGCATCACCGGTGCGTATAAGTTCGTGATCCACTGCGAGAAGAGCCAGGTGATCATGGAGGTGGAAAACCATCTCTATGCGCGTAAAGATATTAAACAGCTCGGCATTGCGCCGATGACCAGTATGTTCAGCTGCGGTACAAACGAACGCCGCATGTGCGATACCATCCACCCGCAAATTCATGACTCCGACCGTCTCGCCATGTGGCGCGGTAACGGGGAGTGGATTTGCCGTCCGCTGAACAACCCGCAGAAGCTGCAGTTTAATGCGTTTGTGGACAAAAACCCGAAAGGGTTCGGCTTGCTCCAGCTCGATCGCGATTTCTCGCATTATCAGGACGTCATGGGCTGGTATAACAAACGCCCAGGCCTCTGGGTGGAGCCGCGTAACGACTGGGGTAAAGGTGCGGTTGGCCTGATGGAGATCCCGACAACGGGTGAAACACTGGATAACGTGGTCTGCTTCTGGCAGCCAGAAAAACCGGTGAAAGCGGGCGATGAGCTAGACTTTAAATACCGTCTTTACTGGAGCGCCATGCCGCCGGTCCGTTCCCCACTGGCGAATGTCTTCGCGACCCGCACCGGTATGGGTGGGTTCCCGGAAGGCTGGGCGCCGGGCGAAAACTACCCGAAAGTGTGGGCCCGTCGCTTTGCTATCGACTTCGTCGGGGGCGATCTGAAAGCTGCCGCGCCAAAAGGCATTGAGCCGGTCATTACCCTCTCCAGCGGTGAAGCGAAGCAGGTTGAGATCCTCTACGTAGAGCCGTTTGACGGCTATCGCATTCTGTTCGACTGGTATCCTACCTCGGATTCGACCGAACCGGTGGATATGCGCCTGTTCCTGCGCTGTCAGGGGGATGCGATCAGTGAGACCTGGCTGTATCAGTATTTCCCGCCTGCGCCGGACAAACGTAACTACGTTGACGATCGCATCATGCGTTGACCATTTATTCCCTCTCCCCGGCGGGGAGAGGGTGACGGGAAGGGACCATGACCGCCACTGAATCTGAAATAATCCCGGTGACTGACCATCTCGAGCTTCGCGCCGTCGAAGAGCGCTATACCGCCGATTTGCACAACATGGTCATCAGAAACAAAGCCTGGCTGCAAACCGCCTTTGACTGGGCGCAGCATGTGGGCACCGAAGATGACACCCGTCGTAATGTGCTGAGTAATCAGATGCTGCACCAGCGCGGCTACGCCAAAATGTTTCTGATTTTCAAGGATGAGGACCTGGTCGGCGTGCTGTCGTTTAATGCGATTGAACCCGCCAACAAAGCCGGATACATCGGTTACTGGCTGGATGAGGCGCATCAGGGACAGGGCATTCTGTCGCAGGCGCTGCAGGCGTTTATGCGCTATTACGTCGAGCGAGGCGAGATCCGCCGTTTTGTCATTAAGTGTCGGGTGGCGAATAAACCCAGCAACAATGTTGCCCTGCGCAACGGTTTTACGCTGGAGGGGTGCCTGCGGGAAGCAGAGTTCCTGAATGGCCGTTTTGACGATGTGAATCTCTACGGCAAAATTTACCCGCTATAACGCTCCCAACAGAGGCGTACGGGTGATGCGCTGGTCGCCGTTAATCACCTTTTCTCCGCGCAGATGGATGTTCTCACCGGCAAAAGCCTCAATCACCGCATCGTCGGTGATTTCAACCCGATGCTCAATAAGCACATCGCCGCTGATACGTGCCCGTCCCTGGATCACGACCTTATCGTCAAGCAGGATAGGGCCGCCGCGCAGCCAGGCCTGACCGCCAATCAGGACGTGGTGTTTAATGACACAATTTCCTTCCACCACCGCGTTTTCAGCCACCTGAGAGCTATAGCGGACGGTAGGGATGGCATCGTCGTCAAAACCGGCAATGACGCGGGCGTTACCGTACACTTTTGCGCAGTCACATACCCAGACGTTATTGAGATCGTTGCCTTCGAGGATGGCGCTGTCGAAAACTTCCGCCCGGTGTTCAACGAAGGCATAATTAACCATTGCCTCGCCGTAGATTTGCGCCTGATGCACAATGCGGGACTGGCTCACCGTCGCCTTGTCATAAATTTTCAGGATCTGCTCATGGTCCGGCGTAAGCCCTTTGGCAGCAATCACCACGCTGTTATGAAGCACCCGCGCCTCGCCGAAAATATGGCATTCGCCGCGCACGCAGGATTGTTGTATCGTGACATTGTCACTTATGCGCGCGCCGTGACTGACCTCCGCGCCGTCCAGCCAGCAGTTGTCGCCAATCTGCGCGTCATGACTGACGATGCAAGGCAGGGTAAGGCGCGCGTTGCCGGACACCGTCGCACCGGCAAAGACGACGCTGTTTTCATCGTAGATCCAGCAGTCGCCTTCGTGCGCGAGGGCGCTCTCATCTTCAACCCAGCCGCCTTTCGTGCCGCTCACGATGTCGTTAAAATTCGCCGTGGCAATAATCTGTCGTAACGACGTCGTGTGCGTTGTCTCGCCGTTTTTCCATTGCCAGAGGCGGGTGTCCTCGCTGAGCCTGTACTTTTTCATCATGGAGTCTCGGGTAAGCGTCTCCACTAAACGTAGCAAACTTTCGGCGTTTCGTAGTGCTGGCATCCGTCGCGGAAACCCCTTAAAATGGCATTTAAAATACATTTTAAAAATTCAAATTAATGAATAAAAATAACAACGCTCAACAAGTGCTTAACCTGCCCGCGGGTTACTTCGGTATGGTGCTTGGCATCATTGGGATGGGGTTCGCCTGGCGATACGCCAGCACGCTCTGGCACGTGACGCGCTGGCCTGGTGAGAGCCTGGTGGCCCTTGCGATTGTGATTTGGTTTTTGCTGACGGTGGCGTTTATCGCCCGGGCGATCCGTTTCCCGCGAAGTGTGCTGGCCGAGATGCGCCACCCGGTGATGAGCAGTTTTGTCAGCCTTTTTCCCGCCACAACGATGCTGGTCGCCATCGGTTTTGTGCCCTGGCTGCGCCCGGTGTCACTGGTGTTATTTGGCGTCGGGGTGGTGATACAGCTGGCTTATGCTGCCTGGCAAAGCGCCGGATTATGGCGCGGTAACCATCCGCAAGAGGCCACCACGCCGGGGTTATATCTGCCCACGGTGGCAAACAACTTTATCAGCGCCATGGCGTGCGGCGCGCTGGGGTTTAACGATGCCGGACTGGTGTTTCTCGGGGCGGGCGTTTTTTCCTGGCTCAGCCTTGAGCCGGTGATTTTGCAACGACTTCGTAGCGCCGGGGAGTTGCCTTCCGCGCTGCGAACCTCGCTGGGTATTCAGCTGGCTCCCGCGCTGGTGGCCTGCAGCGCCTGGTTTAGCGTCAATGGCGGTGAGGCGGATACATTCGCCAAAATGCTGTTCGGCTACGGCCTGTTGCAACTGCTGTTTATGTTACGGCTGATGCCATGGTATTTGTCCCAGCCGTTTAACGCCTCGTTCTGGAGCTTCTCGTTTGGCGTGTCGGCCCTGGCCACCACGGGGCTTCATCTGGGGCAGAGCAGTCCGTCGGGCTTTTTCCACGCCATTGCCGTCCCACTGTTTATCTTTACCAATGTCATCATCGGGATGCTGCTGGTACGAACGTTTATCTTGCTGATACAGGGCAAACTTCTGGTGCGCACTGATAAAGCGCTGCTTATGCAATCTGAGGAAAAATAATGGCTGTTGATGAAAATTACTTCACAGAGAAATATGGCTTAACCCGTACGCACTCAGAAGTGCTGTACAGCGCGGGCATTGTGAAACCGGGTAAAACGCTGGATCTGGGCTGTGGTAACGGGCGTAACAGCCTCTATCTGGCAGCCAACGGTTACGACGTGACCGCGTGGGATAAAAATCCCCTGAGTATCGATAATATTGAGCGTATCAAAGCGGAAGAAGGCATCGTAAACCTGCAGACGGCAATCAAAGATCTGAACAACCTGAGCTTTGAGGGCGAATATGATTTTATTCTCTCTACCGTGGTGCTGATGTTCCTGGAAGCGAAAACCATTCCGGGCCTGATCGGCAATATGCAGCGCTGCACCAGACCCGGCGGTTATAACCTGATTGTTGCCGCGATGGACACGGCGGATTACCCGTGCACCGTCGGCTTCCCGTTTGCGTTCAAAAGCGGTGAACTGAGCAACTACTACGAGGGCTGGGCGTTGCTCAAGTACAACGAAGAGGTGGGCGAACTGCACCGCACCGACGAGAACGGTAACCGCATCAAACTGCGTTTTGCCACGCTGCTGGCGCGCAAGCCCGCTTAACGGGCGGCCAGCAGGCAGAGCTGCAGGGCCGTGTTGTATGAGGCCTCGAACGACGACAGCGGCAAAAACTCAAACTTCGAGTGGAAGTTATGCGCGCCGGTGAAGAAGTTTGGCGTGAGCAGGCCTTTTGCCGAGAGCGCTGCGCCGTCAGTACCGCCGCGCATTGGCGTCGGTTTGGGCGTGATCCCAAGGGATTCTATGGCCTCAAACATCAGGTCGATAGCGCGACGATCCTCACCAATCGCATTGCTGATATTGCTGTAGGTATCTTCAATGCGATACTCCACCTTTGCCGTAGGATGCTGTCCGGCAATCAACGCCGCGACATCGGCAATCTGCTGCTTGCGGGCGGCAAACTGTGCTTTATCGAAATCACGGATATTCGCTTTTAAGACGGCCTCGTTTTGCCCCGCCTGAATGCCGTTAAACCAGATATAGCCTTCACGCCCCTCGGTGCATTCCGGGGTTTGCTGGCGGTCAAAATGGCTGATGAAGTCTGTCGCCATCAGCAGTGGGTTAACCAGCACGCCTTTGGCGGACATGGGGTGAGCCGTTACGCCGGTAAAGCGAATTTCTGCCGCCGCGGCGTTGAAGTTCTCGTAAACAATCTCACCCAGCTCACAGCAGTCGATGGTCCAGGCAAAATCAACGTCAAAACGGTTTAGATCCAGCGCCTTCGCGCCACACAGGCCGATCTCCTCATCCGGCACAAACGCGACCACAATGTCGCCATGCTGATGTTCTGGCGTCAGGTTTTCCAGCAGCGTCATGACCACGGTGACGGCGGCTTTATTATCTGCGCCTAATACGCTGGTCCCGTCGCTGAAAATAATCTCTTCACCCGGGTAAGCCAGAATTTCCGGATGCTCTTTTACGCGTAACCAGATTGATTTCTCTTTATTCAAACAGAGGTCTTCACCCGTAAATTGTAATATTTGTGGATGAATATCCGGTGATAAACCGACATCGACGGTATCAATATGGGTAATAAAACCGATGCGTGGCGCCCCGGCTACATTACCTTTTTTAACCGCAGTAACCGTCGCGTATTCATCAATCACAATATCGTCTAAACCCAGCTGCGCCAGCTCCTGGGCCAGCTCACGCGCCATGTCGTGCTGACCCGGCGTAGAGGGAAGGGTGTTCACTCTGGGATCGCTCTGGCTGGTGATGGCGAGATAGCGGAAGAAGCGGTGCGTTAATTGTCTGGAGAGTGCCGAGCCCATAGTGATTCCTTCTGTATTTATTTTTCAGGTGTTTGCTACATCACTTTAATGATATTTATGAAATGGCAAAAGAATTAATTAGCCGTCGAATTAAAAAGACAGGAATAAATGATGAAAAGCAAACTCACAATGTTAACGCTGGCACTTGCTGCGCTCACGGTCAGTTCCACCGTCGCGGCAAAAACGCTGGTGTATTGCTCTGAAGGATCGCCGGAAAACTTTAATCCTCAGTTATACACGTCGGGAACCAGCGTGGATGCCAGTGCCGTGCCGGTCTATAACCGGCTGGTCGATTTCAGGGCGGGTACAACGGAACTGGTCCCGAGCCTCGCGGAACGTTGGGAGGTGAGCGAGGGCGGCAAGGTTTATACCTTCCATCTGCGTAAAGGGGTGAAATTTCAGAGTAATAAATCGTTCAGGCCGACGCGCGACTTTAACGCCGACGACGTGATTTTCTCGTTTATGCGCCAGAAGGATGTAAACCATCCCTATCACAACGTCTCTAACGGCAGCTATTCCAACTTCGAGAGCCTTGAGTTCGGTAGCCTGATCACGGCCATTGATAAAGTTGATGAGCACACCGTGCGCTTTACGCTCGCCCATCCGGAAGCGCCGTTTGTCGCCGATCTGGCGTGGTATTTCGCCTCGATCCTGTCGGCGGAGTATGCCGACGCGATGCTGAAAGCCGGCACGCCGGAAAAGGTGGATATGTACCCGATTGGCACCGGGCCGTTTAAGCTGGCGCAGTACCAGAAAGATTCGCGCATCCTGTTCACTGCGTTTCCGGAGTACTGGCAGGGCAAATCGAAGCTGGATCGACTGGTGTTTAGCATCACGCCCGATGCCTCGGTGCGTTTTGCCAAAATCGAGAAGAACGAATGTCAGGTGATGCCGTTTCCAAACCCGGCGGACCTGCCGCGCATGAAGGCTAACAAAGACATTAATCTGATGAGTAAAGCCGGGCTGAATACCGGTTTTCTGGCCTTCAATACGCAAAAACCTCCGCTGGATAACGTGAAGGTTCGCCAGGCGCTGGCAATGGCCATCAATAAGCCGGCCATCATTGACGCGGTATTCCATGGCACCGGTACGGCGGCGAAAAACCTGCTGCCACCGGGCGTCTGGAGCGCCGACAGCGAACTGAAGGATTACGACTACGATCCTGAAAAAGCGAAAGCGTTGTTGAAGGAGGCTGGTTTTGCAAACGGCATCAGCATCGATTTATGGGCGATGCCGGTTCAGCGTCCCTACAATCCGAACGCAAAACGGATGGCGGAGATGATTCAGGCCGACTGGGCGAAGGTTGGCGTCCAGACCAAAATCGTCACCTATGAATGGGGTGAGTATCTTAAGCGGGTGAAGGGCGGTGAACACCAGGCCGCGCTGATGGGCTGGACCACCGCAACCGGCGACCCGGATAACTTCTTTGGTCCGTTATTTACCTGTACTTCGGCTAACGGTGGATCTAATTCCGCCAAATGGTGCTACAAACCATTTGATAAAATTATCGCTGAAGCGAAATCGATAACCGATCATGATAAACGCGTGGCGCTGTATAAAGAGGCCCAGCAGATGATGCATGACCAGATGCCGGCAGTAATGATTGCCCATTCGACGATTTTTGAACCGGTGCGCAAGGAAGTCACGGGCTATGAAATCGATCCGTTTGGCAAGCATTTGTTCTGGCAGGTTGATATTAATCAGTAGTTTTTCTCTGCCCGGCGTGCAGTCGGGCAATCTTTTCGCAATTTGTGCTGCTTACATCATTTTTTGTCACAACAAACCCGCCAGACTTTTGCTATAACTTCAAATGCATACTTGCAGATAACATGGAATACCATCATGCGTACTCACACTTTTTTTAAAGTTGCAGTGCTTTCTGGTCTGTTGGCGTTAGCGGGCTGTTCGTCTAAAGTCGCCGCCCCCGAACAATATTCAGGCTTTTTAAAAGATTATTCTGGATTGCAGCAAACAACGTCCGCAACGGGTAAACCGACGCTGCGTTGGGTCGACCCGTCGTATAACGAGGCAAATTACGACAGTATTTTATGGACGCCAATCACCTATTATCCAGCGCCAAAACCAACGACCCAAATTGGTCAAAAAACGCTTGATGAGCTTCTGGCTTATACCAACACCAAAATGAAAGCGGCAATCAGCCAGCGTAAACCTGTTGTTACGACACCAGGTAAACACAGCCTGATCTTCCGCGGTGCGATTACCGGTGTGAGTTCACAGAAAGAAGGTCTGCAGTTCTATGAAGTAGTGCCCGTCGCGTTAGTGGTTGCAGGTACGCAGATGGCAACGGGGCACCGCACCATGGATACCCATCTCTTCTTCGAAGGCGAGCTGATTGATTCGGCGACGAATAAGCCGGTCATGAAGGTCGTGCGTAAAGGCGAAGGTAAAGAGCTGGCGAACGAAAACACGCCAATGGGCTTCGCAACGTTAAAACAGGTTGTGGATGACATGGCGACGGATGCCACCATGTTTGATGTTAAGAAAACCGCGAAATAATCAAAACGGCCTGCAGCAATGCAGGCCTTTTTTTATGCCATACGTAAACGTCTGAACCAGGTTTCCGGTTTCGTAAACATCACCATATTCCCGCCCAGAATCAGCAGTAATCCAATGATGCCATTGAGATGCCACACGTAACCTTCATAGACCGTGGAGATGGACAGCGCCACCAGCGGGAAGAGCAGCGTACTGTATGCCGCTTTGCCCGGGCCAATGCGTCCCACCAGCGTGAAGTAGGCACCAAAAGCGATGACCGAACCAAAAATGGCGAGATAAAGCAGCGCGCCAATGTAACTCACCGTCCACTCGGGGATAAAACTGTCACCCCGGAACAGGGCAATGCAGCCCATAATGACCGTACCGTAAAACATCGCCCAGGCGTTGGTGGTCATGGTCTCCAGCCCTTTTCGCTGGTGGCGCATGCTGATCATATTGCCCAGCGAGAACCCGTAGGTCCCCAGTGCTGAAAGACCAATCCCCGTCAGCAGGGAGGCACTCCAGCCACTCGCCAGCAGGTCGTCCCAGAAGAGGGTGATGATCCCGATAAGTCCCAGGGCCGCCGCCGTCCAGAAGCGTGCGGGTGGGCGCTGACCGAAGAAAATAAAACTGTTGATAGCGTTATACAGTACGGCCATTGAGAAAATGACCGACTCCAGCCCGGTATTGATGTGCGCGGCGGCGGTATAAAAACACCAGAAGTTGAAGCAAAAAACGCAGCATCCCTGCAGCATGCAAAAGAGATGGTCCCGCAAGGCCAGCTTACGAAGCCGGCGCAGGGCAATTAAGACGATCATTATCGTGGCGCAGGCCACAGCAAAGCGCCAGAAAATTGACACCGGGGCTGCGACTGGTCCCTGTTGCAGGAAAATGGCAATCCAGGTTGTTCCCCATATCACCACCACCAGTCCATAGAGTAATGCGTTCATTGTTGCTCTCTTCTCACATACTGAAAAGTGCAGTCTGGCGCGAGTGGCATGACATTGCTTTCACCGATTTGCGGTGGACTTGCATATTCTTGCGCTTTTTTGTGGCTGCAGATCTGGCATCGTGGCGCAACACTTCATAGACTGAGAGTCTGATTACTCACCCGTTAATAGCTATGTCTCGCGCTTACGATACCTTTGAAACGCTACGCCAGCAGAACGCCGTGCTGCGGGAAACCGTTGCGCTGAATTCCGGTATTCAACTGGCAGCCTGGTACAACAAGCACGACACGATAACCGTAAAAAGTAATCACCATACCCTCAGCCTGTACGTGGCGGACGGTTATGAGAGCTATCAAAAAACGCCGGGCGGCTGGAAAAACGGCGGCGGCCCGGACCGTTTCTGTCTGATGCCAAAAGAGAGTGAATCGACGTGGGATATTCGCGATGACCTGTCGTTTGTCCATCTCTACTGCACCGATGAGCATCTGCGTGATGTCGGGGAAAAAATCTGGGACAAGCGCCCGCTGTCCCTGACGCTGGATGAAAAGATTTTCGGCAGTGACCCGAAAATTACCGCACTTTACCGTCAGTTTTTGCTCGGCTGCGACTGGCAGCAAAAAGCTAACCAGCTCACCCTGAGTACCGCGTCTACGCTGTTGATGACCCACCTGTTACAGCATTACTCCAGCGTGCAGTGGAAGCTGCCGGTGGTGACCGGCGGGTTGTCGCCGTTTGTGCTGCGTAACGTGCTGGCGTTTATCGAAGAGAACCTTTCCCAGCCGCTGACGCTGGCGGAACTGGCCGAACAGGCCGCGCTGAGCGAGTATCATTTCGCCAGAATGTTCCGTCAGTCCATGGGGCTGGCGCCACATCAGTACGTGATGCAGCGTCGGATGGAGAAAGCCAAAGCGCTGGTGCAGCACACAACCACACCGCTCACGGATATCGCGCTGGCTTGCGGGTTTAACTCCGCCAGCCATTTCAGTAACCGCTTTCGCAGCATGATGGGCATAACGCCCTCGCAGCTACGCGCGGCGAAGGTGTGAAAAAACCGTATAACATACGCCGCCCAGCACCAGCCCCCAGAACGCAGAGCCAATACCCAGGATCGTGACGCCGCTGGCGGTCATCAGAAAGGTGACAATTGCCGCGTCGCGCTCCGTTTCGTTGTTCAGTGCCTGATACAGGCTCCCGCTGATGGTGCCCAGTAGCGCCAGGCCGGCGAGCATCTGGATCCAGCTCAGGGGAAGGGAGGCCATCAGCCCGGAAATGGATCCGCCAAAAATGCCCGCCAGCAGATAAAACCCGCCTGCGGCCATGGCGGCAAGCCAGCGTTTGCTGGCATCCGGGTGCGCATCCGGGCTCTGGCAAATCGCAGCGGTGATCGCGGCGATACAGATGGAAAAGACGCCGAGCGGGGATAACACCAGTGCCAGCCCTCCGGTGACGATCATCAGCGGTGATACGGCCAGAGGATAGCCGGAAGCCTGCATCGTGGCGAAGCCCGGCGCATTCTGGGACGCCATGGTGACCAGGAAGAAGGGCACGCCAATGCTTATCAGACTGGTTAACGTAAAGGTTGGCGCGATAAACGTGGGCATCACCACGGAAAGGGTTAACTCTTTTGTGACAACGTCACCTCCCGCCCAGGCCACCATACTGCCCACCAGCAACGTGGCGACAATGGCGTAGCGGGGTGCCAGCGCTTTGGCGAACAGCCATGCCGCCAGCATGCTGCCGCACAGTAAAAAATGCCCCTCAAGATTGCTGAACGCCTGCAGTCCAAACCTGAGCAGCACCCCGGCGAGCATAGCGGCGGCAAGGGAATGCGGAATAAGCTTCATCAGGCGAGCAAACAGCCCGGTTACGCCGCACAGCAGAATGAGCGCGTTGGCAAAGATAAAAATCCCGATGGTCTCGGCAAGCGTTACCCCGTGCAGGCTGGTGGCTAACAGCGCCGCGCCGGGTGTAGACCAGGCGGTGAGCACCGGGGCTTTATACCACCAGGAAAGCGCCAGCGTGCTGACCCCCATACCTATCCCCAGGGCCGTCATCCAGCCGGCGATCTGCTGCGCGTTTGCGCCTGCGGCGGCAGCGGCTTGCCAGATAATGGCGGCGGAACTGGCATATCCCACCAGAACGGCGACAAAACCGGCGAGAACGGCAGGAAAGAGTGAGGATGAAGGGCGCATAAAAACTCCGTTGTGCGTTATAACGTCCGCTCTAAGGTAACACTGTGCGTTATAGCGTACAAGTGGTATGATCGGTCGCATCAGGAGGGAACATGGACATCACACAACATCTTGCTTACACACTGAAAACCGAGCGTCAGGCGCGTGGCTGGAGCCTCGCCAGACTGGCGGAAGAGACCGGCGTTTCAAAGGCCATGCTCGGGCAAATCGAGCGCAATGAATCCAGCCCGACGGTATCCACGTTGTGGAAAATCGCCACGGGGCTGAACATCCCTTTTTCTGCCTTCATCACGCCGGCAACTGACAGGCAGGCGGTATTCGACCCGGAACAGCAGGCGATGGTGGTGAAACCGTTATTCCCGTGGGATGAGACGCTAAAGTTTGACCACTTTTCGATAACCCTCGCTGCCGGCGCCCTGAGCGAATCCACGCCCCACGAGGCGGGCGTGATTGAACACGTGGTGGTGATCAGCGGCGAACTGGAGATGAACATTGATGGCGAGTGGCAGACCATTACTGCCGATTCGGGGGTGCGTTTTGCCGGGGATAAACCGCACGCCTATCGCAACAGCAGCGACCGGCCGGTGCATTTTCACTCCCTGATCCATTATCCCCGCTGAAGCGACGCAAAACTGTTTCGCTGCCGCATACTTCTGACTACAATAGCCGCCATTTTGACCATAACGGATAACGACGAAGTATGCGCCTGCAATCCCATCATCTCGAACTCTTAAGCCCGGCCCGCGACGCCTCCATCGCCCGTGAAGCGATCCTTCATGGTGCTGATGCCGTCTACATTGGTGGGCCTGGCTTTGGTGCCCGTCATAACGCCAGCAACAGCCTGAGCGATATTGCTGAACTGGTGCCGTTCGCCCATCGCTTTGGGGCGAAAGTGTTCGTGACCCTGAACACCATTCTGCATGATGATGAGCTGGAGCCTGCGCAACGTTTAATTACCGATCTCTACCAGACCGGCGTCGATGCCCTGATTGTGCAGGATATGGGCGTGCTGGAGCTGGATATTCCCCCCATTGAACTGCATGCCAGTACCCAGTGCGATATCCGCACGGTAGAGAAGGCGAAGTTTCTTTCTGATGTGGGTTTTTCCCAGATCGTGCTGGCGCGTGAGCTGAACCTGAACCAGATCCGCGATATTCACCAGGCGACCGACGCAACCATTGAATTCTTTATCCACGGCGCGCTGTGCGTCGCCTATTCTGGACAGTGCAATATTTCCCACGCCCAGACGGGGCGCAGCGCCAACCGCGGAGACTGTTCTCAGGCCTGTCGTCTGCCGTATACCCTGAAAGACGATCAGGGCCGCGTTGTGGCGTTCGAAAAACACCTGCTCTCGATGAAAGATAACGATCAGACCGCCAACCTGGGTGCGCTGATTGACGCTGGCGTGCGTTCCTTCAAGATTGAAGGGCGTTATAAAGACATGAGCTACGTGAAGAATATCACCGCTCACTATCGTCAGATGCTGGATGCCATCATTGAAGATCGCGGTGACCTGGCGCGTGCGTCGGCCGGTCGTACCGAGCATTTCTTTATTCCGTCAACGGACAAAACTTTCCATCGCGGCAGCACTGACTACTTTGTGAATGCCCGTAAAGGGGATATCGGTGCGTTTGATTCACCGAAGTTTATCGGTTTACCGGTGGGTGAAGTGCTGAAAGTGGCAAAAGATCACCTCGACGTGGAAGTGACCGAGCCGCTGGCCAACGGCGATGGCCTGAACGTGATGATCAAGCGTGAAGTGGTGGGCTTCCGTGCGAATACGGTGGAAAAAACCGGTGAAAATCGCTATCGCGTATGGCCAAACGAGATGCCTGCGGATCTCTACAAAGCGCGCCCTAACGCGGCACTGAACCGTAATCTTGACCACAACTGGCAGCAGGCGCTGCTGAAAACCTCGAGCGAACGCCGTATCGCGGTGGACATTGAACTGGGCGGCTGGGAAGAGCAGCTGATCCTGACCATGACCTGTGAAGACGGTATCAGCGTAACGCACACGCTTGATGGTCTGTTCGAGGTGGCAAACAACGCGGAAAAAGCCCTTAACAACCTGAAGGATGGCGTGGCGAAGCTGGGGCAGACCCTTTACTACGCGCGTCATATCGACGTTAACCTGCCGGATGCCCTGTTTGTTCCGAACAGCCTGCTGAATCAGTTCCGCCGCGAGACGGCAGAAATGCTGGATGCCGCCCGCCTGGCTAACTATCCACGCGGCAGCCGCAAGGCCGAAACCGTTCCTGCGCCGGTTTACCCCGACACGCACTTGTCCTTCCTGGCGAACGTCTATAACCACAAAGCGCGTGAATTCTATCACCGTCACGGCGTACAGCTGATTGACGCAGCCTATGAAGCGCATGAAGAGAAGGGCGATGTGCCGGTGATGATCACCAAGCACTGTCTGCGCTTCGCCTTCAACCTCTGCCCGAAACAGGCGAAAGGGAATATTAAAAGCTGGAAGGCCACACCGATGCAGCTGGTGAATGGCGACGAAGTGCTGACCCTGAAATTTGACTGCCGTCCGTGCGAAATGCATGTGATTGGCAAGATGAAAAATCATATTTTCAAAATGCCGTCACCGGGTAGCGTTGTGGCCTCCGTGAGCCCGGACGATTTAATGAAAACCCTGCCGAAGCGTAAGGGTAATTAATTACCGAAAGTGCGTGTCTGGTTTGCGCGATTTCTGCCACAGGTGGTGTTCGCGCAAACCTTCCGCTGACTCTTCTGCAACGCTGCGTAATTCATCGCTATCCGCTTCATGGCGGAGCTGATGTTCCACATTCTTTACCCACACATATTCATGGCCTTTATGTCCTGCCATGAGCTGACCTGAAAATAATCCACACACCAGCAATATCAGCGTTAACCCTTTTCTCATCATTATTTCACCGTTGAATGCCATCGCGGGACTATCATGCCAATAATTTCTTCGGGAAATTATTCAAAAATTCAAATTAGCGCAAAGAGAGTGTCAAATTCTGTGCGGCGACAGCTGGGATGAGACTTTTCCTAAAATTAGCATCAAGTTTGTTAACCGCCAATTCTGGTACGTAATTAGCCACTAGCTTTAAGGATAAATCCTATATAATGGTTAAACTCTGGCTAAGGAATGGGTCTTGTTAAATGAAAAAAATGATAGCGCTTGCGCTGCTGGTGGTTGCTGTTGGGGCGGGTGCAGGTATTTACTCTATTAGTAATGACGAACCAGAATATATTCAGTCCGCGAAAGCGCGTGTTGGGTCATATTTAACCAGCGATTACGGACGCGTGGCCTGTAATAGCACCAAAATTGATGACCAGCGCTGGCAATTAGGCTGCACCAATCAGGCAAGAGGTAAAACATTCGAGTTTGCGGTTTATCCGTCTGAAAAAGCACCGTATGGTGTGTCGCGTTCGTTTTATCTGGAAGCCATCAATGATGATGCAAAACAGAGCGCGGAGCAGGGTCTGATGCGTTATTTGCAAATCAATACCAAAGCGGGTTAATCAGGCTGTTTACCTTTCATTGAGACTATGGATGTTAGTTTGTAAGAGATCCGCTGCCCGGCCATGGAGTGTCGGGACGTAGAGACCAAAATACAAATCTATCCATGCAAGCATTTACCGCCATATTATGGCGGTTTTTTTTGTCTGCAATCCGGCCACTAGCGGTCAGGACGCGAATAGTGTTTGCGATACTGGGCCGGGGAAAGGGCGAACTGCTGCCGAAAATGGTGACGCAAGGTCGATGCCTGACCGAATCCGGTCTGCTCCGCGATGCTGTCGATACTTAAGCGACTGCTTTCCAGATAATCTTTTGCCCTCAGCAGGCGCTCATTGAGCAGCCAGCGCGCGGGCGTGGTGCCGGTCGCATCCTGAAAGCGGCGCAGAAAGGTGCGTTGACTCATGCCGACCCGACGCGCCAGTGAATCAACGCTGTGCGATACGGCAAGATGGGTGTGCAGAAAATCAAACAGCTGACCGAGACGCTGACTTTCGCGCAGTTGCGCCACCGGGCGGCTTAGCTGCTGCGGCTGTGAGCCATCCCGGTGCGGGGGAATGACCAGACGACGCGCTACGGTGTTGGCGATTTCCATCCCATAATCCCGCCGGACTACGTGCAGACATAAATCGATACCTGCCGCGCTGCCCGCCGAGGTAAGAATGTCGCCGTCGTCCTGATAAAGTACATCTTCAACCACCTCGATGGCCGGGTAACGGGCCTTAAGCGCCTCAATATAGCGCCAGTGCGTTGTGGCTTTACGCCCATCCAGCAGCCCGGCAGCGGCAAGAACAAACACGCCGGAACAGATCGACAAAAGCTGGCATCCCCGCGCATTGGCCTTACGTAATGCCGCGCAGAGCGCGGGCGGAACCGGTGAATCCAGTCCTCGCCAGCCGGGCACAACGATCAGGTCGGCCGTCTCAAGCAGGGTTAAATCGCCGTCGGTGATGAGGCGAATCCCGCCGGTCGCCCGAAGTTCACCGCTGTCTACGCCCGCCACGGCAAAACGATACCATCCGTCTCCCAGCTCCGGACGCGGCAGACCAAAGATTTCCACTGCGACGCCAAACTCAAAGGTACACAAACCGTCATACGCCAACACAATGACCTGAGGGCGGGAAATCTGTCTTAAGTTTGTCATCTTTTTGCTGTTTTCTGGCATAAGCGAGCGCATTCACGGGCTGAATTTGTGGATAGAGTAGTGTTAACACAAACGCCAAAGATGAGGAAGGATCATGAGTTATGTTACTGAATTTCCGGCTGCTGAACCCCAGGAAGCCGTTACCCATTTTCTGCGCCGCCTGAGCGTCGAGACCGATTGCGCCGATGTGCATCATGCCATCACGAATCACGAGCAGGATTTCGTCCTGCTGCACGTCGTCGGGAGCCCGCAGCAGTTCGCCCGCCGTCACGTTCCCGGTGCGCTACATATGCCGTGGCGTCAGATCACCGCCGAACGCATGGCCCAGTGGCCTGACGGCACGCTGTTTGTGGTCTATTGCGCCGGGCCTCACTGCAACGGTGCGGACAGAGCCGCGCTGAAGCTGGCGCGTCTGGGGCTGCAGGTGAAAATTATGCTCGGCGGGATCACCGGCTGGAAAGATGAAAAGTTTGAGTTTGCGAGCCAGGAATCGCTCTCCGCACTGTGAAGATGAATTTTTTTCAACACCCGTGAAATTTTCTCGTTTGCCGGCTGGCGGCAGGTATGACATCTTTTTTGGACATTTAGACATCCAGAAGTCTAAAGATTCAAATAATGAATTATCACTGCAGGCAATTATTGTCGGCAGATAAAGGAGATTTCCATGCAACGACACCATGCCCCATACCGCGCCGATGTAGTCGGCAGCTTTTTACGTCCGGATGCCATCAAACAGGCTCGCCTGAAATTCGCCAGCGGCGAAATTGATGCCGGGCAGCTACGTGCGGTTGAGGATGAGGCGATCCGCCATGTTGTCGAGCAGCAGTGCGCCTGTGGGTTGCATGTGGTGACTGACGGTGAATTTCGTCGTGCCTGGTGGCACTTTGATTTCTTCGACGGTCTGCAGGGTGTTGAGCGTTACGATTCTCAGCAGGGTATTCAGTTCAACGGTGTTCAGACTAAAGCCCACGGCGTGCGCGTGACCGGCAAGCTGGGCTTTGGCGATCACCCGATGCTGGCGGATTTCCGCTACCTGAAAAGCATTAGCGGCAATGCTCAGCCGAAGATGACCATTCCCAGCCCGAGCGTGCTGCATTTCCGCGGTGGGCGCAAAGACATTGATGCAACGGTCTACCCGGATCTGAAGGACTATTTTGACGATCTGGCGACCACCTGGCGGGACGCGATCCGGGCGTTTTACGACGCGGGCTGCCGTTATCTGCAGCTGGATGACACCGTCTGGGCCTATCTCTGTTCGGACGATCAACGTCGTCAGATCCGCGAGCGTGGTGACGATGCCGACGAGCTGGCGCGTATATATGCCCGCGTTCTGAATAAGGCACTGGAGGGCAAGCCGGACGATCTCACCATCGGGCTGCATGTCTGTCGCGGCAACTTCCGTTCAACCTGGATTTCCGAAGGGGGCTATGAGCCGGTGGCTGAAGTGCTGTTCGGGACGGTCAACGTGGATGCCTTTTTCCTTGAGTACGACAATGACCGGAGCGGTGATTTTGCGCCACTGCGTTTTGTTCGCCCGGGCAAGCAGCAGGTGGTGCTCGGCCTTATCACCACCAAAAATGGCGAGCTGGAGAACCCGGAAGGGGTGAAGGCGCGTCTGGAAGAGGCGGCGAAATACGTGGCTAAAGAGCAGATTTGCCTGAGCCCGCAGTGCGGATTTGCCTCTACCGAAGAGGGCAACAGCCTGAGCGAAACCCAGCAGTGGGACAAAGTCCGCCTGGTGACGCAGATCGCCAGCGAAGTCTGGTAAACCTTCCGCCACAGCGCTGCATTATAAAAGTGCAGCGCTGTACCATTCTGAGTCGTTCTTTTTACATCCTTCGTTACCTCTCCTGTCATAGCGCTTTATCCATCCTGGCATCCTTTTTGCTCTCTCTAAGCTGACGTTTTTATTTTCTGCGTCCACGCCGTAACGGACGCCTTTGCACAGCTTTCTTTTTCAGGAGTGAAAATATGCACCGTCGTACCTTATTAAAAGCCTTCGCATTGTCCGCGTCTGTCGTAGCTATGGGGATGAGTTTTGGCGCTCAGGCGGCCGATACCATCAAGGTGGGGATCATGCATTCCCTTTCCGGCACGATGGCGATTTCCGAAACGCCGCTTAAAGATGTTGCGCTGATGACCATCGATGAGATCAACGCCAAAGGGGGCGTGCTGGGTAAGAAGCTGGAACCGGTAGTGGTTGACCCGGCCTCGAACTGGCCACTGTTTGCCGAAAAAGCGCGCCAGCTGCTGAGCCAGGACAAAGTGGCGGTGGTATTTGGTTGCTGGACGTCGGTGTCGCGTAAATCGGTGCTGCCGGTGTTTGAGGAGCTGAACGGACTGCTGTTCTACCCGGTGCAGTATGAAGGCGAAGAGATGTCACCTAACGTCTTCTATACCGGTGCCGCGCCAAACCAGCAGGCAATCCCGGCGGTGGAGTACCTGATGAGTGAAGACGGAGGCAGCGCGAAACGCTTCTTCCTGTTAGGCACCGATTACGTTTATCCCCGCACCACGAACAAAATCTTGCGTGCTTTCCTGCATTCGAAAGGGGTGGAAGACAAAGACATTGAAGAGGTATACACCCCGTTTGGTCACAGCGATTACCAGACAATCGTTTCCAGTATCAAAAAATTCTCTGCCGGAGGGAAAACCGCGGTGGTTTCCACCATCAACGGCGACTCCAACGTTCCGTTCTATAAAGAGCTGGCTAACCAGGGCCTGAAAGCTACCGATGTTCCTGTTGTGGCCTTCTCCGTGGGAGAAGAGGAGCTGCGCGGGATCGACACCAAACCGCTGGTGGGCAACCTGGCGGCGTGGAACTACTTTGAGTCCGTTGATAACCCGACCAACCAGGCGTTTGTGGCGGATTACAAAGCGTATGCCAGGGCACACAAATTGCCGAATGCCGACACCGTGGTCACCAACGACCCGATGGAAGCCACCTACGTCGGGATCCACATGTGGGCGCAGGCGGTTGAAAAAGCAGGTACCACCGACGTCGATAAAGTTCGGGCGGCAATGGCCGGTCAGTCCTTCAAGGCACCTTCAGGCTTTACGCTCACCATGGATACCACCAACCACCATCTGCATAAGCCGGTCATGATTGGCGAAATTGAAGGTAACGGCCAGTTTAATGTGGTCTGGCAGACGGAACAGCCGGTGCGCGCCCAGCCGTGGAGTCCCTTCATTGCCGGTAATGACAAAAAGCCCGATCAGCCGATGAAAACCGCCAGCAACTAAGTTATCACCGCAGGGAGAATAGTCATGAACGCCATACGCACGATCATCGCTATTGTGTGGCTTACCGGACTGCTGCCAGGGATGGTGCAGGCATCGGATGCCGACCAATTCGTGGCCGCCAGTCGCAGCCAGCAGGCAGAACTGTTGACACAGTGGGCAACCGCGCCGGAGGCGGCACGGTTGCCGCTGCTCCAGGCGCTGCAGAGTGAAAGTCTCTACACCGACAGCCAGAAACATGCGTTTGCACAACGCCAGGGGGCAATGGTTCCCCTGGGTGAAACAAAAGCCGCAGCAGGCCAAACCAAAGCCGTGCGTCTGACCAACCGTCTGCGCAATCTGGTGGCGACGGCAATGGCAACCCATCAACTCGTGAGTGACAGTGTCACGGAAAGGCGTGCGGCAGCCCGTCAACTCCAGCGGGATGCGCAGCCTGAAATGCTCGATTTCCTGCAAAAACGGGTAAGCAGCGAAAAGGATGATGTGGCCCGTCAGTCGCTGATGCTGGCGCTGGCGAACCTCCAGCTGGCAAGTCCGCAGGCTGCGGTGCGCCTGAACGCTGTGGCGCTGTTAGGGCAATCAGACGATCCGGACGTCCAGTCCCGGCTGACGCCGTATACGCAGGCAGCATCGGAGCCGGATGCCGGCGTACGTGCCGCCGCTGCCGAAAGTCTGAAACAGATTGAGCATCGCCTGATGTGGGGCGATCTGCTTGGTCAGGCGTTTATGGGGCTCTCGCTGGGGTCGGTACTGTTGCTCGCCGCACTGGGGCTGGCAATTACCTACGGCCTGCTGGGGGTGATTAACATGGCCCACGGGGAGATGCTGATGCTGGGCGCGTACGCCACCTGGATGGTTCAGCAGGTGATGGCCGGGCTCGCCCCACAGTGGCTGGCGCTCTACCCGATCGTTGCGCTGCCGGTGGCGTTTATTGTGACCGCCAGCATCGGGATGGTGCTTGAGCGTACCGTTATTCGTCATTTGTATGGCCGACCACTGGAAACGCTGCTGGCGACATGGGGTATCAGCCTGATGATTATTCAGCTGGTACGCATGACGTTTGGTGCCCAGAACCTGGAGGTGGCAAACCCGACATGGCTGTCCGGTGGCGTGCAGGTGTTTGCCAATCTGACGCTGCCGTGGAACCGCATTGTGGTACTGGGTTTTGTGCTGCTGGTGCTGTTCTTCACGTGGCTCATTCTGAACAAAACCCGTCTTGGTCTGAACGTGCGCGCAGTGACGCAAAATCGCAGCATGGCGGCCTGCTGCGGGGTACCGACAGGTCGCGTCGATATGCTGGCCTTTGGGCTTGGCTCGGGGATTGCGGGTCTGGGGGGCGTGGCGTTATCGCAGTTAGGCAACGTTGGGCCAGAACTGGGCCAGGGTTACATCATCGACTCGTTCCTCGTGGTGGTGCTTGGCGGGGTGGGTCAACTGGCGGGTAGCGTGGCCGCGGCGTTTGGGCTGGGGATCTTTAATAAAATTCTCGAACCGCAAATGGGGGCGGTATTGGGCAAGATCCTGATCCTGGTGGCGATTATTCTGTTTATTCAGAAACGTCCGCAGGGGTTATTCGCACTGAAAGGGAGGGTTACTGACTGATGAGCCAGCCGCTTACCTTAACGCTGGCGCGCAAAGCGCCACGCACGACGCAGATAGCCGGTAGCCTGATCGTGGCCTGCCTGCTGATTTTACCGTTTTTCGCCTTACTGCCCGCGACGCATCCGCTGGCGATTTCGACCTGGATGCTCACGCTCACGGGTAAGATCCTCTGCTATGCCATTGTCGCCGTGGCGCTCGATCTGGTGTGGGGCTATGCCGGAATGCTCTCCCTGGGCCACGGTATCTTCTTCGCGCTGGGCGGCTATGCGATGGGCATGTACCTGATGCGCCAGGCGGCGGGTGACGGGCTGCCCGCGTTTATGTCGTTTCTCTCCTGGAGCGAACTGCCGTGGTTCTGGTGGGGGACGCAGCACTTTGTCTGGGCACTGGTATTAATTGTGATGGTGCCGGGGCTGCTGGCGCTGGTGTTTGGCTGGTTTGCCTTTCGCTCAAAAATCAAAGGGGTCTATTTTTCGATCATGACCCAGGCGCTGACGTACGCGGGGATGTTGCTGTTCTTTCGCAATGAAACCGGCTTTGGCGGGAATAACGGCTTTACCGGTTTTACCACGCTGCTTGGGTTTTCCGTTACCGCGACCACCACCCGTATTGCGTTGTTTCTGGCTACCGTGATGCTGTTGCTGATAGCGCTGGGCACAGGCTTCGCGCTGGCGAAAAGTAAGTTCGGTCGCATTCTGACCGCGGTGCGTGACGCCGAAAACCGCCTGACGTTTTGCGGGTACGATCCCCGTGGTTTCAAGCTGCTGGTGTGGACACTTTCAGCCGTACTCTGCGGTCTGGCCGGTGCACTGTATGTGCCGCAGGTGGGCATTATCAACCCGGGTGAAATGTCGCCAACCAACTCAATTGAAGCGGCCATCTGGGTTGCGCTGGGGGGGCGCGGCACGCTGGTCGGCCCGGTGATAGGCGCGGCGCTGGTGAATGGTGCGAAGAGCGTCTTTACCGTTGCCCTGCCGGAATACTGGCAGCTGTTTCTGGGGCTGATTTTCATCGCCGTGACGCTGTTTTTACCGCGCGGTGTCTACGGTCTGTTTCGTAAGGGAGAACACTGATGCAGCCAGCCGAAGGATTATTTACCCGCCAGTTACCCGGGGATCGCTATCGCGACCAGACCGATCCGGTACTGCAGCTTGAAGCCATCAACGTGAATTTCGATGGTTTTAAGGCGCTGACGGACCTCTCACTGAACATTGGCGTGGGTGAATTGCGCTGCGTGATTGGCCCAAACGGTGCGGGAAAAACGACATTAATGGACGTGATTACCGGTAAGACGCGGCCTAAAAGCGGCAGAGCGCTGTACGATCAGTCCATCGACCTGACGGCGCTCGAACCCGCCGAGATTGCCCGCCGGGGCATCGGACGTAAGTTCCAGAAGCCCACGGTCTTTGAAGCGCTCACGGTGTGGGAAAACCTTGAGATTGCGATGAAAACCGACAAATCCGTCTGGGCGAGCCTGCGGGCCAGACTCAACGGCGAGCAGCGGGACCGTATTGACGAGATGCTGCTCTTGCTGCGGCTTGGCGGTGAGCGCAATCGCCGCGCCGGGCTGCTTTCGCACGGGCAAAAGCAGTTTCTGGAGATTGGCATGCTGCTGGTGCAGGACCCGCATCTGCTGTTGCTGGATGAACCGGCGGCCGGAATGACCGACGCGGAGACCGACTATACGGCTGAGCTGTTCAGAACCCTTGCGGGCAAACACTCCCTGATGGTGGTCGAGCATGATATGGGCTTTGTCGAAACCATTGCCGACCACGTGACGGTGCTGCACCAGGGACGCGTGCTGGCGGAGGGGTCACTTCGCCAGGTACAGGCGAATGAGCAGGTCATAGAAGTCTATCTGGGACGCTAAGGAGCCGTCATGTTACAGGTGAACGAACTGAATCAGTATTACGGCGGCAGTCATATTCTGCGCGGGGTCAGTTTTGAAGCGGCGACCGGTGAAGTGACCTGTCTGCTGGGGCGCAACGGGGTGGGGAAAACCACGCTGCTCAAGTGTCTGATGGGCCTGATCCCGGTAAAAACAGGCGACATTATCTGGCAGGGAAAAAAAATCACCCACAGCAAACCGCACCAGCGCGTGCAGTCCGGTGTGGCCTATGTTCCGCAGGGGCGTGAGATTTTTCCACGCTTAACGGTCGAGGAGAATCTGTTGCTCGGACTGTCACGCTTCCCCGCCCGCGACGCAAAGCGCGTCCCGGAGGATATCTGGCAGTTGTTCCCGGTGCTTAAAGAGATGAAGCATCGTCGTGGAGGCGATCTCTCCGGCGGTCAGCAGCAACAGCTGGCGATTGGTCGCGCCCTGGCGAGCCGGCCACAGCTGTTAATCCTCGATGAACCCACGGAAGGTATTCAGCCGTCGGTAATCAAAGAGATAGGCCTGGTGATCCGCAAGCTGGCGGACAGAGGGGATATGGCAATCCTGCTCGTAGAGCAGTTTTACGATTTCGCCGCTGAACTTGCCGACAGCTATCTGCTGATGTCGCGCGGGACCATCATTCAGCGTGGACGGGGCGATACAATGGAACAAGAGGGCGTTCGCGGACTGGTTGCGATTTGAAATGTTATATTATAACATCCTCATTCTTATAAAACGGAGTGAGGAGTTTGTTTTGGCTGCACATATTGGCAAATTTGCAATGACTCTGGGGGCGCTGCTGGTAAGCGGTCAGCTGTTTGCCCATTCGCATGGACATCAGATGACGGAAGCGGAACAGAAGGCGGCGAGCGGCGTCTTTGAGGATAAAGACGTCAAAGACAGAAAGCTGTCTGACTGGGATGGGACATGGCAATCCGTCTATCCGTTTTTGCTCGATGGCGCGCTGGATCCGGTTTTTAAACAGAAAGCGCAGAAGGACAAAAAATCCTTCGACGAGGTGAAAGCTTACTACCGCACAGGGTATGCGACGGACGTTGAGACTATCGGCATCGAAAACAACGTGATGGAATTCCACAAAGGTAAGGCGATCGGTCGCTGCCAGTATGATTACAGCGGCTATAAGATCCTGACTTATGCATCAGGTAAGAAAGGGGTTCGCTATCTGTTCGAGTGTAAAGATCCGGACAGCAAGGCGCCGAAGTTTGTCCAGTTCAGCGACCATACCATCGCCCCAAAAGCCTCTTCCCATTTCCATATCTTTATGGGCAACACCTCCCACGAGGCGCTGCTGAAAGAGATGGATAACTGGCCGACGTACTACCCGAACGAAATGTACAAACAGCAGGTGGTCGACGAGATGCTGCACCATTAATGGCCTGCCCGATGCCGGGTGGGCGCCATGCCGCCCGGCGTTGAGGACTTAAGCCACTTTCGGCATTTCGCACCACGCCTTCACGCTCATCCCGCGCAAAATCATCAGCCAGGCAATCACGATGGCAACCATCATGATCGCAAACAGTGACCAGTGCGGCAGGTTGGTAAGGATAATACCGGTGATCATCGGGTTTGCCGCCGCCCCAAGCCAGCCCAGCGCCTGGGCAGAGAAGTAACTCGCTTTCATACCCGGCGGGGCAATATTGTCGATCAGCATATATTCGCCCGGTGCATAGATAATCTCACCCAGCGTAAACACCGCTGCCGCAATGCCCCAGTAGACCAGGTTTTCCCCGGAGAGCATAAAACCGCCCAGACCCAGGACGAAGAAGAGTGTTCCCACCGTCATCAGCGGACGTATATTGGTGGCGGAGATCTTGCGACCGATAACGTATTGCAGGGTGACGACCACCGCAGCATTCACCGGCAGCACCACGGCGACCACGTTTTGCGCAAAGTTGCTGTCGGCATTCGCAGCCAACACGTACTGCGAAATACAGCTGGCGAATGACCCGCCCACATACGACGCCAGCAGGCCGGAAAGGGTGTACCAGAAGAGGGCGCGGTCTTTAAGCAGTACAGACGGTTGCCACGGTATTTTCTCTTCGGTGGCATCGAGCGCAACGCTTTTTTGCACGAAGAAATGGATAAAACCGAGCGGCAATGCGGCACAAAAAGCGGCCAGCCAGAACGGCAGCTGCAGGCTGTACATCACCAGTAAGGTGCCCACCGGCGGCCCGATCGTCCAGCCAATGTTCAGGAAGCTATAGTTTAGCGAGAAAACGCGCGCTTTTTGGCTCGAGGTCAGCACATCGGCAAACCAGGCCTTCAGCACCGTTGAAAATACCGAATAGGCGCAGTTAATCAGGGAAAAGAAGAGCACCACCAGCGTGACGTTATCCACCAGCGGGATAGCAACAAACCCGGCAATAAAGGCGACGATAGAAATCAGCATGTAGCGCTTTTTATCAAACTTATCGGCGAGGATGCCAAACCCCATACTGAATACCACACCGACGGTAAGCGCAATGGTCAGGGCATAACCAATATTCTCAACGCTCATATTAAATACGCGCGTGAGATAGATGGTCATAAACGGCAGCGTTGCCCCACGACCAATGGTTAATAATAACGACGACGCCAGCAGCGCTGCGGTTGAGCGCCTGAGTGATGGTTTCATATTCCTGCCTGACAATTGCGTTTGTTTTTTTGAGCCGCAGAGATTCTGGCCGCGCTTGCTCGCCGCCATCCTGCAACGTGTATTATTTTAGGTATATATCAGGAGTATCACGACATAAGGGGCTTGTATAGCACCTAATTTATCCGTAAGTGCTTCAGTTGACTGCCAGAAATAATGATCTTCTCGTGGCATGTTTTTTTCGTTACCTTGAAGTGTTTACAAAAATTTAATCATTCAGGGGCAGAGTATGACGCGAAAAGACGGGCTGCTGGCGTTGCTGGTGGTCATCGTATGGGGTCTTAATTTTGTGGTCATCAAGCTTGGGTTGCATAACATGCCCCCACTCATGCTGGCCGGTTTGCGTTTTCTGCTGGTGGCTTTCCCGGCGCTCTTCTTTGTCGCGCGCCCGAAAATTCCGTTCAGACTCTTACTGGGATACAGCCTGACCATCAGCTTTGGCCAGTTCGCGTTTCTGTTCTGCGCCATTAAGTTCGGGATGCCCGCCGGTCTGGCTTCTCTGGTGTTACAGGCTCAGGCGTTCTTTACCATCATTCTCGGGGCGTTTGTCTTTGGCGAGCGTCTGCAGGGTAAACAGCTGGCGGGGATCACTCTTGCGGTGTTCGGCGTGCTGGTGCTGATAGAAGCCAGCCTGAACGGGCAGCACGTGGCGTTACTGGGCTTTATGTTAACGCTGGCAGCGGGGCTGAGCTGGGCCTGCGGGAATATCTTCAACAAGCTGATTATGCAGCATGAGGCGCGCCCGAAGGTGATGTCGCTGGTGGTCTGGAGCGCACTGATCCCCATTGTTCCGTTTATGGTTGCGGCGCTCATTTTTGATGGGCCGGACGTGATGCTGAAAAGCCTGGTGGAAATCGATCTCACCACCATTTTATCGCTGATCTACCTGGCATTTGTGGCCACCATTATTGGTTACGGGATCTGGGGATCGCTGCTGGGTCGCTACGAAACCTGGCGCGTGGCGCCGTTATCCCTGCTGGTTCCGGTGGTAGGGTTGGCCAGCGCCGCGCTGTTGCTCGATGAAAAGCTGAGTGCGCTGCAGCTGCTGGGGGCCGTGCTGATCATGGCCGGGCTGTACATCAACGTGTTTGGTTTGCGCGTGCGTCGGGTAACGCGGGCAAGAGGATAGGCATAAAAAAAGCCCCGCATCCGCGGGGCAAAAACGAATCAGAAGCTGTGCTGATTATAATAAGGCACGCCTAACTCGTCGGATTTGTCACTACCAGCACCCATGTGGTTGAAGTCATAAGGTGACTGGTCATGTGCTGACGGCAAAATCATCGTGTCACGATTATTTTGCTGCGTTGCACGAGGGGTTTGCTCCGCGAAGGTCTGGCTGGAAAACAGCACCAGCAAGGCGAGGGCGGCGGAGGCTGTAACTTTCATGATTTCCTCGGTTACGTCTTTACAGGCGATGATTAACTACAATGTTTTAGTGGATACAGGTATCGGGATTCACCCGGCACGCTGGTAATACGGTATTTGTGAGGCGGCACGTCGAAGTAGTTCTTAAACGTACGCGTCAGGGTTTGCTGTGATTCAAAACCGTAACGTTCCGCCAGATAAAGGATCGGCTCATTGCTTTCTTTCAGCTTCTGGGCAATTTCCGTCAGCTTGCGGCTGCGAATATATTGACCTAATGAATGGCCGGTCTCTTTTTTGAACATCCGTTGCAGGTGCCATTTGGAGTAACCTGAACGCTCTGACACTTTTTCAAGGGAGAGCGGCGATTCCAGGTTATCTTCGATCCAGTCCAAAATGCTATGAATAGTAATAGCGTCAGTATTGCGTCTGGACATCGTCATACCTCTTTTTCTGTTTACGGCAGTATTTTCTTAAGCAAAAGCTCAAGCGTTGCCACTTCATCTGCCGTTAAGTTTTTTGTTAGTTCCTGATGCAGTGTTTGTCCTACTAGTTGATGACATTGCTCGCACATCGCCGCGCCATCGCTGGTGAGTTTCACCAGGACGCCGCGTTTGTCATTCGGGTTAGGGCTTCGTTCTATCCATCCTTTGCAAACGAGACGATCGAGCATGCGGGTTAGCGCACCCAGATCGACAGAGAGCACCTTTTTCAGCTCAACCGGCGTGATACACACTTCGCAGCGAATGGAGCACAGCACTTTGAACTGCGTGGCGGTGATATCCAGCGGTGACAGATAGTCATTGAGCAGGCGATCTTTTTTCTGGTTAACCATATGAATAAGACGACCCAGCGGAATAATGTCGTTAAAGAGATCACTGGTGCTTTTCACAATGGTTGCCCTGGCAAGTAGTTTAGTCACGGCAGATATTATTGCTCAGGCAAGTATAAGTCAACTGAATGGATCAACGGATGCCACGAATTGCTAAAACGTTTCATGAACTTTTTTTGCATGCTTTCAATTCAAATAGATAACGAAGGGTTATCGTTAATGACCGTAAATAATCGTTACGTTGAGCGAATGGCTGAACGTCACACTTTCACCCTATAATTGCGGTGATAAACATGGATAAGGACAACGACGCACTATGTTGGATTTGATTAAAGCAATTAGTCTGGGGCTGGTGGTATTGCTGCCGTTGGCTAACCCGCTAACGACGGTTGCGCTCTTTCTGGGGCTGGCAGGGAACATGAACAGCGCCGAGCGTAACCATCAGTCGATGATGGCCTCGGTCTATGTGTTTGCCATCATGATGGTGGCTTACTACGCCGGACAGCTGGTGATGAACACCTTCGGAATCTCCATCCCGGGTCTGCGTATTGCCGGCGGACTGATTGTCGCCTTCATCGGGTTCCGTATGCTGTTCCCTGCGCAGAAAGCGCATGAGTCACCTGAGGCCAAAAGCAAATCCGAAGAGCTGGAAACCGAGCCCAGCGCGAATATTGCTTTTGTCCCGCTGGCGATGCCAAGTACGGCGGGACCAGGAACGATTGCGATGATCATCAGCTCCGCGTCAACGGTGCGGGATGGTTCGACCTTCCCGGACTGGGTCATCACGGTTGCGCCCCCGCTGATTTTTGCACTGATTGGTATCATCGTATGGGCATCCTTGCGCAGTTCAGGCGCGATCATGCGCTGGGTCGGTAAGGGCGGTATTGAGGCGATTTCCCGCCTGATGGGCTTCTTACTGGTGTGTATGGGCGTGCAGTTTATTATCAACGGCGTGCTGGAGATTATTAAGACGTACCATTAATCACCCGCCCGGTAATGCAAAACGGCAACCTCGGTTGCCGTTTTACGTTGACTGCGGTCTACCCGTGATGGGCCTGTTCTTCCAGTGCGACCGGCCATTTACGGAAGATGAGCAGGGACCAGATGAGCGCCACCAGTGCCGGAATGGCACCCAGATAGCCAATCGCCGACATCGACACGTGAAGGCTAATCTGATTTCCCAGCAGCGCGCCCGCGCCAATACCAAGATTGAAAATCCCCGAGAACAGTGACATCGCCACATCCGTTGCGTCCGGGGCGAGGGCCAGCACCTTCACCTGCATACCCAGACCGATAATCATGATCGCCACTCCCCAGAACAGGCTCAGGACGGCCAGATGACCCTCGCTGCCCGCCGCTGGCATGAGTAACACCAGGCACGCCAGCAGTAAACCAATGGCGCTGCTGACCAGCGCCGACGCGTGCTGATTGCCGAGCTTACCAAACAGAATACTGCCAATAATGCCCGCGCCCCCCAGGATCAACAGCAGAACGGTGGCAAAGTTGGCGCTAAAGCCGGCCACGACCTGAACGAACGGCTCAATATAGCTGTAGGCGGTGTAATGCGCCGTGACCACAATGACCGTCAGCAGATAGATACTCAGCAATGCCGGACGACGCATTAACAGCGGCAGGCTTTTCAGCGAGCCGGAGTGTTCGCTTGGCAGCTTCGGCAGCAGTTTAATCAGGCAGACCAGGGTGATCATTGCCCCCATGCCGATAGTGAAGAACGTGGTTCGCCAGCCAAAGTATTGCCCAACGATACGGCCAATCGGCAGGCCCAGGACCATAGCCAGTGCCGTGCCGGTGGCGATTAGGCTCAGCGCCTGCGCGCGTTTTCCCGCAGGTGCCAGGCGGATGGCCAGTGACGCGGTGATCGACCAGAATACGGCATGGGCAAAGGCGATACCGACGCGGCTGATGACCAGCACCGTAAAGTTCCACGCCAGAAACGACAGGACGTGGCTGACGATAAACAGGGCAAACAGCCCGATCAGCAGCTTTCGCCGTTCCATCTGGCTGGTCAGCAGCATAAACGGCAGTGACATCAGTGCCACCACCCAGGCATAGATGGTCAACATAATGCCCACCTGCGCGGTTTCCATCTGGAAACTTTCAGCGATGTCAGACAACAGCCCAACCGGAACAAATTCTGTGGTATTAAAAATAAACGCGGCAATTGCCAGCGTGACCACGCGTAGCCACGCGACTCTGCGGGTAACTGTGTTCGTTGTCATAGCGATGTCGGAGATTCGTTGCTGAAAAGAAGAGGAGACGATCTTAAAACGTCAACCGGCGAAAACTCAACCATTATGTGATGCAGATCTCAAAATTCACCTGGTAAAAGCGGTAGCCGGGGGCATGGTTTTCATTGAATATAAAAGAACATCACAACAAAAACAGGCGGTAAGACAATGCAGGAGATTGATTTTTATCTGGTAGATGCGTTCAGCAATGCCTCTTTTGGTGGAAACCCGGCGGCCGTGTGCCCGTTAGACGCATGGTTGCCTGATGAGACACTGCTCAGAATGGCACAGCAGCATAATCAGTCGGAAACGGCGTTTTTCGTCTGCAGTAAAGCGGGAATTGAGTTACGCTGGTTTACCACCCTTACCGAAGTCAACCTTTGCGGACATGCCACACTGGCAGCCGCGTACGTCCTGTTTAATGAACTCAACTATCCTGACTCGCGAATCCACTTTGATACCGCCTCTGGCCAGCTGACGGTTAGCCGGGAAGGGGACTGGATGACGCTGGACTTCCCGGCATGCCCGACGCAGGAAGAGACGCCCCCGCCGGCGATGCTTGCGGCGCTGGGGATCGGCCATTACGTAGAAGCCCGTAAGGGGCGAGCCTGGGTGGTGGTTCTGGAAAACCGCCAGCAGGTTGAGGCGCTTGCGCCGAATATCTCGGCAATGACGCCTGGCGAACATAAGGTCAGCGTGACGGCGCAGGGAGAGGGGGATTATGATTTTGTGAGCCGCTTTTTCTCACCGGGAGTTGCCGTCTGGGAAGATCCGGTCACCGGATCCGCGCATACAATGCTTATTCCCTACTGGAGTGAAAAACTGGGTAAAACAGCGATGTTTGCCCGCCAGGTGTCGGCTCGTGGCGGTGATATGCGCTGCGAACTGAAAGGTTCACGCGTGCTGATGAGCGGGCAGGCCTCGCTTTATCTGAAAGGCACCGTCTTTCTGCGCTAAATAACCATAACAAAAGAGGAAGAGACAATGCAGGAAATTGATTTCTATCTGGTCGATGCCTTCAGCGACAGGGCGTTTGGCGGCAACGCAGCGGCGGTTTGCCCCCTGGAAGAGTGGCTGCCGGACGAGACGCTGCTCAACATGGCGCAACAGCACAATCAGTCTGAGACGGCCTTTTTCGTACGCACTGACGGCGGATTCGAGTTGCGCTGGTTCACTACCCTTGACGAAATTAACCTGTGTGGACATGCCACACTGGCGGCATCGCATGTCATTTTCGAATACCTTGATTACCCACACACGGAAATCACCTTCACCACCCGTTTCGTCGGCGAGCTGACGGTAAAACGCAGCGGTGACTGGCTGACGCTCAACTTCCCGGCCTGGCCGACGGCGGTCGTCGATAATCCGCCAGCGCTGCTGTTGAGCGCGCTGGGTATTGAGCGGGCAAAAGAGGTGCGTGTCGGGCGCGACTACATGGTGGTGCTGGAGAACCAGCAGCAGGTAGAGGCCCTCACGCCGGATATCTCAGCAATGATTCCGCTGGATAAGATGGTCTGCGTCACGGCACCGGGCGATGAATATGACTTCGTCAGCCGCTTCTTCTGTCCGGGAGAAGGGGTGCCGGAAGATCCGGTCACGGGATCCACTCACAGCATGTTGATTCCCTACTGGAGCGAAAAACTGGGCAAAACCGTGCTGAACGCGCGCCAGGTCTCGCGACGGGGCGGGGATTTACGCTGTGAACTGGCGGGGGACCGGGTGTTAATCGGCGGTCAGGCCACCCTGTATCTGAAAGGGCATATCTATTTACGGCAGGCGATGTAAGCCAGGAATGGGCCACCGTCATTTCATCATCGGGAATGACGGTGGCTTGCGTTAATCAAACGTGCGTTTTTCCCCCTGCCAGCCAGACGCAATCAGAAATTCACGCCACGTTAAGGTGGCAGGGTTTATGGTTCTGCTCCAGGTAAGATCCCGGTCTTTTCCGTAATAGCCGTAGTTCACGGCATATTCCGTCATGCCGGTAATTTCACTGACCAGTGCCGCGTTGTCTGCGAAATCGGGGAAGTGGTGAAGGAGTGCTTCTCGCGTGTAGGCTGAGCGATACCGGGCTTTTATGCCGGTGACCTCCGTGAAGGTTTCCACCATCTCACGCGGCGAAAGACACTCACCGACAACGGGTAACGTCATGCCGTTGTAGTGTTCGGGGTTATCGAACATCTCAAGCACCGCAGGGCCGGTTGCCGTGAGCGGATCGACAAAGGGCGCCCGAACGTCTTCCGGGAGATAGAGGGGAAAGATCAGCTCGTCGCCTTCTTTACGCGGCGGATAATATTCGGCCAGATTGGTGTAAAAGAACGCCAGTTGAATAAACGACGCACTGACGGGGAGTGTGCGGATGTACTCCTCAATTCGGCCCTTATCGCTGAAATGAGGAGCCCACAGAGTTCCGGCCGTTATTCTCTCGACGTTTTCCAGACTGCTGAAGACAAGGTGTTTTACCCCGGCGTTGACGGCGGCATCTGCAAGCCTGTAGCCCAGCGCCGTTTCACCCGTTGGCATCTGCGTCGATACGGGGATGAAACCCGGTGTCATCAGAAACGCTCCGTCTGACTCGGCAAACGCCCCGATCAGATGCGCATCATTGCCCGTCTTAAGGGTGATTTGTCTCAGTTCAGCACCCCGTTCCGCCAGCTGTTTCGCCGCAAGAGAGTCCGTGTTTTGCGTTAAGGCGCGCACCCGATAGCGCCCACTTTGCAGCAAGGTTGTGGTTACGCTACGTCCTTGTTTACTGGTGGCACCAAAAACTGTTATGAGTGGTTTTTTATCATACGACATTTCATTCTCGCTCTGTGTTGTTGCGGTAGTGCATTATCGGAATGCGGGCGGCGAGCGTGAAATCGATTTATTTCTTACATGATATCCATCCTATGAATACCAAAAAGCCTGACGTAAACCTGCTGCTGACTCTGGAAGCGCTGGTCGCGGAGCAAAATGTCACCAGGGCCGCCAGCCGGCTTTGTCTTAGCCAGCCTGCCGTCAGCGCGCAGCTTAACCGGCTGAGGGGGATGTTTAACGATCCGTTATTGATCCCGGGGCGCAGGGGGATGACGCCAACCCCCAAAGCTCTTGAGCTGATGGCGACGCTTGGCGGGGCGCTGGCAAAAATACGGGATACGCTGCAATCACATGAGGACTTTGATCCGCTGCACGATTCGCTAACGGTCTCTCTGGCCTGTACTGATTACGTGCAGGCCGCGGTCATTATGCCGCTGATTGTGACCCTGCAAGAGATTGCCCCCGGCGTGCGTATTGCTGTCAGGAATTACGATCCGCATCAGCTGGCCCATCAACTGAGCTCAGGCGATGTTGATGCTGCCATAGCCACGCCAGACCCTGCTCAGGCGCAGCTCAGAACGCAATATCTCTATGACGAATCGTACGTACTTATCGGGCGCCCTCAGCATCCTGAACTGAACGACCAACTGACAATGGAGGCGTTCGCAAAACTTGAGCATATTATCGTGTCCCCCTCGGGAGGCGGTTTTACCACGCCGCTGGATGTCATGCTGGCGGAGTCAGGGTTGCAACGTAAGGTTGCGGTATCTGCGGCATCATTTCTGTTTGTTCCCGGCATGGTGCAGATGAGCCATCTGGTAGCACTTGTGCCCCGACGATTAATTATGGGAACCATTAACCTGCTCACCGTGGTGGAACTCCCCTGGCTGAAAGAGACGTTTGACGTCAGTCTTATCTGGCATGAACGCAGCCATAACCACGCCGGACACCGCTGGTTAAGGGATACTCTCGTCAGCCTTAACGGCAATGCTGATATAAGTTAACGGTATGAAGCACGTGTGCAGGGCTGCGCTATGTTGAAATAAAAACAACAAGGAGCCCGCCATGTATTCCATTACCGCTGAATCTGCGCATCACCCTGATATTTTGCATCTGATTGCCGCGCTTGACCGCTATCAGAGCGAACTCTATCCCGCTGAAAGTAACCACCTGCTCGATCTGACCGAACTGCCGACAGCCTCACTGATCCTGATGATTATTCGGGACCGGCAGCTTCATGCCGTCGGGTGTGGTGCCGTGGTGCTCAACGGCGACGGGACCGGTGAAATGAAACGGGTGTATATCGATCCGGCTCATCGCGGGCAACATCTCGGCGAGATGTTGCTGGCGGCGCTGGAAGATGAAGCCCTGAGCCGTCACTGCCACACGCTTCGCCTGGAGACGGGCATCCGGCAACATGCCGCCGTCCGTCTGTATGAGCAGTGCGGCTATGAGCAACGTCCGGCGTTTCCGCCGTATGTTGATGACCCGCTGAGCCTGTTTATGGAGAAGGCACTGGTGGTTGACGTTCGTTTAGCAGCGCTATAAAAGCCTCCAGCGGGCGGGTCATAGCCCCGCGGCGCCAGACCAGCCAGGTGGTGAGCCAGCGCCAGTTTTCTGCCAGCGGCCAGGCTTCCACCTGATGGTGGCCTGGCATACTTTCCAGCATCGAACGAGGCATCAGCGCGATACCGGCGCCCGCGATGACGCAGGCGAGCATGCCGTGATAAGACTCCATCTCATGAATACGCCCGGGCGTGGCTCTGTCGGCGTGAAACCAGCTTTCCAGATGTCGGCGATACGAACAGTTTGCGCGAAAGGCGTAGACGTCACTGCCGCTTACCTGCGTGGCGCGTGCCACTTCTGCATGCCCGGCGGGCGTGACCAGCATCATCTCTTCCCGGTAAACCGGCATGCCTTCCAGTTCCGGATGCGAAAGGGGGCCGTCGACAAACGCGGCGCTTAAGGTTCCCTCCAGTACGCCGTCAATCATTGTGCCGGACGGCCCGGTAGAGAGGGCAAACTGGATACGTGGATAGCGCTGGTTAAACTGCGCCAGGCTTTCCGGAATACGCACGGCGGCGGTACTCTCCAGCGCGCCAAGCGCAAATAATCCCTGTGGTTCATCACCGGCGACGACCATTCGTGCCTCATCGACCAGCGCCAGGATCTGCTTGCTGTAGCGCAGGAAGTTATGCCCGGCAGGGGATAAACGTAAACGCTGGTTCTCACGAATAAACAGCTCAACGCCAAGATCGGCCTCCAGCTGGCGGATGCGGGTGGTCAGGTTCGACGGAACGCGATGCACCTTTTGCGCTGCCTGGGTGATGCTGCCGGTGAGCGCCACGGCGTTAAACATTTCAAGCTGAGTTAAGTCCATGCCATTCTCGATTCGTGAACAAGGTGGTTAGTATTATTCATTTTTAAGAAATAGCAGAGTGCGCCACAATGAATCAACCGTTATTACGTGGAGACCATCATGACTTATTCCTCTGCTACACATGCCCTCTCTGTTAACCCAGCCACCGGCGAGACGCTCGCGGCGTATCCGTGGGCGAGCACCGACGACGTTGAACGCGCAATTGCGCTGGCTGATGCCGGTTTTCGTCAGTGGAGACGCGTAAGCGTTTCAGACCGGGCGCAAAAGCTGCGCGATCTCGCCAGCGCGCTGCGAAACCGTGCAGACGAGATGGCCCGAATGATCTCCCGTGAGATGGGCAAACCCATTTTGCAGGCGCGTGCTGAAGTGGCAAAATCCGCCAGCCTCTGCGACTGGTATGCGGAACACGGCCCGGCAATGCTGCAGCCTGAACCGACCCTGGTAGAAAACCAGAACGCGGTGATTGAATACCGACCGCTGGGACCTGTTCTTGCCGTCATGCCGTGGAACTTCCCGCTCTGGCAGGTACTGCGTGGCGCGGTACCCATCCTGCTGGCCGGGAACAGCTATCTGCTCAAGCATGCGCCAAACGTACTCGGCTCGGCTGACCTTATTGCGCAGGTATTTGCTGACGCCGGTTTTCCGCAGGGTGTCTTTGGCTGGGTGAATGCCACGAATGAGGGCGTGAGCCAGGCGATCAACGACCGTCGTATTGCCGCCGTAACCGTAACCGGCAGCGTGCGCGCGGGTGCGGCGATTGGTGCGCAGGCAGGGGCAGCACTGAAGAAATGCGTTCTGGAGCTGGGCGGTTCAGATCCGTTTATTGTGCTCAATGATGCTGATTTGGATCTGGCGGTGAAAGCAGCCGTGGCCGGTCGTTATCAGAATACCGGACAGGTTTGCGCCGCCGCTAAGCGCTTTATTGTGGAAGAGGGCATCGCTGATGCTTTCACCCAGCGTTTTGTCGAGGCGACGGCAGCCCTGAAGATGGGGGCGCCGGATAGCGAAGAAAACTTTATTGGCCCGATGGCGCGATTTGACCTGCGCGATGAACTGCATCAGCAGGTGCAGGCCACGCTGGCCGAAGGCGCCACGCTGCTGCTTGGCGGGGAGAAAGTTGCCGGTGAAGGTAACTACTATGCACCGACCGTGCTGGGGAATGTCACTGCCAGCATGACGGCATTTCGTCAGGAGCTGTTTGGTCCGGTTGCGGCGGTTAGCGTTGCGAATGATGCGGAGCACGCGCTGCAGCTGGCTAACGACAGCGACTTTGGTCTGTCCGCAACCGTCTTTACCGCGAACGATACGCTGGCGGAGAAATTTTCCCGTGAGCTGGAGTGCGGTGGGGTGTTCATCAATGGTTTCAGCGCCAGCGATGCGCGCGTGGCCTTTGGCGGCGTGAAGAAGAGCGGTTTTGGTCGTGAGCTTTCCCACTTCGGTCTGCACGAGTTCTGTAACGTGCAGACGGTATGGAAGAACAGAGTCTAGTTCGCTCTCCGATAACGGCCTTCAGCACGAAGGCCGTTGTCATTTTCCTGCAATGGTTCTGTCATTTTCGTTTCGTAGACTCGCACGCGTCTAACGTCTTGTTACTGAAGAAAATTATGAACCTAACGCAAATTTTTCGCCGTATTGCGCAGCGCCTCATCCCTCGTCAGTTTGGCCTGCTGACCGGTATTTTCTGTATTATTGGTCTTTTCTCCGCACTGCAACTCTCCTCTTCATTTTTGCTCAATGCTTCCCTGAAGGACGCTCAGCGCAACGAGCAGCAAAATCTGCTGGCGTACCAGCAACAGAGCAAACTGGATCTGGCCCGCGTGTCTCTGCTGGCAGCAAGCGATCTGCTTAACCGCTCCGGCGTCTGGTTTATGCAGGATAAAGAGACCGGCTCTGAAGGAAGCTGGCACAGCCTGATGGACGAAGCTCAGGCGTCGCTGACGGTTTCTCAGCAGGCCTGGAACGCCTGGCTGGCGCTCAATCCGCCAAAAGATGACGCCCTGATCACCAGCTACCAGCTTTTCTACGGTGCCATCAAGGAGCAGGCGGAAGGGCTCATCAAGACCAACACGATCGACGCCTTTTTCGCCGTGCCTGCCCAGGCTTTCCAGACTGACTTCAACGAAAACTATGCCCGCTATCAGCAGGCCAGCGAGAAGCAGGCGATGCAGGGCCGCCAGAGTCTGATGGCGCAACTCTCTGGCCTGCAAACGCTCTTCCTGATTGCACCGGTTCTGCTACTTGCCATCGCCGTTCTGGTGTGGTTCGGCATGTCCCGCTGGGTCATTACGCCGCTGCGTCGGTTGATTGCTCACATTAACCAGCTGGCGGCAGGAGATCTGTCCGGTACACCGCCGGGCGTGCTGCGCTTTAACAAGGAGATCGGACAGTTGAGCGACAGTGTTTCCACCCTGCAGCACGGACTGCAGGAACTGGTGACCCAGGTCAGCAATGCCACCCACGCAATGGTCGAAAATATAGGCTCGCTGGCGCAGGGCAACCAGAAGCTGTATCTGCAGTCGGCTCGTCAGGCGAAAGAGCTTGAGGATGTGACGACACACATTGCCGCGCTGGAAAACCACGTAGAAGGGAATACAGGTTATGCAAAACTCGCCAGTTCCAGGGCGGACGAGGCGCGCCAGGTAGCCGCGGGTGGCGATCGGATGATGACGACCGTCAATGCCTCCATGCAGGCGATCGTTGACCGATCGTCAGAGATGCGCGGGATTGTGGCGATGATCGACAGCGTGGCGTTTCAGACCAACATTCTGGCACTGAATGCGGCCATCGAGGCCGCCCATGCGGGGAACCACGGGCGCGGGTTCGCCGTTGTCGCCCGGGAAGTGGGGCTGCTGGCCAGAAAGAGCAGCCACTCGACGCAGACTATTCAGGCGCTGATCAATCACTCTTTGCAGGGCATCGAAGACGGTTCACGGGCCGTTAACCTGCTGGAAGATAATCTGCAGCAGGTGATCGGGCTGGTGGCTAATTTAAGCAGTCTGCTGAATGAGATCTCGGTCGCAACCCTGAGCCAGGGGGAGAGCATTCATCAAATGACGCGGCAGCTTCAGGCGTTAAATCAGGTTTCCCGTCAGACCGACATGCTGGTGTCTGACGCGTCGGATGCCTCTGAACGGCTGCATAAGCAATCCGATCTTTTATTGCAGGCGGTTTCGCGTTTTCGTCTTAGCGCCTGACGCAACATATAAGCCTCTGTTATACTCGCAGCCCGTTTTAGCCTGAGGGCAAGGAGCATAGTGTGGCTGCGGTCATCCATAATGAGATGTTGGACGAGATTCTGTCGCAGGTTCGTCCGTTAATTGGAAAAGGGAAGGTTGCCGACTATATTCCGGCCCTTGCCTCGGTCAGCGGGAATAAGCTGGGTATTGCCATTTGTACGGTAGACGGGCAGCGTTACCAGGCCGGTGACGCCACCGAGCGTTTTTCAATTCAGTCCATTTCAAAAGTACTCAGTCTGGTTGCGGCCATGCGCCAGTATGAGGAAGACGAAATCTGGCATCGCGTGGGGAAAGATCCGTCCGGGCAGCCTTTCAACTCACTGCTTCAGCTCGAAATTGAACAGGGTAAACCGCGTAACCCGTTTATCAATGCCGGTGCGCTGGTGGTTTGCGATATGCTGCAAAGCCGTCTCAGCGCCCCTCGCCAGCGTATGCTTGAAATTGTCCGTCAGCTCTCGGGCGTCGCGGATATTGCCTACAATGCGGTGGTGGCGCGCTCGGAGTTTGAACACTCCGCCCGTAACGCGGCTATCGCCTGGCTCATGAAATCGTTTGGTAACTTCCATAACGATGTCGCCACCGTGCTGCAAAACTATTTTCATTACTGCGCGTTGGAAATGAGCTGTGTTGAACTGGCACAGACATTCTTGTTCCTCGCCCATCAGGGGCATGCGCCGCACCTCGATCAAGATGTTGTCTCGCCCATGCAGGCGCGTCAGGTGAATGCCCTGATGGCGACCAGCGGGATGTATCAGAACGCCGGAGAGTTTGCCTGGCGCGTCGGTCTTCCGGCTAAATCGGGTGTCGGCGGCGGGGTGGTGGCAATCGTGCCTCACGAAATGGCGATTGCCGTCTGGAGCCCGGAGCTGGATGAAACGGGAAATTCACTTGCCGGTGTGGCAGTTCTGGAGAAACTGACCCAACGTCTGGGACGTTCCGTATACTGATGTCGACCCTGGATCCGCTTTTTGCCCGCCTGGCGCGATCGCCTTTTCGTTCGCGCTTTCGCCTGGGCACGAAGGAACGGCAGTACTGCTGGGACAAAGGTGCCGAAACCATTGACCAGCACGCCGCCGATTTTATTGCCCGGCGCCTTGCACCGGCCCATCCCACCAATGACGGGAAACAGACGCCCATGCGCGGTCATCCGGTGTTTATCGCTCAGCATGCCACCGCCACCTGTTGTCGTGGCTGTCTGGCAAAGTGGCATAACATTCCGCAGGGTGTTCAACTCAGCGCGCAGCAACAGCATTATATCGTCAGCGTGATCCACCACTGGCTGGTGCTGCAGATGAACGCCTAAATTTGACGAGTTATGATCCTGTTGTATTTGTGTTATAGATGCAGGTTAAGTTAGTTCAGATCCTGCTGACGATCGACATAATCGCCATAAGTTATTATACGGAATGATATTTAATGCGTTCTGCTCTCTCTGCCTTCAGGTTTTTTCAACCCGATACTCCGCTGCGTAATGCGTCGTGGATCTTTATTCTCACCACCTTATTCTATTTTGTGGGTGCTGAATTGCGTCTGGTTGAAGCGTTGTCGCTGTTCTGGCCACTGAATGGCGTTATGGCGGGAGTATTCGCCCGTTATGCTTATCTGAATCGTCTGCATAACTACGCGGTCGCGTATGTTGCCATGCTGATGTACGACGCGGTCACCACCAGCTGGGGAATGGCCTCGCTGGTGATTAACCTGTCGAATATGATTTTTATCGTCGTGGTCGCCATACTGGTTCTGCGTGATAAACGGCTGATGAAAACCCCCGATCCGCTTAATGCGCTGCGTCTGTTTAACTACTGCCTGATTGCCGCACTGCTGTGTGCCTTGCTTGGCGCGGTGGGGTCGGTCGGTATCGACAGTCATACCTTCTGGCCGCTGTTTGCCGACTGGTTTAGCGAGCAGTTTTCAACGGGGGTGCTGATTGTGCCGTGTATGCTGACGATTAGCCTGCCCGTGCGTGATATTCAGCTACGCCTGGAGCAGCTGTTCCCGGTTATGGCGTTGATAGTCTCGGTGGTCGCGTCGGTGGTGATTGGCGGCGCGGGGAGCCTCTGTTTCCCGCTGCCGGCGCTTATCTGGTGTGCGGTACGCTACCCGCTGCCCGTCACCTGTTTACTGACGTTTCTCACGGGCGCCGTTGAGATCATTCTGGTTGCCAACTCCATTATCAATATTGCCGTCGCGACACCGCTTTCGACCCCGATGATGTTCTCAGCCCGGCTGGGCATTGCCACCATGGCTATTTGTCCGGTGATGGTTTCCGTCAGCGTGGCGGCCATTAATTCACTGATTCGTCAGGTATCACTGCGGGCAGATTATGATTTTCTGACGCATGTCTATTCCCGCTCCGGGCTTTATGAAGCGTTAAAGCAAGAAGAGGCGCACCGGCATTCGCGTTTTTTAACCGTCATGCTGCTGGATATCGATTATTTCAAAAGCATCAATGATAACTACGGTCACGAGTGCGGTGACCGCATACTGGCGGCCTTTGCCCGGCAGGTTCAGCAGGTTGTCGGTGAGGACGGTATGGTGGCGCGAATGGGCGGAGAAGAGTTCGCGGTGGTCGTGAACTCCGGGGATGCGCAGCACGGTTTTGAACTGGCTGAACGCATCCGAACCACCGTCGCACATCATCCGTTTACCTGGCGTCATCAGACGCTGAATCTGACCGTCAGCATTGGCCTGGGCAGCGGTAAATCTGAATCATGGCAGTTGACGGAGGTCTTTAATAAGCTGATGGCTGAAGCGGACGATCATCTCTATCGTTCAAAGAAAGCGGGGCGAAATCGGACCAGCGCCCGGCTGTCGGATGAGCAGGTTACTGCAACCTCCGGCAGCGAAACATCACTGCATTAGTCGTCATGAGCCAGTGACGTTAACAAATAGCGTCTGAACAGGATATTCGTACACTGACAATGTCTCTGTTTAAGCTACGCTTTTAGTAAAGCTTGCGTCAGGAGACGTTATGAAAACACCTGCAACCCCTGAAAATGAAACGGAACGTCTGAACTCGCTGCGCGAATCAGGCCTGCTTGAAATCGACAGTTCGCCGGCCTTTGACCGCCTGACGCGTCTGGCAAAACGCTTTTTCCAGGTGCCGCTGGCGATGGTCAATCTTATCGATGAGCATTCGCTGATCGTGAAGTCAGCGGATGGCCAGGCACCGGACTCTGTCCCGCGCAATATCTCATTTTGTGGCCATACGATCCTCAGCGAAGCGCCGCTGGTGGTGGGGGACATGCGTCAGGATGACCGCTTTGCCGATAATCCGCTGGTGGCCGGTGAGCCAGGCGTTCGTTTCTACGCTGGTTTCCCGCTGCGTCTGCGCGACGGCGCGAGCGTCGGATCGCTTTGCCTGATTGATTATTCTCCGCGCGAGTTTACGGCGGCCGATCTTGCCGTGCTGGGAGACCTGGGCGCGCTGGCAGAAGATGAATTTGCCGCCGTCAGTGCGGCGACTACCGATGAACTGACGGGCTTATTCAACCGTCGGGGGTTTAATCAGCTCGTCCGGTTTACCCTGTCCGTCGCCCGACGCCGTGCAGAGCCGTTAACCCTCGGCTGGCTGGATCTGGATCGCTTTAAGGAGATAAACGATCGGTACGGCCACGAGGAAGGGGATAAGGCGCTGAACGTGATGGCGCAACTGATGCGTTCCTCCTTCCGTGAGGCGGATCTGCTGGTTCGCTTTGGCGGGGATGAGTTTGCCGTGCTGTTCGCCGATACGGATGAGCAGGGGGCCTGGATTGCGATGCAGTATCTGGCCGAGCAGGTCGAAAATTATAATGCCCGCAAACTGCATCCGTGGTCGCTTCTGTTCTCGTGGGGACTCAGTGAATTCGACCACAATGGCCATGACCTGCAACAGTGGCTAAAAGAGGCCGATGAAAAGATGTATGCCATGAAGCAGCAACGCCACCGCGAAAGATGACATAACAAAAGCCTATGATCGATCCGTTTGCGTTAATAAGATGTTAATTGCACAGTGACGGTATTCAACGTAAGGAAAAACAATGAATACCTCACTGCACATCAAAAACCTCACCCGGGAAGAGATCCTCACCCACCTCGATGCGTTGTCCGCGATCCTCGAAAACTGCGTTAACGGCGGCGCATCCGTCAGTTTTATGTTGCCCTTTAGCCCGGAAAAAGCACGTGCTTTCTGGCGCGGTATTGCTGAGAGCGTGGGACGCAATGAACGTCTTGTGCTGGCCAGTATCGATGCGCAGGACGGTGTTATCGGCACGGTACAGTTGATCACCGATCAGCCGGAGAATCAGCCGCATCGCGCGGATGTGGCAAAACTGCTGGTCCATGAAAAAGCGCGCCGTAAAGGGGCGGCAATGGCCCTGATGGAAGAACTTGAAGTTCAGGCCAGAGCCAGAGGTATTTCGGTCCTGGTACTGGATACGTCCACCGGCAGCGGTGCCGAGACGTTCTACCAGCGTGCTGGCTGGCAAAAAGTGGGGGAGATCCCGCGCTATGCATTGATGCCGGACGGTGCGATGACCGCCACCTCCGTTTTCTATAAGTTCTTATAATTATTTTTCACAACTCCATCATGAATTGATCAAAACAGGGTTCCCGGTCGTAAAGTTTTGATAAGTTATCGTACCAATCTTATCAGGCTGTATGACTAATTATAAAAGGAACCCATTGTGAACACACTTAACCGTCATGATTTTCCCGGTCCACACTATCCGGAACGTATCATTCAGTTTGGTGAAGGCAATTTCCTGCGGGCGTTTATCGACTGGCAAATCGACCTGTTAAACGAACATACCGATCTCAACGCCGGTGTGGTGGTCGTTCGTCCCATTCAAAGTGATTTTCCGCCGTCGCTGAATACGCAGGATGGTCTGTATACCACGATCATTCGCGGCCTGAACGAGAAGGGCGACGCGGTGAGCGATGCGCGTCTTATCCGTTCCGTTAACCGCGAAATCAACGTTTATAATGAATACGATACGTTCCTCAGGCTGGCTCATAACCCGGAGATGCGCTTTGTGTTCTCGAATACCACGGAAGCCGGGATCGGTTATCACGCGGGCGACACCTTTGAAGATGCGCCTGCCGTCAGCTACCCGGCGAAACTGACGCGATTGCTCTTCGAGCGTTTCAGTCATTTTAACGGTGCGCCAGACAAAGGCTGGGTCATCATTCCGTGTGAACTGATTGACTACAACGGGGATGCGCTGCGGGAACTGGTGCTGCGCTACGCGCAGGATTGGGCGCTGCCGACGGCCTTTACTGAATGGTTGAACGATGCCAACTGCTTCTGCTCGACCCTGGTTGACCGCATTGTAACGGGTTACCCGCGTGACGAAGTGGCCGCCCTGCAGGCTGAACTGGATTATCAGGATGGGTTCCTGGATACCGCCGAACACTTCTATCTGTTTGTGATTCAGGGCCCTGACTCCCTTGCCAGCGAACTGCGTCTTGATAAGTTCCCGCTCAACGTATTGATCGTGGATGACATCCGGCCTTACAAAGAGCGTAAAGTCGCCATTCTGAACGGTGCGCACACGGCGCTGGTACCGGTAGCCTTCCAGGCCGGGCTGGACACGGTAGGCGAGGCGATGAACGATGCTGACGTGTGCGCTTTTGTCGAAAAAGCTATCTATGAGGAAATTATTCCGGTACTGGATTTGCCGCGTGATGAGCTGGAATCGTTCGCCAGTGCGGTAACGGGTCGTTTCCGTAACCCTTACATCCGGCATCAGCTGCTGTCGATTGCCCTCAACGGGATGACCAAGTTCCGCACCCGCATTCTGCCGCAGCTGCTGGCAGGGCAGCAAGCAACCGGGTCATTGCCTGCGCGACTGACGTTTGCTTTAGCGGCACTGATTGCGTTTTATCGCGGGGAGCGTAACGGGGAAAGTTACCCGGTTCAGGACGACGCGCACTGGCTGGCGCGTTTCCAGCAGCTGTGGACACAGCATCACGATCGCCAGATCACTACCCGCCAACTGGTAAAATCGGTACTGAGCGTGAGCGAACACTGGGAGCAAGATCTTACGCAGGTTAACGGCCTGGTCGAGCAGGTTACGCGGGATCTGGATGCTATTCTGCTTCAAGGAATGCGTGCGGCGGTTAAACCGCTCTGCTAACACCGTTGCCCGGCTTCGGCCGGGTTTTAATGGGGACCTTATTAGTTACAACATACTATTTGCTCTGTTTTTAAAAAACACCTTTGGCACCGTGCGGTTTAGGCTAGCCAGGTCAGAAAATTCAATGTTTTATTAACATGCTTGCAACCGTGAGGCGGATCACGTTTAATAGCCACGCTCTTTTTCTTTCCTGAAACTCACTATGATTGTTCGTCCTAAACAGCACTGGTTACAACTCATCTTTGTCTGGCATGGCTCGGTACTGCCAAAAATCTATACCCGCTTGCTACTCAACTTCCTGCTTTCTATCGCCGTGATCCTGATGCTGCCGTGGTACACGTCCCTTGGCATCAAATTTACCGTTGCGCCCTTTAGCATTCTCGGTGTGGCGATCGCTATCTTTCTCGGTTTCCGAAACAACGCCTGCTATTCCCGCTACGTTGAGGCGCGCCAGCTTTGGGGGCAACTGATGATAGCGGCACGCTCTCTGTTTCGCGAGGTAAAAAACACCTTGCCGGACGATAAACATCTTGGCGAGTTTGTCCGCCTGCAGATTGCCTTTGCCAACTGTTTGCGCATGACCCTGCGCCGGGAAACGAACGCCGAACAACTTTCCCGTTATCTTCCGGAAGATGATTTACGCAAGGTGATGAACGCCAACTCGCCGGCGAACCGTATTTTACTGATCATGGGGGAGTGGCTTGCCGTCAGGCGTCGCAATGGCGAGCTCTCAGATATCCTGTTCCACAGTCTCAACAACCGGCTGAACGACATGTCCATCGTCCTGTCGGGTTGCGAGCGTATTTTGACGACACCCGTACCGTTTGCTTACACGCTGATCCTTCATCGTACGGTGTATCTGTTCTGCATCATGCTGCCGTTCGCGCTGGTCGTCGATCTGCACTACATGACGCCTTTTGTGTCAGCGCTGATTTCTTACACCTTTATCTCGCTGGATACGCTGGCGGAAGAGCTGGAAGACCCGTTTGGTACCGAAGATAACGACCTGCCGCTGGACGCCATCTGCAACATGATGGAACGTGACCTGTTGCAGATGAACGATGAAGAAGAGATCCCCGAAAGACTGTTACCGGATAAATATTATCAACTGACCTGACGGGCATTCCATTCGTCACGGGTGATTTCCCACAGTTCGGAGTCCAGTATGCCGCTGACGTACGCTTTCTTTTCTGTCCTGATAAGCCGCATGCCGCTACTGTCTGAAATACGACGGGAGCGGCTGTTAGCAGCCGCTTTTGGCGCACGCAACACCGGCTTGTTCAGGGTGTTAAACCAATAATCCGTCGCCGCAATACTGGCCTCACGCATGTATCCCTTACCCTGAAACTCCGGCGCCAGCCAGAACCCACGGTTATTATCTTCAACATCGTACAGGCAGATAATCCCCATCAGCTCATCCGGCGCCTCGCGACGTCGAATACTCCAGAACCAGGCAATGCCTTTTTCCATATCCGGCAGCGCAACGTTATTAACATAATACTCCGCGCCGTTATCCGGGTAGGGCCAGGGCACTGAGGAGACCATATAGCGAACGATTTCCCAGCGTGGATAAAGCCGCTGTATCTGGACGGCATCTTCCGCGACCAGGGGAATGAGTAACAGGCGGTCTGTCGTTAGCGTCGGTATTGTCATCCGTGGTTCTCCCTGTTTAAGCGTTATGTTTTTGTTCACCTTCTGGTATTTTCATCTCTATCACATTCTTTTTCGGTGTGCTGGAATTCTTTACTACCAATAACTGCTTTTAAAAGGCTTTCGATTTGTAATATGAGGAATATATGGCTGTTACGGTAAGAGCCTTACGCGCAGAAGATTATTCCCAGTGGCGTCCGCTGTGGGACGGCTACACCCATTTTTATGACTGTGTCCTCGATGAGTCCGTGACCGCCGCGACATGGCAAAGGGCGCTCGACGAGCGATCATCGATGTTTTGCCGGGTTGCGGAAAGCGACGGCAACGTCATCGGCTTCGCCATGTGTATTTTGCACGAAGGAACCTGGTCGACAGCGCCCGTTTGTTATCTGGAAGATCTGTTTGTTGCTGCCAGCCAACGGGGAGCAGGGACTGGAAAAGCGCTCATTGACGCCCTGATGGACGAAGGCAAGCGCGAAGGGTGGTCAAAACTTTACTGGGTCACGCGGCAGAACAACCCGGCACGTAAACTCTACGACCAATATGGCGAAGCCGACGATTACGTTCGTTATCGCGTCTCGCTTTAAGACGCAATGACCTGTGTTTGTATCACATTGTATCAACGCCTCTGATACATACACAGGCTTGCAATAAAGGCCCATTCGCACATATCCGCTATACAAACCGATGTTGTTATATACCCGTGAATCGTACTCAATCGGAGATAACAACATGTTCAGCAAACTCGCATACTCAACTCTCGCATTAACCGTTTCTCTTGGTACCGTCATGTCCTGTCAGGCCGAAGCAACCGGTACTGATTTCACGACGGCGTTTGATCATCCTCAGCAGATTAACGCCGGCGACCTTAACGTCGGTTATGTCGACATCGGCCCGAAAGATGGCCAACCGATCATTTTATTACACGGCTGGCCCTACGATATTCATAGTTATGCGCAAGTTGCTCCCGCGCTGGCTGCCAAAGGATATCGGGTGATTGTGCCTTCTCTGCGTGGCTACGGAACTACCCGTTTCCTCTCAGACAAAACGCCGCGTAACGGCCAGCCTTCGGCCATGGCGAAAGACGTTGTGAACCTGATGGATGCCCTGAACATCAAGCAGGCCGTTTTTGCCGGATACGACTGGGGTGCCCGTACGGCGGACATCGTCGCGGCGCTGTGGCCAGAACGCGTTAAATCGCTGGTTTCCGTCAGTGGGTACCTGATCAGCAGCCAGCAGATTGGCAAACAACCCTTACCGCCGAAAGCAGAAGTTCAGTGGTGGTATCAGTTCTATTTCGCCACCGCACGTGGCGCTGAAGGCTACGCCAAAAACACCCATGACTTCGCCCGTTTGATCTGGTCACAGGCATCACCTGACTGGAAATTTAGCGATGCAACGTTTAACGCCAGTGCCAAATCCCTTGATAACCCGGACCATGTCGCGGTGACGCTCAGTAACTATCGCTGGCGTTTAGGGCTTGAAAAAGGGGAGAGCAAATACGACAGTTATGAGCAAAAACTGGCAACGCTTCCGAATATTACCGTCCCGACGATCACCATCGAAGGTGGAAACAACGGGGCGCCGCATCCTGCTCCACAGGCCTACGCCGGGAAATTCACCGGTAAGTATGAACACCGTACCTTTGGCAAAACCGTAGGTCACAATCCTCCGCAGGAAGATCCGCAGGATTTCGTCAACGCAGTTGTGGACGCAGATAAACTCTGAAATGTGCTATTTTCAATACGTTACCCTTCAGTCTGGAGATTTCTGTGGAGCATATTGATCATATCCTTGTCGTCGATGACGACAGGGATATTCGTGAGCTGATTGTCGATTACCTCGTTAAGTCCGGATATCGTGCCTCTGGCGCGGCAAATGGCAAAGAGATGCGAGTTGTGCTTGATAAACAGCATATCGATCTTGTGGTGCTGGATGTCATGATGCCCGGCGATGACGGATTAACGCTGTGCCGTCAGCTCCGAAGCGGTAAACATAAAGACTTGCCCATTCTGATGCTCACGGCGCGTAACGAGGAAACAGACCGGATCTTGGGGCTGGAGATGGGGGCAGACGATTATGTCGTGAAGCCTTTTGTTGCACGCGAGTTACTCGCGCGGATCAAAGCCATTTTACGTCGTTTCCGCACAATGCCCCCCAATTTACAGGTGACGGAAGCCGGACGACTGGTCACGTTTGGAGAATGGCAGCTGGACACCGTGGCCCGTCATTTAATCGACAGTGAAGGGATGGTGGTAGCGCTCAGCGGGGCGGAATATCGTCTGCTGCGCGTGTTCCTCGATCACCCTCAGCGCGTCCTGACCCGGGATCAACTGCTAAATCTGACCCAGGGGCGCGATGCCGAGCTTTTTGAACGATCGATTGATCTGCTGGTGAGCCGGGTGCGTCAGCGTCTGAATGAAGACGCCCGCACGCCGGCCTATATCAAGACCGTGCGCAGTGAAGGTTATGTCTTTACAATGCCGGTGATCATAAAAGAGGCCAATGAATGACGCTTTGGCCACGCTCGTTGCTGTCCCGGCTGTTGGTCATCGTGCTGGCTGGACTCTTACTGGCCAATACTCTCAGCCTGACGCTGGTGATGGTTGAACGCATGCACAGCGCCCGCACCGTAATGCTGGGTAATCTGGAAAACGATGTAGCCACTAGCGTGGCCATTCTTGACCGACTTCCCGCTCAGGAGAGGGCGGCCTGGCTGCCGCGGCTGGAGCGCGGTAACTATCGCTATATTCTCGGGCCTGGAGAACCGGGCGCACCGCCTGAGGATAAGCGTTCACGCGATGCCATTCGAACGTTAAAAGAGACCCTTACGGCTGACTACCCGCTCACGTTTACCGCCGTTCCCGGTCCCATTTCCCATATTCAGGCGCATCTCACCTTACGTGATGGCGCACCGTTGACCATCGATCTGACGCCACGCATGCCGCCGGTCGCCAGCTGGTTACCTGTTGTGCTGGTATTGCAGCTGCTGCTGCTTGCGGCCTGTGCCTGGATCGCCGTGCGTCAGGTGATTCGGCCTTTTTCTCAGTTTACCCGTGCAGTTGACGCGCTGGACCCGGCGGCAAACACACCAATGACGGAGAAGGGGCCGGTAGAAGTGCAAAGAGCCGCGCATGCCTTTAACGCGATGCAGGCGCGCATTCAATCCTATCTTCGCGAACGCGCGCAGATCCTGGCATCCATTTCTCACGACCTGCAGACGCCCATCACGCGCATGAAGTTGCGCGTCGAGATGGCCGATCAACCCGAGTTACGCGACAAATTATTGAACGACCTCGATAACATGACCCGTCTGGTGCGGGAGGGGATTGCCTATGCCCGGTCATCAGAATCCCTGGAAGAGACCTCGCTAAAGCTGGAGCTCAATGCCTGGGTAAACAGCATTGCCTGTGATTATCAGGACATTGGTAAAAACGTGCAGTTTCAGGCAAACGACGCCCGCCTGCCGATAGTGACCCGGCCGCAGGCACTTCGCCGGGTGATGACCAACCTCCTGGATAACGCGCTTAAGTTTGGTGGCTATGCCGTTATTGAGATTGATGATTCTTCTGCCGGACACATTGCTATCCATATTCTGGACGGCGGGCCGGGGATACCCGAGGCTGAACTCGACGCGGTATTACAGCCTTTTTATCGGGTAGAAACATCGCGTAACCGTGATACCGGCGGTACCGGCCTGGGGCTGGCGATTGCCGCGCAGCTGACCGCGCAGCTTGACGGGAAACTGCGGCTGGCAAACCTTCCTGAAGGCGGGCTGAAGGTCACGGTAACGCTGCCGCGTCGCTAATTGTACGGTTTTGTATCCGGTTGCGTGACCGATACGAGAGCAGACAAATTGTCCCGTTTTGCACACATCCCAAACACATCCGTACGATGAAATACCCTCACTGCAGCGTCGCAGGCCATCTGTAATGTGAGGTTTTTATGTTTTTGATAATCGCGTTTCTGGGCGGGATGATAAGCCTGCTCAGTCCATGTACGCTCCCGGTGATACCTCTTCTGTTTGCCGGTTTCCAGGGGCAGCGAAGACATATCCTGGCTCTGCTGGCAGGGATGATCGTGATGTTTACCGTGGTGGCGATGGTTGTCACGGTTGCCAGCGAATGGATCACGGATGCCACGATAATAGGGCGCTGGCTGGCACTCATTATTCTGGCTACAGCCGCGCTGGCCTTAATTTTCCCGTCCTTCGCCCAGCGTATAGCCGGACCTGCGGTCAGCGCGGGCAATATCCTCAATACCCGCAGCGGACAAACGCGCGGAATGTTTTCCGCTTTCCTGGCCGGACTGGCCGTCGGTCTGCTCTGGTCTCCTTGTGCCGGACCGATCCTTGGGGCTATTTTCAGTATCAATATTGCGGGTCATTCGGCCATCACCACCGGCGCGCTGTTGGCGGCGTATGGCAGCGGATGTGCGCTTATGTTGGGCCTGCTTATGGCCGGCGGTCGGAAACTGATGACACCGCTGCGGGCCAAATCAGCGCTGATGGAAAGGTTGCGCAAGGGGGCGGGCGTGGTGATGTTAGCGGCTGTGGCGTTCAACGCCACGGGGATGAACTCGGTGCTGAAAGGTGCAAATGGGGTGGCAGACCGTCTTGAAACCACGCTATTGACCCTGGCGAAGCCCGCCACTGCGCCAGTAAAACTGCAGCCGGTCGTAATGACCGAACCCAGCAGTCAGTTGCCTTCGTTAAGTGGAGGGACCGGGTGGATTAATGGTGACCCTGTCACGTCTGAATCATTGCGGGTTAAAGTCGTCCTGATTGATTTCTGGACCTGGGACTGCATCAACTGCCAGCATACGCTCCCGCATGTCCGCGACTGGGCCACGCGATATCAGTCCCAGGGTCTGGTGGTCATCGGCGTGCATACGCCTGAATATCCGTGGGAAAAACCGCTCTCGTCGGTGAAAAACGCGGTAAACAAATGGCAACTGCCGTATCGGGTCGTGACGGATAATAACTACCAGATCTGGAACGCCTTCGGTAACCAGTACTGGCCGGCACATTATTATTTCGATGCCAAAGGGCAGTTACGTTATACCTCTTTTGGCGAAGGTAACTATGAAGAACAGGAAAAAGTTATCCAGCAGCTGCTTAAAGAGGCCCGCTCATAACGTTGCTCAGGGCTGACGTTGAGCAATGATAAACAACCGTGGAAAAGCCAGCAGTATCTGCCCGTTTTCCTGGAGCGGATACTGCTCTTCCAGCATTTCATGGTAGCGCTTGAGAAAACGTTTCTGCTCGCTCTCATTAAGCTCCTGCAGCCACGGACGTAAACCGGTTGCGCTTACCCAGTCAATAATGGCCTGGTGTGAGCTCATTTTATGGAAATAGGTCGTCCGCCAGATATCCACATCACAACCGGCGTCTGTCAGAATGTCGTAATAGGCATGCACGCCGGGCAAGGCTTCACGACCCCGGTCAGGATAGCCTTGCTCCCAGGCAACTTCACGCATCGCCACATGAGTGGGCTCAAGCCAGTTGTCAGGCATCTGAATGGCCAGTACGCCATTTAACGTGAGCAGAGAGACCAGGTGCGGCAGAAGATCGTAGTGGTCGGGCACCCACTGCAACGAGGCATTGGCGTAAATCAGGCTCAGCGGCTGGCCAGGCTTAAACTGGCGGATATCGGCCTCAACAAAGTGGCAATCCGGTAAGGCGCTGCGGGCTTCGTCGAGCATCGCAGGTGAGTTATCGACCCCTGTGACGTGCGCTGAAGGCCAGCGATGTTTTAACAGCGCCGTACTGTTTCCAGGCCCGCAGCCCAGATCGACGATGGATGACACGTCATCCAGGGGAATTCTGGCGAGCAATTCAGCGGCGGGGCGCGTACGTTCGGCTCCGTATCGCAGGTACAGGGAAGGGTTCCAGTCAGCCATCTTTGCATCTCCGTTGTGCATGCTTCAGCAAGAATAGCACACACAGACACCTGCACTGCGGCAGGTGTCTGTCCTGCAGCAATTACAGAATGCCTTTCAGGGCAATATGATAAAGCAGCATGATGGTTTTCCCGTCGACAATCCTGCCCGTTTCAATGCCGCGCAGTGCCTCTTCCAGCGTCATTTCCAGTACGTCGATATCCTCACCCTCCGCTTTGAGTCCACCGCCTTCACTGGTTCTGTCTTTCGGCTGGTATTCGGCGAGATAAAAATAGAGTTTTTCAGTGACGGAGCCCGGGCTCATGTAAGCTTCAAAAATTTTCTCAACGCGGGAAACGCTATAGCCGGTCTCTTCTTCCGCTTCTGCTTTAATCCGGCTTTCCGGATCCATGTTTTCGAGCAAGCCCGCAGCAGCTTCAATAAGGTCATCTTCGTGCCCGTTAATAAAGACAGGGAAACGGAACTGGCGGGTCAGGATCACCGTCTTTTTATCCCGGTTATAAAGCAGGATGGTGGCTCCGTTTCCCCGGTCGTACACTTCGCGATTTTGCCGCTGCCATTCGCCATCGCGTCGCTGCAGATCAAAGGTAAATTTTTTCAGGATGTACCAGTTATCAGACAGTGTTTCACTTTCTATGATGCGTACATCTGCACGTTTTGGTTGCACGTTTGTTCCTCCTTACGTAGAGTAATTATCATAAACAGCATCATCGTGCAATTTCAAGGTTAAACGTGCAATATCAGGAATTCCTTATGCTCACAACGCAGCGAAAACAATTGATCCTTGAAAAGCTCGAGGCTGAAGGTCAGGTCCAGTCGAAAGCGCTCAGCACGCTTTTCGCGGTGTCTGAAGACACCATTCGGCGTGATTTACGCGAGCTGGCGGCAGAAGGGCGTTTACAGCGTGTTCACGGCGGGGCGCTGCCGTCATCCTCGGCCATTGCCCCGTTTGCTGAGCGTAAATCGGTAAAGATGGATGCCAAGAAAAATGTCGCCCGTAAAGGTGCGCAGCTGATTTCTGACGGCCAGGTGGTGATCATTGACGGCGGCACGACCACGTCAGAGCTGATTACGTTTCTGCCTCCTGATTTGAAGATAACCGTGGTCACGCACAGCCCAGGCATTGCGCTGGGACTTGTCGAACATCCCTCCATTGAGGTTATCCTGATCGGTGGCCGTCTGTATAAACACTCTATTGTCGCGGTCGGCGCGGCTGCTATCGAAGGCATCGAAAAAATCCATGCGGACCTGTTCTTTATGGGAGTGACCGGCATCCATCCTGATGCGGGCCTGACGACCGGTGATTTTGAAGAGGCGAGTATCAAACGTGCATTTTCCGGCAGAGCCGCCGAAACGGTTGTGCTGGCTTCCCCCGAAAAAATCAATACCGCGTCATCTTTTGTGATTGGCGATCTGTCGCTGGTGAACACGATTGTCGTTGAAGACGATACCGATAGCGCCTGGATTAATGCGGTAAAAGAAAAGGGGGTTCCCGTGGTGATGACCTCTGAACCGGAAAAGGCATAGCCCACGCGAAAAACCTTTATGATCCGGCCTGTCGGTAAGCCGACAGGCTGGCAGGCCACATCAAACCTGAGGAATATCCTCAAGCGTAGTGTAAATCTTAAGCCCCAGCGTTTGCGCCACCTCAATGTCCATATCGGCCCCTTTGGACGCGCCGGCAATCCGGTAGATAGCATCACATTTCGCAATGAGTCGGTGCGCGACGGGATACAGCATTGCTTCACTGATTTCATCACCCATCGATTTCGAGCCAGCCGCTTTTGCCAACGGTAAGGCCAGCCATTCGCCAATAACCGGAACGTGGCCACGTTGATAGACGGCTAACGCCGCATTTTCAAGGCGAGCAAGGTTTTCATCAATGCGCGCCTGCACGCCATCGGTGCCGCTACGATAGGGGCCGGCGATTAAAATCAACTGTTGTGTCATATCAACCTCAGTAAGTAAAAATGCATGAGTTTGCACGTTTGTGCGTCTTTTGTTTCTGGCTTCATATTAATAGGCAATTTCGTGCAATTTCAAGTAATATTGTGCATTGTGAGTTTTTAAGACAGTTGCAGAAGAGTAGAGCTGGTCTATGCTCAAAAAGCAGAGATCAGCCATTCTCTGGGCGTATTGAAAAATAACAATAATCTTGCGTTTCAGGGGGGGGGGAATGAAGAGGATCCTGCTCGTTACATTGTCATGCTTGCTCTCGGTAATCTCCTTTCTCAGCGTAGCCGCAGAGCCGCGCCAGGAGCCGACAGATCGGGAGCGCGCCAGAACGGTTTATATTTTCCATCAGCCGATTGTTATGCTGCAGGCAAAATTCGGTCTGACCACGCCTGAAGAGCGAGTTTTGCGCATTCGTAATACGCTGCGCAATTTCTCTCAACAGGATGTTCGGGAACCCATGAAAATTATTCCGGTTACTCGTTACAACCAACCGGGAAGATTGATTGTGATGAACGGCAAGCCGGTGATGTTACTGGCACAAGCCGATCTCGATGAGGGTGACGACCTGACGCTTGATGAAGCTGCTCAACGTGTGCTGACTCGAATGGAGGCACAACGTACGGCACTTCGCGATCAATATGACGCCGGGTGGCTGGCATTATCGGCAGGCAAAACGGCCGCAGGGCTGCTGGCACTGTTTGTTTTCTGGTACGGTGCCTGGCGGTCATGGCGTGGAGTAAGGCGTTTTTACCGAGGCCGCATTCTTGAGAACCGCAGTATCATTCCACAAAGCTGGCGCAGGTTTGTCGGCGCGATTGAGACTCGTTTGTATGCTTTGCTGATGATTATTCTGGGTATTCTCGGGCTTTATATCTGGCTAAGTTGGTCATTCAGTCTGTTTCCCTGGACGCGCGTTTGGGGGTCATCGCTGGGTGACTGGACCATGCGTGTTCTGCGGGATATCGCACTGTCCATTGTCTCGGCTATGCCGGGCATTTTGATCGTCCTGATTATTTTTCTTATCACAGCCTTCATTCTAAAACTCCTTAAAGTCTTGTTAAATCAGGTAGAAGCAGGGCGTTTACACCTTCCCGGGATCCATCCTGAAACCGTCGGCGCGACGCGGAAGTTAATTTCTGTAGTGGTGTGGTTATTTGCTCTGTCCGCGGCATACCCGTTTTTACCCGGGGCCAATTCACTGGCCTTTAAAGGTATCAGTGTGTTCTTTGGTCTAATGTTGACCCTGGGGTCTGCCGGGGTGATGAACCATGCCATGAGTGGCCTGGTACTGATTTACTCGCGAGCCTTGAGAAAAGGCGACATCATTCGGGTCGCGGATAACGAAGGGTTGGTCACCGAGATAGGTATGCTCGCGACGAAAATCATTACGCGGGAGAATTACGTTGTAACCGTACCGAATGCTGTCGTAGTCAGCGGCAAAATCACTAATCTCAGCGCGCAAAATCCAGATGGTGGCGTGAACCTGACGACAGGTGTCACTATCGGATACGACACGCCATGGCGGCAAGTTCATGCCATGCTGGAGATTGCCGCCAGACGGGCGAAATGTATCGATCAGTCACAACAGCCGCTGGTAAGACAATTGAGTTTGATGGACTGGTATATTGCTTATGAACTTCAGGTGAAGCTGCGTGCCGGGCAATCACTGGCGGAGGCCCGCAATGAACTGCACAGCAATATTCAGGATGTCTTTAACGAGTTTAATGTACAAATCATGTCGCCAAACTTTGTGATGCAACCAGAAGGCGCGGTCGTCGTGACGGAAGATAACTGGTATGCAGCGCCGGCAGAGAAGCCAGAGAATAAACAGCGTGAGTGAATTTCTTTGTAAAAGGGCTGACAGGCAATCTTTTAGTGGACCTTCACAGTGATGGCCTAGCTTGCTGATAAGAGCTCTGTACCGAAATACACCATAAACCACAATATCAGCATTCCAGTAAATCCATAAATATTACTCATATATCTCTCTCCATTTCTAATCAGATAAATCTTAAATAGATTAATTTAATTTTATTAATGTATTTGAGGCCATCTTCTTCCGATTTGCTCTGATAATAACGACAGAGATGGTCAACCACAACGTATTATTGGCGTTGACCTCTGTGGTCTTCTGATGAGCCTGAGCACGCACGGTGGTTATTACTTTAAAAAAGCACCCCGCCGCAGAAGAGATCGGGGCCACGAGAAAATTATACAAAAGATATGGGGTGAATTCGTTTTTTTTACCCGCCGATCACTCCGCAATAGTGAAATTAATTCGACCATTCAAAGTCAGTAATCTTGACGCCGTTCTCAATTCTGGAAACAGCCACTCAGTAGCACCGGTCATTTTTTCATTCTCTTACTTGCATATCGAAACATTTGAATTAACTTTTCAACAACAAAACGATAACCCCTTGAGGTGGTTCATGGATCAGTCTTTGCTTTCCTCTGTCGCTGTAACGAGAAAATATTCGCTCCTGGCGGTCAGTATCTCTGTAGCGTTAATAGCATCATCCCAGGCGTACGCGGCCTGCGATATTCTCACCCCATCCAGTAACCAGACAGTGACTTGTGATGGGGCTGAATCTACCGCAGTGATCAGCACGGCCGGAAGTACGAGCGTAGGCGTTATGGTCAATTCGGGCGGGCAACTGACAGTGGCAAGCGAGCCCGCAATATCGCTGGGCGATAACAGTACGGTGAACAACGCTGGCGAAATTACGGGGCAATCAACCGGGATCCTCTTTCGTGAAGGTAGCAGTCAACTCAGCAATACCGGCGCTATTACGGGGGTATCGGGGCCAGGTGTATTGTTTGAGGGAAGCGGAAATAATCAGCTAACCAGCAGCGGAATCATCACCGGCGGAACTGGTGGTTACGCGGTTATTTTCGGGAGTGGAAACGACACGCTTAGCGTGACAGGGGGGACAATCACCGGAAATATCAATCAAGGGGCAGGTGCCGATACGGCAAATATTAGTGCCGGGACTATCACCGGGACGCTCGCACAGGGTAACGGTATTGATGATTTTGTTATGAGTGGTGGCTCGCTCTCGGCTCTACAGCAGGGTGATAACCGGGATACTTTTCTCATGGAGGGTGGAACCATAGACGGAGCTTTTGAAGATGGTGATGTGGCTGATATGACTGGAGGTACGATTGGCCGCGTGGATATGAAACTCGATAATAATATATTTAATATGTCCGGCGGGGAAATTATCAATAACCTGGTAACAGGTTTTGGTAATGATACCATTACTATCAGTAATAATGGCATTATTGGCGGTAATATTAGCGTCAGCGGTGGCACTGACAGCGTGACGGTGAAAGGCGGAACTATCAACGGTGAAATCCGCATGAGTAATGGGAATGATCTTTTCCAATGGGAGAAAGGAACGATTCGGAGTAGCGTGCTCATGGGGGCGGATAACGACGCCATCGAATTTACCAATTTAGATCTGACTTCAGCTACGACCTCGCCGTTAATTGATGGCGGGACGGGGACTGACATCCTGACGATGAATAACAGCCAGTATGTTCACCGAGATGCCACAATTTGAGGCGAACTGGTTACACAATACTCGCAGCTTCAGCACGTCGCTGAATGGTCTCAGGATTAGCCAGGACGGAGCCCGAAATATTGGTGAGCTGAAAATGGGTATTGAAGGTCAGATTTCTCGTAATCTTACAACCTGGGGAAATGTTGGTCAGCAAATCGGTGATAATGGTTACAACAATACCGAAGCGGTGCTGGGAGTAAAATATAGCTGGTAACATGTTCCAATGTATTCAATGCATTATGAATGAACAGCCTGACTGGAAAGGTCAGGCTGTTCACATATTGCTGAAAGACATTTGATTCTGATTCCTTCGGAGTAAAGGGATGATTTGAATCATTGTCGATAATCGTCAATGTGCAGCCAGTTTCAATGTGTGTCCTTGTCAACAATGTTGTCTTCTTGCCTATGATATCCGCAAAGCCGGAGAAGGCTGTCGCAGAACTGAACAGCATGAGTATGAGAGTCAAGACACGTACCATATTTATGGGGTCGAGCTTTTATGGCCACTGATTCTAATCCAGTTAGCGTTATTCAGGCGTTCAATGAGCAACATCCAAGTGAATAAAAATCACCTGTCACTTATGTATGCATTTGAGCACATATTGGAATCCGCGTTAAAAGAGTTAATCCCAGAATGCTGGGAAGAACTGATAAGAGTAGGCCTCTGTTTTTGCCTTGGAATCCTGAATAATCGAACAGATTGCTGGCGAAGAAAGATTTGCTCTTCACCAGACTGATGGCAGTAATAAAATTTGCATAAATTTTACTCCCCTTCGTCTCAACTCCCTGCGATGATTGCGGTTTTAGGGATTTCACTTAAGGAAAGACGATGAACATACGTTACCCGGTACGGAAGGCCGACGGGCGGGAGTATAAGAACTATGACGAGCTGCTGACCGACATCCGTAAAAACGCGCACGGTTGGTGGTTACTTGGCATCAGTCGTTACTGGCACGGGGGGATCCACATCGGGACGTCATCGTCTCCGGCCTCGGTGCCGGATGCGGATTCGCCGGAAAAATCGGTCCCGCTTCAGTTCATGATGGACGGCGAGGTGGTGGCATGGCGGGTTAACCGGGATTACACGGCTATCGAGTGTTACCAGGAACGCCCCCTGCGCCAGTCCGGTACCTTTGTGCTGGTCAAATCTGTGTACAAACCCGACGAGCAGGATGAATCCTCCTGGCTGACGCTGTACCAGCTTTACATGCACATCGCGCCACTGTCAGAATTTCCGAAACGCCCGCTTTACCGGGTCACGCAGAAAGGTCACGGGGTGCGGATGCGCAAACACTCCCGCCACGATGACAGCCGTGAAATCGTGCCCGACGTGCTGGCAAATAAACACGGCCACGCCAGAAGACTGATGCAGGGTGAAACGCTGGTCGTTCTGCAACAAAAATCGTTTCTGCTGGAACAACAGCCGGAGCCGTTCGCTCTGGTGCAGCGTCTTCTGGACAGTAAGCCCGCAGGCGAGCTGTTCTGGGTCTCGATGCGCCCGGAATTTCTGGAGCCTGACGGCGAATGTTACGTGTGCCTGCCTGACTGGATGCACAGCGCACTGAATCACGGCGTGTTTGATGACGTGGTGGTGCCGTCCGTTCCGCTGAAAGTCACGGTGAAGGCAGGGGATCCGGTCGGGTTCCTCGGCGCTCAGGACCTGGCCGACGAAGATAATTATCCGCAGGTTATTACCACGGACTATAAAACTCATATCGAACTGCTGAGCCTTGATGACCATGTGCCGGATATTGTGGCCAACGTGAAGGGTATTAAAACGGGCAAACAGTTCATTAAGCTGAAGCTGAAACGGCCGCTGTACCTGCGAAACGGGGAGGGCGAGGAAAGTTCCTTTGAGCAGATGAGTGCCATTACCCGCGCTGATGCAGGGAAAATTATTCCACGCGATGCCACGTCCCCGTTTACGGATAAAACCGGGGTCACATACTTTCAGATCCGCCCGCATACGTGGATGCACCAGGATGATGTGGAACAGCTCAGCCAGCATGATTTAGCCGGGCTAAATTTTCACTGTATTGAAGCTGAACACACAACCGATTTTACCCGCACGCTGGATGAACACTGGGTTATTGATGCCCTGAAAAGCATTGATTCGCACTTTGACAGTGAAAAAGGCCCCGAATCGGCACAGGCAAAAATGTTTTATGACAGCCTGATCCACAACGCTGAAAACAGAAGACCGCCCGACCCGTATCCTGATAAATCCCAGGACGAATTGCTGTTTGGCGCACTGCATACAAACCAGATGAACATTCCGGAATATGTGCGGCGGCTGATAGTGAAACACGACAGCGACTGGCACAGTACACGCGATGATACACGCTGGTCATCGGTATTTAAGGACAGGGACGAAAGTCCGGTTGTGCAGCTGGCTAACGGGGGATTTCTGGATGCGACGCGCTGGATGGATAAGGTTCCGCCGTTCGCCAGTCAGCGGTATGTATGGCATTTTCATCCGCTTGAATTCCTTGAAGCGATTAACCCAAAAGGAAATTGTGCATGTGGCAGGGATATCACTTTAGATGAATTGTGCGATATTGCACCAAAAGCCGATAAGGACATTTTGGCTAAGTATTTGCCAGAATTTAATGATGGTTTCCGCGAATTTGGCATTATAACTTGTAGAGAAAAAGCTCATTTCCTGGCTCAATGTTGTCATGAAAGCGGCGATTTAACACTTACTAAAGAAATTGGGGGAACAAGAGCCAGTTATGCTCCCTGGTATGGCCGAGGATTAATTCAATTAACATGGCAAGAAGTATATACAAAGTATGGTGCATATGTTGGTGAGGATTTTGAATTAGATGACGCAGCCAGAAATAAAATAGCACAATATCCACATTGTGTCAGGTCTGCCTTTTGGTTTTATTGCGTGAATAAAAATGTATCCAAACATGCTAAGAATGATGACTTTAACATGGTCACTGCACTTATTAATGGCGGGTTCAATGGATACAATGACAGGCTTAAATATTTTAATAGAGCTGTGAGTGTTTTTAAAGCTGAACATCTTAATATTCTTAAGAAAGAGGCTGGCTTATCTTTTGAGGATAGCGAAATATATAACTATCGCGTATATGCCTATAGTTGGGGGCGATACCACGATCCGTTAAGAAATGAAAGCGGTACCGATAAGGATAAGACGGAGGCGCTGAAAGCTTACAGAAGGGCGGTAACACTCTATGAACGGCGTGGAGACGCAGGGAAAGTGGCTGATATAGAAAGTAAAATCAACGCACTTGGTTAACCATGAAGGGTGTAACCCCTTCTTTTATATAGTTATTTACATTAGGATGAATGATGAAAAAAGTGGTTTTGTTTTTAGCTATTCTATCTTTCTCTTCTGTGGCTGGTATTACAGACATCACAACAAAGCCAGTTGCATTAATAGCGTTGAAAAAAAACAGTGCTCAATATGTTGATGTTTGTAAAGCGGTCGATGATTCCTGTAAAGAAGGGACTTCTATCTGGAAAGAAAAGAATGCGGATGGCATCTTTTATTTAACAACATCACATCTTCAGTTAACGAAGCTGAAAAAAGATGGTAATGTGTATTCTAAAATAGTTTCATGGGATTTTACTAAAGAAACTAAAAATGAGGACACTCCTGATGATGAACTTACCAAAAACGATGTGTATATCTATCCAGCCTTATATCCTTTAAGTAAAGTTAAAATGGCCGTTGCGTTAGTCTCGAAATGGTCAACAATTTATTCCGGGGGGGGGCGCGAGGAAGAATACGCAAATTTCATGATGATAAATGATGATGGTACATATCAACCAGCCTTTAAAAACATTCTATTTTCATCAAAAGAAATGATAAAGGCTTGCTTTACCGAGGATGATTATGCAAAACAATCACATTGTCACGATGAGAACTGGAGCATCCTAAACCTTAAAATCACCGATGAGTCGAAGGATTATTACTCATGGAAATTCATAACAAAATCATATAGCTGGCCTGCATTTACAGACAAGGCATCGACTCAAGTAAGCATTAACGAGAGCGTTGCATATCCATTCCAATCACAGCCACAACATAACAAATAAACACGCATCAAAATATGAAGATGAGAATGAAAGTTTTGGGGTTAGTGTTACGAATTTGAAAACCAACAATTCTTCAGCAAACCACGCGCCAGCGTCGGTCCAAAATCGGGTTACCGGTACGGCCGCGACTCTGGTTGTTCATGCCAAGCGGCCAGAGTTGACGATAACGTTTCAGTAGCAGGCTGCAATGGCGTGGCGTAATGCCGAGCATCTCAGCAGCCTGGCCGGGACGCAGGTTGCGATCGAGGACATCCTGAAGGATTTTGAGGCGGTTGATTTCTTTCACTGTGAACCATTCGGACTAAAGATTGGCTTTCATTTGCAAAAAGATATAACGGACCAAGACAGAATGGATATGATTTGAAAATGGAGAGAAATTACAATGCGTTATTATAAATTACTTGCGTTAGCGGCAATATTTCTGTGTGGTTCATCGTTTGCGAGTGATGTATATTTTGTGTGCGACACTGCAAAAGGAACAATCAAACTAGATGAAAACAACGGTGTAATTCGGTACACCTTATCGAAAGACCGCAAAACTGAATTTAACTATGAGTCGAAAGGTAATGATTATTCAGGATTTAAATACAATCATTACTCACGATTTCAAACTGATTACTTCAACGTGTCGTTTGTAAATACAGGGTATAAATACACGATATTTAGTAATTATGAGGATGAGAGTGAAAGCCGTGGGGTTAGTGTTACGAACCTGAATAGCAAGAAGGAATCTGTTTACTATTGTAAGTCCGTTAACATTGATCGCCTTAGTGATTTGTCGGCAAAACTGGCCTGTGATAAGGACAATGCTCTTGGTTGTGAGTAGCATCAGGTAAAATTCAGATGTTCGTAAGCACACAAATCTGAAAGGGTCACTGCGGGGATGTATCTCATGCAGTGACCCTTAGTAAAAAGTTATCGTCCGGTTCTGGCTCTTTTGCCAAAAATCTCCTTTGACTGCGACTGGAATTGCTTAAGCGCTTCGAGCATGTCGTCGTTATTCAGTGAACGCTGGGATTTTTTCCCTTCCTGTCTCGGCCGTCGTCGGCAAGGGCCATCAGCAGAAGGAACGGACTGAGAGCGCGTGTTATAACGTTTACGGTTTCTTTGCCGAGAAACAGGCCGTGAATCTCTTCGAGCTTTTCACACGCCAGAGTCGGTCCGAAATCAGCGTAACGCGTCTTAATCAGCTCCAGAGACTGATCTGCAAGCCCGGGCTGTAATTGACGGTTGCCACGCATTCCACATCGTCGACTGGCCAGACTTCGCGGTAACGAACCAGCAGTCTCCGACATTGTCTGTCGCTGATACCGAGATGTTCAGCTGCACGACGCGTTGTCATACGACGTTTGATAACGTCCTGGACAATCTACAGGCGGATATTACTATTGAGCCCCCACATGCATTGTCAAAGCTAAGTAGAGATGTCCGGGGTGGGGCAAAGTTCAAATGTCCTTTGATAATATTGAATTCCTGGATAAAAATCGCATCTTAACCTCTTCGTTTGAGTACCTTGTTGGGTTGACCCCGTATTCGCTTTATTTGTAGTATTGGGCTGCTTTGAAGTGTTTCATGTTCAAACGCGACGTGTTCTGTAAGTTCTTCCTGACAACAGAGCCGACAATATATACACATCCGCTATGGAGAATCTGACAACCGCTATGCGTATTACGCCACCCTGAGTTTTTCCTTCCTCTGTCGTACTGAGCAAGCCTCAGCACGCACTCAATAACATCCCGTCTGCGGATGTGCTTTACCGTACGTAAAAATGTAGCCCTCCAGGGCTGACTGTATCTAAAAACTGAGAAATTACTATGTTGCTGTCCTCGACGCGTAAGGACTGGCTGGGTAACGTCCGTGGTGACGTTCTGGCCGGTATTGTTGTCGCGCTCGCACTCATTCCAGAAGCGATCGCCTTTTCCATTATCGCCGGTGTTGATCCCCAGGTGGGCCTCTACTCGGCGTTCTGTATTCCTCTCGTTATGGCCTTCTTTGGCGGACGTCCGGCGATGATTTCGTCCTCCACCGGTGCAATGGCTCTCCTGATGGTGACGCTGGTGAAAGATCATGGCTTACAGTATTTACTGGCTGCCTCCATACTGACCGGGGTATTCCAGCTGATAGCCGGATATCTGAAGCTTGGCGGGCTGATGCGTTTTGTTTCACGCTCAGTGGTCACGGGGTTTGTTAATGCACTGGCAATACTGATTTTTATGGCCCAGTTGCCTGAGCTGACCAATGTGACATGGCATGTTTATGCCATGACTGCGGCAGGGCTGGGGATCATCTATCTCTTCCCTTATATCAACAAAACCATTCCTTCACCGCTTGTGTGCATCGTGGTGCTGACTGGGATTGCCATGTGGCTGCATCTGGATGTGCGAACCGTCGGGGATATGGGGAAACTTCCCGACAGTCTGCCGGTCTTCCTGCTCCCGGACGTGCCTTTAAATCTTCAGACGCTGCTCATCATCCTGCCATATTCTGCGGGGCTTGCGGTGGTTGGCCTGCTTGAGTCGATGATGACCGCCACTATCGTGGATGACATGACCGACACGCCAAGCGACAAAAATAGGGAGTGCAAAGCTCAGGGCATCGCGAACATCTGCACATCCTTTATCGGAGGAATGGCAGGCTGCGCGATGATTGGGCAATCTGTTATCAACGTAAAATCCGGTGGACGCGGACGACTTTCAACCCTCACGGCGGGCGTGGTGCTGCTTTGCCTGATTGTGTTCCTGCGCAACTGGGTCTCCCAAATTCCGATGGCAGCGCTGGTCGCGGTGATGATTATGGTTTCCATCGGGACATTCTCCTGGCGCTCCATTGCCAACCTGCGGACACACCCCCTTTCAACCAGCGTGGTCATGCTTGCCACCGTCGCGGTTGTGGTGGCAACACATAATCTGGCCTTCGGTGTGCTGACCGGTGTACTGATTGCTTCGCTCAATTTTGCCACTAAAGTATCCCGGTTCATGCGTGTAACCTCAGTTCTGGAGGGGACGAGCCGGACGTATACCGTCACCGGCCAGGTATTCTTTGCATCAGCAGACCGCTTTACGAGCCACTTTGATTTCCGTGAAGCGATTGAGAATGTGGTGATAGACGTTTCACATGCCCATTTCTGGGACATCACGTCCGTCAGCGCCCTGGATAAGGTGGTCATTAAGTTCCGCAGAGAGGGCGCCGGGGTTGAAATACGTGGGATGAATGAAGCCACCCGCACCATCGTTGACCGGTTTGGTGTTCACGATAAACCTGAAGAAGTCGAAAAACTGATGGGCGGTCATTAACAGACTGGAGGGAAAACTATGAATAATACTGTTACAGCCTGTGTGGACGGTTCACTTTCAACGCGGTCAGTGTGTGAATATGCGGCGTGGGCAGCCCGCACTTTGCAATCACAGCTAGCACTGTTGCACGTTATCGAAAAAGACAGCACCCCGGTAGTGTCAGACCTGACCGGCACTCTCGGCATAGACAGTCAGCAATTGCTGACCGATGAGCTGGTAGAAATTGAAGGGCAACGTAATCGCCTGCTGATGGCCCAGGGGAAAGCAATACTGGAAAGTTGTGCTGAACTGCTTCAAAAACAGGGAAGCCCGGATGTGCTTTTGATGCAAAAACACGGTACACCGGATGAAGTTCTGGCAGAGCTGAGCGACCTTCGTCTCATGGTGCTGGGGCGTCGGGGTAGCCAGCATCCGGTAGGCTCTCATCTGGAAAGCGTTATTCGTCTGCAAAAGAAACCCCTACTGGTTGTTCCGGAGAACTACTCAGTGCCTTCCAGAGTCATGCTGGCTTATGATGGCAGTGAAGAAAGCAGGAGTAACCTGGAACGTCTGACGATGAGTCCCTTACTCAGGGGGCTGGAGTGCCACCTTGTCATGGTAAACGGTAAGAAGGAAGAGCTGGTGACCGCACAGCAAATTTTACGTGACGCGGATATAGAAAACAGCACAACACATCTTACCGGGCAATCAGTCGGGGACGCGCTTATTCGTTACGCCGAGGAAAATGCTGTCGATCTGATAGTGATGGGGGCCTACGGTCATTCCAGGTTGCGGCAGTTCTTTATCGGTAGTCACACCTCCGAAATGCTGCAAAAGACGCAACAACCGCTTCTTATCCTCCGTTAGCACTGATTATCTTAAATAAAAAAGGGCGAGTTCTCTCGCCCTTCGTCACAAGAACACGTTTAGTTCAGCCGGTTACCTTTTTCATCAACTACCTTCTCACCGTCCTCTTTCGTGAACGCGCTTTTCTGCGCATCGGGAAGAATATCCAGCACGACTTCAGAAGGGCGGCATAGCCGGGTACCCAGCGGCGTTACCACGATAGGGCGATTGATCAGAACAGGGTGCTGCAACATAAAATCGATTAACTGCTCGTCAGTAAAGCGGTCTTCCGCCAGCCCTAACGCTTCAAAAGGTTCGACATTCTTACGCAGCAGCGCTCGTACCGTGATCCCCATATCCGCAATGAGTTTTACCAGCTCAGCTCGTGATGGTGGGGTTTCAAGATAATGAATAACGGTCGGCTCTGTACCGCTGTTGCGGATCATTTCAAGGGTATTGCGTGACGTGCCGCAGGCCGGGTTGTGATAAATGGTAATGTTGCTCATATCAGTATCTCATTACAAAGTGAAAGACAGACGAAGCGCCAGTGCTGCAAGCGTGACAAACAGCACGGGGATTGTCATGACAATGCCCACCCGGAAGTAATATCCCCAGGTAATTTTGATATTTTTCTGCGACAGAACGTGCAGCCACAGTAACGTTGCCAGACTGCCGATAGGGGTAATTTTTGGCCCCAGGTCGCTGCCGATGACGTTGGCGTAAATCATCGCTTCTTTGATAACACCGGTCGCTGTGCTGCCATCAATCGACAGCGCCCCGACCAGCACGGTCGGCATATTGTTCATCACTGATGACAGGAAGGCCGTCAGGAAGCCCGTACCCAGCGTTGCCGCCCACAATCCCTGCTCTGCCAGCTGATTCAGCAAGGAAGAGAGATAGTGGGTCAGACCGGCATTTCGTAAGCCGTAGACCACCAGGTACATCCCCAGCGAGAAGATAACGATTTGCCAGGGCGCACCACGCAGCACCTTACCGGTGTTAATGGCATGCCCTTTTTTCGCAACAGCAAACAGAAGCAATGCACCAGCGGCTGCGACCAAACTGACCGGTACGCCCAGCGGCTCCAGTCCGAAGAATCCCACCAGAAGCAACACCAGAACCAGCCAGCCGGTTTTAAAGGTATTCACATCACGTATAGCGTCTTTCGGTTCTTTCAACAGAGAAACGTCGTAAACGGCGGGAATGTCCTTACGGAAAAACAGATGCAGCATCACCAGCGTAGCCGCAATCGCGGCCAGGTTAACCGGGACCATCACGGCGGCATATTCTGAGAAACCAAGCTTAAAGAAATCCGCCGAGACGATATTCACCAGGTTTGAGACAATCAGTGGCAGGCTTGCCGTGTCAGCGATAAACCCTGCGGCCATGATAAACGCTAAGGTTGCCCCCCGGCTGAATCCCAGCGCCAGCAGCATCGCGATAACGATAGGTGTCAGGATCAGTGCCGCACCGTCGTTGGCAAACAGTGCCGCAACCATCGCACCAAGCAGGACGATCCAGGTGAAGAGCAGCCGCCCCCGGCCATTCCCCCAACGGGCAACGTGCAGCGCGGCCCATTCAAAGAAGCCGGATTCGTCGAGCAGAAGACTGATGATGATCACGGCGATAAAGGTGGCGGTCGCATTCCACACTATCTGCCAGACCACCGGAATATCCCCCAGATGAACGACGCCAGTCAGCAATGCCAGAATTGCGCCCAGTGAGGCACTCCAGCCAATCCCCAGCCCTCTGGGTTGCCAGATAACCAGGACGAGCGTGAATAAAAAGATAGCACCAGCCAGTAACATCAGAAACTCCATTCACATTTGTTTATTCGGATATATATATCGCCATCAGCAGGAGACAGATGCCACGCTACTGAGCTTGTTGCGTATGTTTTCTCGTTCACAGTTCCAGGCTGTATCAATAATACCCGCAGCCCATGCTGGCATGTGTGGCGACAGTCGGTAATGCACCCATTTTCCTTCGCGACGGTCGATGACCAGCTCGGCTTCACGTAAAAGGGCCATATGGCGAGAAATTTTTGGCTGAGACTCTGCGGTTGCCGCACAGATGTCACAGACGCACATTTCACCGGACTCCCTGAGAAGCATCACGATAGTTGAACGGGTCTCGTCGGCGAGCAGTTTAAAAAGCTGAACAGGCTGTAGCATGCTTAACCTCGTAAAAAAATAACAATACATATGGTATTTCATATGTGATAACTTTTAAAGCATAGCTTATGAAATGGAGATTTTTTATGACCGACTTACCAGCAATCGAACCGGCTTATTTTGATGATGCGCTTGCCAGCAAACTTACGGGCAACAACGAAACCATGCCGCGAATTCTCATCCTGTACGGTTCAGTACGAGAGCGGTCCTACAGTCGTTTTGCAGCGGAAGAGGCCGGGCGGTTGCTGGCAAAGATGGGGGCTGAGGTGAAAATATTTAACCCATCCGGTCTGCCGTTACCCGATGATGCGCCCGAAAGTCACCCCAAAGTGCTTGAACTCCGCGAGCTGGTCAGGTGGTGTGACGGAATGGTCTGGAGTTCTCCGGAAAGACATGGCGCCATGAGCTCGGTGATGAAGGCCCAGATTGACTGGATACCCCTGAGTGAAGGTGCTGTTCGTCCTTCCCAGGGTAAAACGCTGGCCGTCATGCAGGTTTGTGGTGGTTCACAGTCGTTTAACACGGTCAATCAGATGCGGATACTTGGCCGCTGGATGCGGATGTTCACCATCCCCAATCAGTCGTCAGTGCCAAAGGCATGGCAGGAATTTGATGATGAAGGGCGCATGAAACCCTCACCCTGGTATGACAGGATTGTCGACGTTACCGAAGAGTTGTTCAAAATGACGTTACTCCTGAAAGGGCACACAGCCTACCTGTCCGACCGCTACAGCGAAAGGAAAGAGAGTCATCAGGAGCTCGCGGCACGGGTCAATCAGGCCAAAATCTGACAGCCAGGCATGCCCGGATGGATTACCGGGCTTTAAATCGGTTTCTTTCCAAATATCTCTTCAGAGCGTGACTGAAGTTTCACCAGGGCATTGAACATATCGTCCTGATCAAGGGAGCGCTGAGATTTCTTCGTTGTGGGGGCTTTACGCCTGCGTGAAGGACCGTCGCCGGATGGAACGGACTGCGACCGGTTATTATCCCGCTCGGCCTGGACCAGCTGCGCCATTTCCAGGGCCCGCCCCAGACGTTTGTTGTCCACAATGGCCCCCTGATCGATTTCAGAAAGCTTGTCATAGGTGGAGTAGGGAAGTGACACGCCATTAAGCCGGAGCTCTTTATGTCCATCCGGGTAATGCCAGACATCGATGTATTTACCAATCGCCCGACGACTGAATTCGCTGTCTTCAATCAGATAAAGGACTTTGTCGTACTGCACTGTGAGTGATTTCGACACTTTACGAGCTTCACGCCAGTTAAATACCATATCAAGATCATCATCGACATCCAGTTCCCGATGAACATCAAACGCCTGGCGAGGCGCTTTTGCGAAACGACGGTTGTAATCGTTCATGAACTCTTCGGCAAATGCGTTCGCAGCTTCCATGGAACTGATACCCTGGAGCCTGAGCTCCTTGACCAGGCGGTCCTGAAGCGTTAGGTGCGCCCGTTCAACGCGGCCTTTGGCAGCACTGGTTTCTGCACAAATGGTCTGAATGTTCAGTTCATGCATCGCACGGCCAAACTGGGTATCGCCGTCGCCGCCGGTTGCGTTTTTATTGTTGATCCTGAATACACTGGCTTTGTCGCTGTACAGTGCCAGCGGCTTGCCATGTTTTTCAATATAGCCCCGGGTCGCTTCAAAATAGGTGAAAGTAGACTCAGATTTCACGAAAAGAAGCTGCATTAAACGACTGGTTGCGTCATCAACGTAAACCAGCGCCGTACACTTAGGTCCCCGGTTTTCAAACCAGTGGTGGTCGCAGCCGTCGATTTGTATGAGTTCACCGGCACAGGCACGGCGGTAACGCGGCTGCTGAATTTTTGGCGCACGTTGCTTACGTGGGACCCAAAGACTGGCCTGAGTCATCAGTTTACGGACGGTTTCTTTAGAAAGATGAACACCGTGAACCTCAGACAGCTTTTCACAGGCCAGTGTCGGACCGAAATCGTTGTAGCGCTCGCGAATAATATTCAGCGCGTATGCGGCCAGTCCCAGAGGCAGCTGATTGTTGCTGGATTTACCACGACGGCGGCTGGTCATGCCAAGCGGACCATCTTCACGATAACGCGCAAGCAGACGGCGGCACTGACGGTCGGAGATACCAAGCTGCTGAGCTGCCATCTGTGTTGTCAGACGCCGGTCGATGACGTCCTGAATGATCTTGAGTCTGTTAACTTCATCCAAAGTGAAAAACTCCGCTGCGAGAGCCGTCATGGTAATCCTTACTTGATTATACACGCCGGACATCTTAACTTAGCCATTATCGGACATTACAACTTTGCTACTACATGCATAGTACGCATAATGTATATTATGTTAAATTGACTATTATGATCCATTCATGGGCAACACTCATTACGCAATCCTACCCTTTTCTAATTCCAGGCCATTCTGGCTGACCACAGGATATTGGCTCAACGTTTTAACACTGCTATCATCGAAATCATAAAATTAAGCGTTAAGCCTAGAGTATTCAAATGCTTAAAGAGCTATCCCGTCGTCTACAACACTGTAACGACATAGCTGTACGTATAAACAATGCCAACGATTCGCAGATGCAAGAACTGAAAACGCAGTTGGCCCAGCAGATGGGTAAGCCCGTGGGGCTACATACGATGGGCATCCCTGCGGCAATCAGCACCCTCGGGGTGATTGTCAGTTTTGCTATTCCGCAGCTATGGTTGGGCTACGGCGTATTCGCCGCACTCAATCAGCCGGCAGAAAAGGTATTTGTGTGGGTAGTGCTGATTGCCCTTCTGTTCGCCGGCATCAACGGTCTGACGATGTTTATGATGGGTAAAGGCAGTATTCGCGCCGTGCGGGTACATCTTTCTCTGGCATTCATAAGCCTTCTGCTGACGGTCGTTTATCTGATTGCGGCGCTGAGCGGCACCATCTGGCCAGGCGTCAATTTAACAGCCGCACTGGTGAGTGTTGTCATGTTGCTGCTCAGCGGTTTCTGTATACGATCGTCTTCCTTCTATACGATGCTGCTATTTACCCTTCATAATCGCGCCTGGCGCCAGCAAATCCGCCAGACATGCAATAACATGCTGCGTTAAACACATTCCCGCCACTATTGGCGTGACTTCGCCCTGTGCCTGCGCAACCTTATCGCTCGGTCGCGGAGATCAGAAAATCAATCAGGGCTTTCACCCTTTTCGTTTTCCCCGCGTTTTTCGGGTAATAGAGATACACTGGCGGATAGGTTTTCCAGAAGCTCTCCATCACAGGTACAAATTGTTCCCGATCTGGCTGTAACCGCCAGATGGGTTCGAACAAGCGCCCAATTCCCAGTCCGTTACGAATTCCGTCTGCCATAACATCAATATCGTTGCTGATTAACTGCCCGGGCATCTCAACGGTTAACTGTTCTCCGCGATCGTTCAGGATCAACGGAAGGATGCGGTTGTTAGTGATAAAACGGTAACCAATCAATCGGTGATGACTGAGATCTGCCGGCACCTCAGGCATACCCTGTTCAGCGAGATAGGCAGAGGATGCGTATAACCCTTCACGAAACGGTTTCATTAACGGCCGTGCTACCACCCCACCCTCCAGAATATCGCCAAAACGAATCCCCAGGTCAAAACGCTCCTCGATAATATTCACGGTACCATCGAAGACCGAAATTTCCAGTTGAATCCTTGGGTATTGCTGACAGAACGCAGCCATTGCAGGCTTGAGAATTAACAGATAGGCGAAACGCGAGAGCGTAATTCTTACCACACCAGAGGGTTCCTGATTCCGATCGCGAATGCTTTCCAGCGATTTTTCCAGCGAATCCACCGCGGCGGCCGTTTGTTCCAGCAACTGTTGCCCGGTTTCGGTCAGCTCAATACGCCGGGTCGTGCGCACAAAAAGCGGATGACCAATATGCTCTTCCAGCAACTTAAGCGCATTGCTGACGGATGGCGGCGTGATTTCAAGTTTCCTCGCGGCTGCCGAGATATTTCCTTCACGTGCAATGCTCTGAAAGATGCGGATCTGATTATAAAGAGCGTTATTCATAGCATTTTCCTTAAGCAATTACCGCCTGATTATTAAGTACAGGCTAAAGATGCTTAAGTCAATGGTCGCCTTATCTTCTCACATTGAGGCTCTTATACTTTCTGCTCTTCTCACTGAAAACTGATTACTGGAGCGACTGATGCGAATTTTATGTCTGGATATTCCCGCCGCGAGTGCATCGCCGGAAAAATATGCACCGCACCTTACTGCTGAAGCATTGCACGCCTGGGGACTGTATAAATCCGGTGTCATCCGCGACATCTACTTTCGTCAGGACAGACCCGGCGTCGCTATTTTCCTTGAATGTGACGCTGTCGAGGAAGCGATGAACGTAATGGCCGAATTCCCTCTGGCGAAAGCAGGCTTATTAAGCTTCGAGTGCATTCCTCTTGGCTCCTTTATTAACTGGGAAAATCTCTTCTCAGAAGAATTTAAAAACTAAAAGCACGGCGTGGCTGACGTCCCGTCTTTTTAAGACGCTGCATCTGAAAACACGCCTGAGTTAAACATCCATCAATTCTGCATAACTAATTGAAATGAAAAATATCCTTATCGTTTCCGGACATCCAGAGCTTAACCATTCTGTCGCCAACGCAACCATTCTTGACGAGGTGGCGACAGCCCTGCCCGACGCTGAAATTCGTCGTCTGGACTGGCTCTATCCGAACGGCAAATTCAATATCGGTGCGGAGCAGGAAAGCCTGCTCAGGGCCGATGTGATTGTCTGGCAGTTCCCTTTTTCCTGGTACGGACTCCCGGGACTCATGAAACAGTGGCTGGATGAAGTTTTTGTTCACGGTTTCGCGCATGGTTCCACGGCGAAACTGGGTGGTAAAAAGCTGGTTCTCTCCTTCACAACGGGGGCTCCGCAAGCGCTTTACACCGCTGACGGTTTCTTTGGCCACACCATTGAGGAGTATCTCATTGCCTTCGAGACGACGGCAAGGCTGTGCAATCTTGAGATGCTGGCACCGATTTATACCTGCGGTATCAGCTACGCCGACAGGGATGCCGAGAAAATCGCCCAGCATAAAACGCTTGCCCGGGAGCATGCGTCAAGGCTTGTCGACCTGCTTAACGCTATTGGTGAATAATTCGGAAGGAGAATAACGATGCAGTATACCCGGCTCGGTAAAAGTGACTTACTTGTCTCTCGCATCTGCATGGGATGCATGGGGTTTGGCGATCCGTTGACAGGCCAGCATCGCTGGACGCTGGACGAAACGGAAAGCCGGCACATCATTCGCTACGGCCTTGAACAGGGCATCAATTTTTACGATACCGCCATCGCCTACCAGAACGGTTCGAGTGAACGGTTTGTTGGCCGGGCGTTGCGTGATATGGCGAAGCGCGATGATGTGGTGCTGGCTACAAAGTTTCTGCCGCGGACGCCCGCGCAAATTGCCGAGGGGATCAGCGGAAAACAGGCAATAGCCCGCTCGCTGGATCTGAGTCTGCAAAATCTGGGTATGGACTACATAGACCTCTACATTTACCACATCTGGGATTACAACACGCCCGTTCTCGAGGTGCTTGAAGCGCTGCATGCCGCCGTTACTGCCGGCAAGGTGCGCGCTATAGGGATCTCAAACTGCTACGCCTGGCAGCTGGCTAAGGCGAACGCGCTTGCAGAACGCGAAGGGCTGACGCCCTTTGTTTCCATGCAGAGTCACTACAACCTGATTATGCGTGAAGATGAACGTGAACTCTTCGGTTTATGCGCTGAGGATGGGATCGCGTTGACGCCCTATAGTGCGCTGGCAAGCGGCCGTCTCTCCCGTAAAGAAGGCCACACGCGGCGAGCCGTCGAGGATGACTACGCCCGCGGGAAGTATGACCGGACGGCAGAACAAGATCGGATCATTATCGAACATCAATAATCTGGTGGTAGTTGAGGTGAAGCCGGAATATCAGACTGAATTCAAAAACATTGTCCTTCCTGAAATGGCTCAGTCGCTCAACATAGAAAAAGGCGTGCTTGCCATGTATGCCGCGACAGACGTAGATGATCCCCACCGCTGGTATTTTTATGAGATTTACGCCAGTGAGGAAGATTATCAACTCCACAGACAGACGCCGCACTTTAGGGATTATCTAAAGCAAACGGCGCACATGAGTACCCGTAAAACGTCTATTCCTGTCAAACCACTATTTCTGCGTAATAAAGGCGGGATAACCGCAGAAATCGCCCCTGGCGGCTAAAGCGTAGAAAAATGGCGTTTACGCAGGCCAGGTGTGATACATTCCGGGCGCTCTAATGACCACCACACATGACAGGTATGCAGAACATAACTCAACATTTTCGCTGGCTTCTGCTTGTTATCCCGTCACTGAGCGGTTGTGGCACCCTCTCGCAAATGTCCTCCCCGGCAGGAACACAGGAACTCCTCACCCATAAATCGCTGGACGGCGACGTTGATAGCGTGGTCCGTCACTATATGGCGCAAAAATCCGTTCCCGGGATGACGGTTGCGGTGATCCATAATTACGGTTCTCCGCAGTTTTACAGTTGGGGCGTAACCGATGCGGCCAATCGCTACCCGATCGGGTCCAATACCTTGTTTGCCCTCGGTTCGCTCAGCAAAGGGATTACGGCGGAAGTGGTGGCTTGTCTGGTGAACGAAGGAAGGCTGAGTTGGGACGATAACCTGTCGACATTGCTGCCACCGGGTACGCCCTTAAGCGCAGATGCACAAAAAATTACTCTACTGGAACTGGTGACCCACACCTCTGGCCTGCCCCGTCAGAATATGGATGTTCCGATGCTGGGAAAATTCATCAGCTATTTAAGCAGTGGCGATAACTTTTATGGCGAACTGGATAGCGATAACGTATTGCGCTATTTAGCCAACTGGCATGCACCGCAGCATAAAATGCCGCAATATTCTAATACCGGCTATGCCCTGATTGGCTATATCCTGAAACACAAAACCGGCGAAGATATTCAGAGTTTAGCCTCGCGCTATATTTTTCAACCGCTGCAAATGGCTAACAGTAGTTTTACTCCCCAGACGTTAAAGGGATACCCGCAGCGTGCGCTTGGCCATGCTGGCGATCAGCCCAAATTCATCCCGCGCGGGCAACTGACGCCCGACTGGCATTTTTCCAACAACATGGTAGCGGCAGCGAGTTTATACAGTAACGCCGAAGATCTGGCCGCGTATGCCCGCTATCACGTGGCGACAACCGACAATCGCTTATTGGATAGCGTCTTTGCTGAAGTCAGTAATACCGATATTCAACGCCCCGATGGTGTACAGGGTATTGCCTGGACCACCGACTTTATCGGTCTGGAAAAAATTACTTATCAGGTAGGCTATATTGGCGGCTACTCAAGCTTTATCGGTTTCGATAAACAAAAAGGCAATGCGGTAGTCGTGCTTCAAAATGCGTTTAACTGGAGTAACTATATTGGTATCGCACTATTAATGGATATGGCGAAAAACGATAGCCAGAGAGAAGAACATTCTCGCGCGCTGTAACCTCGCCTGGTCATGTCTGCAAACCAACTGCAGCGCTTCTCCGTATCGGCATGATACTGCTCAGCGGTGGCTGCATTCTTACTGCGACCTTCTAAAAGATGCTGAAAACGCCCCTCACTCGAGGAGCGTATATCCGTGACATCCACCACGCGCCAGTTAATTCGCCTGATTCATACGGCGATGTTTCTCTGCCTGTTGCTGATGAATAACAGAAGACTGCCCATTGTTCACCGTTTCATGCACAACGGCGGCCTTCTCATGCTCATTCATCGCAGAGAAAGACTTTGCCGATTCGGGAGTATTACAGGGGCCAGCTTTGAGCATTTTCTTGTGCATCTCAGCCATGGTTTGATGCGCAGTTGCCTGAGCGTTATTAACCTGGTCGTGCATGTTGAGCATTTCTGCTGCCCAGCCAGATGATGTGACAGCCATAATGGTGACAATGGATAACAGGATCTTTTTCATGGTCGAATCTCCTAAGTTTACATGCTATGCAATATCGCTGAATGAAAAGTCAGAGATAAATGCATCGGCGTCTGAATTATCATTGATTATAAAAACCGACCTCTGTTTATCCCGTGACGTGCTGATGACATTTCTGTCACTGGGCCATACGGGGAATAACCCCCTGCCCCATACGCATAAAAAAGGACACTCCAGCGTGTCCTTTTAATATCGTCGCGCGTTTATTTATGTCTTCGCAGCCAGATTAATTTGTAGGCGGCCGGAATAATGAACAGGGATAACAGCGGAGCCGTAATCATTCCTCCAATCATCGGCGCGGCTATCCGGCTCATGACTTCTGAGCCCGCACCGGTTCCCCAGAGGATGGGCAACAGACCGGCAATGATAACCGCTACGGTCATCGCTTTCGGTCTCACGCGGAGTACCGCCCCCTGATAAAGGGCTTCATCGAGACCTTCCGCGGTAAAGGTTTCCCGCTGGGCTAGCGCCGGATGGGCTTCAATGGCATGACGCAAATACATCAGCATCACCACGCCAAACTCTGCTGCCACCCCGGCCAGGGCAATAAAGCCGGTTCCGGTCGCCACGGACATATGGAAGCCCTGCCAGTACAGGAACCAAATTCCGCCGACCAGGGCGAATGGCAGACTCATCAGAATAAGCAGTGCCTCATCAACACGACGGAATGCCAGATATAACGAAATGAATATGATCATTACCGTCATCGGCACCATCAGTTTCAGTTTTTTATTGGCGTGTTCCAGCAATTCAAACTGTCCGGAGAAAGAGACACTGGTGCCCGGTCTTAATTTTACGTGCTGGCTGATAGCGGTTTTAATGTCGTTTACAACCGACACCATATCCCTGCCACGGGCATCAATATAAATCCAGCTGGCAGGGCGGGCATTTTCCGTTTTCAGCATGGCAGGTCCGGAAACGACACGAATATCAGCGACATCGCCCAGGGTAATTTGCTGTTTCATTGGCGTCAGAATGGGCATCTGTTTCAATGCCTGTGGGCTGTTTCGGTAATCCTGAGGGTAGCGGATATTGATCGGGTAACGGGCTACGCCCTCAACCGTCTCGCCGGTTGTTGCACCACCGATGGCTGATGAGACAAACAGCTGCACATCACCCACCGTCATTCCGTATCGGGATGCTTTCTCCCGGTTGATATCCACGTCGATGTAGCGTCCGCCTTCCAGACGTTCTGCCAGTGCTGAAACCACGCCCGGCACGGTTTTGGCCACCGCTTCGATACGTTGTGCCGTGACATCAATATCAGACAAAACGGTGCCAGACACCTTGATACCGATTGGGCTTTTAATGCCGGTGGAGAGCATATCTATACGGTTACGGATCGGCGGTACCCAGAGGTTAGCCAGGCCGGGTAAACGCACGGTCTTATCCAGCTCATCAACGATCTTGTCAATCGTCATTCCTGGTCGCCACTGATCTTCTGGTTTGAGCTGAAGGGTGGTTTCGACCATTTCCAGTGGCGCGGAGTCGGTCGCCGTTTCAGCCTTACCGGTCTTACCAAATACGGACGCCACTTCAGGGACGGTTTTGATTAATTTGTCTGTCGTCTGCAAGAGCGCGGCAGCCTCTGCCGGCGATACGCCAGGTAACGTTGAAGGCATGTACAGCAGATCGCCCTCATTGATCTTTGGCAGAAATTCCCCCCCGACCTGACTCAGCGGCCATATGACCGTAAAAATAGTTAACGCCGCAATCAGCAAGGTCGTTTTCGGCCAGTGGAGCACGCGAAGCAATAACGGATGATAGGCATTAATCAGCAGTCGGTTCAGCGGGTTGCTGGTCTCCGCGGGGATTTTCCCTCTGATCCAGAACCCCATCAGTATAGGAATGACGATGATTGCCAGCGCGGCCGCGCCCGCCATGGCATACGTCTTCGTGAAGGCCAGCGGCCCAAACAGGCGCCCTTCCTGTCCCTCAAGCGTGAAAATGGGGATGAACGACAAGGTGATGATCAGCAGGCTGATAAACAGCGCCGGGCCCACTTCAACGGACGCATCGGTAATGACCTTCCAGCGGGTTGCGTTGTCTATCTGCTCCCCAGGGTGTTGATGATCCCACTCTTCCAGCCGTTTATGCGCATTTTCAATCATCACAATGGCGGCATCCACCATCGCCCCCACGGCAATGGCAATCCCGCCCAGTGACATAATATTGGCGTTTAGCCCCTGGAAATGCATGACGATAAAGGCAATGCACAGGCCAAGCGGCAGAGAAACGATCGCCACCAGCGCAGAGCGGATATGCCAGAGGAACAGCGCACAGACGATGGCCACCACGATAAACTCTTCAAGGAGTTTGTTACTCAGGTTATCAATGGCGCGGTCAATTAACTGGCTGCGATCGTAGGTAGTCACCACCTCGACACCCTCTGGCAGGCTGGCTTTCAGCGTCTCCAGCTTGTCTTTTACTGCGGTAATGACTTCACGTGCGTTTTTCCCCGAGCGCAGGATCACGACGCCACCAGCAACTTCGCCCTGGCCGTTAAGTTCTGCAACGCCGCGCCGCATTTCCGGGCCCGTTTGCACGCGGGCCACATCGCGCAGATAAACCGGCACGCCGTTCTCGCCCGTTTTCAGGACGATATTATTGAAATCATCAATGGACTGAAGGTAACCGCTGGCGCGGACCATGTACTCCGCTTCCGCCATTTCAATGGATGATCCCCCTGCTTCCTGGTTAGATGATTCGAGAGCCTGTTTAACGTCGGGCAGCGTGACACCGTACTGCGCCAGCTTCAACGGGTTAACCTGAATCTGATACTGCTTAACCACGCCGCCTACTGACGCAACCTCCGCGACGTTAGGGATGGTTTTCAGTTCGAATTTCAGGAACCAGTCCTGAAGGGAACGCAGTTCTGCAAGATCGTGTTTTCCGCTGTGATCCACCAGGGCATATTCAAATATCCAGCCGACACCGGTGGCATCTGGTCCTATTTCTGAGCTTACACCGGCAGGCAATTTGCCCTGCACCTGATTCAGGTATTCCAGAACGCGTGAGCGGGCCCAGTAGAGGTCAGTACCGTCTTCAAAAATGACATAAACATAGGAGTCACCAAACTGGGAAAAACCACGCACGGTCTTTGCGCCGGGTACCGACAGCATGGTTGTCGTGAGCGGATACGTGACCTGATTTTCAACAATCTGCGGGGCCTGACCGGGATAGCTGGTTTTAATGATCACCTGCACATCAGACAGATCGGGCAATGCATCCACAGGGGTATTGATGATAGTCCATGTTCCCCAGACGCTGAGAAACAAAGCGCCCATCATCACCAGGAAACGGTTGGCGACGGAGCGCCGGATAATCCATTCAATCATCATCGTCTCCTTAATGGCCAGAATGCGCGTCGTCAGTTTTTTCAGGATGACGCATGCGCTCCAATGCACCGCTAATATTGGCTTCGGAGTCAATCAGGAACAGACCGCTGACCACGACAGCATCGCCTTCGCTCAGTCCGCTGCCAATCGCGGACTGCTGCTGAGATTCATGCAGAACATGAATGTTTTTCGGCACAAAACGCCCTTCCGCATCGACCACAATCACCCGCTGTTCTTTGCCCGTATCAATCACGGCCTGGGATGGGATCAGCAGCATCTCCTGGCTCCTGGCGTTCAGTTTCAGGTAGGCGTTCATGCCGGGTTTCAGGCTTTCGTCTTGGTTGGAGACCTGCAGACGGACCTGCAGCGTGCGGGTAGTTTGATCCACGCTGGGGAGAATGTTCCATTTTTCAACGGCAAATGATTTATCCGGATACGCGGGCACTGAAATTTCAAACTGCGAGCTGTCTTTGAGAAGATACGCAATGGATTCCGGCACGGCCGCACTGATCCAGACCGGATCCATCCCCTGTATCTGTGCCACCACGTTATCTTTGGTAATGTTCATGCCCGTGCGCAGGTTAAACGCAGTAATCACGCCATCTATGGGGGCCTTGATAGTAAAACGGGTCTGGATACTCCGGGTCGCACGCAGTCGTTGAACATCCTCTTCCGGCATGCCGGCAAGACGTAGTCGCTCCAGAACACCTTTTATCTGGGTTGGGGTTCCGCCGGTACCCGATAACAACAGGAACTCGCTTTGCGCTTCTACCCATTCCGGAATGGTGATATCGATAAGCGGTGTCCCTTTTTTAACATGATCGCCCACGGTCAGTGGGTACACTCTCTCAACGAAACCCTCAGAACGCGCCTGCACAATGACAAACTGATATTCGTTATAACTGACGTTGGCCGGTATGGTCTGGGCGTAATTCAGCGCTCCCCGCGTCACTTTCTGCGTTTTGAGTCCCAGGTTCTGAACCTGCGTCGGATCAATACGAATACCCTCACTGCTTTTTTCGTCATTTTCATCGGCATATTTCGGCACCAGATCCATATCCATAAACGGAGACTTGCCGGGTTTATCAAACCGGGTATCCGGCTTCATCGGGTCATACCAGAAAAGTACCTTTCTCTCCGTCGTGGTCTGTTCTGTTTTTTCTGCGGAATGCACAGACTGCCAGGCGATAACTGAAATCAGCCCTCCTGCAATAAGGCTGCCGATGATGACGGCAGCAAATTTTATTCTTAAAGAGGCCATGCTTTTTCTCGCTATTTAATGCTCTTGAGTAAAGAGATATTGCCCTGCTGAACAAACGTAAAATTAACGTGGCTGCCGGCTTTTAAGGCGAGAAGCGTTTCGTCTGCCTGGACAAAGGTGAAACGCATGGTCATGGCGGGCCAGCCAATCGCTGGAATAGCATCATGCGCGATAGTGATTTTTTTAGTGCTCAGATCAACCGCTTTCACCACGCCGGTTCCCGCGATGACCTGCTCTGGCGTGGCTTGTGCTGCTGTGCTCATCTCCCCGTGCTGATGTGTTTCAGCATGCAGGCCTGCAGAAAATATAACGGAGAGTGCGCCCAGTACGACCGCGTTAAATAAACTGTTCATTTTTGATTTCCTGATGGAGTAATTAAAAGGAATTACTCAACCCAACCGCCACCCAGCGCGGTGAATAAGTTAATTTCATTCACCTGTCGGGAATAGATAAGGTCGAGAATGGTTTGTTGTGTTGCAAAAAGAGAACGTTCAGCATCGAGCACTTCAATGTAACTGACCGCGCCACTGGAATATAAACCTCTGGCTCGCTGCAGGGTGATGTGTAGCGAATCAAGATAACGTTGCTGGGCGTCGAGTTGCTGACTGATGCTGTCCCGCAATGCGAGCGCGTCGGCGACCTGTTTAAAAGCCGCCTGAATTTTTTGTTCGTAATTGACGATTGACTGCTGCTGGCGAATTTCAGCCAGTTTGAGATTGGCTTTATTCCTTCCGGCATTAAAAACAGGAATGTCAATTTTCGGAATAAAATTCCACATCCCGCTTCCTGCGGTGAAGAGGCTGGATAATTCCGTACTGCTTGCTGAAAGCCCGCTGGTTAGCGTAATGGACGGGAAAAAGGCGGCACGCGCCACGCCAATATTGGCATCAGCCGCTTTCAGTTGATACTCCGCTTCCATAATGTCCGGGCGCTGAAGCAATATTTCTGACGGCAGACGAGGCGGCAGTTTGACGGGGGTAATCTCATCGACGCTGCCTCCTTTCTCTGCCGGCAGCGCGCGATAGGTACCCAGAACCTGCTGCAGGGCATTATTGGCCTGAGCCAGCTCGCCTTCTCTTTTCGCTATTTCTGCACGGGTACTTTCAATCTGCCCCCGGGCCTGTTCAAGTGCCAGAACGTTGGTGCTGCCCGTTACCAGCTGTTGTTCAACAAAAGCCCAGGATTGTTGATAATTTTTTAGCGTATCGCGGGCAATACGACGTTGTTTGTAGGCCAGCTGCTGGCTGAAATAGCTCTGCGACACGCTGGAGACGAGCAGGATATGCACGGCACGGCGGGCCTCCTCGCTGGCAAAATAGTTCTGTCTGTCAGCATCACTCATATTCCTGAGCTTGCCGAAGAAATCGAGTTCGTAACTGAGGTTCAACCCTGCGTCGTACTGCTGTGTGGTCGGCTTGTCCGTTTTCAGCCCGCCGCTGTAGGTCACACCTGACGAGGCATTCAGCTGCGGATACCGGTCGGCATCCGTCACGTTGAACTGCGCGCGCGCTTCTTCAACCTTGAGGGCGGCCATTTTTAAATCACGGTTGTTATTCAGGGCTTCGGCGATCAGTGCTGCGACCTGAGGATCGACAAAAAAGTTACGCCATCCGCTGTCGTGATACCCCGCCACCACCGGCGTGAGGCTATTTCGGGATAACGAGAACTGCTGCGGAACCGGTGCTGGCGGACGCGCATATTCTGGTGCCAGCGAGACGCAGCCTGCCAGGAAAAATATTGTGCTAATGCTAAGTCGTTTTAATGTGCACATCACGCTTCTCGTCCAGGCAGACCTGGTAAATGTTTCAAATGAAGTCCAGAGTATTACCAGGGTTACTCTACAGCGTGCTTCCTGTTTGCCTGGTGACAGGATAATGACAATGTTGTCATTCTTAACGTAAGTCATTGATAACGGTTTGAGGCTCTCTAGAATGTCCAGAGCAGCCAGTCAGGGGAGCAAGATGAAAATACTGATCGTTGAAGACGAGATAAAAACCGGGGAGTACCTCAGCAAGGGGCTGACTGAGGCGGGGTTTGTGGTGGACCACGCTGACAATGGCCTGACCGGATATCATCTCGCCATGACCGCCGAGTATGACCTCCTGATTCTGGATATCATGCTTCCCGACGTGAACGGCTGGGATATCATCCGCATGCTACGTTCTGCCGGGAAGGGAATGCCGGTTCTGTTACTCTCAGCCCTTGGCACTATTGAACACCGGGTGAAGGGTCTTGAACTGGGCGCGGATGATTACCTGATCAAACCCTTTGCCTTTGCGGAGCTTCTCGCCCGCGTCAGGACGCTTCTGCGACGGGGCAATACGGTGATCACGGAAAGCCAGTTTCAGGTGGCTGATCTGATGATTGATCTCGTGTCCAGAAAGGTGAGCCGCGCGGGGAACCGCATCCTGCTGACCAGCAAAGAGTTCAGCCTGCTGGAGTTTTTTATGCGACACCAGGGGGAAGTGCTGCCCCGCTCCCTGATTGCATCCCAGGTCTGGGACATGAATTTTGACAGCGACACCAACGCGATTGATGTCGCCGTCAAACGGCTTCGCGCGAAAATAGACAATGATTTTGAGCCGAAGCTGATCCAGACGGTCCGCGGCGTGGGGTACATGCTGGAGGCACCGGATGCGCGTTAAATTACCCGGACGCCCTTTTTCACTAGCCCTCAGGCTGACGTTTTTTATCAGCCTCTCCACGATACTGGCATTTTTCGCCTTCACCTGGTTTATGCTGCACTCCGTTGAAAAGCATTTTGCCGAGCAGGATATCAACGATCTGCAGCAAATCAGTACCGCGATGCACCGTATCCTGCAGTCCCCGGCAGATCCGGACGAGAAGAAAATCAGTAAAATCAAAGAGTCAATTGCCAGCTATCGTAACGTTGCGGTTCTGCTTCTCGACGCGCGTGGGGAGGTGTTGTTCAGTACGGCGCAGGGGTCAGCGTTACGCCCTGCCGTGAACACGGCGGCGTTCAGCACGCACAGTCGGGCACGGGATGTGTTTCTCTGGACAGTGGATGACTCCACCCGGCAAAGTCATTCCGGCGCTGAGATGAAAAGTGACACGTACCGGATTATCGCCTCGTCAGGCACGGCAACGCTGCAGGGAAAAGCGCAGAATTACGTTATGCTGATCGGGCTTTCTATTAATTTCCATCTCCATTACCTCGATGCGCTGAAAAAGAACCTGATTGCGATTGCCGTGGTGATCAGCCTGCTGATTATTCTTATCATTCGAATCGCGGTCCGTCAGGGACACCTGCCGCTGCGTAACGTCAGCAATGCCATTAAAAATATCACCTCTGAAAATCTCGATGCGAGGCTGGAACCGTCGCGCGTTCCGGTTGAACTGGAGCAACTGGTGATTTCGTTCAACCATATGATTGAAAAGATTGAAGATGTGTTCACCCGCCAGGCGAATTTTTCTGCCGATATCGCCCACGAAATCAGAACCCCCATCACCAATCTGGTGACCCAGACTGAAATCGCACTCAGCCAGAACCGGACGCCGAAAGAGCTGGAAGATATCCTCTACTCCAGCCTTGAAGAGTATAACCGGATGACCCGGATGGTCAGCGATATGCTGTTCCTGGCGCAGGCGGATAATAATCAGCTGATCCCGGACAGGGTGATGTTTGATTTAAGCGCGGAGGTCATTAAAGTCTTTGATTTCTTCGAGGCCTGGGCGGAAGAACGTCATATCACGTTGACGTTTCACGGGATGCCCTGCCTGATCGAAGGCGATCCGCAGATGTTCAGACGCGCAATCAACAACCTGTTATCCAATGCCCTGCGCTATACGCCGGAAGGCAAGACGGTGACCGTCTCAATCGACGAACGGGAAAACGATTTTGAGCTGATGATTGCCAACCCCGGGAAACCTGTCCCGCAAGAACATTTACCCAGGCTGTTTGACCGTTTTTACCGGGTGGATCCTTCCAGGCAGCGAAAAGGCGAAGGCAGCGGGATTGGTCTTGCCATTGTGAAGTCAATTGTCACCGCACATCATGGCAAAGTCCGCGTCGAATCGGATGCTCAGTCGACACGCTTTATCTTGTCCGTGCCTAAGCGGGTTACTCAGCACTGAGTGGTTGCTGCACAGCCCGACACACGTCCAGCACTTTCTCTCTCAGCCAGCGGTGCCCCGGATCCCTTTCCATTCGCGGGTGCCACATCTGCGAAACCGTTATGGTTCGGGTTTTAAACGGCAGTTCAAAGACATGCACACTCTGCGCCATCGGCTGGTTCAGCAGATACAATGCCGGAACCATGGCGATCAGATCGGACGCCAGCGCCACGGATAACGCCGTCGGGAAACCGGGCACGACGCTGGCAATTTTGCGCTTCATCCCCACTTCAGCCAGCGCATCGTCGACAAAGCCGTGTAGCGACCCGTCGGGCGCGGCAACCACGTGGCCCCAGGAAACATAATCGTGAAGGCTGACCGTGGGGTGTGCCGCCAGCGGATGTCCCTTACGCACCGCGGCAATGAACCGATCCTGAAATAATCGCTGCAGGCGTATTTCAGGTCCCATGTTGCTCTGCACGCCAATTTCCAGGTCAACCAGCCCTTCCCGCAGATAGCGTGACGTTTTCTCGGGCTTCGGCGAGAACCGAATACACACATCGGGCGCGGCTTCGGCTACGGCGGCAATCAGCAATGGGCCAAATGCGACCACAAAACCATCATTGGCTCTGATGGTGAACAGCCGCTCGAGGTTTTCCACCTTCAGCGTTTCAGTGGAGGGCTGCAGTACGGCTCTTGCCTCATACACGGCGCCTCGGGCTCGCTCCCGGGTGGCCTCGGCCCAGGGCGTCAGCACCATATTACGCCCTGCCCGCACCAGGATCGGGTCGCCGGTCACCTCTCGCAGCCGGCTCAGGGTACGGCTCATGGCTGACGTACTCAGGTTTAAACGCCGCGCCGCGCCCGCCACGCTGGCTTCGGCCAGCAGGACGTCGAGGGCGACAAGCAAATTAAAATCCGGATCGGACATGATGCATCCTCAGATAAGGCGTTGTATGCAACTGAACAGTGCAACTGCTGCGTCTTCCGCCTTGTATATCCCATGATTATAGTTTCGTCATCAACATTCTTTCCGGAGTTACGACGATGACGCTATTTTCAAACCAGCCCGGCGACGAAGGATTGCCCGGCCATGAACGCGCTCGGGTGATGGCCGCGGTAATGACCACCACGCTGATGGGCGTTTTTGATGGCACCATGATCAACATCGCCTTGCCTTCGATGGCAAGCGCAATGCAGGTGCCCGCGAATGTAGCCGTCTGGTTCGCCAATGGGTATCTGTTGTCCGCGGCCATGACTCTGGCCATCTTCGCTGCCCTGGCGGCCCGCGTTGGCTACCGCCCGGTGTTTCTGACCGGACTTGCCGTCTTTATACTCACCTCGCTCGGCTGCGCGCTGGCCCGCACCCCGGACATGCTGATCGGGATGCGGATTTTGCAGGGGATTGGCGGGGCGGCCACACTGAGTATTGCCCCAGCGATACTGCGCGCCGTCTTCCCCGGTCGACTGCTTGGCCGCATTCTGGGACTGCACGCCCTGCTGATCGCCTCCAGCACGGCCATTGCACCCGTACTGGGCGGGACGATCCTGGACTTACTGCGCTGGCAGTGGTTATTCGCCATTAACCTTGTTCCCGGAACGATTGCCCTGCTGTTGGCCTGGAAGGCATTACCACGACAACCGGCTTCAGATCCCTCTCCGTTCGATGCCCCGGGGGCACTGCTCTCCACGGTCCTGTTGGGGGCGATGATCATGACGGCCAACAGTTTCCAGCATGCTTCGCACCACATCAGCCACGAGGCCATCAGCTGGGCGCTGCTCGCCACGATTAGCGCCATCACCTTTGTCTGGCATATTCGCCGCGCCCGAAGCCCCATACTGCCTCCCGTTATTTTTCACAACGGACGCTTTACGCTCGCCGCGCTCACGTCGCTGGCCTCGTTTGTGAGCCAGGGCATCACCTTTATCGCCCTGCCGTTCCTGTTTCAGAGCGTATATGGCTACAGTCCGGTGGTCTCCGCGCTGCTGTTCACGCCCTGGCCGATAGGCATCGTACTGATCGCACCGCATGCGGGCCGCTGGGCAGACACAATTTCAGCCCCGCTGATATCTACCCTCGGGCTATTCGTGTTTGTGGTGGGGTTGATCCTGCTCGCGACACTGCCCGCCAGCCCTTCCGCATGGAATATCTGCCTGCGAAGCCTGGTGTGCGGGATTGGTTTTGGCTGTTTCCAGAGTCCCAATAACCGGGAAATGCTCTCTAACGTGGTGCGGGAGTATGCCAGCTACGCATCCGGCGTACTGGCTATCGTGCGGACGTTTGGACAATGCCTGGGGGCTGCCGTGGTCGGCGTTCTGCTGGCCACAACGCAGAATCAGCCGGCCTTTGACGATCGGGCCGTTCATTATTCACTGTGGATTGCGGTCATTGCTTCAGCGGTTTCTGTCGTGTTTAGCGTGAGCCGGCTGCGCGCCACGCGTCAGGCTACGGCATAAACACGGTGCAGCGCACTACGCGCTGCACCTGTGATTTACTCCAGCGCCAGCAGCGCAAAACTCGCCAGCCAGTGTCCGCCGCTGTAGTGGCTTCCCACCACATGCTCAACGCTTGCCGCCAGATGTCGGTTGACTGCCTCGCGCAGCGCCTGTTGTCCCGGATGGTTATCCGGCAACGCGCGGGCAATATGCTTCATGCACCAGGCGCGGCTGAGGTTTAACCCATCCAGATGGGCAATTTTCGGGTCGGTACGATCGCTCACTTCTGCCGGGTGCATCAGGGCCGAAACAGACCCCACATCAGGAAGAAAGGCGTCAAACCACGCCGGGAAATGCTCCGCCACCTTACTCATCAACAGCGCTTCCGTCAGCGCGCCGGAAATATACTCATCACCACCCGGTTCATAGTGAGCCGGGTAATGCGTGTCAGCCAGATAAAAGCGCGTTGCCGCCGTCAGAATAGCCTGTTCAAGGGTGTTATCCTGCACTGCCCGGGCGTAATCAATCCCCAGTGCCAGGGCAAAAGCGGTGTTGTAATGCGTACCGACACGGATCGGATAGGTGAGCTTGCTGAGGTAATCCACCAGCCTGTCGCGAATGTCCTGCGTTAACGGCTGCAGTGTCTGATACCAGCTGGCGGCCTGAGGTAACGCGGACTGCTTCAGCTCCTGTGCCAGCGCCAGAAGCCAGCCGTAGCCATAAGGGCGCTCGAACGAGGCGCGAAACGGTGCATTGAAATAGGCCAGCTCTTTCGCCACCTTCTCCTGCGTGATGTGTTCATCAAACAGGGCAACAATTTCATCCCGGCACGACAGTTCAGGGTAAAGCCGCACGCAGCGCAGCAGCAGCCAGTAGCCGTGCACCGCCGAGTGCCAGTCGAAGCAGCCATAAAAAATGGGGTGCAGTTCGCGAGGTGGCAGGACATCACCGTCATCATTAAGCAGGTGCATAATGTGGTTCGGATATTCCTGGCGTAAATAGGTCAAAGGCATGCGGGCAAACGCGTCGGCCTGGTGTTGCGTTAATTCCATATCAGCTCCTTAGATCGTTGCCGCGCTTAGCGAAAAACGAGGAAATACATTAAGAACACGTTGACCACCAGAAGGGTTAACGCCGTTGGGATCTGGATCTTGATCACCTGGTACTTATCTTTAAGCTCCAGCAGCGCGGCCGGAACGATATTAAAGTTGGCCGCCATCGGCGTCATCAGCGTGCCGCAATAGCCCGCGTACATGCCAATCGCCAGCAGCGGTGCCGGGTTACCATGGTGAACGTTAATCAGGAACGGCAAGGCGATACCGGCGCTGAGCACCGGGAATGCCGCGAAGGCGTTGCCCATGATCATGGTGAAAAGCGCCATGCCCACGCAGTAAATCACCACCAGCATGAACCGGCTATCGGGGTTCACAAACAGGCTAACGACCTTCTGGACTGACTCGCCGGTGTTCGCCACCACAAATACCCCGCCCAGCATGGCCAGCATCTGTGGCAAAATCACCGCCCAGCCAATGGTGTCGACCAGGCGTCGGGACTGGCGAATAGCCTGCAATGGCGTGCCTTTTGTCAGCCACCAGCCGGTCAGGATCGCCGCCACACAGGCGACGCACAGTGCCGCCAGCGTGAGCTGTTTCTGGTCAAGAAGGAATACGCCCCCTATCGACACCCCTTTCAGGAATAATGTCCCGATCACCGTAACCACCGGGATCATCAGCGCAGGCAGGAACAGCCAGTTTTTCAGCCGCGTTGACGAGGCTTCGCGCTCGGCATCGGTAGCCATTTTATAGTGCCCCTTCCCGACCAGACCAAAGCCCGCCAGCAGAGCAATCACAATGACGCAGCCGCCGATAATTCGATAAGCAAGGGATTTGCCCAGCTCCTGCACCATCAGGTCGCCAAACAGGAAGATCCCGCCGAACAGGAACCAGAACAGCGCAGTGGTAAAACGTTTAGGATTCGCGCGATCGCGCAGGGTCATCACGACCAGCAGCATCACGACAAAGCCGATCAGGTAATACACGCGATTAATGGTGATCAGGGTCATCATGGCGCGATCTCCTGTGTACCCTGCTCAGCGCGCCAGGACATAACGTCACGACGGATGCTGGCATCCAGACGCAACAGGCGCGTCATATGAATAATCAATGCCGCGATGGCGGTCGGAATGGCCCACAGGCCGATATGCAACGGTTCAATGCCCTGTATCCCATTCTCTTTCAGGAAAGCGTCTATCAGCAGCACCGCGCCAAACGCGATAAAAATATCTTCGCCAAAGAAAACCGCGATGTTGTCGCACGCCGCGGCATGCGCTTTGATCTTGTCCCGGATATGTTGCGGCAGTTCGCCATACTCATTGAGCGCTGCGCCTTCGGCCATCGGTGCCAGCAGCGGACGAACGGTCTGAGCATGCCCACCCAGCGACATCAATCCCAGCGCGGCCGTTCCTTCACGCGCCACAAAATAGAGCATCAGAATACGTGCCGAGGTGGCGCTGGCAATCTTTGCCACCCACGCCTGTGCCCGCTCTTTCAACCCGTAATATTCCAGCAGGCCAATAACCGGCAGGATCAGAATAAAGGTCGCCAGGGAACGACTGTTGACGAACTTCTCGCCAAAGGTCTCCAGCAACATCCCAAAATCCATGCCAACCAGCAGTCCGGTAGCCAGCCCCGCCACCACAACCACCAGTAGCGGGTTGAAACGCAGAGCAAAACCAATAACCACCACCGGTATACCGATGAGCGGCAACAGTGTCGAACCGTCCATAAACGTTTACCCTATCCAAAGTGAGCGTTGCGCGCCGGCGGCTATTTTTTTAATACTTCGCATCATGGCGAAGCGGGATGCAGTGCGGCGCGCGATGTTGTGTTTTGCGTCAGGCTCCGCAGAACCTGCACTAAAAAGCTATATCTGAACCACAAAAACATGTAAACAATTTATCAATAAAATGTTCTTATTTTATCGATGAGTTTACATTTCCTGGCCAACGTCACCCCCCGTAAGGAACGTTATGACTGCAAAGAAGAGTGCTGGATCATCAAATCACGACGATATAACCGATGGCCGTATCGTGTCCTCTCGCCATCTGGTATCGGAACGTTGCGCGGAATTATCAGAGCTGGAGTACGCGTTGATCATGACCAGCAACGCGTTTAACAAATGGATGGTGCGCTGCATGACCGCAGCCGGTGAGCCAGATATGGGCGCTTTTGATGTCTCGCTTCTGCATCACGTGAACCACCGCGATCGCAAGAAAAAGCTGGCCGACATCTGTTTTGTCCTGAACGTGGAAGATACCCATGTGGTGACGTATGCACTGAAGAAGCTGGTCAAGGCGGGCTACGTGACGAGTGAAAAAGCCGGAAAAGAGCTCTATTTCTCAACGACGGAGGAAGGAAAAGCGCTATGCATGAAATACCGCGACGTGCGGGAAGCGTGCCTGATCAATATCCATGCGGAGAGCGGGATTTCCGGAGCGTCTATTGGTGACACCGCGCAGTTGCTCCGGACCATATCTTCCCTGTATGACACCGCCGCGCGGGCGGCGGCATCACTGTAGTTAAGGGCGTCTGAAAAGCGAAATACTTCGTCCGGCCAGATTGTATTCCACGGCTTTGGTGATGACCGTCCCGGGGACAACGTCATCCGCCGTGGAGAGTTCCAGTACCCAGCCTCCTTCGCCAAACTGGGGGATCTGGAACGGCACGGTGCCTTCAAACGGGTTAAACAGCATCAGCACATCGTGCCAGAGGCCCGGCTCCTGTCTGAGGTCCGGTCTGCTGATGGATACGCCGAGGGTGGAACCTTCATCCCACTGCTCATCCTGCTGCGGGCCGCCGCCGGCGTTAAACCAGCGGATCTCAAGTCCGTCGCGCCAGCTTTCTCGCCGCAGCAATGGCTGTTTCGCGCGAAGGGCAATCAGATGGCGGGTAAAGTCGCGCAGGGCGGTGTCGTTTTCCGATAACCCCTTCCAGTCGATCCAGGAGATCTCGCTGTCCTGGCAATACCCGTTATTGTTCCCCTTTTGCGTACGGCCAAACTCGTCCCCGGCCAGCAGCATTGGCGTGCCGTGAGAGAACAACAGCGTGGTGAGGAAATTACGCTTCTGCCGCTCCCGGGTAGCGATAATATCCGGATTCTCTGTCGGCCCTTCCTCTCCGTAGTTATACGACCGGTTATCGTTATGTCCGTCGTTATTGTCTTCACCATTGTCGGCATTATGTTTTTCGTTGTAAGACACTAGGTCGTTCAACGTAAAGCCGTCGTGGGCGGTAATAAAGTTGATGCTGGCCCACGGACGGCGTCCGCGCAGGTCATACAAGTCACCGGAACCGAGCAGGCGCGCGGCGAAGTCGTTAGACACGTTATCGCCCTTCCAGTACTCACGTACGGTATCGCGGTATTTGTCGTTCCACTCCCCCCAGCCTGGCGGGAAGCCGCCGACCTGATAACCGCCGGGGCCGATATCCCAGGGCTCACCAATCAGCTTCAGACGGGATAACACCGGATCCTGCGTGACGGCATCGAAAAAGCCACCGCGTGGATCAAAGCCTTCGGGCTCACGGCCCAGAATTGTCCCGAGGTCAAAACGGAAACCGTCAATATGCATCGATTCGGCCCAGTAGCGCAGTGAATCCATCACCATCTGCAGCACTCTCGGGTGGGAGGTATTCACCGTATTCCCCGTGCCGGTGTCGTTAATGTAATACCGGTGTTGATCGGGTAAGGTGCGGTAATAGCTGAAGTTATCGATGCCCTTAAACGACAGCGTTGGGCCGAGCTCATTGCCTTCTGCCGTGTGGTTATAGACAACATCGAGGATCACCTCGATGCCTGCGTCATGATAGGCGCGCACCATATCGCGAAAACCCTGGATCCCCGCCGGACCGTAATAGCGTGACGCCGGTGCAAAGAAGCCGAGCGTGTTGTAGCCCCAGAAATTTTTCAGCCCCCTGTCGAGCAGGTGTTGATCGTCCGGGAACCAGTGAACCGGAAGCAGTTCAACCGAGGTGATGCCAAGGCTTTTGATGTAATCGACCGAGGCTTTGTGCCCCATCCCTTCAAATGTACCGCGCAGTTCAGGCGGAATCGCCGGGTTAAGCTGGGTAAAGCCCTTCACGTGGCTCTCATACACAACGGTATTCGGCCACGGAATGGTTGGCCGGTTATCGTCCTGCCAGTCAAAAGCATTGGGGTCGATGACCTTGCATTTTGGCGTGAACGGCGCGCTGTCGCGGGTATCAAAACTGAGGTCGAGATCGTCATGACCCAGCTCATAGCCGAAATGGGCGTCGTTCCAGTCGATATCGCCCACCAGTTCACGGGCATACGGATCGATAAGCAGTTTATTGGGGTTGAAGCGATGCCCGTTTTCCGGGTCATAGGGGCCGTAAACACGATAGCCGTACAGCGCGCCAGGCTTCAGGTCCGGCACATAGCCGTGCCACACTTCATGGGTATATTCCGGCAGCTCCAGCCGGGCGATTTCGGTTTTTCCTGAAGGGTCAAACAGACAGAGCTCAACCCGCTCCGCATGTGCTGAAAACAGCGCAAAGTTGACCCCCTTCCCGTCATAATTTGCGCCTTGCTGCTGGCCATGACCGGCCCGAATTTCAAACGTATTATCCTTTGGCATTTTTTGTTCTCCACGATCATTCGCAGGTAAGCAGAACCATTAAGCATCCCGTTTCAGACGTTACATCCAGCGTCTCTTGCAGAACCCGGCTTTCACCGGTGAACAGATCCCGGTAGCGTTTTCCTGCCAGCGCATCGGGTATAGCAATAGTGGTATTGGCCCACAGTGCTTCATGGGTTGTCACGTCGAAGACCAGCCGCGGCACGGCAACAATCAGCGCCTCCTCGTCTTTCACGCGTGCGTAAACAATCAGGTTCTCCGCCCGCTCGCCGCTCACCTTCAGCGGCAGCCAGTCACCGTAATGGAATAGCGCGGCATAATGCGGACGAAGCCGTAACAGCGTGGCGGTGACATATTGCTTAACGCTCCCGTCTCGCCAGCATTCCGGGCGGGCAAACACCCCGGCATCCGCCGTGCTGAGGTGGCGCACCAGCGCGGGGAAATCCGGTTCCCGTCGGTTATCCGGGTCGACAAGGCTAAAGTTAAGCGCTTCGCAGCCCTGATAGATGTCCGGTACCCCGGGTGCGGTAAGTTTGATCACCGTCTGGCTGAGGCTGTTCATCAGCCCGGCACGGATAAAGGGCTGCATCGCCTCACTGAAATCCTTCAGGAACAGGGTGTTGTCCGGTGAAAGCAGATGCCGGGCATAGCTCAGCACCACGCTCTCATAGCTTTCGTTGCTGTCTATCCAGTCTGTGCGTTGTTTGGCTTCGCGCAGCGCTTTCTCCAGGAAGCCGAGGAAGCGCTCTTCGAGTGATTTCAGCCCGTCGACATCGTCAGGTGACAGCGTGGCGGGCCAGACGCCGGCCAGAGCCTGATAAATCATCCAGGTATCGGCAGCGTTCGGCGCGGTACCGTCGCTCAGAAAACGCACGTGGGTTTGATTCATCTGCCGCCAGCGGGCCAGATTTTCGCCCCACTGTTCCGGCGCTTCCGTCAGGGTATAGAGGCGTGCCCGGGCATCTTCACCGCGCTTCGTGTCATGGGTGGATGTCCCGAGTAAGGCGTCAGGCTGACGGGCAAGACGGATGCGCATTTCCTGATGAAAACGCGATAGCGAAAAGGCGCGCGGCGTCGGGTCTGCACCCACTTCATTAAGCGCCAGCTCCAGGTTATGGCGAAAGAACAGCGTATCTTCCACGGATTTCGCCATCAGTGGCCCGGTGAGCTGCTGGAAGCGGGTTCTGAAACGTGCCGCGTCGTCGTGGCAATTTTCAGGAAGATCGCCGGTAAGAATGCATACGATCAGGCTCAGGGCCGCTTCAGAGGTGTTAACGCTTGCGACAACGCGATTGAGCAGCGCCACGTCAGAGGCGGTTAATCCTTCACGGGTGCCGTAGGTCCGATACACCGGAAACGCGATCAGCAACTCGCGCAACGCATGGTGGATCTCGTCGGGTTGCAGTTCAACCGCATTGCGTCGGGCAAGATCGGTGGCGATAGTTAACAGGGTAGTGAATTCGCCCTCAAAATTGCGATCGGTCATCAGCCCTTTGGCATCCCGTAACGCTGCAAACCGATCAACGGTTTCCCCGAGCGTGTCGTCATGGATTTTCTCCAGGCGGTCCAGGCGACTGTCGTCCACCAGAACTTCCGCCAGCGAGGCAATAAACTCGTACCCCGTGGTGCCGGAGACTGGCCATTCGACGGGCAGCTGTTCCCCCTTGGCGAGAATTTTTTCAACCGTGATGTAACACGCCGGTCCGGTTGCCTGTCGCAGACGCTGCAGATAGCCCAGCGGATCGGCCAGACCGTCGATATGGTCAATTCGCAGACCGTCAACGACGCCAGAATGAACCAGTTCAAGGATCAGTCGGTGTGTATCACTAAATACCGACGCGTCTTCAACCCGCACGCCCACCAGGCCGGTGATTTCAAAGAAACGCCGCCACGAGAGCTGTTTCGGGGCTTCACGCCAGGACATCAGCCTCCAGCTCTGGGCCTCGTGCAGCGCCGCAATGCTTTTACCCTCCACAAAGGTACCCGGGTTAAGAGGATAGGCGGTGTCGTAGTAGACCAGCGCGGCTTTGTCCGTGACAGGGTCACGTTTTACAGTGATGGCACCCTTCTCAAGCTCCGCCTCAAAGGTGTCGCCCAGAAACGGCAGCGTAAGCGGCCGTGACCAGTCAATATCGAAATAGCGTGCGTAGCGGCTCTGTTTGCCATGCTCAATCACGTCTCGCCACCAGTGATTCTCCAGCGAGGTCGACATGTGGTTAGGCACAATATCCAGTATCAAGCCCATTCCCGCCTGCCTGAGTGCGGCCGCCATACGGTCGAATCCTTCTCGTCCTCCAATGGCGGGGTCGATTTCATTCGGGTCGGTCACGTCATAGCCGTGGGTAGAGTCGGTCGTGGCGGTAAACACAGGTGAGGCGTAAAGATGGCTGATGCCGAGATCTTTCATATACGGCACCAGTTCCACGACACGGTCAAACGTCATGCCGTTACGGAACTGAATACGGTAGGTCGCGGAAGGGATCATAACGATGCTTCTCCATCAGCAAAGCGAACAACAATACTGTTCGGCGGTAACACCTCGTTCACCTCCGGCCAGCTAAAGAGCGTTTCTCCTGCCAGTGCAGGCACATCAACAGCCTTATTGCCGGTATTGAACGCCAGAGACAACGTTCCGGTCGGGAATCGCCAGCTCACTGCAATCATGCCGGGTGCCGTTCTGATGACTTTGCTCTCCACCGTGACGCCCTTTCGCAGTAACGGAACGATATGACGATGGCGCAACGTCAGCAGCGTTCGCGTGAAGCGAAGCCACGTTTTACCGTCATCGGTGGCGACCTTATTCCAGTCAATTTTAGAGCGAACAAAGGTCTGCACGTCATTCGGGTCGGGGACGGACGCACCGTGCCCGGCATGGCCGGTAAACTCTTTTGCGCGCCCTTCTCGCACGGCTTTGGCAAGCTCACCGTGAAAATCGGTAAAGAACAAAAACGGATTGGTTTCACCAAACTCTTCCCCCATAAACAGCAGCGGAATATGGGGCGAAAGCAGCAGTGCAGCAAGCAACACCCGTGTTTTATTGGCCCCCGCAAGGGCGATCAGTCTCTCTCCCTGAGCGCGGTTGCCGGTTTGATCGTGGTTTTGAATAAAATCGACAAAAAACTGTGGCGGCTGCGTGTGACATTCCACGCCGCGCGATTTGCCGGTCTGGAGAGAAACCTCGCCCTGATAGACAAAACCTTCTGTCAGCGCACGGGCGAGTTTTTTCTCCGGTTCAAAGGCAAAATCCTGGTAGTACGCATGCGTTTCGCCGGTGGCAAAGACATGCGCGGCATTGTGAAAGTCATCGTTCCACTCCGCGGTAAAAAGCGGGGTCGCACCGTGTGCGTCGCGCGGATGCAGGAAGATAACGTTACGGCTGTCTTCGGTGGTGAGATGGATCTGCCGCCCGGGGATAGCCTCGCGAATGCGTTCGGCAATCTCCTGCAGGATATGTTTATCCGATGCGTCTTCAATCTGGTCGATGGCATCAAACCGTAATCCATCGAGATGGTATTCCGTCAGCCAGAACAGCGGGGCTTCGGTAATGTATTGCCTGACCGGCTCAGTCTCGTAAGCAATCCCGTTGCCCCAGGGCGTCATCCGTTCCGCGTCGAAAAACGCGGGTGACAGCACAGGCAGATAATTGCCTTCCGGGCCGAAGTGGTTAAGCACAATATCCAGCACGACAGAAAGCCCAAGCCCATGCGCAGCATCGATAAAGGCGTGGAAGTCTTCTGGCGTGCCATAGGCAGAGTGCGGTGCATACAGCAATACCCCGTCATATCCCCAGCCGCGCGATCCACCAAACTGTGAGACGGGCATGACTTCAATCTGGGTAATGCCAAGTTCAGCCAGGTAAGGCAGTTTTTCAATGGCGGCCCGGAAGGTGCCCTCCGGGGTAAAGGTGCCGATGTGCAGCTCGTAAATCACCGTGTCTTCCCACGGACGCCCTGCCCACTCCCGGTTGCCGGGCGGATACCGTCTGGCATCGATAACAACCGAGGGACCGTTAACATCCCCAGCCTGGGCGCGCGACGCCGGATCGGGTACGGCCATGCCGTCCTGCAAAACATACTGATATTCTGTGCCGTGCGTGACGCCGGGGACGTCAATCTGGAACCAGCCGCTGCCGACCGCCGTCATTGGCAAGTCGTTTTCTGCCAGACGTAGCGTAAGTTCTTTCTGTCCTTCTGCCCAGACGCGAAAACGTACAACGTCATTGGATATAAACTCAGCACCCCAGTGTTTTTGAAATGTCCTGAATTCCATTCATTGTCCTCGAATGACCCACATTTTACGCGGAATGAAGTACAAGCTTAGTTCAGGATCAAAAGAGTGTTACGCCAGCGGTTTTAATGGCTTCATCTATTATTTATAAAAATATTCGCCACAAGGAATACCATGCAGATTCGAAAAGGATTAAATACCGACCTCGCACGTCTTGAATGCTGTGACTTTTCATTCACCGTCAGTCACGTTGCGCGGGAGCCTTTTATACATTGTGATTTGCATATCGACGCTGTCGCCGTGCCTTATCGTAAAACGTATGAGCTCGATATGCAGACCCTTGAAAATCATTGCGTTAATCCGGATGCCATATTTCTTGTGGCCGAAACAGATGAGGGAGAAATTGCCGGTTTTATCACCGCGTCAATGAGCTGGAATAAATTTATCGCCGTTGACTATATTGCCGTTGAGCGCACGAAACGCAGAGCTGGCGCGGCGCAAAAATTGATGGCGGCCGCACACGTGTGGGCGAGAAGCGTCAACGCGGCTGGATTAAGGCTCGAAACCCAGAATGTGAATGTTTCTGCCTGCCTGTTCTACCGTCATTATGGCTTTACGTTAGGCGGATACGATCGTTTCCTCTACAACGCATTACCGGAAAAAGACGAAATCGCCCTGTTCTGGTATTACATGCTGATCTGACTCTGGCTCTAACGGATATTGGCGGACGAAAGCGATTTGTCTGAAAATTATCCACCCGGCGCACAAAGGAATGTGCGTCAGAATATGACTCGCCTGCCTCCCTTCATTTTTCTGTCACTTAATTTCAATACGCTTACATGATTTTGACAATGACGTTAAGGAAAGAAGAGTGAATTCAATGGCTAAGGCATTACTGCTGGCATTACCTGTTATGAGCGCGACCGCCACGGCAGCCGACCACGAAATCTGTGAGCCGAAAGCGTATGAGATGGCGCTGCGCTATCAACAGAAATCGGCAGAAATCATGGCTCTTCAGCTGCAGACCTATCGTTTCGCCACCGAGCGTTTTAACGAAAAAATAAAAGGGCTGACTACGCCAGAGAACTATGCCGTTGTGATGGATCTTGATGAAACGGTGCTGGATAACACTCCGTTACTGGCGCGTGATGCCGAACAGTGCCACGACTACACGAAATGGGACACCTGGAGTGACTGGGAAAAGCAGGGAAAACCGGGATTAATTCCTGGCGCGAAGGCGTTTCTTGATCGCGTGAATCAAAGTAAGGTCCGTATTTATTATGTATCTGACCGGATGCAGGAAAACAAAGCAGATACGCTCAATACGTTAAAATCCCTCGGCTTACCGCAGGTTTCAGAGGATAGCGTTCTGCTCGATACGGTCAGTAAAGAAGCCCGCCGCCAGAGCATCCTGAAGAAACAGCAGATAATCATGCTCTTCGGTGACAGCCTGCCTGATTTCGCCGCGCAATTTAAAAACAAAAAGCCGAGCGAAGCGCAGCGTGAACTCGTTGAGGCCAGTGCCGATCGCTTTGGCAGTGACTGGATTGTGCTGCCCAATGCCGCGTATGGCTCGTGGTCAAAAGCCACGCTTGAAGGCTGGAAAGCCCCGCTGAAGCAATAACGTCTGGCTTGTCGGGTGGCACATTGCTGCCACCCGACATTTGACCCGACCTATCCATCCCGTTTATAGGTCCTATCATTATCAGGCGGGTTCATATAATTTTACGGAAAAGTAAGATGAGCTCTTTCTTAAGGAGACCCTTATGCTGACCGTAAAAAAACTTGCCCTGACAACGCTGATTTCCAGTTCGTTATTGTTCTACCCTGCGCTTCAGGCTTCGGCAGAAACGCCCCAGCACGTGGTTAAACAACCTGCCGGGGGCTACAGTGTGCAGGTTGGCGATATTATGGTGACCTCGTTTACCGACGGTACCGTGGCGCAAGACCTGCACAAATTACTTCGTCGGACGACCCCGCAGAAAACCGATGCGTTGCTCACACAAAATTTCCAGACCAACCCGGTAGAGGCGTCCATTAACGCTTTTCTGATTGCTCTGCCCGGCCACAAGATTCTGGTGGATACCGGCTCAGGCCAGCTTTTTGGCCCCGGTAACGGCGGGCGACTGATTGAGAGTCTGGCAACGCAGGGGATCGCGCCGCAGGACATCACCGAGATTTTACTGACCCATGCGCACTCCGATCATGCCGGTGGCCTGGTCAAAGATGGCAAGGCGGTGTTTACCAATGCGCGCGTTTTTGTCGGCAAACCTGACATCGACTTTTTCTTTGACAACGATAATCAGAAAAAAACCGGCTACGACCAGAACTACTTCGATGTCGCGCAAAAAACCTTAAAACCGTATCGTGATGCCGGCAAGGTGGTTCCTTTTTCCGGAACCTCGCAGCTTCTGCCCGGGATAACCGGCACGGTTCACCCGGGCCATACGCCTGGATCGGCCTTCTATACGCTGGAAAGTAAAGGCGAGAAAATCACCTTTGTCGGCGATATTATCCACGTCGCGGCGGTACAGTTCCCGCAGCCCGCCGTGACCATCGCCTACGACCAGGATCAGGACGGTGCGGCACGTGTCCGCCAGGATGCTTTTGCTGATTTTGTGAAAAACAGAGACCTTGTCGCAGCCCCCCACCTGCCGTTCCCGGGTATCGGTTACGTCACGAAAGGCGAGCACGGCGGTTACGCCTGGGTGCCCGTCACCTACACCAATCGCGACAGCCACAGCGCAAAGTAAAACGGATAACACGATGACGCCCGTTGCTGAGATGGATATCGACCTGATCCTGACGCTGGATGCATTGCTCCAGGATCAGAACATCACCCATGCGGCCGCGCGGCTCGGCATCAGCCAGCCCGCGATGTCCGCCCGTCTGGCGCGCCTGCGTTCGCTCTTTGGCGAACCGTTGTTTATCCCTTCCCCACATGGACGTGGGGTGTTGCCCACGCCCAGAGCGGAAGCGCTGCGACCGCAGGTCATGACCGTATTGCGGGGCATTAACGCGATGTTTGCTCCCACCACCTTTGATGCGCAAACCAGCCAGCGGACATTTGTGATTGCCCTGCATGAAAATCCGGCCCTGATGCTGGGTGCCGAACTGCTTAATCAGTTCCGGGCCCATGCCCCGGGGATCCGCTTGCGATTCGCGCTGCCAGAAATGGCAACCCTGCCACAGCAGCTGGAAAAGGGTGATGTGGATGCCTATATCGGTGTGAGCGCCGGCGCGCACGACGGCTGGGTCAGACGCAAACTTTTCGATGACCAGTTTGCAACAGCCCAGCGAAAAGGCCACCCCCGCGGTGTCGGGCCACTGGATCTGGAGCACTATTGCGCGCTCTCTCATCTGGTGGTCTCTTCAGAGGGTGACCCGTTTACCGGCTTTGTGGATCAAACCCTGGGCGGACTGGGGTATCAGCGCAACGTGGTGATGTCCACGCAGAGCTACGCCATGGCACCTCCGCTTGTCGCCAGCACGGACCTGCTCTGCACCTTACCGGAACGTATGCTGCAACGCTTTGCCTCGACGCTGGATATCTTTCCCCCGCCGCTGCCGCTGCAGCCGATTACCATCAGCATGTACTGGCACCCGAAAAACAGTCAGGATCCGGCAAGCCTCTGGCTGCGCGAGCAACTGCTGCTGGCCGCGGGACGTCAGATGTGATCGAGGGTGTGCAGGAATTTCTTTAACACCTCTGAGCGAATGATCCGGTGGCACACCAGCTTCAGCTCGCTTTCCCTGAGCCTGTCAATGATGTCGACGTACACGACATTCTCCACACTGACTGCCCTGGCGGAGACCGGCAGTAGCGCCATGCCAAACCCCGCAGAGACCAGGCTGATGACAGTAGGTACGTCGGTGGCGTTTTGTACCACCTCAGGCTGGAAACCTGCGCCGTAACAAACGTCATAGAAGTACTGTTCGAGGCCCATTCCCTCCGGGTCGCGCAGGGAGATCCATTTTTCATCTTTCACCGAGGCGAGCGTAAGCGCGGACGATTTCGCCAGAGGGTGCTGTGAAGAGAGCGCCAGCACCGTTTTCTCGGACGTAAACGGGCGGCTTTGCAGGTCGTCAGGCAGGGACGGCAGCGGTGCCCGGATGATGGCCACATCCAGCTGGTTGCTTTGCACGGCGGTATAGAGCGTCTGCACATTCCCGGTCATTAGCGACATGGTGATGGCAGGCCACCGACTGTGCATCTGGCGCAGCGCGGCAGGCAGCCTGGTGTCAAACATGGCGCTCGATACGCACCCGAGATTCAACACCCCTTGCTCCCCCCTCGCCGTTTGCCTGGCGTCCAGTACCGCCTGTTCCGTCAGGGCGATGGCCAGCCTGGCTTTCTCCAGGAAAGCTTCACCGGCCGGCGTCAGGGTTAAACGGCGGTTCGCCCGGCTAAAGAGCGTAACGCCTAACCGTTCCTCTAACGTTTTAATCTGCTGACTCAGCGCGGGTTGTGCCATATTCAGGCGCTCCGCAGCCCGGTGCATGTGAAGCTCTTCCGCAACGACAATGAAATTACGCATCTGACGAAATTGCATAACGCTTCCCCGGATTTTTTGATAACAAATTTATTATCAAAATAGCAGTAATGATGCAATTGATGCTATGAGCTATTGCCATAAAAATGGAGGCATGCAAACACGGGAGGAAAAAATGGAAAGCCCAGTCAACGATCTCAGAAGTGCCATCGCGTTACTGCAACGCCACGAAGGACAGTATATTGAAACGGATCATCCGGTCGATCCCAACGCGGAGCTGGCGGGTGTTTATCGACACATTGGTGCGGGCGGCACGGTGAAACGCCCTACCCGAACGGGCCCGGCCATGATGTTCAATAACGTTAAAGGCTATCCGGATTCGCGTATCCTGGTAGGCATGCACGCCAGCCGGGAAAGAGCGGCACTCCTTCTGGGATGTGAACCCTCGACGCTCGCGCAGCACGTCGGTCAGGCCGTGAAAAACCCGATCGCGCCGGTTGTTGTTCCGGCATCGCAGGCCCCTTGCCAGGAGCAGGTATTCTACGCTGACGATCCTGATTTTGATCTGCGTAAACTGCTTCCGGCCCCGACAAATACGCCGATTGATGCTGGCCCGTTCTTCTGTCTGGGGCTGGTACTGGCAAGCGATCCGGAAGACAGTTCGCTGACTGACGTCACGATTCACCGTCTCTGCGTTCAGGAGCGCGATGAGCTTTCCATGTTCCTGGCCGCGGGGCGCCACATTGAGGTCTTTCGTAAAAAGGCTGAAGCAGCCGGAAAACCGCTGCCGGTGACGATCAACATGGGGCTCGACCCGGCGATTTATATCGGCGCGTGCTTTGAAGCGCCCACGACGCCGTTTGGTTATAACGAACTGGGCGTTGCCGGGGCGCTGCGTCAGAAACCGGTCGAACTGGTGCAGGGCGTGGCGGTAAAAGAGAAAGCGATCGCGCGGGCTGAAATCATTATCGAAGGCGAACTGTTGCCAGGCGTGCGCGTTAGAGAAGATCAGCACACCAACAGTGGCCATGCAATGCCGGAATTTCCGGGCTACTGCGGCGAGGCAAACCCTTCTTTGCCCGTCATCAAAGTGAAAGCCGTCACCCTGCGTCACCAGGCAATCCTGCAAACGCTGGTGGGTCCAGGTGAAGAGCACACCACGCTCGCAGGCCTGCCAACGGAGGCCAGCATCCGCAATGCCGTTGAAGAGGCCATTCCGGGCTTCCTGCAAAATGTCTATGCGCATACCGCGGGCGGCGGTAAGTTCCTCGGCATTCTGCAGGTGAAAAAACGCCAGCCATCCGATGAAGGACGTCAGGGACAGGCGGCGCTTATCGCACTCGCGACCTATTCCGAGCTGAAAAACATCATTCTTGTCGACGAAGACGTGGATATTTTCGACAGCGACGACATCCTGTGGGCGATGACCACCCGCATGCAGGGAGATGTCAGCATCACCACTATTCCAGGGATCCGCGGCCACCAGTTGGATCCGTCGCAGTCGCCGGATTACAGCACGTCGATTCGCGGAAACGGCATTTCCTGTAAGACCATCTTCGACTGCACGGTACCGTGGGCGCTGAAGGACCGCTTCGAACGCGCGCCGTTTATGGAGGTTGACCCACGTCCGTGGGCACCAGATTTGTTTGGCACAAAACACGACTAGCGCGTTCGCGATACAGAAGAGCGTATGGCTTTCGGGTCATACGCTCTTCTGTTTTTCATCGCAGGTAAAAAGGGAAATTGCCGCTTCCCCTGCTTTCTTGTACCCTTTCGTCGTTAACCCCAACCCCACAAGAACTGAGACATCCGGACGCTTATGACTGCACACCTTTCTAAAGACCCTTTACATGGCGTAACGCTGGAGATGCAGGTCAATGCCCTGGTTGCACGATATGGCTGGAGTGAGTTGGGCGATCGAATCAAAATTAACTGTTTCAGAAAAGACCCAAGCGTTAAATCGAGCCTGAAATTTCTGCGCCGCACGCCCTGGGCTCGCGCAGAAGTTGAAGCCCTGTATCTTGATTCCCTGAATGATGAGGGGATCGCAGAACCGGACGAACCCGCCTTTAACCCCTGGGCTAACAGTCGGATAACCAAGAGCTAAAACGCAAATGACGCGACATGTAAAACGGATTGGTGCGCTGACTGCCTGCGCACTTTTACTTGTTAGTTGCTCCTCAAAACCACCAAAATCACTGGTAACGCCTCTCCCAACCGCGAGCAAACCGACCCAGCAGGCTAACGAGCCGATGCGTGGGATCTGGCTGGCAACCGTCTCACGCCTGGACTGGCCCCCGGTGGCCTCAGTGAATGGCCGCGATGCGCAAGACCGCATCGCGATGCAAAAACAGGCCCTGACGAACAAGCTCGACAAGCTTAAGCACCTCGGTATTAATACCGTGTTTTTCCAGGTCAAACCGGACAGCACGGCGCTCTGGTCGTCTAAAATTCTGCCGTGGTCAGATATGCTCACCGGCAATATCGGCGAGTACCCGGGCTACGATCCGCTGCAGTTTATGCTCGATGAAGCGCACAAACGCGGCATGAAAGTCCATGCCTGGTTCAACCCTTACCGCGTTTCAACCAATACCAAACCGTCGACCATTGCCGCGCTGAACCGCACGTCGTCATTGCACCCTTCCAGCGTTTATGTCCAGCACCCGGAATGGATTCGTATTGCCGGCGATCGTTTTGTGCTCGACCCCGGCATTCCGCAAGTGCGCGACTGGATAACGCAGGTGGTCACCGAAGTGGTTGCGCACTATCCCATTGATGGCGTGCAGTTTGACGACTATTTCTATACCGAATCACCGGGATCCGCGCTCAATGACGCGCAGACTTTCAGACAATACGGTCAGGGCTTTGCCTCTAAAGCAGACTGGCGCCGCCACAATACGCAGCAGCTGATTGTGCAGGTTTCCCGGGCCATTAAGCAGACGAAACCTGGCGTGGAGTTTGGTGTCAGCCCGGCTGGCGTATGGCGTAACCGCTCATTCGACCCGGCAGGCTCAGACACGCGCGGTGCCGCAGCCTATGATGAATCCTACGCCGACACGCGTCAGTGGGTGCAGCAGGGTCTGCTGGACTATATCGCGCCACAAATATACTGGCCTTTCTCCCGGGATGCGGCGCGCTATGACGTGCTGACGAAATGGTGGGCAGAGGTGGTGAAACCGACGCATACCCGCCTGTATATCGGCATTGCGTTCTACAAGGTAGGTGAACCGTCGAAAAATGAACCGGACTGGACGGTTCAGGGCGGCGTGCCGGAGCTGAAAAAACAGCTCGATCTCAACGATTCTCTGCCCAATGTGAATGGCACGATCCTGTTCCGCGAAGATTATCTTAACCAGCCGCAGACGCAGGAAGCCGTCAGCTACCTGCGCGGACGCTGGGGTAGCTGACCGGTCAACCTCAGGCAGAAACACCCTGTTTCTGCCTGTTTTTTTTACTACGGCTTCGGCCCAAACATCGCCTCAAGCTGTTTCTCATCCGGCATGCCGACCACCTGCTGAAGCTCATTATCGGCATTCAGATAATAAATGGCGGGCGTAGCGTTTGCGCCCAGGTTGTCCATTAATGTCTGGTGTTTTTGCAGTATGTCGACGGTTTCACGGGATGCAGTGCCCTGCGGTTTTGGCAATTTTTTCCCGCCAGAAAGCTCGTAATCACGCCAGGCCGAAACGGGATCTTTCGCATTCAGGATAGCGGAGGCATTACGCCCACTGTTGGGGTTGAGAAACGCCACCAGCAGCGTATTGAGCTGCACCTTGCCCGCCTTCACCCACGGCTGCGCCTCGGACCAGAATTGCTTACAGTACGGGCAGAACGGATCGGCGAAGACGAAGACTTTGCGCGGAGCGTTATCCGCCCCCTCTTTCAGGGGATGCGCCGCGTTCAGTTGCTTCCACATTTCGCGTCCCATCGGGGCGTAGATCTCTTTCTGGAAATAGCCTTCACTCAGGTTTTTTCCCTTTTCATCGTACAGATAGCCAGAAATTACGTGCTTGCCGTCAGGGGTTAAAAACAGCGTAACGCCCATATCCTGATACTGCCCCAGCCAGGCCGGCGCGCCCCCTGGTGCATCAATTTTCTTAATGATTTTGATATTCTGCTGCTCGCTGAAGAGCTTCACCACATCCGGTATCGCTTCAGCGGCCTGCGCCAGCCCTGACGTTGCCAGCACCGACAGTAACAGTAATTTTTTCATTTTCCGCTCCGGGATCATTGGGGACGAACCGCCCCCTTCACGTTAACGATTTTTCAGTGCTTCACTGACCATTTCATCGAACTGCTCAAAAGGAACCCAGCCCGGGAGTAACCCTTCGCCAATCAGCGTGGCCGGTGTTCCCTGGATACCCATCTTTTCGGCGATGATCAGGCTGCGTTTGATCGTCACCAGGCTCTCATCATCAGGCGTTGTGACGTTCACCCCGGCCCGTTTTTGCGCCTCCTGAATGCTGGCGTCATCGTGATATCCCTTTTTGGCCATCAGGGTATGGTTAAATTTCATAAATTGCTCAGGATGCGCGCGCCAGACGGTTAAGGCATCGCGTGCTGAGGTCAGTGAACTTTCCGACCGGAAAGGCAAGAACTTAAATACCACCGCCACATCCGGGTGTTTTTCGACGATCTTTTCCAGGTAAGGATCGAATTTCTTGCAGTACGGGCAGTTGTAATCCGTAAAGACCACCAGGGTGAGCTTCGGATCCTTAGCGCCAATGCGCGGCGAGTCCGGGTCGTTAAACAGAAAGTCATAAACCATCTTATGTGCACGTTGCTCCTGTTCCGGCGTCATGGTCTGCGCCGCCATCACCTGCGCTGAGGTCAACAGTAGCAGAAGCGTAATAAGGATTCTTTTCATAATACATTTAGCCTTTAGCGTTGTTCAGGGTGGCAATAAGCGTGTCTTTATCCAGCAGCGGCGAAAGCATCTCCCCCTCAGGGAAGCCCGGGCCGTACACCTCGTTAAACGGGATGGCGTAACGGTTTCGCTTTTCAAGGAATTCGGCGATAAACGCTGAAGGCTTGCTCCAGTCGCCACGCAGCGCCACCACGTCCGGCTGGCTAAGCGCGGCAATAACGTCAGGCTGGTTCAACACCCGATGCTCGTTTACCTTGCAGGTAACACACCAGTCCGCGGAGATATCCACGAAGACCCGTTTGCCCTGCGCAAGGGCACCCTGAATAACGTCTTCACTTAGCGGTTGCCACGGGATTGCCTGAGCGACGCTTGCGGTGTTTGTTACAGGCGGTGAGGTAAGCAACCCGCGCAGCTGGTACCCGCCAAAGGCTGACAGCGCGATCACCACGCACCAGAACAGCGGCGAGGTTTTCTGCCCGGTCATCGCAAGCAGTGCGATAGCGACGACGATAAGCACTAACATCACGCTCTGGCTCACCGCCTCACCCAGATGCGGGCTAAGCAACGTCACCAGCCACAGGCTGGAAGCCAGCATCATCAGGCCAAGAATAATCTTCAGGCCGTTCATCCAGCGACCAGGTTTTGGCAGCAGCATGGCGGTTTTTGGAACCAGCGCAACGAACAACCACGGCAAACTCATCCCCACGCCGAGCATCAGGAAGATAAGCCACAGGGAATGCAGCGGTGCGCCAAGAGCAAAGGCCACCGCCGTGCCGAGGAACGGCGCAGAACATGGTGTGGCCAGCAGCGTGGCAAACATCCCTTCGCAGAAACTGCCGGCAAGCCCCGTTCCCCCTGCCGTTGCCAGCCGTCCTGCGGCGGCAGAAGGCAGCAGCATCTCAAACGCCCCGAACAGATTGAGTGCGAAGAGGAAGGTCACCGCGACCATCAGGCCAATAAACCACGGATTCTGGAACTGAATACCCCAGCCCAGCGAGGCACCGGTCAGCTTAAGCGCGGTCACCATTGCGGCCAGCAGCATAAAGGAGACCAAAATCCCGGCACTGGTTGCCAGAAAACGGAGCCTGATCATCCGTCTGTCTGAGCCCGCATGGAGCACGCTGTTGAGCTTCATGCCCATCACCGGCAGCACGCAAGGCATCAGGTTCAGGATCAAGCCGCCCAGTAGCGCAAAGAGCACCATTTTGCCGGTTCCCTCAGACACGCCCGCCGCTGACGGTTCCGCGGGCGTTGCCCCGACGGTCATCACGGTTTGCTGTGCTTTATCGCCATTGGTGAGCACAAACGACAGCGCTTTTCCCTGCAGCGAAGTGGGTTTATCTCCCCACTCATCGGTCACGGGCACCGTTACCCGAAGCTGATTGCCGTCGGCTTTGAGGGTCGGTTCACCAGGAAGAATGTCGCCTTCCAGCGGGTCAAAATAGATCCCTGGCTTGTCCCATTGCCCTTGTGTGGTTCCCGTAATGATCAGCTTGTCGTCTGATAACCAGGCTGACAGGTCTGCGGACACGCCAGATGTCGCGGGAATGGCCTGCATCGCGCGTTCAAACGCGTGGCTGAATCCCTCATCCACCGGCTGGTTAAAATCAAGGTGCAGCTTATAGTCCGTCAGCAGACAGACATTACTGCACGTGGAAAGGGTAAGCGTCCCGTCGAGCGCATCCCCCGCCGCACCGTCGAGGGTGATGGGGATGATGACCTTATCGTGATAGCCCTGGGTAGTCATCCCGGAGATATCAAAGCGCGAAGGCACCGGCCAGTGCCAGTCATCCGTTACGCCAGTCGGCCAGGTGATTTTCGGGGCTACGCCGCCCTCGCCGGGTGAACGCCAGTAGGTTTTCCAGCCGGGCTGCAGCTCAACGGTGAGCAGCGCGAGGATGCGGTTTTGCTCCCTTTCCGCCTGAACGCGGATCCGGGCATGATCGTTTTGCGGGGAAACCAGCCAGCCTGTATCTGCCGCATGGACAATGCCGATGCAGGACAGCCACAGGAAGACGAATCCCCTGAAGAGGTTAAACATGTTTTACTCCGTGAATAGTGAAAATTATCGTGTGGTGACGATGATTTTCATTCACGGAAAACGCAGTTTTTGAGGTGTATTCGGGGAGGCGGTGCCTGAACGGGCTGTTCTCTCGGAACGCATGCCCGCCCTTGCGTAAACAACTGAAGTAGCGCGAAGAAGATGATAATCGCCGGTAGCGCACCATCAAAGAACAGAGGCTGAGCACAAAGCAGCGAGTGTGCGCCTAACTGACACGGCGATGGCCCGGACGGCTCAGCGTCGCTGGTTTGAGCCGGGGCATCAGCAATCAGGGTCGTTTGCGGATCCAGTCCCTGCAAAAAATGGTTGAGATAAACCGCACGCTGCACCAGGCAAATAGCCATCGCCAGACATGTGATTATCAAAAGCCATTTTCCCAGAAGCTGACGGTTGCGCATAACGTTCCAAATTTACCAGACGCCTCGATCATAAACGATAGTGATGAATCTACAAGTCCTGATAATGTAAGGTTTTGTCTGTCGGCGTTAGTCACCGGTCAGCGCATCATAGACGTCCCGCAGTCGCGTGCGCAGGAAAAGCACCGCCTTGTGCTTACGCGATAACAGCGCCTGCTCGCTGGCCCCGGTTTCCTCTGCCAGCATTTTAATGCTGTAGCCCTTGAGCTCCGTTTTTTCAAAAACCTCGCGCTGAGGCGGCGGAAGTTCAGACAGCGCCTGACCCAGTTCTTCCCACAGCAGCGTTTTGAGGTACTCCTCCTCCGGCGTATGCGGGACACCGAACAGGGTTTCCGCCAGTTCATCTTCGGGGAAGTCCTCATCATCATCCCCGGTAAAATATCCTGAAAGAGAGACCTCACGTTTTTTCCGCGCCCGGTCGGTCATCTCATTACGCGCCGCGCGAAACAGCCAGGCGGCGACGTTTTCGACCGGCTGCTCCACTTTCATCAGCTGATAGGTGACTTCCTGCAAAATATCGTCGGCATCATCGCGCACGGACGTTCGTCCGCGGATAAAGGCTTTCAGCCGGGCGCGGCAGGCATTAAGCGCCGACATCAGCAATGACTCTCCCGCCAGCCCGGTTTTCATCTCGCTCACTCTGATTCCGGCGTTTTCGGCATGCTGTCGTCGCGTTTATCTTCGCGATGACCGTGCCAGCCGCAATGCCCGCGACCATGGCGACCAAAGCCTTCGCGACGCTGCTGAATAAACGCCTCACGCTGTTCGGGGGTCATGTTCATCCAGCGTTCGTGCATACGACGGTGCGCGCCGAACATTCCCGGACGGAAGCCCAGCCCACCGAACAGGATCCGGCTTAATACCAGAATTCCCAGCGCCTGCCAGAAACCGATGGCTTTCACGCCAAGAATGGCCGGGAGTAAGGCATTCCACAGGGTCATGACCACCAGTCCCAGTACAAGGACAATTACCGCGCCTATCACCAGCCCTTTACCCATACGGTGGCGGCCAAACCCGCGTCCGTGCCCTCTTCCGTGCATATCGAAATCTCTCATGGTGTTTACCTCATTTACAGTGATTGATTATGGCTTGTGATGAGGTAGACGGATGAGGCGGGGAAATATTGCTGGGGAGAATATAAAATTTTTTGTGCTTACGGATTTTAACGCATATCGCTCGCGACGGGTGGGCGCTATGCGTCGCCTCCCGACACATCATCTCGTACGAAACATTCGTTTAACTAATGCGGTGGCGATAACGGCCAGGATGATTGATAGCAACGTAAGGAAGATGAGTGAGGATAATAGCGGGTTTAGCAAGCCGCTTAAACTGGTGAAGTCGCTGATACGTCCCAGTTGCTCAGACGTGCAAACACGTAGAACGATCTAAGGGATAATGAGTAAAAATGATGACAGTGAGTACATAAATCAGAGCGCTCTTGCGCTTTCCCTTTTTCGCTCTTGTCCTTTAGTAATTATGACCATTGATAATAAGATAATGATACTGTAAATTTGTATAGGATTTGCAGCTAAAAATGGCGTCAAATCAATAGTTAACTATTGCACGAACAAACTCACAGTGAGAAATGTATAAAGGCCATTTGGTAATCTTGGGGGAATACAGCGCCTGGTTAGTTAAGGTGCATGTCCGATGCCAGACGAATATCATCGTAAGTTAAGAAAGTCACATATTACACCAGCCACCCAAAATGCTTCCTCAGTAGCTTTTTTTTGTAATCTCAATGCTGACAATGTATTTTTGCATACAAAAATCCTTATGCAATAATGACTTACTCCAGTCGCAAACAAGTCTTAAGATATTTGCCTTACCATATAATCATACTTATCTTGCAAGTGTGACTCTTTAAAAGTTCCTTTTATCGCCTGTCTTAAAAATACTTCTAAATCTTTAGCACTTAGTATTAAAATTAAGCCACTCTTATTTCTATTTGCAATATTAGAAATATGCCTGAAATATTGCGATTTTAGTTCATCACCTCTGTAAACAATAATGCCAAAATGTCCAAATGTATCATTCAAATAATATCCAAGTTGATGAAAGTCATCCGCATGCAAATCAGTGTAATTTTTACACTCCCAAACGATCTGGGTTGCACCATATTTGGCCCTTATTACTTCCCAAAAGCCATCCGATGCTCTATTTGAAGCTACCCAGTCTCTAATGGAGGTGTTATCGTGAGAACGAGTCTGAGGTTGAACATTTGTTAATGTTCTAAAGAAACATAAGCGAATTACATTGCCTACAATATCTTCAAAATCTTTGGCCGACTCTTTACCTATCGGCAAAGCCTTAAGCTTACTTAATGTATCTTCTAAGGCCATTTTATATTCATCAAGTTTAAAACTATCAGGCAAATCTTCTAATACACCTTCGTTTCTTAACGTTGTTTGTTCCTTTAAATCATTTAACAAAAAAGCCCTTAAATTTAAGGCCTGATGATAAGTTGGATGGATATAAAAGGTAGAAGAATGTTCAAAGGAAGGTTTTGAATTAGAGTCCTTACCCGAATCTTTGTATTCAATGGTATTTTTACGTCTAATTCCTAAAAAACCAATGCTATAGAGTAATTCTATAAACCTAAATGGGGTCGAATAGTCGTAAAACCATGATTTACAATATTTGGAAATAGCATCATTAACTAAAAGTTTTTGAATGAAATCCTCTATGGCAACCAGTGTAAACTCATTGCCAAGGCCAAAGAAATACTCTATTACCAAACTGATATTAGGATAATTCTCAGCATATTAATCACCTAGATCTTTAAGTCGACTAGTACTATATCTTTTAGCAGCATAAACCAAATTATCTTCAGTGATTGTTTTATTATTACGGCTTATTGCTGAATCAATTGAATAACTTGTAAGCATTAATACATCTCTAGGACGATGCTGACAGATCTGCATAACCCGTTCAATACTTTTGTCTTTATCACCATCAAAAAAATGTCCCCACGCTTCGCCTCCTAATTTAGGTTTGGCAGTAAAAGGTCTTACAAGTCTTCTTTCAACAAGCTCTGTAAGCTTTTCAGTGGTCCATTCAAGGAAAACAACTGATGTTTCTAATCTTGCAAATTCGTTGTCACGAGCGCGAATGCGATCATAAATATTCTCTCTAATAAAAACATATGGCTTAACATAAGGCGTAGAGGCTATTAGCCTAACAGTTGCATGCATTAAGGCCATTAGACATATTATTGCTGAATCCGAACCATCCCATGATTCGTCAAGTCTGTCAATCAAAAGAATAAAGTTATGATTAGCGTTTAGTTCTAATCCATTAACTTCTTGAATTAATTTTTTACTCCGATTTATTTGACGCAACCATAACTTCTCATTTTCTTTAGTATAGGCCTCAAAAATTTCCTCTACTAAATTTAAAACACGTTGATCAAAGTCACAATCCTCAATTAAACTTCTTTCTTTTCGTATAGACTCAGGGGCTTTAGAGAAATCAAACCCTAATTTTTCATTCCATGTTTTTATTACTTCATCAATTAATGCTCTTTCCATTGAATGCATCAATGATTTAAAAGGACGTTGGCGTGTATCTAGGAACTCTTCATGTTGTAAAGGCAGTTTAAGCAAATCAAAAATTTGAGGGACTATAGTAATAGATTTAGATATACGCCTCTCAACTTCAATTGTAATTGCCGTTTTACCAGCACCACGTCTTCCAATGAAAAAACAACTTGTATTATCAAGGTTTAATGCAGCGAGTGTCGCGGGAGTTGATACAAAAAGCTCCGTTGATTTTCTAATAATATCATACTCGGCAAAGGACTGGCCAAGCTGGACCCTCTGTAAAGCATCTTTAGGTAATTGAACACTTCCCACAATCAACTCTCCATTACATTATTATGCTCTGAAATAGTTCGTTTCAATCATAGACGTCAAAGTTTGTTATAGCATTTCTCACTGATTCTTAGGAAACTATTTTGAGATTCTCTTATAAGATATTTAATGAGATTCATGTAACCCATTGGTATTATTGAATAATTTAGCCATAACACAAAAAGGTTTATCTTCATTAGCCTGATCTCAAGAGTAAGCTTTAAACTGATATAAATCATTGGATCATGACGTGCTCTCTTTAGGACTTTTTCATCCACCTCTGCTACTGGCTCTTTGCCGACCTTCACAAATTTAAATGATAAGAAAGCCCCGTATTTGCGGGGTTTCTGTTTGCTGAGGCCAATTATGCTGAATTCAGGCGAATCCTCAAAGCGGTTAAACCAGATTTATCGGCCGGGCAAGCGATACATGCACTGCGAGACTCTTTCGGCAAATAATTTTGATTACCGGGGGCACATGATCATAATGCAGAGGATTTTAAGTCAGACAAAATTGTGCAGACACTGGCCAATGCGTACTTCGCTCCATAATTTCTGTAGGGTGCGATTACGCTTAACCCGTTGAAGGGTGCTTCCGCAACTTTCCAGTTCCGCCAGACATTAAAAAGGCTCCCTCAGGAGCCTCTCATTATCAATCACGCCTGCGCCGGCAAACTAAAGCTCGAAATACTCCTCGAGAGCTGCTGCGCCTGCTCTTCCAGGGAAGCGGCGGCTGCGGCGGACTGCTGAACCAGCGCGGCGTTCTGCTGGGTCACGCCATCCATCTCTGTCACCGCCTGACCGACCTGGCTGATCCCACGGCTTTGTTCTTCAGAGGCCACGGAGATCTGCTCCATCAACGTATTCACTTTATTCACGGAGCTGATAATAGAATCAATGACCTCGCCTGAACGGTTCACCAGTTCAGCACCGTTTTTGACGCTGGAAACCGACTGGGCAATCAGGCTTTCAATGTCTTTCGCGGCAACCGCGCTTTTCTGCGCAAGGGTGCGCACTTCACTGGCCACCACGGCGAAGCCGCGTCCTTGTGTGCCGGCGCGTGCTGCTTCAACCGCGGCGTTGAGCGCCAGAATGTTGGTCTGGAAAGCAATGCTGTTGATGACGCTGGTGATGTCCTCGATGCGCTTAGAGTTCGCCGCGATGGTATTCATCGTTTCGATCACTTCGCGGGTCACGGCCTCACCGGTGTGCGCATTGTTCACCGCGTCCTGCACCAGTTTTCCAGCCTGGTGAACGTTATCGGTGTTATTCGCCACGGTCGCGCTCAGCTCTTCCATGCTGGCCGCCGTCTGGGTTAACGCGGAGGCCTGCTGCTCGGTGCGTGAAGCCAGATCGATATTCCCGGAAGCAATTTCCTGCGCGGCGTGAGTGACGGTATGGCTCGCGTCACGCACCTGGGCGATAGTCGACAGAAGCGCCTGGCGCATCTGCTCCATTGAGCCCATCAGGTGATCGATTTCATTGCCGGAGGTGCCTTTTACCGGCACTGGAATGTCCAGTTTACCGGCGGCAATCTGGCTGCAGTGCTCGCGTGCCAGGTTGACCGGCGCGAAAACAAAGCGCTTCATCAGCAGGCTGACGGCAACAATCACGATTACAAACAGCAAAGCAATCGCCGCAATGATCGCCAGACCGGAGATGAAATTACTGCTCGCATCCTCGTTCAGGGTTTTGGCATATTTCTGGTGAACGGCAAGTACCTGGTCGAGAACGATTTCATACTGACGGTCGAGGCGGGACACCTCCGGGATAAGCGCATTAAACTTCGCGACATCGTGCGCAGCGGCGGCATCAATCAGCGGTGCCAGCCCCTGGTTACGGTAGTTTTGCCAGGCATCCTGATACGCGCTCACCAGCGGCGCTTCATCCGACAGGCGCGGAGACGCCATAAACGCCGCAAAGGCGTGATCCGCTTTTGTGAGGGCCTCTTTAACCGCGGAAAGTTTCGCTGACTCGTCAGCCGAGTTCCCCGCTTCCACCATCTTCACGTACTCCATCACCCTGACGCGCAAGGTACGGCTGTGGTTGATGGGGTCAATGATCGACAGCACAACCTGGATTTCTTTGTTCACATTATCCAGGGAATTATTACTTTTAATGATGAGGCCAACGCTGGTAATGGTGCTGACGACAAAGAAGAAAAGCAGAGCAAAAAGGACAATCAGGGATGATTTTTTTAACGACATGGACCGATACCTCAAGAATAAACATTCCCTATCGTTATCGGCCGATCCAAAACTTAAATTAATTAAAGTTATTAACGTTTCCCTTCAGCAGCCAGGGCTATGCTTTCGCTTTATAGCGCCGCTGCAGGGTGGCATCCAGTTTTCGCTGTAACGGTTGTGGCGTTTCGCCGTCGATCAGTTTGCCAATCAGATCAAAGCAGTGCCACGCCAGCTGGCGGTTATCCTGGCGAATGGTATCAACCGGAATGGTGAGCGAGTCGTAGAGATAGTGATCGTCAAAGCTGGCTAACCGGATATCACTTTGCATCAGGTTATGCTGCCCCATATAGCGCAATACCCCTTCCAGCAGACCACAGGCGGCAGTGAACAAGGCTTTTGGCGGGCGTCCCAGGCGGGCGCACAGCTCGGCGAACATCTCGTAGCCGGAGCTCGGGTGATAGTTTCCGTGAATGATCCACTCCGGGCGCAGCGCCACATTGGCCTCTTGCAGCCCTTGCTTAAACCCTTCCAGACGATCGCGCGTCGGGGAAAGCCGCGGCTGCCCGCCAAGGAAGTAAATTTCATCAGGATGCTGGCGCGCAATGTCGGCCACCAGTTCCGCCGTCGGGGTAATGGAATCGGTGATCACCAGCGGCAATGTGCTGTCGTTCATATGGCGGTCAAAAAGGACGACCGGCAGCTGTTCGCTCAGCTTCTGGTAGTCGGCATCATTGAGCATACTTGAGGCCACAATCAGCCCGTCCACCTGACGCGCCACCATGTTATTAACCACCACCGTCTCCTGCCCCGGGTTTTCATCACTGCAGGAGATGAGCAGTTGAACGCCCGCCTCACGGCACAGCGTCTCCAGTTCGTGAGAAAACACCGCAAAGCCGTAGTTGGTGATCTCCGGCACCACCAGACCGATGGTGTGGCTACGGTTATCACGCAGCGAGCGCGCGTGAATGCTGGGCTGGTAGTGATGCTCTTTCGCAATCGCCAGCACGCGCTCACGCGTCTCTTCCGCCACGCGAAGCTCTTTGCTGCGCCCGTTCAGTACCAGGCTGGCGGTGGCTTTTGAAACCCCCGCCAGTTCCGCGATGTCTTTAATTGTGACGCGTTTTGTTTTTCTCACAACGACTTAGATCCGGCTGCCAAAACCCTTATTCTACCATGCAGCCGCGCAGCGACCAGTAGCGTAATGTGATGTCGGACGCACCTTCGAATCGCACCCGTGCCGGATGGTCAGGAAAATAGCGGCTGCTCATCACCCCTTCGCCATGATTGATGAAAATTTCAACGCTGGAGCTGTCACACAGAACGCGTAAATGATGAACGTCGCCCCGCCAGTAACGGGTCAATGTCTCCCCGGTTTTCAGGCTGGCGCGTTCCAGACGCAATCCGCTGTCCTCGACGATAAGGCGCAACGCACCGGCGAAATCCACGGTTACTGAAGATGAGGTGAGCTCGAACTCAAGGCGCGTCGCATCAAGAGCCGGGGCATCGCTGGCGTTACCCTGCCAGCAACACTCCTCTTCGCGCAGTGCGTGCAGTTCGCGCACCGGAGTCTGCCACAGTTTGCCGTCACGGAAGTGTAATTCTCGCGGACAGGTCATCTGATGGATCCATCCTTGCGCCCGTGTGGGCTGAAGCATCTCTTCTCCGTCCGGCACGCCCATCCAGCCGATCAGTATCCGCCGTCCGTCTTCCGCCACCGTGGTTTGGGGAGCGTAGAACTCGAAACCGGCGTCCAGCTCGTGCAACTCGCCATGTTCAAACGTAGCGCGGGTATGGTCGAACGCCCCGCTCGTCCACGTGGCCGGATAAGTATTGAGATAGCGATGCGGTTCGCGCGCCAGCCCCTGCGGGCAGCAGATCAGTACGTGTGTCCCGTCGAGGGCAAACAGGTCCGGGCACTCCCACATGTATCCCGCCTCGGTCAGGCCGTTCACGCCATGACCGGCAATCTCTCCGCAAGACGCCCAGTGGTGCAAATCGGCAGATGTGAACAGCAGCACCTTGCCGCGTTTTTGCAGATCCTGCGCCCCCAGTACCATGTACCACACCCCGTCGTGCTGCCACACTTTCGGGTCACGCACGTGCCCGGTGTAGCCTTCCGGCAGCGCAAGAACCGGACCGAGTTTTTTGAACGTACCGTCAGCCTGTTGCGTGGCAAGGCACTGCCAGGCGGTGCGGCTGCCATCATCAAATTTCACGTTGCCGGTATAACACAACGTCAGGACACCGTTGTTATCGACGGCGCTGCCGGAATAGCAGCCGTTGCGGTCATACTCCTCATCGGGCATCAGCGCCATCGGTTCATGCTGCCAGTGCACCAGGTCTGAGGAGCTCCAGTGTCCCCAGCACTTATAGCGATGGTCGCAATCCAGCGGGTTCCACTGATAGAACAGGTGGTAGCGCCCGGCAAACCAGACAAACCCGTTAGGATCGTTCATCAGCCCCGTCACCGGTGCCGGATGCCATTGCGGATAATGGCTGTCGGCGTACGCACGCGGCTGGCCTTTCATGACGGCCTGCAGGATTGCAGGCCAGCGGGAAGGTAACGTCATTATTCAGAATCCGTTTTATATTTCAGCAGCAGCGAGACGGTAAACGCCACGCCGAAGGCAATCACCATGCCGATAATATAGTTGAGCAGCGAGCTTGCCTGCACGATCGCCATACCCGGGATGGCAGTCAGCCCGACGGCGGTCATATAAACATGTACCGAGACCACCCACGCCCCGCCTGCCGCACCGCCAATCAGCGCGGCGATAAACGGTTTCACGAAACGCAGGTTGATACCAAATATTGCCGCTTCGGTAATGCCCAGCATGGCCGAAAACGCAGACGGTAACGTAATGGCTTTAATTTTCGCGTCTTTGGTTTTAAACCAGACCGCCAGACAGGCTCCCCCCTGCGCCACGTTAGCCATCGCCCAGATAGGCAGCAGGAAGTTAACGCCAATCGACGGATTCCCCAGTAACCCGGCTTCAATGGCATGGAAACTGTGGTGAATACCGGTGATAACGATAACCGAGTAAAGCCCGCCAAATAACAGCCCGGCCAGCCAGCCCGCATGGGCGATCAGGGTGCTCAGAACAAAGGAGATGCCATCCCCTAACGCACGCCCGGCCGGGCCAATGATCAGCAAGGCAATAAAGCCGGAGAGAATAACGGTGAGGAACGGCGTCAGGATCAGATCTAACGCATCCGGAATAATACGGCGCAGGTTTTTCTCCACGATACTCATAAACCAGACGGCCAGCAGCACCGGGAATACCGTTCCCTGATAGCCAATCATGGCAATCTCAAGGCCGAAGAAGTTCATGGTGTGGAAGCCAGACGCCACGCCCCAGGCGTTTGTCAGCGCCGGGTGCGTCAGAATGCCGCCGAGGGTCGCCCCCAGATAAGGGTTACCGCCAAATTCACGCGCGGCCGTGAAGCCAATCAGGATCGGCAGAATGATAAACGCCGCTGAGCTGCACATATCCAGCATGATATAGAGCGCGTTATCGGCATTAACCCAGCCGTAGGTTTTGACCATCCCGAGCAGGCCCATCAGTAAACCGGAGGCCACAATCGCTGGAATGATCGGCACAAAGATGTTTGAGAGCAGTCGGGCAATGCGCTGGAACGGGTTCAGCTTGCGTGCCGCCAGGTCAGCCGCTTCGGACTTGCTGGATTCGCTAATCCCTGCCGCCTGGATAAACGCGGCGTAGACCTTGTTAACCACCCCCGTACCAAAAATCACCTGCATCTGCCCGGCGTTGCGAAAACAGCCTTTAACGCCGTCAACCTTGCCGATGGCCTGCTGATCGGCAAGCGTGTCGTCGACCAGCACCAGTCGAAGACGCGTTGCGCAATGCGCCGCACTGGCGATATTCTCTTTGCCACCGAGCAGCGGAATGAGCGCGCGGGCGATATTATCAAAATCCATAGATACCTCTGCCTGACTGTATTTTTATGATGTGAGAAACGCTCCCGCACTGCGGGAGCGTAAAAGGTTAAAACCAGGTTTCCATCTGTACCCCAAAGTTCCATTCCCCGCCGGCGTTGAAACCGCTGCTGCCAAAGGCATCATCGCTGGCGTAATTATCCAGTTTGCTGCTCCAGTCCATCCAGGTGGCGAACAGACGCAACTCAGGACGGCTGAAGAAATCGCCGATCTTGCCCGCTTTTAACGTTGGGGCAAAGGTCAGCTTGTAGAAACTTCCGTTGACGGCGTTTCGGTCTTTATACCCTTCCGGATTTAAATCCATGTACTGATAGCTGCCCTCAAACGCCAGGGCGAAATTCTGCGTGACTTCTTTAATCAGGCGGGTATTGAGCGTGACCCACTCATAGCTGTCGCCTTTGACATAGCGGTCTTTACTGCTCTGGGCCAGTACGGCAGGCGCGATATGCCAGCCGCCACCAAGAGGCGTGACACCGTAACTTGCAAAGCGCCAGGTATCGGCTTCAGAGAGCAATGCGCCATCGGAACCGATGCTCTTCACCTCTGCCCCCAGCCCGTGGCCGTACAGCAGCGCCGTTTTGGCTGAACCTTCGCGCAGGCCGTAGAAACTTTCATTGTGCAATCCGACCAGGGCATGAACGCCATTGTTGGCGGCGTCAGTTTTTATCAGATCGCCATTGCTGTCTTTGCGGTCGTCGTTGTCTTTTGCCCGCAGGCCGCTCACCATCAGCTGGAACGGCCCGGCGAAGTGGTTCATGCTCAGGATGTAGTTTTGAACGTTATTGTCGATTTGCTCTTCGCTGCCGAAGTTACGCCCGTAAAGAGAGAAGTTGCTGCGCAGCGATTCATTCCATTTCACGTCATACACGCCACCACCGGTACCGGCCAGGAACACCACATCGGAGTCCAGCCAGTGAATATCAAAGTTATCCCGGTCGAAGCGTTTACCGGCCCAGAAGGTACTGCCCTTCAGCGCGCCGGTAAAATCAGGCAGATTGCCCAGTTCAGCAAACGCCTGACGAATATTGAGATCGCTGGTGTCAGCGGACCAGTCGTTATAGGTTTTCTGACCATCCGCCAGCATGGCCTTGAAGCGCGTGGTTGCCCCGTTATCCAGGGTCTGTTTGTGTTCCACGTTCAGCTCAACGTAGGTATCGGCTTCATTCCCTAGACGCCCGACCGCACCACCGGTTTCCCCGGCTGGCGTCAGATAAGGGCCGCTTTTACTGCTCGACGCCGCGTCGTTCATCAGCAGGCCAGAACGGGCATAGCCATGAAACTCAAACCCACTGCTCTGATCGGCTTTCTTCTCCAGGGCGGCGGTACGATGCGCCACTTGCTGGGTTGTTGTTTGCGCCTGCTGCTGGGCAGTCACCAACTGCTGCGTTTTTTGTTCTGCGTCGGTGGCGCGTTTCTCCGCAACCTGCGCGCGGGTTTCCGCAGCCTGAAGACGCTGCTCCAGGGCAGCAAGACGCGCTTCGATACTCGTCATATCCGTTTGGGCAAAAACAGAGGTACTCCCGGCCAGCATGCCTATCATCACGGCAAGTCTGCGTTTTTTATACATTTTGTCGCATCCCTAAAAGAAGTCATTGAAAGTGCTAAATTGCTAAACCGGTTTAGGTTGATGATACTAAACCTGCCAATTTTGGATCGGCAATCTTTTTTGCTAAACCGATTTAGTAAGTGTGATCGAGGCGACAATTCAGGCCGCCGACAGACGGCCCGTTGCGGGAAGAATTACAGTTGCGGGTGATAAGGCAGCGCGGTCATCGCCCCTTTAGCCGTGGTGGCTAACGCGCCGCAGCGCTGGGCTAATGCGATCACGCGTGGCAGATCGTGGCTGTCAATGCTCCCAGCGGAAGCCAGTCCATAAAGCAGTCCCGCCACGAAGGCATCACCTGCGCCGGTGGTGTCCACGCATTCAACGGGGGTTGCCGGATAATGCTTCATCGTTCCGTCATGCCAGGCGATGACCCCATCTTTGCCCTGAGTGACCAGCACCAGCCGGGCCGGACAGCGGCGCATCAGCGCGGTCAGCCCTTTCGTGACCCCAAGGTCGGCGGTTAAAAAAGCCAGTTCTTCGACGGAGAGTTTGACGACGTCAGCGCATTGCAACGCCTGTTCGAGGCAGCGGCGCAGGTCGTCCTCATCCGGCCAGAGATCCGGGCGGATATTGGGGTCGAAACTGACATAACCCCCCGCTTCCCTGACTGCGTTCATAGCCTGAAACGTTGCAGAACGGCTCGGTTCAGCGCTCAGGGCAATGGAACAGACATGCAGCCACTCTCCTGCGCTAAAGGGCGGCAGGTCGGCTGACGCCAGAAACAGATCGGCGCTCGGGCGAACCATAAAGGTGAAAGAGCGTTCGCCCTGTTCGTCCAGATCCACGACCACGGTTGACGTGCGGTGTGCCGGGTCGAGGCGCATCCAGTTTACGTCAACCTGCTCGTCAGCCAGCGTTTTATGCATAAAGCGACCGAAAGGATCGTCGCCGACTCTGCCGATAAAGGCGCTTTTCCCGCCCAGACGGGCAATACCGACCGCCACGTTCGCCGGCGCGCCGCCGGGGCATTGCAGCAACCGGCCTTCTCCCTCCGGTAATAAATCCACTACCGCATCGCCAAGTACCCAGATTTTTTGCATGTGATCCTCTCAGCTAAACAATGTTAAACCGTTTTAGCTATTTAAGCACAGGCAGGACGAAGGGGAAATAATACGGAAGGAAAATTGGCTTAACGCACCAGGTGTGGCCAGCTAATATCGCCTACGCCATTCAGCGCTGGACGGGCAAACAGAAAGCCCTGAAAACGTCGGATCCCGGCAGATTCAAGCCAGCACCACTCTTCCAGCTTCTCGATGCCTTCCGCCACCAGGGTAATTTCAAGGTCGGTGCAGCAGCTGACTATCGAGCGCACAATCGCCTGTTTTGGCCCGCTGAGATGAATATTGCTGACAATTTCGCGGTCAATTTTAATTTTATCCGGCTGGAATCGGGTCAGCAGTGAAAGCCCGGCGTAACCGGAACCGAAATCATCGATCGCCAGGCCAATACCTTCAGCACGCAGATGTTTAATGGCGCTATTGAACTTGTTGAACCCGGAAATCATCTCGTTTTCGGTCACTTCAATGACCACCTGCTCCGGCTGAAGCCCATGTTGTTTAATCTGTTCAACCAGAAACTCCACGGCGCCAGGCACTTTCACCAGCGACATCGGGAGAAGATTTACCGCGATTTTATGGCTCCCGATCCCCAGTTTGTCGGCCAGCGCAAAAGCCCAGGCCTTGGTCTGGAGATCGACTTCATAGATTTTGTCCTGATCGAGGCGGCTGAAAAAATGCTCCGGGCTTCCCCCGTCATTACCGCGGATAAGGGCCTCAAGCGAACTGATTTTCCCTTCCAGCGGTTCGACGATGGGCTGGAGGGCGAACTGGCAGGTTTGTTTGTCCAGCAGACCCAGACTCTCGCCAAACGGCGATTTCTCACGCGAGAGCGTCCATTTCTCCGGGGCAAAACGCGCCCCCGACGGGGCCGGTCGTTTGCCGGTAATAAACGTCTGAATAAATTTGAACACCCGATCATCAGATGTCAGATAACTGTCCAGTTTGCTGTAGTGCAGTACCGACTGCAGAACGTCTTTCGGCGACTGGTTCTGCAGGTCAAACAGCAGCATACCGACATTCTCAAAACGTCTGCGGGGGCCGTAATCACGCATAAGCTCAACCACGCCGCTGTGCCGCTTATCCTCACGGATCTTCTGAAACAGCCTTACCACACTCTCTTCCGAGCCTTCGAGGAGTTGCAGGACATCATCTCCTTTTGAAAGAAGAACGCCGGTAATATTCAACCCCGCATTGCGTGTCCTGGCCTGTTCAACCAGCGCCTGGAGTTCGGCGGATCGGCAGGATAAATTCAACTGGCTGCGGTAGATAAGAGTAGTCAGCACAAAAACGTGTTCCGATAAGAGGTATGCGTTGGACCTTACTGTTTAACATACTTCATCTGCGCGACCTAACAGATTAACCCCTTGCGGGAGAGGCTACTTTTTCTCATCCCCGATGCGTCTGTCAATCCTCTCCTGCATGTAGGCATAAAACGGGTTCGACGTCACCCGCATTAACGCGTCTTTGCCTACGCTCAGCACGGAGGTTTCCCCCCACAGCGCAATCGTGCCGAGGCTAATGCCATACCGGTTTTTCTCCGCAGGATGTCGGCCATAGAGATCGTCATCAGGCGGGAACGGCACGGCGACATGCGACAGTGAATAGACCTCCTGCGGCCAGGACATCGCCAGCGGTACCGCGGTCTCATCGGTGCGTCCCGCCGGGGTTATTTTCGCCACCGCGGCGAAACTGTCCGCGCTGACATTGGTAATAATCGTGACACCGTAACGCCTTTTCGCCACAGGCAGTAACTCAGAGGTCGCCGCCCACGACGACGGTTTAAAGAGAGGACGGAAGCTGGCGGCCTGATTGATATCAAATACAACCAGCTCGCTGCCGTTCGCCGGAAGCAGGTCAAATAAGCCGGTGACCACGGCGCGGGTGCTGACCGTTGAATCCATCACCGACTGGAATGCGAGTACCGGCGGCAGCTGGTCCAGTCTGTGCTCCCGGGCATCCCGCCCCATTTGCTCCTGCAGGGCCTGGGTCAAGAGCCATGACTGGCGCGCCGCATTGACCGGGAAGGAATTGTATTTATACGGGTTATATTCCGGCGAGATGTTTAACCATGCCGCTTTGGCAAACGGCGGTAACATCGCCGGCAATCCGGCCAATCCTGCAAACCGGGCGAACGCCGTGACGCCAATCATTGGCGAGAGCAGAATGAGCTGTTGCGGTTTGCGAAGCGCAGGCGTGTCCAGCGCATCAAGGGCATATTTCATCGCCAGCGCCCCACCGTTGGAGTAACCCACCAGATGCAGGGGAACATTGTCTCCCGCCAGCCGCGTGGCTTCACGCACGGCAAGGCGCGTCGCTGCCAGCCACCTCTCCCAGTCAACGTCCGTCAGCGCGCCGGGCGCGGTGCCGTGTCCGGGCAGGCGTGGGACCACCGCCACAAAACCGTGCTGCTGATAATCACGGGCAAGATGCCGGACGCTGTAAGGCGAATCTGTTAGCCCGTGCAGCAACACCACCGCGCCGCGTGGCGTTCCGGCGGGCATCAGCACAAAGGAGCGGTTAGCATCGGGTGAAAATTTACCGGGCCAAACCAGGCTCTGACGGTAGTAGCGGTTTAACGGCGTGCGTTCCTCACCCTGGGTTTTGCGCGTTACCGCGTTATCCAGATCGGTGAAAATGGCGTTTTCCCGGGCGACATACTGGGCAAAATTCGCCTTATCGATCTCGCGTACGGACATCTCATCTGCCCGCCAGGTATGCCAGAGATGCAGTTCCGGCCCCTGCTGCGAGAGATAAACCCGAACCGCGAGCAGGACGATCAGTACCACTCCTGCGATCATCGCCATTTTCTTTGCGAGCGCCATCAGGCGCACGCTGATACGCCAGGGCAAGTTCGCCATGCCGGGATCCCTTTCATATTTACGTTGTCTCTATCTTATCAAAAATGTGAAGACGCTGACGTATTCACGAAATTCATACCTCCTCGCTCAGCCAGTGCACCAAAAGTGAACTACGCTGCACAAATGTTGATCATTGGTTAACTAAATATTGCATGAAGTTTGCAGCACAGCGGCGTTCCGTCGCGATGTGGACATGGCACGCGTCATGCATTGTTAATCAAATAACACAAACCTGACGACTGACAGCCTGTTAACAGCGAGGCGGTATGACGACAAAACCCGAGGTGTTGAGCCGTATTGAAGCCACGTTCAGCCAACTGACCCCCAGCGAGAAGCGGGTGGCGAGCTGGTTGCTGGCGCATGCCGCACAGATCCCGTTTGAAACGGCTGAAAGCGTGGGTCTGGCGACCGGCACCAGCGGGATTACCGTGGGACGCTTTCTGCGAAAACTCGGCTACCGCAATCTGGAAGATGCCAAAAAGAGCCTGCGCGACCCGCATCAACCCTGGGGTATGAACGAGCGGCTGGACTCCTGGCAGCAGCAGTCCCCTCTGCCCAACCGCCTTCAGCACTCTCTGTCGCTGGAGGTGGATGCCATCACTCAGGTTTATCAGCTGGCGCACACCGACGCATTCCGCCAGGTGGTTCATCAGCTTGCCCACGCGGATGCGGTTTTTGTGCTGGGGATCCAGTCGACTCGTGGGATAGCCAACGCCTTCTTCAGTCATCTTGAGTACCTTCGCCCGCGCGTCAGCTACGCCGAAGGCGCGTCCGGCAGCTGGGTTGAATCCCTGAACTCCGGTTTCGCCCACCCCTACGTGGTGCTGACCGATACCCGCACCTATTCCACCATTGCGCGTCAGTACTGTCGGGTCGCCAGCGAAAAAGGTATTTCGCTGGCCCTGATCACCGATATCTGGTGCCCGTGGGCGCGGGATTACCCGCTTGATTTACTGCAGGTGAAAACCGAAACCGGCCATTTCTGGGATTCGCTGGCACCTGTGAGCTGTCTGTTCAACCTGCTGTTGTCAGGTGTCGTGGAAGCGCTGGGTGATGCCCTTCCACAGCGGCTGGCGGTAAACCGGCAATTACAACAAGAGTTTGGTCAATTCGAACGCTAAAGGAGCGGAGCTATGCCCCCAGAGAGTGAACTGATTGATGTGGCGAAGACCTTCCCTGCGCTGCATATCGATCTGAAATACGCCACAGCCGACAACATCACGGGCCGTCCGATTTATCAGGAGGCGCTGTGCCTGCTGCATACCGATGCGGCCACCGCGCTGGCGAAAGCCATCAGCATCGCTGCACTGGCCGGGCTGAAGCTGGTGGTCTACGACGCTTATCGCCCGCAGGAGGCGCAGGCTCAGTTGTGGGATGCCTGCCCGAACCCGGAATACGTGGTTGATGTGGCGATTGGTTCCAACCACAGCCGCGGGACGGCCATCGACGTTACGCTGATGGACGAACAGAACACCGTGCTGGATATGGGGGCCGGTTTTGACGAAATGCACGATCGCTCGCACGCCTGGCACCCGTCCGTGCCGCCGCACGCGCAGCGCAATCGCCTGCTGCTTAACGCCATCATGTCCGGTGGCGGCTTTGTGGGGATCAGCAGCGAATGGTGGCACTTCGAGCTGCCGAACGCGGCCAGCTACCCCCTGCTTGACGATCGTTTTGCCTGTTTCCCGTTGACGCACCCCCCTCTTTAAAACTGGAGCACTGCCATGAAAACAACGCTTCTTACTACCCTGATCGCCGCCTCGCTGGCACTCAGCACCCCGGTTGCGCTGGCTGCCGTCCCGAAAGATATGCTGGTGATCGGAAAAGCGGCCGACCCGCAAACGCTCGACCCGGCGGTGACCATTGATAACAACGACTGGACGGTGACTTACCCCGCCTATCAGCGTCTGGTGAAGTACAAGCCAGGCTCCACCGAGGTGGAGGGCGACCTGTCAACGGGCTGGAAGGCGTCAGCGGATCAGAAAGAGTGGACCTTTACTCTTACCGATAACGCGAAATTCGCCGATGGCACGCCGGTTACTGCCGAGGCGGTAAAACTCTCCTTTGAACGTCTGCTGAAACTTAGCCAGGGGCCGTCTGAAGCGTTCCCGAAAGATCTCAAAATTGATGCGGTCGATCCGCACACGGTGAAATTCACCCTCAGCCAGCCGTTTGCCCCGTTCCTCTACACCCTGGCCAACGACGGTGCGTCGATCGTTAACCCGGCGGTGTTAAAGGCGAACGCTGCCGATGATGCACGCGGTTATTTAGCGCAAAACACCGCCGGCTCCGGGCCATTCATGCTGAAAAGCTGGCAGAAAGGTCAGCAGCTGGTGCTCGTTCCGAATCCACACTGGGCGGGTGAGAAGCCGCACTTCAAGCGCGTTTCGGTGAAAATTATTGGTGAAAGCGCTTCACGCCGCCTGCAGCTTTCCCGTGGCGATCTGGATATCGCCGATTCACTGCCCGTCGATCAGCTTTCAGCCCTTAAGCAAGAAGGCAAAGTGGCGGTGGCGGAATATCCGTCCCTGCGCGTGACCTATCTTTATCTGAATAACAGCAAAGCCCCGCTCAATCAGGTGGATTTACGTCGGGCTGTCTCCTGGGCAACGGATTATCAGGGGATGGTGAAAGGCATCCTGAGCGGCAATGGTAAACAGATGCGCGGCCCGATACCGGACGGCATGTGGGGGTTTGACGCCACGGCAATGCAGTACAGCTTTGACGAGGCCAAAGCCAAAGCCGCGCTGGAGAAAGTCAAAGACAAGCCGACAAGCCTGACATTCCTCTATTCAGACAACGACCCCAACTGGGAGCCGATCGCCCTGTCCACGCAGGCGAGCCTCGGCAAGATCGGCATCAACGTGAAGCTGGAAAAACTGGCTAACGCCACCATGCGCGATCGTGTCGGGAAAGGTGACTATGACATCGCCATTGGCAACTGGAGCCCGGACTTTGCCGACCCGTACATGTTCATGAACTACTGGTTTGAGTCGGACAAAAAAGGGTTGCCGGGTAACCGCTCGTTTTACGAGAACAAAGAGGTCGACGCCCTGCTGAAGGCGGCCCTGAAAACCACCGATCAGGCGGAGCGTACCCACGATTACCAGCAGGCGCAGAAGGTGGTGATCGACGAGGCGGCCTACGTGTATCTGTTCCAGAAGAACTACCAGTTGGCGATGAACAAAGAGGTGAAAGGCTTCACCTTTAATCCAATGCTGGAGCAGGTCTTTAACATTGCCACCATGAGTAAATAACGGTTCTCGCCGGGGGAAAGTGTATGACGTTCTGGAGCATTGTGCGCCAGCGCTGCTGGGGGTTAATCCTGGTGGTGGCCGGTGTCTGTATCATCACCTTTATTATTTCACACCTGATCCCCGGCGATCCGGCCCGCCTGCTGGCCGGAGACCGCGCCAGCGACGACATTGTGCAAGGTATCCGCCAGCAGCTGGGGTTGGATCAACCGCTGTATATCCAGTTTGGTCGCTATGTGGATGCGCTGGCCCATGGCGATTTAGGCACCTCTATCCGCACCGGACGTCCGGTCGCGGAAGATTTGAAAGCCTTTTTCCCGGCCACCCTGGAGCTGGCTTTTTGTTCCCTGCTACTGGCGCTGGTTATCGGCGTGCCGCTGGGGATTTTATCGGCGGTCTACCGTGACCGCTGGCTGGATCATCTGGTGCGGTTAATGGCGATGACGGGCATTTCAACGCCCGCATTCTGGCTTGGGTTGGGGGTGATTGTCCTCTTCTACGGACATCTGCAACTTCTGCCGGGCGGCGGAAGGCTTGACGACTGGCTCGATCCACCGACGCGCGTCACCGGCTTTTATCTGGTGGATGCGCTGCTGGAAGGCAACGGGGAGGTCTTTTTCAATGCCCTGCAGCATCTGATTTTACCTTCAATGACGCTGGCATTTGTTCATCTCGGCATTGTGGCGCGTCAGGTCCGCTCGGCCATGCTGGAGCAGCTCAGTGAAGATTACATACGAACCGCACGCGCCAGCGGATTGCCCGGCTGGTACATCGTGCTGCGCTATGCCCTGCCCAATGCGATGATCCCGTCGATTACCGTGCTTGGACTGGCACTGGGCGATCTGCTGTATGGCGCAGTCCTCACTGAAACCGTCTTTGCCTGGCCGGGAATGGGCGCCTGGGTCGTCACCTCTATTCAGGCACTCGATTTCCCTGCTGTTATGGGCTTCGCGGTAGTGGTCTCACTGGCCTATGTGCTGGTTAATCTGGTGGTCGATCTGCTCTATCTGTGGGTTGACCCGCGAATCGGGCGCGGAGGTGCCGAATGATGTTGACTCAGGAAACGCCCGTCCCGGTTAAAACAGCGAAAGCAGGCATCAACTGGGCAAAACTGTTCTGGATGCTGCGTAAAAGCCCCCTCACGCTGATTGGCGCCGCGATCATGATCCTGATGCTCCTGCTGATGGTGACATCACCGTGGATTGTGCCGCATGACCCCAATGCGCTGGATTTGACCGCGCGTCTGCAGGCTCCGTCTGCCGAACACTGGTTTGGCACCGATGAGGTTGGCCGCGATCTGTTCAGCCGGGTGCTCGCCGGCAGCCAGCAGTCGATCAGCGCGGGGCTGGCCGTCGTGGTGATTGCGGGCGGTATTGGCTCGCTGCTGGGCTGTTTGTCTGGTGTGCTGGGCGGGCGCGGCGACGCCATTATTATGCGCATTATGGACGTGATGCTCTCCATTCCCTCGCTGGTGCTGACCATGGCACTGGCGGCGGCGCTGGGGCCGAGCCTGTTTAACGCAATGCTCGCCATCGCGATTGTACGTATTCCGTTTTACGTGCGTCTGGCTCGCGGGCAAACCCTTGTCGTGCGCCAGTTTACCTATGTTCAGGCGGCCCGCACCTTCGGCGCATCACGCTGGCATTTAATCAGCTGGCATATTCTGCGCAACGCCCTGCCGCCGCTGATTGTGCAGGCTTCGCTGGATATTGGCAGCGCCATTCTGATGGCCGCCACGCTGGGCTTTATCGGTCTGGGCGCACAGCAACCCACCGCCGAATGGGGCGCGATGGTTGCCGTAGGGCGCAACTATGTACTTGACCAGTGGTGGTATTGCGCTTTTCCTGGCGCGGCCATTTTGATTACCGCCGTGGGCTTTAATCTTTTTGGTGACGGCATCCGCGACCTGCTGGATCCGAAATCAGGAGGGAAACAGTCATGACCGACTCGGTTTTAACCATCGAGGATTTACATCTGAGTTTCCCGATATACTGCGGTGAGGTTCATGCGCTGAACCACGTCTCGCTGGAGATTAAACGGGGCGAAATTGTCGGCGTAGTGGGCGAGTCGGGGTCGGGGAAGTCGGTTACCGCCATGCTCGCCATGCGCCTGTTGCCGGAAGGCAGCTACCGAATTCATCACGGTCAGGTGACATTGCTGGGAGAAGATGTTCTGACCGCATCGGAAAAACAGCTTCGCCAGTGGCGCGGGGCAAAAGTGGCGATGATTTTTCAGGAGCCCATGACCGCCCTGAACCCAACGCGGCGGATTGGTAAGCAAATGGTGGAGGTGATCCGCCAGCATCAGCCGCTCGACCGTCGCGCGGCGCAGCAAAAAGCGATTGCCCTGCTGGAGGAGATGCAAATCCCGGACGCGAAAGCGGTGATGGCGCGTTATCCGTTTGAACTCTCCGGCGGCATGCGTCAGCGGGTGATGATCGCCCTTGCCTTCTCCTGCGAGCCTGAACTTATCATTGCCGACGAGCCGACCACGGCGCTGGATGTGACCGTGCAGCTGCAGGTACTGCGTCTGCTGAAGCACAAGGCGCGGGCCAGCGGAACCTCGGTGCTGTTTATCAGCCACGATATGGCCGTGGTTTCCCAGCTCTGTGACCGGATGTATGTGATGTACGCGGGAAGCGTAATTGAGAGCGGTGTCACGCAAACGCTGATCCACCATCCCGTTCATCCCTACTCCATCGGCCTGTTGCAATGTGCACCTGAAAACGGTGCGCCGCGCGAGCTGCTTCCGGCCATTCCCGGCACGGTGCCTAATCTCAGCCAGCTTCCACAAGGCTGCGCGTTCCGCGAGCGCTGCTTTGCCGCCGGGACGAAATGCGGTGAGGCACCGCGCTTGCTTCCCAATGGTGCAGAGGGCCAGATGGCTGCCTGCTGGTACCCGCAACGGGAGAAACACCATGTCTGACATTTTGCTTGAACTGGATAGCGTGCATGTCAACTTTCCCGCGCGCAAAAACTGGCTGGGCCGCGTCACGGAACAGGTGCATGCCCTCAATGGGCTGGACCTGCAGATCCGTCGCGGCGAAACGCTGGGCATTGTTGGGGAATCCGGCTGCGGGAAAAGCACGCTGGCACAGCTATTGATGGGCATGCTCAGGCCCAGCACCGGCGACTATCAGCGGACGCATCACGCGGGCGGCATGCAGATGGTTTTTCAGGACCCGCTCTCCTCCCTCGACCCGCGGCTGCCGGTGTGGCGCATCATCACCGAGCCGGTGTGGGTGCAAAAACGCAGCAGTGAACGCGAACGGCGCCAGCTGGCAGAGACGCTGGCGATGCAGGTGGGTATTCGTGCGGAATACCTTGACCGGTTACCGCATGCCTTTTCAGGCGGGCAGCGCCAGCGCATTGCTATCGCCCGGGCGCTGTCGTCCAATCCAGACATCATCGTGCTCGACGAACCCACCAGCGCGCTGGATATTTCCGTGCAGGCGCAAATCCTCAACCTGCTGGTAAAACTGCAGCAGGAACGGAACCTCACCTATGTGTTGATCTCACATAACGTCTCGGTAGTCAGACACATGAGCGATCGTGTGGCGGTGATGTATCTGGGCCAGATCGTGGAGCTGGGTACCACCGATCAGGTGCTTGTCAGGCCGCGCCATCCCTACACCCGGCTGCTGCTTGATTCCGTTCCCAGAACCGGTGAACCGCTGGATGAAAACCTGGCGCTGCGTAAAACAGAGCTTCCTGGCAATCGTCACCTTCCCACCGGCTGTTTTTTCCGGGACTGCTGTCCGCAGGCAGCGCAAGGGTGCGAGCGCCCGCAGTCGCTACAGCCTTCAGTTGAGGGCTGTAGCGTGCGCTGCTGGCGCAATCTGAGCGAGTAGCCACGCAGGGTGGCGCTGTTTCACGTTTAAATTTGCGCCATTCCACCGTCGACAAACAGTTCGGTGGCGTTGATAAAGCTTGCTGCATCTGAGGCCAGAAACGCCACCGCTTTCCCCACTTCCCCCGGCGCGCCTAAGCGTCCCAGCGGCACCTGGGCGGCCAGCGCGTCATACAGCCCCTGACGATGTTCTTCCGGTACCAGGTCACCCAGCCCTGGGGTTTTGATGGGCCCCGGGCTCACCACGTTGACGCGAATACCGCGCCCCTGCAAATCCAGCGCCCACGAACGGGCAAAGTTGCGCACGGCGGCTTTACTGGCGCTGTATACGCTAAAGTTTGCGGTTCCTTTAATGGACACCGTGGATCCGGTCAGAATGATCGACGATCCGGCAGATAACAGCGGTAACGCTTTTTGCACGGTGAACAGTACACCGCGAACGTTGGTTGCAAAGATGCGATCAAACTGCTCTTCAGTGATAGCGCCTAACGGCAGCATGTCGCCACCCCCCGCATTGGCGAACAGAATATCCAGACGCCCTTCGTCTTTTGCAATCTGCGCATAGACTTTATCGAGGTCGGAAAGTTGAGAGACGTCTGCACGAATGCCGACCGCCGCGGTGGCAATTTGTGCGACGGCTGCGTCCAGCTCTGCCTGACGACGTCCGGTGATGTAAACCTTCGCGCCCTGGGCCGCCAGTTCCTGCGCGGTGGCGAGACCGATACCTGTGCTGCCGCCCGTAACCAGGGCAATTTTACCTGCGAGAGACGTATTCATATTATTCACCTTTAATCATGTTTTCAGGATGCCCGCAAAAACGGTTGAAGAGGTTTTCGCTTGCGTTGAATAAACTCTATCGGTTGCAGGATTAATGAAAAACGGGCAAAAATGAAAATCACTATTCACAGGTGGAAATAATCCGGAGTACGAATGGACCAGCTCATGGCAATGCGCGCATTTACACGGGTGGTGGAAACCGGAAGTTTTACGCGTGCGGCTGATTCTCTGAATATGCCTATCGCCACCCTGAGCAAGCTGGTGAAATCGCTCGAAGCGCACCTGGAGATCCGGCTTTTACATCGCACGACACGACGGGTAGTCACCACACCGGAAGGTGCCGGGTACTATGAAAAAGCGCTCAGGGTGCTGATTGATATTGAAGATATCGATACGTCGTTTCGCGTTTCTCGCGCGACGCCGAAAGGCCATCTGCGCGTGGATGTGGGCGGTTCAACCGCGCGCGACGTGCTGATCCCCCTGCTCCCGGATTTTATGCAGCGTTATCCGGAAATACGCATCGATCTTGGCGTGGCCGACCGGCCCGTAGATTTGATCAGCGGTAACGTTGACTGCGTGATCCGCGGCGGCCCTCTGGACGACTCCTCCCTTATTGCCCGTCATCTGGGTGACGCTGAAATGGTCACCTGCGCGACGTCTGATTATTTAAAATATCATGGCGTACCAGCCTATCCGCGGGAACTGTGCAATGGCCATAAGCTGATTAGCTACCTTTCTCCCGTCACCGGTCGGGCGTTCCCGTTTCGCTTCAGGGAAAAGGGAGAAAGGCTGGAGATAAGTATTCCGCACTTCCTTGGGGTCAATGAAAGCAATGCTCATCTGGCGGCGGCGGTGGCAGGTTTAGGCATTATTCAGACGTTTCAGTATTCGACAAAAAGGCATTTACAGGCGGGGACGTTAACTGAAATTCTTAGTGACTGGCGACCTGACGCTTATCCGTTTCATGTGGTTTATCCGCAGAACCGGCATCTGACACATCGACTGAGAGTGTTTATCGCCTGGCTGGCAGAGGTGTTTCCTGCCGCGCTGAAGGGATAGCCGGAGCAAAGTACGGATAAACTTTATAGTCCATGAAAATCCGGTGCTAATGCATTTATTTCTATCCTTTAATTCAGCGTTTTTTATTGACCTGGTGCGGATAATGGGTTGATATCTACCCAAAAATCAAACGTTAAGGATGACGTTATGGCTGTATTGCCACAAATGCCGAGTGGAGGCACAAGGTTAATTGATAGCAATATGCGTGAAGCTAGCACGCATGGCGCAGGGCGGAATATGGCGCTACCGCAAACCTATTACTGGTTCTATCAACAGGTCAAAAAATCGTGGCCCGTGGGATTACAAACAGCAACGCCGTGACCTGGCTAATTTTGGTAATTTTAATTATGGGGCCACCGGGTTTGCAGCAGGGATACCAGAAGCAACCTTGTATATGGGCGCGGGTTTTGCACAAAGCCGGGCGGGAACGTCGAAGCCGCAATGGGGAACATGGTACGGTGAGTTACCTTACGGGGATGACCCTCATGACCAGTTTTGGATTAAACAGGGAATAGATTATGCCAAACAGCACGGTTATTAAGTGGCTGCACAGAGCGCTAACTGCCGCGCTGCTGGTTTTTGTAGGGTTTCAGTATTTTGCAAACCAGCCACCGGATGATGACCTTTACTCACAACAACAAATTACACCCGAGGTCTATTTGTACGTTACAAAGTACAAAGGCGGGGGTGCGACGGTTTCAGATGTTTATCGCTATTACCTGGACACAAAACTGCAGGGTAATCTGTTGAAGCACCTGAAGAAACGCTCACCCTTTATGGTAGCTGACACTGGCGACGCCAAAATCTCTGGCTACGGCTCTCACGTCAATGTAAACCTCACCGGGCGTGTTTATTCGTTTACGAATTCAGATCTCTTTTACGCAGGTAATGTGGCCATCATGCCCATTATCAGCCTTAACGCAACCGGCACGCGTTAAGATTCCTTTTGCTACCCACAAATACACCTATCCTCATGCGCACAGCTGCGCGCATGAGTGCTTTTAATGAGCTTTGGTTTAATTGAGCGTGTAATCCAGCGTGATTTCCGCGTTCAGCAGCTGTGAAACCGGGCAGCCGGCTTTCGCTTTCTGAATAACGCCATCGAACTGCTGAGGGTCAATGCCAGGGACAGTAACCTTGCTCTGCAGTGCGACCTTCGTAATGGCGAAACCGCCCTCTTTTTTATCCAGTGACACGTCTGCGGTGGTATCAATGGAATCGGCGGTATAGCCTGCTTCACCCAGCATCAACGACAGAGCCATCGAAAAACAGGCTGCGTGTGCGGCACCAATCAGTTCTTCCGGGTTGGTCCCTTTTTCGCCTTCAAAACGGGTGTTGAAGCCGTAAGGCTGTTGATTGAGAACGCCGCTCTCGGTAGAAACAGTTCCTTTTCCGCGTTTAATATCGCCAGACCAGTGTGCTGAACCGTGCTTATGAATTGTCATTCTTGCTCTCCTTTTGGCTTACAAAGGGTTAAGTATAGACCAGAGATCTGACGCGTCCTGGAACACAGAGTATTCTGGTTGGCGTTGATGCGATACATCACTTCGAACCATCAAAAGGGAAAGGCCTATGATGCTAAACACCAGGATTGTCGTGGCGCTGACCACGCTCGCCGTGACGTTCCCCCTCTTTGCCAGCACGCCGGAGAATTTTATCTATACCAGCTCGGGCGACCTTGATGCCGCCGCCGCGCTTATCGCCCGTCGTGATATCGGTGGCGCGCAGATCGTTTATAACTGGCGTGCACTGGAGCCTGAGAAAAACAGATATGACTTCTCATCCATAGAGCGAGACCTGGCGCGCCTGAAGGCCAGCAATAAAAAGCTGTTTATTCAAATTCAGGATCGCTTCTTCGAAAAAGATGCCCGGTATGTCCCTGATTATCTGATGGCAGACACAAAGTACAGCGGCGGTATTTCTCCGCAGTTTGACAACCCTGGTGAAGGGAAACCTACAGGTTCAGGCTGGGTAGCCCGTCAGTGGGATCCTGCCGTGCGTGAACGGTATCAGGCCTTACTGGCAGCCCTGGCGAAGCGTTTTGATGGCCAGGTTTACGGTGTGAACTTACCGGAAACCGCCATTGACCTTGATGAGAAAAAGCCGCCGACAGGATTTTCGTGCGACAATTATTTTGCCGGAGAAATGGAAAACCTCGCCTTTGCGCGAAAGGTTTTCACGCAATCCCATGTCGTACAATATGTGAACTTCTGGCCGTGTGAATGGAACAATGACCATAATTACATGGGGCGGCTGTTCGAATACGCCAGCGCCCATAATATCGGGCTTGGAGGACCGGATATTGTTCCCAACCGCAAGGCGCAAATGAAAAACGCCTATCCGTTCTTTAACCAGTATAAAAACAAACTGCCGCTGGTCGCCATGGCCGTTCAGGAGCCCACGCTTACCTATAGAAACCCGGCTACCGGCAAGCCCTTCACCAAAGATGAATTTGTTCAGTTCGCAGAAGCGTATCTCGGCGCAGATATTATTTTCTGGAGCACGACGTCGCCCTGGCTGACGACGAAATAAGCCACAGGCTCACTTCTCGGGCATCAGTTCAGATGCCCTGCAATTTCATCAAGAAAGACGCGCAGGGCCGCAGGCTGATATTCCCGCGACTGGTAAATCCCGTGAATGGCGAGCGGCTTAGGCACTAAGTCTGTGAGCACCGGGACCAGCAGTCCTTGCTCGAGCGCCCCTTGCGCTTCGTGCTCGGGCAGCATTGCAATACCGCAATGTTTAACCGCCGCGTCCATCAACAACGACGAGATGCTGGCGCTAAGATTGCCGCTCACCGCGACGCTCACGCTTTCGCCTTTCAGCGTTATAAAATGCCAAGACTGACCCGCAAAGAAGCTGTAATGCAGACAATTGTGCTGCGCCAAATCCTCAGGCGTCACGGGCGTGCCGTGCTGCGCAAGATAGTCCGGCGAGGCGCAAAGCACCGAACGGCACTCACCCAGCCTGCGTGCAATCATCCCCGGCTCCGGGTTATCGGTAATACGCACGGCTACGTCAATACGCTCGCCCACCAGACTCACGGGATGGTTATTCACATCCAGTTCAATTCTGAGCTGCGGATAACGCGCCAGCAGCCCGGGCAGTACCGGCGCAATCATGTGCATGGCGGTAAAGTGCGCGCAGGCTACCCGTAAGGTGCCGGAAGGTAAATCTTTCTCCGACTGGCCTTCAATCTCCTGCGACAGTTGCGAAAGGGTACGCGTTTTCTGCAGTACCTTTTCCCCTGCTGCGGTCAGCGTCAGCTTACGCGTTGAGCGGTTCACCAGGCGGGTCCCCGCCCACTTCTCCATCTGCTCAAGATAACGGCTTACCATGGGCCGGGAAATGCCCAGCGCACGGGCTGCGGCACTCAAACTTCCCAGCTCGCAAATCCGGTTATAGACCTGTGCGGCAATAACGCGATCCATATAACGCTCCATTTGCTCGATTTATGAAACTAAGCATGTCTTGTTTCAGGAATTCTGGCAAATGGAGAGTTCGGTACAATAGGGTCTTTCCTGATAAAAAGAGACATGATGATGAAGCTCACTCGCCTTGCACTGCTATGCACCCTCTTCACGCCGGCGGTCTTCGCCGCACCGTTGACCATTGATACCTGGAACCCGCAGGAGAAAGGCATCTTTGCGGTCTCGTCGACGCTGGTGTCTGGCCCGAAAGAGGCCGTCCTGTTTGACGCGCAGTTTAGCGTGAAAGACGGTGAAGCACTGGTGGAGAAAATTCGCCGCAGCGGTAAAACCCTGAACAAGATTGTGATCACCTCCGGCGATCCGGACTTCTACTTTGGTCTGCAACCGCTGGTTAAAGCATTCCCGAATGCGAAAGTCGTGGCGACTCAGCAGGTGGTTGACCATATCAAGGCCACCAAAGATGCCAAGCTGGCCTTCTGGGGCCCACAGATGAAAGACGGCGCGCCAACAACGCTGATCGTTCCCCAGGTGCTGACCTCCACCACGTTTATGGTTGATGGTGAGAAAATCGATATTGAACAGCCAGACAGCTACGCGGCCTATGTCTGGATCCCGTCGGCGAAGACGATTCTTGGCGGCACGGGCGTTTCATGGGGCATCCATCTGTGGACGGCCGATACCCAGACCCGGGCGCGTCGCCAGCAGTGGCAGGACACGCTGGAAAACATGGCAGCGCACAAACCGGAGCGCGTGATCCCGGGTCACTATCTGGGGACGCCACCGTCAAGTACCGGCGCTATCGATTTTACCCGTGAATATCTGCAGCGGTTCGAGCAGACGCTGGCTAATCACAAAGATTCTGCTGGCGTCATTAGCGCCATGAAAAAAGCGTATCCGGGCCTGGCCGAAGAGAGCTCGCTGGAATTAAGTGCGAAAGTGAATACCGGCGAAATGAAATGGTAAATTAATCTCTGCTCCTGCTATTTTCTCGGATAGCAGGAGCAGCATCAAAATATCCCCCCTCGTCCCCTGTTATTATTCCTCCATTTCTAAAAGTGTCTAAAAGCATGCACTTATGTCATTTTTATTTCTAAGATGAATCTTAGACACAGCAAGGGAAATATTTGCCATTCTGTTTGTGAATTACATTTTTTGCGAGCCGTACCATTACACAGACAACGACACGGAGGCAGCATGTTTACTTATTACCCGGCAAATACCGCAGCAGCACAACCTGAACTCGTTAACGCAATCGCACAAGGTCTTCACGCCGAACACGGTGCTGTGACTGAAGATGACATTTTGATGGAACTGACCAAATGGGTGGAATCCACAGACAATGACATCCTCAGTGACATCTACCAACAGACCATTAACTACGTGGTCAGTGGACAGAATGCCTCTTTGTAAAAACCTGCTAAGCTGGATCTGCAACCTAAGGGGTTACATTTCGTTTGCGTAAGCAAACTTGTCCTTAAAACTATCAACAGGATTGAGGAGTAAAGATGAAATCGAACCGTCAGGCACGCCATATTCTGGGACTGAACTACAAGCTTTCTAACCAACGTAAAGTGGTGATTGAGGGCGACAGTGAAACGCAAGTCACCCATGCCACCGGCAGAAAACGCCACGCTGGCAAGTAAGTTCCAGTAAGAGATCCTGAACACCATCGGCAAAACCGATGGTGTTTTTGTTTATGTGTTGCGGTAATTAACATTTAGCTCCTTTATAATACCGCCTGACCGCACCCCACCGCACAGGCCAGAAAGATGACAAACAGCAGTGTCAGGGACGGATCTTCAAAAAAAGAGTGAGTGACATGGACAACAAACTGAAAAAACATCGTTCCTTATATATCCCTTATGCCGGTCCGGTTTTACTGGAATTCCCCCTGCTCAACAAAGGCAGCGCCTTCAGCATGGAAGAGCGCAGCAGCTTCAACCTGCTTGGTCTGCTGCCCGAAGTGGTGGAAACCATTGAAGAACAGGCTGAACGTGCGTGGATCCAGTATCAGGGTTTCAAGACTGAAATCGACAAGCACATCTACCTGCGTAACATTCAGGACACCAATGAAACCCTCTTCTATCGCCTGGTTCAGAACCACCTCGAAGAGATGATGCCGGTGATCTACACCCCAACGGTGGGTGCGGCGTGTGAACGTTTCTCTGAGATCTACCGTCGCTCCCGCGGCGTATTCATCTCTTATCAGAACCGTCACAATATGGACGATATTCTGCAGAACGTGCCGAACCACAACATCAAGGTCATTGTTGTGACCGACGGGGAACGTATTCTCGGCCTCGGGGATCAGGGCATTGGCGGAATGGGGATCCCAATCGGTAAGCTCTCCCTGTACACCGCCTGTGGGGGTATCAGCCCGGCGTACACCCTGCCGGTAGTGCTGGATGTGGGTACCAACAACCAGCAGCTGCTCAACGATCCGCTGTACATGGGCTGGCGTCATCCGCGCATTACCGACGATGAGTATTATCAGTTTGTTGATGATTTTATCCAGGCCGTTAAGGCACGCTGGCCGAACGTGCTGCTGCAGTTTGAAGACTTTGCGCAGAAAAACGCCATGCCGCTGCTGAACCGCTACCGCGATGACATCTGTTCATTCAACGACGACATTCAGGGCACCGCCGCCGTGACCGTTGGGACGCTGATCGCCGCCAGCCGTGCGGCAGGCAGCCAGTTGAGCTACCAGAAAATCGTCTTCCTGGGCGCAGGCTCTGCGGGCTGCGGTATTGCCGAGCAGATTATTGCTCAGACGCAGCGCGAGGGCTTGAGTGAAGAACTGGCCCGTTCCCGCGTCTATATGGTTGACCGTTTCGGCCTGCTGACCGACGGTATGCCTAACCTCCTGCCGTTCCAGACCCGACTGGTTCAGAAACGCGAGAACCTGAAAAACTGGGATACCGACAACGAGGTGCTCTCCCTGCTGGACGTGGTGCGCAACGTGAAGCCGGACATTCTTATCGGCGTTTCCGGGCAAACCGGTCTCTTCACCGAAGAGATTATTCGCGAAATGCACAAACACTGTGAACGCCCTATCGTGATGCCGCTCTCTAACCCGACTTCCCGTGTAGAAGCAACGCCGCAGGACATCATCGCCTGGACCGAAGGTAACGCACTGGTGGCAACCGGCAGTCCGTTCGACCCGGTGGTGTGGAAGGATAAAACCTATCCGATCGCCCAGTGCAACAACTCCTACATCTTCCCGGGGATTGGTCTGGGGGTTATCGCGTCCGGTGCGTCACGCATTACCGACGAAATGCTGATGTCCGCCAGCGAAACCCTGGCGAAACACTCACCGCTGGTGAATAACGGTGAAGGCCTGGTGTTACCAGAGCTGAAAGACATTCATAAAGTGTCCCGTGCGATCGCTTTCGCAGTAGGAAAAATGGCACAGCAGCAAGGCGTGGCGGTGAAAACCTCCGCCGATGCGCTGCAGCAGGCCATTGACGACAACTTCTGGATGCCGGAATACCGCAGCTATCGCAGAACGTCTATCTAAAGAACAGGCCGGGTCAGGCAATCATGCCTCCCGGCCTGCCATTCTGCCCGCGCTTGCCGGGCCGTAAAATCCCCGCTACACTGCCTTCATCCATTAACCTACTGAATATATAAGGAGGCCAATTATGCTGTACTGTGAAATTTTCAATGTTTCACATACATTTGGTGATCGCACCAGCTCAAGCGTTATCGGTATCGTGCTGCGATAACTTCTGCTTGAGCGAAGACACCAACCCCTGAAATCCCTTCTCTCGGGCTTACTGAGTTATCGTCAGCGATGTTTGACGAGGCATAAACATGCCTGTAACTCTTGGGTAAGCAACAATGAGCACTTTACTCACTGCACAATCTCTACGTGTTGATACGGCGTTTGGTACGCTCTTCGACTCTCTCTCCTTTACACTGAAAAAAGGCGATCGCATCGGTCTGCTGGGCGACAACGGCTGCGGTAAAAGTACGCTGCTGAAGGTGCTGGACGGTACGGACACGCCTGCCGCCGGAACGGTCGCGCTGGCCGGGCACTGCATCATGGCGCGCGTAGAACAACATCTGCCGGACGGGATTTATCCCCTGAGCATGCTGGATGCCGTGTTGGCACAACTGCCTGCGGCTGAACGCGAGAGCCTGCGCTGGAAAGCGGAAACGCTGCTGGCGAGTATGGGCTTTACGCCGCAGGACTGGACATTAACCTCGGCAACGTTGAGCGGCGGGCAACATACGCGTCTGCTGCTGGCGCGGGCTTTGATTAATGCGCCGGACCTGCTGCTGCTGGATGAACCGAGTAACCACCTCGATTTACCTACCATGCTCTGGCTGGAGCAATTTTTACAGGCCTGGTCAGGCAGCTTTGTGCTGGTTTCACATGACAGGCAACTGCTGGATGCCGTGACCAACGGCAGCTGGATCCTGCGCGATAAGATGCTGCATTACTTTGCCCTTCCCTGCACCGCCGCACGCAAAGCGCTGGATGCGAAAGACGAAAGTGATGCGCAGCGCCACAAGGCAGAACAAAAGGAGATCGACCGCGTCGCGGCCAGCGCAAAAAGACTGGCGACCTGGGGCAAAGTCTACGACAACGAAGACCTGGCCCGCAAAGCGAAACAGATGGAAAAGCAGGTTGAACGGCTGAAAGAGAGCCAGACGGAGGTCACGGCGGGAAGTCAGTGGACATTAACCCTGCGCGGCGACGCGCTACGGGCCGATCGTCTGCTGGAGCTGGAAAACCTCGCGGTGCCGCCGGCGCCCGGGCTGCCTGCGCTGTTTAGCATTGACATCGCGCGTCTCAAAAGCGGCGATCGCGTGGCCATCGTTGGACGTAACGGCTGCGGTAAATCATCCCTGATGAAGCTGATCTGGCGGCATTTTCGCGGCGAGCAGGCTGACGATGGGCTGAAACTCCATCCACGCGTATCGCCTGGCTATTATGACCAGACGCTGAACCAGCTCCCGGACGATGCATCGCTGTTTGACGCACTGGAGCCGTTTGCACCCGATCCGCAGAATCGCAAGATGGCCCTGATCGGTGCCGGCTTTGCGTGGCCACGTCACGGTCAGAAAGTCAGTACGCTCAGCGGTGGAGAACGCTCTCGCCTGCTGTTTGTTGGCCTGACGTTAGCGCGCTATAGCCTGCTGATGCTGGATGAACCGACCAACCATCTGGACATGGAAGGCAAAGAGGCGCTGACGGAAACCCTGCAGCAATTTGAAGGTGGCGTGCTGCTGGTCAGCCATGATCGCCAATTAATCAGCCAAAGCTGCAACCGTTTCTGGCTGATTGAGGACGGCAGGCTGAGTGAATGGCATGACGCCGAAGCGGTCTTTGAACGGCTGCGTGAAAGTGCAGGCCTGATAACATCGCCGTGTTCACCGAAACAACAGCACGATCGCCCTTCGCAGTTTGACGACCTGCTTGAACGGCTGATCGCGCTGGAGACATTGCTGGAGGAAGACCTGGCCCGCAAACCGAAGCACCAGAAGCCGCAGTTGCAGGCGCAATGGCGCCAGGAGATTGAGGCGATAGAAGCAAAACTGTAAGTCCGCGCCCGGCGAGTGTCTCGCCGGGCCGCTCTGCCCCTGAACGCCCCCCTGATTATTAGAGGATCGCTGTATTCTTAATCCGAAATCGAATCAAATGATGACATTATGTTGCTGCCACCTTGCATTAACGCGCCTAAGTATTAATCCTTAAGAAGTAGTACACCTGCTATGCAGAATCTCATCATGAACAAGGAGAAACATATGAAGGCTGCTGTTGTCACTCAGGATCATCAGGTCAATGTCACCGAAAAATCATTACGTCCGCTTAAGCATGGAGAAGCCCTGCTGAAGATGGAATGCTGCGGCGTATGTCATACCGATCTTCACGTGAAGAACGGTGATTTCGGCGATAAGACCGGGGTGATCCTGGGTCACGAAGGAATAGGGATCGTTAAAGAGATTGGCCCAGGCGTCAACTCGCTGAAAATTGGCGACCGTGCGAGCGTGGCATGGTTTTTTGAAGGCTGTGGACACTGCGAATACTGTAATACCGGCAACGAAACCCTGTGCCGCGATGTGAAAAACGCGGGTTATTCCGTTGACGGTGGGATGGCTGAAGAGTGCATCGTGACCGCCGATTATGCGGTAAAAGTGCCGGACGGTCTGGATTCCGCAGCGGCGAGCAGCATCACCTGCGCGGGGGTCACCACCTACAAAGCGGTAAAAGTGTCCCACATTAAGCCGGGCCAGTGGATTGCGATTTACGGTCTTGGTGGTCTGGGTAACCTTGCACTGCAGTACGCTAAAAACGTGTTCAACGCTAAGGTCATCGCCATTGATGTGAACGATGAACAGCTGAAACTGGCCGCCAGCATGGGGGCAGATTTAACCATTAACTCTCGCAGCGAAGATGCAGCGAAAATTGTTCAGGAGAAAACCGGAGGCGCACATGCTGCGGTGGTAACTGCCGTGGCAAAAGCAGCCTTCAACTCAGCGGTGGATGCCGTGCGTGCCGGTGGCCGCGTGGTCGCCGTGGGCCTGCCGCCGGAAGCGATGAGCCTGGATATTCCACGCCTGGTCCTGGACGGCATTCAGGTCGTCGGATCGCTGGTGGGAACCCGTCAGGACCTGATGGAGGCATTCCAGTTTGCAGCAGAGGGCAAAGTGGTGCCAAAAGTGACAATGCGTCCGCTGGAAGATATCAATGCCATCTTTAAAGAGATGGAGCAGGGTCAAATCCGCGGTCGTATGGTGATTGATTTACGCTCTTAATCGCCGGTTGCCGGGGGGCGGTTTTGCCTTACCCGGCATTTCACTACGACGATCGCCGGTCAGAAATCCACTTCTGAACCTCAATCTGAAAGGTATCCGGCGCTTTGCGGTACATCTTGCGCGCCAGATCGAGAATGGTATGTCGCGCTAACTCCTCTTCCATCCGTTGCTGTGCGCTGTCCATGACCGAACGTACGCCACACGGGCCATTGCACACCCAGGCAGGAGGCGTTTCATTAAACACCGCCAGCCGCTGACGCACCTCGCGACACTCAAACATGTTCTTCTCACCGTCAATGGCGTGCGCCACATCCAGTACGGTGATCAACTCCGCCGGGCGCGCCAGTTTAAACCCGCCGCCCTTACCTTCCGTGCTGCTCACCAGCCCGGCACGTGACAAACGGGTGAAGATTTTTCCCAGGTAATCATACGGCACACCCTGCAGGGCGGCCATTTCCCGGACGCTCATCTCACGCTCATTGCCTTTTGCATCCACCATGCACATCAGGCTGTGAATGCCGTATTCCACACCGGAACTGTAAAACGCCATGGTTAACTCCGAAGTTATTTATCTGGGTCATTATAACGGCGTTATTGCCCACAATCACAACTACCCTCCCCTTTTCCATTAACATGCTGATTTTATGCAGCATTAAAATTTAACTCAGAAAGAAGTTGTCGCAGTTAACTGCGACAAGTATAGTTGCAGTTATGTCAGGTATACAGCATGATGATCAAAAGGATCGAAGATGAAGAAGCAGATTTTAATTGTGGGCAGTGGTTTTTCCGGCATGTGGGCTGCAGTCAGTGCCGCACGTCTGAATGCGCTGGAGGGCAATAACAGCCTGAAGATCGCCGTGCTGGCACCCGCCCCCGAGTTGCGTGTTCGCCCGCGCTTCTATGAAGAGAACGTGACGTCGCTGGTCTCTCCGCTGACCGGACTGTTCGCTGAACTGGGTATTGATTTTATCGCCGGAAAAGCAGAATCCATTGATATAAAAGGGAAAAGTGTTTCCTATCGTGATACGAATGGCGTAACTGCCGCAGTGAGTTACGAGCGGTTAGTGCTGGCCACCGGCAGTCAGAGCAAGCGTCCACCGATTGCCGGGCTGGCTGAGTACGCCTTTGATATCGATCAGCTTGAATCCGCACAGACCTTTGAGCAGCATCTTGACTCCCTGGTCTCGCGCCCTTCCACCGCTGCGCGCAATACCGTGGTTGTCTGTGGCGGCGGTTTTACCGGCATTGAACTGGCAACCGAGCTTCCTGCCCGACTGCGCGCTCGCTTCGGTGATGATACGGCGACAAGAGTTATCGTAGTTGAAAGGGGTCATGTCATTGGCGGACGATACAGTGAAGCATTGCGTAACACCATTGAAGACGCGAGCCAGGAACTGGGGATTGAGTGGCGTCTGAACAGTGAAATTGAGGCCATCGATGCGAACGGCGTAACGCTGAAAAACGGCGAACGTATCCCCGCTGCAACCGTAGTCTGGACGGCAGGCGTTGAAGCAAACCCGCTTGGACAACAGATTAACGGCGAACGCGATAACCAGGGGCGTCTGAAAGTGACAGAAACGCTGCAGGTTCCGGCTCATCCGGACGTGTACGCGACGGGAGATATGGCCTACGCCAGAACGGACGAGATGGGGAACACGGCGCTAATGACCTGCCAGCACGCGATCCAGTTGGGTAAATTTGCCGGCCACAACGCGGCAGCCAGCCTGTTGAATCGCACGCCTTATCCTTACCGCCAGGTTAACTACGTGACCTGTCTGGACCTGGGTGCCTGGGGTGCCGTTTACACTGAAGGGTGGGACCAGGCCGTCAAATCGGTGCGTGATGACGCAAAGAAAATCAAAATCGCCATCACCAATGAACTTATCTACCCGCCAGCAGCGGACAAAGCCGTGGCGTTTGCCGCTGCCGATCCGTTGGCGAAATTTGTCTAGTGCCCTTCTACCGCGCCTTACCGGCGCGGTTCAACGTGCGGAAGCGAGCGAACCGGCGTCTGCCTTTCTGGCCCGAAGATGTGCGTAGATCAGCAGTGAACTCATGGCTGAGAATGAGAGCACAGCCGCTGGCAGCGTGACATAGCTCCAGCTAAAGCCAAGCGTGATCATCATCCCGCCAAAATACGCCCCTATCGCACTGCCGAGGTTAAATGCCATCTGCCCGCCTGCGGCACCCAGCATCTCACCGCCCTTCGCATTTTGCAGGAGAAGGATCTGCAGCGGCGCAGATAGTGCAAACAGCCCGGCACAGCAGATAAAGCCCATCACCAGCGACGCCGTTTTATGTTCCCCAAAGGCGAATAGCAACAGCAGTGACGCGACAATGACCATGTCGGTGGTGGCGGCAATACGCAGCGGACTGAAGCGGCCCGATAATTTCCCGCTCAGGAGATTACCTAACACCATACCCAGCCCCATCAGCATCATGATGACCGTCATGACGCCTTCGGAGAAGCCAGAGACGTTGACCATAAACGGTTTGACGAAGCTGAACCACGCAAACACGCCAGCATTGCCAAACATGGTGGCGGCAAAAATCAGCCACGGCTCCGGTTTTTTCAGAAAGGAAAATTGCGCGGTCAATTTGATTTCGGAGCGATCATGGATGTGCGGCACCCAGACCAGTACCGAGATGATCACCAGAGCATCAAACAGGGCAATCAGGAAAAAGGTATAGCGCCAGCTGAATTCATGACCCAGCCAGGTGCCAAGCGGTACGCCCACCAGATTGGCAACCGTCATGCCGGCTATCATGCCCGCCACGGCGACCGTCACCTTCCCCGGAGGCGCAATTCTCGAGAGAATAATCGCCCCGACGCCAAAAATGGCGCCGTGCGGAAAACCGGAAATCAGCCGCCCTATCGCCAGCCAGGCATACGACGTAGAAAAGGTAAAAATTGCATTACCGACGGCACACAGTACCACCAGAAACAACAGCGTGGATTTTAACGAAAATTTGCCTGAGAACAGCGCCACAATCGGGGCACCAATCACCACACCAAAGGCGTAAAACGAAATCATATTCCCGGCGGCGGGAATTGAAATTCCGGTGTCATGGGCCAGTTCAGTTAATACGCCCATAATGCCAAATTCAGCCATTCCCAGGCCAAACGTGCCAAGTGCCAACGAAAAAATTGTCTTTTTCATACCACAACCACTGGTTAACAACGCGCGACGGGCATTATTGAACAATCTTGTATGGTGAGCCAGTTCAAATCAGCTGGCTGACACGTTAATCCATTAATTCAGGTGGATTACACTTCATAGTGCGGCCCCGCTTTTTCCCGCGCCGGACAACCTGAGGATGACAATCATGGGAAGCAAGAAGAAAACCAGTGTCGCAGTTGATGTCATAAAGCATGAGCCGTTAAAAACGAAAGAGTATGAAAAAGAGCTTCGTCGCCTCCACGTTGAACTGGTTAAGCTCCAGCAGTGGGTCGTCGCAAAGGGGTTAAAGGTCTGTATTGTCTTTGAAGGGCGCGACGGTGCCGGTAAAGGCGGAACCATTAAAGCCATCACTGAACGCGTTAGCCCACGCGTCTTCCGGGTTGTTGCGCTCCCCGCTCCGACGGAAAAAGAGAAGACCCAGCTCTATTTCCAGCGCTATGTCCCCCACCTGCCAGCCGCCGGCGAAATCGTCATTTTTGACCGCAGCTGGTACAACCGTGCGGGCGTTGAACGGGTGATGGGATTCTGTACACCGGAGCAGGTCGAGAAGTTTCTTGATGGCACGCCGGTGATGGAAAAAGCAATGGTGGATGCCGGGATCATCCTGCTCAAATACTGGCTGGAGGTCACTCCGAAAGAACAGGAGCGTCGTCTGCGCGATCGTATTAACGACGGGCGAAAGACCTGGAAATTATCGCCAATGGACATTAAGTCTTTCAATTTGTGGGATGAATATACCGTGGCGCGAGATGCGATGTTTGCTGCCACCGACACCGCCTGGGCGCCGTGGTTTGTCGCCCGTTCGGAAGATAAAAAACGCGTGCGCCTGAACATTATTTCGCACCTGCTGGCGCAAATCCCGTACAAAGCCATTCACATCGAAGCGGTGAGTTTGCCGAAGCGTAAGATTGGTAAAGTGAAGCCGACCCAATACCCGTTTCGGTATGTTGAAGAGCGTTTTTGACTGAAGCGTTCGCGGGTCATTCGCTGACCCGCGAACGCGGGACTTACGGCATCCCTTTCGTACTGTCCTGTTTCGCTTCCAGCCGCTCAACGTCACGGTACCAGCGCGGGTGGTGTTTCTGCGCCCAGCGGCGGCTCACCTTCCCTTCAATCATGCCTTTAATCGACCCTTTGACCCAGAAGGCCATATACATGTGGATCAGGATGGCGTGGATCAGAATAATGGCTGACGTCGCGTGAATGAGCAGCGCGTAGCGAATCACCTGAATGGGGAAGTAGTGCGCAAAGTACGGCCGCCAGATAATGACGCCGGTGACCAGCAGAACAAAAATCATGCTCATGATGGTCCAGAACATCATCTTCTGCCCGGCGTTGTATTTCCCGACCTTCGCAACCTTATGCTCATTGCCCTTCAGAACCTCAATAATCCCCTTCAGCCATGGAATGTCATGCTTATCCGGAATATTGTGATGTACGAAGCGCGCAAACATAAACATCAGCACCACGAAAATCAGCACGCCGAAGAACGGATGCAAAATACGCCCCATCTGTGGCGTCCCGAAGGTTTCCGTCAGCCACTGCAGCGTCGGGAAGAAGAAGGAGATCCCCGAGACTGCCACCAGAAAGAAGCAGATCACTACCGTCCAGTGACAGGCGCGGTCGACAAACTTCGTGCGCACAATCCATGACTTACTCATGAGGTTCCTCCTCATCGTCATCCACCTCTTTGTTGGGTCCGATACCGATGTAGTGATAAATCAACCCGGCGAAAGTAGCGATAAAGCCCGCCGCAGAGAGCGGTTTGAGCGCCCCTTTCCACAGGTTGATCGAGGTATCGATCGCAGGATCTTTCGGCAGATTGTGGTACAACTCCGGCTGGTCGTTATGGTGCAGAACATACATCACGTGCGTTCCCCCCACCCCCTGCGGGTTATAAATGCCCGCACTGGCGTAACCGCGCGCTTTTAGTTTGTCCACGCGCTGCTGGGCTACCTCCAGCATCTCTCTTTTTGTCCCGAAGTGGATAGCCCCGGTCGGACAGGTTTTCACGCAGGCAGGCTCCTGCCCGACGCTCACGCGATCGACACACAGGGTGCATTTGTAGACCCGGTTATCCTCTTTACTGAGGCGCGGAATATTAAACGGACAGCCCGCAATGCAGTAGCCGCAACCGATGCAGTTATCCTGCTGGAAATCGACAATCCCGTTGGCGTACTGGACGATGGCCCCGGCTGACGGACAGGCCTTCAGGCATCCCGGATCTTCGCAGTGCATACAACCGTCTTTACGGATCAGCCACTCCAGCTTGCCGTTCTGATCGGTTTCGCTAAAATGCATCACCGTCCAGGATTTGGCACTCAGGTCCGCCGGATTATCGTAAACCCCGACGCAGTGTCCCACTTCATCGCGGATATCGTTCCACTCCGAGCAGGCCACCTGGCAGGCTTTACATCCCACGCAGGAAGTGACATCGATAAGCTTGGCGACTTCTGCCTTATCATCCCGCGCACGAGGCGCGGGGGTGATAGAGTTGGTCGCGGAGCGTTTAATAATGTCCTGTGTTTCCATTGCCATGTATTCGCTCCTTACGCTTTCTCGATGTTGACCAGAAACGCTTTGTACTCCGGCGTTTGCGAGTTGGAATCGCCGACGTTTGGCGTCAGGGTATTGGCGAGGTAGCCTTTTTGCGCCACCCCTTCAAAGCCCCAGTGCAGCGGAATACCGACGGTTTCCACCTGCTGACCATGCACGTTCAGCGCCTGCAGACGGCGCGTAACCACCGCAACCGCGCGAATAAAGCCGCGCTTGCTGCTCACCTTCACGCGGTCACCGTTGGCAATACCCTTCGCTTTCGCCAGCGTTTCGCTGATCTCCACAAACTGTTCTGGCTGGGCAATGGCGTTAAGCCGTGCATGCTTGGTCCAGGTATGGAAATGCTCGGTCAGGCGGTAGGTTGTCCCGACATACGGGAACCTGTCCTTCTTGCCTAAACGCAGGACGTCCTCTTCATAGATACGCACCACCGGACTGGATATGACGTTCGGGTGCAGCGGGTTGGTACCGAGCGGCGTTTCCATTGGCTCGTAGTGTTCCGGGAACGGACCCTCCGCCAGCTTATCGAGGGCAAACAGGCGTCCCAGCCCTTCCGGCTGCATGATAAACGGCCCGGTCTCAGTCCCCGGTGCGGCGGTGCTGAAGTCCGGAATATCGTTACCCGTCCATTTGCTGCCGTTCCATTCGATCAGCATCCGTTTCGGATCCCACGGTTTGCCGTTGATATCCGCAGAAGCACGGTTGTACAGCACGCGACGGTTCAGTGGCCATGCCCATGCCCAGCCCAGCGTATTGCCCAGCCCTGACGGGTCAGCGTTATCGCGGTTCGCCATCTGGTTACCCTGTTCCGTCCAGGAGCCGGTGTAGATCCAGCATGACGACGCGGTCGTGCCATCATCCCGCAGCAGCGCGAAGCTGTTGAGCAACTGGCCTTTCTTCGCCAGCAGCGTGCCGTTCGCGTCATACAGATCCGCCAGCGCAACGCCGTTATTCTCTTTGGCGACCTCTTCGGATTCAGGATGGTCCGGCTGTTTGTAATTCCAGCTCATCCTCAGCAGCGGTTCAGCGCCTTTCCCCCCTTCGGTGCGATACATTTCACGCAGACGATGGTAAATCCCGGCCAGGATTTCGCCGTCGTTACGCGCTTCACCCGGTGCATCCTGGCCTTTCCAGTGCCACTGCAGCCAGCGGCCGGAGTTGGCAATCGACCCGTCTTCTTCTGCAAAACAGGTGGACGGCAGGCGGAACACTTCGGTCTGAATCGATGCGGGATCGACGTCGTTCATCTCGCCGTGGTTCTGCCAGAAGTTGGAGGTCTCGGTCACCAGCGGATCGATAACCACCATGTATTTCAGTTTGCTCAGGCTGCGAACGACCTTGTTTTTGTCCGGGAAAGACGCCACCGGGTTAAAGCCCTGGCAGATGTAGCCCGTAACGTTGCCCTTATCCATCATGTTGAAATACTTAATGACGTCGTAGGCCTGGTCCCATTTCGGCAACCACTCGAAGCCCCAGTCGTTTTCCTTCTGCGCGGCATCGCCATAGAACGACTTCATCAGGCTGACGAAGAACTTCGGATAGTTACTCCAGTAGTTCACCTGATCGGCACGCGTCGCTTTTGGCGTGTTGGCCGCCAGATAGCTGTGCAAATCAGTCTGCTTTTCAGACGGCAGCGTCAGATAGCCTGACAGGCTGGTCGACAGCAGGCCCAGATCGGTCAAGCCCTGAATGTTGGAGTGTCCGCGCAGGGCGTTCACGCCGCCGCCGGCCATCCCCATGTTTCCGAGCAACAGCTGAATCATTGCCATGGTGCGGATGTTTTGCGCACCGACGGTATGCTGCGTCCAGCCGAGCGCATACAGGAACGTCGTGGTTCTGTCGGCGGCGCTGGTTGACGCCAGTACATCACACACCTTGAGGAAATCTGCTTTTGGCGTGCCGCAGATATTCTCCACGACGTCCGGCGTATAGCGGGAAACATGCTGTTTCAGCAAATTCCATACGCAGCGCGGATGGCTCAGGGTCTCATCGCGTCTGGCATAGCCGTTTTCATCGAACTGGTAGTTCCAGGACGATTTATCGTACTGCCGTTTTTCCGCGTCATAACCGCTGAATAAACCCTCTTCAAAAGCAAAATCATCCCGTACCAGGAGGCTGGCATTGGTGTAATGCTTAACGTATTCAGCGTTAATTTTGTTGTTTTCAATCAGGTACAGCAGAACGCCAGAGAGGAACGTAATGTCCGTACCGGAGCGAATAGGCGCATAGATATCCGCCACCGATGCCGTACGCGTAAAGCGCGGATCGACAACGATCAGCGTCGCATCGTTATTGTTTTTCGCTTCCATCGCCCAGCGGAAACCCACCGGATGGGCTTCAGCGGCATTACCGCCCATCACCATCACGACGTTGGCGTTTTTAATATCAACCCAGTGGTTGGTCATCGCACCGCGACCAAATGTTGGAGCAAGACTTGCTACCGTTGGTCCGTGTCAGACGCGCGCCTGGTTATCTACTGCCAGCATGCCGAGGGAGCGCACAAATTTTTGCGTCAGCATGCCGGTTTCATTACTTGCCGCGGACGCGCACAGCATGCCGGTCGACAGCCAGCGGTTCACCGTAACGCCCTGCGCGTTCTTTTCGATAAAGTTGGCGTCGCGGTCAGCTTTCATCAGTTTTGCGATTCGGGAAAACGCCTCATCCCAGGAGATACGCTGCCATTTGTCAGATCCTGGCGCACGGTATTCCGGATAGCGCAGACGGTTTTCGCTGTGGACATAATCCAGCAGACCCGCCCCTTTCGGACAAAGTGCGCCACGGCTCACCGGATGATCCGGGTCCCCTTCAATATGATAAATCGCTTCTTTGGCGTTCTTCGCGCCATCGCCCAGGCTATACATTAAAAGCCCACAACCTACGGAACAGTATGTGCAGGTGTTACGGATCTCTTTAGCGCGCAGCAGTTTATAGTTGCGTGCCTGAGCCAGCGCCATTTTGGGTGCAAATCCCAGCATTGCGGCTGTTGTTCCGGCCATACCGCCCGCGCAGATTTTAAAAAATTGTCTGCGGCTGACGTCCATTGTTGTCCTCGTTTTCATATAAGACTTCGCGCCGCAAACTAGCAGTAAAGCCCCTGATTTTTTTGCGTCAAATCAAGGTCACTTGTCTTCACCCCCTTAATAGTCACCCCCACGGAATTTAAATACCTCTTTTTGATTAAAGGCTTAAGAGAATAATTCGCGATGGCAGGAGGATTAATGCTATAAATTTTTCCTTTGATTTTTATAGCGATGGCAGGGTTATGGACAGAAAGAGAGCAACGCTCACGGGACTGGTGGCGATACTGTTGTGGAGCACCATGGTTGGCCTCATTCGTAGCGTCAGTGAGGGGCTGGGACCGGTGGGAGGCGCAGCAATGATATACACCCTCAGCGGATTACTGTGCCTGGTGACGGTAGGATTCCCTGATATCAGACAGTTTTCACCCCGGTATCTTATTGCCGGCAGCGTGCTGTTTGTCAGCTATGAAATTTGCCTCGCCCTGTCGTTAGGCTATGCCGCAACGCGCTCCCAGGCTATCGAAGTGGGAATGGTCAATTATCTCTGGCCAAGCCTGACGATAGTGTTTGCCATTTTATTTAACGGCCAACGGTCCACCCTGTGGGTGATCCCGGGCTTAGCCGTCTCATTGTTGGGCGTCTGTTGGGTATTAGGCGGAGAACAAGGGCTACATCTTGATGACATCATGCGTAATGTCATCTCAAGCCCGCTCAGCTACGCGCTGGCGTTCGCCGGGGCTTTTATCTGGGCGGCTTACTGCACCGTCACCAGTAAGTTTGCCAACGGGCAAAACGGGATAACGCTTTTCGTGCTGCTCACCGCGCTCAGTCTGTGGGTGAAATATGCGTTCAGCGAACAGCCGCAAATGGTGTTTACTCTCCCGGTGGTCGTAAAGCTCATCATGTGCAGCGTCGCACTGGGGTTTGGCTATGCGGCATGGAATATCGGTATTCTTCATGGCAACGTCACGGTACTCGCAGCGGTATCCTATTTCACGCCTGTACTCTCAGCAGCACTCGCTGCCGTATTGCTGAATTCCCCCCTCTCGTTTTCTTTCTGGCAAGGCGCATTAATGGTTTGTGCCGGGTCATTGTTGTGCTGGTACGCCACGCAAAAATAATATCGCTATCTTCTGCCGGGTCCATAATCGCCCGGCGGGAATTAACATAAATTTAATATGTGATCGCGCGTCAAAATAATGATCGGCGCGTTAGAAAAGCCGTTTAGATTCTGTTTATATTACCGCCCTTTCGTAAATCCCCGTCGTCTTTTATTGACATAACTTGACACCGTTACGTTATTAATCCCTTGCGAATATTAACAATGTATATAGCACAAAGTGCAATAGTGTGTTTCTGTGTGTTTCATGTCCAACAACGATTATCCCGTACAATGGAATAGTTAACCCATTGATTTTAAACAACTGACATTTATATCAAACGAGCAAAAAGACAGAAAATACCGATAATTAACAAAAGAAACTAAAACGGCCGAAAACTATATTGCGGCCAATGGTTTTGTTGAATAATTCATCAAAAAATGCACAAATCCCCACCATCTCATTCGTTACAGCCGCAATTTATCCGATCCGGATCACACTAATTGAAATTATTGCTAATATTTTGAAACTTATTATTGAAACCCTACTACAAGATTCTTAAAAATAGCATGCCATTGATGATTAGCCTCGTTTAGAAATCGTTCAAAGTGGCTCAGGAAATACTGAAGAAAATTATAAGGAATATTTAAGATGAAACTTAAATTAGTTGCAGTGGCAGTGACTTCCATGTTGGCAGCAGGCGTTGTAAACGCGGCTGAAGTTTTTAACAAAGACGGTAACAAACTGGATCTGTACGGCAAAGTAACAGGTCTGCACTATTTCTCTGATGACGCTAGCAACGACGGCGACAAAACCTATGTTCGTCTGGGCTTCAAAGGTGAAACTCAGATCAACGACCAGATGACCGGTTACGGCCAGTGGGAATACGAGTTCAAAGGCAACCGCTCTGAATCTCAGGGTTCTGACGGCAACAAAACCCGTCTGGCATTCGCGGGCCTGAAATTCAACGAATTCGGTTCTTTCGACTACGGTCGTAACTACGGTGTTGCTTACGACATCGGCGCATGGACTGACGTTCTGCCAGAATTCGGTGGTGATACCTGGACTCAGACTGATGGCTTTATGACTGGCCGTACGACTGGCGTTGCAACTTACCGTAACACCGACTTCTTCGGTCTGGTTGACGGCCTGAACGTGGCTGCTCAGTACCAGGGTAAAAACGACCGTAACGACATCACCGAAGCGAACGGTGACGGCTGGGGTCTGTCTTCTACTTATGAATTCGAAGGCTTCGGTGTAGGTGCTACCTACGCGAAATCTGACCGTACTGACCGTCAGGTTGCTGCTGCAAGCAATCTGAATGCAGGCGGCGAAAACGCGGAAGTATGGGCTGCGGGTCTGAAGTACGATGCCAACAACATCTACCTGGCAACCACCTACTCTGAAACCCGTAACATGACCAACTTCGGTAGCGGTTTCATCGCTAACAAAGCGCAGAACTTCGAAGTGGTTGCTCAGTACCAGTTCGACTTCGGTCTGCGTCCATCCATTGCTTACCTGAAATCCAAAGGTAAAGACATTGGTACTTACGGCGACCAGGATCTGGTTGAATACGTTGACGTTGGCGCGAGCTACTACTTCAACAAAAACATGTCTACCTACGTTGATTACAAAATCAACCTGGTTGACGACAGCAGCTTCACTAAAGCAGCTGGCGTTGCTACCGACAACATCGTTGCTGTTGGTCTGACCTACCAGTTCTAAGATTTGTTAGTATAAAAAAGCCAGCCTTCGTGGCTGGCTTTTTTTATTCGGTTTGACTGGCGTAATAAAGGAGCACGCCATGCATATTTTCAAAGGACGCTGCCTGTGTGGGATGAGCCAATTCAGCGTTTCCCTCAACAACTTCGACGTCTATGCCTGCCACTGTACCCAGTGCCAGAAATGGTCGGGGGGAATGGCCATGTATCTGGAAGCGCAGGGTCAACCGCTTGTGGAAGAAGAGTCGATAGCCCCTTCTCATTTCACGTCATCTGCGCGCGGCGAACGCTGGTTTTGTCCCGGATGCGGTTGCCCGCTGTGGTTCACATTGACCGCACGCTCAACGACGCGCTATTTCATTCCCTGGACACAGCTTGAGATGAGCGAAGACGAACGTCGCCGTCTGATACTTGCCGCTGAAATCTATACAGAAACGCAACCCGCATTCTTCGGCCTGACCGGGCAATACGCGCGCTTTAGCGGCACCGAAATTGAAGCACACGACAAGCGCTGCCTGCTGACTCCCCATGACGCACACTGAGGGTTGCCCGGTAAGCATTGCACCACCGGGCCTGTTTTTTTACTGTTTCGGTACGTTTGCCAGGCTAAACCAAATCCCGACCGCCAGCACCAGTAACATTGCGCCGGCACTGCCTAACGCCACGCTGTGTGACGTGATAAAGGCCGTTTTTGCCGCCGCAATTAACGACTCCGCCAGCCCTGGAGTCAGGCTCTGCGCCACGTTCACCGCTTCGCCAATCGATGACGAGGCCTTATCGGCCAGCGTCGCGCTCAGTCCCTGCGGCAGAACAATTGACGCCGAGAAGCTGCGGGTTAACAGCAGACCAAAAATGGCAATGCCTAACCCTGCACCCAGCTCATAGGACATGGTTTCAATCGCCCCTGCGGCAGCCGCTTTCTCTTTTGGCGCAGCCGCCATAATTGCCGAGGTTGAGGCCAGCAGCGCACTGGCGGCACTGAAGCCCAGCAGCACCATCAGACTCCATGCCTGCCAGTGCTGCGTGCTGAAGTCGAGCAGCGACAGACCGATAAAGCTGACGGCACTCAGCCCCATTCCGCCTGCCGCGACCAGCCGCAGCCCAAGACGACCGACCAGCACACCGGCAATCGGCCCGCTAAACCCGCTGGCGACCATCAGCGGCAGCATAAACATCCCCGCTTCAAACGGCGTAAAGCCATGCACAAACTGCAGCTCCTGGGCCATCAACAGCTCAAACCCCACGAGCGCGATCATGGCGGTCATCGCCATCACGACACCGCTTAAAATAATGCGATGACAGAACAGGCGCATGTCGATCATCGGCACGCGGGCGCGAAGCTGGATCCGCACAAAGATCATCAGCATCACCGCTCCGGTGAGCAGCGTCATTGCCACCAGCCACGGAGAAAGCCCCCCTTTGAGCGCGGTTTTCGCGCTGTAGACCAGCAGCAATATCGCCACAATCAGCATGATTGCATGGGCAATATTCAGCGGCTGTTCCGGGCGTCCCTGTTGACGAGGCACCAGACGCGCGGCAAGGGAAACAACGATGACCACGATCGGCACGTTGATCAAAAAGACCGATCCCCAGTAAAAATGCTCCAGCAACATACCGCCAATCAGCGGACCAAACGCCGCACCGCCTGAACCGACTGCAGCCCAGACCCCAAGCGCGATGTTGCGATCGCGCGCATTAACGAACAACGTGCGGATCCCCGCAAGCGTGGCCGGGATGATCATCGCCGCCCCAATCGCCAGCGAGGCGCGGGCAGCAATCAGCCATCCTGCTGAAGGCGCAAATGCGGCTGCCAGCGATGACAAGCCAAACAGCGTACTGCCAATTATCAACAACCGTTTAAAACCAATGCGGTCACCCAGCGCGCCCATCGGCAGCACCATCCCCGCCATCACCAGCGAGTATATATCGATGATCCACAATAATTCGTTACCGCTGGCACCCAGCGTCATACTCAACGTCGGCGCCGCTACGTGCAGTACCGTCGCGTCGATCGCCACCGGGATATACACCAGCACGATAATGACTAACGCTAACCACTGACGAAACATAAATTTCCTTTTCTTTTAAATCATGGACACATGTCCAGCTTGCGATCCTACGTAAAGTTGAACGAGTGTCCAGCTTTTTGTTACACTTGTTTCAGTCCCATTAAGAGTGAGTGAAAATGCGATATCTGAGCAAGGATGAAAGGCGGGAAGAGATTTTACAGGCCGCTATGCGCGTGGCGCTCTCTGACGGACTTTCCGCAATGACGGTACGGCGAATTGCCGCCGAAGCCGGCGTCGCCACCGGACAGGTCCACCATCATTTCACCTCTGGCGGGGAGCTAAAATCGCTGGCTTTTGTCCGGTTGATCCGTGAACTGCTGGATGCGGATGTGGTCGGCAAGCAGGCCAGCTGGCGACAGCAGCTGCATGCCATGCTCGGCAGCGATGATGGCCGGTTTGAGCCCTATATTCGCCTGTGGCGTGAGGCGCAGATCCTGGCAAGCCGGGATACGGACATCAGGGGTGCATATGTACTGACCATGGAGATGTGGCACCAGGAGACCGTCGCCCTTATCAAAGCAGGCACTGACGCGGGAGATTTTACCCCGGGCGATCGGCCAGAAAATATTGCCTGGCGTTTAATTGGTCTGGTGTGTGGCCTGGACGGCATTTATATATTAGATATCCCAGAGATGGACGATGCTGCCTTTAATAACCATCTTGATAAATTAATCTCTCTGGAATTGTGTTAATACTCACTTATGAGTATTAACAGCCCTCACTTACAATTCGTAACACATTAAGCGAACCCTTATTTCCCCTCCCGGCTCAGGGATTCGCTTTTTTATCTATCCTTTCAGATGTATCCCAAACCATCCAATAATTCCAGAAACACACTGTCAGACATCCACCTGTTTTTACTCCATTTTTTCTTTTTATGGTTAAGCAAGAGGGCGACATGTCACAACAAAGTGAGAAGAATAATCCTTATCTGCTGAGCAACTGGAAACCCGAAAACGCGCAATTCTGGGAGAATAAAGGAAAACATATTGCCCGAAGAAATCTTTTAATTTCTGTGGCTTGCCTGTTATTAGCGTTTTGCGTATGGATGTTATTTAGTGCCATTGCGGTCAATCTGAATAAAGTTGGATTTAATTTTTCCACCGACCAGCTTTTTATGCTAACAGCCTTACCCTCCCTGTCCGGTGCGATATTGCGCGTCCCCTATTCGTTTATGGTTCCTCTCTTTGGTGGACGCTACTGGACGGTGTTAAGCACGGTGATCCTGATTGTTCCCTGCGTCTGGTTGGGGATCGCGATTCAGGACACTGCCACTCCCTACTGGATCTTTATCGTCATCGCGCTGCTGTGTGGTTTTGCCGGCGCTAACTTCGCCTCCAGCATGGGCAATATCAGCTTCTTCTTCCCGAAAACGAAACAGGGTAGCGCCCTGGGGATTAACGGCGGGCTGGGGAATCTGGGCGTGAGCGTAATGCAGCTGGTCGCGCCGCTGGTGATCTTCCTGCCCATGTTCACCTTTCTTGGCGTAAACGGCGTGCCGCAGGATGACGGCTCAACGATGTGGCTGGCCAATGCCGCGTGGATTTGGGCGCCCCTTCTTTTGCTGGCCACGATTGCGGCGTTTTTCGGCATGAATGACATCGCGAGCTCTAAGGCCACGATTGCCAGCCAGCTACCGGTGTTAAAACGTTTTCACCTGTGGCTCCTGAGCCTCCTCTACCTGGCAACCTTCGGTTCGTTTATCGGTTTTTCAGCAGGCTTCGCCATGCTGTCGAAAACCCAGTTTCCTGACGTCAATATCCTCCATCTGGCTTTCTTTGGTCCACTGATTGGCGCGCTGGCCCGTTCTGCGGGCGGGATGATCTCAGACAAACTCGGCGGCGTACGCGTCACCCTGATTAACTTCGTCTTTATGGCGCTTTTCAGCGCCCTGCTTTTCCTGACGCTTCCCGGTTCCGGGTCGGGCAGTTTTCTCGCCTTCTATCTGGTCTTTATGGGCCTGTTCCTCACCGCCGGACTGGGCAGCGGGTCAACGTTTCAGATGATTGCCATCATTTTCCGCCAAATCACCCTCACCCGCGTGAAGCAACAAGGGGGAAGTGACGAGCAGGCGCAGCATGAAGCAGTCACCGAAACCGCGGCAGCGCTGGGCTTTATCTCCGCCATCGGTGCCGTCGGCGGGTTCTTCATTCCGAAAGCCTTCGGCACGTCGCTGGCCATGACCGGCTCGCCTGTGGGTGCCATGAAAGTTTTCCTCGTGTTTTACATCGTCTGCGTCCTGGTGACCTGGCTGGTTTATGGCCGCAAATCTTCACAACAATAACAATTACACATTCGCCTGAGAGTGGGCAGCCCTCTCCAAAAAGGCTATCGAAGCAGGAGAAATGTCATGAGTAAACTGTTGGATCGCTTTCGCTATTTCAAACAAAAAGGCGACAGCTTCGCCAATGGACACGGGCAGGTGTACAACACCAACCGTGACTGGGAGGACAGCTACCGACAGCGATGGCAGTTCGACAAGATTGTGCGGTCCACCCATGGCGTGAACTGCACGGGCTCCTGTAGCTGGAAAATCTACGTCAAAAACGGCCTGGTTACCTGGGAAACCCAGCAGACCGACTACCCGCGTACCCGCCCCGACCTGCCTAACCACGAGCCGCGCGGCTGCCCGCGCGGTGCAAGTTATTCCTGGTACCTTTACAGCGCCAACCGGCTGAAATACCCGCTGGTGCGCCGCACGCTGATCGAACTGTGGCGTGACGCGCTGGCGCAACACAGCGATCCGGTGCTGGCCTGGGATGCCATTCAGAACGATCCGCAGAAGAGCCGGAGCTACAAGCAGGCTCGCGGACACGGCGGATTTATCCGCTCCAGCTGGAAAGAGCTGAACCAGCTGATTGCTGCCGCCAACGTCTGGACCATTAAACACTACGGCCCCGATCGCGTGGCCGGTTTTTCACCGATTCCGGCGATGTCGATGGTCTCGTATGCCGCCGGGACGCGTTATCTCTCTCTGCTGGGCGGCACCTGTCTCAGCTTTTATGACTGGTATTGCGATTTACCGCCCGCCTCGCCCATGACGTGGGGCGAGCAGACCGACGTGCCGGAATCCGCAGACTGGTACAACTCCAGCTACATCATTGCCTGGGGGTCTAACGTTCCGCAGACGCGTACGCCAGATGCCCACTTCTTTACCGAGGTTCGCTACAAAGGCACCAAAACCGTGGCCATCACCCCGGACTTCTCCGAGGTCGCCAAACTGAGCGATCAGTGGCTGGCACCCAAGCAAGGCACCGACAGCGCGCTGGCGATGGCAATGGGCCACGTGATCCTTAAAGAGTTCCATCTCGACAACCCCAGCGAGTACTTCCTCAACTACTGTCGCCGCTACACCGACATGCCGATGCTGGTGCTGCTGGATGAACAGGCCGATGGCCGCGTGGTGCCGGGGCGGATGCTTCGGGCTTCTGATCTCACGGACGGGCTGGGAGAAGCCAATAATGCTGAGTGGAAAACCGTCGCCTTTGATATCGCCGGCGATCTGGTGGTGCCGAACGGGTCCATTGGTTTCCGCTGGGGCGAAAAAGGCAAATGGAACCTGGCGCCGCTGGCGGCAGATCATGAAACTGAGCTCACCCTCTCGCTGCTGATTACCCACGACAGCGTGGCAGAGGTGGCATTCCCCTATTTTGGCGGCAATGAAAATCCACACTTCCGTAGCGTCAAGCAGGAGCCGGTCCTGACGCGCCGTGTACCGAGTAAAACCCTGACGCTGGCCGATGGCAGCCAGAAACGGGTGGTCAGCGTCTACGATCTGATTCTCGCTAACTACGGCCTCGATCGTGGTCTGGAAGACAGCAACGCGGCGGGCAGCTATGACCAGATCAAAGCTTACACTCCCGCCTGGGGCGAGCAGATCACCGGCGTCCCTGCTTACCTGATAGAGAAAATTGCCCGTGAGTTTGCCGACACGGCGCACAAAACGCACGGCCGGTCGATGATTATCCTCGGTGCCGGGGTGAACCACTGGTACCACATGGACATGAACTACCGCGGGATGATCAACATGCTGGTGTTCTGCGGCTGCGTGGGTCAAAGCGGCGGCGGCTGGTCACACTATGTGGGTCAGGAGAAGTTGCGTCCGCAAACCGGCTGGCTGCCGCTGGCGTTTGCGCTGGACTGGAACCGTCCCCCGCGCCAGATGAACAGTACGTCGTACTTCTACAACCACGCCTGCCAGTGGCGTTATGAGAAGCTGACCGCGCAGGAGTTACTCTCTCCGCTGGCGGACGCGACAAAATTCACCGGTCACCTGATCGATTTTAACGTCCGGGCAGAGCGTATGGGCTGGCTGCCCTCGGCACCGCAGCTAAACCTCAATCCGTTGCACATTAAAGCCCGGGCCGACGCCGCCGGCATGACCCCGCAGGAGTACACCGTGCAGGCATTAAAATCGGGCGATATACGTTTCGCCTGCGAACAGCCTGACAACGGTAAAAACCATCCGCGCAATCTGTTTGTCTGGCGGTCTAACCTGCTCGGCTCTTCGGGGAAAGGTCACGAGTACATGCTCAAATACCTGCTCGGTACCGAAAGCGGCATTCAGGGCGAGGATTTAGGGTCGACGGATGACGTTAAGCCCGAAGAGGTCGAGTGGCAAACTCAGGCCATCGAGGGCAAGCTTGACCTGCTGGTGACGCTCGATTTCCGCATGTCCAGCACCTGCCTGTTCTCCGATATCGTGCTGCCCACCGCGACATGGTATGAAAAAGACGACATGAATACGTCGGATATGCATCCGTTTATTCATCCGCTTTCAGCTGCCGTCGACCCGGCCTGGGAATCCCGCAGCGACTGGGAGATCTACAAAGGTATTGCCAACGTTTTCTCAGAGGTGTGCGTCGGCCATCTTGGCACCGAAACGGACGTGGTACTGCAGCCGCTGCAGCACGACTCCCCGGGAGAACTGTCACAGCCGTTTGATATTCAGGACTGGCGCAAAGGCGAATGCGATCTCATTCCCGGTAAAACGGCGCCGACGATTGCGGTGGTCGAACGGCATTATCCGGAAACCTACGAGCGCTTTACATCACTCGGCCCGCTGATGGACAAACTCGGCAACGGCGGGAAAGGCATTTCATGGAATACCCAGAGCGAGGTCGATTTCCTTGGCAAGCTGAACTACGTCAAGCTCGATGGCCCGGCAAAAGGACGCCCGCGTATTGAAACGGCGATTGACGCCTCTGAAGTGATTCTCGCCCTCGCCCCTGAAACGAATGGCCAGGTGGCAGTGCGAGCCTGGCAAGCGCTGGGCGAACTGACCGGTCGCGATCACACCCATCTGGCGCTGAACAAAGAAGATGAGAAAATCCGCTTCCGCGATATTCAGGCCCAGCCGCGGAAAATTATCTCCAGCCCCACCTGGTCGGGCCTTGAAAGTGAGCATGTCTCCTATAACGCCGGTTATACCAACGTTCACGAGCTTATTCCCTGGCGCACCCTTTCCGGTCGTCAGCAGCTGTATCAGGACCATCCGTGGATGCGCGCGTTCGGGGAGAGTCTGGTGGCCTATCGCCCACCGATTGATACCCGAAGCGTTAGCCATATGCGCGAAATCCCGCCGAACGGCTTTCCTGAGAAGGCGCTGAACTTCCTGACGCCACACCAGAAATGGGGCATTCACTCGACCTACAGTGAAAACCTGCTGATGCAAACGCTGTCACGCGGGGGGCCTATCGTCTGGATCAGCGAAACCGATGCCAGAGAGTTAGGCATTGAGGATAACGACTGGATCGAAGCCTTCAACGCCAACGGGGCCCTGACCGCCCGGGCAGTGGTGAGCCAGCGCGTCCCGCCGGGCATGACCATGATGTACCACGCGCAGGAACGTATCCTGAATATTCCGGGTTCAGAAGTCACCGGTCGTCGCGGCGGGATCCATAACTCGGTGACGCGCGTCTGTCCCAAACCGACACACATGATTGGCGGCTACGCCCAGCTGGCGTACAGCTTCAACTATTACGGCACCGTCGGCTCTAACCGCGACGAGTTCATCATGATCCGCAAAATGAAAAACATTAACTGGCTGGATGGCGAAGGTCGGGATCAGGTACAGGAGGCGAAAAAATGAAAATACGCTCACAGGTTGGAATGGTGCTGAATCTCGACAAATGCATTGGCTGTCACACCTGCTCGGTCACCTGTAAAAACGTCTGGACCGGGCGTGAAGGTATGGAATATGCGTGGTTCAACAACGTTGAAACCAAACCGGGGATTGGCTACCCGAAAAACTGGGAAGATCAGGAGGAGTGGCAAGGCGGCTGGGTACGCGGGATCACCGGCAAGCTGACGCCGCGTCTCGGCGGGCGCGTGGGCGTGCTGTCAAAAATCTTTGCCAACCCGTCCCTGCCCGGCATTGATGATTACTACGAGCCCTTCACGTTTGATTACCAGGATCTGCACCGTGCACCACAAGGCGATCACCTCCCGACGGCCCGCCCGCGCTCGCTGATTAGCGGCAAACGGATGGACAAAATTGTTGGCGGCCCGAACTGGGAAGAACTGCTTGGCGGCGAGTTCGAAAAACGCGCCCGCGACCGCAACTTCGACAAGATCCAGAAGGAGATGTACGGCCAGTTTGAAAACACCTTCATGATGTACCTGCCGCGCCTGTGTGAACACTGCCTGAACCCGAGCTGCGTGGCCACCTGCCCGAGCGGTGCCATCTACAAGCGTGAAGAAGACGGCATTGTGCTGATTGACCAGGACAAATGCCGTGGCTGGCGCATGTGCATCAGCGGTTGCCCGTACAAGAAAATCTACTTCAACTGGAAAAGCGGAAAGTCGGAGAAATGCATCTTCTGCTACCCGCGCATTGAGTCCGGCCAGCCAACCGTCTGTTCGGAGACCTGCGTCGGGCGTATTCGCTATCTGGGCGTGCTGCTGTATGACGCGGATCGCATTGAAGAAGCGGCCAGCACCGAACATGAAACCGACCTCTATGAACGCCAGTGTGACGTATTCCTTGATCCGCATGACCCGGCGGTCATTGAAGAAGCCTTCAAGCAAGGTATTCCACAGAACGTGATTGACGCCGCCCAGCGTTCCCCGGTTTACAAGATGGCGATGGACTGGAAGCTTGCGCTGCCGCTGCATCCGGAATACCGCACCCTGCCGATGGTCTGGTACGTTCCACCGCTGTCACCGATCCAGTCTTACGCAGACGCGGGCGGCCTGCCGCTCAACGACGGCGTGTTACCGGCGGTCGAAAGTCTGCGCATACCGGTGCAGTATCTGGCCAACATGCTCAGCGCGGGCGATCCTGCTCCGGTGCTGCGCGCCCTGAAACGCATGATGGCCATGCGTCATTACAAACGCTCTCAGACCGTTGAAGGCGTGACCGATACCCGCGCCATCGAAGAAGTGGGCCTTAGCGTTGAGCAGGTCGAAGAGATGTACCGCTATCTGGCGATTGCCAACTACGAAGATCGTTTCGTGATCCCCACCAGCCACCGCGAAATGGCGCGCGACGCCTTCCCGGAACGCAACGGCTGCGGCTTCTCCTTTGGTGACGGGTGCCACGGTTCCGACACCAAATTCAACCTCTTTAACAGCAGCCGCATTGATGCCATCAACATCACCGAAGTGCGCGACCACGGGGAGGGAGAGTGATGCAGATCCTCAAAATCATCGCCCTGCTGATTGAGTATCCCGATGAAACATTATGGGAAAATCGCGAGGAAGCACTTTCCCTGATAGAACAGGATCTCCCTGCGTTACTGCCCTTTGCCCGTCAGCATCTGGATGCCGCGCTACTGGATAAGCAGGCCGAATGGTGCGAGGTGTTTGAGCGGGGTCGTGCGACCTCGCTGCTGCTGTTTGAGCACGTTCATGCTGAATCCCGCGATCGCGGTCAGGCGATGGTCGACCTGATGAGCCAGTACGAAAAAGCCGGCCTGCAGCTGGACTGTCGCGAGCTGCCGGACTATCTGCCGCTCTACCTGGAGTATCTCAGCCTCGTCACCGACGACGAGGCCCGCGAAGGGCTACACAACGTTGCGCCGATCCTGGCGCTGATTGGCGGTCGCCTGAAGCAGCGCGGCGTAGCGCATTATCAGCTGTTCGATGCGCTCCTGACGCTCGCAGGCACGCGTCTGACCAGCGACAGCGTGGCGAAACAGGTTTCCACCGAGAAACGGGATGATACCCGCCAGGCGCTGGACGCCGTCTGGGAAGAGGAACAGGTCAAGTTTATCGAGGACAACGCCACATCGTGTGATACCTCACCGATGCAGCAATATCAACGACGCTTTAGCCAGGACGTTGCCCCGCAGTATGTCGACGTCAGTGCGGGAGGCCCAAAATGATCCAGTTTCTGAACGTCTTTTTCTACGATATTTACCCCTATCTGTGCGGCACGGTTTTTCTGGTGGGAAGCTGGCTGCGTTACGACTACGGGCAGTATACGTGGCGCGCCTCCTCCAGCCAGATGCTGGATAAGCGCGGCATGGTGCTGTGGTCAAATCTGTTCCATATCGGGATCCTGGGGATCTTCTTCGGACATCTATTCGGGATGCTGACGCCGCACTGGGTTTATTCGTGGTTTCTGCCGATGTCGCAGAAACAGCTGATGGCGATGATTCTGGGCGGCGTTTGCGGCGTGCTCACGTTGGTAGGCGGTGCGGGATTATTGATTCGCCGGCTGACGAACCCGCGTATCCGGGCGACCTCCTCCACGGCTGATATCCTGATCCTCTGCATTTTACTGGTGCAGTGTATTCTTGGGCTCACCACCATACCGTTCTCCGCGAAATATCCCGACGGCAGCGAGATGCTCAAGCTGGTGGACTGGGCGCAGTCGGTAGTGACCTTCCGCGGTGGCTCGTCCGAACATCTGGCGGGCGTGGCGTTTATCTTCCGTGTTCATCTGGTGCTGGGCATGACCATTTTCCTGATCTTCCCCTTCACCCGACTGGTGCACGTCTGGAGCGCGCCGGTGGAGTATTTAACACGCAGGTATCAGGTGGTGAGATCGCGCCGCTGAGTGTTGCCGGGTGGCGCTACGCCTGAGCGCAGCGCCACCGGTCTATTTCCCGGCCTGAGGATGTGTATCAAACCCGGCCATCACCGCCGTCAGCGCGTCCAGCGAAAACCCGTGTTTGGGATCGTCAACGCCCAGTCCAAACCGTGACTGCATCACCTGATACAGCGCGTTCGCGTCGGGAAGATGGACCTGCTCTTCCGCATGCCCCTTCTGCCAGTGGGTAAAGTTAAAGTTGGTCAGGGTCAGCTTTCCGCCGTCAGGCAGATGGCGACACATCAACAGATGGTGGCGAAAATGGGATTGCGGCCAGTGCGCCGACCAGAAGTTGCCCATCACGTAATCGCTGAAATACTGTGTTGTCAGATCAAAATGGTACATCGACTGCCAGTGATCGTGGTGGCTGAACTGCAGGATCCAGTCGTTGCCCTCGCTCAGCAAACGGTACAGCCCGTGGGGTGTCTCCTGCTCATCGTTGGCGAGCAAACGAATCGGCGCCGTCAGGGTCTGTCCGCCAAAACCGACGTCGGCAATCCAGCGCTCGCCGTTGAGTTCAACCAGCAGCAGACGATGCGTACGCGGCGGCATCTGTGGCGGACTGGCTAAGACCACGCGGCCCAGCACGCTGCGAACCGTAAAGCCCACTTCACGCAAAACGCGTTCGAACAGGCCGTTCTGCTCAAAGCAATAGCCTCCACGACGCGCCGTCACCAGTTTGTCGACCAGGCACTGATCTTCCAGATGGATTTCGCGCGGCATCACGACGTCAATATTCTCGAAGGGGATCGCGCAGTTGTGGTGTAGATGCAGCGCCCGCAGGGTGTCGATGTCAACCTGAACAGGCTGTTGCCAGCCCGTACGGGCAAAATAAGCACTCAGAAATGGGGACATGATTCGCTTCCATGATGTGATGTTCCCTGTTTATAAACTATTTTCCGGCCTCCATATGCGCAAAAGTGCTTTTTGCGGGTGCATCTTGATTTCGGCTACCCATCAGACGTTTAATGCCAGCATACCTGCTGAGAGGAATGTTCATGAGCGCGTTTCGTCCCGTTGAATTAAAGCATGCCAGCCGTCTGCTGAACCATGGCCCTACGGTACTGATTACCAGCCGCGATGAGTCTATCGACCGTCGTAACGTCATGGCTGCGGCCTGGTCGATGCCGGTGGAGTTTGAGCCACCACGTATCGCAATTGTGGTGGACAAAAGCACCTGGTCGCGCGAACTGATTGAGCGCAGCGGAAAGTTCGGTATTGTCATCCCCGGCGTGGCAGCGGCTAACTGGGCTTACGCCGTCGGCAGCGTGAGCGGGCGCGACGAAGACAAGTTCAACTGCTACGGGATCCCGGTTGTGCAAGGTCCGGTACTCGGCCTGCCGGTGATTGAAGAGAAATGCCTGGCGTGGATGGAGTGTCGTTTACTCCCGGTTACCGCAGCCGCAGAAAAATACGATACGCTGTTTGGTGAGGTTGTTTCGGCAGCCGCAGATGAACGCGCGTTTGTCGCCGGACGCTGGCAGTTTGACGGCGATAAGCTGAACACCCTGCATCATCTGGGGGCCGGGACGTTTGTGACCAGCGGGAAAATGGTAAAGGCGCTGGAAAAATAGCCTATAAAAAAAGCCCTCTCCGCGAGGGAAAGGGCTTTTAAATTACTTCGCGCGCCGTGCAATAATTTCATCCGCAACATTACGCGGTGCTTCCGCGAAATGATGGAATTCCATCGTGTAGGTCGCGCGGCCTTGCGACATCGAACGCAGCGTCGTGGCATAGCCAAACATCTCCGCCAGCGGCACATCCGCGCGAATAATCTGACTACCGTACTGCTCTTCCATTCCCTGCACCATGCCGCGGCGGGAAGAGAGATCGCCCATGATGTTGCCGGCGTACTCTTCCGGTGTTTCCACCTCGACATGCATGACCGGTTCAAGAATCACCGGGTCCGCTTTGCGAGCGCCCTCTTTAAAGCCGAGGATCGCCGCCATGCGGAACGCCATTTCCGAGGAGTCGACCTCGTGATAGGAGCCAAACGTCAGGGTCGCTTTCACATCGACAACTGGATACCCCGCCAGGACACCGCTGTTCATGGCTTCGCGCAGGCCTTTCTCCACAGACGGAATATACTCGCGCGGGACAACGCCGCCCTTGGTGGCATCTTCAAACACAAAACCACTGCCGGGTTCTAACGGCGCCAGACTGAGCACCACATGGCCGTACTGCCCTTTACCGCCGGACTGTCGGACAAATTTCCCTTCGATATCCTTCACCGCTTTACGCAGGGTTTCACGGTACGTGACCTGTGGGCGACCAATGTTCGCCTCAACGCCGAACTCACGCCGCATGCGGTCAACGATAATCTCAAGATGTAACTCACCCATCCCGGAGATAATTGTCTGGCCGGACTCTTCATCGGTGTGCAGACGAAACGAAGGGTCTTCCGCTGCCAGGCGCTGCAATGCAATGCCCATTTTCTCCTGATCGCCTTTGGTTTTCGGCTCGATCGCAAGCGAGATAACCGGGTCCGGAAACTCCATCCGTTCCAGCGTAATGACGGCATTCGGGTCGGTGAGCGTGTCACCGGTTGTCACATCTTTCAACCCAACGCAGGCCGCGATATCGCCCGCGCGCAGCTCATCCACTTCGTGGCGATCGTTAGCATGCATCAGCACGATGCGCCCAATGCGCTCTTTCTTCCCTTTCACCGGGTTGAACACCGCGTCGCCTTTGCGCAGCACGCCAGAGTAAACGCGGATAAAGGTCAGCTGTCCGACGTACGGGTCGCTCATCAGTTTAAAGGCCAGCGCAGAGAACGGCTCGTTGTCGTCTGGATGACGCTCGGCATGCTGCCCATTCTCATCCACACCATCAATGGCGGGCACGTCCAGAGGCGACGGCATCAGTTCAATGACCGCATCGAGCATGCGTTGCACGCCTTTATTTTTAAACGCGCTGCCGCACAGCATCGGCTGGATTTCACCGGAGATGGTCCGCATACGCAGCCCCCTGATGATTTCCGCTTCCTCTAAATCACCCGTTTCCAGGTATTTATCCATCAGCTCATCGCTGGCTTCCGCCGCCGCAGAGACCATTTTTTCCCGCCATTCCTGCGCAGTACTCACTATGTCATCCGGCACAGGAGCATAGGTAAACACCATGCCCTGGGTAGCATCGTCCCACAAAATGGTACGCATTTTGATGAGATCCACCACGCCGGTGAAGTGTTCTTCTGCCCCCACCGGAATAACAATCGGGACCGGATTCGCTTTCAGACGCTCCTGCATCATTCGCACGACGCGGAAGAAGTCCGCACCCGGGCGGTCCATTTTATTGACGAAGGCCAGCCGCGGGACATGATATTTGTTCGCCTGACGCCAGACGGTTTCCGACTGCGGCTGCACGCCACCGACGGAGTCATACACCATGACAGCGCCGTCGAGTACACGCATGGAACGTTCCACTTCAATGGTGAAATCCACGTGGCCTGGGGTGTCGATAATGTTGATCCGGTGCGGTTCAAAGCCCCGGTCCATACCTGGCCAGAAGCAGCTGACTGCCGCAGAGGTAATGGTTATCCCGCGCTCTTGCTCCTGTGCCATCCAGTCGGTAGTTGCCGCGCCATCGTGTACTTCACCCAGTTTGTGGCTCATACCGGTATAAAACAGGATGCGCTCGGTGGTGGTCGTTTTACCGGCATCGATATGCGCGGAGATACCGATGTTGCGATAACGTTCGAGAGGGATGGGTCGGGGCATAATATTTCCTTAGTCATTAAGACTGCGTTGTGACGACCGGGATGGTCGCGTGTTCGTTCGTTTGCTATAATAGTCCTATTGTACGAGTATTATCGAACTATTTTTTTACGGTTGACCTATTGTTGATATAGCTCAATCTGACACCAGACGCAGGAAAACGATGATCCCGAACCACCCTGAAACTGAACAAATACTGCTGGAAAATGTGCTTTTTGCCCTCGGTAACCCGCTCCGGCTGTCGATTATCCGCAGGCTGGCCGATGGCAGCGAACTGAGCTGTAACGCGCTGCGCCCGGACGAGGTGGTGAAATCGACGATGACCCATCACTGGCGCGTCTTGCGCGACAGCGGCGTGATTTGGCAGCGCCCGCAGGGGCGAGAAAATATGATTTCACTGCGCAGGGACGATCTTGATGCCCGCTTTCCGGGGCTGATGGCAATATTACTGCAGACGAAGTAACGCGTGTGTCGTGTCGGGCGACTCCGCGCCGCCCGACCCTCTCTCACATTGAATAGCCGGGTTTCTTAATTAAGTGATCCAGGTTGGGTTCAATTTCGGTATCCCAGACCTGCGCTTTCCAGTCGGCTTCCTGCACTTCATTCAGGGCGACCGAAATAGAGCGATCTTTACTGTTCAGATGACGGGTAATCACCTCAGCAATATCCGCCGCCAGCGCGGTTTTTTGGTCGTCGTTCAAATCACGGGGAAAACATTTGATATCTACGTGTGGCATATGCAGGCTTCCAGTTATGAATGTGAGTTCCACGTTATCAGATTATCTCGTTTGCCTTTAACACCTTGTGCAGTTCCGGCAGCTGGCACACGGTATCCGCAATCGCCGTTATCTTTGGCGTATTCGCCGCAAACCATGCATGGCGAGGCCCCCAGGTGCGTGCAACCGTGATGTAGACGTCAAGCAGCGTCAGCCGTTCCCCGAGTGCAAAAGGGGTGGCACTGAGCTGGCTGTCAAACCACAGATAGAGTGATTTTCGGTATTCAATACAGCTGTTTTTCAACTGCTCCGGCGCATCCGGCACCCAGCGTTCGGGGTAGTCAGCGTAGGTAAAGGTGGGATAAACGTTCGCAACAAACCAGATGAGCAACCGCTGAAACTGCTGCCGCTCAGCCTGCCCGACGGCAGGTACAAGATCGGGACATCTGTCCAGCACCATCAGGGCAATCGCCGCCGTTTCGGTCATGATCGCCCCGTTTTCCAGTTCCAGCGTGGGTACCTGACACAGCGGATTGCGTGCTTTCAGCAACTCACGTTGCGGGCCGGGCTGGTCGAACCCGTCCACGTTGATAAATTGATAAGGGATGTCTGCCAGCGTCAGCATCACTTCACTGATTGCCGATCCCCAGCCGGGTACGCCATAGAGTTTAATCATGTTGCCCCCTCCGGGATGAAAACCCTAAGTGTAGACATGACTAATAGGTTATCCCAGGCGGGTTCACGTCGGATTGTGTCACCGCTTCGCCCTCTTCTCCCCAGCGTGCCAGCACCCGCTGGTACTCTCCACGCGTAATAGCGCCCTCCAGCGCAGCCTGCAAAGCATAAACCAGCCCATTGCCTTTTTTGGTCGTCGTGGCGACATAGGCTCTCTTCGGCCCGAGACCCACTACGCGCGTTTTGCCGGTCAACGCCGCTTTATAGGCTGATACGGATTGAGGCCCGAAGAACACATCCGCCCTGCCGGACTGAATATAGAGGTTGCCGGAAGCATCATCGGTCAGATAGACCGGCAGCGCAGGCTCACGACCGGCTTTTTTGTTCTCTTCATTCCAGCCCAGCAGAATGCGCTCCTGATTGGTCCCGGAACCGACTATCACCTTTTTGCCTGCCAGATCTTTTGCGCTGTTAATCGCCTGGACCGCGCTGGTGGATTTCACGGAAAACGCCAGTGAGTCGACGCGATAGGTCGCAAAATCAAATTTCTCTTTTCGCTGTTCGGTCACCGCAATATTCACCAGCGCCACGTCATAGCGTCCGGAGCTGATCCCCAGCGGCCAGTCTTCCCAGGCCGTGGGAACCAGCTTCAGCTTTAACCCCAGACTGCCCGCCAGCAAGCGGGCAATATCCGGATCGCTGCCAATCCGCGTCCGGTTATCGCTGGCAAGCAGCGCCAGCGGTGGAGAGTTGAGCGCTGAGATCGCTACCGTGAGCGTGCCCGGCTCAACAAATTTATAGTTCGCGGGGATCTTCGCGACGGCCTGCCGATCTACCGTCACCGGCAGCGGCTGCTCGTTGGCGTGTAAATCGATACCCGCATGGCTCGCGGTCGTAAAAGCCAGACCGGCCAGAAAAGCATATTTCATCTGCACTCCTTACAGCACTTTTGACAGGAACTGGCGCGTTCGCGGGTGCGACGGACGGGTTAATACGTCGTCACTGCTGCCCTGCTCCACAATTTTGCCGTCGACCATAAAGACCACCTGATCCGCCACTTCCCGGGCAAAGCCGATCTCGTGGGTGACGACCACCAGCGTGGTACCCGAGCGGGCGAGCTTTTTAATCACGTCCAGCACTTCGCCAACCAGTTCCGGGTCGAGCGCTGAAGTGGGCTCATCAAACAGCATTACCCGGGGACGTAACGCCAGCGCGCGGGCAATGGCAATACGCTGCTGTTGGCCCCCGGAGAGATGGCGCGACCAGGCGTCGGCTTTATCGCGCAGCCCGACCACATCCAGCAGGCTGTATGCCCTTTCAACGGCTTCTTTCTTACTCAGTTTTTTATGGGCGATGGGCGCTTCAATCAGGTTTTCCAGCACCGTGAGATGCGGAAAAAGATTAAAGTTCTGGAAGACATAGCCCACATTGACGCGCTGTTTGAGGATCTCTTTCTCTTTCAGCTCGTAGAGTTTGTCACCCTGACGGCGGTAACCGATGTAATCACCGTCAATCTGGATAAACCCTTCGTCGACGCGTTCCAGATGGTTAATGGTGCGCAGAAGCGTCGATTTACCCGATCCGGAAGGCCCGAGGATCACCGTTACCGATCCGGGCGGGATCTCCAGCGAGACGTTATCAAGCGCTTTATGGCGGCCAAAAAACTTACTGACGCCGGTAATCGAAATATGCCCTTCAGGAGAGGTTTGCATGGACGGGCTCCTGTACTGATGCGGTGGATACAGAACGGACGCGACTGGCTACTCGGTTTTGATTAACGGCTGAACGGCGTTCGCTGCGGGCAAGCCCGCGCTCCACAACATGCTGAATGGCAGACAACACGGTGGTAATCACCAGATACCAGACCGCACCGACCATCAGCAGCGGGATAACCTCCTGCGTGCGGTTATAGATCATCTGAATGGTATAGAAGAGTTCCGGCATCGCCAGGACATACACCATGGCCGTACCTTTCGCGAGACTGATAATTTCATTAAATCCGGACGGCAGAATCGTGCGTAGCGCCTGCGGCAAAATGATACGCACCGTGCGACGCCAGGCTGGCAGACCGAGCGCCGCCGCCGCTTCATACTGACCATGATCCACCCCCAGAAAACCGCCGCGAATGATCTCGGCGGTATACGCGCTCTGAACCAGCGTCAGTCCCACCACGGCGGTGGAAAACTGTCCCAGCACGTTGATGGTTTCGAAGCGACCCCAGGTAATGCCGGTGAAGGGTACGCCGAGCGAGAGCGTGTCGTAGAGATAGGAAAAGTTATAGAGAATGATCAGAACCACAATCAGCGGCAACGAACGAAACAGCCAGATATACCCCCAGGCCAGGCTGCTCAGCAGCCAGGATGAAGAGAGCCTCGCCAGCGCCAGCAGGCCGCCGATGACCACGCTGAGTGCAGTGCCGATCAGGGTCAGCAGCAATGTTTGCCCTACGCCTTCGAGGATAACCGGATCAAAGAACCAGCGGGCAAAGACAGACCACTCCCAGCGCGGGTTAAAGGCCACGGACTGAATGACCACCGCAAGCACAAACAGCGCCACCACGGCACCGACAGTCCGCAGCGGATAACGCGCCGGGACCACCTTAATGGTTTCAACGTTGCTCATCGTCATTCCTCATGCTGTTTTACTGAACGCTTCACTGATCAGCGTTTTGGTGAAACGCAGCCGGCCATCAAACGGCGGCTGGCTGTACTCTTCCGGATCGCGGTTCAGATCGAACTGCGGCTGATAGCCCTGGCTGATATAGAGCCTGACCGCTTCCGGCTGACGAAAACCGGTGGTGAGGTAGATCTGGCTGTAACCGGCCTGTACCGCCCGGCGCTCCAGCTCCTGGACGACGCGGGCCGCCAGCCCCTGTTGACGCAGCGCCTTGTGCGTCCAGATTCGTTTGATTTCAGCGGTGCGTTCATCAAACGGTTTATACGCGCCGGTGGCGATGATGTCGCCGTCACGCTCAAGGACAATAAACAGCCCCTGCGGGGCCAGGTACCACTCCGTGAGCTCCACTTCCGCGTCTTTAGAGAAGTAGTCGCCATAGCGGGCGGCATATTCACCGAATAATCCGTCGATGATGGGCTGAAGATCGGCGTCTTCCGGTGACACGTCCCGAAATTGCTCGCGCATAGCGCCTCCTTAGTCACCCAGTCCTGCCGGGTTCACTTCTGATTGAGGGATACGTTCTACCCCTTCCCCCCAGCGGTTCAGCACTTTGTCGTAATCGCCGTTTTTGATGACCCCGTTAAGTGCAGTCTGTACCGGCTCGACCAGGCCGCTGCCTTTTTTCAGCGTCACCGCAATGTGCGCCGCCTTCGGCCAGCCGCCGTCGACAATCCCAACCCGTTTCGTTTTCCCGGTCAGCGCCGCTTTCCATGCGCCAGTCACGTTCGGGCCAAAGAACGCATCTGCGCGGCCTGACTGGAGAGACAGGGTTTGTGATGCATCGTCTTTGGTGTAGATCGGGGTAAACGGCTTCAGGCCTTTCTTCACGTTCTGCGCATTCCACGCCAGCAGGATAGCCTCCTGGTTGGTTCCGGAACCTACGATGATGCGCAGCCCGGCGATGTCCTCCGCCTTCTGCAGCGAGGTAATCGGACTGGTCGATTTCACATAGAAGCCGAGGGAATCTTTACGATAAGTGGCAAAATCAAACTTCTCTTTGCGCTCTCTGGTCACGGTGATGTTGCTGATCGCCGCATCGTATTTCCCGGAGGCGACGCCGAGAGGCCAGTCCTCCCAGGAGGTTGGCACCACGTTCAGCTCCAGCCCAAGGCTGTCGGCCACCAGACGGGCAACGTCCACCTCGCTTCCGAGCAGCGTTTTATTGTCGTCGGAAAAAACGGTCAGCGGCGGTGAGTTAAGCGCGGCAACCGCCACGGTGAATTTGCCCGGCACGGCGAAGCGATAATCTTTCGGCAGTTGCGCGATGGCGTCGCTGTTTTTGGCGGTGTTGACGGGCGTTTTGTTGGCTTCCAGGCTCACGCCAGTGCCATTAATGTTCACATTCTCTGCCCAGACGGCAGGGGAAAAGGCCAGCGCAAGCGCCAGAATAAGCGATGATTTCTGCATAGCGAGGTTCTCTATTATTGTTGTGTGAACTGGTTTTGCGGTTCGTCTAAACCCAGACTGTCGCGCAGCGTAGTGCCGGGATAGTCGGTGCGGAATAACCCGCGGGCCTGTAACACCGGGACAACCTGGTCAACAAAACGCGGGAACGTGTCCGGCGTTCCACCCTGAATAATGAAGCCGTCCGCGGCGAATGCCTCAAACCAGCCCTGCAGACCGTCTGCCACCTCCTCCGGCGTACCGGAAAAGCGCGGGCGCGGGGATGCCGCTTCGAGTGCAACCTGACGCAGGGTTAAGTTGCGTTCGCGAGCATTACGCTTAATTTCATCGGTCGTGCTGCGAAAACTGTTTTTACCCAGTTCACCGATGTCCGGGAACGGCTCGTCGAGCGGGTACTGGCTGAAATCGTGATGTTCGAAATAACGGCCGAGGTAATTCAGGGCATCGTTAATCGACACCAGAGCCGCGGTTGTCTGATACTGGTTCTCCACGTCCTCCGCGTCTTTGCCAACAATCACGCTGACGCCCTGAAAAATATGTAAGTCCGATGCCCTGCGGCCATTGGATTCAAGCTGGTGTTTTACGTCGCGATAAAACGCTTTGGCTTCCTCTAACGTTTCATGATGGGTAAAAATGGCGTCAGCATGTTTCGCAGCCAGTTTTTTTCCGTCGTCCGATGCACCTGCCTGAAAGACAATCGGGCGTCCCTGCGGCGTGCGGCCAATATTGAGCGGACCGGCCACCTGGAAGAAATCGCCGTGGTGATCAAGCGTATGCAGTTTTGCCGGGTCAAAGAACTGGCCGCTCTCTTTGTTGCGCACAAAGGCATCCCCCTCCCAGGAATCCCAGAGTCCTTTCACCACGTCGAGGTATTCATCCGCTATCCGGTAGCGCAGCGCATGTTCAGGGTGTTTCTCGCGCGAGAAGTTTTTCGCCGACCCCTCGAGCGGTGAGGTCACCACGTTCCAGCCTGCGCGTCCGTTGCTCAAATGATCCAGGCTGGCAAACTGGCGCGCCACGGTAAACGGTTCGCTGTAGGAGGTCGATAAGGTACCGACCAGACCGAGGCGCGAGGTCAGACTTGCCAGTGCGGACAAGACCGTTAACGGCTCAAACCGGTTTAGGAAATGCGGAATGGATTTCTCGTTAATATAGAGGCCGTCGGCGACGAATAAAAAATCAAGCTTCCCCTCTTCGGCTTTTAACGCCGTGGCTTTTACAAAATCAAAATTAATGCTGGCATCGGCGACCGCCGCCGGATGACGCCAGGCAGACATGTTCCCGGAAGCACCATGCAAAATGGTTCCCAGCCGCAATTGTCGGGTTGCAGACATATTCACCTCTTCAGAATTAAACGTGTTGCAGGGCTTTTTCCGCAAGCTGTGCAAAATAGCGGGCAGCGGGCTCAATTAATGCTTCATCCGGGTTGAAGGCCGGGTGATGTAAACCGAACGGACTGGCGCTGCCGATGCTGACAAACGCCCCGGGGATCTGCTGCAGATACACCGCGAAATCTTCCCCGCCCATATGCAGCTCGGCGTGCTGCGTTTCATACCCAGATTCTCTGGCGACGGCGGTGGCAAATTCGGCCCAGTGCGCGTCATTGACCAGCGCGGTAGGCCCGGCGTACCAGGTAATGTCGATCTGCGCGCTAAACGCGCTGGCAAACCCGGCGGCAATTTCGCCGACGCGTGCTTTCACATTCTGCTGCACTTCCACGCGGTGGGTGCGAAGCGTGCCTTCCAGCTCAACGCTTTCCGGCAGGACGTTCCAGGTATTGCCCCCGGTAATGCGCGTGACGCTCAGCACCACGGAATCAAGCGTGTTGACGTTGCGGCTGGCAACGCTCTGCAACGCCGTTACCAGTTGGCTCGCCAGCACGATGGCGTCGTTACCTTCATGCGGACGTGCAGCATGCGCGCCTTTACCGGTAATTCGGATAACAAACCGGTCGACGTTGGCGTAGAACGGCCCACCGCGGGTGGCAAATTCCCCGACCGGAAGCCCCGGCTCGTTATGCATCCCGAAAATGGCACTGACATCACGTAAGGCACCGGCCCGCACCATACTTTTCGCGCCGCCAAAGTTCTCTTCAGCCGGCTGAAAAAGGATCCGCACGCGCCCGTTTAAAGACGCTTCACGCTCTTTAAGCTTTAACGCCGCCCCGAGGATCACACTGGTATGAATATCGTGTCCGCAGGCATGCATCACACCCGCACGCTGTGAACTAAACGGCACGCCGCTGCGCTCTTCAATGGGCAAGGCGTCAATATCGGCCCGCAGCGCAATCAGCTTTTTTCCCGTGCCGATTTCGGCCACCACGCCGGTCTGAAGTGCATAAGGCAGCGGCGTAATACCAGCCGTCGTCAGCCACTGACGCAGGCGAGCGGTCGTTTCGATCTCCTGGCCGGACAGCTCCGGGTTCTGGTGCAGCTCCCGGCGCCAGGCAATCAGTTGTTCGTCAAAACGCATACGGCGACCTCCTTGTTAAGCTTCGCCTGCGCCAGCAGACGCAGGGACTGTAGTCGCGTTACGCCATCCGCAACGGGCGTATCAATAATGAATTCATCAATACCCCATTTTTCGTGCAGGGCGTTCAACTGTTCCAGCACCGATTCAGCTGTTCCCGCCAGCAGCGACTGTGCCCGACGGGCAATGCGCACCGGCTCGCTGCCCGCCTGTCGGGCAAAGGCATAGGCCTGCTCTTCGCTGGCCACGGTGACGCGCTGCCCATTTGCCAGTTCGACGCCCCAGACTTCAACCTGTTGTGCCAGTGCCTCCGCCTCAGCCTGCGACTGGGCGACGATGACCTGCACCGCCACAATCGCATCCCGGGCGCTGTGGTTACGCCAGGTGGTGATGACTTCACGCAGCAGCGCCGGATCCCCATTCAGGTGAGCAGCAAAGACAAAATGCCAGTCAAGTTTCGCGGCCAGCAGCGCGCTTTCGGTACTGGCCCCCAGCAGGAACCCCTGCGCCGGAACCGGCGGCAGCGGCGTCGCGCGAACGGCCTCGTCCACCGACTGATTTTCCGGCTGGATCCAGTGATGAAGCTGTGTCAGCTGTTCGGCAAAACTGCCTTTTTGCTGTTGATCGAGGCCCTGCTGCAGCGCCCGGGTGGAGAGCGGCAGGCCGCCTGGGGCTTTCCCGACGCCCAGATCCACGCGCCCGGGAGCAAGCGCGGCCAGGAGGTTGAAATTTTCTGCGACTTTGTAAGGGCTGTAGTGCTGGAGCATGACGCCACCAGAGCCCACGCGGATACGCCGTGTTTGCCCGAGGATCCAGGCAATTAACAGTTCGGGTGAAGGGCTGGCCAGCTGGGGCGTGTTGTGATGTTCGGCAATCCAGAAGCGGTGATAGCCCAGATTTTCTGCCTGCTGTGCCAGCGCCAGGGTTCGCGCCAGTGCATCGGCAGCCGTTTCGTTTTCAGCGATGGGGCTTTTATCCAGAATACTGATTCGCCAGGACATGTTGCGTTCTCGTTTGACTTAACATGTCGTCATTATTAAAGGCGTATTTCACCTCTGAGAAACAATTAATTTACATTTGGTTTGCCGGAAATCAGATATATAAATCCATGCTACGCGTGTGACTTAAGCGATGAAATGAGGTTTTCCACCTCACTGCGGCGGGTAATGCGGACAAAATGAATATGGGCGTATTGCGGGTCTACCATATCGCGTGCATAACGTGCGCGGTTGCTGCGCCAGGTTTTGATTGTCCAGATAATAATGGACTCACGGCTCAAGAATGAGCGACGAAAACTCTCACAGTTTCCCGTACCGGGCCACAGTTCCTGTTTGTGCCAGGCGCGCCTGAACGCGCGGGTGACAGCCTGATACAAAGTTCGGGCGAACCCATAATCCACCCACACCACCCGATCCACGTCTCGCCATTTCACAGGGCGCGTACGGTTATAGTTGCCATCAAGCACCCACTCCGCTGACGCCTTTAGCGTCGTCTCCAGTTTTTCCAGCAAGATAGCGTCCGGGGTGCCCTGCCAGTCCGGACACCAGTAAAGTCGGTCCATTTCAATGTAAGGAATATCCAGTTCTGCGGCGATACGCTTCGCCAGGGTGCTTTTTCCACTCCCGCTGGTGCCAATCACATTCACTTTCACCCTGTTGCCCCCTGTTGAAGAAAAACCCTTAAAGCATAGCGTTTTCATCTTGTTAACGAAACGCTATTTCGGCGGGTCAGTTTACGTCGAAGAGTGATCTCCCGCTTTTAATTTGCCTTATGGCGCTTATTTGCAGGGTGCTACAAAAACGCACCGATAAATATTTTCATTTTTATTACATCGGACGTATTTTAAAAATAAAAAATACTAAATACAGGGTATTCCTGAACGCATAACTTTCGTAGAGAATATGCCGACAGTAAAAATAAAAACAAACCTTTCAAACTTGCCTGAATGTTTAACGGGCTCTTTTTTTATTGATATATGACCATGGGGTTACTGATGCGGAATAACACTCCCGTTACACAAAACGAGTATTTACTTAACGAAGGTTCGACGCTCATGTCGACCACCAATACGCACAGCCATATTACCTATGCGAACTCTGCCTTTATTGACGCCAGCGGCTATAAAGAAGAGAGTCTTCTCGGTGAGCCGCATAATCTTATTCGCCATCCCGACATGCCTGCAGAGGCGTTTGGCGACATGTGGTTTACCCTGCAACAGGGTGAGACCTGGACGGGGCTGGTCAAGAACCGCCGCCAGAACGGCGATCACTACTGGGTGCGCGCAAACGTCACCCCGGTTTATCAGAATGAAACGTTAACCGGCTATATTTCTGTGCGGAATATTCCTTCGCGTGAAGAGATTGCTGTCAGTGAAAAACGGTATGAGAAAGTGCGCAATAATGAATTAAAACATCACCGCTTTTATAAGGGCCTGTTTGTTCGCCACGGTCTGTTCTCTTTTACGTCGCTGTTTAAACGCCTTAGCACCAGTAAAAGGATCCATCTTGGTATTGCGATAACCGCCCTGCTCGCTTGTCTGCAGCTGTTTATATTTGCCGATCGTATTGTTGAGACTGTAGGTCTGGCTCTGCTATTTATTGCCCTGGCCGTTTATCTTCATGCGCAAATTGCAAAGCCGGTAAAATCCATTGTCCAGCAAATGCAGCGGGTGGTTTCAGGACGTAAAGCGGACTATTACCATTTTGACCGCGTCGATGAAATCGGCCTGATGATGCGCATGGTGAATCAGTCGGGTCTGAACCTCCATTCGCTGGTGGACGATGTCGGTGCGCAAATCAGCGGTATAAGTACAATCAGCCAGCAGGTGGCGAAAGAAGGTATGGCGTTACAGACACGTACCGAAGAAACCGCAGACTTTCTGCAGCAAACGGCCTCAGCCGTGGAAGAAATTGCCAGCGCGGTTCAGCAGACGGCTGAAACGGCGAAAGACGCGATCCTGATGGCGGATCGCACCCGCACCAGCGCTCACCGAGGTGAAGCAATGATGAAAGAGACTATCGGCATGATGCAGTCCGTGTCGCAGGATAATAGCCAGATCGTCGATATCATCAGCGTCATCGATCGTATCGCCTTCCAGACCAATATTCTGGCGCTGAACGCGGCCGTTGAAGCGGCGCGTGCGGGTGATGCCGGGCGCGGTTTTGCGGTCGTGGCGGCCGAAGTCCGCAACCTTGCCCAGCACTCTGCCATCGCGGCCAAAGAGATCAAAACGCTTATAGAGAAAAACGTTTCCAGCGTGAACGCCGGCGTGGAGAAGGTCGAGCAAACTGAATCGCAGCTCACGGTGATGATTGGCAATGTCATGGAGATGTCTTCTCTGATTAAGGAGATAGGCCACGCCACGCAGGAGCAAACGCAGGCGCTGACCCTGATTAACGCGTCCATCTCCCGCATCGGTACAATGACCCAAAATAATACCGGTATGGTGGATAACGTGACGGACGCCGCACACCATCTGACGCAGCGTACGACCCGCCTGCAACAGGCGATTGCCGTTTTTGGCGGTTGAGCAAAGGCGCCGTTATGCGCTGGTTGCTTTGCGCAATCATTAAGCGAAACTGATGATTAAAGCACCACTTCATTAATGGATTTGTCTAAAAACTCACCGCTATTCAGCGTGTTGTGATCCCCGTCTGCTCTGACCACACGATTTCCTTCGACGTGCATCACTTTCGGCACGGTTATATTTTGCGTCGCTTATGAATTGCAGGTAGGATGCCTCGCCATGTTTCGCCTTATCCATACGCAGAATGACTGGGAAGGCAACATGTGTTTGCGCAGAAGCAATCGTTTGTATTGCACTCTGCCAGGCAGGACTATCACGATAATGGTTCAGACAGGCAAACAGGTAACTCAATGAAAACAAGCAATAAAAGCGCAGCCGATCATCACGCTGCTAAACGTCGCTGGTTAAACTCCCATGAAGAGGGCTACCACAAAGCGATGGGCAACCGTCAGGTTCAAATGATCGCCATCGGCGGCGCTATCGGAACGGGTCTGTTTTTAGGTGCTGGCGCTCGTCTGCAGATGGCTGGCCCGGCTCTCGCCCTGGTCTATCTGGTGTGCGGGATCTTCTCTTTCTTCATTCTTCGTGCATTGGGCGAACTGGTACTGCATCGCCCTTCCAGCGGCAGTTTTGTCTCTTACGCCCGTGAATTCCTCGGTGAAAAAGCGGCTTACGTTGCTGGATGGATGTACTTCGTCAACTGGGCAATGACCGGTATTGTCGATATCACCGCCGTCGCGCTTTACATGCACTACTGGGGCGCGTTTGGTGATGTGCCACAATGGGTGTTTGCGCTGGGCGCACTGGCCATTGTCGGCACCATGAACATGATCGGCGTGAAGTGGTTCGCGGAGATGGAGTTCTGGTTCGCGCTGGTAAAAGTGCTGGCCATCGTGGTGTTCCTGGTCGTGGGTACGGTGTTCCTCGGTAGCGGTAAACCGCTTGATGGCAATGCCACCGGTTTCCACCTGATCACTGATAACGGCGGTTTCTTCCCGCATGGCCTGCTGCCTGCGCTGGTACTGGTTCAGGGTGTGGTGTTCGCCTTCGCGTCCATTGAGCTGGTCGGCACCGCGGCGGGTGAATGTAAAGACCCACAGACCATGGTACCTAAAGCCATTAACAGCGTTATCTGGCGTATCGGTCTCTTTTATGTTGGTTCCGTGGTGCTGCTGGTTCTGCTGCTGCCGTGGAACGCCTATCAGGCGGGTCAAAGCCCGTTTGTGACCTTCTTCTCTAAACTGGGCGTGCCTTATGTTGGCAGCATCATGAATATCGTGGTGCTGACGGCTGCGCTCTCCAGTCTGAACTCGGGTCTTTACTCTACCGGTCGTATCCTGCGCTCCATGTCGATGGGCGGTTCGGCGCCGAAATTCATGTCGAAGATGAGCCGTCAGCATGTGCCTTACGCGGGCATTCTGGCGACGCTGGTGGTGTATGTCTTCGGCGTGTTCCTGAACTACCTGGTACCGTCTCAGGTATTCGAAATCGTGCTGAACGTTGCCGCGCTCGGCATCATCGCCTCCTGGGCCTTTATCGTGGTCTGCCAGATGCGTCTGCGCAAAGCGATCAAAGAAGGCAAAGCCGCTGAAGTCAGCTTTAAGCTGCCGGGCGCACCGGTGACCTCCTGGCTCACCCTGCTGTTCCTGTTCAGCGTGCTGGTGCTGATGGCGTTTGATTACCCGAACGGTACCTACACGATTGCCACCATTCCTCTGCTGGCCGTATTGCTGATTGCCGGCTGGTTTGGCGTGCGTAAACGCGTACAAGAAATTCACAGCACGGCGCCGGTTCATCCTGATGATGCCAAACACGACGCCCCGCTGGTTGAAGAGACGTCGCGTTAATATCGACCTGCTGGTTAATACAAAGGGAAGGCATTGCGCCTTCCCTTTTTCTTTGTGTTGAGGAGCGAAACTTAGAGCGTGATACGAATCACGTCATCAGGCTGGGTGGCTTCCTGCTGACGGGTCGATTTTTGTTTTACCGTCACATACAGGGTTTTCCCATCCGCAGAGAGCGCCAGACTGTTCGGATAGACCGGGGTGTCGAAGGTTTTGGTAACGTTGTAGGTTTTCGCGTCGATTACGCTCACCTTACCCGCTTCACGGTGCGTCACATACGCTTCGTTGCGCGCCGGGTTAAACAGAACGGCCAGCGATTCAGGCACGGCAATTTTCTTGATGACGCTGCCGTCCTTCAGATTCACCACCAGCACTTCCGGCTGCTTTGAGTCGGTTAAGAACGCACGCTGTCCGGCGGTATCCAGGCTCAGATTCAGGTAGAAGTGCTCCTTACCGTCGTCCTGCACTTTTTTACGGCTGAGGATTTTGTGGGTTGCCGTATCAATCGTCACCAGTTCGCCATCAGCATTGGTGGTGTAAAGACGTTTTGCCTTCGCATCCAGCGCCAGGCCGGTGCTGAATTTACCGGTACTGCCGATGGTCTCTTTCAGCTTCAGCGTTGCACCATCCACCAACCAAATCGCGCTCTCCTGGCCTACGCCGGTGATGTAAACCGTGTTTGTGCTGTCATCGGCCACCAGCTGGCGCGGCTGCAGCGGTTTGACGGTTTCACTGCGCTGACGGTTATCCAGCACCAGTCGCCCTTTCACGTCACCTGTTTTGGCATCAATCGCGGTTACCGCGCCGTTGATGGTGTTACCAAACCACAGTGTCTGTGTGGCATTATCAAGGGTGGCACCGAACGGTTTGAGATCGTTATGAATGACCTGCGTCACGTCCAGCGTGACCGGGTCAAGGCGATAGACAATCCCGCCTTTGTCCGTTTTGCGGCTCTGCGATGTCGCGACCCACAGCGCATTCTCCTGCTGGCTCACGGCCATTTCATATGCGCCTTTCCCGACCGCTTTGCGCAACATCTCTTCGGCAGCATGAACCTGGAAGGTTCCGGCAAACAGTAACGCCCCTGACAGCAGAGACATACTCAGGCGCGGCGAGCACAGATGACGTAAAGACATAACAATTCCTTTTTTGAACACTGGGTTTACTGCTGACATCACTTCCGGCAGGCAACGTCATGGCATTGCCGTCTTGATAATGAGAATAGTAATCATTTATGAGTTAAATGTGGAGTTTTTCTTTCCTCCCTGGCCTTTCATTAACGCAATGTGCGGTTATAGTTTTCAAAAGATTTACAAAAGATTTAACATATATGGACATGTTCCATTTGGTACGTTTTTTCCATAACCGGTCTATTTCATGAAAATCATTTCTGCCCGTAAGGCAACGCTTCCACTGCTGCTGGTTCCTGTTATCTCTGCGCCTCTCACTGCGATGAGTGCTGATGAACAGACCATGATCGTCAGCGCCACGCCGCAAACCGTCTCGGAGCTCGATACCCCGGCGGCGGTCAGCGTCGTGAATGGCGATGATATGCGTCATGCTGCGCCACGCATTAACCTGTCTGAATCTCTTGGCAGCGTGCCGGGGCTGCAGATCCAGAACCGCCAGAATTACGCTCAGGATCTCCAGCTTTCGATGCGTGGGTTTGGTGCCCGCTCAACCTTCGGCGTGCGCGGTATCCGTATGTATGTCGACGGTATTCCGGCAACCATGCCGGATGGACAGGGACAAACCTCCAATATCGATCTCTCCAGCGTGGACAGCGTAGAAGTGCTGCGCGGACCCTTCTCTGCCCTTTATGGCAACGCCTCCGGCGGTGTGATTAACATGACGACCCAGACCGGGCAGCAGCCGCCGACCATCGAGGCCAGCAGCTATTACGGCAGTTACGGTACCTGGCGCTATGGAATGAAAGCCACCGGCGCGATGGGTGACGGGACGCATGCCGGGGATGTGGACTACACCGTGTCCACTACCCGTTTCACGACCAAAGGTTATCGCGACCACAGCGGCGCGCGGAAGAATCTCGCCAACGCTAAACTGGGTGTTCGTATTGATGACGTGAGCAAGCTGACGCTGATTTTCAACAGCGTGGACATGAAAGCCAACGATCCGGGTGGACTGAGTGCCCAGGAGTGGCATGACAACCCTCGCCAGTCTCCGCGTGGCGATCAATACAATACGCGTAAGACCATCAAGCAGACCCAGGCTGGCCTGCGCTACGATCGTCAGCTCAGCACCCAGGACGATCTCAGCGTCATGATGTACGCCGGCGAACGTGAAATGACGCAGTACCAGTCAATTCCTTATCAGCCTCAGTTGAGACCTTCCCACTCCGGCGGCGTGATTGATATGCAGCGCCATTACCAGGGGATTGATACCCGCTGGACGCACCGTGGCGAACTGCTGGTTCCGGTCACCTTTACCACCGGTCTGAACTACGAAAACATGAGCGAAGATCGTCGCGGATACGAGAACTTCGTCATGAACAACGGCGTGCCAGAGTACGGCGTCAAGGGCGACAAACGCCGTAACGAACGTAACCTGATGTGGAACGTCGACCCGTACCTGCAAACCAGCTGGCAGTTAACGCAGAAACTCTCCGTGGATGCCGGCGTCCGTTACAGCTCGGTCTGGTTTGACTCCAACGACCATTACGTGACCCCGGGCAACGGAGACGACAGCGGTGACGCAAGCTATCACAAGTGGCTCCCGGCCGGATCGGTGAAATATGCCGTGACCGATGCGTGGAATCTCTATGCTGCGGCAGGTCGCGGGTTTGAAACGCCAACCATCAATGAGCTCTCTTATCGTGCGGATAACCAGGGCGGCCTCAACATTGGCCTGAAACCTTCCACGAACAATACCTATGAAGTGGGCAGCAAAACCCGTATCGGTAATGGTCTGCTGACGGCAGTGCTGTTCCGCACCGATACGGATGATGAGATTGTCGTCGATGCCAGCGCTGGCGGTCGTACCAGCTATAAAAACGCCGGTAAAACCCGTCGTCAGGGGGTTGAAGTTTCCCTGGATCAGCAGTTTGCTGAGAACTGGAAGCTGAAAATGGCGTGGACCTATCTGGACGCCACCTATCGAACCAACGTGTGCAGCACCGGCGACTGTAACGGCAACCGTATGCCGGGCATTGCCCGCAACATGGGTTATGCCTCGTTTGGCTGGCAGCCGGAAGAAGGCTGGTATGCGGGATCGGATGTGCGCTACATGAGCGATATCATGGCGGATGACGAGAACACGGCGAAAGCCCCGTCCTACACGGTGGTTGGGCTGAATACCGGGTATAAATTCAACTACGGTAACTGGGGAATGGACGTCTTTGGTCGCGTCGATAACCTGTTCGATAAAGAGTATGTCGGATCGGTTATCGTGAATGAATCCAACGGGCGTTATTACGAACCTGCACCGGGCCGTAACTACGGCGTAGGTCTGTCGGTCTCTTATCGCTTCGAGTAAGCAAAAAGCATTCTTTTTTGCTGAATATTATTTTTATAAATGGAATAACGCTCCTGATGGCAATAAGCCATCAGGAGTATTTAACCAGGAATATAATTCGCGGCAGGATATAGTCGCTCTGCTAAATAATCTCTCAGTTAAAATATTGTCGCTGTAAAAGCGTGTTCGCTTCATCAATCAACGTCTCTATCGCCTTCTGACTGCCATCAACATCTCTTCGCTCAAGCGCGGACAGGAGCTCGGCGTAGTGATAAGTCGACACCTTGATGTCGTTAAGCTCCTGATGCAGATAGTTCATGCAAGGTCCAATACGCACCCATAGCTGCTCAATTAAGGCGCTGAGTGTCGGCATTTCCGCGTACTGATAAAGCGTAAACCGAAAGATGCGGTTAGCATGCAGCGCCTGCTGAACGTGCCCGTTGCGCATGGCTTCATGGAATGTCTCTGATAGCTTGCGCAACACCTCCAGCTTATTTTCCGTCATATGCTGACATGCGGCAGCTACCGCCATAGGCTCAAGCTGTTTTCTGATGGCGTTAATCTCGTTATAACGCTCAAGCGTGACCTCAGGAACCAGGAACGCCTGCGCCGGTGTGGCGTGTAATGCCCCAGACGACACCAGACGCAAAAGCGCCTCGCGAACCGGGGTAATACTGGTTCCTAATTTATCAGCAATTTCTTTGGTAATCAGTCGAGCGCCAGGTTTCAGTGAACCTGTAATTAACGCGCCTTTCAAACTGAGTTCGACTTGCATGGTAAGACTGATCCTTTGCGCTTTTTCTAAATGGTCCAAATCAAGCATGTTCAATTCCTGTAGCTAATACTTAATGCTATTTTTGAACGCCGTTTTTTATAAACGACGCTGTTCCGATATATCCTGTATCGTCATGCCTGGTGATGGGAAGTCTGTAAAAATGTCAAGAAATGCAAAATTTATTTTTTTTCGTTTTCGTGCTCATCTGAACGGAAGGCGCGAAAATCCATGTCCAGTTAATTAAAGACAATATATCGTATCTTCACAAATAAATATGGCGGGAAACCCCGCCATATTTTAGATTATTTATTGTCACCCGCGACGCGAATCACGACTTTGCCGAAGTTTTTTCCTTCAAGAAGGCCAATCAGCGCCTCAGGCGCATTCTCCAGGCCGTCTGTGACCTGCTCACGGTAGTGAATTTTGCCTTCCTGCACCCAGCGCCCCATCTCATCCTGGAACTCCTTGATGCGATGGCCGTAATCCTGAGCGATGATAAACCCCTGCATACGAATCCGTTTCTTCAGAATCGTCGCCATCAATAACGGCAAACGATCAGGCCCTTCCGGCAGACCCGTCGCATTGTAACCGCTCACCAGACCACATACCGGTACGCGCGCCGAGGTGTTCAGTAAGGGCAACACGGCGTCAAAGACTTTCCCGCCGACGTTTTCATAATAGACATCAATCCCTTTCGGGCAGGCCTTTTCCAGCTGGGCCGCGAAGTCATCGGCATGGTGATCCAGGCACTGGTCAAACCCGAGCACCTCGACGGCATGGCGGCATTTTTCTGCGCCACCGGCAACGCCGATCACCCGGCAACCTTTGATTTTACCGATCTGCCCGACCGTCGCACCAACCGGCCCCGTCGCCGCCGCAACCACCAGCGTTTCACCGGCTTTAGGCTGGCCGATGTCCAGTAGCCCCATATAGGCGGTAAACCCTGGCATACCCAGAATGCCCAGCGCCCACGAGGGGTGAGAAATATTTTCGCCCAGTTTCACCAGGCCGCTGCCGTCTGAAATTTCATACTCCTGCCAGCCGCTGTAGCCCAGCACCCACTCACCCGGCGTATAGTCCGGATGATTTGACTGCTCCACGCGGCTGACCGTTCCCCCCACCATGACCGCCCCAATTTCCACTGGCGGTGAATAGGAAGGTGCATCACTCATGCGGCCACGCATGTAAGGATCAAGCGACAGCCAGACCGTGCGCAGCAAAAGCTGTCCTGCCTGAGGTTCAGGAACAGGCTGCTCTTCCAGACGAAAATTCTCCGCGACCGGCGCACCGTGCGGACGAGAAGCCAGAACCCAGCGGCGATTTTGCGAAACAGATTGATTCATCAGGAACTCCTTCTGGTACAAATGTCATTAGAGCCTGGCTCATGATCGGCGTAAACGCTTTAACTTTACGAGCCAGACTGGTTAAGCCGCACAACCAGATAGATACAGGTTTCATTCGTCTCATTAATGAACCGGCAGTCGTTGGGCGGCCCCAGCTCCAGGCAATCACCGGCGTGCATTTCATGACGGGTATCGCCCTCCTGGAAAACCAGTTCGCCAGACTGCAGCCAGATAAGCTGGCGCGCCAGCGCATACGACGAGGCGGGCATAGGGACATCGCTTCCCGCCGGCAGCTCAACCTGAACAAGATCGATGGGCAAATCGGTGCGGGGTGAAACGTGGCGGCGGAGGTAGTGTGTCTGAGGGTCACGCCAGACGGGCTGGTTTTCCAGACGCAGCAGCTTTCCTTCCTGCATTTCAGCCCTGGCGATCAGCGTTGACATGCTGATGCCAAACGCGCCGGATAACCGCGCGAGCAAGGTCGCCGTCGGGCTGCTGTCCCCTCGCTCTATCTTGTGGATCATGGTGCGCGAGACGCCGGCCCGGTCAGCAAGCTCGCTTAATGACCATCCTCGCGACTCGCGTTCAAGGCGAATTCGCGCGCTAATCCTTTGATTCATTGTGTCTGCCATAGTATTCATGACGTCATACTATAGTGTATGAACGGCATTTCAACGCGGTTTTGATAACAAAAAAATCTGGCTTATGTCATAGCCATCCGTCTGTACAGTTGTGTAATATCGTACTCATAACGTAATACTATAGTGAACAACACACTCAGAGGTTCAAACATGATCGTTCGTCATGCCTGCAAAGAAGACTGCGCCGCTATTGGGGAGATTTACAACCACGCGGTGCTGCATACTGCCGCGATCTGGAATGATAAAACCGTCGATACGGATAACCGCATTGCCTGGTTTGAGGCGCGTGCCCTCGCAGGCTACCCGGTGCTGGTGAGTGAAGAGAATGGCGTTATCACCGGCTACGCCTCGTTTGGCGACTGGCGCGCCTTTGACGGTTTCCGGCATACGGTAGAGCATTCTGTCTACGTTCATCCGGATCATCAGGGCAAAGGTATTGGCCGCACGCTGATGAACGCGCTGATTATTGAAGCGCGGACCCTCGGCAAACACGTCATGGTGGCGGGCATTGAGGCGCAAAACCAGGCCTCTATTCATCTTCATGAGACGCTCGGTTTTGTGACCACCGGCCAGATGCCGCAGGTGGGCACGAAGTTTGGCCGCTGGCTGGATCTGACCTTTATGCAGTTGCAGCTTGATGAGCGCAGCGATCCGGATGCTATCTCATGAATCAGTCTCTGACGCTGGCTTTTCTGGTGGCGGCGGGAATTGGCCTGGTGGTGCAAAACACCTTAATGGTGCGTATCACTCAGTCCTCCTCGACCATTCTTATCGCGATGCTGCTGAATTCGCTGGTTGGCATTGTGCTGTTTGTCAGCATTCTGCTGCTAAAACAGGGCTTCGCCGGATTTAGCGAGCTGGCCTCAACGATCCGCTGGTGGACGTTGATCCCGGGGCTGTTAGGGTCGTTTTTTGTTTTTGCCAGTATCAGCGGCTATCAAAATGTTGGCGCAGCGACAACCATCGCCGTGCTGGTGGCAAGCCAGTTGATTGGCGGGCTGGTAATGGATGTACTCAGAAGCAATGGCATCCCCTTGCGCGCGCTGATTGGCCCGGTGTGCGGTGCCGTAATGCTGGTGGTCGGGGCGTGGCTGGTCGCGAGACGCCAGTTCTGACCCCCGGCTCACCGCTACAGTATCGTACCGCCTTTGGTCAGCAATTCCTGACGGGCGTCCATCTCTTCTTTATGTTGCTTACCGTGATGTGCAATCGCGGTACGCAGACGCTGCTGCTGACTGTAGCGATCTTCACGGCTTAACGCTGTGTCATCGCTCAGTTCGATCAGCAGTTCATTCATTCGGCTAATCACTCCCGCTTCGATGGCGGTATCGACACGGGCGATAACTTCATTTAAATGTGACATTGTCACTCCTTGTCAGATGCCCGGCAGGCGCGGTGCCTGCCGGGAAAAATGTCAGTTCAGTTTCGCTTTGGAGAAATCGCTGCCCATCAGGCTCACGCTGTACCCCGTTACGTTGCTGCGGGTGGCGTAGAACGTTTTGCCGTTCGCCAGCGCAATCCACGGTGCCTGAGCATAGAAGATCTCCTGCGCCTGGCTGTAGAGTTTTGCACGCTCACCCGGGTTGCTGGTCAGTTTGGCTTTCTTGACCAGATCATCATACCCCTTATCGCACCAGCGCGCGGCGTTCGATCCAGTTTTGATGCTGTCGCATCCCAGTAGTACATCAGCAAAGTTATCCGGGTCGCCGTTATCGGACATCCAGCCAAACAGCGCGGAATCATGCTCCCCTTTACGCATACCGGAGAGATACTCGCCCCACTCGTAAGAGACAATTTTGGCCTTCACGCCGACTTTCGCCCAGTCGCTCTGAATCATCTCCGCAATTCGCTTCGAGTTAGGGTTATACGGACGCTGCACAGGCATTGACCACAGCGTCACGTCCGCACCCTTCTCCAGACCGGCCTGTTTCAACAAAGCTTTCGCTTTTTCAGGATCGTAGCTGTAGTCCTTCAGATCGTTATTAAAGCCCAGCATATTCGGCGGAATGGGTGATTTCGCCACCGTACCGGACCCCATAAAGACCGCATTCACGATGGCTTTTTTGTCCGTCGCGTAGTTCAGGGCCTGACGCACCAGCACGTTATCAAACGGTTTTTTCTCGGTATTGAACGCCAGATACCCCACGTTCAACGCCTCCACGGCGTGCAGCTTCAGGTCTTTATTTTTGTTAATAACATCAAACTGAACCGGTGACGGCGCAGGAATAATCTGGCATTCGTTGGTCTGCAGCTTCGCCAGACGCGTTTCTACGTTTGGCGTGATGGAGAAAATAAGGTGTTTCGTCGGAACCGCACCTTCCCAGTAGTTCGGGTTAGCGACGTAGCGGATCAGCGAATCCACTTTGTACTGCTGCAGAACGTACGGCCCGGTACCAATCGGCCAGGTATCGACATTCTCAGGCGTCCCTTTTTTCAGCATCGCGTCAGCGTATTCAGCGGAAAGAATAGAGGCGAAATCCATCCCCCAGTCAGCAAGGAATGCGGCGTTTGGTTCGCTCAGCGTAAACTGCACGTGATAATCATCAACCTTTTTGACGTCCTGAATCAGCTTGTCCAGACCTACGTCATTAAAGTATTCATAATTACCCTGCGAGACATTGTGATAAGGATGCTTAGGGTCTTTCTGACGCATGACGGAAAAAATAACGTCATCCGCATTAAAATCACGGGTCGGCTTGAAGTATTTATTGCTGTTGAACTTGACCCCTTTACGCAGCGTAAAGGTATAAGTCTTACCGTCCGGGGAAATCGTCCAGGACTCTGCCAGCGACGGTACCGGGGTGTTTTTCACCGGGTCGAAATTGATCAGGCGGTTATACAGGACCTGAGAGCTGGCCACGAATGACGGGCCTGAGCTGGCGATCTGCGGGTTGAAAGACTCCGGTGATGCTTCAGAGCAATAAATGATGGTGTCATTATTCGCCGCCCATGCGGCACCTGCTGGTAAGAGAGTGCTCAGCGCGAGGGCGAGCAGCGTTTTCCCTGTAGACATGGTTATAACCCTGGCAGTTTTATTATATTGGACTGTAATAACAGCACAGCCGCTATAACCTGGCAAATAACGAATCACTATCAGGTTATTCTAAAGCAACGTTTTCCGCTGGTTTTACAGCCAGTGCGCCAGAGGTTGATTTGCCTTAAGTGCCATTATTCGTCAAGCACAACCGCACCTTTCTATGCCACAAGAAATCGTCCCTTTTGGCGTCTCTTCCTCCGTTTGGTTGCTTCCCGATTTCGTTAAAGTAACGGTGTGAAGAAGTATATGGGATCAAATCGTGGCAAAAACTCTTTTACGCAGCGGTAATCTGGATGACTTTCAGGCCGTTGGCGGCGGCGGACAAGCCGTTTTTGAATCAGCGTTACAAATCCGGGAAGCGCTCCGGTTACGCAAACAACAGGCGATTGTCGACTGTCTGGCTATTCCGCAGGTCAATGATGGTGGCGACCGTGTCGACTGGTATTCGCCTGTCGACGGTTGTGTAACCAGCTGGAAAGCGGCGAACGAAGACGATCGTTATCGCGCCCTGCGCTATCTGGAAAATACGCTGGCCAGCGTTGAATCGCTGAGTAAGAAGTGCCTGCAGTCGCCAAAAACAGCGCAACAGCTTTTCGGCTCCCTGCTGTCGAAAGCATTTCAGTTTCCCGGCGAAAATTTCCTTTTCCTGGTTGATGGAAAGCCGGTCATAAGTTTCTGGGGGTTTGTAAACCTCAATGAGAATGCGCGTGACGACGTACTCGACTGTTTACGTGAATCGCTGATCCCTGAGCCAGCCCCGATTGTCATTGAAGACCCTGAACCCGAGCCGGAACCGACCCCAGTCCTGACCTTTGAACAGGCCGATGAGCCGCTGATTGCCCCGGCCACGGTGGTACGCATCACGCCGGACGAACTGTATACGCCTGAACCTGCGCCGGTCACTATGCCACCTGTGGAAGAACCCGAGCCAGAGCCTGCGATCGTAGCCAAAAAACGCCGCGTTCCCCTGTGGACGCTTCCGGTTGCCGCCGTGATCGTTGCCGCGATTGCCACCCCGTTGCTGTGGCCAAAACAGGCCCCTTCTGCTGAGCCAGTGGCTGTCGTTGCCCCTGAACCTGTCGCCATTGCGCCAAAGCCGATTAAAGCCGTTGAGCCGCTGCCGATGAAATTACCGCTGCATCAGGCAGAGGTGGTCGCGAGCAAAGAAAAAGAGCCGGCTCCCGTTGCCGCCCCAGCGCCTGCACCGGTTGTGATTGCGGCGATCCCGAAAGACGCCATGGTCATGGAAGCAAACCAGGTGAAAGCGGGGTCGACGCGTTTTCTGAACGGAACATGGCGTGCGATCCTCGACGTGAAAGATCCGATTACCGGCAAACCACCGTCGCTGCGCTATCAGATCCAGAACAATAAAGGCTTCGCTCGTGTTGTTCACGGTGACAATGTTGTCTGCCGCGTGGAGGTTTTCTCCGGGCTGCACAGCAATGGCGAACTGATGATTAAGAGTCGCGGTAATGCCCGCTGCACAGACGGTTCACGCTACCCGATGCCGGAAGTTGCCTGTAAAGCAGGTACCAGCGATGTCGCTGAATGTAATGCCCGTTATGATGCCAAAACCGTCGTTCCACTGACGTTCAAGAAAGCAGGTGCCTGACCCTATGCTGGTAAATCTTTGCGACTATAAACAGAGCGTCACGCTTATTGCCAACAGCGGCGTGCAATTCCTCGATTTTGGCCTGACTCCGCAGGACACCGCCAGCAACGGGCGCTTCGTACGTAAAACCGCCAACGGTCCGCTTCTGCGTCTCGATTTCGATCTCGTCAACGGGCGTTACACGCTGCCGGGATTGAACGGCGGACAGCCTGAAGTGGTGAAACCGGAAACCACGATCCCACTGCATCAGTCCCTGACGGTGCTGGATGGCGTCTGGCTCCCCATTCCCTTCCTGCGCTTCAATCCGCCACGTACCTTTGTTGACGGGCCGGATAACTGGGCGCGTGTCCAGGTGCGTAAACTTGAAACGCCTGATGCAGCAGGCAATACGCACCGCGTCACGCTCGCTCTCGACAGCCAGATTGCAGAGCATGCTACTGCCGCGCTGTCCCCGGTTGAAAATGACATTCTCAACGGCACCCGTTTCGGACTGGCATGGCGTGACGATGAGGTGGAAAGCTTCCTCGACCAGACCTGGATTGACGGCTGGCTGCGCGAGGCGTTTACCCACTATGCGACCGACGTTGAAAACCGCGCGGAACGCGACCTGCAACAGGCAATGCGCAGCTTTGAGTACCAGGCACACTGGCTCAACCTGCTGTCCATGCTCGGTGAACAGCTTACCGTACCGGAAGTGAAATTTGTCACCCATACCCTCAGTACGCCGGCTATTCCGGTCGACCTGATCCTCGACGTCGGGAATACCCATACCTGCGGCGTTATTATTGAAGATCACGGTGATGCGAACGACGGTCTGCGCCAGACGGCCGAACTGCAGGTGCGCTCGTTAAGCGAACCACAGTTCCTCAATGAGCCGCTGTTTACCAGTCGTCTGGAGTTTTCAGAAGCGCGTTTTGGCAAGCAGCACTTCTCGGTGGAAAGTGGGCGTGCAGATGCCTTTGTCTGGCCGTCTATTGTCCGCGTGGGCGATGAAGCCCGCAAACTGGCTACGCGCCGTCTGGGCACGGAAGGTAACAGCGGTATATCCAGCCCGCGTCGCTACCTGTGGGATGAAACCCCGGTGGTCCAGGACTGGCGCTTTAGCCAGATGAACAGCAAAACCCAGCGCGAACCGCTGGCGACCGCGTTCCCGCTGATGAACCTGATGAACGATGACGGTGAACCGCTCTTTACGCTGCCGCAGGACGAGCGACTGCCGGTTTTCTCCCCGCAGTACAGCCGCAGCACGCTGATGACGCATATGCTGTGCGAACTGCTGGCACAGGCGCTGGGGCAGATCAACAGCGTTGCCACGCGCCTGCGTCTGGGCTTTCCGGCCTCGCCACGCCAGCTGCGTACGCTGATCCTGACCCTGCCCTCGGCGATGCCGAAGCAGGAACGCGAGATCTTCCGTCGCCGCATGTTCGAGGCGATCGCTATCGTCTGGAAAGCGATGGGCTGGCACCCGCAGGACGACGATTTTGCCACCCGTAAGCACCAGGAAAAAAGCGTGGTGCCGGTACCGGCAATCCAGATGGAGTGGGACGAGGCCAGCTGTGGTCAACTGGTGTGGCTGTACAACGAAGCGATCTCACATTTTGGTGGTCAGACGGAAGCGTTCTTCGCCTCCCTCGCCCGCCCGGATCGTGAACCTGAACCGGGCGTGCAGCCGGGGCGCTCGCTGCGTGTCGCCTCTATCGACATTGGCGGCGGCACAACCGACATGGCGATCACCCATTATCAGTTGGATGACGGCTCCGGTAACAACGTCAAAATCACGCCGCAGCTGCTGTTCCGCGAAGGGTTTAAAGTGGCCGGTGACGACACCCTGCTGGACGTCATCCAGCGCTATGTGTTACCCGCCCTGCAAACCCAGCTGCAGAAGTCCGGCATCGCCGATGCCTCTCTGCTGATGGCCTCGCTGTTTGGTGACTCAGGACGTATCGATACCCAGGCGGTATTGCGCCAGCAAACGGCGCTTCAGCTCTTTATGCCGATTGGTCACGCCATCCTTGCCGCGTGGGAATCCAGCGACATCGACGATCCGCTGGCAGGCTTGCATGCCACCTTTGGCGATCTGCTGTCGCAGAAACCGACCCGCAACGTGATGAATTATCTGCAACAGGCCGTCGATCATGCCTTGCCGGCAGGTTCAGAAGCCTTCGATCTGTTTGCCGTTCCGCTGCACGTGAATTTCCGTGAAATGCAGGATGCGATGCTGGCAGGCCAGTTCACGCTGGCGTCACCCCTGCATGCGGTGTGCGAGGCCATTTCACATTACAGCTGCGATATTCTGCTGATCACGGGGCGTCCGGGCTGCCTGCCTGGCGTTCAGGCGCTTATTCGCCATCTGCAGCCGGTGCCGGTTAATCGCATCGTCTGGCTGGATAAATACCAGGTTCATGAATGGTACCCGTTCAGCCAGCAAGGACGCATTGGTAATCCAAAATCGACCGCCGCCGTCGGCGCGATGCTTTGCAGCCTGGCGCTTGACCTGCGACTGCCGCGCTTTAACTTTAAAGCCGCGGATATCGGTGCATATTCGACTGTTCGCTATCTGGGCGTCCTGGATAACACCGTAAACACCCTGCGTGAAGAAAACGTCTGGTATCAGGATATCGACCTGGATAAACCGGGTGCGAAACTCGACGCTCGTCTGCACTTCCCCCTGCGCGGAAATGTGACGCTCGGTTTCCGCCAGCTGGCGAACGCGCGCTGGCCGGCAACGCCGCTCTATACGCTTAGCATCAACTCGGCCGAACTGGCCAAAGCGATTGCGGGTGACGGCGTGCTGAACGTGCGGCTCAAACTTTGTGGCGGCAATAAGCATGAAGGGCCTGAATCCTTCGCGCTGAGCGATGCCTGGTTGCAGGACGGGACGCCGGTTCCGCCTGATGCTTTAACCTTCAAACTGAATACTCTGGCCGATCGCCGTCATAGCGGCAGCCACTACTGGATCGACAGCGGGAGCGTATACCTGAAATGACTGCGACGATGACCACCACTCAGGCCTTAATCGGGTGGATAAATGAGACGCGCCTGAACGCCCCTGTGCTGGATAACGAGGCCGATGCCCTTCTTGCGCGCATCAACGCGACGCAGGCACGGGAGCAGGCCATTGACCGCGCCCTGTCACGCCCGGGCAGTATTGGACTTTACGGTCATTCTCAGAGTGCTAAAGCGCATCTGCTTTTATCGCTGTGCGGCAGCGGTAATGGCCGCCTGAACGTTACGCCAGGCCAGCGTACATTTGACTATTTTTCGCACATTAATCCGGGACATGCCCTGACCAACATGGCCGTGCGGTTCACCCGCGAAAATGCAGAGGTGATGGATGAGGCGTTCCCGCTGCGCCTGAGCCTGGTGACAGAGGCAGAGCTGGTTCAGCTGTTTATCGCCCGCACCACGCTGCAGCCGGACATCCGCGCCGTGGATAAAGCGGTCATTGAGACGCGCCTGGAGAAGTGGCGTGGCCTGCGCCAGCCGCAGGGCGTTCCTGGTATTACGGCTCAGGACGTGGGTGCCATCGCCCGCTTCTGGCAAAGCTCAGTACCTGCCGCGAAACAGCAAATTGATGATGCCCTGTGGCATCAGTTTGCACAGCTGGTCCCTTCGCTCGATCTCAGCACGCGAGCCAGCGTCTGGTCGCTGCTGTGGGGTGAGCAACAGGAGTTGACCCAGCAGTGGTTAAAGCTCGCTCATGTCCTGCATCAGACCAGCCATGCCGGAGCACTCGCCGCCCCGCTCAGCCTGCTGGTCGATAACTTCGGGCTGCCGGGCGAAGGGTTCCTGACTCACGGCACCTTTACCCTTCCGGAGGCCCAGGAGACGCTGCTTCATCCGCTGAACAACGGCGAGATGCTTAACGCCATCAGTATCCCTGTCGATACGCTCGCCTTCCTGACGCGTGAGCTGGTCTTGCCGGTCGAAAGCAGCGCCCTGGATAATGTCGATATTATTGATATTCCGGTCTTTTCAGATAACAGCGCCGATGCACTTAATCAGGCTAAATGCCAGTGGTTGCTGGAGCATTATCGCCAGCAGCTGCAACCGGACGTGCTTGTTATCTGCAATGCGACAGCCCAGCACGAGCAAACGGCTAAAAAAGCCCGGGTGCTGATGAACTGGGTCAAAGAGACTCAGCCGGTTGAAGAATCCGCCCTGCCGGGGCTGGTGTGGGCGATTACGCCTCACGACGCACGTTTTACCACCCGTCAGAACCTCGATGAAACGGTACAGCACCTGTTGGGCAAACCGGGTGTGCGCTGGGGGACACTGCAGGCGCTGGACAGCCACAGCATGCAGCGCGTGATCGAGTGGTTGTCTCAGGCCACGTTACCCGCTCAGCGGCAGAAGCGTCTTAGCACGCTGAAAGCAATGCTGCGCCAGGAACTCTCGGCCCTGATGAAGGGGTATCTGGCACCGCTGGTCGAGGAACCCGGCGCCAGACGAACTCAGGCCGAAAACATGGTGCGCGTTCTGCAAAGCTCCGCTGCCCGCCACGGTGAACTGCTTGAAGGTCTTCTGCCGCCGCTTAAAGCCTTTGAAACCCTGCTGGCCGTTCAGCAGCCCCGCGAGGAGCAGGTGAACGGACTGTTTACGGATACCATTGACCTGTTTGCCGAGCATGCCCAGGAGAACGCCAGCCCATTCCAGACCAAAGACAAAGCTCGCCTGGCACATAAAGTCTGGATAAACCATCTGCGCCAGTGGAGCCGCAACGATGCCACTGCCGCGCGCCTTGGGCTGGAACCCGCTGTTTTGCAGAAAATTGCCGACGTTCTGGTGGTGGCCAGCTACCGACTGAACCTGCCACAGCAGTTGCAGAACATCGTTGAAACCGACAAGAGCAGCGCTGCTCAACTGCATGCCGTAATGGGCAACTTCATTGGCTGGCTGGGCTACGATCGGACACCCGCAGAGGCACACCCGGCGAGCCGCATCCGTAAAGGCCAGGCAATCTTTGTTACGCCGGTGGTCAACAGTACCGCGCCGCGCCTGACGCGTCTGGGAGAACAACCCGTACATGCGGCAACGGTGTATGTCTATGACTGGCTGGTCGCCCTCTATAGCCGGGCAATAGAGAACATCGATTTCCGCCACCCGCACGATGTACAGCCTGCCGCGCGCCAGGCCTTACAAGCCCTGTTACGTTAGCGTTCCTGGCCCGCAGAGATGCGGGCTATCCTTTTAGGTCGTGGTCATACACTCTGCTAACGTCTGCGCCAGTGCCGACGGATTTTCCCAGGACATGGAGTGTCCGGCCGCTGGGATGATTTTCACTTCAACGCCCCGCTTTTGCAGAGAGTCCACATCATCATCAGGCAGAGACCGCTCGCCGAAAATCAACGTCACCGGGCAGCGCAGAGACAAAAACTGAACCTCCCATTCCGGCTCTACCCCTTCCACCAGGCTGGACGCGCCACGCCACACGGCATACGGCGCATTGCTTTGCAGACTGCCCGCCCAGGGTGAGGTTTCTGCACTGAGCAGCGCATCATACCCCTGCGCCAGGAACTGTTGTTCCGTCTGTGCTGCAATAGAGCGGCTGAACATGCCACCCCCGGCGTGAAAATTGGGTTCCGACACCATCAACCCTTTTACGCGTGGCGCCATCAGTCCTGCTGCCTCGATAGCAATGCTGCCACCCATACTATGACCATATAGCCAGAAGCTATTGAGTTTGAGATGGTCCAACAGTTCAGCCACCACTCGCGCCTGCTCGCTGGTGCGATAACGATACTGCACGGGTTTGTCGCTGTAACCGCTGCCGGGGAGATCGATAAGAATGGCTCTGCGCGCACCAAACCGGGCGTCAGAGACGATACGAGGATATTCATAAGAAGAGGCGCAGCCTAACCCGTGAATAAACACCACAGGATCGCCAGAGCCGGGAAGATCGTGCCAGCGCACAACGCAGCCGGCCTGCTGCGAGTAAAAACTGTTCATAAGCACTCCTTTAACGATTCACTGTGTATTTATACAGTCTTCGTGTCTGGAATGCTATGTTCATCTTTTAAAACGGGAAGCGTGCTTCAGAAAAGCGAGATCAACAGCGCAACGGGAAAGCTCATTGGCCAGGTTGACCCCACCAGAAAAGCACTGAGCAGTCGGATACGTTTGCGGTCTTTAGAGAGGAACCAGGTAATTAATGCACAGACAGAAGCCATGATTGCGTAAAAAACCAACATCTTTTGATACAACGTCATTCTGTTTACCAGAGCCGAAAAAATAACCGCACGCAATATGCGTCATATGTTGATACAGATCAAGTTTTTTCGTTACAGAATAACCACCTGAATACTATGGACAATGTACTGAAAGGAGAGAATGCCCGGCGCTTAATGCGACCGGGCATGGGGGCTTAGTGCTTTATCATCACGTGGCGGACAACGGTATAATCCTCAAGGCCGTACACCGACATATCTTTGCCGTAGCCGGATAACTTCATCCCGCCGTGCGGCATTTCACTCACCAGCATAAAATGGGTATTAACCCAGGTGCAGCCGTACTGCAGACGCGCGCTCATCCGATGGGCACGCCCTACATCGCGGGTCCAGACCGATGATGCCAGGCCGTACTGCGAATCGTTCGCCCATGCCAGCACCTGCGCTTCGTCATCAAACTCGGTGACACTTACAACCGGGCCAAATACTTCACGCTGAACGATAGCATCGTCCTGTTTTGCCCCTGCCAGAAGGGTCGGCTGGAAATAGTAGCCTGCCCCCTCTTTTTTGCCGCCGCCGGTCACCACGCGAATATGGCTCAGGGCTTTAGCCTCATCAACCGCCTTACAGACGCGTGAAAGATGGGCTTCGGAACTGAGCGGGCCCAGCTCGGTGGTTTCCTCCTCCGGCGCACCCATCTTCAGGCTCGCCACCGCGGCACCCAGTTTTTCCACAAGCGCGGCATAAACGCCTTTCTGCGCATAAATACGGCAGGCTGCCGTACAATCCTGCCCGGCATTGTAGAAACCGAAAGTACGTACTCCTTCAACAACCGCATCAAGATCGGCGTCGTCGAAAACGATAACCGGGGCTTTGCCGCCCAGCTCCATATGGGTACGTTTAATCGAGGACGCCGTGTGTCCAATAATATGTTCGCCGGTGGCAATAGAACCGGTGAGCGACACCATACGCACCTTTTCGTGGCCGGTCAGCGGATCGCCGACCGTTTTTCCGCGGCCAAACAGAACGTTCAGAACGCCTGCCGGGAAGATGTCTTTCGCCAGTTCCGCCAGCTTGAGGGCCGTCAGTGGGGTAATCTCCGAAGGTTTGATCACCACACAGTTACCCGCGGCCAGCGCGGGTGCCAGCTTCCATGCCGCCATCATCAGCGGATAGTTCCATGGCGCAATGGAGGCGACCACGCCCACCGGATCGCGGCGTATCATCGATGTGTGACCGTCAAGATATTCGCCGGCGGCCAGCCCGTTCAGGCAGCGGGCGGCGCCGGCAAAGAAGCGGAAAACGTCGACCACAGCCGGAATTTCATCTCCCAACGCACAGTGCAGCGGCTTACCGCAATTGAGCGATTCGAGACGGGCAAATTCTTCGCCGTGGGCTTCAATCACGTCAGCCAGCTTCAGCAGACACTCGGCACGCGTTTTAGGCGTGGTTTGTCCCCATTCAATGAACGCGCGATCGGCGGCCTGGACCGCCGCGTCGACCTGCGCTGCTGACGCTTCAGCAATCTCCAGAAGTACCTCTCCGGTGGCAGGGTTATAGACCGGCTGTTTTTCCCCGTCCCCGGCGACCAGTTCACCATTTATCAGCAGTTGTGTTTGCATAGCATTGTCCTGTTGAAATCAATGTTATTTCCCGCTTCCGGCACTGTTTTCGCCGTCGCGGGTTAGCCACCAGGCTCCCAGAATGGGTAGGGTTGTGACCAGCATCACCAGCAGTGCAACGACGTTGGTGACCGGCACGTCGCGCGGACGCCCGAGCTGATTAAGCAACCACAGCGGTAACGTGCGCTCGTGTCCCGCGGTAAATGTTGTGACGATGATTTCGTCAAACGAGAGTGCAAACGCCAGCATCCCCCCGGCCAGCAACGCCGAACCGAGATTCGGCAGGACCACGTAACGGAAGGTTTGCCAGCCGTCGGCCCCCAGATCCATTGACGCCTCGACCAGACTCCAGGAGGTGCGTCTGAAACGGGCAATCACGTTGTTAAACACCACCACCACGCAGAACGTAGCGTGACCGACCACAATGGTGAAAAAACCCGGCTCAAGGTCAATGGTTTTAAATGCCGTCAACAGCGCCAGACCGGTGATAATCCCCGGTAACGCAATCGGCAACAGCAGCAACAGCGAGATCGCATTTTTGCCAAAAAACGCGCTTCGCCACAGCGCCGCTGCAGCAAGCGTGCCAAGCACCAGCGCGATAGCCGTCGACAGCGCAGCGATTTGAAGTGACAACGTCACTGATTCAATGATATCGCCACGCCCTGCTGCCACGGTGAACCACTTCAAGGTCAACCCCTGTGGCGGAAAACTGAACGCGGCGTCTTCGGTGTTAAAGGCGTAGGTCGCAATAATCAGCAGCGGGAAATGAAGGAAGATAACGCCTCCCCAGGCTGCCACTTTCAGGAACAACGGTGCGCGTTCAGAGTGCATCGAATGCTCCCAGACGTTTCACGAACGCCAGATAAAGCGAGATGAGGACAATTGGTACCAGGGTGAAGGCCGCGGCCATGGGCATATTGCCGATAGCGCCCTGCTGGGAATAGACCATATTGCCAATAAAGTACCCCGGCGGCCCCACCAGCTGTGGAACAATGAAATCGCCCAGCGTCAGGGAAAAAGTGAAGATTGACCCTGCGGCAATGCCCGGGATTGCCAGCGGCAAAACGACGTAACGAAAAGTCTGGCGTGGTCGCGCGCCGAGATCGGCTGAAGCCTGCAGTAACGACGCGGGCAGTCGCTCCAGCGCCGCCTGTACCGGCAGGATCATAAACGGCAGCCAGATATAGACGAACACCAGAAAACGCCCCAGCCCGGAGGTGGAAAGCGTGTTTCCGCCAATGGCCGGAAGCGTAAGGATAGCGGTCAGGATCGGCTCCAGCCCCAGGTGGCTCAGAAACCACTGCGCTACCCCGTCTTTCGCCAGCAGCAGCGTCCAGGCATAGGCTTTAACAATATAGCTGGCCCACATTGGCAGCATCACGGCGATATAGAAGAACGCCTTCCACTTGCCGCGGGTGTAACGTGCCATGTACCACGCCATCGGAAACGCGAGGATAGCGCTGGCGATGGTCACCGCAATGGCCATCATCAGCGTACGCAGGATGATGTCATAGTTTGCCGGATTAAAAAGCGCCAGGATATTGGCAAACGTCAGTTCCGGCGTGACCGCCATGGTGAAATCGTCAAAGGTATAAAACCCTTGCCATAAAAGGGTGAGAAGCGATCCCAGATAAACGATGCCAAACCACATTAGCGGCGCGAGCAGCAGCAGGAACAGCCCAAGCGATGGCTTACGCCAGAACAGTGCGGTAAGGCGGTTCATGCGGCTACGGTGGGCGGGAGGCGGCGCGACATGCGTGTTCATGTCACCTCTCCTCTTGCAGGCGAACCATGGCATCACGTGACCACGACGCCATCACCGCCTGCCCCGGCGTCACGCCGCTCAGCGTTGCGGCATCGCTAAAATTGGCCTGGCTGACCAGCAGTTTTGCACCGTCAGCGAGTTTTAGCTCAAGACGCGTTGCCGCCCCCTGATACTGTACTGCCTGCACCACGCCCTCAACCTGAACCTCACCGCTCTCATTGAGGCGAATATGTTCCGGCCGTAAAGAATAGATGCCTTCCATCCCGCACACGTTGTGTGCCATACCGGCGTCAAACACGTTCGAGGTCCCGACAAAGCTCGCCACGAACGGCGTTCCTGGACGCATATAGAGATCGCGCGGGGTGTCGACTTGCTCAATGCGGCCATTATTGAAAACCGCGACCCGGTCAGACATCGACAGGGCTTCCCCCTGATCGTGAGTGACGAAAATAAAGGTGATGCCGAGCTCCTGTTGCAGCTTTTTCAGCTCGAACTGCATCTGCTCACGCAGTTTAAGATCGAGCGCGCCGAGCGGTTCATCCAGCAGTAATACCCGGGGTTCATTGACCAGCGCCCGCGCGATGGCGACACGTTGACGTTGCCCGCCGGAAAGCTGCGAAGGCTTACGCGTGACAGCAAAGCTTAGCCCAACTTTTTCCAGCGCTTGACGCGCCTGCGCATGGCGCGTTTTCTTGTCGATACCTTTGACCATGAGCCCGTACGCGACGTTATCGAGGATCGACATATGCGGGAACAACGCATAATCCTGGAACACGGTATTCACATCGCGTTCCCAGGGGGGAAGTGCGCTCGCCTCTTTACCGAAGATTTTGATTGCGCCGCCTGACAGCTGCTCAAAACCGGCGATCAGACGCAGGCAGGTAGTTTTGCCGGAGCCCGAAGGCCCCAGCATGGAGAAAAACTCTCCGTCATGAATAGCAATGGTGACCCCATCCACCGCCCGCACGTCACCGTACAGACGGGAAACGTCATTAAACTCTACTACGTACGTCATGTTCTGCTCCTGCGATTAACGGCCGCCCATGATGGCGATGTAATCCTGTGTCCAGCGGCTGTAAGGAACGAATTTGCCGCCTTCTGCAATCGGGGTTTTCCAGAACATGATTTTGTCGAAATAGTTGTAGCCGTTCGTTTCGCAGCCTTTATCGCCGAGCAATGTGCTGGCTTTACATCCTTCCGGTACCACGGGCAACGAGCCAAACCAGGCCGCCAGATCGCCCTGCACTTTAGGCGTCAGCGACCAGTTCATCCATTTGTAGGCGCACATCGGGTGCTTGGCCTGCGCGTGCAGCATGGTGGTGTCCGCCCAGCCGGTTACCCCTTCTTTCGGGAAAACAGTGGCGACAGGCTGGTTCTCCGCTTTCAGGGCATTGGCCTGATAGGGCCAGGCGCTGGAGGCCACTACGCCTTCATTTTTAAAGTCGCTCATCTGAACGGTGGTGTCATGCCAGTAGCGGTGGATCAGCGCATGCTGGTCACGCAATACCTTCAGTACGGCGGCATACTGTTTCTCTGTTAGCTGGTACGGGTCGGTGATACCCAGCTGCGGCTGCGTGGCTTTGACAAACAGCGCCGCATCGGCGATGTAAATCGGGCCATCATAGGCCTGCACGCGGCCCTGATTGGTTTTACCGTCAGGTAAATTCTGTTTCGTAAAGACGACGCTCCAGCTGTCCGGCGGCGTCGGGAACGTTTTGCTGTTGTACATCAGCAGGTTTGGCCCCCACTGATACGGCGTGCCGTAGACGTTGCCGCCGACGTTAAACCATTCACCTTTGACGATCCGCGGGTCGAGAGTTTTCCAGTTTGGGATAAGGTCGGTGTTAATCGGCTGAACGCGTTTCCCCATGATCAGGCGCAGTGAGGCATCGCCCGAGGCAGTGACCAGATCGTATCCTCCTTTCGCCATCAGGCTAACCATTTCATCCGAGGTGGCCGCGGTTTTTACGTTCACCGCGCAGCCAGTCTCTTTTTCGAACTGCGTGACCCAGTCATAATTTTTATCGGTTTGTCCCCGTTCGATGTACCCGGGCCAGGCAATAATATCCAGTCGTCCTTCCCCGTCGCCGATTGCCTTCGGTGGCTCTGCGGCGTGCGCTGTCATGAGGGTCATGCCGAGCGCGCACAGGCTGCTGCGGGCAAATTTTTTGCTCATAAGAATTACTCCTGTCGCAATGAAATTTAGCGGCAGCCGTGCCGTAAAAATATCTCCCTTATTAAACGTAGACCGCGCAAATGCGCCGCACCGTGCGGCTTAAAGAAATTTCATCAAGGTGTGACCGAGGGCGCATTCCCCGTTAACTGGATTATAGACAAGGAGTTAGCGTTGAGAGGCGGTATGCAGATTTCCTATGATGCGGTACTGCGGAATATTCGCCCTACCGCCATCAGGATAAGGAATGATTATTTTAGAAAGGTGCGGAGATTATTATTCGAGCATGCTGCTAATTAATTTCCCTAACTGAATCACAGCCTGTTCTTCCCGCTCCCCCCACGCCCAGGAGGTATTAAACCGGAAGAACGGTGTCCAGGCGTCAGAGGTCGAAAACATCTTACCGGGGGCAATACTGATGTGGTGCATTAGCGCTTTCTCGCTCAGCAGCCCGGCATCCAGCTGCGCCGGGAGTTCCAGCCACAAAAAATAGCCGCTGTCGTTGTGATGAATTTTGACGCCTGCCGGCATATGGCGCAAAAGCGACTGCCACGCCTGCTGTTTGCGTTCGGCCAGCGTGCGGCGCAGGCGGCGAAGATGGGCGTCATAGCGTTTTGTCGCCAGGTAATCCACCAGCGCCAGCTGCATGGGTGAACTGGTCGATAAGGTGCTCATCAGCTGTAGCTGCTGAATGCGTCGCGCATGTTTACCTGCCGCCACCCAGCCGATGCGAAACCCCGCCACCAGACATTTCGAGAAGGACGAGCAGTGCAGCGTCATATCGTCACGATCCCAGGCTTTCGCTGGCAGAGGTTTCTCCCGGCCAAAATAGAGTTCGCTGTAGACATCATCTTCGATCAGGGTGACGTTGTGCCTGGCGAGAAGCGCGACCAGGTGCGCTTTTTTCTCTGCGCTGAGCGTGAAGCCGAGGGGATTTTGACTGTTGGTCATGAGCCAGCAGGCTTTGACCGGATACTCATTGAGCGCCTGCTCAAGCGCATTCAGATCGATCCCTTCGCGGACGTCCGTCGCCACCGACAGCGCTTTAAGTTTCAGGCGTTCAAGCGCCTGCAGTGCACCATAGAAACAGGGGTTTTCGACAATCACCCAGTCACCAGGCTCGGTAACGGCCTGCAGGCTAAGATTCAGGGCTTCGAGTGCCCCTGCGGTAATGACAATCTCATCCGGTGAGATATTCATTCCCTGCTGCGCATAGCGGCGGGCAATGGCGTGGCGAAGGTCAACGTTACCCGGAGGCAGGTTTTCAATTACGCTCATTGCTGTGGCGGTTTTACTGACATTGGCCAGCGAACGGTTAAGTTGCTGCAGCGGGAAAAGCCGGGGGTCGGGGAAGGCAGAAGCGAAAGGAACCACCGACGGGTCGCGGCTGGCCTGTAATACGTCGAAGATATAGGTGTTGATATCCACCACTTCGTCCCGCATCACCTGGGCAGGCGGCGCAGGTTGTTGGGCGGTCGGGCGCGAGGCAACGTAATAGCCCGACTGCGGCCTGGCGACGATACGCCCCTGGCTTTCCAGCATCTGATACGCGTGGCCAACGGTCATAAAACTCATGCCGCTGCTCGCGACCTGCTCCCGCAGAGAAGGCAGCTTATCGCCCGGCAACCATACGCCAAGCTCGATCTGCGAGATAATTTGTTGCGCCAGACGCTGGTATTTTTTCATCAGATTCTCCTTATGACCGACAGTGTATATCAGCAGGAGAAAAAGAGAAGATTTTGCTAACTGTTATAGTTAGCCAGATGCATTACTTACGCAGTTCGGTGACGTTACGCTGAGCGTGGCGGGCAGCGGCCAGATGATCGAGGGTAATCATCGACGATTTGCAAAAAATGCATTTTGCACCGAACGGGTTTTTCTCAGACACATCAAAAGCTGAGGTACGGTACTGCGAACCATGGCAGCATGGGCAGCGGAAATGGATATAAGAAGTCATAGGATTCTCCTGTAAACGTAAAAACGTTAATTGCTTAATGGGCCCTTCAGGCGATAGTGGTTTGAAACAAAAACTAATCGGAGTGTAGAAAAAGACCCAAGAGAGGCTGCGGAGAGGCACAACGTGATGAGAACTGCTTTATAAAACTACGTCAGATGTTTATTTGGACTCAAACCCAGAGGGCCATTAACGCATGTTGTTGATAACAAGGCAAGCTGTTTAATGCATAAATTTCATAAAAATAATTTTTTTATTCTTTCACGCAAGCTATATCAGATGTGCAAAGCGTGATGTTTTCATGAACTGTTATAGGTAAATTTCGCTTTTCTGCGTCTGATACTCGTTATTTCGCCCCTATACCATAACAGCACACCGTTTGACATTGAGGTTGTGCATGTTTGGTTTAGATGCTTTTCATCTCGCACGAATACAGTTTGCCTTTACCGTATCCTTCCACATTATTTTCCCGGCAATTACCATCGGTCTGGCGAGTTATCTCGCTGTGCTAGAAGGCCTGTGGCTGAAAACCAAAAACCCGATCTGGCGTTCGCTGTACCATTTCTGGTCGAAGATTTTTGCCGTTAACTTCGGTATGGGCGTGGTCTCCGGGCTGGTCATGGCCTACCAGTTTGGGACCAACTGGAGTGGGTTTTCACAATTTGCCGGCAGTATTACCGGCCCGCTCCTGACCTACGAAGTGCTTACTGCCTTCTTCCTCGAGGCAGGATTCCTCGGCGTTATGCTGTTCGGCTGGAATAAAGTCGGGCCGGGTCTGCATTTCTTTGCAACCTGCATGGTGGCGCTGGGGACCGTTATCTCAACCTTCTGGATCCTCTCATCAAACAGCTGGATGCAGACGCCACAGGGCTTTGAAATCGTCAACGGACAGGTAGTGCCGGTAGACTGGTTTGCCGTGGTGTTTAACCCCTCCTTCCCGTATCGCCTGCTGCATATGTCGATAGCGGCCTTCCTGAGTAGCGCCCTGTTTGTCGGCGCATCCGCAGCCTGGCATTTGCTGCGCGGAAACAACACCCCCGCCATCCGCGCGATGTTTTCCATGGCGCTGTGGATGACCCTGATTGTGGCTCCCCTTCAGGCGATGGTGGGTGATATGCACGGGTTGAACACCCTGAAGCACCAGCCCGCTAAAATAGCAGCCATTGAAGGCCACTGGGAGAACCCACCGGGTGAACCCACCCCGCTGCTGCTGTTTGGCTGGCCGGATATGGAACAGGAGCGCACCCGCTTTGGGGTGGAGATCCCGGCGCTTGGCAGCCTTATTCTGACGCACAGCCTCGACAAACAGGTTCCGGCACTGAAAGAATTTCCAAAGGAAGACCGGCCAAATTCCACCATCGTCTTCTGGTCATTCCGCATTATGGCGGGCTTAGGCATGCTGATGCTGCTGCTTGGGGTAACGGCGCTCTGGTTACGTTATAAAAAGCGCGTGTACGCTTCGCGTCCCTTCCTGTGGTTTGCCCTCCTGATGGGACCCACCGGGCTGATTGCCATCCTGGCCGGATGGGTCACTACCGAAGTGGGCCGCCAGCCGTGGGTCGTCTACGGGCTTCAGCGAACGAAGGATGCGGTTTCTGCCCATGGTGACTTGCATATGAGCGTGAGTCTGCTGGCCTTCTTCGTCGTCTACACCTCCGTATTTGGCGTGGGTTACAGCTATATGGTCCGCCTGATTAAAAAAGGACCTCAGCCTCATGAATCGTTTGCCACCGAGTCCGATGGACGTCCCGCACGCCCGCTTTCTGCCGTTACTACTGAACATAAGGAGCAACCATAATGGGTATCGATCTTTCCATTATCTGGTTTGTTATCATCGTCTTTGCCACGCTGATGTATATCGTGATGGATGGTTTTGATCTGGGGATAGGTATCCTGTTCCCGGCTACGCCTGATGCCGACGATCGCGATGTGATGGTGAACAGCGTTGCGCCGGTCTGGGACGGCAATGAAACCTGGCTGGTGCTCGGCGGTGCAGCGCTGTTTGGCGCGTTTCCGCTGGCCTATGCGGTCATTATTGATGCCCTCACTATTCCGCTGACGTTAATGCTGATCGGACTTATTTTCCGGGGCGTGGCATTTGAGTTTCGTTTTAAAGCCACGCCGGCACACCGCCCTTTCTGGGATAAAGCGTTTATTGGCGGTTCGATCCTGGCGACCTTTACCCAGGGCATGACGGTGGGCGCGGTGATTAACGGCTTTAGCGTCACCGGGCGTGCCTACAGTGGCGGACCGTTCGACTGGCTGACCGTTTTTAACCTGTTCTGCGGCGCAGGTCTGGTGGTGGCCTACGCGCTGTTAGGCTCGACATGGCTGGTGATGAAAAGCGAAAACGCGCTGCAACAGCGAATGCGACGGGTATCCAGAACGCTCCTGATCCTGCTTCTGGTATTCATTGCAGTAATCAGCCTCTGGACCCCACTGGCGCAGCCGGCCATCGCCGCGCGCTGGTTTACCCTGCCGAATCTCTTCTTCCTGCTGCCCGTGCCGGCGCTGGTGGTGATCCTGAGCCTGTGTCAGTGGCGTTGCCTGAATAACCCAGAGAGCCATCATTTGCCGTTTATCCTGACGTTAGGGCTGATTTTTCTCGGCTTTAGCGGACTTGGGATCAGCATCTGGCCGCACATTATTCCCCCGTCAATCACGCTCTGGCAGGCGGCGGCTCCGACACAAAGCCAGGGCTTTATGCTGGTGGGCGCGTTGTTGATCATTCCCGTGATTCTGGTCTACACCTTCTGGAGTTACTACGTGTTTCGCGGAAAAGTACAGCATGGAGAGGGTTATCACTGATGCAACAACCTTTCTGGAAAAGAGTCATGTGGCTGGCCATTATCTGGGGCGGCAGCGTACTGGCACTTGCGGCGGTCAGTATGCTCTTTCGCATGTTAATGACGGCCGCAGGGTTTAAATCGCACTGATCGTATTGCGGGCAACGACAACGTTGCCCGGTACCCGCCCGCACTTTCAGATAAACCCCATTAACGCACGGCAGAGTATCGTTACACTGAAAAAAAGATTCACAGTATCTATCGTCTGAGAAGAAAAATGAAAAAGCTCATTGCGTTAAGTGTTATCAGTCTTGTCCTCACCGGGTGCGTTAATCCTGGTAAAGCCTCCGTTCAGCCGGACCAACTTAAGAGCCACCGTTTTGTGCTGGAGAATGTGGACGGGAAAGCCGTTAAGGCCACGACAACGCAACCAGAGATCAGCTTCAAAGCCCTGTCTGATATCAGTCTGGTTAATAACATTAGCGTTTCCGGCGTGATGTGTAACACGTTTAACGGACAGGGGAAATTGTCCGAAGGTGAGCTCAAGGTCAAAACGCTCGCCATGACGCGCAAGCTCTGTACCGAACCACAGTTGAACGAACTGGATCAGGCCATTGGCGACATGCTGCGCAAAGGGGCGCAGGTCGACCTGACTGAAGACCAGTTAACGCTGGCGACAGCCGATAAAACGCTAATGTTTAAGCGTGCGGAGTAATCAGTAGTTTCCGCAGGATCCTACGGCAAGCGACTGTTCACTGCAGCGTTTGCCGTTTGGCAATGCGCACATCCCGATAGCTGAGCCGTCAAGCTGGCGGGCAACAGACAGCGAGCCGCCAATCATCGCGCAGTTGGCTTGTCCGGAGCTGGACATCGCCGCTTTCATTCCCGGCGTTACGTGTGCCGCCGTTGCCTGCTGAACAGGTTCACTGCTGCATGCCGATAATAATAACGCGGCACACCCGACCCAAAATGCTGAACGCATGCTCTCTCTCCCCCATTAATAATGCGAAACCTATGCATAATAGGCATCCCATGCCGTGTCGTCGAGAGTGAAAGTGCGTATTTATGCGCTTCTGAAACAATTTCTCGCAATTTTTTCGCCAAAAGATTGATCTACTCATTGATGTCGAGAATACCGAGGACACAAAAGCGAAAATCGTAAAATCCGACCTTTGCTAAACTAAGGGAATAATATTCAAAGCCCGTTGTGTTTTTTTCGGGCTCCTTTTTTTGCGCAATGTAAGGGTGTTGTCCTATGCAAACTATTGACGGTAATGGTGCAGTCGCGTCCGTCGCGTTTCGCACCAGTGAAGTTATCGCCATCTACCCAATTACGCCAAGTTCTACGATGGCCGAACAGGCCGATGCCTGGGCGGGCAACGGACTGAAAAACGTCTGGGGCGACGTCCCACGAGTCGTGGAAATGCAGTCTGAGGCTGGCGCTATCGCGACCGTCCACGGGGCGCTGCAGACCGGTGCTTTGTCGACGTCATTCACCTCGTCGCAGGGATTATTGTTGATGATCCCGACGCTCTATAAACTGGCAGGACAACTTACCCCGTTTGTGCTTCACGTTGCCGCACGAACCGTTGCGACACACGCCCTCTCCATCTTTGGCGATCACTCAGACGTAATGGCCGTCCGCCAGACCGGTTGCGCCATGCTGTGCGCCAGCAGCGTTCAGGAAGCACAGGACTTCGCGTTAATTTCGCACATGGCGACGCTGAAGAGTCGCGTGCCCTTTATTCATTTCTTTGATGGTTTTCGTACCTCTCACGAAATCAATAAAATTGTTCCGCTGACTGACGACACCCTCCTCAATCTTCTGCCGCAGGCGGAAATCGACGCACATCGCGCCCGTGCGCTGAACCCGGAACACCCCGTGATCCGCGGGACATCGGCCAACCCGGATACCTATTTCCAGTCCCGGGAAGCAACGAACCCCTGGTACAACGCCGTTTATGATCACGTTGAGCAGGCGATGGATGATTTTGCCGCGGCCACCGGACGGCAATACAAACCGTTTGAATACTACGGCCATCCGCAGGCGGAACGGGTCATTGTGCTCATGGGGTCAGCCATTGGCACCTGTGAAGAGGTAGTGGATGAACTGCTGACCCGTGGTGAAAAAATCGGCGTGCTCAAAGTGCGGCTCTACCGGCCGTTTTCCGCGCGACATTTGCTCTCCGCCCTGCCGGAAAGCGCGCGCACCGTGGCGGTGCTCGATCGCACTAAAGAGCCTGGCGCCCACGCAGAACCTCTGTATCTGGACGTCATGTCCGCGCTGGCTGAAGCGTTTAATTGCGGTGAGCGCGAAACACTGCCGCGCGTGATCGGGGGTCGCTATGGGTTGTCCTCCAAAGAGTTTGGCCCGGACTGTGTGCTGGCGGTGTTTAATGAGCTGAGCGAGGCTAAACCAAAACCGCGCTTTACCGTCGGTATTTATGATGACGTGACCAACCTCTCTCTGCCCCTGCCGGAAAACACGCTACCTTCCACCGCAAAACTTGAGGCGCTGTTTTATGGACTGGGCAGCGACGGTAGCGTCTCCGCGACCAAGAACAACATTAAGATTATCGGGAACTCCACGGCGTGGTATGCCCAGGGGTATTTTGTCTACGACTCCAAAAAAGCAGGCGGGCTGACCGTTTCCCACCTGCGCGTCAGCGAGCACCCTATCCGCTCGGCATACCTTATCTCGCAGGCTGATTTTGTGGGCTGTCACCAGCTGCAATTCATCGATAAGTACCAGATGGCAGAGCGCCTGAAACCGGACGGTATTTTCCTGCTCAATACGCCATATAGCGTGGATGAAGTCTGGTCGCGGCTACCGCAGGAAGTGCAGGCGGTGCTGAACCAGAAAAAAGCCCGCTTCTACGTCATTAACGCTGCAAAAATTGCCCGCGAGTGTGGCCTTGCCGCGCGAATTAACACCGTGATGCAAATGGCCTTCTTCCACCTGACGCAGATCCTGCCGGGAGACAGCGCGCTAATGGAACTGCAGGGGGCGATTGCCAAAAGCTACAGCAGTAAAGGTCAGGAGCTGGTCGAGCGTAACTGGCAGGCGCTGGCGCTGGCACGCGAGTCTTTATTTGAAGTACCGCTGCAAGCGGTTGATGCGTCCAGCCCGAACCGTCCACCGGTGGTTTCTGACGCGGCACCGGATTTCGTGAAAACCGTGACGGCAGCCATGCTGGCCGGGCTGGGTGATGCCCTTCCCGTCTCCGCACTGCCACCCGATGGCACCTGGCCGATGGGCACCACGCGCTGGGAAAAACGCAACATCGCCGAAGAAATCCCCATCTGGAAAGAGAAGCTGTGTACCCAGTGCAACCACTGCGTAGCAGCCTGCCCGCACTCGGCCATTCGTGCCAAAGTGGTCTCCCCGGAAGCGATGGAAGACGCCCCGGCCAGCCTGCATTCACTTGATGTGAAATCCCGTGATATGCGCGGACAGAAGTATGTTCTGCAGGTCGCTCCGGAAGATTGCACCGGATGTAATCTGTGCGTTGAGGTCTGTCCGGCGAAAGATCGTCAGGATCCGGACATCAAAGCCATCAATATGATGTCGCGCCTCGAGCATGTCGAAGAAGAGAAGGTAAATTATGACTTCTTCCTGAACCTGCCGGAGATCGACCGCAGCACGCTGGAGCGTATTGATATTCGTACCTCGCAGCTCATTACTCCGCTGTTCGAATATTCAGGCGCCTGCTCCGGCTGCGGTGAAACGCCGTATATCAAGCTGCTCACGCAACTGTACGGCGACAGAATGTTGATCGCTAACGCCACGGGCTGTTCATCAATCTATGGCGGTAATCTGCCTTCCACGCCGTACACCACCGACGCCCATGGCCGCGGTCCGGCATGGGCGAACTCGTTGTTTGAGGATAACGCCGAGTTTGGTCTGGGCTTCCGTCTGACCGTTGACCAGCACCGCGCACGCGTGATGCGGTTACTGGAACAGTTTGCTGGCCACATCCCGGCGGAGCTGAATGACGCGTTGCACGCCGATGCAACGCCAGAACGTCGTCGTGAGCAGGTTGCGGAACTGCGCAACGCTCTGCAGGACGTGGAAGGTGCCGGGCAGCTGTTGACCGACGCTGACGCGCTGGTGGAAAAATCAATCTGGCTGATTGGCGGTGACGGCTGGGCGTATGACATCGGCTTTGGCGGGCTGGATCACGTGTTAAGCCTTACCGAAAATGTCAACATTCTGGTTCTGGATACGCAGTGCTATTCCAACACCGGTGGCCAGGCGTCAAAAGCTACTCCGCTTGGCGCAGTAACTAAGTTTGGTGAACACGGCAAGCGCAAGGCGCGTAAAGATCTCGGCGTCAGCATGATGATGTACGGCCATGTGTATGTCGCGCAAATCTCGCTGGGCGCGCAGCTGAACCAGACGGTGAAAGCCATTCAGGAAGCGGAAGCCTACCCGGGTCCGTCGCTGATCATTGCCTACAGCCCGTGTGAAGAGCATGGCTACGACCTGGCACTCAGCCACGATCAGATGCGCCAGCTGACCGCAACCGGCTTCTGGCCGCTCTACCGGTTCGACCCGCGCCGCGCCGATGAAGGTAAATTGCCTCTGGCGCTGGATTCACGCCCGCCTTCCGATGCGCTGGCCGAAACGTTAATGCAGGAACAGCGCTTCCGTCGCCTCAACGCGCAACAACCAGAGGTGGCCGAGCAATTGTGGAAAGATGCCGCCGCCGATCTGCAAAAACGGTATGATTTCCTGGCGCAAATGGCCGGAAAAGCGGAAAAACCAACCCGCGACTGACTCTCCCTCTGCCCGGCTTGTCCGGGCATTTTTTTGCCATAAAAAAAGCCCGATGTATTCACACCGGGCGAGTCCAGATAATTAATGAATATCACGTTAATTCACTAAATGACATTCACATAAATTATGGATGAAAAATCTTAAAGGCATATAACGCCGCTGAGATTATCTGATTTAATGGGCAATTAATAATTTTTATTTAATATGATTAGCTTTAAATCATTCATAAAACCAATGACTATTTCCGTCGCATAATCCGGTTAAGAATTAACTTAACTCGTAACAATTATATTTTATTATTCTTGGCCAGGAGTGATTTAGCATGAGACAGCTTTCTCGTGCGGAAAGTTCAATACGTAATTAAATAAAAACAACTGCAAAGGAATTCCAAAATGCAAAGAAAAGTACTGGCCCTGATGATTCCAGCGCTGTTAATGGCTGGCGCTGCGCATGCTGCAGAAATTTATAATAAAGACGGCAACAAATTAGATCTGTACGGAAAAGTAGATGGTCTGCATTACTTCTCCGACGATGCCTCTAAAGATGGCGATCAAACTTACATGCGTCTGGGCTTCAAGGGTGAAACCCAGATCAACAACATGATGACCGGTTACGCCCAGTGGGAATACAACATCCAGGCCAATAACACTGAAGGGTCTGATAACCAGTCATGGACGCGTCTGGCCTTCGCCGGTATTAAAGTCGGTGACTATGGCTCCTTCGATTACGGTCGTAACTACGGCGTTCTGTACGACGTGGAAGGCTGGACCGATATGTTGCCTGAATTCGGTGGTGACTCTTACACCAATGCAGACAACTTTATGACTGGCCGTGCCAACGGGGTCGCAACCTACCGTAACACTGACTTCTATGGTCTGGTACAGGGTCTGAACTTTGCCCTGCAGTATCAGGGTAAGAACGAAGATGCCAGCAACAACCAGGAAGGCACCAACAATGGTCGCGACACGCGCCATGAGAACGGTGACGGCTTCGGTATCTCCACCACCTATGACTTTGGCATGGGTATCAGCGCGGGTGCTGCCTATACCTCTTCTGACCGTACCAACGAGCAGGTGATGAATACCACTGCCGGTGGCGATAAAGCGGATGCCTGGACTGCAGGCCTGAAATATGACGCCAACAATATTTATCTGGCGGCAATGTATTCTGAAACCCGCAATATGACCCCTTATGGCGATAATACGGATGCCGTGGCCAATAAAACGCAAAACGTGGAAGTGACCGCGCAATATCAGTTCGACTTCGGCCTGCGCCCGGCAATTTCTTATCTGCAGTCTAAAGGTAAAGACCTGGCCAACGGTCAGGGCGATCAGGATCTGGTTAAATATGCTGACGTAGGCGCAACCTACTACTTCAACAAAAACATGTCCACCTACGTTGATTATAAAATCAACCTGTTGGATGAGGATGACAGTTTCTACAAAAATAACGGCATTAGCACGGATGATGTCGTTGCATTAGGTCTGGTTTACCAGTTCTGATCCCAAGAGCCCGCATCGTGATGCGGGCTCGTTATTTTCGTTGCGACGCCTGAAGCCAGCCCTCCTCTTCTCTCCCATCGTATTTCCCTCTCTTCGCGCCTGTCGCCTCAGTGAATGTGTGAATCATCTCAAAAGGAAAATTTATGACGATGTCGTTAAGGGTAAGTTTAAAGAAACCCGTGTACACTCACCTTATAGACTTTGCTTCATTAAGGATAACTGCATTGTTTGGTCGTGTATCAGTTGCCGTACTTACCCTTCTGGCGATTATATGGATGGCGTTAATTTTTGATTTTGGTGGTGTCGTTGGGCATCTCGGCGCGCTGTTGAACCATCTGGATGGCAGTTAAGGTTTCCCCCAAACAATACGCCACCAGCAGGGCCGGTGGCGGGAAACGTATCAACGGACTATTTTTTGACCGGCTGAGGCTTTTTATCACCTGACTCAGGCGCCTCACGCGGATCGTCTTTCTCAACATACAGCATATTTCTCTCCTGTTTCGGATACCCACTCCCCACTATAGGCCGCCTTGTTAAAATCTGGCCAGGCGGCAGTTACGCTTCTTTTTGACGAAAAGAGAGGTAGCCGAAAACCCCGCTGTCGCCATCCGCGGGATGATTAACGCCGTCCATCACCGCCACTTCAGCAAAATCAAAGGGGGTCACATTTTCAAAACAGGCCACATTCACGCCGTATTCGTTGGGATTTGAACGCCGCTGATGGAAGGTATAAATCCCGCAGACCGAGCAGAAGAAATGGCGGGCTGTTCCGGTGTTAAAACGATATTCCGTGAGCTTATCCGCCCCTTTCGTTACGGTAATGCCCGACAGCGGTGCCGAGACCACCACGGCGCCCCGCATCCGGCAAAAAGAGCAGCTGCAGCGCCGGGCGGTATTTAATCCGTCTGAGAGTTCAACGGTAAACGCCACCGCGCCACAATGGCACTGTGCATGACGAATATCAGCCATCGGTTACACCCCCTTTCTCACGAGCTCGGCAGCCTTAACGAAAACCTCATCTTCAACGCCATCGCCTTTCTGTCTGCCGAGTCTGACCAGTTCACTCACGATACTGTCGCGATGGATGGGTTGCTGTGCTGAAACAAGACCGATAACGGCGGCACCAATCGCCAGTCCCACTAATCCCGTTTGTTCATCTTTGTTCTTCATGTTTGTGCTCCCTTGTACAACACAAAAAGCGTAGCAGGATTGTGGTAAAACGTGGCGTTGTCACGGATGCTATTTATTCTGTGATACAGGGCGTAACCCGTCCGCTAACAGGCGATGAGGTCGAGGAGTACATGTCAGAATCGCGGCGCGAGGCCGTATTTGGGCGCATTAATGTTCGCGGCCCAGACCTTGATGTCGTTTTGAAGAAGTAAGGTAAAATCCGATTTCAGATGGTTAACCATGCCGTTAACGCTCTGTGCATCTTTCACCGAAAAATGCTCTATCCGGTTCTGCCCGACCTGAACACAATAATACGTGGCCGGAAGCACTTTGCCATTCACGTTAAGTTCTTGTCGGGTCCCGCCACAGCGCCCTTCGGTGATATAGGAGACCAGCAAATTTGCTGATTTCCGCTCAGGCTGAGAGATGCTCAACATGACCGGGAAACCGTCTGAAGTCTGGGTCATATCGTAAAGAACAGCATTTTTTATATACCAGGTATTATATTCCCGTTCCTGAAAAGCTGACCTCGAAGGCGCAGAAACGACCACCAGCATTGCCAGTGTAATAGTTTGAATTTTCATGAGATGTTGTCATCCGTGTCGTTGCACACATTATTCAGATCGTGCAAAAAACAGCAACACCTTAAGAATATTCCTACTACTATTGGCAGTCGTTTTTAGTGATCTAACGCGGTCATCGCGTTATTTCATTCCGTTTGTACACGCTCAGTACGTTAAAACAGGAAAGAGTTGGTACACCGCCACCATCGCTGAAATACTGACGATGACACTGACAATGAAGTAGGTTTTGAAGGGCTGCTTTTGCGTTTTATGGCGAAACAGTTGCTGACCTATAATCGCCCCGGGCCATCCGCCGATAAGGCCAAATACCAGCAGTGTGGCTTCCGGCACTCTGCGCATGGCCCTTCGCGCCGCCATTTTGTCGGCGCCATACATCGCTAACGTCAGTACGTTGATAAGCAGGAGCCACAGGATAAACGGATGCGAGGTGAATAGACTTCCGATTGCGGCGATCAACAGAAGCAAATAACAAAAGCGATTGAGGGTCATAGCACAAGCCACTGGAATGTTCAGAGTATGTCGAAGCCGCATTATATGCGATATCACAAAGCAAGGTTGCTGCCGTCCACAATTCAAAATCCTGTAAAACGTGCTGGCATTCGGCGCAACAATCCGTACCATACACGGCACACTTTCGCATGCTGGTGGTTAACCGCAGGCGCAGACCCGTCTTTTATTGCCAGTCAGATGGGGCACTAAAATGCGCAGAGGGTGTTTGAAATCTAAGCTTCATAGAGTGAAGAGATGAACAGCAAAGAGAGGGCAATGCGGAAAGAAGCTGCCCCTCTAAACCGTTTGCCCCACTGGTGCCCCATTTGAAATTTGAGTACAGATTAAATGCAACAAAATCAAGATATTAATAAGAAAGAGCAATACAACCTGAACAAACTGCAAAAGCGTCTGCGCCGTAACGTTGGTGAAGCCATTGCAGACTTCAATATGATTGAAGAAGGCGACCGCATTATGGTCTGCCTGTCAGGTGGTAAAGACAGTTACACCATGCTGGAGATCCTGCGTAATCTTCAGCAAAGCGCGCCGGTGAAGTTTTCCCTGGTGGCGGTTAACCTCGATCAAAAGCAGCCTGGTTTCCCGGAACACATTCTGCCGGAATACCTCGAAAAACTGGGCGTTGAGTATAAAATCGTAGAAGAAAATACCTACGGGATTGTGAAAGAGAAGATCCCGGAAGGCAAAACCACCTGCTCGCTCTGCTCTCGTCTTCGCCGCGGCATCCTGTACCGTACCGCGACAGAACTGGGTGCAACCAAAATCGCACTCGGCCATCACCGCGACGATATCCTGCAGACGCTGTTCCTGAATATGTTCTACGGCGGTAAGATGAAAGGCATGCCGCCAAAACTGATGAGCGATGACGGCAAACACATTGTGATCCGCCCGCTTGCCTACTGCCGCGAGAAAGATATCGAGCGGTTCTCTCAGGCCAAAGGATTCCCGATCATTCCATGTAACCTGTGCGGCTCTCAGCCGAACCTGCAGCGTCAGGTGATTGGTGACATGCTGCGTGACTGGGACAAACGCTACCCGGGCCGTATCGAAACCATGTTCAGCGCGATGCAGAACGTGGTGCCTTCTCACCTCGCGGATGTTGAGCTTTTCGATTTCAAAGGTATCAACCATGAGTCGGAAGTGGTGAATGGCGGCGATCTGGCGTTTGACCGGGAAGAGATCCCCGTGAAACCTGCTGGCTGGCAGCCAGAAGAAGATGACAATCAGTTTGAAGAACTGCGCCTGAATGTCGTGGAAGTAAAATAGTGAAATAGTGAAATAATGCAAACGCGTCTCAGACCACCGTCTGAGACGCGTTTAAATCTTATTTCAGCAGACGAACGCGACAGGTTTTACCCTTGATTTTCCCGTTCTGCAGCTGTTTCCAGGCCTTATGGGCAACCGACTGGCGAACAGCAACATAAACATGTGCAGGATGTACCGCAATCTTGCCGATATCAGCCCCATCCAGCCCCACGTCTCCGGTCAGCGCACCGAGCACATCACCCGGACGCATCTTGGCTTTTTTACCGCCATCAATACACAGCGTTGCCATTTCTGCTTCCAGCGGAACGAGACTGACGTTGCCCGGTGCATTCACCCAGTTAAGCTTAATCTGCAGCATTTCAGACAGAATATTGGCGCGCTGCGCCTCTTCCGGTGCGCAGAAGCTGATGGCCAGACCGCTGTTTCCGGCACGCGCAGTACGGCCGATACGGTGAACGTGTACTTCAGGATCCCATGCCAGCTCGTAGTTCACGACCAGCTCAAGCGATTTAATATCCAGACCGCGCGCCGCCACGTCGGTGGCAACCAGCACGCGGGCGCTGCCGTTAGCGAAACGGACCAGCGTCTGATCGCGATCGCGCTGTTCCAGATCGCCATGCAACGATAACGCGCTCTGCCCAGCAGCGTTCAGGGCGTCACAGACCGCCTGACAATCTTTTTTGGTGTTACAGAACACCACGCAGGAAGCGGGCTGATGCTGACTGAGCACCTTCTGCAGGAGCGCGATTTTTCCGTGCTGGGACGTTTCATAAAACTGCTGCTCGATAGCAGGCAGCGCATCAACACTGTCAATTTCGATGGTGAGCGGATTTTTCTGCACGCGGCCACTGATTGCGGCGATCGCTTCAGGCCAGGTCGCTGAAAATAACAGCGTCTGACGGTCTGCAGGCGCGAAACGGATCACTTCATCGATAGCATCGCTGAAGCCCATATCCAGCATCCGGTCTGCCTCATCCATGACCAGCGTGTGTAATGCATCCAGCGAGACCGTACCTTTTTGCAGGTGGTCGAGCAGTCGGCCAGGCGTCGCCACAATGATGTGTGGAGGATGCTGAAGCGAATCACGCTGCGCGCCAAACGGTTGTCCGCCACAGAGGGTTAAAATCTTGGTGTTAGGCAGGAATCGCGCCAGACGACGCAACTCGCCCGCGACCTGGTCCGCCAGTTCGCGGGTTGGGCACAGCACCAGAGACTGCGTCTGAAACAGCGCAGCATCAATATGCTGTAGCAGACCCAGACCGAAAGCCGCCGTTTTTCCGCTCCCTGTTTTAGCCTGAACGCGTACATCACGCCCCTCAAGAATGGCGGGCAATGCGGCCGCCTGAACAGGCGTCATGGTGAGGTATCCCAACTCGTTGAGGTTATCGAGTTGGGCGGCGGGCAGTACATTCAGGGTTGAAAAAGCGGTCACAATAGTCTCTCGTGGTCATCTTTGCGGTCAGATGGCGCGTATCCTCGCAGATCTCGGGGTTCGATGCGACAATTTAATCGGTTCTTCATCGGGCGGCGGGTCAGGCATGGGTTGCGGACGCGGAACAGGATCGGGCATCGGCGTCGGATCGGTGGGGATCGGATCGGACTGACGTGAATACTGCAGTTGCAGAGCGAGTAAGATGCTCATCATTCCCTCCAGGTTTTACTGACGTCCCTTTTAGGGTAGACGCTGGGGAACAGGAGGCAAAAAAAAGCCGACTAGTTAAGTCGGCGTCGTACGAATCAATTGTGCTATGCAGTAATTCAAAAAAGGAAGTAAGACAATATGGAGCGCAACGCCCATCGCTTGACGTTGCATTCACCTGCGGGAGTAATATTGCACCTTACGGGGTCATTGTTTATTGACTTCGCTCAATTAAAAGAGCGTTTTGATCTCCGTAAAAGCTGAAAAAAGCGTAAATTTACAGCCATTTACTACGATGCAACCACCATGCAACACCACCGATCAAAACAACTAACATGACGCAAAATGCGGTAAAGCCATAATGGGCCGCGCCGCCGGGAATTCCGCCCAGGTTCACGCCAAACAATCCCGTCAGGAATGTGCTCGGCAGAAAGACCATTGCCATCAGCGACATCGTATAGGTTCTTCTTGCCAGCGACTCCTGCATCACCTGCGCGATTTCATCCGCCATGACGCCCGTGCGGGCAATACAGGAATCGATTTCATCAAGTCCGCGCCCCAGCCTGTCGGCAATATCCTGCATTCGGCGTCGCTGATCGTCATTCATCCAGTTGAGCCTTTCGCTGGACAGACGCGCGTATACGTCCCGCTGCGGCGTCATATAGCGGCGCATGACAATTAACTGCTTACGCAGGAGCGCCAGAAAACCGCGCGGCGGGATCTGCTGATCGAGCAGGTTATCTTCGAGGTCGATGATTTTATCGTGCAGCTCTTCGATAAACTCACTCGCATGGTCAGTCAGCGCGTCGCAGACGTCCACCAGCCAGCTTCCGCAATCGGTCGGTCCGGTGCCCTCTTTCAGATCGTTCACAATGTCATCCAGCGCCAGAACTTTACGCTGACGGGTGGAGACAATCAGACCATCGTCCATATAAACACGCATCGCGACCAGCTGGTCAGGACGTTCATCGGTGCTGCCGTTAATGCAACGCAAAGTGATGAGCGTGCCGTCCCCCATTCTGCTCACGCGTGGCCGCAGGCTTTCACCCGCCAGCGCATCACGCACGTTGTTCGGCAGGAGCGGCGTCGTGGCCAGCCAGTCGGCACTGTCCGGATGGGTATAGTTAAGGTGTAGCCAGCAGGGATGCTCATTATCAATGACATCGTTGTCTTCCAGTGGTCGGGCACCGCCACGACCATCCAGCACCCAGGCAAAAACTGCATCAGGAACGTTTAGTTCTGATCCTTTTATACTCTCCACCGCGCCTCCCCCTTTTCAGCTCTTTCGTTGTCAGTCTAGCTTTCATCAGGGGTTAAGCAACAACTATGTTTCGCATCGCGCTGAATTCGCTCAGGAAATAACCGTATTCCGCCAGAAGCCTTTTCAGACCACACGGGAGGGTCATTCAGCGGCGAGAAGCCGGGATAAAAGAGCCCGGTTAACCGGGCTCTTTTCGTGCATCAGAGGGAGTGACCGGGACGCGAGTGGAATGACAGCGGGCCAGCATGAGAAGGCGTGGATTCAGCCTGATACCCCTTTTCGAGCCGGAAGTTACGCGTCCGCGCCTGCAGTTCACTCACCTGATTACGCAGTACATCAGAGGAACCGTTAAGTTCTTCTGCCATCGTAACGTTACTTTGCGTGACCCGTTCCAGCTCAGATAAGGCCAGCGTAATCTGGGAAATGCCTTTCTCCTGCTCTGACGTCGAGGTGAAAATGTCATCCATCAACTGGCTGACATTGCCGGAGCCGGTCACAATTTCTTGCATATTCTTTTCAGCTTCGGACACAACGGTCACGCCCTGAGTAACGTTATTGCTGGTTACTTCAATCAGCGTTTTGATGTTTTTGGCGGCATCCGCGCTGCGGTGGGCCAGGTTTCGCACCTCTTCTGCCACCACCGAAAACCCTTTTCCGTGGTCACCGGCTCTGGCCGCCTCAACGGCCGCGTTTAGCGCCAGGATATTCGTCTGGAAGGCAATGCCGTCGATCATCGAGATAATCTCCGTCATTTGCTGTGCACATTCGGTAATGGATTGCATATTGGTGGCCACCTGCCCCATCAACTCGCCACCTTTGCGCGCCTGCAGTGTCGCCCTGTTTGCCTGCTCGCTGGCCAGTCGGGTGTTATCGGCATTATTTCGGGTACTTGCTGCCATCTGCTCCATGCTGGCAGCCGTTTGCACCAGCGATGCAGACTGCTGCTCTGTTTTCACCGAAAGCTGCGCGCTACGCGCGGAGAGTTGATCGGACAAGGTCATGGCGGTTTGCGACGAGGCCCTGATCTCGCGTACCAGGGTCGCGATGTTGCTGGAGAGGCTGTTAATCCCGGGGATTAAACGCCCTGCACAGTTATTGCCAAATTCAGGGATAGTCACGCCAAGATTGCCTGCAGTCACTTCTTCAATACTTTTTTTCACCGTATTGATCGGCGTCACAAGATACTTTGTCATGTAGCCCCAGAGCAAAAATAGCGCAACGAAATTAATGATATTGAGTGAAATAAAGAGAGAGGATTTGCTGGAAAATAGAACAACGACACCTGCATCAACCAGGAAAAGACATAAAAGGAACCCGGCAATGAAGGTTCTGACACTAATATTTCTTAGCATGATTATATCCACGATTTTATATTTAGGTCGGCATTAAGATTTATAGCATTCGTGTTGTTGTTTGTCCTGATGAACAACGCTGGTTTCACCTTTCGCCGTTAGCCACCTGAGATTTAACTTAAGTCAGATAAAAACAGGGTATTAGTGAAAATGTTATATGCAGCATCCTGTGATACTGGTTTCCTGCCACTTTAAGCGATACCATCGCCTGCGATGAGACAATATGGCCGCGCTCATATTTAAGGGGCTTTGCTGCAATTATTCGCCTTTGTTTAGCAATGCTTAATAAGTGCCGGAAAGAATATATTTTATATTCACCGCCAGCCTTAACGTTTTAATATGACCGGTCGTTTTGCACGATACCTAACTCATATTATTTGAATGCGCATGTACGTTGCCAGTTACAGACGTGCCCGGCAGGCGAAATCGGTAACCCTCTTTGGCGTGGGATTGCATAATGCTCAATATATCGTGGGACCCTGTGTTAATAGCCCTCTCGTATCTGGTGGCCTTTATCGCCTCATTTGTGGCCCTGGACAGCGCCGGAAAAATCCCGCTTTCCAGCCGTAAAACGGCGATGTTCTGGCGTATCGCCGGAGGCGTCACGCTTGGGATCGGGATCTGGTCAATGCACTTCATCGGCATGCTGTCGATGCAAATGCCGATGATAATGAGCTATAACCTCTGGTTAACCCTCGCCTCACTGGGCGTGGCGGTGGTTGCATCCACGGTCGCCATCAATATTGCCGTAACGGGTAAAACCCTTTCCCCTTTTCGATTGATCGTTGCCACGGTGCTCCTGAGTGCTGGCGTGGTCTGTATGCACTTTATCGGTATGGCCGCACTGATGCTGGACAGCCATATTCTCTGGGATCGACGCATTGTTGCCGTGTCCGTGTTGATTGCCGTTATGGCCTCCGGCGCGGCACTGTGGCTGGCATTCCGCCTGCGGGATATGCGCAAAGGGGTGTTTATCAATCGTATTCTCGCGGCCTGCGTGCTGGGTGTCGCCATCTGTGCGATGCACTACACCGGCATGCGTGCTGCCCATTTTCAGGAAATGACGCATACCCTGCCCGGCGGTATCAGCGAGTTGGGGTTATCGGTCTGGGTTTCTGTCACCACACTGTGCCTGCTCGGCGGTATGTTAATGATTTCGCTCATCGACTCGCACCGGCGGACGAACCGACTGACCGACAACCTACGCCAGCTTAATCGTCAGCTTGAACTGCAGGCGCGGTTTGATGCGCTTACCGGTCTCGCTAATCGCCACCAGATGGACATTCGGATGCAGGATTGCCTGCGCAGCGCATTGCTCAGCAAGAAGCCATTCGCCGTGATTTTCCTCAACGTCGATCATTTCAAACGCATCAACGATACCTGGGGCCACAACACCGGGGATGAGTTGTTAATCTCTCTCGCGCAGCGCATTACCGCCCGCCTTACCCGCGAGATGACACTCGCCAGGCTTGGCGGCGACGCCTTTATCCTGCTGGTTCCCGAGTGTGACGACGATAAACTCAACCCGCTGCTCACGACATTGCTGGAGGATATGCGCCGCCCGTTTTCACTTTGTGGGCACACGCTGAGCACAACAATCAGCGCGGGGGTCAGCCTCTACCCGCAGGATGGCGAGACGCTGCATGAGCTGAAGCTAAAAGCCGATGCGGCCCTGAATCGCGTCAAAGAGGATGGACGAAACGGCTGGGCCGTCTACCGGAACGAGATGTCAACGGCCATTCCGGCCAACCCCGGCTTCCTGCAGGAGTTAACTCAGGCGCTGGAACGCGATCAGTTTGAACTGTGGTATCAACCGACCTGGCATGCAAAAGACACCACTATTCACGGTTTTGAAGCCCTTCTGCGCTGGCGGCACCCTGAGCAAGGGGTGTTGCTACCTAATCTGTTTTTACCGTCGCTGGAACAAACGGGGCTGATCATCCCGGTGGGGAACTGGGCGATTGAAGCGGCATGCCGTCAGCTTCATTTCTGGACAGAACAAGGTTTCAGCCAGTGGACATTGTCCTTTAACCTCTCCCCCGTCCAGTTCGAACAGCCGGATATCTTCCACATCATTTCGTCGATGTTGCATAAATATAATCTGTCGCCCTCCCGGCTTATCCTTGAGGTGACAGAAAGTACCGCACTGAAAAATCTCGACCGCAGTATTGAATTACTCAATGCGTTCAATCAAGCCGGGATTACCGTCTCGATTGATGATTTTGGCACCGGCTATTCCAACCTGTTGATGTTGAGCGTTCTGCCCGCTAAAGAGCTAAAAATCGACAAGAGCTTTGTGCACTCGATGCTGGTAAATGAAAAAAGCCGCAAGCTGGTGGAAACCATTATCAATATCGCCCGGACCATGGAAATGAATGTGGTTGCGGAAGGGATCGAGACGGAAGAACAACAGATGGTACTGACGGACCTCGGCTGTGATTACCTGCAGGGGTTCCTTTTCTCCCGTCCTTTACCTGCCGAACAGGTTCCCTGGCTGCTGCTGCAAAAAAACTCAGACAAACAAATTATACCCATTGGTAAAATTCACGCGGAACCCGCATATATTTCACAAAAAAATCATGCCTGACCGGGTTAAGTAGAGTATGTTTCAAAGGAGTCCACTCCCGTTAATTCTGTCATGATCCTCAGGCACATTGTGCCGATGTACAGGAATACGCTATGTCGCAAAATTGTTTTGATGCGCTGAATTTAATTAAAACCCCCGTGTGGCTCATTTCACCTGCTTCAGAACAGATCATTTTTGCAAATGTGGCCGCCGCTCAGATCATGGGCGATAAAACCCTGGATGACCTACGCAAAGGTACCTATTCCGCCAATGCGCATCACGTGCTGTCGATGTATGTGCCTGAACTGAAGAGTGAGCAGGAGATCGTCGAAATCTGGACCATCTCCCGCGATGGACATGAAACCGCGCTGAGCTGCCGTCTCTCGCTTGCCCATTTCGTGCCCCAGGGGAATGTTATTGTTTTTGAAGGGCTGACGCAGCAGGTTCTCTCCGGGCTTAAGGCCAGCCGCTCTGCGACCTACCAGCGCAAAAAACAGGGATTTTACGCGCGCTTTTTCCTGACCAACAGCGCGCCAATGCTGCTTATCGATCCGTCCCGGGATGGCCAGATTGTGGATGCCAATCTGGCGGCGCTGACTTTTTACGGTTATGCGCATGATGAAATGTGCAGAAAACATACCTGGGAAATCAATACTCTGGGGCGGGATGTGATCCCCGTGATGACGGAGATTGCCGCGTTGCCGGGCGGCCATAAGCCCCTCAACTTTATCCACCGTCTAGCCGATGGCTCCACCCGCCATGTTCAGACCTATGCCGGGCCGATTGAAATTTACGGTGACAAATTGATGTTGTGCATTATCCACGATATCACCGAGCAAAAAAGGCTGGAGCAGGAGCTGGAACACGCGGCACTGCGTGATTCCATGACGGGCCTGCTCAACCGGCGTCAGTTCTATATCATCACCGACCAGGCCAATACCCATCATCTTCCCGCGCAGCAGCAATTTAGCCTGTTGCTGGTGGATACCGATCACTTCAAAAATATCAACGACCTCTTCGGCCACCTGAAAGGTGATGAGGTACTGATCTCGCTCTCGCGCACGCTGGAAGCCTGTAGCCGCAAAGAGGACCTGGTCTTCCGCTGGGGCGGTGAGGAGTTCGTCATCCTGCTGCCGCGCACCCCGCTCGACACCGCCCTGCAAATCGCCGAAACTGTGCGCGATGCGGTCGCCCGTATCACGATCCCGGGTTTACCTCGCTTCACCGTCAGCATTGGCGTGGCGCGACATAATCCGGGCGAGAGTATGGATGAGCTGTTTAAACGTGTGGACGATGCGCTTTATCGCGCCAAAAGTGATGGGCGCAATAAAGTCCTGGCGGCATGAAACTGGTGTATCTTCGTCAGCCCCGTTACAATGCCCCTCTCGAATAAATGGACTACAGGTGGGTAGATGTGCAATGGGAAAAACAGAAATAATACTCACCATAATTATTTTATTCGTTATTATATTTGGCTTCTGGTTTATTTTCAGCGGTGAGATCTGGTTTCTGGTGGAATACCTTGAGAACAGTATCTACCCCACCTTCGATGCGCTATGACGCATGTTTAATTCCTTGTTTCACCTACCGAATTTGTCAGGTATCAGCACCGGTAAGAGGTGCGTAAAATACGCAACGTTATCCTCCAACAAGTTGATAACGAATCATTAAATCATTTGCTTATTTCGCCCGTTCTCTGACGGGCTTTTTTTATTTCCGGCAATTCAGCTGTGCCAGGCTATATCTTAAACATCGTTAAACCTAAAGGTGAGAAATGATGAGCAAGAAAATCCTGATGTTGGTCGGCGATTACGCCGAAGATTATGAAACAATGGTGCCCTTTCAGGCTTTACAGATGATTGGCCATCAGGTGGACGCCGTCTGCCCGGACAAATCCCGTGGCGACTACATCATGACGGCGATCCATGATTTCGACGGCGCCCAGACCTACAGTGAAAAGCCGGGCCACCGTTTTATCCTCAATGCCGATTTTTCCGCCGTAAAAGAGCAGGATTATGACGCGCTGCTAATCCCGGGCGGACGAGCCCCTGAATATCTCCGGCTAAATGATGACGTGCTGAAACTGGTGCAGGCCTTCGACGCCGCGCGCAAACCGATTGCTGCGGTTTGCCACGGACCGCAACTGCTCGCTGCTGCCGGCATATTAAAAGGACGAACCTGTAGCGCCTATCCCGCCTGTGCGCCTGAAGTCCGCCTCGGCGGCGGGCACTATGCCAATATCGGTATCGATCAGGCGCACGTAGACGGTAATCTGGTCACTGCCCCTGCCTGGCCTGCGCATCCGCAATGGCTGGCGAAATTCAGTGCATTGCTAGAATAACGTTGCCCTGCTCCCGCCAGCAGCGCCTGGCGGGAGCAATCCGCGGGGAATAATGTGTCGCCCGGCGATTTAGCGATCCTGCTGCTCCCACTGCGCTTCCCGCTCACGCGCTTTTCTGCGGGCTTCCTCTTTTTCACGATACAGTGGCGGATAGTAGATGTTCCCCCAGTCCCATTTACCGAACCAGAGACTCATCAGCGTACTAAAGATGATAATAAGTACGGTATAAAACAGAACGGTTCCGCTTTCACCACCGTGGCTGAACAGATCGATGACCAGCGAATGCTGCGCATCGCTAAACCACTGCGGATGGTCATCAAGCATCATGAAAAACAGGATCCCAAAGAGTAAATCCCCGACTTTAAATCGTTCATGAAATTTCGTGCGCCAGTTTGCATTATGTTTTTCATAATAATTCAGCAGGAACTGGTTGTTTTCCTTCAACGCTAAATCAAGTACTTCGCCTGAAGGAACTTCACCCGACCTCTTCTGATAATCACTCTGCGCGCGCAAGAAATCCGGGAAGATACTGCTGTAGATGAGCTCATTGAGTAATAGCCTGACGATATTGGCTATAAAAGGCATCAGGGTGGTGGCAATCAAACCTAAGGCGGCGAGCGCCACGCAGAAAAAACCCAGATGTTCGGTCCAGTTAAGTGTCTGAACAGGCCAGGTCAATATTCCTTGCCCGCTGTATACCAGCAGCGCCAGATCGGCGAAAAGGACAATATAGATGAAGCGGATAATCCATTGCCATTCCCAGATTTTATCCATAATCCCTAACCCTGCCGGGAAAGACGCTTTCTCTTTCTTTTCATCCGTCATCATTTACCTCCCCTTTGACTCACGGAACAAACCTCCCTCGTTCAATAAAGAAAAACTGGCGCAAATGCGCCAGCTCTTAATATAACCTTCACAACGAAGCCCGGCGGTTACCGGCTCGTCAGTGTTTCTCAATATACATCGTCCGGCTATAAGCCACGTCTTCCGGGTTATTAATGGGATAACCTTTCACCCATGGTTTGATCAGGCGGCCGTTGGTGTACTGGTAAATAGGTGCGATTGGCGCTTTTTCCGTGAGGATTTTCTCCGCCATGTTGTAGTCTGCGTTGCGGGCTTTCGCCGTGTTTTCGAGCGTCGCCTGATGGATAATTTTATCGTACGCCGGATCGTTGAAACGCGAGATATTGCCGCTGTGGGTTGAGGTCAATAACGACAGGAAGGTCGATGGCTCATTGTAATCCCCGACCCATGACGCGCGGATCACATCGAAATTACCGGTATTACGGCTGTCGATGTAGGTTTTCCACTCCTGGTTCTGCAGTTTGACGTCAACGCCGAGGTTTTTCTTCCACATCGAGGCCACCGCAATCGCGATTTTCTGATGGTTTTCTGACGTGTTGTACAACAGGTTCAGCTTCAGCGGGCGCTGAGGGCCATAGCCCGCGGCCTGAAGCAGCGTTTTCGCCTGGGCATTAAGTTCCTGCTGTGACATTTGCTCAAACGGCGAGGTTTCTGGCGTAAACCCTGCCGTCACGTCTGGCGTGAAATGCCAGGCGGGCTTCTCACCGGTTCCTAACACTTTGTCCGCCATGATGCGGCGATCGATGGTCATGCTCAGGGCGAGACGTACACGGGCATCGGCCGTGGGTCCTTTTTGCGTATTAAACGCATAGTAATAGGTGCCCAGTTGAGGCGGTGTATACACCTGTCCCGGAATGTCCTTGAGCAGCTTCTGATACATGTTTTTCGGGAACGATTCGGTGATATCAATATCATCCGCCAGATAGCGTTTAGTGGCCGAGGATTCCTGGTTAATCGGTACGAACGTCACTTTTTGCAGGACGGTTTTGGCGTTATCCCAGTAGTGTGTATTCGGCACCACAACCAGTTTTTCATTAACCACGCGATCTTTCAGAACGTAGGCGCCATTTCCGACCAGAGCCCCCGGACGCGTCCACTCTTTGCCGCTCTCCACATTGGCCTTTTGCACCGGATAGAAGGCAAAGTTTGCCGTCAGATTGCTAAACCACGGCAGCGGTTTATCCAGCTGCACACGTAAGGTTTTTGCATCTACGGCCGTCACGCCCAACGTATCTGGCGCGGCTTTACCATCAATTATCGCCTGTGCGTTATGGATACCCGCCAGCGCCGCAAACCAGGCAAACGGAGACGTGGTTTTCGGATCAACCAGACGCTGCCAGCTGTAGACAAAATCCTGAGCGGTAACCGGCGAACCGTCAGACCATTTCGCGTTATCACGTAAGGAGAAGGTCCAGATACGGTTATCATTACTCTGCCAGCGCGTCGCCACGCCTGGGGTCAGTTCACCTTTCTCATTCTGATTAATCAGCCCTTCAAAAAGGTCGCGAATGACCTGTATCTCGGGTAATCCCACGGCTTTTGCCGGATCAAGGGAAGCCGGCTCATCTTTAATGTGTCTGACCAGCTCCTGTTTTTGCGCCAGTACCGTGCCCTGTGGCACATCAGCGGCGTACGAGAGAGAAGAGAGTCCGCACAGCAACAGTGCAGCACAGAGACGCGAAACAGGATGCTTCATAAGATCCCCTTTTATGAATTCAGGTAATAAGCAGATGCGTAATTATTTGTTTCGACAATGAGAATTGCAAATACCTTCCTCCGGAAAGTTGATATCCGGCAATTTTCCCGCCATACGGAAACTATTTGATTAACCGCGAGTTTTGCACAACACTGCCAGTAGAGACTTCTTTATCAGGATTTCCTATGGCAATCACCCGACCCAGAGCGGAACGCGGCGCCTTCCCGCCAGGTGCAGAGCAGTATGGCCGTTCATTTTTAGGCGCATCGCTGATTTGGTTTCCGGCCCCCGATGCCGATCGCAACAGCGGCTTAATCATTGCCGGCACGCACGGCGACGAGAACTCTTCTGTCGTCACGCTCTCGTGCGCGCTGCGCACGTTGACGCCCAGCTTACGACGTCATCACGTGATTCTGGCCGTCAACCCGGATGGGTGTCAGCTTGGATTACGCGCCAATGCGCGGGGCATCGATTTAAACCGTAATTTCCCTGCAGCAAACTGGCGCGCCGGTGAAACGGTTTATCGCTGGAATAGCTCCGCCGAAGAGCGTGACGTTGTCTTACTGACCGGCGACACGCCAGGCTCGGAGCCGGAAACACAGGCGCTGTGCCAGTTAATCCATAAGATCCACCCGGCCTGGGTTGTCACCTTTCACGATCCGCTGGCCTGCATCGAAGATCCGCGGCACACCGAGCTGGGCGAATGGCTGGCGAATGCTTTCGCCCTGCCGCTTGTCTCCAGCGTGGGCTATGAAACCCCTGGCTCATTCGGCAGCTGGTGTGCCGACCTGGGATTACCTTGCATCACCGCGGAATTCCCGCCGATATCGTCAGACGAAGCCAGCGAAAAATATTTAAAAGCCATGGTGGAGCTTCTGCGCTGGCAACCTCAAAAATGAAGGACGCCGCTGGTAAACGTCAGTGCCGGTGAAACGTCAACCGCCAGCCATGTCGGGCCATCAAGATCGGCAAAACTGACATGATTTACCAGCGGCAGCGCCGCGTTGATCGCCCGGGATGTACACAGCATACATCCCAGCATGATTGAAAACCCCTGAGCCTGCGCCTGTTCTGCCAGCGCCAGCGCCTCTGTCAGCCCGCCGGTCTTGTCGAGCTTGATATTGACCATCTCGTAACGACCCTGCAGTTCAACCAGGCTATCGCGCGTATGGCAGCTTTCATCCGCGCAGATAGGCAGCGGGTGGATAAAATTCTTCAGCGCCGCATCATCCTGTGCCGGCAGAGGCTGTTCCAGCATGGCTACGCCCAGGTCGGCCAGCAGCTGACATCGTGCGGCAAGGCCTTCGGGATGCCATGACTCATTCGCATCCACAATTAACGTGGCTGTCGGGACTGCCGAGCGGATAGCGACCATACGCTCGCTGATCAGACGATCGTCAAGCTTCACCTTTAACAGCGTCGCCCCCGCATCAAAGAGTGCTTTTGCGCTGGCGGCCATGTGTTCAGGCTCGCCAATCACCACCGTTTGCGCCGTGACAACCGATGTCGGCAACGTGACGCCTAGCAGCGTCGTCAGCGAGGTTTGCTGTTTGGCAGCCTCCAGGCTCCAGAGTGCGCAGTCAATCGCATTACGCGCCGCGCCGGCGGGTATACGCTGCTGTAACGCCTCGCGGGTGAGCCCTTTTTCCAGATCGGGAACGAGCGTCATGATAAGTGCCATTACCGACGCCAGACTTTCGCCATAGCGCGGGTACGGCGTGCATTCGCCGGCGCCCTTAATGCCGTCCTCTTCTATCTCCACCACCACCACACTGGCTTCGCTTCGACTGCCGCGGGAGATCACAAACGGGGTATGCAATGGCCAGGCTTCTTCATAGACCTTAACGCTTCTCATCACTGACTCCTTGCGGCCCGGAAAGGCGAAAAAATTGGTTTGCCGTGTTATCCGCTGATGGCATACACTAGCCCCGACGTTAACTATATGTAAACAGGAAGATATCTATGTCACAACTCGTTCATTTCCAGGGCAACCCGGTTGCTGTTGCAGGTTCCATTCCACAGGCTGGCAGCAAAGCACAGGCTTTTACTCTGGTGGCTAAAGATCTGTCTGACGTCACACTGTCTCAGTTTGCTGGCAAACGCAAAGTCCTGAACATTTTCCCAAGCATCGACACCGGCGTCTGTGCTGCATCCGTGCGCAAATTCAACCAGCTGGCGACGGAAATGGACAACACCGTTGTGCTGTGTATTTCTGCCGATCTGCCGTTCGCCCAGTCCCGTTTCTGCGGTGCTGAAGGCCTGAGCAACGTCATTACCCTCTCCACCCTGCGCAGCCCGGATTTCCTGGAAAACTACGGCGTGAGCATCGCGGAAGGCCCACTGAAAGGCCTGGCAGCGCGCGCTGTACTGGTTATCGATGAAAATGACAACGTCGCCTTCAGCGAACTGGTTAACGAAATCACCACCGAGCCGGATTACACTGCCGCGTTGGACGTGTTGAAAGCATAATGAATGCTTAGCATTCTATATAGCTTAGCAATCTAATGAAATAACAGGGTTTATTTCTCTTTGCAGGCTCTGGAAGACGACACATGACAAACCTCGCACTGGCGGGGTTTTTTATTCCCTTCAAGCTGAATCGTTAAAGCTAAACCCTTCACCGTTCACATTTACTGTGCAAATAATTGTATTGAAGTTAACTTAATTGCGATCTTATTCTCATACTAGACCTTAAATATTCATATTTTCTTCCCCAGTGAAGCACATCACATTTCCCTTCAGGTCAAAACATTAGATTTGCTGACGAAAGCAAATAATCGTTTCAGCAAAAAGGAAGGGATATGAAAATTAAACTGGCTATTACGCTCCTTACAGCTTTGATTTCGGGTCATGCTGCGGCGAAAACCTGGGTGCTGACAAGCGCTGAAAGTGGCGTGGAGAAAGGAAACTGGAAAATAACGAGCGATGAGCTGAAGGTAAAAGATCAGGCGTTCAGCATTGAACAAAAAGTGTTGCACGGTGGCAAACAGGAAGGCAGCAAAATCCTTGTTATCAGCAGTAAAAGTGGCCTGACCATTACCTTAAGCCCTTCTCGCGGCATGAACCTGCTCCATGTGGAAGGCTTCGGCACCAGAATGGGCTGGGATTCCCCGGTAAAAGAGGTCGTGAACCCGGCATATATTAATCTGGAAAGTCGCAACGGGCTTGGCTGGCTGGAAGGTTTCAACGAGATGATGGTGCGCTGTGGCTATGAGTGGACTGGGCATCCGGTCACGGCTGACGGCCAAATCTACACGCTTCACGGCAAGGCGGGCAATACGCCTGTCTCGCAGGTTGAAGTTGAGGTGGCTGACGCTGCCCCCCATGAAATTCGAATTCGCGGTTTGATCAAAGAGAGCACGTTCAAAAAAGCAGATTTGCAGACCATGACCGAACTGCGTTACGTCCCAGGAACCAACCAGTTCAGTTTGCATGATGTCCTGACAAACCATGCCGATTACCCGCATGATTATCAAATCATCTACCACAGTAACTTTGGTACCCCGATCCTCGAAGAAGGTGCACGCTTCCTTGCCCCGGTCGCGAGCGTCAGTCCATTCAATGACTACGCAAAAGCCGGTGTCAACGACTGGCAGACCTATGCCGGGCCAACGAAAGGCTTTGATGAGATGGTGTTTAACCTCAAACCGCTTGCGGATAACAACCACGAAACCCTCGCGGCCGTGGTGAATAAAGCCGGTGATAAAGGGGCGTCCATTCAGTTTGATACCCGCCAGTTGCCGGTGCTGACCTTATGGAAAAACACCGACACCCTGAAGCAAGGTTATGTCACCGGTATTGAGCCGGGTACCAGCTACGCCTACCCGGTCACCATTGAGCGCGAACAAAAACGCGTTAAGCAATTGCAACCGGGAGCCAGCACACAGTTTGATCTGACCTATACCCTGCTCCATAACCCGCAACAGGTGAAAGACGTGGAGAACCGAATTGCATCGATTCAGGGAGAGACAAAGGTCGACATTAATAGCACCCCTATCGCAAAAGAATGAGTAAAAAAAAAGCCTCTTTACAGAGGCTTTTTACCGTTATTCGTCACCCTTCTTTTGATTTAAACCATACTCTCGCAACTTATTGGCAATCGCCGTGTGTGAAACGCCAAGGCGTTTTGCCAGCTTACGGGTGCTTGGATAGCTACGGTACAGTTGCGTCAGCACGGAGCGCTCAAAACGGCTGGTAATGTCATCCAGCGAACCTTCCATCGCCTCTTCACCTACTGACACCGTCCCGGCATCGTAATCCGGTAACAGAATATCCTGCGGCCGCAGTTCATAACCTTCCAGCTGCGTCAGTGCGCGGTAAACGGCGTTCTTGAGTTGGCGAATGTTGCCCGGCCAGCCGTAGCGCATGAGCACCGTGCCGAGATCGGCTGAAAGCTTCGGACGCGGTACTCCCTGCTCGTCGGCAAAGCGCGCCACAAAGAGTTCGGTCAGCGGCATGATATCCTGCGGGCAATCGCGCAGCGGTGGGATATTCAGGGTCAGGACATTCAGGCGGTAGTAGAGATCCTCGCGGAATACCCCTTTTTGCACCAGTTCGACCAGGTTTTTCTGCGTCGCACAAATCACACGCACATCCACATGAACTTCGTGATCCTCGCCTACACGGCGGAACGTGCCATCATTGAGGAAGCGCAGCAGCTTGGCCTGCATGCGTGGCGACATTTCACCAATCTCGTCCAGCAGCACGGAACCGCCGTTAGCCTGCTCGAAGAACCCTTTTTTACCTTCCGGCGCGTGACCAAATAATTCGCTTTCGACGGCATCTTCCGGAATCGAGGCGCAGTTCAGGGCCAGATACGGTTTTGCCGCTCGCGGGCTGGCCAGATGCACAGCATGCGCCAGCAGGTCCTTCCCGGTACCGGTATCGCCGGTAATCAGCAGTGGCGCGGTCAGACTCGCGAGTTTGCGCGCCTGGTCTACCACATGCCGCATTTTCGGGCTGACGGCAATAATCTGACTGAATGCCCCCACATCCTGACTGGAGATATTTTGCAGCTGACGGCCCATGCGTACGGTAGAACGCAGCATGATCACGGCGCCGGTCAGAACGCGCGTGTCGGCCTCGCCTTTCAGATAGACCGGCGTTATCTCCATTAAGAAATTCTGTCCGTGGATAACCACATGCTCGCTGTGGGTGTTCTGCGGATTGCTGTCCAGCCAGCGCTGGAAGTTAAAGCCGGGAATCAACTGTGCTGCGTTGTGGTTGCTGAGTTTTTCCTGACTCTGCGCGAACAGCTGGCAGCTGGCATGGTTAACACGCTCAACCTTACTTTTTAAATCCAGGGAGAGGAAAGGCTCTGGCATAGCTTCAAGCAATGCGCTCAATGCCAGATGCTCACGCTCCGACGGCATCCAGGGGATGGTGCGTACATCCGTAACGCCAGCGATACGGCGTATTTCTGCCATCAGGCTGCTGAACGTATTAAATTCAATTTCGGCAAAATTGAGGTAAATTCGCCCGACAGGATCGATCTCAATGCCACGTAAATCAATGCTACGTAAAACAAGAAGATCGAGTAATTCGCGGGTCAGACCGAGACGGTCTTCACAGAAGACTTCAAGACGCATGGGAAATTCACCGTTTTAAGCCAATAACATTAAAATGATATGTCAGAACACGGTGATCGGGAAGATGGCTGTCAACAAATATTGACAGCCAGCACGATTAATGACCAAACCGGCTACTGAACCGGTTTTTTATTGAGCGTCTCTTTGAGCTGACCGATTAACTCACGTCGGAAATCCCCCAATCGCGGCTTATCGCCATCAATCCACGGCAGTGGACGGCACACTTCCATCGCTTTGATGCCCAGGCGGGCGGTCAACAAACCGGCACCAATACCCTGCGCGGCACGGGCAGAGAGACGCGCCGCCAGATCCTGCGACATCCAGTCCATCCCCACTTCCCGCACCAGCTCGCTTGCTCCGGCAAAGGCGATGTTGAGCAATACCAGACGGAACAAGCGAAGGCGGCTGTAGTACCCCAGCTCAATACCGTATAAAGCAGCAATCCGGTTAATCAGACGCAGGTTACGCCAGGCGATAAACGCCATATCCACCAGCGCCAGCGGGCTGACGGCAATCATCAGGGTTGATTCCGCAGCAGAGCGGCTGATTTCGCGCCGAGCCTGGGCATCCAGCACCGGCTGCACCATGTGGGAATACAGCGTCACCACTTCACGATCGTTCTGTGTTTCATGGATAGCGGCATACCAGCGCTGAAGCGCCGGGTGTGACTGATCAATACCCGCCTGACTGGCCAGCTTTTCACAAAACGCGCGGCCTTTGCCGGTTCCGTGACTGTGGAGCAGATCCCGCGCTTCATCACGCTCATGGGCGCGCTGTCGCAGGCGCCACAGGCGACGCCACTCGGTCGCAACAGATCCGACACCCGCCCCCACAATCAGAGCACCGGCAGCGCAGCCGCCCAACGCGACCCAGTCCTGGGTTTGCCAGGCGTTGACCGCCCACTGGACGCCTTGCCCAACCACGCTGACGCCAAACAACGCCAGCCCGGCAGTCACCATCTTTCGCCACAGGCTGCGTTTTGGGCGTAGCGCGGCTTCCACGACCGCTTCAGCCGGCCCCTCTTCAACAAGCAGCTCTTCGGTCAGCGCCGGGGCAAAGTTATCTGCCTGTGGGCCATTAAACGTCTGCGCGGTTTTAAACGCCTCCGGATGCTCTTGCTCAAGCGTTCCGGTAAAATCAATGCGCGGTTTTAACGGTTCCGTCATCGCAATTTATCTCCAATCAAAAACTCCAGCGCCGCATCCAGACGGATATGCGGTAACGGCTGATCGACCGTCATGACCTGCGGGCGGAAGGCTTCAAACTGGAAGCCCTGGTTCTGCCAGAAGGCCGGCCCCGGAAGGCGTGCGGGCACTTCGCCCGGATAGACAGTAAGCGGTTCGCCGTCGCTGAGACGATTCCCGCGCAATGCCGGTATTTTCTCGCCATTAAGGTCAATCAACCCACTCTGTGTCGCCTGTACGGAAGCCAGTCCGAGGCAATCCATGCTGATCCCTTCGAACGCGGCATTTTGCCAGGCGTCCTGCACCAGTTGCTGCAGCAGCGACACCATATTGGCATGCTGATCGACCGTCACGTGATCGGCTTTTGTGGCCGCAAACAGCAGCTTGTCGATAACGGGTGAGAAGAGACGGCGAAACAGCGTGCGCTGCCCGTAGTGAAAACTTTGCATTAACTGTGTCAGCGCCAGGCGCATATCGTTGAAGGCCTGCGGCCCGCTGTTCAGCGGTTGCAGACAATCCACCAGCACAATCTGGCGATCAAAACGTAAAAAGTGGTTTTTATAAAAACCTTTCACCACTTTTTCACAGTAGTAATTGTAACGCTCGCGCAGCATTCCGGCGTTAGTGTGTTTGTCCGCCTGGGCCAGTTTTGACTCCCCGATGCCATCCACGTCCGGCCACGGGAAAAACTGCAGCGCAGGTGCGCCCGCCAAATCTCCCGGCAGAACAAAACGGCCCGGCTGGATGAAATGCAACCCTTCCTGCTTACACTGATGCAGATACTCCGTCCAGGCCTCGGCAATCGCCGCCAGCCGGTTTTCATCGGCAGGGGCCAGCGGATCCAGGCCTTCGCACAGTTTTCGCCATTTCGTCGACCACTCGGCGCGGTTGCCCTGCAACAGCCCCGTCATCTGCCGTGACCAGCTGAGATAATCCTGTGCCAGCATAGGTAAATCGAGCAACCACTCACCGGGGTAATCCACAATTTCCAGATACAGGGTGGAGGTGTCTTTGAAGTGACGCATCAGGGATTCATTAGAGCGAAAACGCAGCGCAAGGCGAATTTCACTCACCCCGCGCGTCGGCGTCGGCCAGGCGGGCGGTTCACCATAAATCTGAGCCAGCCCTTCATCATAGGTAAAGCGAGGAATGCCAAAATCGCGCTGAGGCACACGCTTAACCCCCAGCAGGCGCTCTTCCCGCACGGCGCTCAGCAGCGGCAGCCGCGCCCCACTGTGCAGGTTAAGCAGCTGGTTCACCATCGCGGTGATAAACGCCGTCTTGCCGCTGCGGCTCAGCCCCGTCACCGCCAGACGCAGATGACGGTCAACGCCACGGTTCACCAGTGAATTGAGTTCGTTCTTAAGTCGCTTCATCGCCGTCCTTCATTGCCCGGAAGCCTCAAATACATTGCTTCAGAATACAATAAATGGGGGCAGATCGTTGATTATCAATTCTTATTTATTGCTATTGCCGTTTTCTCTCCAGTAAGATGAACGACATTGCTGTTAGTCAGGAGTGAGTAAGGTGTATGTCACCCACCATCTATGATATCGCACGGGTTGCCGGCGTTTCGAAATCAACCGTCTCCCGCGTTCTGAATAAACAAACGAATATTTCTCCTGAAGCGCGTGAAAAAGTGTTGAAGGCGATTGACGAATTAAATTATCAACCCAATAAACTCGCCCGCGCCCTGACCTCTTCTGGCTTCGACGCCATTATGGTTATTTCGACACGCTCGACGAAAACCACCGCCGGCAACCCTTTTTTCTCTGATGTTCTGCATGCCATTACAGCCAAAGCTGAAGAGGAAGGTTTTGACGTTATTTTGCAAACCTCGAAAAGCAGTGAAGACGATCTGCTGAAATGCGAAAGTAAAATAAAACAAAAAATGATTAAAGGGATCATCATGCTGAGCTCACCGGCAAATGAATCCTTTTTCACAACGCTGGATGCATATGGCGTACCGGTGGTCGTCATCGGGAAAGTCGAAGGTGATTTTCAGAATATTTACTCGGTCGACACGGATAATTTTCACGACAGCGCCACGCTAACAGAAACCTTTATTAAAAATGGCCGACGTAACATTGCCTGTCTGCATGCGCCGCTCAATTATCATGTTTCGATTGATCGTCTTGCCGGTTATAAATCCAGCCTGGAAAAGCACGGCATCGCCATTAACCCGGCGTGGATCATCGACGGCGGATATACCCATGAAAGCGCGCTTGCCGCGGCCACAGAATTGCTCTCCTCGGCCACGCCACCTGATGCGGTATTTGCCACCGACAGCATGAAGTTACTCAGCCTTTATCGCGCGGCGGATACTCTGGATCTGAGGATCCCCGAGCAGGTGGTGATTGCAGGATACAGTGATCCGATGCTCTCTCTCATTTTAACGCCAGCACCCGGGGGCTTTGATATTCCAACCCGCAAGCTGGGTGAAGAGAGCTGCAATCTTCTTTTCAGGCGTATCGCCGGTCAGCCTGCACCACAAAAAGTGCTTGTCGATACCCGCTTTACGTTAGCGCCCTCTCTTCGCTAAAACCAGGGGCTGAAAGCCCCTGGCATCCGGTCTGTCAGAACGCGTAATTAACGCCAACACCCGCGTAGTGGAAACGGTCGCTGTCGCCTTCGTCATGGTTTTCCCATTCGTAGGCGTATTCCAGCGTCATGGATAATCCATTGTTGAAGTCATACGCGTACAGTAAACCCAGTCGGTTGAAATCGTGTCCTTCACGATCGGGATCGTCCTGCCAATCCCAGTTCGACCAGCGATCCAGCCCCAGACGGGTATATGGCGTGAGCGTCGTCTGGCCTAATGAAACAGGCAGATATGCGCGAATTTCCTGCGTTGAAAATTCGCCGTTATTACGTGAACTGTCCATATTGAAACCGCGCTCAAGATAATAGTTCACTTTTGCAGAGAAGGTTTCATTAATGGTCCAGGTAAAACCCGTTTCCGTTTCTACACGGCTGTCGGCATAACCGGTTTTTTCCAGGTCATTCGCAAACTGATACATGGCAAACCAGCCACCAAAACGCCAGTCGTCGGAAAATTTAATATCCCAGTCCGGCTGAATTTTGTAGCGCTGCATATTTGCGCTACCGTCTTTGGCACCGTGTTCATCTTTAAAGTGATAACCGTAATTACGGAAACCGCCGGTCAACCCGAGTGTAAAATCATCGGTGCCAATAAAGCGATAGCGTAATTCAAATTCCGGACGGTCAAAATAGGTCCCACGGGTCATGCTGCTGTAATCAACCGGTCCTTCCTGATACATTGCCAGCGAAAGAGTCCAGGCATCCCATGTAGCATTAAACCATACAGAGGGTTCATATAATCCATCTTTATCGTCGCCCTGACCTTCGACGTTTTCAATTTCATACATGGCACCGATATTAAATTCCCAGTGTTTTGCTGATTCCGTTGCGTGCGCGCAGCTAACCCCTGCGCACAGAACGAGCGCAGCACGTCTTAGTAGAGTACTCATTTAAATGTTCCCTTTATAATTAACTCAAAAAAAACCGGAAATTTGCATTTCCGGCGAACGCCTTTCTTATCTAATAGCCACTTCAGTATCAGCGTCGAAGAAATGGCATTTATTCATATCGAACTGGATGCCGATATTATCCCCGGCCGCATAATCATTTACCGCTCCTGTACGAACGACAAGCTCATGCCCGCCCACGGTGGCATAGAGCATGAACTCAGCCCCGGTCAGTTCGGCCACGCTGACTTTTGCCGCAATATCATCCCCACGGCTTTGCAGCGTCAGAATATCTTCCGGCCGGATCCCAAAGACCACGGCTTTACGCTGATATCCGGCGGCATTCACCGCCGCCAGCGTGTCTTCAGGTATCTCCAGACGCAGCGTTTCCGTCACGAAATAGCGATCGTCTATCGCGCCCCGAATAAAATTCATTGCCGGTGATCCGATGAAGCCCGCCACAAACATATTCGCCGGTTCGTTGTAGACCTGCTTAGGTGCCCCCACCTGCTGAATAACGCCATCCTTGAGGATCACAATCCGGGTCGCCATCGTCATCGCTTCCGTCTGATCGTGGGTCACGTAAATCATTGTGGTGTTGAGCTTCTGATGCAGCTTGCTGATTTCAGCACGCATTTGCACACGCAGCTTTGCGTCCAGGTTAGAAAGCGGTTCATCCATCAGAAAGACGCCGGCTTCGCGCACAATCGCCCGTCCTAACGCCACGCGCTGACGTTGCCCACCCGACAATGCGCCAGGTTTACGCGTGAGGTAATCACGCAACCCCAGGATTTGTGCCGCCCAGTTCACGCGCTCTTCAATGACCGCGGGGGCAATTTTCTGCATCTTCAGGCCAAACGCCATGTTGTCGTAAACCGTCATATGCGGATAAAGCGCATAGTTCTGGAAAACCATCGCAATGTCGCGGGACTTGGCGGGCACATCGTTCATGCAGACACCGTCAATCACCAGCTCACCGGCGGAGATCTCCTCCAACCCGGCAATCATGCGAAGCGTCGTCGATTTACCGCACCCCGAGGGACCCACAAAGACGATAAACTCCTTGTCCTCAATTTCGAGGTTAAAATCCTTAACCACATGGACCTGGTTATCGTAGATTTTCTGAATATGTTTCAGAGACAGTTGAGCCATTTTTAATTCCTTATCATTACCGTTCGGGATGCCCAGAAATCCGTCAGGCATTTCCAGGTCAGTTCCTGCGTTGAATGAAGTTGTAATCCCGCATGGTTCAGGCCAGGTCCAATCCCGACCGAGAGCATTCCCGCCGCGTTGATTGCCTCAACGCCGGCTGCAGCATCTTCTATTCCGATAGCCTGCTCGGGGCGCACGTTCAGCCCGGCGCAGGCCGCAAGAAAGATCTCCGGGTCCGGTTTTGAGCGGGCAATGCGCGAGGCATCGGCGCAGAAATCAAAAGCCCTCTCAATGCCCAGCGCCTGCAAAATACCGGGGGCGTTAAGGGACACAGAGGCCAGCCCGATTTTGACGTTCGCCGCACGAATTTCCGCCAGCACCTCGCGGATGCCCGGAAGCAGAGAATCCTGCGTCAACGACGCCAGAGACCCGACGTAGCGCGCGTTCTTTTTATCCGCGAGCGCCTGCCGCTGCTGGTCGTTAAACTCCCCCTCTTTTCCGCCATGGCGCAGGATCCGCTGCAGCGATTCCATACGGCTTATCCCTTTCAGCTCGTCGTTGAACACCACGTCGAACGAGATGCCAATTTCCTGCGCCACGGCACGCCAGGCCAGAAAATGCAGATGCGCGGTATCGGTGATCACACCATCAAGATCGAAGACAACGGCCTCAGGCTTCATGATTTGCTCCTGTGGTAGCGGTCCCACCAAGAGATGTAAAAAAATCCCTGAAAGAACAGACCTGCCGATCCGTTATGCACAGGGTTTTACCCCACAGCGTTAAGGTCACCGGTGCAGTGGTTTCAATCGTTAAAACATCATTTTCAAACGTGAAGTGCATGCGCGCGTTTCTCCATCGCAGCGGGAAAGCCAGTTTTCGCCAGTGGGCAGGCAGCTTCGGGGCAAGATGCAATTCCCCCTGGACGATCTGCATGCCGGCAAATCCCTGAATAACGCCGGACCAGATAGCCCCGGTGGCGGCAGCATGAATCCCGTCATCGCAGCTGTGCGGATCGTCGCCCAGATCGATGGCGACACCCTCGCGCCAGAAGGCGTAGGCCCTTTCCGTATCGCCACACCGGGCAGCAACAATTCCGTGAATCGCTTTGCTCAGCGAAGAGTCGTGTATGGTACGCGGCTCGTAGTACGCCAGGTTGGCAGCACACTGCTGCGGAGTAAACCGTTCCGGCAGCAGGTAGTTGAGCATCACCACATCGGCCTGTTTAAGAATCTGCATCTCGTTCACTTCCGCGCGGGAGTAATCGAGCAGAATGGTCTGTTTACCCGCTTTCGCCTTATAGCGGCTCAGATCGATAGCCGGTTTCGCCATGAAGGTGTCATCCTGAGGAAGGACCCCTTCTGCGTTGGCTTGCGGTAACCACAAACGGGACATAAACCGGCTGGCATTCTCCATGAAGCCGGCATCTTCATGATTGAACATCGCCATAAACTGGCGCGCACAGGCGACATTGTGCCAGGCCAGATAGTTGGTGTAGGCATTGTTATTGACGTGCTCCGTGTACTCATCCGGCCCGATCACATCGTGGATTTCCAGGCGACCATTGACTTCCGTCGCCCGCCCCATCCAGAACGTTGCCGTCTCTATCAGTAGCGTCAGCCCTTCGTTACGCATAAAAGCGTCATCATGTGTCGCCTGCCAGTAGGCCACGACAGCCCAGGCAATGTCCGCCACAATGTGATGTTCTGCCAGCGCAGAGGCCACTTTCTGGCGCGTGCCCGTGCGGATGTTGATTGCTGCATATTCCGGCGTTTCCTCCTGACCGCTCGCGGCACTCTCCCAGGGGAAAAGTGCGCCAGGCCAGCCGTTGCGACGCGCTTTTTCACGAGCCCCGGCCAGGTTGAGCCAGCGATAACGCAGCAGACTGCGGGCGACATGCGGACGCGTAAAGAGATGGAAAGGCAGCAGGAAAATTTCGGTATCCCAGAAGACGTGGCCTTTATACCCTTCGCCGGTCAATCCTTTCGCGGCGATACTGCAGCGCTCATTGTCGGCAGGCGTCATGGCGGTCAGATGCCAGACGGTATAATCCAGCGCGAGCTGATCCTGCGGTTCCGCAGACGTTACCGCCACCCGCGCATCTCGCCAGACGTCTTCCCAGGCGCAGGCAGAGCTCTCCAGCAACGATGCGTAGCCTCGCGCTGCGCACACCTTGAGTTCGGCCAGTGCGTTACGCGCAAACGACGCCTGCGAAAGGGCTTTGTCACTGCGGTGGGCGACCCAGACGATCTTTTCAAGCGTGACAGTGTCACCCTGCGAAACGTTCAGGGCGTAATGCGCACTGATGCGACGATTTTTAGCGGTAAAGCAGCTTTCGCTACCCGCTGAAAGCCGGCAGAACGCGGATATAACGACATCAGAAACCCGGTCCTGCGTTTCATACACGCCCTGCATACAGTTCTGGTCGAACACCCGGACTGAAATCTCATCCAGATGCTGCCTGCCGCTGTTGGTTTGCGTCGCATCGATTCCGGTTTTCAACACCACCTGCGAGGGCCCATCAAGGGGAGTGATGGCGAGTTGCATTGCCACTAACGGCAACTGAGCGAGAGAAACGAAACGACGGCTCTCCAGGCGATAGCGTTTCCCGTCGGGCGAGCGCCAGAGCACGCTGCGACGCAGTTCACCATTGGCAAACGCCAGCTCGCGCTGCCACTCAAGAAGCGCCCCGGAAAGCAGGGTAAAATTCACACCATCCAGTTCAACCTCAATACCGGTAATATCCGGCAGGTTGATTAACTCCGTGGTCTCATTGCGACCTGCGCGATGATAAAGCCCGGCGAGATACATGCCCCTGGTTTGCTGGGTGTAATCCTCTTCGTGTGCCGCGCGAATGCCCATGTAGCCATTGCCGCAAGCCATGATGGAGGCGTATTTATTCAGACTGTGGGGAGAGAAGCCCGGTTCGGTTAAAACAGACACATTCAGCATAACGTCACGCTTTCCCCTGTATCCGCCGATTCATAAAGCGCGGCAACAAGTTGCTGGATAACCAGCCCCTGTTCCGCATCTGCGATCATAACCGGCTCTCCCAGCACATGGCGTACAAACGCCTCCATGCTGCGCAGGTGACGCTGGTCGTCTGCCTCATCACGCTGCATGAGGGTCTGTAAAACGCCCGCCTCATCGTGGTAAATGTGAGCCGGGAAGAGCGTGGCCCCCGCCTTTTCGCCACAGAATGAAACATTCATGATCGACTGCTCACGGATATTCAGCGCAAACGACGTATCCAGGCGCAGAACGCCGCCATTGCAGAATTCAATTGTGCCAAACAGAGCATCTTCAACGGTAAACCGGGCGGGATCCCACTCGCCAAACTGTCCACTGTTTTTACGGTTCCCCAGCTTCTGGAAGCTGTGGGCGGTCACCCTTTTTACCGCCGGAAAACCCAGCACATACATCGCGGCATCCAGCATATGAATACCGATATCGATCAGCGGTCCGCCACCCTGTAGCGATTTGTTCGTAAAGACACCCCAGCCCGGCACGCCGCAACGACGCAGCGCCTGCGCCGACGTAAAGTAGATCTCACCTAACGCCCCATTTGTGACAGCGTCACGGAGCAGCTGCGTGTCGAGCGCAAACCGATGGTGAAAATCATACGCCAGCACTTTTCCCGCTTTACGGGCCGCCATGCGCATCTGGTCAGCCTGTTGCGGCGTCATGGCAGGCGGTTTTTCGCACATCACATGACATCCGGCCTCCAGTGCCGCCATGACATGTTCAAAATGGAACCGGTTTGGGGAGCAGACGCTGACCACATCAGGTTTTACCGCCTGCAGCATTTCAGATGCATTCTGCCAGACCGAAGGAATTGCATGACGTTCCGCAAACGCCTGTGCCTGTTCAAGGCCGCTGTCCATGACAGCGACCATTTGAACATCACTGCGTGTGGCGTAATACGAGGCATGCACTTTGTCCGCGACCTGCCCGGCGCCAATAATGGCGACGCGCAGAAGCGAAGGTGTTGAAGCACTCATCACGCTCGTCATCCTTAGCATTCACGCAGATACGTGAGTGAATCCTGGTAAGCCTGGGCCGGATCGTCGGCGCGGACACGGCACTCATACACCACGTAGCCTTGATAGTTGTCCGCACGAAGCTGCCCGAACAACGTGGCAAAATCCAGCGTCCCGCTGCCAGGCTGATAGCGATGGTTATCAGCGATATGCACATGACCCAGCAGATCCCGGTTGCGATGCAGCGCCTCTGTTAGCGAATCTTCTTCGATATTCATGTGGTAAAAGTCGCCGATGATCTGCACATGCCTGAGTGCGTTCTCTTCGATATAGCGACGCGCATCCGCGAGCGTGTTGATCATGTGATCCTGGTAGCGATTGAGCGGCTCAAGGTAAACGGTGGTCCCGGTACGCGCCGCCACCTCATCCAGATAACGCAGCGAAGCACTCACCGCTTCGCGGTCACCCGCCAGGCTGCGTGGAGAGGTCATCGGCGGCAAGCGGAAGGTAAACATTCCCCAGGCGGCGGGCACAATAATCCCCTTTCCACCCACTTCAGCCAGTGCTTCCAGGATGCGTTCGATCTGTTTTAATCCGTTCAGACGACGTTCTTCAATGAAGTCACCAATCCAGCCGTCATACCCCCCGCAGGCGGTAGTCACCGGCAGGCCCGTGGCGGTGATTGCGGCTTTCACTTCATCGAGATTATCCACCAGCAGTTTGCCGTCAATTTCATAGCCATCAAAACCCATCGCTTTGATGTACTGGAATTTCTCCAGAATAGAAGTCGGGAAAAAGGCCTGGTTTTGCGTTGCGATTTTCATTGATGCTCTCCTTAGCTTAAAAAGTGACGCCCATCTTGATGCTCAGTTCCGGATGCTGATCGACATACTTCATGTAGCTCTCAGCGCTGGTGGTAAAGGTGACAACCGGGTCAATCAGATCTTCGCAGTTCAGATAACCGTTCATCAGCAGTTCCCAGCAGGTCTCTTCAATACGCTTGCGGCTCCAGCGCGGGTAATCCGGGTTGGGTTCGCTGCAGGCGCGCGAGAAAACGATTTTCGCGTTATTGAAGTGGGCTTCACGCCCCAGATTGAACCCTTCTGCGAACGGTTTCGCGAAAGCCACGTAGGCGATCGTTCCACCGTAGGCGAGCCCGCGCAGCGCAGACTGCAATGCATCGGCAAAACCGCTGGTTTCGATAATCACGTCAGCGCCCTGCTTTCCGGTCAGTTTTTTAATCTCCAGACCGACATCGGTGCCAAACGGACTGAGGCAGTAATCGGCCCCGTGATGGCGGGCAATTTCGCAGCGATGTTCGATAGGATCGATACCGATGACGATGGATGCACCGGCTTTTTTCGCCAGCTGAATCGCAATCTGCCCAATAGCACCCAGTCCGACCACAACGACAAAATCCCCTACCCGCACGTTAGCATCACGCACGCCGCTCATGGCGAACTGCGCAGGGTCGTAACAGACGGCATTTTTCCAGGAAGACCCTTGCGGCATTTTGCGCAGTTTGTAGTTATTAACGGCATTCACGATGACCGTCTCCTGCAGCGGCCCATAGCAGCAGACACGGTCGCCCGTCTGGTACTCCGTCACGTCATCGCCGCATTCGATAATGTCGCCAACGATCATGTTGCCCAGCTGGAACTTACCAAACTCAATGCCCCGCGCCGCGCCCTCTTCACGCGGGGTAAACATCTGCCACTCCGCGTTAAACTCCTCATCAATGAAGGGACTTGCCGCCCGGAAATCTACCACTTCGGTGCCGTGTTTTGGCGCGCCGAAGCGCGCACGAATTTTCACTTCATGGACGGCAACAGGACGATCTTCATATTCCACCAGCGCCGCTACACGAGGCGCTGTCGCAACTAACTTTTTCATGACTGACTCCTAGTTAAAACTGGCCGCCTCAGCCTTTAACGCCACCGGCGGTCAAACCACTTTTGATAAAACGTTCAGACAGTGCGTACATGATGACCACCGGAAGCGCTGTCACCAGCGATGCCGCCATCATCCGACCCCAGATATAATCTGGCGTGCTAAAGAGGGTGTTCAGCCCAACCGGCAAGGTGAAATTGCTGGCGCTGGACAGGAAAATGGATGCAAACAGGTAGTCGTTCCATGCCACCATGAAGCAGTAGACGAACACCGACACGAGGCCGGAAATCGCCAGCGGAACGGTAATGCGGAAGATAATTTGCAGGCGGTTAAGCCCGTCCATCATCGCGGCTTCTTCTATTTCATCCGGAATGGTGTCGAAATAGCTGCGCAGCATAAAGACGGCTGTCGGCAGCGTCTGGGTCACCATGGTGATAATCAGCGCCAGCTCCGTGTCATAGATCCCCAGCGCGGTGATGATTTTGAACAGCGGCACCACCAGCAAAATCCCCGAGAACATATAGACGGTGTAAAAACTCGCATTGATCGTCGTGCGTCCTTTAAAACGCAGTTTGGATAACGCGTAAGCCCCCAGCGTGCCGAGAAAAACAGCAATTACCGACGAGGTCAGCGAGACCACCATGCTGTTTCTGAAGTAGTCCACAAACGGGAAGATCAGCGGATTAAAGATGTCGATGTAATGCTGCAGCGTCCACGCCTGCGGCAGGATGGTCGGATGGAGCGATATCGCCTCTTTCGCGCTCTTGAGCGAGGTCATTAACATCACAAAGAACGGGAACAGCGTGATGATCAGAAACACCGCCAGCCCCAGATAAAAACCGAGACGGCCCAGTACGCGTTTATTTGTTGCCATTGAGGTTTACCCTTTTTCTGGTCAGCAGAATGACGGCGAAGATGATCACGAACAGCACCACGGAGATGGCAGCGGCTTTCCCGAGGTCATTGAAGGCAAATGCGGTCTTGTAGAGATAGACGCCCAAAATATCGACCTTGGTAGTCAGGAGATAAACATCAGCGAACATATAGAACATCCAGATGGTTCGCAGTGTAATCACCGTGGCCAGCACCGGCATAATGGCGGGCAGCGTGACGATACGAAAACGCTGCCAGGCATTTGCCCCATCCATTTCCGCGGCTTCGTACAGCGATTTATCAATGGTCTGCAATATCGCGAGGAACGAGATAAACGCGTAGGGGAAGTAACGCCAGATGGCGAACAGCACCACCAGCACAAAACTGCTGCCCGGGTTGTCGAACCACAGCGGCGCCTGGTCATACAGGTGCAACAGATCGACACCCAGATAGTTCACAATGCCGTAGCCGTTGTTGAACATGTATTTCCATGCAAACACCAGCGAGATGGATGGTGTGACGTAGGACAAAATCACCAGTGAACGCGCCGTTTTCCGCAGGCGAAATTCCCGGTTAAAAAAGAGGGCAACGGCCAGCCCCAGCGCCGTGCTGCCCATCACCACCAGGGCGGTGTACCAGAACGTCATCCACAGGGAGTGCCAGAATGCGCCATCGCTGAGGATACGAACATAGTTGTCCAGCCCGACAAATACGGCGCTAATGCGCGGGTTAAGCGGCAAACGTAAAAAGCTGATTTCAATATTGGAAATCATCGGCCAGGCCACCAGGCCCCCCAGCAAAATCAGGCTGGGGGCCAACAGCAGCATGGCGAAAGGCATATCTGAACGACCAGAAAACAACGTCTTCATAATTTCCTTCCGCAGAGCGCTCCTATCGTTGTGAAATCAGGTCAGTCAGTCGCTTCTGGCTGTTGCTTAACGTTGCACTGAGATCCTGTTGACCTACTGTGACGTTATGCACCATGGAACTGATGATGCCGGACCCCGTTACATCACCCATGCGGGTAAAGTTTTTGTCGCCCACAGCGCCAAATACCTGCACATTCGGGAACTGGGCGATAAGCTCGTAGGGAAGTTGACCAAACGCTTTAATGACCTCGTTGTCTTTCCAGGAGTCCGTGCCGACGACCAGTTTGTTCACCGGCAGCGCGGCACCCGGGGACATCATCACCCAGTCAGACGCGTTCTGTGCCTGCTCCATCCAGGTGACAAACTTCTGTGCTGCCTGGGTTTCATCTTCTGTTTGACCGGAGGTGATCGTCAGCGATGTGACCATGCCGTAGACCGCTGAAGACGTTTCAGTCGGAACGACAAAGCCCAGGTTGGCCGGGTTGCCGTCTTTATAGACCGCCGGCAAGATATAGGTGGAATACACCGCCATCGGTGCCGAGCCATTCATAAAGGCATCTTTAATCTCCATGACATCGTTCGAGCCCGGCATGGTGGTCGCGGCCAGTGCTTTATAGAACGCCAGCGCGTTCACCATTTCCGGGGTATCAATGTTGATTTTCCCGTTGGCGTCAAAAACGTTCGCGCCACCGGAAAGCGCAAACTGAGAAAACGCCTGCTCGGTCATCACGCTTTCCGCCGTGGGTAGCGCAATGCCATAGCGTTTTTTAGCCGGATCGTTGAGGCGTTGGCTGGCTTTCAGCAGCTGTTCCCAGTTATGCGGCTCCTCAATACCCGCCGCAGCAAGCACATCTTTGTGATACCAGACGCCAGACAGCCAGGCGCTGATTGGCACCCCCGTCCAGGCTGAGCCGTCTTCCGTGCGAACGACACGTAAAATTCCGTCATAGAAGGTGTTTTCGCCCACCGCGTTGATGGCGGCGTTGATCGCATCCCGGTCCAGCAGCTGCTCTTTATCCATGACTTTTGCGTAGTCATGGCTGACCTCAATGACCTCGGGCAGCGCACCGGTGCGGGCCAACGTAATCACTTTGGTGTTGTAGGCATCCTCTTCTACCGGTACCTGTTTCACCGTAATCGTCGGGTTCTCTTTCTCGAATTTTTCAATCAGTTTTGTAATTACCGCCTGACGCTCCTGTTCAACTGAGGAGTGCATAAACTCAATGGTGACAGCAGAGGGTTTGTCATCCTTACAGCCTGACAACAAGGCGCACGAAACCAGTGCTGATATCAGCACAATTTTGGGCATATTCATGTTTAAGGTCCTTTTTTAGTTTTCTTTAATCCACAACACCTGCCATGGATTAAGGGTCAGAGTCGTACCAGTAATATCTTTCCCGTCGATCAATTCCCTGCCGGATGGAATATTCGACTCAAGCGTTTGAACGCGATCGCTGAAATTAAATAACGCGGTAACTTTTTCGCCACTTTGCGCAATACGCATTATTTTTAATACATGCTCGCCTGCCGTACTAAAACAAGCCTGACTGTCAGGATGGAATGCTTTTTCTGCACGCCTCAGGGCGATTAATTCACGCAATCTATAATAGACTTTCTGCCGCAGACTATTTTCGTTCTCAAGCTCACTGTCGATTGCACCGGCGAGGTATTTTTTGCGGTTAATCGCACGGTTATATCCCAGGCGCTCCACGCCCTCATAATCATTACGCGAGCCAAGAATACTTTGAATATAGACGGCAGGCACACCGGGGAAACTCAGGAGTACCGCATGAGCCAGAATAAACCGGGCAATACGGTGATTATCATCGCAGTCCCTTGTGCTTAACGCATCAAGATAAGTGACATTGATTTCATACGGGCTTCGCGTTCCATCCGGATTGTTTTTCCAGTTGACTAACGCCCCCTCGGCCTGAAGTTTCTCTACCAGCGAGAGGATCTCAGACTCGGGTAAAATTCCGCGTAACGGATTGAGGCCAATCCCGTCATGCGAGGCCAAAAAGTTAAACCAGGTGGTTTTCGTGGAAGGAAGCGTCAACGACGACGCCCACTGACACAGCGCCCGGACATCCTGACGGTGTACCGCATGCAGCACAAGCGGCGGCAAGGAGAACTGATACACCATCTGCGCTTCATTGTTGCCGTCACCAAAGTAGGCAACGTTGTCTTTATGCGGGACATTGGTCTCAGTGATTATCACCGTACCCGGCGCGACAGCCTCGGTAATGGCACGGAAAAGCTGGATAAGCTGATGGGTTTGTTCCAGATGGATACAGCTCGTGCCGGGTATCTTCCACATAAACCCAACGGCATCCAGACGAATGTAGCGCGCCCCTTCAGTCAGGTAGTGCAGCAGCACGTCTACCATCGCAATCAGAACCTGAGGAGAGGCAAAATTGAGATCGACCTGGTCGCTGCTGAAGGTGGTCCACAGGTGGCGTACGCTGCCATCGTGAAGCGTAAACGGCGTGAGGAGGGGCAAAGCACGCGGTCGCGTGACGGCCGAGAGATCCGTTTCAGGGTCAACAGAAATGAAGAAATCGTTATACCCCGGCATTTGCTTAAGGTAATTCGCGAACCATTGACTTTGCGCCGACATGTGATTGCAGACGAAATCAAACATCAAACTGGCTGATTGTTTTAATTCGGCGATGTCCTGCCACGTTCCTGTTTCTGGTGCAACGTCGTGGTAATCAATAACAGAAAAACCGTCGTCAGAAGACCACGGATAAAAAGGTAAAAGATGAACATGTGAAAAGGAGTGAGAGAGCCACTTATTATAAAACCGTGTGAAAACCGGCAGGGCTTTCTCCCCTTCTGCCGAAAACTGATCGGCATACGTAATCAGGACAACATCTTTTTCATCCCACCCCACCTTACGCTTATCTGTAATAACAGAAATCGCGTTATCAATCTTTTCCAGTAACACCGAAAAATGGGTATCGGAAAATGATTCCCCGTAAACAAGATTAATGATTTCTTTAATTTTAGCCTGCATTTTATTTTCCATGGTAGCGGTCCCACGGAACGCAATCTACTCCCATGAAAAATATCTGTCAACGGACCGGGACGCAGAAAAAGGCGATTGCAAAGCAGCTCAACGCAGTATTGTGAGCTGCCGCAAAGAAAGAAAGGGAAAGCGAAGAAGTATCGCTAGCCTGCCCCGAAAACGAGAGAAGCTAACGCACGCAGGAATTATTGGGGAAAGTAGCGGCGTGAAAGCCGTTTTGCCACTTTCTGCAGCAGAGGTTCGAGCGCCACAGCCAGCAACATTCTTACCGGCTTGCGGGCAACAGATTTTATCGCCCAACCCGCCACACCTGCCGGGCCGAAACGTAATGCCGTCAGCAGGACCAGTTTACCTGCGATTTTCAGGCCGGGTTTTACCTTCTGACCGGCCTGTTGCCAGTTTTGCTTCATGTATATTCTCTCTTAAAGCTGACGAAAACGGCTTCTCAGCGTGAAGGTGTCAGACGTGACATAGCGCTCCATCTCACGTAACCGCTTCTCCCCAGCGGCGAGTTGATCGTCAACCGCGTTGAGAAGATCGTTGCTGGTCGGTGCGCCTTCTGCGGCCAGTTCACCTTCCGGCATCGGGTCGAGTACAAACGACAGCACGATGTACGCCACCAGGGTGATAAACGCCAGACCGAAGAAGATCGACAGCACCGTTACCACGCGAACCAGTTTGACCGGGACATCAAGATAATGAGCCAGTCCGGCACAGACGCCGCGTACCATTCCCTGCTGCGGAATGCGCCACAATTTTTTGTTCAGATTCAGTCCGGCCATTAACGGTCCCTCCAGTTTGGATGTTCTGCATCGAGGATATCTTCCAGCGCCTGAATGCGTTCGCGCATTTTATTCGCCTGTTCGGTCAGCTGTACGAGACGCTGTTGTTCACTCTGGGAAAGTTCACCACGTGAAGAACGGTTGCTGTAGTGCAGCCATAACCAAATCGGCAGAACAAACAGCACGAAAATGGTCAGGGGAATAGCCAGAAAAAGCGCGCTCATGTGTACTCCTTGTCTTACGATGCGTGGCGGCACACTCAGGTGCCGCACAAATTATTATTGGTTGTCTTGCTTCATTTTGGCTTTCAGCGCAGCAAGTTGCTCACTGATTTCATCGTCCGCTTTCAGGTCAGCGAACTGCTGATCCAGTGACTTTTGTTTACCAATGCTGTGACTTTCCGCTTCCGCTTCCATATGGTCGATACGGCGTTCAAACGACTCAAAACGTGCCATTGCTTCATCCAGCTTACCGCTATCCAGCTGGCGACGTACATCGCGGGATGAGCTTGCCGCCTGGTGGCGCAATGCCAGCGCCTGCTGACGCGCACGCGTTTCGTTCAGTTTGTTCTCAAGCTCACCAATCTCTTTCTTCATACGCGAAAGCGTATCATCGACCAGTGTGACTTCATGCTCGAGCGTCGCGACCATGTCTGCCAGCTTCTGTTTTTCAATCAGCGCGGCGCGGGCCAGGTCTTCTTTATCTTTACGCAGCGCAAGTTCTGCTTTTTCCTGCCATTCGTTAAGCTGAGCGGTCGCCTGCTCAATGCGGCGCGTTAACTGTTTTTTCTCAGCCAGCGCACGAGCGGAGGTAGAACGCACTTCAACCAGCGTATCTTCCATTTCCTGAATCATCAGGCGCACCAGCTTCTGCGGATCTTCCGCTTTCTCAAGCAGTGAGTTGATATTGGCGTTCACGATGTCGGCGAAACGAGAAAAAATACCCATAATGTGATCCTCATAGTTCTGTTATCGGGCGATGCCCTGCTACATAGCTAATGCAAATACCATGCCAAGTTTTTATCTTCTTGATTTTACTTGATGTGGTTGATTTCCAGGCATCGGCACACTATGCTCACCTGGTGAATATCACTAAGGAGTGGTTAATTTCATCATGGCTGGATACAAAGACAATTTACTCGGCGAAGCCAACAGTTTTCTGGAAGTCCTCGAACAGGTCTCCCGTCTCGCGCCGCTCAACAAGCCAGTGCTTATTATCGGTGAGCGCGGCACGGGTAAGGAACTGATTGCTAACCGTCTACATTATTTATCCGGACGCTGGGATGGCCCCTTCATTTCGCTTAACTGCGCGGCGTTGAATGAAAATCTGCTCGACACGGAGCTTTTCGGTCATGAAGCCGGTGCTTTTACCGGTGCCCAAAAACGCCATCCGGGTCGTTTTGAACGCGCCGACGGCGGCACGCTGTTTCTTGATGAACTGGCCACCGCGCCCATGCTGGTACAGGAAAAGCTGCTGCGCGTGATTGAATATGGCGAGCTGGAGCGTGTCGGCGGTAGCCAGCCGTTGCAGGTCAACGTGCGTCTGGTGTGCGCGACCAATGCCAACCTCCCGCAAATGGTGGCAGAGGATAAATTCCGTGCCGACCTGCTCGACCGGCTGGCCTTTGACGTCGTTCAGCTCCCGCCGCTGCGCGAGCGAAGAAGCGACATCATGCTGCTGGCAGAGCAGTTTGCGATTCAGATGTGTCGCGAGCTCGGCCTGCCGCTTTTTCCGGGGTTCAGCGAGTATGCAAAGGAGACACTCCTCGCTTACCACTGGCCGGGAAATATCCGTGAGTTAAAAAACGTCGTGGAGCGTTCTGTCTATCGCCACGGCAGCAGTGAGACCGAGCTGGATAACATTATTCTTGATCCTTTTCAGCGTAGCCCGCAGCCAGCTTCCGCCCCGCCCATGTCCGGGGCTTCCCCTGCACTTCCCCTGGATTTGCGGCAGTTCCAGCATGAACAGGAACAACAGCTGCTTGAGCAGAGCCTGAAGGTGGCGAAATATAACCAGAAACGGGCGGCTGAACTCCTGGGTCTGACCTACCATCAATTAAGGGCATTGCTCAAAAAGCATCAAATGCGCTGACAATATCAGCACTTACCCGCAGACATTTTTACGAAGCAGGCGTAAGTGCGATACACTTTGCAGATCGAACCTAAAAACCTTAAAAATTATGCGTCTGGTTTTATCGTCCTTCTTTGCACTTGGTCTGTTCAGCAGCCTGGCGTTTGCTGCGCCCGAACCCGCTACGCAACCTGATATTCGCGACAGCGGCTTCGTCTATTGCGTAAGCGGTCAGGTTGATACATTTAACCCGCAAAAAGCGGGCAGCGGCCTGATTGTGGATACCCTTGCCGCACAACTCTATGACCGTCTGCTTGATGTGGATCCCTACACCTACCGTCTGGTGCCAGAGCTTGCCGAAAGCTGGGAAGTCCTGGATAACGGTGCGACCTACCGTTTCCACCTGCGCGATGATGTCGCATTTCAGCACACGCCATGGTTTACCCCAACGCGCAAACTGAACGCGGATGACGTGGTCTTTACGTTCCAGCGTATCTTTAACCGTAATCACCCGTGGCATAACGTTAACGGCAGTAACTTCCCCTACTTCGACAGTCTGCAGTTTGCCGATACCGTTAAAAGCGTTCGCAAGCTGGATAACCGCACGGTGGAGTTTTCGCTGAAGCGCCCGGATGCCTCTTTCCTCTGGCACCTGGCCACCCACTATGCGTCCGTTATGTCTGCTGAGTACGCCGCGAACCTGAGCAAAATCGATCGTCAGGAGTTAATCGACCGTCAGCCAGTCGGTACCGGTCCGTTCCAGCTGGCCGAATATCGCTCCGGACAATATATCCGCCTGCAGCGCCATGCGCATTTCTGGCGCGGCACGCCGCTGATGCCACAGGTAGTGGTCGATCTTGGCTCTGGCGGGACGGGGCGTTTATCAAAACTGCTGACCGGGGAGTGCGACGTGCTGGCGTGGCCTGCTGCCAGCCAGCTCACCATTTTGCGCGACGATCCGCGTTTGCGCCTGACGTTACGCCCGGGCATGAACATCGCCTATCTGGCGTTTAATACCGATAAGCCGCCGCTGAACAACCCTGCCGTACGCCACGCGCTGGCGCTGGCCATCAACAACCAGCGTCTGATGCAGTCGATCTATTACGGTACGGCAGAAACCGCCGCCTCTATTTTGCCGCGAGCCTCGTGGGCCTATGACAGTGAAGCTAAAATTACGGAATACAACCCGGCAAAAGCGCGTGAACAGCTGAAAGCGCTGGGGGCGGAAAACCTGACGCTGCAACTCTGGGTACCGACCAGCTCTCAGGCCTGGAACCCAAGCCCGCTGAAGACCGCCGAGCTGTTGCAGGCAGATATGGCGCAGGTGGGTGTGAAAGTGATCATCGTGCCGGTTGAGGGTCGTTTCCAGGAGGCGCGCCTGATGGACATGAACCATGATTTAACCCTGACTGGCTGGGCGACCGACAGTAATGATCCGGACAGCTTCTTCCGTCCGTTGCTGAGCTGTGCGGCGATTAACTCCCAGACCAACTACGCCCACTGGTGCAACCGGGAATTTGACGGCTTGCTGCAAAAAGCGCTGGCGTCCCAACAGCTGGCGTCACGCATAGACGCCTATGATGAAGCGCAGAAGATCCTTGCCGAAGAGCTGCCCGTGCTGCCGCTGGCCTCGTCCCTGCGCCTGCAGGCCTATCGCTATGATATTAAAGGCCTGGTGTTGAGTCCGTTCGGCAACGCCTCCTTCGCCGGCGTGTCTCGCGAAAAAGAACAAGAGGTGAAAAAACCATGATCATTTTTACCTTGCGCCGCCTTCTGCTGCTGTTGGTGACGCTCTTTTTCCTGACCTTTGTTGGTTTCAGTCTGAGCTATTTCACCCCGCACGCCCCGCTCCAGGGGTCGTCGCTGTGGGATGCGTGGCTCTTCTGGTTTAACGGTCTGCTGCACTGGGATTTCGGTGTTTCAAGCATCAACGGGCAGCTCATCTCTGAGCAGCTGAAAGAGGTTTTCCCGGCGACAATGGAGCTGTGCATTCTGGCGTTCGGTTTTGCCTTAATGGTTGGTATTCCGGTAGGGATGCTGGCAGGGATTTATCGCAACAAATGGCAGGATAAATTTATCAGCGCCCTCGCCCTGCTCGGCTTCTCGATCCCGATCTTCTGGCTGGCGCTGCTGCTGACGCTTTTCTTCTCCCTCAACCTGGGCTGGCTGCCGGTTTCTGGCCGTTTTGATCTGTTGTATACGGTAAAAACGGTGACCGGGTTTGCTATCGTTGACGCCTGGCTGTCTGATTCAGCCTGGCGACATGAGATGATCGTCAGCGCCGTACGCCATATGGTCTTACCGGTACTGACGCTGGCGGTGGCACCGACAACCGAAGTGATCCGCCTGATGCGCCTGAGTACCATCGAGGTGTTCGATCAGAACTATGTCAAAGCGGCCGCCACGCGCGGCTTATCGCGCCTGACTATCTTGCGCCGTAATGTGCTGCATAACGCCCTGCCGCCTGTTATCCCGCGACTGGGGCTCCAGTTTTCCACCATGCTCACCCTGGCGATGATTACCGAAATGGTCTTCAGCTGGCCGGGGCTGGGACGATGGTTGATTAACGCTATCCGCCAGCAGGACTACGCCGCCATTTCGGCGGGCGTCATGGTGATTGGCTCTCTGGTGATTATTGTTAACGTGATTTCCGATATTTTGGGTGCTATGGCCAACCCGTTGAAGCATAAGGAATGGTATGCCCTACGATAACGTATACAGTGAAAAGCGCACACCCGGTGCGCTGCGTACCGTGTGGCGTAAATTCTATGGTGACACCACGGCAATGATTGGCCTTTATGGCTTCGCCGGGCTGGTGTTGCTCTGCGTTTTTGGCTCCTGGTTTGCGCCCTATGGTATTGATCAGCAGTTCCTTGGCTATCAGCTGCTGCCCCCATCCTGGTCGCGCTATGGTGAGGTCTCTTTCTTCCTCGGTACGGACGACCTCGGGCGTGACGTATTGAGCCGCCTGTTGAGCGGCGCGGCGCCGACGGTCGGCGGTGCATTTGTGGTGACGTTTGCTGCCACCATCTGCGGTCTGGCGCTCGGCATCTTTGCCGGGTCGACGCATGGCCTGCGCTCGGCGGCACTGAACCACATTCTCGACACCCTGCTCTCTATTCCGTCCCTGCTGCTGGCCATTATTGTGGTGGCGTTTGTCGGGCCACACCTGTCGCATGCCATGTTCGCGGTCTGGCTGGCGATCCTCCCCCGCATCGTGCGTTCGGTATACAGCATGGTGCATGACGAGCTGGAAAAAGAGTATGTCGTCGCAGCTCGCCTGGACGGTGCAACAACCTTAAACATCCTCTGGTTTGCCGTACTGCCGAACATCGCTGCCGGGCTGGTCACGGAGATCACCCGCGCCCTGTCGATGGCGATTCTGGACATCGCGGCGCTTGGTTTTCTCGATCTCGGCGCGCAGCTGCCGTCGCCTGAATGGGGCGCGATGCTTGGTGACGCGCTCGAGCTTATCTACGTTGCGCCGTGGACGGTTATGTTACCGGGCGCAGCCATTATGGTGAGTGTGCTGCTTGTCAACCTGCTGGGCGATGGTATACGCCGTGCAATTAATGCGGGGGTGCAATAATGCCGCTTCTTGATATTCGCAACCTGACCATCGAGTTCAAAACCGGTGAAGGCTGGGTGAAAGCCGTCGATCGCATCAGTATCACCCTTGCTGAGGGGGAAATTCGCGGGCTGGTGGGTGAATCCGGTTCAGGGAAAAGCCTGATCGCCAAAGCCATCTGTGGTGTGGCGAAGGATAACTGGCGCGTCACCGCTGACCGTATGCGTTTTGATGATATCGACCTGCAACGCCTCTCTCCCCGCGAGCGTCGCAAGCTGGTCGGCCATAACGTATCAATGATTTTCCAGGAGCCGCAATCCTGTCTTGACCCGTCCGAGCGCGTGGGCAAACAGCTGATGCAGAACATTCCCGGGTGGACCTATAAAGGCCGCTGGTGGCAGCGGTTTGGCTGGCGTAAGCGTCGTGCTATTGAGCTGTTGCACCGCGTCGGGATCAAAGATCATAAAGATGCCATGCGCAGTTTTCCGTACGAACTGACCGACGGTGAGTGTCAGAAAGTGATGATTGCCATCGCGCTGGCCAATCAGCCGCGTCTGCTGATTGCGGATGAACCGACCAACGCGATGGAACCGACCACGCAGGCGCAGATTTTCCGCCTGCTGACGCGTCTGAACCAGAACAACAACACCACCATTTTGTTAATCAGTCACGACCTGCAAATGCTCAGCAAATGGGCTGATAAGATTGATGTGATGTACTGCGGGCAGACGGTCGAAACCGCTCCGAGTGAAGACCTCATCACCGCGCCGCATCATCCGTATACGCAGGCGCTGATCCGCGCCATTCCAGATTTTGGCAGCGCCATGCCGCACAAGAGTCGCCTGAACACCCTGCCCGGGGCTATCCCGCTGCTGGAGTCCTTGCCGATTGGCTGTCGTCTGGGGCCGCGGTGCCCGTATGCGCAGCGTAAATGTATTGAGACGCCACGCCTGACAGGGGCTAAAAATCATCTATATGCCTGTCATTTCCCGCTGAACATGGAGAGAGAGTGAAATGGTCGAAACCTTACTGGAAGTCCGTAACCTGAGTAAGACCTTTCGCTACCGTACCGGGCTGTTCCATCGTCAGACCGTTGAAGCCGTGAAGCCGCTCAGCTTTACCCTGCGCGAAAAACAGACGCTGGCGATCATCGGTGAGAACGGTTCCGGTAAATCCACGCTGGCGAAGATGCTGGCAGGCATGGTTGAACCCTCCGGCGGCGAAGTGCTGATAGATGACCATCCGCTGGAATTCGGCGATTACTCTTTCCGCAGCCAGCGTATCCGCATGATCTTCCAGGATCCGTCGACATCGCTCAACCCGCGTCAGCGTATTTCGCAAATCCTCGATTTTCCACTGCGTCTGAATACCGATCTCGAGCCAGAAGCGCGACGCAAACGCGTTTTTGAAACCCTGCGGATGGTTGGGCTGCTGCCCGATCACGAGAGCTATTACCCGCACATGCTCGCCCCCGGCCAGAAACAGCGTCTTGGGCTCGCGCGTGCGCTGATATTGCGCCCGAAAGTGATCATCGCCGACGAAGCGCTCGCCTCGCTGGATATGTCGATGCGGTCGCAGTTAATTAACCTGATGCTCGAATTACAGGAAAAACAGGGTATCTCGTATATCTACGTGACCCAACATCTGGGGATGATGAAACACATCAGCGACCAGGTGATGGTCATGCATCAGGGTGAGGTTGTTGAACGTGGCAGTACCGCAGATGTTATGGCCTCTCCGCTTCATGAACTGACTAAGCGATTGATCGCCGGCCATTTCGGTGAAGCATTAACCGCGGACGCGTGGAGAAAAGACCGCTAGCGCGTTGGTGCAAGGGGCGGATTAACAACGCTCACCACACGCGAAATCCTCGCGGCGTTTTAACGCCCCTTATCCGACAAAAATGCCCCCGGCACACCCATTCCTTTAAGGGTTAAATGGCAGCTCGCGCGCGTTAACCCTTTCCTTTCACTGATGGCGTAACCCGCTTGCAAGCAGGACAAACACCTCAATCGCATGTGGCAACGTCTTCTGTGGATCGTCACTGGCGGCTATCAACAGTGCAGCATTGAGCGCAGCGCCATTTAACAGCTGTGCAGCGACGTTTGCATCCATGTCTTTCAGGACCTTGCGTTCAATCATTTTTTCTATGGTCTGACGGGTAGATTCCAGGCAGCTATTCTGGCTGGGCCAGTGGGCCGGGTCACCCAGAACAGCCGGACCATCACGCAGTACAATACGCTGCACTTCCGGATCGAGCGCCATTTTGATGTAAGCGACGCCTTCCGCCAGCAGTCGTTCCCAGTCATTCTCGGCGCTGGCGGCAATTTCCTTCGCCTTTCGTGCCATTTCGCTGTCTATCTGGGCGACCACCGCAGCCAGCAAGCCTTTCTTGTCAGTGAAATTATGGTATAGCGCTCCACGTGTTAACCCCACGCTTGCGGTCAACTCATCCATGGAGGCTGCGGCATAGCCTTTCTCGGCAAAAGCTTTGCGCCCTGCCTGTATCATTTTTTCGCGATTTTCCTGGGCCGTTTCGGCACGGCTTTTTGCAGCCATAAGACGTCCTTGGTTACGTTGTGTTTTTCCGTTTGACATACGTGGCGTATGTGGTTTAGATTTTGACATACGCCGCGTATGTTAATACGACCGCGTGATCTCAACAATACCCCCAATCGAAAAGGAAATGCCATGCACCCACGTGAACCTGTATTTCCCGCTAATCGTCATGCCCTCTATGAAGAACATGGCTATTCTGCTGCCATTCGCTCTGGCGATCTGTTATTTGTCTCAGGCCAGGTTGGAAGCCGCAGCGACGGCACACCTGAAACGGATTTCGGCGCTCAGGTACAACTGGCTTTTGATAATCTCCAGGCTACGCTTTCTGCCGCGGGATGTACGTTTGATGATGTGATCGACGTGACGACGTTTCATACCGATCCGGAAAATCAGTTTTCAACCATCATGGAAGCCAAAAAATTAGCGTTCCCCCGCCCCCCTTATCCGAACTGGACGGCCGTGGGGGTAAACTGGCTTGCGGGCTTTGATTTTGAAATTAAGGTCATTGCCAGAATCCCACCGCAATAAAGCAAGTATTTGGCATAAGCCCCACCGGCAATTTATTAATTACGTCATGACGCCACACGCTGTAGATATCGAATGAAAGAAAGTATTAGTAAATATATTCTCACCTGGGTAGAGGAAAATAATTTTTCTATTTTACATATTGATCAACTGGTTAAAGATACCGGGTATAGCAGAAGAACCATCGAAACATGGTTTAAAGAGAAATATCACCTCTCTTTAGGTGAGTACATCCTAAGGAGAAGGCTGAGCCTTGCGGCCATCATGCTCAGAATGACGTCGCTTCCCGTTACGGACATTGCTTATTTATTTCACTACCAAAGCAGCCAGGGGTTTTCAAGAGCCTTTAAAAAGATGTCGGGACTCACCCCTTCTGAATACAGAAATGCAAAAGAGTGGGATTTTGATATCCTTCAGCCCTCATTTTTATTAGACGATCTTAAAACACCCGAAATAACACTCTGTGAACTCAATGAGATTTTTCCGTATACCCATGAGATTATAGAGCACGATCATCTTTTTGATACTGCGGTGCACGATGTCACTAAAAAAATCAAAAAACTCCTGCTTGAGAATCGCGATCGGATCCAACAGCTTGCCATAGTGCCGCGCCGACCAGAACGTCTGGGTAAAAGCCGTTCCTATCTGGTAGAAGTCTTAATTTCATATTGTTTAGACAGCACTAAAACAACAAAGAAAGACACACTTTTACTTACCGGAAAATATGCAAAAATGTCCTTTGAAGGCAGCTGGGAATGTTATAGCGCCTATAACAAAATTGCGTTTGTTAAGGCAATGGTGACGAACCGCCTGACGTTGCGCGATGGCATTCATTTAATGCGTTTTAACGCCTGCAGCGATGAGCGCGTTAACTTTGATATTTACATCCCTGTGTTATAACCCCGTTTTCTCTTGCGCGTAAATCACACCGCGGGAGGCGCGCAACGCCGGTTCAGACCGACCCTGCGGCCTGTCTGCACACGGTTCTGTTTTTACCACCGTGCTTGGCCTCATACAGTGCTTCATCCACATCACGAATGATATCGCTACTGTTGACGTTTTCCTGAATGGCTGAGCACACGCCAATACTTAACGTTACCGTCAGGGGCACCGCGTACAGGTTACCCTGCCCGGTGCGTTGCTCAACATTCTTGCGAATACGTTCTGCGACGACTACGGCCATACTCCTGTCCGTGTCGGGCAACAGCAGGCCAAACTCTTCACCTCCCAGTCTGGCAAAGACGTCATTATCACGAATACTGTCTTTAATAATATCCACGACCGCCAGAATGACGCGGTCCCCCACAGGATGTCCCCAGGTGTCATTAATGGTCTTAAAGTTATCGATATCCAGCATCATAATGCTGGTGCCCTTTTCTGTTCTGAGCATGCGGAGCCGCTGAAGTGCCTCAAAAAAATACTTGCGGTTGAAGATCTGCGTAAGGGGATCGCGGTTAACCCGATCGCCAAAAAATCTCAGCAAGCTGAAGACATGTAACAGTAAGGTACAGATAACAAATAGTTTACTGAACACTTCTACCGCCCGGCTGATATACCAGAGCGACAGGTTATACGTATCGAGTAAGAGCAGGAAAAAGTTATAGGTGATCGCAGAAAGGCACACCACGATGATGCTGTTCCAGACGCCAGATGAAAAGCGTGTCACGTAAGTCATGTAGCAGGCCAGGGCCGACCAGAGAACTATCAGAGCGTTAACGTAGCGGACATCCCAGACAGGATGATACTGATCGGGGCGATACGCGGCTATCGTTAATGTCCAGGTTGGATTGTAGCTGCTCAACGCATGGGCCAGCACCGGGAACATAACCAGGGGGATTAACGATATTAGCGCCAGCCAGACCTTATTCCGTAATGTGAACCGTCGCCGTGCCGTGTGTTTCTCCACCCATACAGCAAGCCCCAGCAAAAAAATAAAACTTAACTGGCGGAAAAAATAAAATACCGCCGTATCGTTAGTTTTTAGCGTATGGGTTAACCCTGCGTCTTCAGGAAGCTGAATGACGATAATCGTTTCTATGAAATAGATGAGACCGCTCAGAAACGCCATGCTCAGGATTAACAGGGATAAATGAGATCGGTCAGACGCATACTGCATCTGGATAAAAATAGAGATAATGGTATCCAGAAAAAATAGCGCAATCATGACGATCAAATAGGTTGTCATGGGTACCCTGAAACCTGGAATATCATTAACAAAAAAGGAGTTCACCGCGATCATCAGTGCAAACAGCAGCGCACCGGACAGCACGATCATTTTCTCAGCCAACGTAATGTTATTCATGTTCATTAATACCGCATAAATAAAAGACGTGAAACGGCAGAGCGATTTACACCATTCTCTGCTTAACATCGAGGGGCAAACCGGGCAGGCTTGCCACCCTCTTTTCAGATGCTTCAGTTAACCGACCTCAGTCTGTTGAAGTGGATTATCCCGGTCGATGTCGTACCGAACCGGGATATTCCCTACTGCGCTTTACTCACCAGTGAGATCACCCTTACCGGCAAGGCCAGAGGCAACGCTAGCGCCATGTGCTGACATTCACCACATCGCCGTGGCTATTGAAGTCTACATACAGCCGCTTATTGTTCTGAAACGTCTGATAAACCGATTCCGAAAGCGCAAGGCTCGTTGCCAGCTCCGTCTGGCCTGCCACATGAGAGGCAGGAACGGCGAGATTCTGGTGTCTATAGCGGTTATAAAAATAGTTCTTTTTGCTGAGCTTACCGTAGGCGCACCAGCTACCGTCATACCGCATAACGGCATATTTACCGGAAAAATGATATTCCTGTTTTTGGTGCGACGTATTATCCGGTGACAGATAATCAATTATGACTTCAGCCATGTTTTCCCGGCTTTTATCCAGGCCTTCTGGACGCCGTCCCCTGATGGCGATTTCTTTTACCTCCCCACGATGATCAAGCAAAAGTTTTCTCAGTCTTTTGGTCACATCCTGTATCGCAGGATTAAAAATATGATCATATTCCGTCAGGGTATCGTTATAGGAAAACGTCCGCGCCAGCCGACAAATCTTCACGTCAGGTTTACGGAGCCCTTCTAATAACAGTGAAGGATGGTAACGCTGGAAGTCCCATATTTCATCGCTTCGATATTGAGACGGTGTTTTCCCGGTCAATTTCTTAAACGCGCGGGCAAAACCCTGTCCACTATGATACTGAAAAATGTGAGCGATTTCGGTGACCGGCAGAGACGTCATCCTTAATAAAGACGCGGCATAGCTCATTCGTCTCCTGAGCATATACTCACCCAGCGACTGGTGGTATTGGTGTTTAAACCAGATTTCGAGCGTCCTTCTGCTGTAACCCGTTTTTACGACCAGCCGATCGATATGCTCCAGAGATAAAATATTATCTTCAACCCAGTCTATAACGTGTTTGTTAATGATTTCTTTCATGTTTTGACTCTAACTGGATTGTAATACGTAAAATCCACTGAACGGATCATTTTGCGCAAAAACGCCCGCCTCTGGTTGGATGAGGCGAACCGGTCGCGCAGTGATATAATGGACGGATGCCTGTGAAACAGCGTGATAACGCGTTCGCTCACCCCCTTCCATGACATACGTCACGGGCTTTGAGCGAGAAATAGCGTGACACAAGGGGCACTGAGTGGGATATAATTTCGAGCTAATTTCGAATGACTTTGAAATGTTGCCTGTAATGCTATGATTTACAAGGCAAAAAATAAGCAATGAATATAAGGATTAAATCTATGGGTTTTCTTTCCGGTAAGCGCATTCTGGTAACTGGCGTTGCCAGCAAACTGTCCATCGCATACGGCATCGCACAGGCTATGCATCGCGAAGGCGCTGAGCTGGCGTTCACCTACCAGAACGACAAGCTGAAAGGCCGTGTAGAAGAGTTTGCCGCGCAGCTGGGTTCCAGCCTTGTTCTGGAATGCGACGTTGCACAAGACGAAAGCATCGATGGCATGTTTGCTGAACTGGCAAAAGCATGGCCGAAATTCGACGGTTTCGTTCACTCCATCGGCTTCGCTCCTGGCGATCAGCTGGACGGCGACTACGTGAACGCGGTAACCCGTGATGGCTTCAAAATCGCTCACGACATCAGCTCCTACAGCTTCGTGGCAATGGCTAAATCTTGCCGTGCGATGCTGAACCCCGGCGCAGCTCTGCTGACCCTGTCCTATCTGGGCGCAGAACGTGCTATCCCTAACTACAACGTTATGGGTCTGGCTAAAGCGTCTCTGGAAGCAAACGTCCGCTACATGGCGAACGCGATGGGTCCAGAAGGTGTGCGTGTGAACGCTATCTCCGCGGGTCCAATCCGTACCCTGGCAGCTTCCGGTATCAAAGATTTCCGTAAAATGCTGGCACACTGCGAAGCGGTTACGCCGATTCGTCGTACCGTTACCATTGAAGATGTGGGTAACTCTGCAGCGTTCCTGTGCTCTGACCTTTCCGCGGGTATCTCCGGCGAAGTGGTTCACGTTGACGGCGGCTTCAACATCGCTGCAATGAACGAGCTGGAAATTAAATAAGCTGTGACTCTCTTCCCTCACGGGAAGAGAGTTTTCCTTCCTCCGCCCGACCCCTTCGTTATTCCGTTCAGCTATTTGTTATCACCTAACAATATTTTTCCCCACATCTGCCTTACGCCAGGATATTGATCGCCATTTTGAGATCAAGGAACGCCCATGGAACAACGCCGTTTTTCCGGCAAAGGCCACTGGTACCACGAAACCCAGTCAAACCACGCGCAGACGGATGTTCTGCCTCTGGTGCCCGAAGCCGCTAACGTCGACGATCGTTTTTTGCTCGATTTAGCCCTGCCTGACGAGATTGTCGCCGCCTGTACTGGCTGGCTCACCCCTGCCAGAACCTTATGCCACCTGTTGTTTCCGCTCTCAATCTCCGTTAACCGGCTGCATACGCTCAGCGCCTACGACAGATTGAGTACTGCATTAACGGTCGCGCAGGCCTGTGGCGTCCAACGGTTGTGTAACCACTATGCCGCCCTCCTCGCCCCGCTTCCCGGCCCTGACTCCTCACGCGAAAGTAACCGCCGCCTGGCACAAATCACCCAGTACGCCCGTCAGCTCGCCAGCTCACCTGATGTCATCGATGATAAAGCACAGCAGCAGCTTGATGAGGTGGGCCTGACAACCTACGACATGGTGCTTATTAATCAGATTATCGGCTTTATCGGTTTTCAGGCACGCGTGGTGGCCGTCTTTCAGGCCCTGCTGGGGCATCCTGTACGCTGGCTGCCCGGCCATCATATTCAGCCGCACACGCTGCCAGCCGCTCCTGAGTCCTGGGTGGCGCTTTTACCTGTCGTTGAACTGCGTTATGCCAGCGCGCATCAGCTTGAATCGCTTTCCCGCTGGCAGGCCGAACCCGCCCTTGAAGCGCTGACGCCAGTACTCAGCCATGAGCCCATCCTGCTCGACCTGACGGGTGAGATCCTGGTAAACAGCCATGATGATATTTCTCTTGATTCGCCGGCGCTTTCGGCGGCAATCGACTTGTTGACGCGTTCTCCGGACCGCTTCAGTGCCGCACAGTTCACCCCGCTCACTGAACAAGGACTGCCTGCGGTACGGGCGATAAAACTGCTCACCCGGAGCGCGATGGATGGCTGGCTTGAACGCCTGAAAGTCGCGTTTGGCAAAGGGGAATAACCATACTAATTACCCAAAGACCGCTTGCTGTGACAGTGAGAATCGCGTAAAACTGTCAGCCGCTCAATGGCTACGAAAATAGAACATTATGTTTCAGGACAACCCGCTGCTAGCGCAGCTTAAACAGCAACTGCATTCCCAGACGCCGCGTGCAGAAGGGGTCGTAAAAGCCACGGAAAAGGGCTTTGGCTTCCTTGAAGTTGATGCGCAGAAAAGCTACTTCATTCCGCCACCGCAGATGAAGAAAGTGATGCATGGCGACCGCATTACGGCCGTCATTCATACCGAAAAGGAACGTGAGTCCGCCGAGCCGGAAGAACTGATCGAACCGTTCCTGACCCGCTTCGTGGGCAAGGTCCAGCGAAAAGACGATCGTCTTTCTATCGTGCCGGATCATCCCCTGCTGAAAGATGCCATTCCTTGCCGCGCCGCCCGTGGTGTTGAGCATGATTTCAAAGAAGGTGACTGGGCCGTAGCAGAAATGCGCCGTCATCCTCTGAAAGGCGATCGTGGCTTTTATGCTGAACTGACCCAGTTCATCACCTTTGGCGACGACCATTTCGTGCCATGGTGGGTGACGCTTGCACGCCATAATCTTGAGAAAGAAGCGCCAGACGGCGTAGCGACTGAAATGCAGGACGAAGGCCTGACGCGTCGCGACCTCACTGCCCTGGAGTTTGTCACTATCGACAGCGCCAGCACAGAAGATATGGATGATGCGCTGTATGCGGAAGAGAGCGCTGATGGCAAAGTGCATTTGACCGTCGCCATTGCCGATCCCACCGCATGGATCGTTGAAGGCAGCAAGCTGGACGATATGGCAAAAGTCCGATCGTTCACTAACTACCTACCGGGCTTCAACATCCCCATGTTGCCGCGCGAACTGTCAGATGACCTCTGCTCACTGCGTCCAAATGAAGTGCGTCCGGTCCTTGCCTGCCGCATGACCATCGCCGCCGATGGCGGGATCGAAGACGATATTGAATTTTTTGCCGCAACCATCGAATCGAAAGCCAAGCTGGCCTACGACAATGTTTCCGACTGGCTTGAGAATACCGGCACCTGGAAACCGGAATCAGACGCGATTGCCGCACAGATCCGCCTGCTGCACCGCATTTGTCTGAACCGCGGCGAGTGGCGTAAAACCCATGCGCTGGTCTTTAAGGATCGTCCGGACTATCGCTTTGTCCTGGGTGAAAAAGGTGAAGTGCTGAATATCGTGGCCGAACCGCGTCGCATTGCGAACCGTATTGTTGAAGAAGCGATGATTTCTGCCAACATTTGTGCCGCTCGCGTCCTGCGTGACAAGCTGGGCTTTGGTATTTACAACGTCCACACCGGTTTTGATCCGGCCAATACCGAAGCGCTGGCGGCCCTGCTGAAGAACCACGATGTGCACGTTGACCCTGAAGAAGTGCTGACGCTGCAGGGCTTCTGTAAGCTGCGCCGCGAGCTGGATGCACAGCCATCCGGTTTCCTCGACAGCCGCATCCGTCGTTTCCAGTCCTTTGCTGAAATCAGCACCGAGCCGGGTCCACACTTTGGCCTCGGCCTGGAAGCCTACGCGACCTGGACGTCACCTATTCGTAAGTATGGCGACATGGTCAACCACCGTCTGCTGAAGGCGATCATTAAGGGTGAGTCCATTGCGCGTCCGCAAAATGACACCACCCTGCAGATGGCCGAACGACGTCGCCTGAACCGTATGGCGGAACGTGACGTGGGAGACTGGCTGTACGCACGCTACCTGCAGGATAAAGCGGGTACAGATACTCGCTTCGCCGCAGAAATCATTGATATCAGCCGGGGCGGTATGCGCGTTCGCCTGGTGGATAACGGCGCCGTCGCCTTTATCCCTGCCCCGTTCCTGCATGCCGTCCGTGACGAACTGGTCTGCAGTCAGGAGAATGGTACTGTGCAAATCAAAGGTGAAACAGTTTACAAAGTCACAGACGTGATTGACGTAAACATCGCTGAAGTTCGCATGGAAACCCGCAGCGTTATCGCGCGCCCGGTCGCCTGATAACCGCTTAAATTGTCGGCCGTTTCCCTTCGGGAAGCGCCGACAATTTTTCTTTTGAACCCCCGCCGCAAAATCATTATTTTTTCGTACTATTTTCAGCATCTTCCCGCCCAAAATCGCCATAATTATCTACAGTAAAAGAGTGCCGTTATATTCGGTTACGTGAATTTTTATACAATAAATAGCCTTTTTCGCCAGACGCGTTTTTTATAAGAAAACCGGGAAAAAACACGACGTTCATTTTGGGGTTGCCGCTGTTTCACAACGGAAAAGTCGACGGCAAATGAATAATTTGTGCGCTAATGAGCAGCTGCGGGAGAAAACATGATGGACGATCTGGAGCAGAATTTGCTGTTTCGTTACATGGGTACGCATAGCCCCTGGTGGCGAATGACAGCTGACAGCAATGCTCTGCACCTTGCCGCCAGCGAAAATGCCGATGTGACTGAGGTGGTGGCGCTGGATGATGAACAAGCCGAACTCATCCGCCAGTTAACCGTCATTACCTCCAGCATCTCCATGACGCTCTCGTTGTACGGCGAAGATGTCCCGGTTCATCTTGTGGGGCGCAAAATAACCCGAAATGAATGGGCCGGCACCGCGTCAGCGTGGAACGATACGCCCTCCGTGGCTCGTGACCTGGCTCAGGGCCTCTCTTTTGCTGAACAGGTTGTCTCTGAAGCCAACTCCGTCATCGTTATTCTCGATCATAACGGCAATATTCAGCGTTTTAACCGGCTGAGTGAAGAATATACCGGTCTGAAAGAACAAGAAGTTATTGGCCAGAACGTGTTCAAGCTGTTTATGAGCCGGAGCGAAGCGGCAGCTTCAAAGCGCAATATCACCGGTTTTTTTCGCAACGGCAGCTCCTACGAGGTCGAACGCTGGATCAAAACGCGTAAAGGGCAACGGCTGTTTTTGTTCAGAAACAAGTTTGTTCATAGCGGCAGCGGCAAAAATGAAATTTTCCTTATCTGTTCCGGCACCGACATTACCGAGGAGCGCCGCGCCCAGGAGCGTCTGCGCGTGCTGGCCAATACCGACACCATTACCGGTTTACCAAACCGTAATGCGATCCACGAACTGATTTCTGATGCCATCGCCAGCCGCGGTGAAACGCAGGTAGGCGTGGTGTATCTCGACCTGGATAACTTTAAAAAGGTCAACGATGCCTATGGGCATATGTTTGGCGACCAGCTATTGCAGGCTGTCGCTCTGGCCATTCTGAGCTGTCTGGATGACGGTCAGGTGCTGGCGCGACTTGGCGGCGATGAGTTTATTGTCATGGCCACAGATACCTCTCAGGGCTCTCTGGAAGCCATGGCGTCGCGGATCTTAACCCGTCTGCGCCAGCCGTTCAGAATCGGCCTGATAGAAATTTACACCGGTTGCTCGCTCGGTATCGCCCTCGCCCCCCAGCACGGTAACGACAGGGAAAGCGTCATCCGTAATGCCGATACCGCCATGTACACGGCGAAAGAGAATGGCCGGGGCAAGTTCTGCGTCTTCTCACCTGAGATGAACCAGCGCGTATTTGAATATCTCTGGCTGGATACCAACCTGCGTAAAGCGCTGGATAACGATCAGCTTCTGATTCATTACCAGCCTAAAATTACCTGGCGGGGTGAAATCCGAAGTCTTGAAGCGCTGGTGCGCTGGCAGTCGCCGGAACGCGGTTTAATCCCTCCGCTGGAGTTTATCTCTTATGCCGAGGAGTCGGGATTGATTGTCCCGCTGGGCCGCTGGGTGATGCTTGATGTGGTGCGCCAGGTGGCTAAATGGCGCGATAAGGGGATTAACCTGCGCGTGGCGGTCAACGTCTCCGCACGTCAGCTGGCCGACCAGACCATTTTCAGCGATTTAAAGCAGGCGCTGAAGGATCTGGATTTTGAATACTGCCCTATCGACGTTGAACTCACGGAAAGCTGCCTTATCGAAAACGAAGAGCTGGCGCTCTCTGTGATCCAGCAGTTCAGCAAACTTGGCGCGCAAATTCATCTTGATGATTTCGGTACCGGCTACTCGTCTCTGTCGCAGCTGGCGCGGTTCCCAATCGACGCCATTAAACTCGATCAATCCTTCGTCAGGGATATACATAAACAATCGATCTCCCAGTCTCTGGTGCGGGCCATCGTCGCGGTGGCACAGGCCTTAAACCTGCAGGTCATTGCTGAAGGGGTCGAGAGCGCGAAAGAAGACGCCTTTCTGACCAAGAACGGCGTCAACGAACGGCAGGGCTTTCTCTTCGCTAAGCCGATGCCCGCTGCCGCATTCGAGCGATGGCTAAAGCGATATCAGTCGCGAAAACAACGTTAACTGGCTTTGCGTAACGCCCCATGATGGCGGTTTTGCAGCATCACCAGACGCTCCATATAGGCGATATCTTTTGGCTCGAGGCAGAACGCCGCATCAACCCAGTCTTCCGTGATATCCATCAGTTCACTGCGCGGCAGTTGCAGTACCCGGGTTCGGGCGCGCAACATCGCCCTTACCCCGTTCAGCTTCGGTCGCAGCGTGTCGATGAAGGTTCTGACGGAGACGTAGCTCTGCCCGGGCTCAAACAGCACATCGACCAATCCATGTTGTTCGTACCATTCTGCCGTATGCGACTCCCCCTTGTAGATGAGTTCTTCCGCCAGTTTCATCCCTGCCCGACGTGCGACCAGCGAATATGCCCCCATGCCCGGGAACAGGTTGAAGGCAATTTCCGGGAAGCCCAGACGGGCATCGCGCTGAGAGAGAACAAAATGGTGTGCCAGCGCAGCCTCAAACCCACCGCCTAGCGCGCTGCCTTCAACCATTGCCAGAGAGACCGCGCCCGTATCAAACCCCCGCGACGCTGCGTGGACACAGTCGACGCAGGCACGTGCATACGCGCGTAACGCTTCACGCCGTCCATTTTGAATGCACTCTACGAAGAACTGTAAATCGCCTCCCGCATTATACATTTCAGGAACCAGTGACCCGGTTACCCAAAAATCGACCAGATACCCGGACTGGCGAACCAGCCAGGAGAGGTTCATGATCTCCTCAATTAACGCATGATTAAAACAAGGACGAGGTTGCGCCCGTAGCATCATCCAGATGGTGTGCCGCTCTTCCTCGTAGTAGGCTGACAACTGTGTGAAACGTTCAGTATCGGTAAACAGGATGCAGGTAGGCTGGTTGATAACTGTCATAGTCTAATTCCTCACAGAAAAAGCGCCTTGCGCGCAGTTTTAGACTAATCCACTCATTAAGCCCGCAGCATGTGGGGGAATAAATTTATCACTTTCATTTATGTAATTTAGTTATTGCATTTTTTCCCTTCTCTTTTGATCCCATTTTCTGCATCATTGAAAATATTACCTTTTCGCACCTGGGGTGAGATTATGTCTACTATTGATGCACAAGCTGTAGCACAACGTATTGATACCGTGCTGGATATCCTGGTGGCAGGCGATTATCACTCGGCGATCCGTAATCTGGAGATCCTGAAGTCTGAACTTCTTGCTAAGAAGGGCGCTGAAAACGCGCCTGAGAACGGACAGCCAAAAGCGCCGTGGGAAGTTTGATCCTGCTGTTTTCGAACCTGTTTCGCTTTAATAATTGGATGCTATGAATTCCCGACAACAAATCATTTTGCAGATGGTCATTGACCAGGGACGCGTCAGCGTAGTCGATCTCGCTAAAACCACCGGCGTTTCAGAAGTCACCATCCGCCAGGATCTTAACCTGCTGGAGAAACAGAGCTACCTGCGTCGTGCGCATGGATATGCGGTCCCGCTCGATAGCGAGGACGTTGAGACGCGCATGATGAACAACTACGCCCTGAAGCGTGAGCTGGCGGAGTTTGCCGCGTCTTTAGTTAACAATGGCGAGACGGTGTTTATCGAAAACGGCAGTAGCAATGCCTTACTGGCGCGCACGCTTGCCGAACAGAAAGACGTTACTATCATCACGGTCAGTAGCTATATCGCGCACCTGCTCAAAGAGACCCGCTGCGAGGTGATCCTGCTGGGCGGCATTTACCAGAAAAAAAGCGAAAGCATGGTTGGCCCCCTGACCCGCCAGTATGTTCAGCAGGTCCATTTCAGTAAGGCCTTTATTGGTATTGATGGCTGGCAGCCAGAAACGGGCTTCACCGGCCGCGATATGATGCGTTCTGATGTGGTGAATGCGGTGCTGGAAAAAGAGTGTGAGGCCATTGTGCTGACTGACAGCTCAAAATTTGGCGCCGTTCACCCTTATACCATGGGGCCAGTCTCTCGCTTTAGCCGTGTAATTACCGACGAACGTTTGAGCGATGAGCATCGTATTAAACTGGAAGATGACGGTCTTATCGTCAATATTATTAAAAAGTCGTCCTGAGTCCTTTAAGCGCCCGAATGTCGGGCGCCTATGTCCCTACTGTCTGAGATGATTCCTAACCCTCCTTTAAGAGTTTTTACCTGTTTAACCCGCCTTAAAGTCGTAAAATTAATGTTAGCGATATAACAGGAAGTGACTATCACCTGCGTGATTACGTAACGCCTGCGCGACCAGCTTTCACGGAAAACAGTTTTTAAGTATTCAATTCGTCTATACTTAAAGCGTAGCTCTTTCCGTGAATCGATAATTCAGGAGAAAGTATTATGACCTTAACCAGCAAAAAATTAGCCGCCGCTGTTCTGGCAATCACTGTAGCAATGTCCCTGAGCGCTTGCTCTAACTGGTCTAAACGTGACCGCAACACCGCAATTGGTGCCGGTGCTGGTGCTCTGGGCGGTGCGGTATTAACAGATGGTAGTACGCTGGGTACATTAGGTGGCGCTGCTGTCGGTGGTATTATCGGTCACCAGGTCGGCAAATAATTATTAAATAAGCCTTCACCGGTACTGCGATATTAGAACGCATTTCAGGTCTGACTTACGCACGTAAAAAAAAGAGCCACGGCAAATGCCGTGGCTCATCTATTTTAGCCGCCCGCCAGTTTCACTTTCATGCCTTTGGCTTCGAGCAGGGATTTAATTAAATCACGTTTATCGCCCTGGATTTCGATAATACCCTCTTTCACGGCACCACCGCAGCCACATTTCTTTTTCAGATCGGCGGCCAGCTTAACCAGTTCCGCGTCGTCAAGATCAATGCCGGAGATAAGGCATACGCCCTTACCTTTACGCCCACTGGTTTGACGCTGGATACGAACAATACCGTCCCCCTTCGGGCGCTCGGCTTTCGCTTTTGGTTCGTCTATACGCCCACTTTCTGTTGAGTAGACCAGACGACTGTTTGAATCAGTCATTATGCCCCCTTTTTCAGTGATGCGTTGATCGCCTTGAGCGTCTCTGACGGATTAGCAGACTGCGTCACAGGACGCCCGATGACCATATAGTCTACCCCTGCCGCCAGCGCCTGTTCAGGCGTCATAATGCGACGCTGATCGCCTGCCTCGCTGCCGGCCGGGCGGATACCTGGGGTAACAAGTTTGAAAGCCTGGCCCAGTTCTGATTTGAAACGCACGGCTTCCTGCGCGGAACAGACGACACCATCAAGCCCGCAATTTTGCGTCAGGCGCGCGAGACGCTCTGCATGCTCAGCAGGTGACAACGTCACGCCCAGATCGCGTAAATCACTCTCATCCATACTGGTCAGTACAGTTACGGCAATCAGTAACGGTGCATCGCTGCCGAACGGCAGGAGCGCTTCACGGGCCGCGGTCATCATTCTTGCCCCACCCGATGCATGCACATTGACCATCCATACCCCCAGTTCTGCAGCAGCAGCCACGGCGTGCGCGGTAGTATTCGGGATATCGTGGAATTTAAGGTCGAGGAAAACGTCAAAACCGCGCTGTTGCAGGTCGCGTACGATTTGCGGTCCAAACAGCGTGAACATCTCTTTGCCAACTTTCAGACGGCAGTCGCGAGGGTCTATACCGTCGACAAAGGCCAGTGCCGCGTCACGTTTATTGTAATCAAGCGCAACAACAACAGGAGAATCAGTATTTACGCGGGAAGCGGAGGAAGTAACAGACGTCATGACCAGCCCTTTTCGTCTATGGGCGCGCAGCGGCGCGGAACAGATAAACGGCGAGCATTCTACCTGCCAGCACTGCAAATTGACAGGATCGATTTACTCTCCTGGCTGGCCGGCAAACCGCACGGACTCGATGGGTTCTGAAAACCCATCAGTATGTTGTAACTAAAATAGAGCGTTTTTAAAAATTACTGCCCATCAAGGCCACGGATTGGCTTGATGGTGGACCATGCCCGGCATGAAGGACAGTGCCAATACAGCGTATACGCCGTAAACCCACACTTCTGGCAACGATAGCGCGGTTTGCTTCGTACCTGCTCGCCTACCATGTCGCGCAGTACCATCAGGCTCTCTTTGGCGCGCCCTTCCTCTGCATCGTTGAGGTGGTAGTCCATCAGCTTATGGAATACCCGCATGGTCGGATGACGCTGCAGCTGACGCGTAATATAGACCTGCGCGGTATCACTGCCCTCATACTGCTCAACCACGTCCGAGAGCATCAGTTCGGCAGTCGCGCCGGTGTTCTCTTCCACGCAACGACGCAGGAACGTCACCCATTCATCCTGCTTATCCAGTTGTTGATAGCAGGTTTGCAGCATGTCGAGCGTTTCACTGACCAGCTCTTTATCCTGGTCGATAACCCGCAACAGGCTCTCTACAGCTTTGGCATAGTCGCCATTTGCCATAAATACCCGCCCCATCATAATGGAGATACGTGCGCTGTTACGGTCAGCGGCGGCACCCTTTTTAAGCAACGCCATGGCTTTGTCCATGTCGTCGTTGCCCATTTGCTGAAGGGCCAGTTCACAGTAGAAGTGGGCTATCTCAACTCGCTGCTTATCTTTGCCCAGCTTCACCAGACGCTCGGCCGTATCAATGGCTTTCTGCCAGTCACTGGTGGCCTGATAAATCTGCAGCAGCTGCTGCAAGGCACTGACGCGGAAATCCGTTTCATCCACCAGCTGCGAGAACATGTCTTCTGCACGGTCGTACAGCCCCGCCGCCATGTAATCACGACCCAGCTGTTGTACCGCCAGCAGGCGTTGATCGTAGGTCAACGAGGCGCTTTCCATAAGGGTCTGGTGAATACGAATGGCGCGGTCAACCTCGCCGCGCGAGCGGAACAGGTTTCCCAGGGTGAGATGCGCTTCAACGGTGCCCGTATCCTCTTTGAGCATATCGAGGAACAGATCTACTGCTTTGTCCTGTTGATTGCTCAGGAGGAAGTTCACCCCAGCAACGTAGTCGCGGGAGAGTCGGTTAGCCTCATCCTGTTTTGTTTGTTGCGCACTTCTGCGGCCCATATACCAGCCATAGGCTGCGGCTACAGGCAAAAGCAGAAACAACAACTCCAGCATAGTCGATTATTCCTTGACGACCGGCACACCAGAGCTTTCCGGAATGTCGGACGCAGGCGCAATTTGATGTTCGAGTCGTTTAATTTTACGTTCAGCGCGCGCAAGTGAAACACGAACTTTCAACCAGAAAAGACCGCATACCAGCCAGCCAATCGCAAAGCCCGCGGCGAATAAAACCGCCAGAAGGCTCGATACACGATACTCGCCCTGCGCCAGCAGGTAGTTAAACGTCACCTGTTGATCGTTTTGTGCACCCAATGTGACTGAAATGACAAAAATCGCCAATACCAGTAAGAAAATGAGTAAATATTTCACATTACTTCCCGTTATGTGGTTCAAGCGAATAAAGTGTGTTCAACTCACCGCAATCAGCCTTATAAACTACCATTTTAGTGACGGGCGCGAAACGGAAAAAGTGACGCGCCAGTCATGGATTTATGGGCAAAACACGGAATATCAACCGTCAGGCGTCGCTTTGGTCCCTTTCGGCGATCTCTTCTTCCTCGACAGGCGGTGGCGTTAACGGACCGCAGATGCGTTCAGCAAGCCATGTTGCCAGCGTCACAAACAGCCATGAGATCAGCGTAGCCACCACCAAATCCCGCGGCCAGTGCATCCCCAGCAGCAAACGACTGCCCATCACCCCTGTGGCCCAGACCAGTAAAATCGCGATCGTGACCGTACGGCGCCGTGGCCAAAGCAGCCCTACTCCCAGTAACGCCCAGCTGGCGGCAAACATGGTATGGCCGGAAGGAAAAGCAAACCCGGTCTCTTTTTGCCAGTGTTTACGTAAGAACTTCGGGATATCCTGCTGTTCCGCAAGCTGTTCTTTGACCAGCGCACCACGATCTTTACGTTTTAAATTGTAGAACTCATCCACCGGAACATGGTGCGCTTTTTCCAGCCAGACGACAAAAGGACGCGGCTCCTGGACATGATCTTTAACCCAGGACTTCACGCCCTGACCGATGAGAATCGCCCCACCCAGTATCGCAAAGAGCATCAGCGCCGCACGCAAACGAAAGCGCAAACACCACAGAAACCAGGCGCAAAGGATCACATGCGTGATAATTCCCCACGGCTGGGTGACCGTCTCCGTTATCCAGTATAATGTTTTCAGCCATGTGGCGTTCTGCCCCGGCTGCCACATCCAGCCTGAGACCCATACGGCCAGCGGCATAATAAGTAGAATGGCCGCACCTGCTGCCGTACGTCTGGCGATTGAAAGCATGTCTTCTCCTTTTTCGCTAAGCACCACAATCATAACTGAAATTCATCTGTTGGGTGGATATGTCGGATCGTGCGTTTAACGTCCATATAGCATGGCGCCCATTAGGCGAACGTGCTGAGCTTGTGGCAAAATGAACAGATACAGAAAGCCAAACAGGCGAAAGGCACGAAACGTGTCAGCCTACTCTGGAGAATCACATGCAGCTTAAACGTGTGGCAGAAGCCAAACTGCCAACCCCATGGGGCGATTTCCTGATGGTGGGATTTGAAGAACTGGCAACCGGACAGGATCATGTCGCGCTGGTGTTCGGTGACATTTCAGGACAGACGCCGGTACTCTCTCGCGTACATTCGGAGTGTCTGACTGGCGATGCCTTGTTCAGCCTGCGCTGTGATTGCGGTTTCCAGCTTGAAGCAGCCCTTTCTCACATCGCTGAAGAAGGTCGTGGGGTGCTGCTTTATCACCGTCAGGAAGGTCGTAATATTGGCCTGCTGAATAAAATCCGCGCCTACGCGCTGCAGGATCAGGGATACGATACGGTTGAAGCGAACCACCAGCTCGGGTTCGCCGCCGATGAACGCGACTTTACCCTGTGCGCCGATATGTTCAAGCTTCTTGGGGTAGATGAGGTCCGTCTGCTGACCAATAACCCGAAAAAGGTGGAAATCCTGACCGAAGCGGGGATCAATATCGTCGAACGTGTTCCGCTGATTGTCGGCCGTAACCCGAAAAACGCCCACTATCTTGATACCAAAGCCGCCAAAATGGGTCACCTCCTGAGCGAGTGATCGCGAGATGCCCGGCATCGCCATCGCGAGCCGGGCTGAGTGCGTCAATCCAGCATTTTACGAATTACGTAATGTAATATGCCGTCGTTCTGGTAGTAAGTCAGCTCGGTTGCCGTATCAATGCGACACCGGCATTCAAGCACTTCCGTTTTACCGTCTGCTCGCGTTAACGTCACCGGAACCGTTTTACCCGGCTGCAGGTTTTGCAGACCACTAATATCAATCTGCTCTTCCCCGGTCAGCCCCAGCGTTTTACGGGTGACGCCCTGCGGGAACTCTAGCGGCAGGATCCCCATCCCGATAAGATTCGAACGGTGAATACGCTCGAAAGATTCGGCAATGACCACGCGTACCCCAAGCAGGCGCGGACCTTTCGCTGCCCAGTCTCGACTGGAGCCGGAGCCGTACTCTTTACCGGCAATCACCGCCAGCGGCGTGCCTTCCTGTTGGTATTTGACGGCGGCATCATAAATCGAAACCACTTCCGTGCCAGGTAAATGACGCGTCATGCCCCCTTCCACGCCTGGAACCATTTCGTTGCGGATGCGGATGTTGGCAAACGTCCCGCGCATCATCACTTCGTGGTTACCACGACGCGATCCGTAGGAGTTGAAGTCCCGGCGTTCCACCCCACGGCTTTGCAGATAGCGGCCTGCCGGACTGTCGGCTTTGATACTGCCCGCCGGCGAGATGTGGTCCGTGGTAACGGAATCGCCCAGCATCGCCAGAATACGCGCCCCGTGGATATCCTTAAGCGGAGCAGGTTCAGCCAGCATGTCATCGAAGAACGGTGACAGACGAATATAGGTCGAATCATCCTGCCAGTCATAGGTATCCGAGCCCACGACGTTAATTGTTTTCCATTCCGGTGTGCCTTCAAACACTTCCGCATACTCTTTGCGGAACATTTCGGTTGAGACCTTTTCAACGGCTCGCGCGATGTCGCGTGAAGACGGCCAGATATCTTTCAGATAAACAGGCTCGTTCTTGCGATCGTGACCAATCGGGTCTGTCGTGAGATTGATGTTCATGTTTCCCGCCAGAGCGTAAGCCACAACCAGCGGCGGCGAGGCCAGCCAGTTGGTTTTCACCAGCGGATGAATACGCCCTTCAAAGTTGCGGTTACCGGAAAGAACCGCACCCACGGTAAGATCGCCCTGCTTGATCGCCGTTTCAATCGGCTCAGGCAGCGGACCGGAGTTACCGATACAGGTAGTACATCCGTAACCCACGAGATTAAAGCCCAGCTCGTCAAGGTACGGGGTGAGTTTTGCCTGCGCCAGGTAATCTGAAACCACTTTAGAGCCCGGGGCCAGCGAAGCCTTAACCCACGGCTGTGGTTTCAGACCAAGCTCAACGGCTTTTTTGGCCAACAGCCCCGCGGCCATCAAAACGCTTGGGTTCGAGGTGTTGGTGCAGGAGGTGATAGCGGCAATAACCACCGCGCCATCCGGAAGTTGATACTGATGTCCGTTCAGGACATAGTCTATTGGACGGTGATCTTTTTTCGCGACATTGACTTCCAGTTCATTGCTGGCGGCAAAAGCTTTTGGAACGTCCGGTAACGCGACCCGATCCTGCGGGCGTTTTGGCCCGGCAAGGCTCGCCTCGACGCTTCCCATATCCAGCTCAAGCGTGCTGGTAAATACCGGCTCATCACCCGTGTTTCGCCACATCCCCTGCGCTTTAGTGTAGGCCTCGACCAGCGCGACCTGCTCTTCACTGCGACCACTCAGGCGCATATATTCCAGCGTGACGTCATCGATGGGGAAGAAGCCACAGGTCGCGCCATATTCCGGCGCCATATTGGCGATCGTGGCGCGATCGGCCAGCGGCAGCGAATCCAGCCCGTCGCCGTAGAATTCAACAAATTTACCCACCACGCCATGCTTACGCAGCATCTGGGTGACGGTCAACACCAGGTCGGTCGCGGTAATGCCTTCCGACAGCTTACCGGTGAGCTTGAAGCCCACCACATCAGGAATGAGCATAGACACCGGCTGACCAAGCATAGCCGCTTCCGCTTCAATACCCCCGACGCCCCACCCCAGCACACCGAGGCCGTTAATCATGGTGGTATGTGAATCCGTCCCGACCAGCGTATCCGGATAAGCCACCCACTCTTTATCCTGCAATTCACTCCAGACGGCTTTGCCCAGATATTCGAGGTTAACCTGATGGCAAATACCGGTTCCAGGCGGAACCACGCTAAAGCGGCTGAACGCCTGTTGCCCCCATTTCAGGAAGACATAGCGCTCGTGGTTACGTTCCATCTCCAGACGTACGTTTTCGCCAAAAGCGTCATCATCACCAAAGTGGTCAACGGTCACGGAGTGGTCAATCACGAGGTCAACGGGAGAAAGCGGATTCACTTTTGCCGTATCGCCACCGAGGCGCTTAACGGCTTCGCGCATGGCGGCTAAATCAACCACGGCGGGAACACCGGTAAAGTCCTGCATCAGGACCCTCGCCGGGCGATAGGCTATTTCTCTGTCGGCATGGGCACTCTTCAGCCACCCCGCCAGCGCCTGGATATCCTCGAGGGTGACGGAATCGCCATCCTGCCAGCGTAAGAGGTTTTCCAGCAAAACTTTCAAGGACTTGGGTAAACGCGAAATGTCCCCAAGCGTTCTGGCAGCCAGTGGCAGGCTATAGTAATGCCAGGTTTTGTTTTCTGCCTGTAATGTGTCCTTACTGGCTTCGCGTAGGGTTAACGACATAAGCTCCTCCTTAATTACAGAGATGTCCTGACAATCATCAGGGCTGTAATTAAAGATAACACAAAGATGTCGTAACGTTTTGATAACAACCCGAATTGATAAATTTAGGAATGGTCCAGTGAAGTGCGAAAACAAAAAACCCCGCCGCAGCGAGGTTTTGGATTTACAGGAAGGCCAGCCAGATGAGCTGAGACCAGAACAGGATCGACACAGAAAAAACGCCGAGCCATGACCAGTATTTGTGAGACATCATGTTATTCATCATAGGGTACACCAGGCATTATTTTTAAAAAGGCTCCGAGGTTTGCCCTCAGTTCTATATTGCTGATGTGTATTTATTAAAGAGTACAAAGGTGCAGAGTCTTTATTCAGACTATTTGCATCATTACGCAATTAACTAAATTATTGTTTTTTGGGTTCGTCTTCTGCGAACACATCAATAAAGGCTTGCTGCTGTGGCGTCAGTTTCCAGGACGCGGGGACAACGGTCGCAGGTGCTTTGCGTCCTTTGTGACCACTGTCACGATGCTGACACATCTGTTTTACCGTTTCTGTACGTACCGTCACTGCCATATTCAACCCCAATATTTCCAGGCAAGGAGAGCAACCACTACCCAAAACAGGGCGGAGACGAGAAAGACCGCCAGCCAGGCTTTACGCTTGAGCGCAGGATCCCTTTGCGGTTCTTCACTTCCTGAAGGCATTGCTAACCTCATACAATCGATATCGCTTATCATTTAGGACCAAACAATTGGTACAATTAATCATCTGTTGAGATAAATCCTAAAGAAACTTTAGCCGAAAAGCCAGTGAATTTACGCATCAATTGGTGGGAAATATTCAATCTTTTGACCAGAAATAAATAATTGAAAAGAAATATTTGCGTAGCCGTAAATTAGTTTCTACTTTTGTCGCCAATTCACGACATCAAAACCATACAAATTAAATGGGTAATGACATTATATGGCAGGGACAATGTAGATGATGATAATTATGATTTAGCTTTGAGGAGTTAATTCGGTATCTTTCCGTGAGGGAAAGATACCGGGAGTGATTATTTTGCCGGAAGTTTGATGTCTTTAAACATCTCTTCAATATCTTCATTTGAGCGTAATGCAACAGCCGTATCGACCACGTCACGCGTTAAATGCGGGGCAAAGCGTTGAATAAAATCATACATATAGCTGCGCAGGAAGGTGCTGCGACGGAAACCAATTTTGGTCGTGCTGTGGCTGAAAATATCGTGCGCATCAAGACGAACCAAATCCGGATCTGAAACCGGGTCGACGGCCATGCTGGCAATCACCCCAACGCCCAGGCCAAGCCGCACATAGGTTTTAATGACATCAGCATCCGTGGCGGTAAAGACAATGCGCGGCGTTAATCCCGCCCGGTTAAAGGCCGTATCAAGCTCAGAACGTCCGGTGAAGCCGAAGGTGTATGTCACTAAAGGATATTGCGCCAGCTCTTCAATAGTCACCGACCCTTTCCCCGCCAGCGGATGATCCGGGGTCACTACGATAGAACGGTTCCAGTGGTAGCACGGTAGCATAACCAGATCGTCATACAGGTGAAGCGCTTCTGTCGCGATGGCAAAGTCCGCGTTGCCCTTTGAAACCGCTTCAGCGATTTGCGTGGGCGAGCCCTGATGCATATGCAAAGAGACGCGCGGATAACGTTCTATAAAGCCCTTAATAACGCCTGGCAGCGCATAACGCGCCTGAGTATGCGTTGTGGCAATATAAAGCGAGCCTTTATCCGGCCAGGTATGTTCACCCGCCACGGACTTAATAGCGTCAACTTTGGAGAGGACTTCCCGGGCAATACGAATGATTTCCTGCCCGGCGGGTGTCACCTGCGTAAGGTGCTTACCGCTGCGAGCGAAAATCTGGATACCTAATTCGTCCTCCAGCATACGAACCTGTTTGCTGATGCCCGGTTGCGAGGTATATAACCCCTCAGCGGTAGAAGAGACGTTGAGGTTGTGATTCACCACCTCAACGATATAACGAAGCTGCTGTAATTTCATGCCAGACCATCCGATTTAGCGCACGCGGTCAATCGCTTAAGACGATTTGATAATAAGAAAAGGGTTAACTATAACCACTATATCATTTATAGCCTGACTGTATAGTACGGAACAAAAAATAATAACAAGGTAATAAAAAAGGGCCGGAAGCCCAGCCCTTTTACAGGTAAATTACGGTAAGGGAAGATTATTTCTTGCCTTCAACCCATTTTCCGTCGACAAAGAAGGCGGACCAGCCGGTCGCTTTCCCCTCTTTCTCAGCCGCAACGTACTGCTGTTTTGTTTTACGGCTAAAACGTACCACCGTTTTATTCCCTTCAGGATCCTGCTGTGGCGCATCGGCCAGATAACGCAGTTTCTCAGGCAGACGGTCGCGGAAGCGATGCAGCTCTTCCACCAGCGGCGCACGGGTTTCACGCGATTTCGGGAAGGTGTTGGCCGCGAGGAAGACCCCGGCAGCACCGTCACGCAGCACGAAATAGGCGTCAGACTTCTCACACGGCAATTCTGGCAGCGGAACCGGATCTTCCTTCGGCGGCGCGACTTCACCGTTACGCAGAATCTTACGGGTGTTTTTACACTCGTCGTTGGTGCACGCCATGTATTTCCCGAAACGCCCCATTTTCAGGTGCATTTCCGAGCCACACTTCTCACACTCAACGATAGGGCCGTCATAGCCTTTGATGCGGAACTCCCCCTCTTCGATCTCATAACCATCACACGTTGGGTTATTCCCGCAGACGTGCAATTTGCGTTTCGGATCGATCAGGTAGCTGTCCATCGCCGTGCCACATTTCTTACAACGACGTTTGGCACGCAGGGCATTGGTTTCTGCATCGTCACCTTCCAGAACGTTAAGAACTTCGTTCTCGGGTACCAGGTTGATGGTGGTTTTGCAGCGCTCTTTCGGCGATAACGCATAGCCGGAGCAACCGAGGAAGACGCCTGTTGTCGCAGTACGGATCCCCATTTTACGGCCACAGGTTGGGCAATCGATGCTGGTCAGTACCATCTGGTTAGGCAGCATGCCGCCCTCTTCAGGATCTTTCTCCGCTTTTTCAAGCTGGTTGGTAAAGTCGCTGAAGAAGCTGTCGAGCACTTTCTTCCATTCCGCCTGATGGCTGGCAACCTGGTCAAGGCTGTCTTCCATCTGTGCGGTAAAGTCGTAGTTCATCAACTCGCGGAAGTTGGCTTCCAGACGGTCGGTTACGATCTCACCCATTTTTTCAGCGTAGAAACGGCGGTTTTCAACACGCACATAACCACGATCCTGAATGGTCGAAATGATTGACGCATAGGTTGACGGACGACCAATACCGCGTTTCTCCAGCTCTTTTACCAGCGATGCTTCGCTAAAGCGCGCAGGCGGCTTGGTAAAGTGCTGAGCTGGCACGAGGTCAACCAGAGAGAGTTCATCCCCTTTGTTCACCGCGGGCAGCGTTCGGTCTTCGTCGCCTTTACGCAGTGCAGGCATGACTTTCGTCCAGCCGTCGAAACGCAGGATACGGCCACGCGCTTTCAGACGGAAATCACCCGCACCAACGGTAAGCGTAGTGGAATCGTACTGCGCGGGTGTCATTTGACACGCGACGAACTGGCGCCAGATAAGCTGGTACAACTTCTGGGCGTCGGCTTCCATATCCTTCAGCGATTCCGCTAACACAGAGACGTCAGAAGGACGAATGGCTTCGTGCGCTTCCTGTGAGTTCTCTTTGCTGGCGTACTGGTTAGCGCTTTCCGGCAGGTATTTCTTACCGAAATTGTCACCGATATAGCCGCGCACCATGTTAACCGCATCCTGACTCAGGTTAGTCGAGTCAGTACGCATGTAGGTGATGTAACCCGCTTCATACAAGCGCTGGGCCATCATCATGGTTTTCTTCACGCCATAACCCAGACGCGTGCTTGCGGCCTGTTGCAGCGTAGAGGTAATAAACGGTGCGCCAGGCTTACTGCTGGTCGGTTTGTCTTCACGCTCCAGAACCTGATAGCGTGCTTTTTCCAGCAGCGCCACCGCGGCCATGGTCTGGTCACGGTTTTCAGGACGGAAAGGCTTGTCGTTCTGATGGCTCACCTGCAGCGGCAGAGCATCCCCGCCCGGCGTGGTGACATTCGCGTCGACTTCCCAGAACTCTTCTGGCACAAACGCTTTAATTTCGCGTTCACGTTCAACGACAAGACGCACGGCAACGGATTGCACACGGCCTGCGGACAGACCACGGGCAATCTTTTTCCACAGCAGTGGAGACACCATGTAGCCCACAACACGGTCCATAAAGCGACGTGCCTGCTGCGCGTTTACACGGTCAATGTTCAGTTCGCCCGGCTTTTCAAACGCCTGACGAATCGCATTCTTCGTAATTTCGTTAAACACTACACGGCTGTAGCGTTTGTCATCACCACCGATCACTTCCCGCAGGTGCCACGCAATGGCTTCCCCTTCGCGGTCAAGGTCGGTTGCGAGATAGATGTGGTCTGCTTTTTCAGCAAGCTGCTTCAGCTCATTAACGACTTTTTCTTTCCCGGGCAGCACTTCGTATTGTGCATCCCAGTTATGCCATGGGTTAACACCCATGCGGTTGACAAGCGCGCTACGTTCATCCTTTTTAGGCTTTTTAGCCCCTTTGGTGGAGGTAGAGTCTGCGCTCTTTTTGCTGGCTGAGCCACTGGTCGGCAAATCGCGGATATGACCCACGCTGGACTTAACCACGTAGTCATTACCCAGATACTTATTGATCGTTTTGGCTTTTGCCGGGGACTCAACGATGACGAGAGCTTTACCCATATTCACCTTTACCTAATTTAATTCTTCCAGGAATACGCCGCACGTTGATTTCCCTTCCACTGACGACGCGTCATTGATATTGCGACTGCGTCAGGGGATATCAACCCCTTTGTCTTACCGAACGTCAGAGAAATGACGCCCAGGTGATTGAGTTTTCGGGTATTTTTCTCACGCCTCATATGATTCGTGACGAATTACCGGTCGAATGTCAAGCAATTCTGTTGCCAGAATGACGAAAGCGCACACTCTACCTGATAAAATCCGTTACGCAACTTTATTAGCATGCAAAAGCAAATCACGCCAGCCAGGCTCCTGCACCTTATCCCCTCAGATTACAGGGAAAATTTGCCCCCAAAGCGCCCTCGGCGTAGACTATTGTCACTGTTTAAGGAGTGGATTATGCACAATACGACCCAACCAATTGACCGAGTCTCTCTGCTTATCGAAGCAAACAAGCTTATCCGTGATCATGAAGATACTCTGGCGGGCATTGAAGCCACCGGCGTAGAACAGCGTAATGGCGTGCTGGTTTTCAGCGGCGAATACTTCCTTGACGAACAGGGGCTACCTACCCCGAAAAGCACCGCCGTGTTTAACATGTTTAAATACCTGGCGCATACGCTTTCAGAGAAATATCACCTAGTTGATTAATGCAAAACGCGAGGCCTGAGCCTCGCGTTTTTGTTTACAGCAACGGTTTTTGTCCGCGCTGTAGCCAGCGGAGCAACAGCCGATCGGCACTTTCTGCCGCACTGTTGGTAAAGCGATCGAGCAGACGCTTGCGCTGCGTAAAGCGCACGCCCACCAGCTCACGGCCATCCATCAGGTTCAGCAGCAGGTCATCGCTGGTGCCCACTTCATCTACCAGTCCTTTCTCCTGGGCCTGGATCCCGTACCAGTGCTCCCCCGTCGCGACCTGCTCAATATCGAGCGATGGGCGCATGCGGTGCACAAAGTCTTTAAAGAGGTGGTGCGTTTCATTGAGATCTTCACGGAATTTCTGACGCCCTTCTTCCGTGTTTTCCCCCAGCAGCGTCAGAGTGCGTTTGTACTGCCCGGCCGTGTGCAGTTCAATGTCGATCTCTTTGTTTTTGAGGAAGCGGTTAAAGTTAGGGATTTGCGCAACCACACCGATTGAACCAATAATAGAAAACGGTGCCGCCACAATTTTATCCGCGACGCAGGCCATCATGTAGCCACCGCTCGCCGCGACTTTATCCACCGCAACGGTCAGCGGGATCTGTTTTTCACGCAGGCGCTGCAGCTGTGACGCAGCCAGTCCGTAACCGTGTACCACACCGCCCGGGCTTTCAAGACGCACCACCACCTGATCCTGCGGTTTTGCCACGGCTAGAACGGCAGTGACCTCTTCGCGCAGAGAAGAAACTTCATGCGCATCCATGCTGCCTTTAAAGTCGAGCACATAGACGCGTGGCTTTGCCTCATCCTGCGGTGCATTGAGCTTTGCTTTCGCTTTTGCCGCTTTGGCTTCCTGTTTATGCTTTTTCTTCTGCGCTTTAAGCCACTGCTTCTGTTGATGGCTATCGAGCAGCGACAGAGACATATCTTCCTGCATCTCTTTATACTGCTCACTCAGGCGGGTAATGCGTAACTCCCCACGCTGACGCTTACGCTGCGTCAGGTTTACAATCAGAACGGCAATCACCGCAATGGCAATCACCACCGTTGCGATTTTGGCCAAAAACAACCCATACTGAGAAAGTAATTCCACGCGTTCCACCTTGTTTAACCACGATTCTTTCACGGCAGTGTACAACAGCCCTGCCCATGCGTCTCGCTCGTGACATTACCTCTGCGAGCCTGCTTCAGGAATCCCCTCATGGGGGTTTAAATATTTGCAAATTGTTAATTTTACAGTAATGCCTCCTGTAGACTGATTGAATTCTCATGCTAATTCGGGCATAAAGCCGAAAAGTCATAAAGAAGGCGTCATTGCGTCACTGCGCGCCAGAGGAGTCCCCGTGCATTATCAACCGCAAAAAAATCTGCTGCAAAATCGCATCATTCTGGTCACCGGTGCCAGCGACGGAATTGGTCGCGAGGCTGCCCTGACCTACGCTGACTATGGCGCGAGCGTTATTCTTATTGGTCGTAACGAAGAGAAACTGAAAAGCGTCGCGCAGGAAATAGAGGCGGCAGGCGGCATTCCGGCCCCGTGGTATACCCTCGATTTACTCACCTGCACGCCAGCGGTGTGCCAGGAGCTTGCTCACCGTATTAGCGCCCACTATCCGCGGCTGGACGGTGTCCTGCACAATGCGGGTTTGCTGGGAGAAGTCCGTCCTATGGATGAACAGGATCCCGATATCTGGCAGCAGGTGATGCAGGTCAACGTCAACGGCACGTTTTTCCTGACGCAGGCATTGCTTCCTTTATTACTTAAATCCGAGTCCGGCTCGCTGGTCTTTACCTCCTCAAGCGTAGGCCGCGAAGGTCGAGCCAACTGGGGGGCATATGCCGTCTCGAAATTCGCGACTGAAGGGATGATGCAGGTGCTGGCGGAAGAGTATCAAAGCCGCCATCTGCGCGTAAATTGCATTAACCCGGGAGGAACGCGCACCAAAATGCGCGCCAGCGCCTTCCCGTCGGAAGACCCGCAGAAACTGAAAACACCCGCAGACATTATGCCGCTCTATCTCTGGCTGATGGGCGACGACAGTCGTCGTAAAACGGGGATGACCTTCGATGCCCAGCCGGGCCGTAAACCAGGGATTTCGCAATGAGTGAAGAACGTCATCAACAACGCCAGCAGCGTCTGAAGGAACAGGTCGATGCGCGCGTTGCGGCCGCACAGGACGAGCGCGGGATTATTATCGTCTTTACCGGTAACGGCAAAGGTAAAACTACCGCGGCATTTGGCACCGCCACGCGTGCTGTCGGTCACGGGCAGAAAGTGGGCGTCATTCAGTTCATCAAAGGCGAATGGCCCAACGGCGAACGTAATCTGCTTGAACCGCATGGCGTTGAATTTCAGGTGATGGCGACAGGTTTTACATGGGATACGCAGAACCGGGAAACCGATACTGCAGCTTGTCTTGCAGTCTGGGAGCACGCCAAAAGAATGCTGGCAGACCCCGCCCTGAATATGGTTCTGCTGGATGAGATAACCTATATGGTGGCCTACGACTATCTCCCGCTGGATGCGGTACTGGAGGCGTTACAACAACGCCCGGCGCACCAGACGGTTATCGTCACGGGGCGTGGCTGTCATCGGGAAATACTGGAGCTTGCTGATACCGTCAGCGAACTGCGTCCGGTCAAACACGCATTTGACGCGGGAATCAAAGCGCAAATCGGTATTGATTACTAAGAAAAAAGCCCGGTGATCATCACCGGGCTTTTATGTTAACCGTTGTTGTTACGGCTGCCAGAGCGGCGGTTGCTGCTCACCTGGCTATGGCGTTTCACCGCACGACGAATCTGATTCGCCTTCATACGACGACGATCTTTTTCCACCGCCACTTTAGAGGTGGTTTCTGGCGTCAGGCCAACCAGTTCACGCAGGTAGTTAGTCTGTGTCAGATCCAGCTCGGTATAACCACCCCGTGGCAGACCTTTTGGCAGCAGGATGTCGCCATAACGGACACGGATCAGACGGCTCACCTGCACACCTACCGCTTCCCAAAGACGACGCACTTCGCGGTTACGGCCTTCAGTCAGGGTAACGTTGTACCACTGGTTAATGCCTTCGCCACCGGTAAATTTGATGGTTTTAAATGCCGCAGGACCGTCTTCCAGCTGAACGCCGCGTGACAGATCGCGCAGTTTATTCTCATCAACCTGGCCGAAGACACGCACGGCGTATTCGCGTTCCACTTCACGGCTAGGGTGCATCAGACGGTTTGCCAGTTCACCATCAGTGGTAAACAGCAGCAGGCCGCAGGTATTCACGTCCAGACGCCCCACGGCAATCCAGCGAGCGCCGCGCAGTTTAGGCAGACGGTCAAAAACCGTCGGGCGACCTTCAGGGTCGTTGCGCGTACACAGCTCGCCTTCTGGCTTGTAATACGCCAGCACACGGCAAATCTGCTCAGCGGACTCTTTCACGGAGATAAGATGGCCGTCGATGCGGATCTTCAATCCCGGTACGATTTCTACGCGGTCACCCAGCGTGGCGATTTTACCGTCCACACTCACGCGACCCGCTTCAATAATGGCTTCGATTTCACGGCGTGAACCGTGGCCGGCACGCGCCAGCACTTTCTGTAACTTCTCGCTCATTGAGCTTCCTCAGGTGTCGCCTTCACAGGCGTCGAATCAGGTCAAAAGAGGGCTCAGCCCTGCTTTGATGGCCGCGTAGTATATCTGCTTACACCCTTACAAGAAAGGCTTAACATCACCCACGCCTTCACGAATCACTTCTGGCGCATCTTCGGTTAAGTCAACTACGGTGGTTGGCTGCTGACCAAGGTAGCCGCCATGAATAATCAACTCGACCACCTTTTCCAGACGGTCTTTAATCTCTTCGGGATCGGATTCGGTGAACTCGCTGCCAGGCAACATTAAAGAGGTCGAAAGCATCGGCTCGCCGAGGGTTTCCAGCAGCGCCTGCGCAATCGGGTTGGACGGTACGCGCATCCCGATGGTTTTACGCTTTTCCTGTAACAGTCGGCGCGGCACTTCCTTGGTTCCTTTAAGAATAAAGGTGTAGTTGCCCGGCGTGTTATTTTTGATCAGACGAAACGCCACGTTATCGACATACGCGTAGGTCGACAGTTCAGAAAGATCGCGGCACATCAGGGTAAAGTTATGGCCGTCCGGCAGCTGACGAATGCGGCAAATGCGCTCCATCGCCCCTTTGTCTTCAATTTTACAGCCCAGCGCGTAGCCAGAATCGGTCGGGTAGACAATCACGCCGCCTTTGCGAACGATCTCCACGGCCTGATTAATTAAGCGTGGCTGCGGGTTATCCGGATGAATATAGAAAAACTGACTCATACTTCCCTCTCTTCAATTTTCTGCGGCTTTTCCCAGAGCTGCCAGACGGGCTCAACGCCTGCGGGCAACCAGAGCTTGCGCCCCAGCTCGATCCACGCACAGGGCTGATGGAAATCCGACCCCTGCGAACCCAGCAGACCGAACTGACGCGCGTAGGTCGCGAGCTGCGCACGCTCATTGGGCGCCTGCTGACACTGGGCGACTTCCATCGCCTCACCGCCACATTCGGCAAAGTGTGCCAGCAGTCTTTTCAGCCACTTAGCAGAAAGATTATACCGCCCCGGATGGGCGAGCACGGCCTTACCGCCAGAATGATGAATGACATCAATAGCTTGTTCTATTGTACACCACTGTGGCGGAACGTAACCGGTTTTCCCGCGTGCCAGATATTTTTTAAACACGTCCGCCATCGTCGTGGCTTTGCCCGCCTCAACCAGAAAACGGGCAAAATGGCCGCGCGTTACCGCCCCACCGTTTGCCAGTTTCTGTGCACCTTCCAGCGCTCCGGGAATATGCGCTTTTTCCAGTCGCTCACCAATCATTTCGGCGCGTTCGTTGCGGCGCGATTTTTGTTCTTGCAAAAACGCACGCATTGCCGGATGTTCAATATCGATATTGAGGCCAACAATGTGAATTTCGTGATTTTCCCAGACTGTCGAAATTTCGACGCCGGGTACCAGATTCAGCGCCAGTCCGCTGCGGGCAATTTCGGCGCGCGCCGCGGGAATGGCATCTGTCGTATCGTGATCGGTTATCGCCAGCGTGCCGACACGCATTTCAACGGCGCGATGAACCAGGGCTTCGGGTGTCAGCAGGCCATCAGAGGCCTGAGTATGGCTGTGTAAATCATAAATTACGGCGTAGGTGGTATCGCTCAAAGCACTTCCCATAGCAGGTTAAAGACATCCGAAACCCCTATGATAACGGCTTGGCGCGAAATTCTGAAATCAAGGGTTGACAACTTGCCATCGAACTAGTTAACTAGTACGCAAGTTCACACGAGAAAGGTATCTGAAAATGACAGCACATTTCACTCTGCACGGTTGGTGGCGCACATCCTGATTATCGGGCAGTGTCACACGTCTGCAAAATGCAAACAGATACCCAGCCCGCGACTAAGCGGGCTTTTTTTTGAACAGAATAAATGAGAACAACATAATGCAAACAGCCAAACCACACCTCGAATTGCTGACCTGCGAGGCGGTCTATCGCCACAACCCAACCGCGCTGTTTCATCAGGTCTGCGGTGCGCGTCCGGCAACGTTGCTGCTGGAATCCGCGGATATTGACAGTAAAGACGATCTTAAGAGCCTGCTGCTGGTCGACAGCGCATTGCGCATTACCGCGCTGGGTGACACTGTCACGATTAAGGCGCTCTCTGAGAACGGTGCCGCGCTGCTGCCACTGCTGGACGCCTCCCTCCCAGCGGGCATCGAGAATGAACGTCACCCGGAAGTGCGGGTACTGCATTTCCCGCCTGTCAGCCAACTGCTGGACGAAGATGCACGCCTCTGTTCTTTGTCAGTCTTCGATGCCTTCCGCCTGCTGCAAAACCTGGTCTCGGTACCAGAAGATGAACGCGAAGCGATGTTCTTTGGCGGGCTGTTTGCTTACGATCTGGTCGCCGGTTTCGAAGACCTGCCGGAAACCGAACAGGGCAACCGCTGCCCTGACTACTGCTTCTACCTGGCCGAAACCCTGCTGGTGATCGACCATCAGAAAAAATACACCCGTATTCAGGCGAGCCTGTTCACGCCATCCGTGACCGAGAAAACACGTCTTGAGCAGCGCATTGCTCAGCTGCAACAGCAAATGACCGAAGCGCCACCCGCACTGCCGGTTCAGCATGTAGAGAAGATGACCTGTGAGGTTAACCAGACCGACGATCAGTACGGTGCCGTGGTGCGTCAGATGCAAAAGGCGATTCGCGCCGGGGAAATTTTCCAGGTCGTCCCGTCCCGTCGTTTCTCACTGCCCTGCCCGTCGCCGCTGGCGGCCTATGACGTGCTGAAAAAGAGCAACCCAAGCCCGTATATGTTCTTTATGCAGGACAACGAGTTCACCCTGTTTGGCGCGTCACCGGAAAGCTCCCTGAAATACGACGCCACCAGCCGCCAGATCGAGATCTACCCGATTGCCGGTACACGTCCGCGCGGGCGTCGCGCCGATGGCTCTCTGGATCGCGATCTCGACAGCCGTATCGAACTGGAAATGCGCACCGACCACAAAGAGCTCTCCGAGCACCTGATGCTGGTTGACCTGGCGCGTAACGATCTGGCCCGTATTTGTACTCCCGGCAGCCGCTATGTGGCTGACTTAACGAAAGTCGACCGTTACTCCTTCGTGATGCACCTAGTCTCCCGCGTGGTGGGTGAACTGCGCAACGACCTCGACGTGCTGCACGCCTATCGCGCCTGCATGAACATGGGCACCCTGAGCGGTGCGCCGAAAGTCCGTGCGATGCAGCTTATCGCCGCAGCCGAAGGGCGTCGTCGCGGCAGCTATGGCGGTGCGGTGGGTTATTTCACCGCGCACGGTGACCTTGATACCTGCATCGTTATCCGCTCTGCCTATGTTGAAGACGGCATTGCCACCGTCCAGGCGGGCGCCGGGGTGGTTCTTGATTCTGTTCCGCAGTCTGAAGCTGACGAAACGCGCAATAAAGCTCGCGCGGTATTGCGCGCCATCGCTACCGCACACCATGCACAGGAGATTTTCTGATGGCTGACATTCTGCTGCTCGATAACATCGACTCCTTTACCTATAACCTGGCAGATCAGCTGCGTGCGAATGGTCACAACGTCGTTATCTATCGTAACCACGTGCCGGCGCAAACCCTGATTGAGCGTCTGGCAACCATGCAAAACCCGGTGCTAATGCTCTCTCCTGGCCCCGGCGCCCCCAGTGAAGCGGGCTGTATGCCTGAACTGCTGACCCGTATGCGCGGCAAGTTGCCTATTATCGGCATCTGCCTGGGGCATCAGGCGATTGTTGAAGCCTATGGTGGATACGTCGGCCAGGCGGGTGAAATCCTGCACGGTAAAGCCTCCAGCATTGAACATGACGGTCAGGCGATGTTTGCCGGGCTGCCGAATCCGCTGCCGGTGGCGCGCTACCACTCGCTGGTCGGCAGCAACATCCCGGCTGGCCTGACCATTAACGCCTCGTTCGAAGGCATGGTGATGGCCGTACGTCACGATACCGATCGTGTCTGTGGGATGCAGTTCCATCCGGAGTCAATCCTCACCTCTCACGGCGCGCGTCTGCTGGAACAGACCCTGGACTGGGCGCTGCAGAAACTGGAACAGACCAACACCCTGCAACCTGTTCTGGAAAAATTGTATCAGGCACAGACCCTGAGCCAGCAGGAGAGCCACCAGCTCTTCTCCGCCGTGGTTCGCGGTGAACTGAAGCCTGAACAACTGGCGGCCGCGCTGGTGAGCATGAAAGTTCGCGGTGAAAGCCCGCAGGAAATTGCCGGTGCGGCAACGGCGCTGCTGGAAAATGCCGCCCCGTTCCCGCGCCCGGACTATATGTTTGCGGATATCGTCGGTACCGGTGGTGACGGCAGCAACAGCATCAATATCTCCACCGCCAGCGCCTTCGTGGCGGCTGCCTGTGGTTTGAAAGTGGCGAAGCACGGTAACCGCAGCGTCTCCAGCCGGTCGGGATCGTCAGACCTGCTGGCCGCATTCGGCATCAATCTCGAGATGAACGCCGAACGTTCGCGTGAAGCCCTGGACGACCTGGGCGTCTGCTTCCTGTTTGCGCCGAAATATCACACCGGTTTCCGCCATGCGATGCCGGTTCGCCAGCAGCTTAAAACCCGCACGCTGTTTAACGTGCTCGGCCCGCTGATCAACCCGGCCCATCCGCCGCTGGCGCTGATTGGCGTCTACAGCCCGGAGCTGGTTCTGCCGATTGCAGAGACCCTGCGCGTGCTGGGTTATCAACGTGCCGCGGTGGTTCACAGCGGGGGAATGGATGAAGTGTCGCTGCATGCGCCAACGCTGGTGGCCGAACTGCGCGACGGTGAAATCCTGAGCTATCAGCTGGAGGCGAGCGACTTTGGTTTAACGCCTTACCATCAGGAAGCGCTGGCGGGCGGCACGCCTGAAGAAAACCGTGACATTCTGACGCGCTTATTACAAGGTAAAGGTGAGGTCGCCCACGAGGCCGCCGTCGCTGCCAACGTCGCGATGCTGATGCGTTTGCACGGCGAGGAAGATCTCAAAGCCAACGCACAAAAAGTTCTGAACGTACTGCGCTCAGGTGCAGCTTACGATCGCGTTACCGCACTTGCGGCAAGAGGGTAAAGAATGCAGACCGTTTTAGCGAAAATCGTTGCCGATAAGGCCATCTGGGTGGAAGCACGTAAAGCACAGCAGCCGCTGGCCAGCTTCCAGAATGACGTTGTCCCGAGCAGCCGTCGTTTCTATGATGCTCTGCAGGGCGCACGCACCGCGTTTATTCTTGAGTGCAAAAAAGCGTCTCCGTCGAAAGGCGTTATCCGTGACGATTTCGATCCGGCGCGAATTGCCGGTATCTACAAACATCATGCGTCAGCCATCTCCGTGCTGACGGATGAGAAGTATTTCCAGGGCAGCTTCGATTTCCTGCCTGTTGTCAGCGGGATCGCGCCACAACCGATCCTGTGCAAAGACTTTATTATCGACCCGTATCAGATTTGGCTCGCTCGCTTTTACCAGGCCGATGCCTGCCTGCTGATGCTCTCAGTGCTGGATGACGAACAGTATCGCCAGCTCGCTGCGGTTGCGCACAGTCTGAACATGGGCGTGCTGACCGAAGTGAGCAACGAAGAGGAGCTGGAACGCGCCATTGCGCTGAAAGCCAAAGTGGTCGGCATCAACAACCGCGATCTGCGTGACCTGTCGATTGACCTGAACCGCACGCGCCAGCTGGCGCCGCGTCTGGGCTCTGGCGTCACCGTGATCAGTGAATCCGGTATTAACAGCTACGCTCAGGTCCGCGAACTGAGCCATTTCGCCAACGGTTTCCTGATTGGTTCTGCAATGATGGAACATGACGATCTCAATGCCGCGGTGCGCCGCGTACTCTTAGGTGAAAACAAAGTGTGCGGCTTAACCCGTGAAGAGGATGCCCTGGCCGCGTATGACGCCGGTGCGATTTACGGCGGGCTGATTTTTGTCGCCTCCTCCCCGCGCGTGGTGACCGAAGCGCAGGCGCGTCAGGTGATGACGGCAGCGCCACTCAGCTATGTGGGGGTCTTTCGCAACGCGGATATCGCCGACGTGGTAGCAAAAGCCGAAGCGTTATCTCTGCACGCGGTGCAGCTTCATGGCAACGAAGATCAGGCCTATATCAATGCCCTGCGCAGCGCGCTGGCACCTCAGGTGCAAATCTGGAAAGCGCAGAGCGTGGGCGACAGGTTGCCTGAGCGTAACCTGAATCATGTTGATAAATACGTACTCGATAACGGCCAGGGCGGCACGGGACAGCGTTTTGACTGGTCCCTGTTGCACGGCGAAGTGCTGGACAATGTTTTGCTGGCGGGTGGACTTAGCCCGGATAACTGCGTGGAAGCCGCCAAAGCGGGCTGCGCGGGCCTCGATTTCAATTCAGGCGTAGAGTCGCAACCGGGCATCAAAGATGCCAGTAAGCTGGCCTCGGTATTTAAAACTCTGCGTGCATATTAAGGAAGAGAAGATGACGACATTACTAAACCCCTATTTTGGTGAGTTCGGCGGGATGTACGTCCCGCAAATCCTGATGCCCGCCCTGCGCCAGCTGGAAGAAGCGTTCGTGAGCGCGCAGAAAGATCCGGCGTTTCAGGCTGAGTTTACCGACCTGCTGAAAAACTACGCTGGCCGTCCAACGGCCCTGACGAAATGCCGTAACCTGACCGAAGGCACCAAAACCACGCTGTATCTTAAGCGTGAAGATTTGCTGCACGGCGGTGCGCATAAAACCAACCAGGTGTTGGGTCAGGCGCTGCTTGCAAAACGGATGGGTAAAACCGAAATCATCGCTGAAACTGGCGCAGGCCAGCACGGGGTGGCATCAGCCCTTGCCAGCGCCCTTCTCGGTCTGAAATGCCGCATTTACATGGGCGCAAAAGACGTTGAGCGCCAGTCACCTAACGTATTCCGTATGCGTCTGATGGGCGCAGAAGTGATCCCGGTGCACAGCGGCTCCGCGACGCTGAAGGATGCGTGTAACGAAGCGCTGCGCGACTGGTCTGGCAGCTATGAAACCGCGCACTATATGCTCGGCACCGCTGCAGGCCCGCACCCGTTCCCGACGATTGTGCGTGAATTCCAGCGCATGATTGGCGAAGAGACCAAAGCGCAGATCCTGGAAAAAGAGGGTCGCCTGCCGGATGCGGTGATCGCCTGCGTTGGCGGTGGCTCTAACGCTATCGGCATGTTCGCTGATTTCATCGACGAAACCAGCGTCGGGCTGATTGGCGTTGAACCTGCAGGCCACGGGATTGAAACCGGTGAGCACGGCGCACCGTTGAAACATGGTCGTGTCGGGATCTACTTCGGTATGAAAGCGCCGATGATGCAGACCGATGACGGCCAGATTGAAGAGTCATACTCTATCTCGGCAGGCCTGGATTTCCCTTCCGTTGGGCCTCAGCATGCCTTCCTGAACAGTACCGGTCGTGCGGACTACGTTTCCATTACCGATGACGAAGCCCTGGAGGCGTTTAAAACGCTCTGTCGCCACGAAGGGATCATTCCTGCTCTGGAGTCCTCTCACGCCCTGGCGCATGCGCTGAAAATGATGAAAGAGAACCCGGAAAAAGAGCAACTGCTGGTGGTTAACCTTTCCGGTCGCGGTGATAAAGACATCTTCACCGTTCACGATATTTTGAAAGCACGAGGGGAAATCTGATGGAACGCTACGATAACGCATTTGCAGCACTGAAATCTCGCCAGGAAGGCGCGTTCGTTCCCTTCGTGACGCTGGGTGATCCGGGTCCTGAGCAGTCGCTGAAAATTATCGACACCCTGATTGAGGCCGGTGCCGATGCGCTGGAACTGGGTATTCCGTTTTCCGATCCTCTGGCCGATGGCCCGACTATCCAGAACGCAACGCTGCGGGCATTCGCGGCCGGTGTCACCCCGGGGCAATGTTTCGAGATGCTGGCCGCTATCCGCCAGAAGCACCCGACCATTCCGATTGGCCTGTTAATGTATGCCAACCTGGTCTTCAGTCGCGGTATTGATATCTTTTATGCAGAATGCGCGCGCGTGGGCGTTGACTCGGTGCTGGTGGCAGACGTACCGGTTGAAGAATCTGCGCCGTTCCGCCAGGCGGCGATGCGCCATAACGTGGCACCTATCTTCATCTGCCCGCCAAACGCCGATGATGAACTGCTGCGCCAGATTGCCTCTTATGGTCGCGGGTATACCTACCTGCTCTCCCGTGCGGGTGTAACTGGCGCGGAGAACAAAGCGGCGCTGCCTCTGCATCATCTGGTCGAGAAGCTGGCTGAATACCACGCGGCTCCTCCGCTGCAGGGCTTTGGGATTTCATCTCCCGATCAGGTCACGGCGGCAATTGACGCTAACGCAGCCGGTGCAATTTCAGGCTCCGCTATCGTTAAAATCATTGAGAAGAACGTGGACAAGCCAGAGCAAATGCTGGCTGAGCTGAAAACGTTTGTGAGCGCAATGAAAGCGGCAACGCGTAAAGCGTAACCTCTCCACCGTCTGGCTCCCCGCCAGACGGTGTTTCTGCCGATCAGTTATCCGGGTTCATCGTAAGCACTATCCGGTAGCGCGCCTTTCCCTGCCGTAACCTGTCGAGCGCCTCATTTGCCTGTTCAAAGGGCATCAGCTCTGTGACTGGCAGCGTCTGAAAGAGGTGGCTGAAACGCAGCGCGCGTTCGGTTTGCGACGGGGTGCTGACAAATGAACCTGTCAGGGTGCGTTCCGCGCCAATCATCATACCCGGCATGACCTGCAACGGTGTGCGTCCGGCACCCAACAGGATCGCTTTTCCTCTGGGGGCCAGGGCTGGCAATAACGCTGAAACCGCGTCTGCATCCGGGGCAGTGGCCACAATAATCCCGACACCGCCTTCCGCTCTCAGCCGTTCCGCCGCGTTTTCCGTCTGCGCATCTATATAGTGATGGGCGCCCAGCTGTAAAGCGTCATGCGCCTTTTCACTGCCGCGCGCAATCACGATAACCTCAAACCCCATCCTACGGGCGTACTGAATCGCCATATGGCCTAAGCCACCAATACCGAGAATAACCACCCTGTCTCCCGCGCTGGCACCGGATTGACGCAACGCGTTAAAGGTTGCCGTACCGGCGCACAAGATCGGGGCCGCGTGAACGGAAGTGAGCGCTGAAGGAATGGCAATCAGCGCGGTATGGCGGATAACAACATACTCGGCGTAACCTCCGTCACAGCTCAGCCCCGGCGTTAGCTGATTTTCACACAGGTGAAAAAGTCCGTTACGGCAAGGCGGGCAATGCTGGCAATATCCCCCAAGACGCCCGACGCCCACGCGCTGACCGGTGTGCCAGATCCCGGGAACTGCATCTCCTTTCCGGGTAATGTGGCCCACAATTTCATGGCCCGGAATGCGCCCGGGCTGCCCCGCTTCCGGTACCTTCTCCGCATCCTGAAGATCGGCACCGCAAACCCCGCATACCTCAATTTTAATCAGTACGTCCTCGGGTCCCGGCTCGGGCAACGGTCTGACGACCATTTCTAGCACGCCCGGCGAGGAAATCTGCATAGCACGAAAAGTTTTATTCACGGTATCACCTGTGATGAGCGGTGTATTATGCGTTACGGCCAGCCATGACGCCGCCGTCAATGTCCCAGATTGCGCCGGTGACCCAGCCTGTCTTGTCAGAAAGCAGGAAGGCAACCGTTTCAGCCACATCGCCCGGCGTACCCACGCGGCCAATCGGATGGAAGCTGTCGAAGCTGTTCATCACCTCTTTTACATCGTCTTTCGGGATGAAGCCTTCATAAATTGGCGTGTGAACAACGGCCGGAGACACGGCATTGACGCGAATGCCTTTCCCGCCCAGCTCAATAGCCAGGTTTTTGGTCCACGCATGCAGGCCGGCTTTCGCCATGGAATATGCGGAAGACGGCGTGGCCCCAATGGCCTGCTGTGCCCACATAGAGCCGATATTGACGATGGAGCCTTTAATACCGGCATCAACCATATTGCGCACCACATCACGGGTGATGAAGAAGGTCGCGCGGTTGATGCTCATGTACATGTCGTAATCTGACGCTTCATGTTCAGTAAATGGTTTCGGGAAGAACACACCAGCGGCATTGACCAGCAGGCTGATGTCTTTGTGTTCAGCATTGATGGTATTCATCACGTGCTGCATACCCTCTTCTTTCATCAGGTCAGCCACGATGATGGATACCGGCCCGTCGACCGCCAGCGCCTGACGAGCCTGCTCCGCTTTGTCCTTGCGGTTCCCCACCAGCACCACGCTGCCACCGTTTTTCAGAACCCGCTTCGCCGTTTCGAAGCCCATACCGCTTGTACCACCGACCACTAACAGCTTTTTACCGGCAAAAGATGCGTTCATCGCTAACCTCTTTTAAAACATTTGGTTGTCATTGATGAAAAGCCTCGCTCCTCATCGTGTGCATCCAGAATGCCACCCTGCATCAGGGTTGACGACTGAGAAGAAATTGCGACACAGGAAAGAAAATCTTCTTCGCTCAGGTATACTGAAAGAAAGAATAAATCGGAGTACCTGCAATGCGTTCCCTGAACAGACTTAAATGGCTGCATGCTTTTGAAGCGACCGCCCGTCACGGCAGCTTTACCGGTGCGGCACAAGAGCTTGGCGTGACGCCTGCCGCAGTAGGCCAGCTTGTTCGTTCGCTCGAAGACTGGGTTGGTCACCCGCTGCTTCGCCGTACGCGGTCGGGTAAGGAGCGCCTGACGCTGGTGGATGAGGCTCAGGATGCGCTGCAGGACATTACGCAGGGCCTGGACAAGCTGGAAAGCGGGTTAAACAAACTGCGCGGACGTCGCGCACGTTCTGTCGTGGTCGTCACCGCCTCTCAGGTATTGATGATGAACTGGCTGATGGAGCGTCTTAACCGCTTCTCAGAAACGCATGACACAATCGATCTGCGGCTTAACGTCACGGAAAAGCTGATGGACGTATCACACGGCGAGGCGGATATCGGCATTCGCTGCGGACAGGGAGACTGGCCCGGCGTGAATAAAACCTGGCTGATGGATGAAGAGGCGGTGCTGGTCTGTAGCCCCCGCCTGGTGCCTCCGGAGAAAATTGCCTGTGGTGACTGGCTCGCCACGCAGAAGCTGATCCACGATGACACGCCGCACCCGGGCGCGAATTTTCCCTCATGGGACGACGTTCTCCGTACCGTCAATGCCCCTGGCGCGCTGGAAAGCAGGCTGCATATTAACTCCACCTCCGCCGTGATTCTCTCGGCCCTGAGCGGCCGGGGGGTGGCGATTGTGCGTCACGCGCTGGTGAAACAGCTGATTGAAACCGGGCAATTGGTTCAATTGCACCCAGACCATCGCTGGCCGTTAACATGGTCTTACTACCTGGTGACCCCGCAGCACACCGCCATGCGTGAAGAAGTAAAAATATTTCACGACTGGCTTCTTCATGACGTGGTCTCTGACAATCCATAACCCGCCTTTTTTAAGCATCATGCGGCAAGGGTCATCGCGTACCGGCATGATGCTTATCTCTTCAGACGTCCGACATAGTTTTTCTTTTCTGCAACGCAAGATTAACTGATTTGTTGAAGATAACCGGCTTTCTCATAATCGCCCTCAACGAACGGTAAAGCAGGCCGGTACCTTATCCGGCCGCCTTGCCTTAACCCTGAGCGAAGGAGAGAACGATGGCTTATCTGCAAATCAGCCTTGATATCAGTAATGAAAACCGTGCGGCAGCCGCCGGGGTCTACCAGCAATACAAAACCCCGTTCCTGACCACCATCGACGGTGCCACCTCTAAAGAACTGCTTGTTCGTGACGAGGACGTGCAGGTCCTGCACGGATTTAAAACCGTGTCCCAGGCACAGGCGTATCTCAGCAGTCCGCTTTTCACCCAGGACGTCGTTGAAGCACTGAAACCGTATCTGAACAGCGCGCCTGAAATCCGCATTTACGACGTCCTGTAACGGGCATTTTCTGAAACCTACACGTACCGGAGCTATGAATGTTTTTAAACTGGAATGAATATCGCACCAGCCTGCTGGCCACCGTCGGGAAATTTGCCAGACTGCAGCCTGAATTTATGAAAGGCTTACAGCAGATGGATAAAGGGGCTTCTGAAAATCAGCACCTTGATCCCAAGACCCACGAACTGATTGCGCTGGCTGTTGCCGTTACCACTCGCTGTGATGGTTGCCTGGCGGTACATGTGGAAGCTGCGGTTAAGAAAGGCGCAACGCGTGAAGAGATAGCTGAAGCGCTTTCCGTTGCCATCAGTCTGAACGCCGGTGCTGCGTTAACCTACACCGCCCGGGCTCTGGATGTTTTTGACAACCTGCCAACAAAATAAACCTGTATACGGCACCGCCTGCGGTGCCGTTTAATGACTGACTATGATGTTACTGAATTCTGATTTTTCACAGCGAGCCATCATTACTCCTGATGACTACCGCTGGGTGCCGTCCCCGCAGCCCGGTGTGGAGCGCGTCATGCTTGATCGCATTGGCCGCGAGCAGGCCCGCGCAACCAGCCTTGTCAGGTATGCCCCTGATTCTGTGTTTCCTGAGCACACCCACCCCGGCGGAGAAGAGATTCTGGTGCTGAGCGGTACCTTTACGGAAAACGGAACCGATTATCCGGCTGGCTGGTATCTGCGCAGCCCGGACGGCTCGTCGCATCGACCGTCCAGTCGTGACGGCACCACCCTTTTCGTTAAGTTGCGTCAGTTCGCCGCCGAAGAACTGGAACCGGTCAGGATCAATACCAACGAGGCGAGTCGCTGGCACGGCCAGCCGCACAGACTCATTTGTCCCCTGTTCGCAAGCGTAGCGGAAACCACCCAGCTTCAGAGGATCGCACCGGGTGAACGACTCTTCTGCGCTCCGCTCGCCGGAGGAGCCGAGCTCCTGCTTCTCGAAGGGGAAATCAGCGCACCGGAAGGTCGTTACCCGAAAGGAAGCTGGCTCAGATTTCCTGAAGGCGATTTGCCGGCGCTGACGGCCGCCGCCTCAGGGGCACTTTTTTATCTTAAAACGGGACATTTCAGCCCGACCACACTGACCGGAGCGATACCATGAAAGGCAGCGTTATTATCATTGGTGCGGGTGTCAGCGGCCTGTATGCGGGCACACTGCTTGAAAAAGCGGGAGTGGATTACGTGATACTGGAAGCGAGGAAAAGAACCGGCGGTCGCGTACTTTCAGGTCAGGTGTTAGCAAACACGCCTGATGGGGTTCATGTGGACATGGGTGCGACCTGGTTCTGGCCGGAAATTCAGCCTGACTTCGCACACCTGGTTCATCAACTTGGATTAACGCCTCTCCCTCAGGGGCGACCGGGGGATATGCTTTATGAACGCCAGACGACGCCCCCTGCGCAACGTTATCCTGCCTATGTGACATCACCGGAGTCGTTCAGGCTTCAGGGTGGAATGCAGACGCTGACGAGCGCATTAACACGCCAGATCCCGGCGCAGAAGATTAAGTCAGACCATCAGGTGGTTTCTATTTCCCGTCTCGGCGAGGGTGTGCAGGTCGCGACGCAGTCCGAAACGGGCGAAGGCTCACTTTTCTCCGGTGAACACGTTTTCCTCGCCCTGCCTCCCGCGCTGGCAGCAAAAATGACGTTCGAGCCGGCATTGCCGGAGCAGGTACTTTCACACTGGCGTAAAACGCCAACCTGGATGGCGCCTCACGCAAAATATGTCGCCCTGTACCATGCCGACTTTTTGCAGTCACAGCATTTCTCCGGCGACGTAAGCAGCCGTGTGGGTCCGATGGTTGAAATTCACGATGTGTCAGAGCCCGATACCGGCAAAACGGCTATCTTTGGTTTTATTGGCGTACCGGCAAAATCGCGATGGACGGTGAGCGAGGCCGAACTCAAGCGACTGTGCCGGGAGCAACTGGTGCGACTCTTCGGAGAAGACGCGGCAGAGCCTGAAGCCGAGTGGATAAAAGACTGGGCCGCCGATCCGTTTACGACGACAGAATTTGACCTGCAGCAGGACGTCGGGCACGCACAGCCGCAACAGATTCCGGCGCAGGAAGAATGGGCTGATAAATTAACCGGGATTGCCAGCGAATGGTCACCGCAATTTTCGGGTTATCTGGCCGGCGCAATTGACGCTGCTGCTGAAGGCGTTGGGCACTGGTTACGCCACGTTGCCAGACCCTGAGGCCTGTATCTGCCGATAACAAACATTTTGCTTCCCGGACCGGATTAATGAAATTTATTCATTTTTCTATTCTGATAACGCCTATTAACACGCGGTTTATTTCTGTTAAGAATAGTTGCCAATGACTGCAGACGATTGCCGGCTGGCGCAACGAACTCATACAGGAAAACCCGATGAAGATAAAAATTATACTGAACGACAAGACGCTGACCGCAACGTTGAATAGCAGCCAAACCAGTCGTGACTTTATCGCACTGTTGCCCCTCACGCTGCAGCTGAAAGATTATGCCGGGGAAGAGAAAATCAGCGATCTTCCTCGCCGCCTGTCCACGGCCGGCGCACCCGCGGGAACCGCGGCCGCTAAGGGTGATATCACGCTATATGCCCCGTGGGGAAATCTGGCGATTTTCTATAAAGCACACGGATATGCGTCGGGATTAATTACGCTGGGGCAATTAGACGAACCGGATGCCTTGCCCGTATCACCTGCTGAATATACTGCCCGATTTGAGCTACTGACGGATAAGTAGCCGCCCGAATATGTATTTCCGGCACAGCCGGCAAATCTCATCACAACACATTTATTCCCTTCTCTTTTTCCCGGTACCGGGTTTGCCGTTTCATTCACAACAGGAGAGTATGATGATCCGTTTCACCTCTGTAGCAGCATCACTATTGGTATTTGCAGGTATGTCCGCACACAGCGAAACCACCCCTTCAGCTCAAATGACCGTGTCTGAAACGGGCAGTCGCGCGACGGTTGCCGAACCCGCTGATCACTTTACCGGACGTGCTTACATTGACCCCCTCTTCTCACCTGTCGCCCCGCAAAGAACAGGCGCCGCGTATGTCACCTTCGTGCCCGGCGCACGTTCCGACTGGCATACCCATCCGCTTGGGCAAACACTGGTGGTCACGTCCGGGACGGGCTGGGTGCAGGAGTGGGGGCAGGAGCGAAAAACCGTGCACGCCGGGGATGTCATTCAATGCCCACCAGGGGTTAAACACTGGCACGGCGCAACGGATAAAACCACGATGGTGCATATGGCCATTCAGGAATCGAATGAGCAGGGACAAAACGTGAACTGGCTTGAAAAAGTCAGCGATGCGCAGTACCTGCAGGCCGGAGGGCATTAATGCTGAACAGAACCGCCCTGCTTATCGTTTCACTCTTATTGATTAACGGATGTGTCTCCCAGACTACTCAAAACAGGAGTTCGACAATGAAACCGGAAGACTCACGGGACGCTGTAACCCAGGTCGCGCCAGCAATGGCTGCCTATTCAGAACAGTTTATTGAAAAAGATCTCTGGAATCGCCCGGAACTGTCGCGACGCGATCGAAGCCTGGTGACGGTTGCAGCGCTGATCAGCCGCAATGATACGGCGGAACTTCCCCACTACCTCAACGTGGCGCTGGACAGCGGCGTAAAACCTGCGGAAATCTCAGAGACAATCACCCACCTGGCTTTTTACGCCGGCTGGCCGAACGCCACCTCTGCGGCGCTGATCACGCGTCAGCTGTTTGCTCAACGCCATATCGATACCGCTTCCTTGCCAGGCGGAAAGGTGGATTTCCTGCCGCTGGATGAGGAGTCGGAAAACAAGCGTGCCACGCTGGTTGAATCAAACTTTGGCAAGGTCTCGCCGGGCGTAGTGAAATACACGACCGACGCGCTATTCCAGAACCTGTGGCTCAGGCCCGGACTGGCGCCTCGGGACAGAAGTCTGATCACCGTCAGCGCGTTGGTCACTGCCGGCCAGGTGGCCCAGGTTCCTTACCATCTCAACCGCGCCATGGACAATGGTTTAACCCGGCCCCAGGCGTCCGAAGTCCTGACGCAACTGGCCTTTGTTGCGGGCTGGCCCAATGTTTTCTCGGCGATGCCGGTCTTTAAAGAGGTGTTTGCCGGCAGGGATAATGCCTGACATTTAGCCACGCAACTGTAAACGCCAGGCACCGGATGAGGGGTCTGGCTTTGCGTTGCTGACAAACGTCTCTCTTCAGGGATGTTTGTAATGGCGTAGCGCGTCGACCACCAGCTGGAATGCTTTCGATAGATTTCGGTTCTCGGGATAGTAAATATAATAGCCATCCCAGTAGGGACACCAGTCGTCGAGCACGCTAATAAGCTCCCCACGGGCGATATGCTTTTCTGCGATATCACGCGGAACATGCGCCAGGCCGTACCCTTCCACTGCAGCCTGAAGGCACTGATAGATCCGGCTAAAGACCAGCTGGCCAGTGACTTTCACGTTCAGGCTTTTACCCTCTTTTTCAAATTCCCAGACGTATAAATTGCCATGCGTCGGAAACCGCAGGTTGATGCAGTTGTAATCAATCAGATCGTTAGGGTGCTGCGGCTGAGGATTGCGGGAAAAATAATCAGGTGAGCCGACCACGGCAAAACGGACATCCGGGCCAATACGCACGGAAATCATGCCGTTGGAGATCTGTTCCCCCAGACGGGTTCCTGCATCAAACCGCCCGGAAACAATATCCGTCAAGGCATAGTCATCAATCAGCTCCAGACTAATGTCAGGATATTCTTTAAGCAGCGGTTCCAGCTTCGGCCAGATAACAGACCCGATAGCATAATCTGACGTTGATATACGCACCGTACCCGCGGGTTTGCTGTTGAGATCTTTCAGGGACTGCAAACGACCCTGAATACCATCGATGTAAGGCCCCAGGTCATCCAGCATGGACTGACCAATATCGGTTAACGCAATACTGCGCGTGGTGCGAGTCAGCAGTTTCATCCCCAGACGAGATTCGAGGGTACGCATAGTATGGCTCAGGGCTGACTGCGACACGCCTAATTGGGCCGCAGCTTTGGTGAAGCTTTTTTCGCGCGCAACGGCAATAAAAGCCATTAAGTCATTAAGATTTTCTCGTGCCAATCTGGGCCTCTGATATCCGAAAAAAATGGGTGGCTAATTCATCCCAACACACTGTCTCTTCAGACAAAAAGCGTTCTGGCGGTATGGCGTTCATTATAAATGACGGCCGCCTGCGCTGTACGAGAAGCAGTCTATCTAATTTATGAAAATTCCTCATTACTGCATTTTGATTTAGTCAGTTTTAACAACATCACATTTCACGCAGAATACTTTTACACAACGTGAGACGTCTTCATTGCACGTGATTCCACGGTAAGAGGTATCAAATGGTTAAGTATGATTTTAGTGGCAAGGTGGCGCTGGTCACCGGCGCGGCTTCCGGTATGGGGCTCGCGACCGTCAGGGCATTTTGCGAATCTGGCGCAACGGTGGTGATGGCGGATATTCGCGAGGATGCGTTATCTCGCGAAGCGGATGCGCTACTGGCTGAAGGGTATACCGTGAAACCCGTTGTCTGCGACGTGACTGACGAAGAGCAGGTCAGACGCATGATTGAGAACGCAGTACAGGCGTTTGGTCAGCTCGACGCCGCCTATAACAACGCCGGTATTCAGAGCCCCATTGCAGAAACCGCAGATGCCAGCGGCGAAGAGTTTGATCGCGTCAACGCGATTAACCTGCGGGGTATCTGGAACTGCATGAAATATGAGCTGCAACAAATGCGCCGTCAGAAAAGTGGCGCTATCGTTAACTGTTCGTCTCTGGGCGGGCTGGTCGGCATTGCCGGGCGCGGCGTTTATCATGCGACAAAGCATGGCGTCCTCGGGCTGACCAAAAGCGCAGCGCTGGAATATGCCGCACGTGGAATACAGATCAACGCCGTTTGTCCCGGCATTATCCGCACGCCAATGGTCGAAAATATGCTGAACAGCGAGCCTGACGCAATGGCCGAGCTCATGAAACTGCAGCCAATTGGTCGCCTGGGCGAGCCCGAAGAGATCGCGCGCGCCGTCTTATGGTTGTGCAGTTCCGATGCCAGCTTCGTCACCGGACAGGCTCTGGCAATTGATGGCGGTTATACGGTTCAGTAATCAGATGTCATTCTGGTTTATTCCCGACAGGGTGTAGACCAGCGTATTCAGCGATTTGAAAGAATAAAGACGATTACCACGGGTTCGTCGTGGTTCTGTTTATACTTTTGAATGGTGTCTAAACAGGGTGGAGGTACTCTTCAGTGGAATATACAGTATTAAGCAACAACCTCAGAATGCCGATGGCGGGTTTTGGTGTTTTTCAGGTCACCGATAAAGAAGAATGTAAACAGTCAGTACTGAGCGCCATTCTTACAGGCTATCGCCTCATTGATACCGCAGCAGTGTACGGCAATGAAGACGCCGTGGGCGATGCCGTTCGTGAAGCCATCGCTGAAGGTCTGTGTACCCGCGAGGAGTTATTTATTACCTCTAAGCTGTGGGTGCAGGACATGGCAAGCTACGAGACCGCCAAAGCCGGTATTGAGGCCTCGTTAAAAAAATCGGGATTAGACTATTTCGATCTCTACTTATTGCATCAGGCAATGCGTGATTATTTCAGCGCGTGGCGGGCTTTGGAAGATGCGTATGATGCCGGAAAGCTAAAAGCGATTGGCGTGTCTAATTTCTACGCCCACGTGCTCACCAACTTCTGTGAAACGGTCAGAATTAAGCCCATGGTAAATCAGGTGGAATTACACCCTTACTTTGCGCAATCTGACGCACTCGAGACCATGAAATATTACAACGTTCAGCCAGAAGCCTGGGCACCACTTGGCGGCGGAAGGCACAAACCGTACGAAAATGAAATGCTCAAGGGGATTGCCGAAGCGCATCAAAAAACCATCGCTCAGATCATTCTGCGCTGGAATGTGCAACGTGGCGTTACCGTCATTCCTAAATCCACGCACCAGAACCGGATTGAAGAGAACCTGGCTATCTGGGACTTCTCCCTGAGCGATGCCGAAATGGCGCAAATCAGTTCGCTCGACTTAGGCTATGTTGGCGATGCGGTTAAACACTTTAACCCTGAGTTTGTTCGCGGGTGTCTGGGTGTAAAAATCCACGACTAAGCGCGACGCGGCGTGCCACCCTCTTCCACTTCTGCAGAGAATGTTACGCCCCTCTCCCTGCTTCGGTACCGAACAGGGAGAGGATATATGTTTTAGCGATCCAAATGCTGAAGGTGGGCATCGTCTGCTTTTATTGCCTGGAACGGTTCTGGAAATAAAGTTACCGACCGAAACAAAATAGGTCTGTGCGACTTAGGATTCAGGTCGTGGACTTGTCTGTACCGGATATGCCATTATATGATTTGGTTAAATCTTTGTATTTATCTTTTGAATAAGGTTAATACAAACTGGCATACTTATTCAGGCGATAAGCGATGGTGTACTTGGATTATTTATTAACATTTATAGAAAGCAATCCGGCTCTGGCCATTGGATTTAATCTTATTCTGTTGGTCATCTCAGGTTTCTTTGCGCACCTGATGTGCAAATTCCTGCTCATAAAAATCGTCCGTAAGGTCTTCTTTGCCAGCCATAAACAGGATGTCCCGCTGGAAAAAGATCGTCGCATAGCCGAAAAGCTGTCGAATTTCATTCCGGTTATTATCGTTTATTACGTCCTGCAGTTTATGCCCAATATGCCTGCATCGCTGGTGACGGCAATAAATACCATTTGTGGGATTCTATTCTTTATTTTTCTGTCGGTTTTCTTCAATGAGATGTTGGATATTGTCAACAGCTCATATTTACGCAAGACGAAGCGTAAAAATCACTCTATCAAAGGCTATATCCAGATAGGGAAAATATTTATTCACGTCATTGCCGCGATCATGATCCTTGCCGTCATGTCGAATAAATCCCCCGCGATTATTATTTCCAGCCTCGGGGCCGTGGCGGCCGTGCTGATGTTAGTCTTTCAGCATACCCTGCTTTCGCTCGTTGCCAATATCCAACTTTCGTCAAATGACGTCCTGCAGTTGGGGGACTGGATTGAAATGCCCGATAAAAACCTGAGTGGCGAAGTGACCGACATTGCGCTGCACACCATTACTATCCGTAACTGGGATAACACGATCTCGCGTATCCCGACCAAAAACTTTCTGACCGAAACGTATACCAACTGGCAGGCCATGTTTTCGTCAGGCGCACGCCGGATTATGCGCAGCACCACGATCGATCAGCACTCCGTTACATTTCTCACGCAGGAAACGCTGGCCCCGATGCTGGCCCTGCGCGGCACGAATGAACCGCTGGCAAAACTCATCGACGGGCGTGATCCCCTGGGCGTACCGGACAGTTGGTTTATGGATAATGGCCTGACAAATTTAACGCTCTTCCGGCACTACCTGATGGCCTGGCTCGCCGATCGGCCTGATATTATCAAAGATATGTATATTGTGGTGAGAACGCTGAAGCCTACGCCGTCGGGTATTCCCCTGGAAATTTATTGCTTTACCTCTTCCGTACTGTGGATGGAGTATGAAAATACTCAGTCAGCGATATTTGAATACATCACGGCTGTCGCCGGTCAATTCTCGCTCCGCTTATATCAGTATCCGGCAGGACATGATTTCTGGCGTTTATCTCAGGAACACAGCCTTCGGGACCGCACCCCACCTCCGGGTGAAGGTTAAGCTTTTTTGAAAACAGGCCGGTCAAACGGAATAATAGACAGCCTATCACCATCCTGAAGCCATAAAAAAACCCGCGCTCGGCGGGTTTTTTTATTATCGGTGAAGCTTAACTGCTCAGACTCGCGTCTTCATCGCTATCGTAAGGCTCACCGACAATGTGCGCGACTTACAGCGGAGAAACGTTACCCGCTGCTGGGCCTTTAGCGCCATTTTCAATGGTGAAGGACACTTTCTGGCCTTCATCAAGAGATTTGTAGCTGTCGCTCTGAATAGCAGAGAAGTGTACGAATACATCTTTGCTGCCGTCGTCAGGAGTGATAAAGCCAAAACCTTTATCAGAGTTAAACCATTTTACTAAACCAGTCATTTTATTAGACATAGATAATTCCTTATTTTTTGAGCCACTAAGCGCGGCGATGATGGCCTGTATTTAGAGAGTAACTTATTTGGCACTTAGGAGGAGGCTCACGAAGAAGAGTATCTATTGATAACACCTGAACTGAGGACTGCTTTACTAAACTGCTTTAATAAGGTCTGTATTCCAAACCGATGACGCTATTTAGGCACAGAAAAATTTTTTAAGCAAAGTTTTTATTTTTTATTATAACCACTTAAACACCCGGACGGCTGAATGGCTATGAAAATTAAGGCGCTGGAACAGCGTATTCACGCCCTGTTTAGCTAAAGCATGAGGGTGGATACCCGTCTGACGATGGGTCATCGTATGCGCGTGACTGCTCAACCAGAGGCTGATCTCGTGTGGCATGGGGTTACATCGCTCAGGCGACTTTCCACCTGGATTTCTGATGCAAGGCTGAAGTCTGAGGTGGAAAGTTAATGCGCCCTCGGTAAGTAGCTCAAAATGCTTAAAATTCATGCCTATAGCGCACAAAGTGAAATAGATTTACGTTCGAAGCCACTTATCATAGGTGTTTTGAATGAAAGTGGTGGTGTTAATGTCTGTGCTCAAAAGCTTTTTCTTCTTTCTTTTCGCGTCAGCAGCCTGCACTGTGCCCGTGCTTTGCCTGTGGGCGGATATCTATTTATTTAACCTGGATATACCGGAGATATCGCTGACCGAAATTGTGCAGGAATCAGTTTTAGGGGGCATTGTATTTATACACTTCCTGCTGGCGAAGAAATGGGCATTCATGCGCTATTGCAACATCCTGATTGGCGGCTTCTTCCTCTCCATGCTGATTCGAGAACTGGATGCATTTTTCGATCTTCTGGCTCACGGAAGTTGGGTATGGTTTGCACTGCTTTCCGCCGTTTGTGCTTTGCTTTACCCCGTTATCCATTATCGTCTTACCCTTACACAACTCGCACACTATACCCGTACCCCGTGGTACGGCGTAATGCTCAGTGGTCTATTGGCAGTCCTGGTCTTCTCCCGGCTGTTTGGAATGCACGGGTTATGGTACGCGATACTTGATCAAAGCTACGTCAGGGTGGTCAAAAATGTCGTGGAGGAAGGCAGCGAGTCATTCGGGTATATGCTCTGCCTTATAGCATCTGTAGGGTACTACTGCTCTTTCCGGTCGCTCCCCCGCCAGAAATGATTCTGGTATTTAGAGAGCACGATAAACACGCCAATCTTCCTGTGACGATGAGTTGAACGCCACAGGGAGAGCGGACTTCTATTCTCAAAAGCAAACGTTGTAGCGCCCAATATAATACGTTACATCTCTCTTAACGCCATCCGCGTGCTCCGTGTTCAGGTAATGCCCTTATAAAGTGAAAAAGAATCAATAGTCGTTGAACAGATGAAGATAAAAAAACAACATCAAAAATCTCTTCTTCAGATTTTTAATGGTGAAGTCAATCTCCCTCGCAGCAAAAATTCACGTGATTATATGTGAATTCGCAGACTAACATCTTAACGCTCTATTAATTCGGCGAATCTCTCAAGAAATGCACTAAATGCAGCTTTCGGTAGCATCGGAACGACTTTAATTATAACCGATGGTGATATATCTCGCAGGGAAGGATAGTCTAATACCTTTTCCATACCCAGATCCCTCGCTTCAGTAGCGAGCATGATCCGATCAGCATGCTTAACTTCCGAGGCTTTACAGGAGGAAATATTAAATTTCACTCTGATCAATGACTCAATTTCTTTCTCAAGGCTTATATACTGCGGCATACATTTTTTTAAAGGAGAAGGGAAATCTTTTATGTAAGCCTCGGTGGCATCATGAAGAAGCCCTTCCAGAGCCAAATGCACTGGCGTTAAATAACTTACCAGAACGGAATGCTGAGCCACTGAATAGAAACTTTCGCATTGCCCACCAAAACGGCATTCATTTGACAAGCCCTTAGCGATATCAATTATATCTATATCATTTATACTGAGATTAAGAAAATCAATTTTCTTGCCGCTAAAAGTAACGATAGTGGTTGCTGAATGCATAAAACCGCCCCAAATAAAATAACTCTCAGACCATTTACCTGGAGTATAAAAAACGCTTTATCGAAAAAAAAGGACGCATGTCCTTTTTTCGAAAGGAGTTTTATTATAAGAGTTGATGACGATTTGAGAAAATGGTATAGATGCGCCAGAAATATCATCGCTGACAGGTTAACCTGGGGATGCCAGGCATATGACTTGAGATTATTTCATGCACAATCTATAATAATTCACAAACAAAGCGTTGAGTCACCTTTATGAAATCATTACAAATAGATTTATCACATTCTGACATTCTGAACTCTAAACTTAAATTCATTTTACCAGATGTCATACTCAGCAGAGCTAAATTACTGATTTTTAATAAGGGAGAGATTTTACTCCACCAGGGAGATTCCCCATCGGGAGTTTACTGTTTAATTAAAGGTAAGGTACAAATAGAGCATTTATCTAAAGATGGTAAAGATATTACTTTTTGTATAGAAGAACCTCTCTCTGTGATTGGTGCCATTGAAATTTTCCAACATGATAGCACCAGCAGAAATCTGAGTACAGTAAAGATCCTTAAGACGTCAACGATAGTTTATTTTTCACTTAACTATATAAATACTATTGGATTAAATGAGCCAGTTTTTCTTCGTTTTCTTTGCCAACAACTTGCAAATAAATTATTCATCTCTTCTCAATTAAAAACCACTATGTGTTTAAGTTCATTACAGAGAGTGTCAAATTACCTCATGAATGAATATAATAAACATGGTTCCGTTTTCAGGCTTGAGCGAAGAGAATTGGTCGCATCATTTCTTTCCATTTCGGTGAGACATCTCAATCGAGTTTTAGCAGAGTTACAAGAAAATCAAATCATAGAACTCAAGAATAAAACGATTATAGTGAAAGACAGTGAATTATTAAAGCCAGAGTAATCTGCAAATAACCTTCGCACCACATTCTACCACAGCCGCTTTCAACGCCATCGGAAGATGGTTCATTTATATGAAGCCTTTTCTATCACAAGTTTTTTATTTTATAAAAGCACTAGCCATATATAAAAACTATGGCGCGCGATTTTTTCACAAATATCTTTGCGAAGTTAGCGCTCAGAATACTAATCGTTATTGAAGCGAGACCGACTGGCATGTCCACTAAAAAGAGATAGATGTCCTTTTTTTTGGATGCATTGTTCGTCATCTTATCTCGTGACAAGCTTCCTTACTGAGAGAAATACTATGAGAAAATTACTTATTGATACTGATACCGCTTCTGATGACGCAGTCGCTATTGTGATGGCACTCAGAGAGCGTACCGTTAGGGTTGAAGCAATCACAGTAGTCGTTGGTAACTGTGAGATCGAACAGTGTGTTCAAAACGCATTAGTGAGTATTGAAAAAGCCGGAACATATGCTCCTCCTGTATTTTCCGGAATGACAAAGCCGCTTTTTAAAACCCACTTCACTTCTCACCATATTCATGGCAAAGATGGTATGGGTAATATGGAAAATCCCCCCACCACCCTAAAGTCGGAATCACTTCATGCGGTAGATGCGATTCTTCTTTATGCAGAAAAATTCAAAGGTGAACTTGAGATCGTTACCCTGGGACCTCTGACTAATCTGGCAATGGCAGTACTGAAGGAACCAACGCTTGCGAAAAAAATTAAACATGTTTATATCATGGGCGGTGCCGGCCTTACTTCGGGAAATATCACGCCTCTGGCTGAGTTCAATTTTTTTGTTGATGCGGAAGCCGCTAATATAGTGATGCAATCAGGGCTCCCTATGACAGTCGTTGGGTGGGAAATAGGCATGGGAGAAGCTTTCATTAATGAAGATGATATAGCATACCTCAATCAACTGAGCCCCTTGGGTCAGTTCGCCGTAAGATGCAACAAATCCTTGATGGAGTTTAATGCAGGCCGAACGGTACGCAAGGGTTTTGATTTGCCAGACCCCACCACCATGGCAGTAGCGCTTTTTCCTGATATTGTTGAGGAGGCGTTTTCCCGTTATTCCTGGGTGGAGTACAAATGTGAGTCATCGTATGGACATTATGTTATCGATGCGACAAACCTTACAGGGAAAGCACCTAATGCCAGAATTATACTTAAAATAAAAAGTGGTATGTTCAAAGAGAAATTATTCTCGTTACTCGCAGACTCCGCAATGATGTATAGAGGAACTTTAGATGCATTTTAATTCCCGAAGGATTCCGAAAATTGAGCTTCACGTTCATTTGGATACTTGTATTAGCTATCATTGCGCAAAAATGCTGATGCCTGCACTGAATCTTAAAGTATTTCAGTCGAATTTTATCGCACCGAGTCAATGTACTGACCTGGGAGATTTTTTAAGAAGAATTTCTCCGCAGCTGAGCTTATTACAAACCCACACTGCATTACGTCAGGCCGTCGAAGACATGTTTGATCAACTCCATGTTGATGGGGTAATTTATGCTGAGTTACGCTTTGCGCCACTCTTACATCTTAATCAATATCTTACGGCTGAAGAGGTCATTGAAACCGTCCTGGATGCCATGCAGATAAATAGCCATATTTTTGATATCAAAGCCAATTTAATATTATGTACACTGCGTCATTTTACGGCAGAACAGAGCCTTGAGACGGCAAGACTGGTGACAAAATACCTGCATTATGGGGTTGTCGCGCTTGACCTTGCAGCTGATGAAGCCCGCTACCCGCTGGATAACCATGTTGAGGCGTTTAATTATGTACGCCAGCATGGAGGCAACTGTATCGCACATGCAGGAGAGGCTAAGGATTTCGTCAGCGTAAATGAAACGCTTAATAAACTGAAAGTTTCTCGCATCGGACATGGCGTCAGAAGCATTGCTGACAGAGCGACACTAGATCGGTTGCTTGAAGAGCATATCCATCTGGAGATTTGCCCGGGTTGTAACATTGTCTGTAATATTTATCCTTCCATTGAAGAGCACCCTGTTAATGCGCTTTTTCGTGAAGGCATTTCATTAAGCATTAATACTGATGCCAGAACCGTTGCCAACACCTCACTGGATAAAGAATATCAACTATTACATCATGTTTTTGGATGGGACACAGAAGAATTTCTGGTTTGCAATATCAATGCTATTGACGCATGTTTTGCCTCGCTACCGCTGAAGAAACAACTCAAAGCGAATCTTACGGGGTGATAATCCCAGACATACATTTAAACAACAGGCATGAGCGCTCATTACATCTAATATGAAATAACATGACCACATTTTTGTATCTAATACTCTGTGCGATGTCTACCGCCGCCGGCACCGATATGGTTTTGCCTGCTATTCCACTTTTTGCTACAGTCTTTAATATCTCATCGGAGATATCACAAAGGATACTCTCCATATATGTAGCAGGTAATGCCTGTGGTTTATTACTATTTGGTAACCTGGCCGATCGCTTCAGCAAAATCAGGATGCTCTTCTTTGCGCTACTTTTATTTTCACTAACTTCTTTTGGTTGCGCGTATGCTCCAGAAATAACACTTCTTTTAATATTACGATTTATACAAGGGATGGCTTCTGCTGCAGCATCAGTTTTCATCCCTGGATTTATTAGAGGTTTATTTCCTCATCGGAAGGCAGCCCGGGCAATTGGATTGTTAGGGAGCATACAGGCATTAGTTCCGGCGATAGCCCCTGTAGTAGGTACACTTATCCTGCAGTTCTTTAACTGGAGAATCACGTTTATCTCTCTGGGCGTACTGACGATGGTTTTAGCTGTAATGATAAGGTTTGCAAAGGGACCAGAACGAAACCCAGGCCAGCACACGCCTGGAACGTACGTACAATTATTGAAAAATGCTGTTTATCTTCGCTATGCATTGAGCCAGGCTTTGGCCGTTGGAGGTCTGATAACGTTCGTATTCGGAGCACCAAGCGTCATTATCCTTTCCATGGGCGGGAACCTGAATGACTTCATCCTTATGCAAATGTTGAACGTAGGAGGTTACATCATCGCCGCCAACATTTCTCCGGGGTTGGCTGAACGTTTTAGCCATGAAAAAGTAATTCTTGCCGGCACGCTTATGGCATTGCTCAGCGCCTTCGCGCTATCGGGATATGGTTTCCTGAACGGAAGCCGGGCTTTTGTTATGACCATACTCTTTACGCCAATGGGTTTTGCACTGGGGTTAAGGGGCCCCGTCGCCTTCTACAGGGGTATCGTTTCTGCAGGCAGTAATGATGCCAGAGGATCTGCGCTTATGATTTTCCTCACCTTCATAACGACTGCGCTGGGGTCACTCATAACTGGACATTTTATTACGGGTGGGCTCACCCCTCTTGCCATGTCAGTCACCGCCATGTTCTTACTGTCATTTTTGCTTTTTGTGTTATTGCCAAAACTGAACCGCCAGTGAATAAACAACAATGGGTAAGTCAATATTCTTTACAGCAGTGCATGAACGCTGTTGAAGAGTCGCTTCGGGGCGCAGCGGACATTGCACCCGCCCACCCCGGCAGTTAAAGCAAAGTTACTCCCCGGTACCTGTCTTGTCAGTCACCAGACGTACACTTATCAGGAACCCGAATCCGCCTCAATCAGGATAGGTCATCGGCGTCCGGTTTCTGCACTCGGTGGATCTTGTCACGGATCTTATCAACTGATGCTTTGATGTCAGCAATGATGTCGGCATCCATCCCAAGGGTATCCACAATACAGCGCGTGATAGTGCTGGTCTCGCTTTTCAGCGCCTCACCCTTCTCCGTTAGGTGGATAAGCACTTCGCGCTCATCCTTCGGATTGCGTGTCCGGGTGATCAACCCCGCAGTCTCCAGCCGTTTCAGTAAAGGGGTCAGCGTGCTGGACTCAAGAAAAAGAATTCCACTCAGTTCCTTCACTGTTCGCCCATCCTGATTCCACAAGGTGACCATCACCAGATACTGGGGATAGGTCAGGCCAAGCTTATCGAGCATGGGACGATAGAGCTGGGTAAAAGCATGTCCCGCTGAGTAAAGAGAGAAACAGAGCATACCGTGCACATCGGGCAGGGAATCCTCGGAAGTAGTGTGTTTAGTCATATGTCCTCCAGTCCCTCTAAAATAATTTGCATACGATTTAATTGCAAGCGATTGACAAAGGCAAAAAGGGCTGCCATATTCATTTGCACACAAACAAATCGCACACAAACTAATAACACAACACATGACAGGAGAACGAAATGACAACTTTCACCACCACAGACGGAACAGGCATTTTCTACAAAGACTGGGGTTCAGGTCAGCCTATCCTCTTCGCTCATGGATGGCCGTTATCGTCTGATGCCTGGGATCAGCAGATGCTGTTTTTCAGCCAGAAGGGTTTCCGGGTCATCGCACACGACCGTCGCAGCCACGGGCGTTCGGACCAGACTTTCCACGGTAACAATATGAATCAGTATGCGGACGATCTCGCTGAGCTGATTGAGGCGCTGGATCTGAAGGATCTGATTTTAGTGGGTCACTCAACAGGGGGCGGCGAAGTTGCACATTATATCGGTCGTCATGGTACCTCACGTGTGGCTAAAGTCGTTCTGGTCGGCGCTGTCCCTCCTCTGATGCTCCGGACGGATGCCAATCCTGACGGCACCCCGATGGAGGTGTTTGATGCCATCCGCGAAGGCACGGCCAAAAACCGCTCACAGTTTTACTTCGACCTGACGGTTCCGTTCTATGGCTTCAACCGTGACCATGTCCCCACCAATGACGGGTTGCGGGAAAACTTCCGCAGAATCGGCCTGCAGGGCGGTATTAAGGGGCAATATGACTGCATCCATGAGTTCTCTGAAGTCGATTACACACACGACCTGCAACAGATTGATCGCCCTACCCTGATTATTCATGGCGACGACGATCAGATTGTCCCCATTAAGGCATCTGCACACCGCGCCGCTGAGATCGTCGCGAATGCAACGCTGACGATATATGCCGGCGGTTCACATGGACTGGCGGAGACAGAAGCCGATCGCTTTAACGCTGACGTACTGGCCTTTATTCGCAACTAACAAAGTGGCCTGTTCCAGACAGGCCGCAACCTTCATACGCATAGCCTTTAAACTGAATTGAAAAGAGGAACGATCATGTCCAAATTTGCTGCCTCCCTTGCCGTTACCACCGTTTTGCTGTCTGCCAGCGCTATCGCAGAAACCGCTAAGCCGACTGTTGTCCTGGTTCATGGTGCCTTTGCCGACTCTTCGAGCTGGAATGGCGTTACCCAAATCCTGCAAAAGGACGGGTATAACGTCGTCGCTGCGGCGAATCCGCTGCGCAGTGTTTCGACTGATGCGGCTTACGTCTCTTCCGTGGTGAACAATATTAAGGGACCGGTCGTCCTTGTCGGCCATTCCTATGGTGGCCAGGTCATTACGAACGCGGCCCGTGATACAAACAATGTGAAATCGCTGGTATATGTCGCCGCATTTGCTCCGGATGCCGGTGAAGCGGCGGCCGACCTGGCCGGAAAATTCCCTGGCGGCACGCTTGGCCAGGCGCTCGCCGCACCGGTGAAGCTGGCTGATGGTAGCGTCGATCTCTCCATCGACCAGGCGAAGTTCCACCAGCAATTCGCACATGACGTTTCAGCTAAAGAGGCGGCGCTGATGGCCGCAGGGCAAAGACCGATTACCGAAGCGGCTTTAACTGAAAAGTCAGGGGCACCTGCCTGGAAAAAACTGCCCTCTTACTTCATTTACGGTGACGGCGACAAAAATATCCCCGCCCAGGGTTTGCGATTCATGGCTGAACGCGCGGGATCAAAACACACCGTGGTGATCAAGGGCGCATCCCATGTCGTGATGGTTTCTCATCCGCAGGACGTTGCCACACTTATTGAGGAAGCGGCGAAGTAAACATCTCTCTCCCCCCTGAACGCCATCCCTCGCTTGAGGGATGGCCGTATAAGTAATGCCTCTTATGTTCCTGCCGGTATCCGTGAAAATGACGTCAGCGGTATTCTTAATAATCCCAGGGACCCGGAATGCAACGGAACGTATCGCCGTCGACAGCAACATGACAGACAGACGGGAATGAGAGATGAGTAGCGATCAATGACTCCCTGTTATCTGCCAGTTCCTGCAACAGACGAATGCGAATCTGTGCCGCTTCTTCGGGATAATGGTCGAAACCATTGAACCAGTCAGGATGTTCAAACCCAACCTGGAAAATAGCATCGCCGGCAAAGGTGAGTCGTTCCCCCTCAGAGGCCAGCCTTACCACGCTGTGTCCGGGAGTATGCCCGCCTGTACGAACGACACGCACGCCGGGTGCAACTTCGTATTCCTCTTCGAATGTATGCAGTTGAGTCTGGTACGCTTGCAAAAATTGGGTAGCGGTTTGGCGCAGCGCTTCCGGGAAACCAGGCGGCATGGAAACCTGTGAAAAATCGGGGTCACGCCAAAATTCCACCTCAGCAGCAGCGACATGAATGCGAAGGTCTGACCGCATGCGCGCTTTCACACCCTCAATAAGCAGCCCACCAACGTGATCCATATGCAGATGCGTGATAATCACATCCGTGACGCTGGCAAGATCTATCCCCGCTGACGCCAGGCGGTTAACCGTTCGACCGGCGCGGGGTAAATCAGGGAAAGCCTCCCCCATCCCTGCATCAACCAGGATCGTCCGGTCACCGCTACGCACGAGAACCACATTTAATGCCCAGTCGAGAAAATCGGCAGGCAGAAACTTATCTTCAAACCAGTGGGTACGTTCGGAGGCCTCCGCGTTATGACCCAACATGGGTCCAGGTAATGACAACACGCCGTCACTGATCACCAGAACATCAATCTTACCGACCTGTAGTGCATAACGTGATGGCACCTTTTCATAAACGGCTTCCCCATGCGAGGTGCCATTAACCGGTGCTAACGACGCTGCATCATTCTTAGATATCGCCATATTTCCTCCAGACAACATAATTAATCGATTTAAGGGTATACACACCGTAGAAATGACTTTTTCCCCTCTGTTATTTCCCATCATCAAAAATAAACATGCAGACAGAACACAATGAAACAGGGTTAAAACATCGCTATACTCTTATGATGCCCTCTGTTATTAACAGGTATACTCATGAAAAATCATGACATTCCTCTTGACGATGCCGTTCATAAAATGGCTCAGGTATTAAAGAACCGACCTGAATTAGGCATAGACAGTGGAGATGCGCTGCAAATTCGCTGTTATCACTGGCCGCATGGGCCATTACATGAAACTATCCTGCCACTCGATCAACATGTGATTATTGCTCACGTTGGACATATGCAGCGTGTTGAGCGAAAAACAGAAAATAAAATCGTTAAAAACACGATCCGGAAAGGCGCCATCACGACAATTCCTCAGGGAAGTACATCTCGCTGGGATATTGCTGGTCTTGTAGATGTTATGCATTTATATATTCCTGATAATATTTTCGCCGATCTTCTGAATCAAATGGAGATACCCACTGCAGAGTTACTCTTACGCACTGCGCATTTTGATGAGACGGCATCAAAAATTACGCTGGCCGTTGCGGAAATCATTTCGGACAATAACAAAATTAACCAACTGCTCTGCGAGCACTTAACACTGTCATTAATATTACAGTTAATAAAAAACCACTCCAACACGCTGACAGCCGCAGGCCAGTCGCAAGGAGTATTGTCTTCGCGCGCATTAAAAATGGCGCTGGAAAAACTGGATAACAGCCCCATAGGGGATGTCACGATTAAATCACTGGCTCTTGAGCTGGGAGTTTCCTCAGCTCATTTCTGCCGTGCCTTTAAAAACAGTACCGGCTTAACCCCGTACGGGTGGCTTAAGCAGCGCGTAATGGAACGCGCTTTCCACGAGTTACAACACACCGATAAACTGATTACAGAAATTGCCATTGAAAGCGGCTATGGCTCGCAAAATGCATTTACCCAGGCCTTCAGAAAAATAACAGGCTTGACCCCCGGTCAATGGCGTGAAAAAAAGAACACGCGTTGATGCTGCCTGCCGCCAGGCAGCATCAACAGAGATGGCCTGTTACGGAACAATAATGTAATCAGGGTTAGCAACAGAAAACATTTTCTCTCTGTCGGGTTCTGGCGGATAAATCCACTGAGTATTAATTTCCTGCTTTATTTTTTTCGCTTCCACGCCCTGGTACATAACCTGATGATCCCAGCCTTCCGTGTAGACCGCCCCCCATTTGCCCAGATCAAGACAGGTAACATATTTTGGCTGGCTGTAAGAATGCAGCGGTAATCCCAGTATTTCTGCTGCCGCGTTATGACCGGCGACGCGCCCCAGGCTCATCGCATGCTGGCAGGACATGACGTTATAATTACCTTCATCATCCGTAGGGACTTTTACGGTATCGCCGGTAACGAAGATACCCCTGGCGGCAGGTGCCCGCAGATACGCATCCCCAATAACACGGCCCAGATTATCGTGGTCGCCCGGGATGAGCCCGGCTAACGCGCTGGCCCGCATTCCCGCCGTCCATATCACCGTTTTACTGGGGATAAATTCATCGTCCGAAAGCATCACCCCCTCAGCGTTGATTGCGCGCACTCTGACGCCCGTTCGTACAGTCACGCCATTACTGGCCAGCGCCTGATTGATGATCTCACAGGCATCCTCGCCCATCGCCTGACCAATTTTGTTCGAACTGTCCACAATAATAACCTGCAAATGGTGCTCCGAACCCAAGAGGTCTCTGAGGCGTTCCGGCATTTCAGTGGCGGTCTCAAGCCCGGTCAGGCCCCCACCGGCGACAACAACAGTATTTCGTGCGGGAGAATAAGGCTCTGAAGCTAACGACATGAGGTGTTGCTCCAGTTCATGAGCAGCATTCAATGAGTTCACATCAAAACTGTATTCCGTGATCCCCGGCAGTTCTGGGTGAAATGCCTGGCTTCCGGTGGCCAGTACAAAACTGTCAAAATTAACTGAGGTTTCGCCACTCTCTTTTTTTACCGAGATAGTTTTATTTTCTGCGTCAATATCGGTGACATAACCGGCAATATAGTGCACACCCGCAGCCTTAAGAACATGCAGAATAGAGGGTGCCATATTTTCAAGTACGGCTTCATACAATCTTGGACGAATGGTTAATGCGGGTTCCGGAGAAACCAAAAAAATCTCAATCCGATCATTTGCCTTTTCCATATGTACCAGCCTTGCTGCTGAAATGGCGGCCCACATACCTGCAAAACCCGAACCGGCAATAATAATACGTTTTTTCATAGCGATACCTGTTAACAGCGGATGATGAAAATGTCGTTACCGCACCAAGAGTAGTGAAAGTCAAACCTGCCTGCTCTAGCAAAATTGATGTGCTTTAATCAAATTTGATGTTTTTTTATCAGCGCTGCGCGCGCCGCTAAATTTGCCCCATCCCGCCATCGACAGACAGGTCGATACCCGAAATAAAACTGCTTTCATCCGATGCAAGAAACAGCGCTGCCGCGGCCACCTCGTCAGGTTTGCCTAAACGACCTAACGGAATACGACTTGCGATGCTGGCGTCAAAAATCTCGCGATCGCTCAGGGAAACGCCCATTTTACTGATAATCGGTGTGGCGACGGGTCCTGGGCTCAGGCAATTCACGCGGATCCCACGGCCTTTAAGGTCGGTCGTCCAGCTGCGGGCAAAAGATCGCAGCGCGGCTTTTGAGGCGGCATAGATAGTGTGTCCATCGAACCCTTTATAATGCGCAATGGAGGACGTTAATATTATCGAGCCACCGTCGGACATTAACGGGAGGGCCTGTTGCACGGCGAAAAACGTCCCTTTTACGTTGATATCAAACTGAGTATTAAAATCATCTTCGGAGGAAGCCGGGAAATCGGAAAGCACAATAACACCGGCATTTGCAAACATCACATCCAGCTTGCCGTATTTTTCGTTAATAATGCGAAAGAGGTTTTCATGGCTTCGTATGTCACCGATATCGTGTTGTATTGACAATGCATTATCGTCACCGAGTTCATTCATCGCCTGCTGCAGGGTTTCTGCATTCCTGCCAGTGATAATCACCTTTGCACCTTCTTCAATAAACCGTTTGGCCGTGGCCAGTCCGATACCGCTACTGCCTCCGGTAATTAACGCGACTTTATTGTCTAACTGTTTCATGATGATATTTCCTGTTATTACTGCTCAGACAGAGCGATCACTCGTAAGCGTGAATACGCGTGGCAAGCGTATTTCTGCGTTCATTAAGTAATTCGATAAGCGTGTCCAGTGCCCCAAGTTTTTCTCTGTGCTGCGCCAGACACTGGATAAAATGCGCATCATCCATGTCGCTTACCTGAGAAAACTTTTCCAGCTCTGCAATCTGTCGGGTACTGAACCCACATTTTAAAAGCGAGGTTATCCATCTCACTTTCTCGACTTCTTTTGCGTCGTAATTCCGATAACCGTTGTCCAACCGCTGAGAAACAATCAGTCCTTTAGCTTCATAATGTCTTAGCACTCGGGTGCTGACGCCAGTGAGCGCCGCCAGTTCAGATGGTCGCATACCTTTCTCCTCGTCATAGATGCACTCTACAACATTGACACTAGTGTCAATGTAAAGAGCATAGCGCTAGCTGGAATGTAAGCAGATATTTCATGAGACAGGCAATATTAACTCCGCCAACGAAGATTGCAGCAATCTTGATTTTGCCTTGACCGTTTATTGATTAACGGTCGGGATAATCAGCCTGTTCAGACAGAACTGCCCGGCGCTGACAGCGCCCTCTGATGAGATTGTAAGGAGAAACAATAATGGGCTTCAGACATTCGCTTTTTGGATGGGAACGTTCAAACTTCACGCATTACCAGGCGGCTTATTATAAGTACGGCGGCAGTGTTAATACTCACCCCGACATTATCAATTTCTTTATGCAGAAGAAGGAAAAAGATTTCGCATTCTGGCATTACCAACGCGATGGCGAGGTCACCGCAGCGTACTTTACCAGTGATGAAAATACCTTCGGCCTGAATGTCTGGCGCGATTACCCGGTATCTTATGATGAAATTATTATCCCCATGGCTGCCGATCAAAAAATCGTTCTGCCAGTAAAAACAAACCGGCTGTCTTCATCGCTGCGTGGGAATATAATAAATGCCACCTATGCTTTTCGTGAAAAACGTAAGGTTTGCCTGATTAAAACGTCTTTCTCAGGTAAAACGGTGAAAAAAAGAAACGGCGAGCTAAAGAAAATGCTGGCTGCGGGCGGAGAATGCATACCGCTCAGAGAGATGTCACCGGCGGATATTGCTGATATTTACGTGCATCTTTTCAGGCTGCGTTTTGCTGACAGCGTCAGATGCTATAACAGGAAAAACATCACTGAACTGTTAACCGCCCTGCCACATATGGTCACCGGCAATGTACTTTTCTTTGAAGGTGCCCCCGTTGCGATAGATCTCGTACTGTGTGCCCGTAGTGAAAAAAGCCTGTATTTTGATGTTCCTAACGGAGGGATTGACCCGTCGATCACCGCATTCAGTCCAGGAAGTCTGCTCATGTGGAAAAATATTGTTGATGCACGAGAAGTGTGTCGCAATGAAAATAAGGCAATGCAATTTTCAATCGGATTGTATGATAAAAAATGGGACTATAAACTGCTTTGGGCCGAAACCCAGCCGACAGGTAAATCACTGGTTCTTTGAACTGTATTCGCCGCCCTGCCCTCAACAATTATTTATCTCCTTTCGGCGCATCCAATAAAATAATAATGATAACCTGAAATATGACAATCACCGGTGCGATGTACAGTAAAAAACATCCACATCGTACCATTTTACGAAAGGCAGAAAGCAGAGAGAGAAGTAATTCAGGTGACATGGTAAACCCCCGTTTACCATGTATTTAAACTCAATTTTTACAAGATTCAGTTCACCCTTTGTTAAGGAACCGTCAATGCTGTCCCTTTTCGCTTAGCGGTATCGTCATCGTGAACGATAGCCCTCCGCTGGCATTCCGTTCTGCAAAGATAGTACCGCGATGAGCCTCGCATATCGCTCGGGCAATAGAGAGCCCAAGCCCGGATCCACCGGTATGTCGTGAACGGGACTGCTCCTCACGCACAAACGGTGAAAATATGGTTTCAAGCAGTGCGTCCGGGACTGCCGGACCGTTGTCGCGGAAAATAACGGATACCTTTTTATCGCTGACATGATAACGAATATCCAGGATGCCCCCTTCCGCAGCGTAACGCAGCGCATTGTCCATCAGGATCAAAAAGACCTGGCCTATCCGGTACGGATCAACCCGACAGGTCACAGATTCCCCCTCATGGTAGATAATGTTCACTCCCACCCTTTGGGCTGAAGGCATCGTCCATGCCACTTTCTCACGGATTATCTGGTCCAGGCTGGTTGATACCAGGCTCAAATTCAGCTGGTTGGCATCAGCCAGTTTTAACAGATGCAGATCGTCAACCAGTCTGTTTAAATCATTCATCTGCTGCATAATCATGTTCAACTGGGCCTGACTGGGTTCAAATACGCCATCCATAATGCCCTGCAGACGACCGATGGCAGCCGTCAGCGGCGAGCGCAATTCATGTGCCATGATCACATGCGATTTTTTCAAATCTTTCTCGTAGCGTTCCAGCTGCATCGACATCCCGTTAAAGTTCTCGCTGAGGCTACGCAATTCAAGCGGCAGATTGTCCGGGACGGGCACACGGGTCCCAAACCCGCCTTCAGCAACAGACCGTGCCGCACCGGCAAGCCGGCTAATATGATGGGATATGGGGCGCGCTGTTTTCAGCGTAAGCATAAAAATAATCGGTATGAATATCAGAACCAGGATGCCAAGAATCACCCAGTCCTTAATCCCCATCGTCGGATCTGAGTAGGACAGCCCATACCAGGTGTCGATAATTTCATGATAGCGGTTGATGTTCTGTTCAGGGTGCTTGCTCAGAACTGAGAGTTCAGCCCTGACGGCCTCTGGCATCCGGTAGGCGTGCCATTTGTTTTCAACAAAAAATCGCACCCACATAAAAAAGGCAATAAGAATAATACTTCCGACTGCCAGAGATATCAGCCGCTTGCATATCCAGTTCCACAGCGTACTCGGTTCGCCTCGTGGAGATAACGTAAACTTTTTCATGCATTTGCAAATCGGTAACCGATCCCTCTTACGTTTATCAGCAAATCAGTCTGCCCCGCTGACTCGAGTTTTTTTCGCAAGTTATAGATATGCGTGTCCACAACGCGCTCCAGGGCTTCACTTTCTGGGAGACACGCTTCAAGAAGCGCCTGACGGGTGAAAGCCTTATTCGGTGACTTAAGAAATGTCATCAGCAGCAGCAGTTCCGTCGGCGTTAAATCCAGCGCTGTCCGTTGCCCGTTCTCGCTCTCAACGCTTACCGTCATGGACTCTGTATCTGCCTGCAGTCCCCGGTACTCAATAAGCGTGCTGCTGCGCTCGCCGGAATAACGACGAAGTACAGCATGGACTCTGGCGACCACCTCACCCGGGTTATAGGGCTTCACCACATAGTCATCCGCGCCAAATCGCAGGGCACTGATTTTGTCGCTGCCGTCGCGGATGGCGGTGATCATAATCACGGGAATATCACTGCGCCGGCGCAGGGCCAGCAGAACATCGTTCCCGCTCATGCCGGGCAACATCACATCCAGCAAAATAATGTCGGGCTTCCAGCTGAATGCCAGTTCAAGCCCCCGGTTACCGCTGCTGGCCGAAGAGGTCTGAAACTGATCGCGCTTAAGGTAAGCCTCAAGCACATTCGCGGCATCCAAATCGTCTTCAATAATTAAAACACGTTTCACATTCGCACCTTGATGGAATCTTGATTAAATCTTGCAGGAATATTGATTGACCGCCCGCATACTCCGCAATTCATAGATATAAGCATAATTCATTCAGGAAGTTTTATGAAGGAAATAAAAATCGCCTTAGTAACACTCATCGCAGCATCGTTCGCTTCACAGGCATCATCAGATAAAAAAGCATCTTATGTCACGATTGGCGTGGGTTCACAATATGCGCCTGAATATACCGGTTCGAATAAATATGATGTCAATACGCTGCCGTATTTCGGATGGACTTACGATGACTGGTCCGTCAATACTGACAAAGGTATCGTCTATTCCCATCAGTTCAGTAATGGCGTTTACCTGGGGCAAGCTCTGGGGTATTCCCTTGGCCGCACGGATAGCGGAAACGCCTGGCTTCAGGAAGGCTCTGATAAACTTAAAGGTATGGGTAAGATTAATACCGTAATGAATACCACCACCACGGCAGGATGGTGGATGGCACCCTGGATAGGCTTTGAGGGAAATATTACGGCACCGCTGACGGAAAGTCAGGGAATGCAATATAAAATTAAACTTAATGTCGTTCTTTTTGCTAACGACACAGATACTCTGCTAATCAGTACCGAAAGAAAATACGGCGACGCACGGTATAATAATACCTGGTTTGGGGTGAATGAAAATCAGAGTACCCATTCCGGATATAGGACTTTCAACGCGGGTAGCGGATTAAACAGTGTGAATTACGATATTAACTGGCAACACACATTTAATGATAACTGGTCCGGCTATGCGGATTTAGGGTATATCACGCTTGCAGACCGTGTAAGCAGCAGCCCCATTGTGCAAAAGGATGAATATCTTCTCTTTACCGTCGGGGCATTTTATACATTCTGATGCAGGATATCGGTTATCTGGTGCTCTGACCGCCAGATAACCTGGTTTATTGCGTTTTAAGTTTATTAATAAACCAGCGTCCGGCTGGCCCTGGAGGATATTGCGTCATATGTACCGCATGCATGGAAAAACCAGGGCCAACATCGGGCTGCATCTCCAGGTTCAGGATAACCAGTCTGCCATTAGCAAGATCGTCCTCAACCATAGGCAAAGGCATATAACCCCAACCGAGGCCCGCACGCAAGAATGCATGTTTTGCCCCCATGTCACCCAAACGCCACGTCTTAGCCGACATCACACCAAAGTTGCGACCCGCCGTGAGTGATGAGCGGTCAGCCAATACAAGCTGCACAGCGTTCTCCATAACCGGCCGAAGAATTGGGCCAGCCATTTTAGCCAAAGGATGATCGGGTGAGACCACAGCCACGGCAGGAACACTGAGCAGGAACTCAGAGGCACACCCGGTCGGAACATCCGGTAGCGAGCCGATAATCGCGATCCGACAGTTGCCGGCCAGCAATGGCTGAAGTACCGCGCCCAGCGCCTCAACATAAAGACGCAACGGTGTGCCGGGAAAGGCCAGATGAAATTCCTTCACGACTGCGGTCAGGATCTCTATCGGAAACATCACATCCACAGACACGGCGAGTTCGGGTTCCAGGCCTTCTGCCAGGATTCGCGCCTTAGCCTTAAACGCGTCCATTCCGGCAAGCGTATGGCGTGCGGCCTCCAGTAAGGCTGCCCCCGCCTCCGTCAGTTTTGGGTAACGTCCCGTTCGCTCAAATAAAGGAAAGCCTACCTGAGATTCCAGATTTGCCAGCGTAGCGCTAACGACGGACTGCGCCCGGCGAAGTTTACGACCCGCGGCCGAGAAACTGCCTTCATCAACCGCTGCAATGAAAGTACGCAGTTGATCAATCGACATACCATCCAGCATGTATCGCTCCTTTAGATGTATACCATCTAATTATATAGGCTACACAGATAGATCGGTGAGCACTATTCTCCTTTCATGTTCTCAAGCAACGTCGCCAAACACATCAACGCATCTGTTCATTTAAGGAAACAAACTATGAAAACAAATACTGTCGGCATTATTGGTGCAGGCGCTATCGGACAAGCCTTTGCCCACCAACTGGTCAACGCAGGCGTGAATGTCATCCTCAGTAACAGTCGTGGCCCGGACAGCCTGGCTGAAGTGATTGAGGCATTAGGCGACAAAGCTCGCGCCGGAACGGTACAACAGGCTGCACAAGCCGAAATCGTTTTTATAAGTACCAACTGGAACAGAACCGAGGCCGCATTAAGTGGGGTGAACTGGGAGGGTCGTATACTGATTGACGCGACTAACCCGGTACTTTTGCCGGGCTACACCCTTGCAGATCTGGGGGGTAAAAATTCATCCCAGCGCGTTTCAGAATGGGCAGCGGGAGCCCGGGTCGTCAAAGCCTTCAACACGCTTCTGGCAAACGTTCTTGCGCAAGACCCGTCCCAATCTGGCGGGCGCCGCGTGGTCTTTATGTCCGGCGACCACGCTGATGCAAAAGCAGACGTTGAGGAATTAGCCACCCGAATGGGCTTCGCCAGTATAGACTTAGGGAGTCTTGAGATTGGGGGATATCTGCAACAATTCCCGGGTGGTCCCCTTCCCGCGCTAAACCTTGTGAAACTGGCTTAAGAGACGTTATTGACGAATATGGCTCAACGTACTTCCGCTGAATCATTCGAAGCGTACATTCCGGGCGAATTGCTCAAGGAACATCGGGCACAATCTTCCCGGGATGTCTTCATTCAAATTCTGGCGCGTCGACAGAGGCAGGACAACGTTATTATCCCGGCCGTGCCAGAGCCTTTTATTGTCTGGATACTCTCTGGGCGGGCCGTCGTTGAAGAACGGCCTCTGGGCGGAGAGTGGTCAGAAAACCACGTTACCGCAGGTGATTTTTTTCTCACGACCGACACCTCTCCGACAGAGATGAGATGGCAAGCCGAGCCAGACAGCCCTTTCATCGTTATGCACGTCTATATTGGTGTGTCCTTGATGCAGGATATTGAGCTGCGGGAAGTGTCGGGCGAACGCGATGAAACACTGTCAGCCCTGCTGGAACTTATGCGCGCAGAGCTTTATTTTCAGCACCCACCCAGTGGACCTTACATCCAGGGTATCGCTCAAGCCCTTGCCGTACATCTCTCCCGTGCTTACCGGACATCGGCAAAGCGACACCACGGCGGGTTGCAGGCATATAAATTACACCGGGTATTTAAGGCGATGCATGAAGAGCTGGCTCACCCCTTTGACTTAGCACGTCTGGCTGGCCTTGCCGAGCTTAGCGAATTCCATTTCAGCCGGGTCTTTAAACAGTCTACCGGGCTTTCGCCTTCCCATTATTTTATCCGCTTGCGAATGGAAGAGGCGCGCCGCCTGTTGTCCGAGACAGAGGATTCGATGATCAGCATTGCCCTGACCGTGGGCTACAACAGCCCCAGCCATTTTGCTGCCATATTCCGCAAGCACACCGGTATTTCGCCCTCTCAGTATCGCCACGAAAATATGCGTAGCAAAACACCGACAGTGTGAGCAAACCACCGCGCGAAGAGAGTGCCTTTTGCAGACATGATTGACCCGAACTTCAGATGTTCTTTGCTGAAGTGCTGAAACAAACGCATAAGAGGATCAATCATGGAACTCAACGGTAAATCAGCCATCGTGACCGGTGCATCAAGCGGTATCGGCGCAGCCACCGCCATTAAATTGGCCAGAGAGGGGGTCAAAGTGGGACTCGCGGCCCGCCGCCGGGATCGTCTCCAGGCGCTAGTGTCAGAAATCAAGGCCTTCGGCGGAGAAGCCATTGCGCTGGAAATGGATGTGACTGACCAGGCGTCAGTCTTCGACGGCGTGAAGAAACTGCACGACGCCTATGGCCATATTGATATCGCCTTTAACAATGCCGGACTCATGCCCATTTCAGACATCGCCAGTCTCAAACTGGAGGAGTGGCATCGTATGGTTGATGTCAATATTAAGGGCTTAATGAACACGGTTGCCGCGGTACTCCCTGTGATGCAAGCGCAAAAGTCAGGGCATATCATCAATACTTCCTCGATTGCGGGCAGAAAAACGTTCGCTGGACTCGGGGTATATTGCGCGACGAAACATGCGGTAGCCGCATTTTCAGATGTATTACGCATGGAGCTTTCGTCTCAATACAATATTCGCGTAACCTCACTTCAGCCAGGCGCGGTTGAAAGTGAATTATTCGAGCACATTACTGACGAAAACTACCGTGCACAGATGGAAAACCTGAAGGAACACATGACGTTCCTGAAGTCAGAGGATATTGCTGATTCCATCCTTTATGTGCTGCGCGCGCCGGACCATGTCAACGTGGCAGAATTGTTCATCATGCCCACAGAGCAGCAGTGGTAAGTTTGTCATGCGGGCCAAACCGGTTGTCTGGCCCGCGTTATGACCTTTTCAATACACATACAATTTTCACCCTGCACCCTGTGACGCGACAAAAAAAGCTGCCTTACAGGCAGCTTTCGTGGTGCATATGTGTTAGCCAGTTCAGTTCGCAGACGCGGTAGGTCGAATCGTGATTTCTGTTGTATCAACATTTTCAGGCGCTTCAATCACTTGCCGAACAGCGCGGGCAATATCAGCCGGCTGGAGTGCAATGGAACGGTATACCTCCATTGCCGCCTGCGTTTCCGGATGAGTAATGGTCGAGGCAAGTTCGCTTTCCACCACACCGGGGTTGACGCAGGTGACACGGATGCTGGCGCTTTCCTGTCGCAAGCCATCTGAAATCGCCCGAACGGCGAACTTTGTGGCGCAATAGACGGCGGCTGTCGGCACCACAGAGAGCGCGCCGATAGAGCCAATATTGATTATCTGACCGGAACCCTGCGCTTCCATGGTGGGAAGCACGGCGCCAATCCCCCATAGTACGCCCTTGATATTCACATCAATGGTACGTTCCCATTCATCATATTTACCCGCTGCCAGCGGAGAAAGGGGCATTATTCCCGCGTTGTTGATCAGAACGTCAATACGCCCCCACCTAGTCAATGCCGCCTGCACGAAATCAGACATCGACTGGCGATTTGTGACATCCAGCTCGCAGGCTTCCGCATGCCCGCCTGTACTGCGAATTTCTGCAGCGATAGCTTCAATACGATCTTTCCTGCGTGCCCCAAGTAACAACTTCGCGCCTGCATTGCCAAGCTCTCGTGCAATGCCCTCTCCGATACCGCTGGATGCACCGGTGATCAAGATGACTTTATCCATGACTTACTCCTTCAGTTGAGTTCAGAGGGATAATAGAACGCGGTTATTGTTTCGTGTATCCTGCCTCTGGTGTACACACTGGTTAGCCAACCTAAACAATGAAAATTGACCTTAATCTTTTACCTCTGTTTCTGGCTGTCGCAGAGGAACATAGCTTCAGCGCTGCCGCCGAACGTCTTGGCGTGACGCGATCGGCGGTCAGCCAGGGGATCAGACGCCTGGAGGATACGTTCGGGACCCTGCTTGTCATGCGCACCACGCGTTCGGTAAACCTGACTGAAGCGGGAGAACGGCTGCGAAAATCGTTGTCCATACCGCTATCAACGATTGACGCGGCGTGCGAAGACGTTCTCTCTGACAACGGGCCGCGAGGGCATCTGAAAATTGCTGTCACCTCAATTGCAGAAGAATTTCTTTCAGGCCCTCTGCTCGCGTCATTTGCAGCCGCTAACCCTGCCGTCACCATCGATATCGTCGTGTCGGATGACGAATTTGATATTGTGGCAGCGGGCTATGATGCCGGCGTAAGGCTCGGTGACGTGATCGAAAAAGACATGATTGCTGTCCCTCTGACGGGACAGCAACGGGAAGTGGTGGTGGCATCACCAACGTATCTGGCGGCCCACAGCGCACCGCGCCATCCGCGAGAGCTTATCCGCCATCGCTGTATCGGCTGGCGCCCCTCGCCAGACGTCGCGCCCTATCGCTGGGAATTTGAGGAAGCGGGAATACCTTTCGACGTAGCGGTTGAACCGCATATCACCACCAACGATCTCCGTCTCATGCTCAGGCTCGCGCTTGCGGGGGGAGGAATTACCTTTGCAACCTATGAAACATTCAGGCCATTTATTGAAAAAGGACAGCTTGTTTCATTACTGGATGATTTTCTTCCACCTTTTCCAGGGTTTTATCTGTACTTCCCGCAACGTCGAAATATGGCCCCCAAGCTGCGGGCTCTGATTGAACACGTCAGGCAGTGGGGGAAGACGTCACTGCAGTAGTTTCAAACCCGCGCAGAATATTTAGCTGCCGGAGAGTTGCCGCGCCGTAGCAGCGAATGACGCATGCTCGACTGGGCAAGCCATTAACCGGGGTGTACCTCAGGCAGGCAAGAAATTTTGTTCAACCGTTTATTTAACAGCCTCATATTCGAGTTTGAGAACTATGGCTGCCCTTTTGTTACCGAGCGCGTAAGGCTTGTGCGAAGTTCGTTTTCAAGGAAAGCGACACATGCTCGTGTTTCAGCGGAGATGATATTAGCCTGGGGATAAAGTAGATATGCAGGGAATGAAGGAACAAGGTAGTCGGGTAACACAGGTACGAGATGCCCGTCGGCAATCTCCTGTCGGCAAACCGGAGACTGCAATACCCCGATTGCCTTTCCTGCCAGAAGTACAGTACGTAACGGCCGCCAGTGGCTGGAAGTGAATGTTATTCTCACAGGGACAGTGAGTAACGCGTTGTCAGGCGCGATCAGCGTCACATGGTTATTCATAAACAGGCCCGAAACACGAGCAAACGCATGTCGGGCGAGCTCACCCGGTGTACGGGGCATATCATAACGCTGCAAATATTCGGGAGAGGCCACCAGCAACCGCTCAATTTTCCCCAACGGGCGGACAACGTAATATCCTTCCCCCGCCTCACCAAGACGTAGCGAGATATCCACACCTTCGGTGACCGGGTCCGTCACTCTGTCACTGAGCACCAGATCTATGTTTATGCCCGGATAGGCCAATTGCAGTTTAAGCAGGGCGGGCATAAGTAACTCTTCCCCGGCACCATAGGGTGCGGCAATGCGCAGGGTTCCACTAATTGCTTCACCATTATCCACGATTGCCAGCGCATGGTCAGCCGCTGCAACGGCGCTTTTGCTCCGTTCATAGAACAGCGTCCCGCTATTCGTGAGAGACATTCGGCGCGTGTGACGTCGCAGCAGGCGGGTATTAAGATGAGCTTCCAGACGCTCTATCCTTTCACTGACCGCCGGCTGTCCGATGCCGAGATCGCGCGCAGCGGCAGACATGCTTCCGCGCTCAACCACCCGAATGAAAATACGCATTGCCGTAAGTAAATCCATTCACCGATTATATTGGTAAAACCGATAAATGAAAGTGGTCCCGCCCCTCTACTGCCAGGCCCTTCTGTTAATGAAAATCTGTGCGTCCACGGCTGTTGTAGCTGTGGCGTACAGAACATTTCATTTTTTTACGGGAAAAGAAGCATGTCAGATATCAGGCTTTATATGTTCCAGTCGGGCTATCAGCGTTGTAAATATCACGATATCAGGATGAATCAGGGTGAAGGCTCCGACTACATTATACCTGTCCCCTGGTTTTTACTGACGCATCCGCAGGGGAATGTTGTTATTGACGGTGGTCTTGCGGTGGAAGGGCTGAAGGATCCCCGCGCCTACTGGGGACCGACTGTTGACCAGTATCAACCCATCATGGATACAAACCAGGGCTGTAGAAGACAACTGGCGAAGCTCGGAATAAGGCCAGAATCGGTGCGTTATGTTTTACTCTCCCACCTCCACTCTGACCATACCGGCGCGATTGGCCGCTTTCCTGAAGCCACTCATCTTGTGCAACGAGCTGAGTACGACTATGCCTTTTCACCGGACTGGTTTACCGCCGGGGCCTACTGTCGGAAAGATTTTCATCGCGAAGGTCTCAAATGGCAGTTTCTGGCAGGAGATGCTGATGACGGTTTTGATCTGTATCGCGACGGCGTTCTGAAAATCATTTACACGCCAGGCCACTCCCCGGGTCATCAATCTTTTGTCGTCTCCCTGCCGAGTGGAAAATCGTTCACCCTGGCGATAGATGCTGCCTATACGCTTGACCATTTTCAGGATAAAGCCCTGCCTGGCTTGATGACATCGGCCAGTCAGGTGGCACGATCGGTGGCAAAACTAAGAGTGGTTACCCAGAAGCATAATGCGGAAATTATTCCCGGGCACGATCCTGATATCTGGCCGCATTATGCGATGAAGACGGAAGGTTATAACTGATACGAACGGTGATAGTGACTATACCTCTTCCCTAAGGCGATAACCCTGGTCATTTATGCTTAGCGCAGAGGCAAGCCTTCGTCGCTATCACTCATGAATTTTAACCACCACTTTCCCCTTTGCATGCCCACGAGCAAGATACGCGAAGGCGTCGCCAGTTTCGGCAAAGGGGAAAACGTTGTCGATAACGGGCTTGATGCGTTGAGCGTCCATGAGTTCAGCGATTTGGCTAAGCTGGCTGCCATCAGGGCGGACAAAGAGAAACGAATAGGTTAATCCTCGTTTTTTTGATAGTTGCATGATTTTGCGGCTCATCAGCCCTAATACGAAACGCAGGAAAACATTGAGGTGTCTTTCCCGGGCGAAAGCCGTATCCAACGGCCCGATCAGGGAAACTATCTTCCCTCCCGGTTTAAGGATTTGGGTGGATTTCTCAATCGCGTCACCTCTGATAGTACCGAGGACAATATCGTAGCCGCTCAGCACTTTCTCGAATTCCTGCTTTTTATAGTCAACCACCTCATCTGCACCAAGGCGGCTCACCCAGTCAATGTTGGCGGTGCTGGTTGTCGTCCCTACCGTTGCGCCAAGGTGTTTTGCCAGTTGGATAGCAAAACTGCCAATTCCACCGGAGCCGGCCGGGATAAATACTTTCTGCCCCGCTCGCAGCTTCGCGCGTTCCGTCAGCGCTTGCCAGGAGGTGAGACTGACCATCGGAAGCGACGCTGCCTGTACGAAATCCAGGGTGGCGGGTTTTAACGCTGCAAGGTTTTCTGGCACCCGCACAAATTCAGCAAGCGAACCCGTTCCCCTGTCAAAAATACTGGCAAACACCTCGTCGCCTGCTTTGAAACGCGTCACGCGGCGTCCTGTGGCAACGACAACGCCGGACACGTCACTGCCCAACGTCGCGGGGAGACTGAAATGCAGAACACGTTTGAACATGCCGGTCGGGATCATGTTATCGATCGGGTTCAGACCTACTGCATACACTTTGACCAGAATTTCATCATCACCAGGGGACGGAAAATCGACGTCGTCGAATCCCAGTTCAGGGGATTTACCATAGCGTTTGAACGTAAATGCTTTCATCGTCTTCTTATTCATTTGTCTTTTACTCTGCCGGGTTTGCCGGTGGCGTGTTTCTTACCAACGCTGTTGCTGAGTAAAAAAGCGATACCCAGGAATAGCTCGATAAATACTGCAATAACGATCTGCCCATTAACGTGTCCTGCATACCACTCAACAACGCCGGACACGGCTAAAATCAAACATAACGTACCGATCCCTGCTGCCAGGGCATAGCGGGCCAGCGAGGGCTCTGCGTGCCTGGCGAATAAACACATCACCCCCAGGCCCGCGTACAGGGCGGCAGAGCGATGGCCGAGCACATCTGTTCCCGGTGTTGGCGTGATTCCCCACTGCGCTAACAGCAGTTGCGGGCAGAACATCCATATCGCCGCCAGGATGAAAAACAACCCGGCAGTCAGAATAGCCAGTTGAGAAAATTTCATATTTTTATTCTTTCGCGTCGAGCTGAAGACTGTTGCGTACCACCTTGTCCAGAAGTGAAGCAGGCGCAAAGCGGCGAATGAAATTCAATTTCCCCGCCAGCGTGCCCGCCGTATAACGCACCTTAGGCCGTAAAGCCTGGGCAGCCTTTACCACCACATCAGCCACCACTTCCGGACGTTCCGCCTCGTCCATTGCCTTGCTGACGACGTTGTTCAGCTTAGCCCGGAGCGGTTCATATTCTTCTAGCTTCGCGTCAGGTTCTAAATTGTTTGCGTCGAACTGTGTCTTTATATAGGCCGGCTCGATCACGGAAACCCTAATACCCTGTGTGCGCAGTTCATGGTCCAGCGCGCCCGTATACCCTTCAACCGCATGCTTACTGGCTGCATACAGTGCCACGTAAGGTAGCGGGACAATCCCTAATATCGAACCAATGTTGATGATGCGCCCACTGCCCTGACGGCGCATGTGCGGGATCACTGCCCGCGTCATTCTGACCAGGCCAAGAAAGTTGGTGTCGAAAATACGCCTGGCCTGATCAATCGAACTTTCTTCCGCGCCCGCAGGAGCAACCCCAAAGCCCGCATTATTCACCAGCAAATCTATCCGCCCTTCCAGGTGCAGTAACGCCTCAATGGCGGCGCTCACGGACGCATCGTCCGTCACATCAAGCGTTAATAACGCAAAGGGATGTGTACCTGCCTGCGCACCGCGCCGGCTGGTGCCATAGACCGTATACCCCGCGGCCAGCAGTTTTTTAGCCGACGCCTCACCGATCCCCGAAGAAGCTCCGGTCACCAGTGCTACACGTTTTTTTGTCATTCTCACTACGCTCTCTTGATGGAGTCCTGCTCACCCTGCAGCGCAACAACACGCTGCAGGGAAACAACGCGGCATAGGGTTATGCCGAATCCCCGTGGCTACACTGTGTACCGTTCTGCCGCTTTAGCCTGATTGATATCCGCCAGCAGAGCCTGACGCGCCGTCTCCAGGTCATCCCAGTGGGCAGCATTTTGTAAAGGAGGGATGGTGACGAGTTCGCGACGATCAAAGCCGGCCAGGGCTGCGTCAACTAACTGACCCACTTCCATCATCTCAGGCGCCTTACTGATATCAATACCTGCACGTTCCCAGATTTCGGTGTAAGTGCCGGCCGGAAGTACCGCCTGGACGTAAACGCCCGCGGAGGACAGCTCAAGATGCAATCCCTGCGACAGGAAAAGCACAAAGGCTTTGGTGGCACCGTAAACCGTCATGGCAAATTCCGGGGCGAGCCCAACGACGGAGCTGATATTGACGATTGCGCCTTCTCCGGTTTTGACAAACCGTGGCGCCGCGGCACTCGCAAGCCTCGTCAGCGCAGTGACGTTCAGGGCGATAAGACGCTCAATTGCCTCAGGCGTCTGGCCGGTAAAATTGCCCGACTGTGCCATGCCTGCGTTGTTAATCAGCATCCCTATTTTTTCGTCTTCACGAAGACGAGCTTCCACCGTCGCTAAATCCGCTGCCTGAGTGAGGTCGGCTGGCAGAACATCAACAGAAACGCCCTTCTCCTGTCGCAGACGCTCGGCGAGCGCGTCTAATTTTGTTTTATCGCGGGCAACCAGAACCAGGTCATGTCCACGGCTCGCAAACCTTTGCGCATAGACAGCACCAATACCCGTCGATGCGCCTGTAATGAGAACTGAAGTTTTCGTCATATGTGATCTTCTTTATTAAATGTTGAACAGAATCTGCACTGTTCGATGCAGGTAAATCCGGGGATATGTCCGGCTCTCTTTGCTGATCTCAGTCAGACTGACGGAGCGCGCATAACTCTGCGAAGCACCGTCGGGAGCATGGATTTAATGATGATGATCATAATCTATAAAGTCAACTGGTTTGATTATGATCATCATCAATGTATAATTGAGCCTTGTTTTGTAAGGGGGCGGGAAAGCATGAAAGTGTCAAAAGAGCAGGTTCGGGAAAACCGGATGCGCATTGTTGAAACGGCATCAGAACTTTTTCGTGAGCGCGGCTATGACGGCGTGGGCGTGGCGGAGCTGATGTCTGCGGCGGGTTTAACCCACGGCGGGTTTTATAAGCACTTTGGTTCAAAGGCTGACCTGATGTCAGAAGCCATGAACTGTGGTTTTGTACACGCCGCGGAAAACCTGGCGGGTGTGGACAGAGAAAAATTCATTGAATATTACCTCTCCCGACAGCATCGCGATGATATGGCCAGGGGTTGTGTGATGTCTGCCCTGGGCACCGACACCGCCCGTCAGTCCGGGTCCATCAAAGAGACATTTGCAGCCGGGGTTGAACGCCAGCTGGCAATGTTAAGTGACGAAAATGTCTCACGTGCTGACCTGATAGACACCTTTGCACATCTTGTCGGGGCTCTGGTGTTGTCCCGTGCCTGCCCGGATAATTCTGCGCTCGCTGACGAAATTCTGGATGTCTGCCGCTCGCGTATTCTGCGTGAGGAGCCGCGAAAAGAGTGAATATTTTGCAGCCGGGTGAGTGATTGCCAGGAGATATCAGGAAGATTTGATGACGGAGGTCATAAAAAAGGTAGGTATTTTTGAGAAAAGTTTTGGAGAGGTTTTGGAGAAAGAAAAAAAGTTATATATTCCAGCCCGTTAAATCCAAATATACCTTCTGAGTTCAGAGGCTTACTCATGTCATGGCAATACTTCAAACAGACTTACCTGGTTAAGTTCTGGTCACCTGTACCCGCCGTTATCGCAGCGGGGATCCTGTCTACTTACTATTTCGGCATTACCGGTACGTTCTGGGCTGTAACCGGCGAGTTTACCCGTTGGGGTGGACAACTGCTGCAGCTTGCGGGCGTGCATGCTGAAGAGTGGGGTTACTTTAAGCTCATTCATCTGGAAGGCACTCCGCTGACCCGCATCGACGGGATGATGATCATCGGCATGTTCGGCGGCTGTTTTGCCGCCGCGCTGTGGGCAAACAACGTTAAGCTGAGAATGCCAAAAAGTCGGATCCGCATCGTACAGGCGGTCATCGGCGGCATGATTGCCGGTTTCGGTGCGCGCCTGGCGATGGGCTGTAACCTTGCCGCCTTCTTTACCGGTATCCCACAGTTTTCGCTACATGCCTGGTTCTTTGCCGTCGCTACCGCCATCGGTTCTTACTTTGGCGCAAAATTTACCCTTTTGCCGCTGTTCCGTATTCCCGTCAGGATGGTTAAAGTCAGCGCCGCATCGCCGCTGACGCAAAAACCGGCTCAGGCACACCGTCGTTTCCGCCTGGGGATGCTGGTCTTTTTCGCCATGGTGGCATGGGCACTGTGTACAGCGCTCAATCAACCTAAACTGGGTCTGGCAATGCTGTTTGGCGTGGGCTTTGGTTTGCTTATTGAACGCGCGCAGATCTGCTTTACTTCAGCGTTTCGCGATATGTGGATCACCGGGCGAACAATGATGGCAAAAGCGATTATTGCCGGGATGGCGGTGAGTGCTATCGGCATCTTCAGCTATGTTCAGTTAGGTGTTGAACCGAAAATCATGTGGGCCGGCCCGAATGCGGTGATTGGCGGCCTGCTGTTTGGCTTCGGGATTGTGCTGGCTGGCGGTTGTGAAACCGGTTGGATGTACCGCGCCGTTGAAGGTCAAGTGCATTACTGGTGGGTTGGCCTGGGGAACGTGCTCGGGTCAACTCTCCTTGCGTACTACTGGGATTCCCTTTCTCCTGTCCTCGCGACAAACTGGGATAAGGTCAACCTGCTCAGCACGTTCGGCCCGCTCGGTGGCCTGTTAGTGACGTACGCCCTGCTGCTGGTCGCTTTTTTACTGGTGATTGCGCAGGAGAAACGGTTCTTCCGCCGTGCCGCTGTCAAAAATGAAACGCAGGAGAATGCCGCATGAAAGAGATCGTGCCTGACTATCGTCTGGATATGGTGGGCGAACCCTGCCCTTATCCCGCTGTCGCTACGCTGGAAGCCCTGCCTCAGCTCAGGAAAGGGGAAATTCTGGAGGTGGTGAGCGACTGCCCGCAGTCTATCAACAACATTCCTCTGGATGCTAAAAACCACGGTTACACCGTGCTGGACATTCAACAGGATGGGCCAACCATTCGTTATTTGATACAGAAATAATCCCGCCACAGACGCTCCTTAACCAGGGCGTCTCCTGCCCCAAAAATCCGCCTTACGTCCCACTTTGGCGGTAAATGCAGCCCCCTGTTCTCCCCCGGAACTACACTTAAAGTGGATAAAAAACAAACAGGAGGTGTGGCATGTTTGCGTCAATTCTCGTTCCTGTCGATATTTCAGAGCGTCGCCTGACCGAACAGGTGATTCCCTATGTTCAGGCGAACGCAGCAATCAGTAACGGCAAAGTGCATTTTCTGACTGTCGTTCCTTCTTTCCCTTACTATTCCTCTCTTGGGCTGGCCTATTCCGTTGAGATGCCAAAACTGGAAGAAATGCAGCAGGAGGCGCTGGCGAAATTGAATGAGATCGTTAAGCAGTTCAATTTACCGGCCGACCGCATTCAGACCCACGCCATTTCTGGCACGCCTAAAGATCAGATCCTGAAACTGGCTGAGAGTATCAATGCAGACCTGATAATTATTGCGTCTCATCGACCTGATATTTCGACCTATCTGTTAGGCTCTAACGCTGCGGTCGTCGTGCGCCACGCAAAATGCCCGGTGCTGGTGGTGCGTTAGCGTGCCTGCGAGGAAAGATAAGCCCCGTGCTATCGGGGCTTATTTACTGTGAAAGTGACCGTTTCTGTTTGACGGCTTTTATTCGGTGATAAACACCATATTTGCACGGCACGCAGCGTTTCGCGTTCAAACACCCCTTCAGGCTGTGCAGAGACAATACGTATATCGTGTGGATGACCATCGTCGCCCACAGAAAAAGAGAAAACAACGTTACCCTCAATGCCCAGCGCCTGTGCCTTTACGGGCATGGCAGGGAAAGGCTTATTCGTTATTCCATTGCACGTTTTCTGCGCCGGTTCAGGTTGCATGGGCTGTTGATGGCAGCCAGAAATGAGCATAACCGCAGCCGCAATAATTATTCTTTTCAATATTATGTCCTGTAAAATTTAACGTCTCGCTTTTCGAGAACAGTATATTGCGGCATCTGGCATTAATCTCCTCCCAACTCCGATAGCCTGCTTGCGGAATAACTTTCATAAATGGACTTTCTCATGAATCAAATTCTTCCGTCAGTGTGTATTACTGCTGCGCTTGCCGGATGTGTTCCCCTTCCCCCTAAACGCTGTCACAAACAACGTGCCCCCGATGCCTGTACTTATAAGCGTTCCGGTAAAGTCTCGGATAACAATATCCACGGGCTACAGGCCTGCGCCATTGAGCAATCACTGGACGCCGCATTGACCGAGCCTCACGCATGAAGCGGTAATCGGTGCAACCTGCACCTCGACTTTAGGAATGGTGTGAATAGGTTATGTTCAGGCGTTGGCTGACGGGGCTAAACGGGCAGTATTTCCGCCGTTTACGGTTCAGCATGTATTTGATGAGATGAGTTCAGCACGCTGGAATATGGAGGGGCAACCTTAATCGCCCCCCGAAGCAAGACTGGCCATAACCAGGCCAGTCTCAAGGGATAAATCAGAAACGATAACCCGCGGAGAACATAAACACCCACGGATCGAGGCGAGTGCTGATACTTTGCTGTTCACCGCCCGCTTTAAAGCGAACGTCGGTATCAATGTCCATGTACCAGACCGAGGCGTTAATTAACCAGTCACGGTTAATCAGATAGTCCAGCCCCACCTGCCCCGCAACACCCCACGAGTCTTTCAGACTGAGATCGGTAAGCCCGGCTTCTTTACCGGTATCGTTAAATTTCTCGTCGAAGAAGGTGGTGTAGTTCACCCCTGCGCCAATATACGGACGCACCTTACTGTTAGCATCACCAAAGTACCACTGCGCCATCAGTGTTGGCGGTAAATGGTGCACCGTCGCGATATCCCCGGTTGGCCCTAAACCGACGCGATGACGGAATGGCGTTGCTGCCAGAAGCTCAACACCAATGTTCTCCGTCGCCATATACGTAAAGGTCAAACCGAGCTGGGTATTGTTGCTGACGTTAAAACCGCCCATACCCAGTACGCTATCAGAGCCTTCTGTTGGACGCACCGTTGCCGAACCGGCACGAATAAAGAATTCACCTGCTTCATGCGCATACGCGCCGCCAGAGAGACTGCTTAATACAAGGGCTGCCACCGCTAATTTTTTCATATCCGCTCCATCGTTGTGGTTTTAGTCGCGGAGGAGAATATACTCACAAATGAGTAATAAGTGATCTGCTACAGATCACATTAAAACCAGTAAGTTAACATTCATTGATCTGGGTTAATTTTTGGTGACACACCGTAAAGCAATAAGTTGTCGTCAGGTCAATTTCTGGCATTTCGGCGTTACAAAATTTTCTCTTTTCACCCTCTTGCTCTTCCTCTCGCGGCTGGATAATTTAGCGCTCTCACAAATTGATTTGATGCGTTCTTCTTTTGCAGGTGTGCCATGAGTGATGTTAACCCGTGCATGACGTGCGGAGCCTGTTGTGCGTATTTTCGAGTCTCTTTCTACTGGGCCGAAGCCAGCGATGGCGGCGGTACCGTTCCGGTTCATCTCACTGAACCGTTAACGCCTTTTCTGCGCTGCATGAGTGGCACCAACCAAAAACCGTGCCGATGCGCAGCGCTGCAAGGTGAACCTGGGGTGTCCACCCGGTGCTCTATCTACGAGCACCGCCCCAGCCCGTGCCGGGAATTTTCCATGTCAGGTGAGGATGGGCAGGTCAATGAAGCCTGTAATCGTGCCCGTGCGCGCTTTGGATTACCGCCGCTTTACAAAGATATGCTTTTCCATACAAGCCTTGATGCTGCCACGACCGTGTTATCCGGTGTACAATTGCCGGCTAATTAACACCTGCAATACTCAAGGAGAGTGCATGTCTATCACGGCGAAGTCTGTCTACCGTGACACGGGAAACTTTTTCCGCAATCAGTTCTTAACCTTTTTACTGATCGCGTTGCTATGCGCCTTCATTACAGTGGTGCTTGGCCATGCGTTCTCGCCAAGTGACGAACAGATTGCCAGCCTGAGCCAGGGCGACAACCTTGCAGATAGCGTGGGGCTGTTTGAACTGGTACAAAACATGACGCCGGAGCAGCAACAAATCCTGCTGCGGGCTTCCGCTGCTTCGACATTCTCTGGTCTTATCGGCAATGCGATTCTGGCAGGTGGCGTTCTGCTGATGATTCAGCTGGTTTCCGCCGGTCAGCGCGTCAGCGCCCTGCGGGCGATTGGTGCCAGCGCGCCGGTATTACCGAAGCTGTTTATCCTCATCTTTTTAACCACCATGCTGGTGCAAATGGGGATTATGCTGGTCGTCGTGCCGGGTGTATTACTGGCTATCGTGCTCTCTTTCGCGCCGGTAATGGTCGTGCAGGATAAACTGGGGATCTTTACCGCGATGCGCAGCAGCATCCGGCTCGCCTGGGCAAATATACGCCTGGTGGCACCGGCTGTTATCGGCTGGCTGTTGGCGAAAACGCTCCTGCTGCTGTTTGCCCCGAATTTTGCGGTACTCACGCCAAATGTTGGCGCGGTGGTGGCAAATACGCTGAGCAACCTCATTTCAGCGGTACTGCTGGTCTATCTGTTCCGCCTGTATATGTTAATTCGTCAGTAATCCTGTGGCCGGGAACGTCAGCCCGGCCCTACACAGAAGATGGAATCACAGAATGAAGCAGTTTCTTGATTTTTTACCGCTCGTGGTCTTTTTCGCTTTCTACAAGCTGTATGACATTTATGCCGCCACGACTGCACTGATCGTGGCCACAGCGGTTGTGCTGATCTACAGCTGGGTTCGCTACCGTAAAGTTGAAAAAATGGCGCTGGTGACCTTCGTCCTGGTCGCGGTGTTTGGTGGACTCACCCTGTTCTTCCACAACGATGAATTCATCAAATGGAAAGTCACGGTGATTTACGCTCTGTTTGCGGGTGCGTTACTGATTAGCCAGTGGGTGATGAAGAAGCCGCTGATCCAGCGCATGCTGGGCAAAGAGCTGACGCTGCCTCAGGAAGTGTGGTCTCGACTGAATATCGCCTGGGCGATCTTCTTTATTCTCTGTGGTCTTGCCAATATCTATATTGCTTTCTGGCTGCCGCAGAATATCTGGGTCAACTTCAAGGTCTTTGGCCTGACGGCTCTGACGCTCATCTTCACGCTGTTAAGTGGCGTTTATATCTATCGCCACATGCCACAGGACGACCAGCACTGATCGTTCACCGACCAGAACGTGTGCAGCAGGCGTTCTGGTCTATTCTCTCCAGCCTGAAATCATAGTAGCATCCCGCCTGAAGTCTTCAGTTACGAGTTAAAACAATGACAACAAATAACGCCCCTCAGGGCGAACTGGTTTTACGCACACTGGCAATGCCCGCTGACACCAATGCCAATGGCGATATTTTTGGCGGCTGGCTGATGTCGCAAATGGATATGGGCGGCGCTATTCTGGCAAAAGAGATTGCACATGGCCGGGTAGTGACGGTGAGAGTGGATGGTATGACCTTCCTGCGCCCGGTTGCAGTGGGTGATGTGGTTTGCTGTTACGCGCGTTGCGTAAAACGTGGTAATACCTCCATCTCCATTAACATCGAAGTGTGGGTGAAAAAGGTCTCGTCCGAACCCATTGGACAGCGTTATAAAGCGACAGAAGCGCTGTTTATTTATGTGGCCGTGGACAACGAAGGTAAACCCCGACCGCTTCCTCAGGCCTGATTGCCCGATAAAAAAAAGCCTCCTTGCGGAGGCTTTTTTTTATTCCATTTGTGCCCCGCCATTCAGGCGGAAGACAATATTCACGATCAGTCCGTTGCCCGGTTTACCGGCTTCATAACGCCATCTGCGCATCGCCGTTTTCACTTCTCTCTCGAACATATTAGACGGCTGCGCGGACAGTATTTCCACGTTCTCAACACGCCCTTCCGGCGTAACATCGAATTTCACCCGTACACGGCCCTCAATACGTAATGCCTGAGCACGAGCCGGATACTGCGGCTGATTACGGCTGACCGCACGCGGTCCCGCGGGTGCGGTGACTGTCGGTTTGGCTGTCGTCGCGGTGTTATTCATCACCGGACGCGAAGGTGCTGCGTTTTCTACCGTCTGCGTGGCGCGGGGTTCAACCGGACGCGTTTCGCGTTTTGGACGTTCTTCTACCTTCTTCACCGGTTTTGGCTTCGGCTTAGGTTTCGGCTTCGGCTCGGGTTTGTGGATCACCACCGGAGCTTCTTTTGGCGGTTCCGGCACCGGTTCAGGTTCGGGTTCCGGTTCGGCGACGGGCTGTGGCGGCGGAGGCGCAACCTGCGGCGGTTCGAGATCCGCTGGCGATACCATCGTCACAGAAATAGGCTGTGCGGGCGCTGGCATTTCAACAACCTGATGAACCGAGGTATAAAGCAAACCCGCCACGACAGCACCGTGAATAACGACAGAAAGCAGCGTCGGCCAGGGAAAGCGGCGAGGTAAATCAAGGGTCATCGAAGTCATAATCATCAACGTTAAAAAACCGAACACTGATTTTAAATGCAAATAGCAATCATATTCAATAAGACACTTTGTCCTGGCGCAATTTAAGCGCAAGAGAGGCCAAAAAAGGCGCATTCAGATCAGGGTTTTAACATTGTTTTTATCTTTACATTGCAGTCAGTTGCCCTTTCACATAACGTTACTGACACTTTTAATGGTTAAGGAGCTTCACCGTGCTTTACGTGATTTACTCTGAAGATGTCGCTGATTCCCTCGAAAAACGCCAGTCCGTTCGCCCTGCCCATCTGGCGCGTTTACAACTGCTCCAGGATGAAGGTCGATTACTGACCGCGGGTCCAATGCCTGCGGTAGACAGCAATGACCCTGGCGCTGCCGGTTTCGCGGGCTCCACGGTGATTGCCGAGTTTGAATCCCTGGAAGCGGCTCAGGCCTGGGCTGATGCAGACCCGTACGTTGCCGCAGGTGTCTATGCGAAGGTGACGGTTCGCCCGTACAAGAAAGTGTTTTGATACAAAAGTGGCTCCGAAAGGAGCCACTCATCTCTTCAGTGCAGTGACGCTAAGCGCGCCGCAAATCCGACAAACAGCAGCCCAATCAGCCCGTTCCCCAGCTTTGCCAGTTTCTTTTTGGTTTTCAGATAACGCGTGACAAACGCACCAGAGAAGATCAGGAAGCTCATATACATAAAGCTAATCAGCTCCAGCGTGGTCGCGAGGATCAGGAAAGACGTGCCCGTGTTTTTCGCATTCACATCGATGAACTGCACAAAGAACGAGACATAGAACAAAATAGCCTTCGGATTCGTCAGGCTCAGCACCAGCGAGCGTTTCATGATCATGCTCGCAGGCTCGGTTCCGCTCTCATGGGTATTCTTCTGACGGGTGATGACTGACCAGAGCATTTTGCCGCCGAGCCACAGGAGATAAAAAGCACCGAGGTAGCGCACAATATTAAACAGAACCGGGGTCGTCTGGATTAATGCTGCGACGCCCGCCCAGGCCAGAAACATCAGCACTGCATCGCCGATAAATACGCCAGTGGCGGCGAGATACCCTTTTTTAACACCGTGCCCAATACCGGTTTTCAGTACAAACAATGTGTTCGGTCCAGGCACCAGCACGATAAAAAATGCCCCTACAACATAGGTCCAGAAATTAAGTACACCAAACTCCGCAAACACCTCTCCCTCCTTTTGCTAAAAAAAACGACGGGAATATCGCTGCAAATACGATATCCCCAAAATCAGACGCTATTGTACGCCGTTATAGCCATCAAGATAAGTCGCAGCCAGTTCGTTGCCAAATAAAACGGCGTCCTTCTCTTCCATTTGAGACGTCCATTTATCCGCGGTATTACCGTCGAAAGCATGCTCCGTTTTCGCCTGATTCTTCAGTTGATCGCGAATGCTTTGGGCGTACTGGTTTGCCTCAGACAGTGTGCGTCCTGCAGCGCGATCGGTTTTCCCCTGCTCATACAGCTCACGGAACTGAGGGACATTCAGACGATAATTTTGCGATACACTTGACGTAAAATTGCCGCCAGTAAAATTGGTTTTATGTGACACGAAATAATAAGCATGCCTTTCCGGTGACGTTTTACTGCTGGCACAACCGCTCAACACGGCAATCCCAAGAAGGGCAGCAACCACTTTTCCGTTCATCTCTTTTCCTTTTTAGTTTATCCAGTGCGATATCCCGCTGAGCAGTAAATTAATCAACGCGGATAATGACGATAATCCTGCGTTTTCCCTGATCGCATCCAGCGCAAGCAGCACAATAAATACCCAGAGATAAGGATTCATCTTTGAAATGCATAAGATTAAGAGGGCGGAGTATATCGCGGAATGAATCGGGGGAGAGACTGCGAAAAATGATAGCCTGAAAATCAGTGGGCACCTTAACGGTGCCCTGATGGTTCTCAGATAACCTGTGTAGCGAACAGCAACGCGTTACGGTGTCTGGTCATTCCACATTTTCTGATGGCGTGTATACGCATATTGCGGCGGGATTGTGCTTCCAGCCAACGAGCCTTGCGACGACTCACCTGTCGCAACATGCGCCAGCGCCCTACTTCTGTTCTACTGCGCTTCATGTTTACAACTCTTTCTCTAACAGAAACCCCATTATAAACCCAACCCCGCAGCAAACCAGCGCTTTTAACTGGCGTTTTTATTTGCCAGATGATTCCTGATGCGTACACTCATAACAATACGCTTTCAAAAGGATTTTTTTACCTATGACAACCTTCTACACCGTGGTGAGTTGGCTGGTCATTCTGGGATACTGGCTGTTAATCGCGGGTGTGACTTTGCGCATCCTGATGAAGCGCAGAGCCGTACCCTCTGCCATGGCCTGGCTGCTGATAATCTACATCCTGCCGCTGGTGGGGATTATTGCCTATCTCTCTTTCGGTGAGCTACATCTGGGTAAACGCCGTGCCGAGCGTGCCCGTGCCATGTGGCCTTCAACCGCCAAATGGCTCAACGATCTCAAAGCCTGCAAACATATCTTTGCCGAGGAGAACAGCAGTGTTGCCTCCTCGCTGTTTAAGCTGTGCGAACTCCGTCAGGGTATTGGCGGCGTTAAGGGCAACCAGCTCCAGTTGCTGACCTCCTCGGATGACGTCATGCAGGCCCTCATCCGCGATATTCAACTGGCTCGCCATAATATCGAGATGGTGTTCTATATCTGGCAGCCTGGCGGCATGGCCGATCAGGTTGCAGAATCGCTGATGGCCGCTGCGCGTCGGGGCATTCATTGCCGCCTGTTGCTGGACTCCGCTGGCAGCGTCGCCTTCTTCCGTAGCCCCTGGGCGGGCATGATGCGTAATGCCGGTATTGAAGTGGTTGAGGCGCTGAAGGTCAATCTCTTGCGTGTGTTTCTGCGCCGGATGGACCTTCGCCAGCACCGTAAAATGATCATGATCGACAACTATATTGCCTATACCGGCAGCATGAACATGGTTGACCCGCGGTTCTTCAAGCAGGACTCGGGTGTCGGGCAATGGGTAGACCTGATGGCGAGAATGGAGGGGCCCATTGCCACCTCGATGGGTATCGTTTATTCCTGCGACTGGGAGATAGAAACCGGGAAACGTATCCTGCCGCCACCACCGGATGGCAATATCATGCCATTTGAAGAGGCCAGCGGGCACACCATCCATACTATCGCTTCCGGACCGGGCTTCCCGGAGGACCTGATCCATCAGGCGTTGCTGACGGCCACTTACGCAGCGCGTGAATATTTGATCATGACCACCCCCTACTTTGTTCCCAGCGATGACCTGCTGCACGCCATCTGTACCGCGGCACAGCGCGGTGTCGATGTGAGTATCATCTTGCCACGCAAAAATGACTCGCTTCTGGTGGGCTGGGCCAGCCGGGCATTCTTCAGTGAACTGCTGGCCGCGGGGGTGAAAATTTACCAGTTTGAAGGCGGATTACTCCACACCAAGAGCGTGCTTGTCGACGGTGAGTTAAGTCTGGTGGGCACGGTTAACCTGGATATGCGCAGTCTGTGGCTGAACTTTGAAATCACACTGGTGATCGATGATGCCGGCTTTGGCGGCGATCTGGCCGCGGTCCAGGATGATTATATCTCCCGCTCGCGACTGCTGGATGCCAGATTGTGGGTTAAACGCCCGCTGTGGCAGAGAATTACCGAACGACTGTTTTACTTCTTTAGTCCGTTGCTGTAAAACGTGCCCAACGATGTTAAACAGGTAGTCATCATGGAAATGGATCTGAACAATCGCCTGACCGAAGACGAAACGCTCGAACAGGCCTATGACATTTTTCTCGAACTGGCGGTTGATAACCTCGATCCCGCAGACGTGATCCTCTTTAATCTCCAGTTTGAAGAGCGCGGGGGCGCCGAGTTGTTCGACCCTTCTGAAGACTGGGCTGAACATGTGGATTTCGACCTCAATCCTGACTTCTTTGCCGAAGTGGTGATTGGCCTGGCCGATGAAGATGGCGGTGAAATTAACGACATTTTCGCCCGCGTCCTGCTGTGTCGCGAGAAAGACCACAAGCTGTGTCATATTCTCTGGCGCGAATAATAAAAAAGGCTGCGATTGCAGCCTTTTTTATTTAATCCGGTAACTCACTTCCGCACTGATTACAAAACCGCGCGCTGTGTTCATGTTCACCCCGGTGACATTTCGGGCATTTTCGTTGCGCCTTACGGTTCTGAAAGGCGCTGCTCATGTGCGTAGTAATGAGCCCTGTCGGGACCGCAATCACCGAATAACCAATCAGAATCAGTACCGAGGCGACAATCCGTCCCAGCGGAGTATGAGGGGCTATATCACCATAGCCAACGGTCGTAACGGTCACAATCGCCCAATAGACAGAAGCATTCAGCGTTGAGAAGCCATTCTTCGGCCCTTCTATCAAATACATCAACGCGCCGAATATCACCATGACGATGGCAATAAATGAATAGAACAGGATCAGCTGATGCCGCGCGCTGACGATGGCACTCCAGAATATCCGCAATGACGGCATAAACCGCAGCAGTTTAAGAATGCGTAACACCCGAATAACGCGCATCGCTCGCCAGGCAAAAACATAGCTCAGACTGATTTCCGGCCATAGCCACATGACATAGAGCGGCAGGATCGTGGCTAAATCAATAAATCCCCAGAAGCTGAAGACATATTTGGCCGGGTCAGGCCAACAGAATACCCGCAGGAAATATTCAGCGGTAAAGACCAGCGTAATGACCAGCTCCAGCCAGACAAAAAGATGCCATTCTTCCAGCGTCAGGTGATACTGCGTTCCGACGCCCGATTCGATAAAAATGATCACCACGCTGAGCAGCGCAAACAGCGCGCAGAGGGCTTCAAAACGCCGTCCGGTTACCGTTTCAGGATCGAATAAAAGATGATAGAGCCGCCGACGGACGGAGGTGAATAATCGCGACACATTAACCTCGCAAATAATAAGGGCTGACATCATGTCAGCCCTTGCGATTATAACGGGTCTACTTTCAGGCAGGAAACCGCATGTCGGAAACTGCCCTCCAAAACCGGACGTGTTTTTGCACATTCCGGCCCGGCCATCGGGCATCGCGTACGGAATACACAACCGGACGGCGGGTTAATCGGGGACGGTAATTCACCTTCCAGAAGCTGGATGGTTTTATTTTTTTCGAGATCCGGATCGGGAATCGGTACCGCAGACATCAGTGCCCGGGTATATGGGTGCAGTGGGTTATGGTACACCTCATCGTAAGTCCCTAATTCCACCGCATGACCCAGATACATCACCAGTACGCGGTCAGAAATGTGTTTCACCACCGCGAGGTCATGCGCAATGAAGATCAGCGACAGCCCCATTTCACGCTGCAGTTTCTGCAGCAGGTTAACCACCTGCGCCTGAATAGAGACGTCCAGCGCCGAGACGGGCTCGTCACAGATAATCAGCTTCGGCTCAAGGATCAAGGCGCGGGCGATACCGATACGCTGGCACTGACCACCGGAGAATTCGTGCGGGTAACGGTTGACGAGGTTAGGCAACAAGCCCACTTTCATCATCATTGCCTTCACACGGTCGCGTACTTCCTGACGCGGCATCTTCGGATGATAGGTCCGCAGTGGCTCAGCAATGATCTCCCCGATGGTCATACGCGGGTTCAATGAGGCCAGCGGATCCTGGAAAATCATCTGGATGTCGCTACGCACATCGCGCCACTCGTCTGGCTTCATGCCCAGCAGATCTTTACCCAGCCAGGCAACTTTGCCGTCGGTGGCTTTCACGAGGCCTATGATGGCACGCGCAAACGTGGATTTACCGCAACCGGACTCACCCACCACACCCAGAGTTTCCCCTTCATACAGACGAAGCGTTACGCCATCGACCGCTTTCAGGGTTTTCGGGGGCTGCCAGAACCACTGTTTTCCGTCTTTAATGTCGAAATGCACCTTAAGGTCAGCAATTTCGAGCAGGACATTTCTTTTTTCATCTAATGCGTTCATACTAGATCCTCCTGCGGCTTAAAGCAGGCGCGCAGACGGCCTGGTGCAAACTCTTCCAGCGGCGGCGCGGTATTGCAGATTTCCATCGCGTGCGGGCAGCGTGGCTGGAACGGACAGCCTTTCGGCAGACGCAGCAGGTTTGGCGGGTTGCCAGGAATGGTCAGCAGGGATTCCCCTTCTGCATCGAGGCGCGGCACCGCATTCAGCAGACCAATGGAGTAAGGGTGTGCAGGCTGGTAGAACACGTCGCGCGCCTTACCATATTCCATGGTGCGACCGGCATACATCACCAGTACCTTGTCACAGATACCGGCCACTACGCCCAGATCGTGAGTGATCATGATAATCGCGGTGTTGAACTCACGCTTAAGCTCGTTCAGCAGCGTCATGATCTGTGCCTGGACGGTCACATCAAGCGCGGTGGTTGGTTCATCGGCAATCAGCAGTTTTGGCCGGCACATCAGCGCCATCGCAATCATGACACGCTGACGCATACCGCCGGAGAACTCATGCGGGAACATGCGCATACGCTTGCGCGCTTCCGGCATTTTCACCGCGTCGAGCATTTTGACGGACTCCTCAAAGGCTTCCGCTTTTCCCAGGCCTTTGTGCAGCATCAGCACTTCCATCAGCTGCTCGCCGACACGCATATACGGGTTCAGCGAGGTCATCGGGTCCTGGAATATCATCGAAATCTGCTCAGCGCGCAGCTTGTTCAGCTCGTATTCCGGCAGGTTGAGGATCTCACGCCCGTTGAATTTGGCGGAACCGCCAATGACACCGTTAGACGCCAGCAGCCCCATCAACGCAAAGGCAGTTTGGGATTTTCCGGAACCCGACTCGCCCACGATCCCCAGCGTTTCACCCGCACGCAGGTTGAAGTTGAGATCGTTCACGGCGGTCACATCGCCATCCGGCGTTTTAAAGGTCACGCGGAGGTCTTTTACGTCCAGCAGAAGGTTACCCTGCTGTTGCGCCTGTGGCGCAGTGGCCGTTTCAATAATCGTCATGACGGCGCTCCTTAACGGTCTTTCGGGTCGAGGGCATCACGCAGGCCATCGCCGATAAAGTTGAAACAAAACAGGGTGACGACCAGGAAGCCCGCCGGGTACAGAAGCAACCACGGTGAGACTTCCATTGAGTTTGCACCATCACTCAGAAGCGCGCCCCAGCTGCTCAGTGGCTCTTGTGTACCCAGACCCAGGAAGCTCAGGAAAGATTCAAACAGGATCATGCTTGGTACCAGCAGCGAGGCATATACCACCACCACGCCGAGCACGTTAGGAACGATATGGCGAACCACAATATTACCGGTGGAGACACCGCCTACCTGCGCCGCTTCGATAAACTCTTTACGCTTAAGACTCAGCGTCTGACCACGAACGATTCGCGCCATATCCAGCCATGACACCATCCCGATTGCCACGAAGATCAACAGGATATTCTGGCCAAAGAAGGTCACCAGCAGGATAACGAAGAACATGAACGGGAAGGAGTTTAAGATTTCCAGCATACGCATCATGACGGAGTCCACTTTACCGCCAAGATAGCCTGAGAGTGAGCCGTAAAGCGTACCCACGATCACCGCCACCAGGGCGGCAGCAATACCGACCATCAGCGAAATGCGGCCGCCGATAGCGACACGCACCAGCAGGTCGCGCCCTGAGGAATCCGTACCAAAATAGTGCCCGGACGTCATATCGGGTGCGCTGGACATCATGCCCCAGTCGGTGTCGAAATAGGTAAATTGCGACAGAATCGGCGCCAGGGTGACAAACAGCGCGATGAGCACCAGAACAACCAGACTGGCGACCGCGGCACGGTTATGCATAAAGCGACGACGGGCGTCTTGCCAGAGGCTACGACCTTCTACTTCCAGTTTTTCACTGAAGTTTTCCAGCGCCTCGCTGTTTTTCTTACTCAACATCATGGCGTGCTCCAGTATCAGTAACGGATTTTCGGGTCGATAACGGCATACAGCACATCGACGATAGCGTTAAACAAAATGGTCAGTGCGCCGACAAGGATTGTCAGGCTCAGTACCAGTGAATAGTCGCGGTTCAGCGCGCCATTAACGAACAGTTGACCAATGCCCGGCAGACCGTAAATGGTTTCGATAACCATTGAGCCGGTGATGATCCCAACGAATGCCGGCCCCAGGTAGGAGAGCACGGGCAGGAGCGCAGGCTTGAGTGCATGGCGGAATATAATCCGGCGCATCGGCAGCCCTTTCGCACGCGCGGTACGGATGAAGTTCGAGTGCAGGACTTCAATCATGGAACCGCGGGTGATACGCGCGATACTGGCGATATAGGCCAGGGAAAGTGCCACCATTGGCAAAATCATGAACTTCAGCGCCCCACCGTTCCAGCCGCCTCCGGGCAGCCATTTCAGCGTAATGGCAAATATCATCACCAGTAATGGCGCGACAACGAAGCTGGGTATAACCACCCCGGTCATCGCCACCCCCATTACGGTATAATCCCATTTGGTATTTTGTTTGAGCGCGGCAATAACGCCCGCGGTGACGCCGAGAACGACGGCAAGGATGAATGCCGCAGCACCCAGTTTCGCCGATACAGGGAAGCTGGACGCTACCAGGTCGTTAACGGAATAGTCTTTGTATTTGAATGACGGCCCAAAATCACCGTGCGCCAGTTGCTTCAGATAGTTGAAGTACTGCGTGGAGATAGGATCGTTTAAGTGATACTTCGCTTCGATATTGGCCATCACTTCCGGTGGCAGCGTACGTTCACCGGTAAATGGACTTCCCGGCGCGAGACGCATCATAAAGAAGGAAATCGTAATTAGAATAAATAACGTTGGTATCGCTTCTAAGCAGCGACGCAGGATAAATTTCAACATTGCCCGTACCTTCTGGCGTGTGCCTGATGAATGTTACAAAGTAGACACAGTGGGGCAAGCCAGGCCTGCCCCACGTATTGCCATTAATGCTTGATAATATAAAGATTCTTAACGGAAATATTATCCAACGGGTCTTTACCGGTATAACCCCCTACCCACGGTTTCACCAGGCGGGCGTTAACGTAGTAATAGACCGGTACAATTGCAGAGTCTTTATCGAGCTGCTCTTCTGATTTCGCGTACAGATCAGCGCGCTGCGCATCGTCTGTGACTTTCAGCGTATCAGTAATGATTTTATCGAATGCCGGGCTCTTATAGTGCGCGGTGTTATTCGAACTGTCACTCAGCATGGTGTTCAGGAAGGATGTTGGTTCGTTATAGTCCGCACACCAGCCGGCACGCGCCACGTCGAACGTCCCCTGATGGCGGGTATCCAGGAAGGTTTTCCACTCCTGGTTTTCCAGCTTCACGTTCACGCCCAGGTTTTTCTTCCAGATAGACGCGACGGCGATAGCCAGTTTTTTATGCAGGTCAGACGTGTTGTACAGCAGGTTAAACGTCAGCGGCTTGTCAGCGGTATAACCGGCTTCAGCCAGCAGTTTTTTCGCTTCTTCGTTACGTTTTTCCTGTGACCACTTGAACCACTCAGGCTCAACCAGTTTCATACCGTCGGTATAAGGAGGGGTATAGCTGTATGCCGGCAGGTCGCCCTGGTTTTTCACTTTGTTCACGATAATATCGCGATCCAGTGCCAGCTTCAGCGCTGTACGCACGCGCACATCAGTGAATGGTGCTTTCTGGTTGTTGATTTCGTAGTAGTAAGTGCAGAGATACGGATCAACATGCACTTCTTTCGGGATCTCTTTTTTCAGCTTCTGGAACAGTTCAATCGGCATGTTGTTATAAGTCATGTCGATTTCGCCGCTGCGGTAACGGTTAACGTCAGTAACTTCAGAAGAGATTGGCAGGTAGGTTACTTGATTAATGACGGTTTTCGCGTTATCCCAGTACTGCGGGTTACGCTCCAGAACCATACGTTCGTTGACCACCCAGTCTTTCAGTTTATAAGCACCGTTGGTCACGATATTGGCAGGCTGGGTCCATTTTTCACCAAATTTTTCCACCGCGGATTTTGGTACCGGGGAAACGGACGGGTGAACCAGTAATTTGTAGAAGTACGGAACAGGCTCGCTCAACGTCACTTCAAAGGTATTGGCATCAATCGCTTTCACACCCAGGTCGGTGACCGGTTTTTTACCGGCGATGATGTCATCAATATTGGCGATGTGGCCATATTGCAGGTAGCTCGCATACGGAGAGGCGGTGGTTGGATTCGCCAGACGCTGCCAGCTATACACGAAATCTTCGGCGGTAACCGGCGTACCGTCGGACCATTTCGCATCTTTACGCAGATGGAAGGTCCAGACTTTGAAATCTTTATTTTCCCATTTTTCCGCCACACCCGGTGCAGGGTGGCCGTCTACGTCGGTCACCAGCAAGCCTTCGAACAGGTCGCGGTTGACGTTAGACTCCGGAACACCTTCAATTTTGTGCGGGTCAAGAGACTGAACTTCCGCACCGTTGTTACGAACCAGCGTCTGTTTCTCAGCCAGTTGAACGCCTGCAGGAACGTCCGCAGCCATTGCAGCGTTGCCCGCGATTAGCGCAGTTAAAATCCCCGCCGCTACCAGATTTTTTTTTGTGATGATGGACATTGTGTTGGTACTCCACTCATTATAATTACTGGCCTTCGCCAGCTGTGTAATCCCCTGTTGGGGCCTGTACAGCGCAGGAGTTTTTTTTGCTGCTGTCAGGTTCTTCTTTTTACTTCTTGCTATCACCGACTTTTTTATTACTGACCGCTCGTATGGCCGTCTTGCGTCGATTCTTCACAGGTCTCCCCTGTCTGAGGCCTGCGCTGGATATCTGAGAAGAGGACTATATGAAAATAATTCTCATCTGCTTGTTTTATGCTGCAAAATATTAGGCCGGAAAGTATCAAATGGCGTAAACGCGCGCCAATACATTTTGCAAATTTGTTAAGCAATTCTCTTTTACGGTGAGTACCGTATCTCGGGGGGCAGCCCTGCCTGACATCAAATACCGCATAAAAACATTGGTATTCAATATGATAGAGAAAACATCCTCTACAAGCGCGTCGCTGCGCTATCATCGAGTGGTTTTGTACAAAAATTTAACAACTGATTATTATTTAGCACATTCCTCTAGGGGAACGTTGAAATTACTAATATCATTTCGGTTATGACTCAGCAAGCCCCAGAGTATCATGTGAGTAAAATAACAGATCGATTGAAGGTTTTATGCGCAGAGAGGCACGAGGTAAATTGATAACTTATTGAAATATAAGAAAAGTGAATTATTAGTAGAATTTATTATGATATGTGAGCATTTCAACTTTAGTTATATGATTTGCTGATAATCACGTAAAAAAACGGAGCCTCAGACCCCGTTCTTTCATTTGAAATATTAGTGCAGTAAGCCGGGGAAAATGCTTTTAATACCGGTGACAATAAATTCGATGCCTAACGCCATCAACAACAGCCCCATGATACGCGTAATGACGTTGATGCCCGTTTGCCCCAGCCAGCGCACCAGCCAGGGTGCCATGCGGAAAACACCCCAACAACACAGTGCGAAGATAGCGATGGCGACAGAAAAGCCAATCAGGTGCATCAGGCTATGGTAACGTGTCCCCCAGACAATGGTGGAACTGATCGCACCAGGCCCTGCCATTAAAGGCAACGCAAGCGGGACCACGCCGATACTTTCGCGAATGGCGGTTTCTGATTTCTCCTGTTTGTTCTGCTTATCCTCACCCAGCTTACCGCTGATCATCGACATGGCAATGGTCACCACCAGGATGCCACCCGCGATGCGGAAAGAATCAATTGAAATGCCGAACAGCTGGAGAATGGCATCACCCAGGAAAAGCGAGGTGAGCAAGATAATGGCCACTGACAGGTTAGCGGTGAGGTTGGTTTTGTTCCTGGCCGCCGCCGTCTGGTAACTGGTCATACTAATGAAGACAGGGATGATCCCTACCGGGTTGACCAGGGCAAACAGACCAATAAAAAATTTAAAATACGTTGGAAAATCAAAGAGCGTTTGGATCACGTTTTGCTCCGCTTATGCACATGCCCGGGACTGACACTTTGTCATGAAAAATCGCGCTGAAGATACGCTTTTTATGAGCATACTTCACCAGAAATCTGTGCCTAAACGTTATCCTTTCAGGATGTTAAACAGATGTAGAATCAGTGATAGCATCACTTCCAATAGTTACTTAATTATTTAACACTGGAAATATCTACAATAAATAACCCTGCTGAAAGGTATCAGCTTGGGGGAAAATTGACGCAGATCATGATTTTCGTACTCAGAAGTGAGTAATCTTGATTACGCCCCCCAGGAAGGTCACCTGTCACAAAGGGATGATGTTAAGGTAAGGCTCTTTTAGTAAGTTAGCGCGCCAGAGCATAAAGTAACTCTTTGTTTTACTTTATCTAACGCAAGTCGTAGTGGCTCTGTCTATACTGTCAGACGTATCGAGCGCTGGTTTACTAAAAGAGTTTAAACATTATCAGGAGAGCATTATGGCTGTTACTAATATCGCTGAACTGAACGCACTCGTCGAGCGCGTGAAAAAAGCCCAGCGTGAATACGCCAATTTCACCCAAGAACAGGTTGATAAAATCTTCCGCGCGGCCGCTCTGGCTGCTGCAGATGCTCGAATCCCTCTCGCTAAAATGGCCGTTGCTGAATCCGGCATGGGTATCGTTGAAGATAAAGTGATCAAAAACCACTTTGCTTCAGAGTATATCTATAACGCCTATAAAGATGAGAAGACTTGCGGCGTCCTGGCTGAAGATCATACCTTCGGTACCATCACCATTGCTGAACCTATCGGTATTATTTGCGGTATCGTTCCAACGACTAACCCAACGTCTACTGCCATCTTCAAATCGCTGATCAGTCTGAAGACCCGTAACGCAATCATCTTCTCCCCTCACCCACGTGCTAAAGATGCCACCAACAAAGCAGCGGATATCGTGCTGCAGGCTGCTATCGCTGCGGGTGCGCCAAAAGATCTGATCGGCTGGATCGACCAACCGTCTGTTGAACTGTCTAACGCCCTGATGCACCACCCGGACATTAACCTGATCCTGGCAACCGGTGGTCCTGGCATGGTTAAAGCAGCATACAGCTCCGGTAAACCGGCTATCGGTGTAGGTGCGGGTAACACGCCTGTTGTTATCGACGAAACGGCCGATATTAAACGTGCTGTTGCATCTGTACTGATGTCTAAAACCTTCGACAACGGTGTTATCTGTGCGTCTGAACAGTCCGTTGTTGTTGTTGATTCCGTCTATGATGCGGTTCGCGAACGTTTCGCCAGCCACGGCGGCTACATGCTGCAGGGCAAAGAGCTGAAAGCCGTTCAGGATATCATTCTGAAAAACGGCGCGCTGAACGCCGCCATCGTTGGTCAGCCAGCCTATAAAATCGCTGAACTCGCCGGCTTTACCGTTCCGGTAACCACCAAGATTCTGATCGGCGAAGTTAAAGTTGTCGACGAAAGCGAACCGTTCGCTCACGAAAAACTTTCGCCTACGCTTGCTATGTACCGTGCGAAAGATTTCGAAGACGCGGTAGTAAAAGCGGAGAAACTGGTTGCAATGGGGGGTATCGGTCATACCTCTTGCCTGTACACCGACCAGGATAACCAGCCAGAGCGCGTTGCTCACTTCGGTCAGATGATGAAAACTGCGCGCATCCTGATTAACACCCCGGCTTCTCAGGGTGGTATCGGTGACCTGTACAACTTCAAACTCGCACCTTCCCTGACTCTGGGTTGTGGTTCCTGGGGTGGTAACTCCATCTCTGAAAACGTTGGTCCAAAACACCTGATCAACAAGAAAACCGTTGCTAAGCGAGCTGAAAACATGTTGTGGCACAAACTTCCGAAATCTATCTACTTCCGCCGTGGCTCTCTGCCAATCGCGCTGGATGAAGTGATTACTGATGGCCACAAACGTGCGCTCATCGTGACTGACCGTTTCCTCTTCAACAACGGCTACGCAGATCAGATCACTTCTGTTCTGAAAGCGGCTGGCGTTGAAACTGAAGTGTTCTTTGAAGTTGAAGCTGACCCAACCCTGACCGTAGTGCGTAAAGGTGCTGAACTGGCGAACTCCTTCAAACCCGATGTGATCATCGCACTGGGTGGTGGTTCCCCAATGGACGCCGCGAAAATCATGTGGGTTATGTACGAGCACCCAGAAACACACTTCGAAGAACTGGCGCTGCGCTTTATGGACATCCGTAAACGTATCTACAAGTTCCCGAAAATGGGCGTAAAAGCGAAAATGATCGCCGTTACTACCACTTCCGGTACAGGTTCAGAAGTCACGCCGTTTGCCGTTGTAACCGACGATGCAACCGGTCAGAAATACCCACTGGCTGACTACGCGCTGACGCCGGACATGGCTATCGTTGATGCCAACCTGGTCATGGAAATGCCGAAATCACTCTGTGCGTTCGGTGGTCTGGATGCAGTGACTCACGCCCTGGAAGCTTACGTTTCCGTACTGGCTTCTGAGTTCTCTGACGGTCAGGCTCTGCAGGCTCTGAAACTGCTGAAAGAAAACCTGCCAGCGTCTTATAATGAAGGGTCTAAAAACCCGGTTGCCCGTGAACGTGTTCACAGTGCAGCAACCATCGCCGGTATCGCGTTTGCTAACGCCTTCCTGGGTGTTTGCCACTCAATGGCACACAAACTGGGTTCACAGTTCCACATTCCTCACGGTCTGGCGAACGCCCTGTTGATCAGCAACGTTATCCGTTATAACGCGAACGACAACCCAACCAAGCAGACTGCTTTCAGCCAGTACGACCGTCCACAGGCACGTCGTCGTTACGCTGAAATCGCAGACCACCTGGGTCTGAGCGCACCGGGCGACCGTACTGCGGCGAAGATTGAGAAACTGCTTGCATGGCTGGAAAGCCTTAAAGCTGAGCTGGGTATTCCTAAATCTATCCGTGAAGCGGGCGTTCAGGAAGCTGACTTCCTCGCACATGTTGATAAGCTGTCTGAAGATGCATTCGATGACCAGTGTACCGGTGCCAACCCGCGCTACCCGCTGATCTCTGAGCTGAAACAGATCCTGCTGGATACCTTCTACGGCCGCGAGTTCAAAGAAAATGACACTGTTGCTGTGAAAGCCGACGCACCTGTCATTAAAGCTGACAAGAAAGCGAAGAAAAACGCGTAACTGACAGTCTGATAAAAAACCCGCCTCTGGCGGGTTTTTTTATGTCTGCATTTTACTGTGAAGGATTATTTGCGGTTGTCAGGCTGAAGCGCCGTCAGTGAGCCGACATTCAACGCTTCCTTATAATGCTTACGGCACACTGATACGTAGCGCTCATTGCCACCTATCACCACCTGCTCGCCATCAGCATAGGGTTTTCCGGCCTGGTCGAGGCGAAGCACCATGCTGGCTTTACGGCCGCAAAAACAGATGGTTTTAAGTTCAACGAGTTTATCCGACCACGCAAGTAAATACTGGCTGCCGGCAAATAGCTCACCACGAAAGTCAGTGCGCAACCCATAGCACAGAACGGGAATATCAAGCTCATCGACTACCTCTGAAAGCGCATGAACTTGCTCACGCGTCAGAAACTGGCTTTCATCAACCAGAACACAATGGATGGGCTGTGAAGCATGCGCTGTGCGGATATCCTCCAGCAGGTCAGTTTGCGGGTTAAACAGCCTCGCAGGCGATGAGAGGCCTATTCTGGAACTCACCTTCCCTGCACCAAAGCGGTCGTCAATTTCAGCCGTATAAACAACGGTACGCATCCCACGTTCCTGGTAATTGTATGAGGATTGCAGTAGCGCTGTCGATTTCCCGGCATTCATTGCCGAATAGTAGAAATAAAGTTGTGCCATTGGCCGTAAAACCCTAATCAATGTGTAATATTACCGATGATTCATTGTACCATATTTTGTCTGGTTATCAGCGATACGACGCACAGACTATGCGGTTCAGCGCGAGGTTTACCGCCGGCATTTTGCAAAAATAATCCGTTAAAACATGAAGTAAACGCATCCACCCCAGCCAATATGTTATAGGGTCAGCCAAACATAACACTTCATTTTATAGTGGAATCATCGTTCATTAAAATTCACTATTTATTAACTATTTCTGCCTTAACATACCCGGTGTAAACTAATACAAAAGGCTGATATTTATCCGCCGCAACTATAATTCCTGAGGCAAATGTCACAAAAAAAAGATGCAATCGACTGCGTTAAGCACCTTTACGTGATAACAAGCGGGACTGGCGGGTTATGAAATTTAAGTTAGCGTAATTAATAATAGCGGCAATATTCACTATTTTTTGAATTCCTTACATTCACAGCTATTGCACAACTGAATTTATCGCTCTATTATTAGGACAACAAACCACCCCCCATTATAAGTTTGAGATTACTACAATGAGCGAAGCACTTAAAATTCTGAACAACATCCGTACTCTTCGTGCGCAGGCAAGAGAATGTACCCTCGAAACGCTTGAAGAAATGCTGGAAAAATTAGAAGTTGTAGTTAATGAACGTCGCGAAGAAGAAAGCGCTGCTGCTGCTGAAATCGAAGAGCGTACTCGTAAACTGCAGCAATATCGTGAAATGCTGATTGCTGATGGTATCGATCCAAATGAATTGCTGAACAGCATGGCTGCAGCTAAAACCGGTACCAAAGCAAAACGCGCTGCTCGTCCTGCTAAATATAGCTATGTTGACGAGAACGGCGAAACTAAAACCTGGACCGGCCAGGGTCGTACTCCTGCTGTTATCAAGAAAGCAATGGACGAGCAAGGTAAACAGCTGGATGACTTCCTGATCAAGGATTAATCATCTCGCTTCCAGAAAAATCCCGCGTAATGCGGGATTTTTTTTACCCGCAATTTACCGCAAACATCCCCTTACACTCTGTCATAAAGCATTATTTGGCTATTTAGCTTGCCTTACAATCGGACGTGATGACGGTGTGTTATGGGCATAAAAAAACCGGTGGGCAGAGCCTCACCGGTTCAGATCAAATGAAGCCTGAGTTATTTCTTAATACCCGCGCTCTCTTTGAGCCAGGCTTTAAATTCTTCACCGAGCGTATTGTGGCGAATGCCATATTCTACAAACGCCTGCATATAACCGAGCTTATTACCGCAGTCATGGCTCTTACCTTTCATATGGTAAGCTTCAACGGTCTCTTTCTCGATCAGCATATCAATGGCATCGGTAAGCTGGATTTCATCACCCGCTCCTGGAGGCGTTTTCGCCAGCAGAGGCCAGATTTCAGCACTCAGGACATAACGACCTACAACCGCCAGATTAGAAGGCGCTACGTCGGCTTTAGGCTTCTCAACCACGCCAATCATCGGCACGCTCTCACCCGGTTCAAGGTTAACGCCTTTGCAGTCAACAACACCGTATGCGGTAACGTCATCCACAGGTTCAACCATGATCTGGCTGCTACCTGTTTCATCGAAGCGTTTGATCATCTCAGCCAGATTGTCCTGAGAAAGATCTGATTCATATTCGTCCAGAATAACGTCAGGTAGGATCACCGCAACAGGCTCATCGCCTACAACGGGATGCGCACACATGACTGCGTGGCCCAGACCTTTAGCCAGACCCTGACGCACCTGCATAATGGTGACGTGTGGCGGGCAAATAGACTGAACTTCTTCCAGCAGCTGGCGCTTAACACGTTTTTCCAGCATGGCTTCGAGTTCAAAACTTGTATCGAAATGGTTTTCGATAGAGTTTTTTGATGAATGTGTAACCAGCACAATTTCAGTAATGCCGGCCGCGATACATTCGTTAACGACATACTGAATTAATGGCTTATCAACCAGAGGCAGCATCTCTTTAGGAATCGCCTTAGTTGCTGGTAACATCCTGGTCCCCAATCCCGCTACCGGGATGACGGCCTTTCTGACTTTCGAATTTAGGGCAGCCATTCAAATTCTCCTGAGCTGTTCAAGTTTTGAACTTTTATGCAATAAATAACGCGTTAAGTATATCAGCCTCATCCCGCAGTCCGGGTCTGAAAAGAACGCGTTGCCGATCAATTAGGACAAATACGCATGATTCCGGGCAGCGATAGTAGCACTCCCCGTAAATCACAGGTAAAGCAATCTTAAAAATAAGATCCAACTGCTTATTCCGTGGACAACATTAAGCGTAGCCGTCCCCCGGCACCCCAAATTTGGCACTGCCACGAGGAACAGCGATGGCTAATTTGATTAAGATAAGCCGTACCCAATGTTCCAAGCGGGACACCGTTACTGACCTGAATATGATGTTCCCCGGTATTCAGCGAGGCATTAAGCCCCGCGGAAACGAGGATAAGATTTTTCAAACCGCTGTGGTAATAACCTACCAACAGCGGAAACTGTCCGGGTAAATTGGCCTGACGAAAAAGCTGGTTTACCTGTTTGAGTAAACTGCCTAACTCGGGAAGCCGCTGTCCCTGATGGGAGAGTTGTTCCTGCAGCAACCCGTTAAATAGCGCGCGAAGTAATAACGCGGCTAATACACCATTATCCCCTGCCCGGGTGACATCAAGACAATAAAATGCAAGGTCTGAATCCGATAATGGCGCAATATCGAGCACCAGCCCTGGCTGGTCAGCGGCCACCAGCTGACGATAATTCACACGACAGTGAGAAATATTTTGTTGTACCGGCGGTTGAAGTTCTTGCAACAGTTTCGCCGCCGCAGGGGGATTACTCACTAAGGCGTCCCAGTCCTGGAAAAGGCGTTCCTCTTCCTCAACCCGGGAATTAAACATATTGGGATAAAGACAGGCTAAGACGGTTTCACGAAGCCGGTTAAGATCTTTAACCGGTTTAAGCAGAATATCCTGAACCCCCAGACGCAAGGCTTTGGCTATATCCGCCATGTTCTCTGTGGCGGAAATCACCAGTATCGGCATCTGGTTGGCTTCATTGCGCAGATGTTCGACCAGTTTCAGTCCATTCATCCGTGGCATTTCAAGGTCACAAATCATCAGATCAGGCGTGATATTGACCATTTTTTCCAGCGCGTCGATGCCATCGTCAGCCAGTGAAGTGTTTGCCCCCAGTGATGATAACCACGAATCCAGTAGCGATCGGAAAACGGGCTCGTCTTCAACAATCAAAATGTGTTTTCCGGCCAATGGCTTCGTCATGGTTCCTCCCCTGGCTGACAGTAACTACATAGTGGCATGCTATCGGCACTGTCGCCTGTCAGATTTTGCTGAAGTAGTCAAAAAAAGGTGCTTAACGTGCTGTTCGCACAAAAGGCAGCAACTCATCTATTTTCTTTTCGACGGCTAACGAGCCCGCTGCGATGGCGGCCTCAGCCCGATGGAAATCAAGGGTAGAAATTTGCGGACAATACGGCTGAAGCAGAATATCCGGCGGGTCGCCAGCCATGCGGTTGCGCTTGAGGCGGTTCTCCAGGACCTGGATTGAGGTCGTCATAATTTCAATCGCCGTGGGTGCAGTTACCGCACGCCGGGCGGCCATGCGCCCGAGACGTCCGCGCAGACGCTCATGCCAGGCCAGTTTTTCGCCCTCGGCATCTTCACTCTGAAGATTGACTGGCATCAGGTCTTGTTGCATCAGATGAGCGTCGTGCTGTAAATCCACGGCAATAACGATATCGGCACCCATAGCGCGGGTCAGGGAAATGGGGACCGGGTTAACGACGCCTCCGTCGACAAGCCAATAACCATTGTGCGGAACAGGGGCCATTAAGCCCGGCATGCTGCAGGACGCGCGAACGGCAAGATGGATATCCCCTTCGGTAAGCCAGAGTTCGCGGCCGGTACTGAGGTTCGTCGCAACGGCACCGAAGGGTAACTGACAATGACTGAAGTCATCGAGAGGCATAATCTGACGGAACTGGTTAAAGACCCGTTCACCGCGCAGCAACCCACCGCGCTGCCACGAGAGATCCATCAGGCGCAATACGTCCCAGTAACTGAAGGAGCGTACCCAGGTTTCAAGTTCCGGAAGCTTTCCACACGCGTATGCGGACCCCACAAGCGATCCGATTGAACACCCTGCAACAATATCAACGTCAATGCCCATCTGCTTTAAGGCATTTATCACGCCGATGTGCGACCATCCCCGGGCTGCACCTGAGCCCAGCGCCAGTCCAATTTTAACCTTTCTCATTAGCCCTGTTTTACGTCCCCTGGATTCCTGACATAGCATCAACGCAACTGCTCAGTTAACATGGTGCTACCCGAAGCGTTTAACGCCCTTATTTTTTGTTCCAGGAAGAGAATCGTGTCTCAACTCTGCCCTTGTGGTAGCGCTCTGGAGTATAGCCTATGTTGCCAGCGATATCTGTCTGGCGATCAGGTTGCACCAGACCCGTCACACCTCATGCGTTCACGGTATACTGCTTTTGTGATCAAAGACGCAGACTACCTGATTAAAACCTGGCACCCGTCCTGCCACGCTGCCGATTTCAGACAGGATATTGAAGCCGGGTTTGCTAATACCCAATGGCTCGGCCTTACCGTCTATGAATCGTCAACGGGAAGTGATGCTGATGAAGGTTATGTCAGCTTCGTTGCCCGCTTTATCGAACGCAATAAGCCCGGTGCCATTATCGAACGTTCCCGGTTCTTAAAGGAAAGCGGGCAATGGTATTATATTGACGGAACGCGCCCACAGTTTGGTCGTAACGATCCCTGCCCTTGTGGTTCAGGTAAAAAATTTAAAAAGTGTTGCGGGCAGTAATGCCTGACAACCCAGACTTCGCAAATACTCAAACAGGATTTCCCGGCGATGCAATCACTACAACGTAAAGTTCTGCGCACCATCTGTCCCGATCAAAAAGGGCTGATCGCACGAATTACCAACATTTGTTATAAGCATGAACTGAATATCGTGCAGAACAACGAGTTCGTTGACCACCGTACCGGCCGCTTCTTTATGCGTACCGAACTCGAAGGGATTTTCAACGACACCACCCTGCTTGCCGATCTCGACAGCGCGCTGCCTGAAGGCTCCGTGCGTGAACTGACACCCGCTGGCCGTCGTCGCGTTGTTATTCTTGTGACGAAAGAAGCCCACTGTCTTGGCGATCTGTTGATGAAAGCAAACTACGGTGGCCTCGATGTTGAAATCGCTGCCGTTATCGGTAACCACGAGACGCTGCGCACGCTGGTTGAACGTTTTGATATTCCGTTTGAGCTGGTCAGCCATGAAGGCCATACCCGTGAAGAACATGACAACCTGATGGCCAATGCTATCGAAGCGCATAACCCGGATTACGTGGTACTGGCGAAATACATGCGTGTGCTGACCCCATCCTTCGTGGCGCGTTTCCCGAACAAGATCATCAACATCCATCACTCATTCCTGCCAGCCTTTATCGGTGCACGTCCTTATCACCAGGCGTACGAGCGCGGTGTGAAAATCATCGGTGCCACCGCGCACTACGTGAATGACAACCTGGACGAAGGCCCAATCATTATGCAGGACGTGATTCACGTGGATCACACCTATACCGCAGAAGATATGATGCGCGCCGGGCGTGACGTAGAGAAGAACGTACTCAGTCGTGCGCTTTATCAGGTGCTGGCGCAACGTGTGTTCGTTTACGGTAACAGAACGATTATTCTTTAATCGACAAGAAAATGAACTGGTTAGCTTTACAGCTTAACGCGTAAAATTCAGGCAACCAGTTTATTTTTATTGTGGTAACGCTTTACAGGGGCGTCTCATTTGATATGATGCGCCCCGCTTCCAGCAGGAAGCAGGCCAGTAAATAGCATTACCCCGTGGTGGGGTTCCCGAGCGGCCAAAGGGAGCAGACTGTAAATCTGCCGTCATCGACTTCGAAGGTTCGAATCCTTCCCCCACCACCATCTCTCAGCATTACCTCAAAATTTGAATTACCCCTGGTGGGGTTCCCGAGCGGCCAAAGGGAGCAGACTGTAAATCTGCCGTCATCGACTTCGAAGGTTCGAATCCTTCCCCCACCACCATCATTTCAAAGCCAATCCAGTGATGTATTTCAAACGATGTGTCATGCATAGCAACAGACGATCACATGGGTGGCAACCGGCGCTTCACCGGTGAACTTTTCACGATCGACGTATTACACTGAGCATGTTCCGCCAGACCATCAAGCAACGCATCCAGTTGCTCAATCGACCGCACGACCAACCTGATAACAAAGCAGTCTTCACCGGTGACTTTATCGCTCTCAATACATTCCGGCATGGCCTGAATGTACTTATCTACCTTTTGCAGCAACCCCGGTAAAGGACGAACCCGCACCAGCGCCTGCAACGTATACCCCAACGCCGTCAGATTGACGCGCGCACCATACCCTTCAATCACCCCACGCTCTTCCAGTCTTTTCAGACGCTCTGCTGTACTGGGAGATGTCAGTCCAATACGTCCGCTGAGTACCTTTAGCGACATGCGCGCATCCTCAACCAGACAGGCCAGGATTTGGCGATCGATATCATCGAGAAGGTTTTCCATCGTTTTTACCTAATTTAAAAAAGCCATCACTGTATTTCACCTTATATCAGCCATGTTATTCCCGACAGCGGTATTCGACAATATCGTCATTAATCAGGAGGTGAATAATGGGTGATGTACAAAAAGGCGTCTGGCAGATGAGCCTGGCGATGTTAATTTCCGGCTCGATTGGCGCGTTTGTTCTGCTTTCCGGCCTGCCGGTGACGGAAGTGGTTTTCTGGCGATGCCTGATCGGGGCGATGGCCCTTTTTATTTTCATCCGAATAAGTCGAAAACCATTTAGTCAACTCACCCGTTTCACGCTACTGCTGGCAATTCTGGGCGGTGTTGCGTTAGTGGTGAACTGGTTGCTGCTGTTCGCGGCTTATGAACGTATTTCAATCGGCCTTTCTACCGTGGTTTATAACACTCAGCCGTTTATGCTGGTATTGATGGGGATGTTTTTAGGTGAACGCGTGAGCCTGGTGAAATGGGGTTGGCTCGTTCTCGCCTTTGGCGGCGTGGTCATCCTGCTCTCCAGTGAGCTGAATGGCGCACAGGGCGAAGGCTGGCTCGCAGGAATCGGTCTGGCGATGGGGGCCGCTTTCTTCTACGCACTGACAGCCATAATCGCCCGCAGACTGAAATCAGTTGCGCCCCAGCATATCGCCTTTATTCAGGTACTGACCGGCGTGGTCATGCTGTTGCCCTTCGCCCACCAGCCGGCATTATCAGCTGATTTCCCATGGCCGATTTTACTGACATTAGGTGTCGTCCACACCGGGATCATGTATCAGTTGCTGTATAGCGCGATCCAGAAGCTCCCGACGCCCGTTACCGGCTCTCTGTCTTTTATCTATCCCGTGGTGGCCATAATTGTCGATAACGTGGTGTTCGGACACTCGCTGAATATCACGCAACTGGCAGGGGGTGCATTGATACTGTTTGCGGCGGCAGGTAATAACCTGGGCTGGGGCGAGAAAAAACCCCGCGAGTGCGGGGTTGGGATCAAATCAGCACATTAGCGTCGGGGGCGAACAGGCTAATCCTTGCGGATTAACGTGAGGAGTTGTTCGCGAGCCTGTTCAAGTTGCCTGAGTCCGCCGCGCAGCCAGATACCTTTTCTGAAAAACTCGACCCGGGCGGCATGATCGAACTGATCGTAGTCAACCGGGTACACCAGGGCCGGGATCCCTTTTTGAATACAGTGCCACATAATCCCCGCCCCGCCGTGGTGTATCACGACATCGTAATGAGATAACCATGCATCATAATCAACCCAATGCATACGTAAGAAATTCCCTGCCCGCTCACATTCCGCACTTTCCAGGCTGCCATCCGTGAAATGGAACACCCAGTCTGGCATCGTTTTCGCCAGAGCTGTTGCCGCTTTCGCTACGTCATCTTTATGCCAGTCCAGATGTGTACCCAGCGTAATCAGGACATGCCGCTTTCCTTCAATGAAGGTCGGTTTCTCTCCATCTGCAGGCGGTGTGTACAGCGCAGGTCCAATAAAGGCTACCGATTCAGGCCAGGTCCGCTCAAATTCCATCTCTTTTTCGCCCAGAGCGAGAATGCGCAAGGGTGAATATGCCGTTTCACTGCCGTCAGGCCGATATAGCCGGGTTATGCCCGTCTGACGAATCACACCGCGAAAAAACCAAAAAACAAGACTCTTGAACAACCTGACTTTTTTCCTGTGGATCAGGTGGCTTATCCGTTCCCACGCGGTGATGGCCGGCATCAGCCCACCACAATAAGCGGGTGGGCCGTCCGGCGCTTCAAGAACGCAGGGCGACGGCAAGCTACTCCACCAGTGAACATTCATCCGGGTACAGACAGGCCCCACGACGGGAAGTGTAAAGTCGGCAATGGCCAAATCCGGCACGCCTTCCCGATGCCACGCCCTCTCAAGTTCGTCAGCAAAACCCTTAAGCAGGCCCACGACTGAACGAAACTGACGATAAAGCCTCACAGGATGCGTCTTTACGGCATATTTTGGATTGGCAATCGACACTAACGGTGTATCGAAATCGCCGTCAAGAATGAGTCCTTGCAGTCCGGACGCCGCAATCCGCGCGCTGGCACCGCGAGTACTGATAATACGGACCTGATAATGCGCTGAAAGCGCCCTCCCCATTGCCAGCACGGGATGCAAATGTCCGGAAAATGGCGGGGCCAACAAATCAATTCGCGTGACGTTGTCAGGAATCAGATCAAACAAGCGTTGCATATCAGACTCTATTTCCGTATTTGATTTATAAATCGCTGACATAAACAGACCAGCTCCGGCTGCGAGAGATAGTCCATATGACCGCAGGGTATGCGCTCGTCCGCCTGGTGAAACCAAAGGCGAGAAATCCAGTCTTGCTGTCCCTGAACCAAAAGATGATGGCAGTCAGGACGCTGACGAGCCACGGGGCCGTAAGCAAAAATACTCACGCGAGACAGGACTGAGGACGGCAGGTGAAGATTATTAAAGAGTTCCAATCCACAGCTTCCGGAAAGTAACAGCGTGTGATCCGCCGATTCCAGCAACGCGATCGCAATGTTTCGATAGCGCTCGGCAAACGCTGCCCTGCGAGAAGTGAGGTAGTCCCGCGCATTGCTGCAACTTGCACGCAATAAACCCGTATCAGACCATGGCTGGTTTTGAGGTATCCAGGGGAAATTTTCAGTGACAGGCATGCCCCCCTCCGTCAGCAAAGACTGGAGGAACAAACTCTGCACCGGGCTGAGCGCAAGGTTGCCGGGACGGCTTCTTCCCGTGATAAAAGCGATGTTAAGTCGCATGCCGGTCACAATGAGCTGAAGCGGTCATTACTGAAAACGCGATAGCGACGCGAACGCCAGTGAATATTCCGGTTGAACAAGGCATGAATTAAATGCACAGGCTGCAACAGCTCTGATAACACCGACATCACCGGCCTTGCGGAAATAGTCTCTGACACTAAACGCTGTATACGGCGCAAGGCAACGTGGCGAACGAGAAGGACCACCGCCAGTAACACGCAATTTATCCACCCACTGAATGCGAGCACCACCATCGCCCAAAGCAGTAACGGATGTAAACCCTGAAGAAGAAAGATTGCCAGATTCGTACCGGCAGGCTTCTCACGCATCAACAATGTGGCGAACAAAAACCAGCGGTGCATCTGACGAAAATACCGTCTGACGTCAGGTACGCTGGTTTGTACGCTCACAGGCGCGACAGACTGTACGATGCTTACCCCTTGCTGAGTAAGAAGCGTTGCCAGCGCGAGATCATCGGTCAGATGTCGAAGGATGGGCGAAAATCCCCCCACGCTTTCCAGCACACGTAAAGGTAACAGGTAGCACATGCCATTTAGCGTTAACGGTCTGACAAAAGGCAGCAACGGCAGATACGTCAGCGCTGAGTTATCATTTACAAATTGTGCCAGCAGTCGCGACGGTAAGTTGTCGGTAGCCACATACCAGGGTAGCGCGGTGACAAGCGAATGATCATCAAGCGCGGCAAGCATCGTGTTCAGCGATGTCGCCGTCAGTACCGCATCGTCATCTAAAATCAGGACCGTCAGGGTCTTAACCTGCTTTCTTCCTTGCTCAAGCTTATATAACTTTGGATTTATCCCTTCCGGCGCTTCAGGGTATGCGCAGATATGAATAGCGCTCTGAGGGTAACGCGCCTGCAACCGCTGCGTTACCCTTGCGGCCTCCGCGTCGTCCACGTCAGTCAGCCAAAGAAACGTTGCGCCAGGCAAATTTTGAAGACTCGCGGCCAACACCGTCTCTAACGCAGGATCACCGCTGAGTATGGGTTGCATGACCGTAATGTCGCTGAAAGAGCAAGAGTTGTTATCCCTTGTGGCTGTAAGCATTTTCTGCGTGATACAGACTTTGAAAAGCAGAATGGCCAGCCATGCTATTGCGATAATTAACACAGGCGCTCTTCCTTGAGTTGTTGTAAAAACGTGCGCAGGCTGACGTCAAAATCCATTGATGGTGGACCAAAGTCATCCAGCATACGCGTAACATTCAGGGTGTTAGTGTAGCCAAAAACGGCAACGCCAAAACGGGTAATCGGCGGTTCTCCCGGCAACGGCAGCCAGCGCCACAGCCTTTCAAGTATGCCAGCAAAACACATCGCTGTTCCCAGGCGCACAGTTTTATGCGGTTGAGGCAAACCCAACTGCTGCAAGACGTCACATAACAGCCGATGGATTTCGACAGATTGACTGGCGGAGATGTTATAACACGGGCGGAGATGACTGCGTTTCACGGCACGCATCAGGTAATCCCCTAGCACATCGACGTGCATAATGTCGGCCTGCACTTTTACACCCCGGCTAAGGATAGAGGGCAGCTTTCCTTTTTTAGCCGCAGCCAACAGAGGCGGTAAGAGCAAGCGATCGCCCTCACCAAATACGGCACAAGGGCGAAAAATGGTTTTCTCACCCTGATACGTCTCAACAAGGCACTCTGCCTGACGTTTTGTGCGCCCATATTGGCTGCTAAATTCGGGGCCGATAGCATCACATTCACGCAGTCCTGGCTGGTGTGCAAAACGGTAATAAACCGCCGCGCTTGAAATAAATATGAGTCGTGGAAAGCCACGATGACGGCAAAAATCGATAACATGCCGGGTCGTCTCAACGTTATCCCGGTAATAATCGTGCTCACTACCCCAGGGCGAAGTCCTTCCTGCCGCGTGAATAACCACATCGGGTACGACATCTAGCGTTTGAAGCTGGTCTAACCCAAGTGCGAAATACTCAACTGATGCGGGCAACTCGACATGTTCACGGCGTCCGACGCCGCACAGCGAAACGCCGTCAGTATCGGCAAAACGCCGGATAAAAGCCCCGCCAATGAAACCCGATGCTCCGGTTACCATAATCTTCACGACCATTCTCCGTGTCGCTCAGGGCGTTCACCCATGCGCCTGAGAAAACGCTGCTGGAGAGACATTAAATCGGCGAGGGTAAGTCGTCGATAATCCAGCCCTTCTCGCGCGGCGACATCCTCGATGATTCGGCTCAACTGAGGATAATGGCGATGACTCCAGTGCGGGAAAAGATGGTGAGTCAGATGAAGATTGAGGCCGCCAAGCCAATAACCCATGAACGCGGGCCGTGTCGACCAGTCAAAGGTCGTTGCAAAGGTATGGGAAAGCCTGCCTTGAGCCATTTTGCCCCCGTCAGGGGGGAGCTGAGCGCTGCCCTTTGCCCAGTGCGTCCCGATGACGAGCATGACGAATATCAGAGAAGAGATCATCTGACAGAGCATATAGGTCAACAAAATTGAACCGGCGCTAAATCTGTCGGCCAACAACCACATGGGTAACACGAGGCTGAACGCTGCGTGCAAGGCTTTACCCGTCAAAAAAAACGTCCAGCCGATAATACCCTGCTGCGCCAGATGAGGCGTCACCGGTGTATATCCCCCTCTGTCGAGCCAGTCAACAATCCAGATATACCAGGGGAAGGTTAATGCGGCGACCAACGGCCAGTAGTAGCGCTGCGCCCGCATAAAGGGTCGCCAGCGCTGCCAGGGCGTCTGGCGCATAAAACCATTTTCTGCGGTGTCCGGATCGTAACATTCTATGTTGGTGAATCCATGATGAAATCTGACATGGCGAACGCGCCAGCAATCGGGATCCAGGCCGAGAGGGATAGCGACAATACGGTTTAACCACGCGTTAGCTTTCTTACTTTTCAGAAAGGCATTATGAGACGCATCATGCACGACGTTCACGGTCAGCAACATCGCGAAAACGATGGCGGCAAAATACCATGAAAAATACAGGGGCAGGTCACTCTGATGAAGCGCTAACGCATAACTTCCAATACAGCCGCCAGCCAGCATCACTGTTTTAACCAGCATTCGGCCATCTGCATAGCGATGATCGCCCCGTTCTGTTAACAACGCGCGTGTTTCGCTGTGAAGTGCTGCAACCAGCCTGGGGGGATCGGCGGGAAAGGTCAACCGCTTGTCAGGATTAAACTGGTTCACTTATCCCCCTTTTTGTCCTGCGCCCAAGGCCACAGGTGAGTGCAATACCGTGTGCGGCCAGGGCCGCCATAACTGCAACCCAATAGACGTGATTCCAGCCCCAGTAACCCAAGAAAAGCAGCGGTAAAGAGAGCGTGACCAAACACCACATCATCACTCCCCAGCGCTGACCCTCGCTGATCCCACCCAATGCGACAGAGCCAGCTGCCAGCAATATAAACAACAGGGACTGCGCAGCACCCACGTTATCTATGCTGTATCCGTAGCGCTGGATGTAGCCCAGAACGAGCGCAAACAACAGAATAGCCCCGACACCTGTCATTAATATCGAACAGTCAAACTGGCGATGTCGGAGGCGAACCGTTTTCAAAATACCTGCCATTTGCAAAAAAGGAAGATTACTTTCCTGCATCGGGTTTAACGATGGCGTCCTGCCTTTTACCCCATAGGTCGACTTCTCCTGCGAGGGCATCTCGCAGAACGTACCGAATAATTTATCCCAGAAAATAAAGGTGCCACCGTAGTTGGTATCGGCATAGCGCTTATTATTAAGGTGATGAACGCGATGATGTGTCGGGGTAACAAATACCTTTTCCAGCCATCCCAGCGTTGGCGTTAATGCGTTATGGTTAAAAAACTGAATGCTGTAATGCACGATGGAAACCGCCAGAAAGACACTCAGCGGTACGCCAGCCAGCGCTAACACCAAAAAGAAAGGGATTGACGTTAATGACGAGTACCAGGAATTTCGCACCCCCAACGACAGGTTATAGTTCTCCCCCTGATGGTGAACAACGTGAACAGCCCACAGTAGCCGAACCTGGTGATGGAGACGATGAAGCCAATAGAAACCAACGTCCCATGCTAACAATGTAAAGAGCCATACCCCGACGGCAGACCATCCCTCAAAAAGATTCAGGCTAAAGTGTTCCAGCACAAATCCGTAGCAAAGCACCTCCAGGCACCGGAAAAACCACAGCATAATGTGCCCGGAATTGAGATTGAAAATGATATCGAGCCAGTCAATATTCTGCCGCCGTGTGAACTGAAGAATACAGGCCTCAGCACACACGAAAAACAGCATAAAAAGAACGGGAAACAGGAGTTCACTCACCGGGTATTCCTTTATATTTTTGTCTGCGCACGTCCAGATGCCCTGCCAGCCATACACTGGCCCCTGCCAGCAAAACACCCGCCATTAAATCAATAAACAGATGCCTTCTCAGCTGAAGGATAGAGTAAGCAATAGCACACGCCCAAATGACGCTTGCAACCGCCATCCAGCGTAAACGCCATGCCGCTATCGCCCAGACGGCGAGTGCCGTCAGCGCAGCGTGCAAAGAGGGAAAGCAATTTTGACGGGAATCGACAGAGACCAACCATCCTAATACTCTGGAAGAAACACCCTCTCCTGCCAGCGTGGGATACACCATGGTGGTCGGCCATAACAGATATATGATGCCCGCCCCCAGCGCCGAAAATTGCATGGACCGGGCAAGCCACCGCACTCGGTCATACGGCGTTAATAAATATCCCAACGGGACAATCAAGAAAAAGGACAAGTAGAGCCACACCGCATCAGGCGAAAAGGGAATTAACGCGTCAACCCGTAGTGGGGTTAAACGATAACCTTCACCCTGTAACCTGTCGCAAAGCGAATAAACGACCCCGACCGACCCCCACCCCAATAGCATCTGCTTGAGGCGTTGCAGAAACTCACTCATTCCTTTCCCCATTCACGGACTATGCGCCGTCGTTTTGCGTCAAAGTTCGGTGATACGCTTCGGGACTGCAGCACCCATACCAGCCGGGAAGTGTCTATTCCCTGTAACGTAAACAGCTCATTCAGCGCGTCGCGGCAGTGAGGAAGTATTGCTGCGTCACAATCCGCGGTAAGACACAGTCTCTCTGCTTCTGTTTGTACCAGGCGATAGTCTGCGGTAAGTGGGAGCGTGACGGCCAGCATGCGGCTGCAGGGGTCGGCAAAAATAACCTGCGGTTTGCCCGTGCTATCCGGGAGAAGGAGTTGATCGTCCTGTCGACCCTCAATACGCTCAATCGCGCGCGCCGCACTTCCACACGGGCACCGCGCCTCGCGGGCAACCAGTATGTCATCAAGGCGGTAACGGACGATGGGCTGCGTGCTGCGGGTGAAATCGGTGATAACAGGCGTAAAGCGCTTCTCATCCAGCCAGTGGGGCTCGACGTGAATAAACTCCTCGTTCAGATGTAACGTCCCAAAAGAACAGGTTGAAGCTAAAAAACCCTCTGTTGCCTGATAGATTTCACCCACGCTACCAAATACCTGGTGGATAAGTGCCCTGTCCTGTTCCTCCAGAACTTCGGCGACGGAAATCACCTTTTTGACATTCAGCTGCAGCGTTCCGTCCAGTACCGCCAGCGCCAGTGCACGTAATACCTGTGCGGGGGCAACAATGATCGTCGGAGAAAACTGTTCTACATGGCGCAATTGCGGCTGAAACGGCGCCAGTAAATCGTAAAATTCCAGGCTCAACCAGCGGCTGCTCACACTCTGGTAAAGGTTATTATTTGCTCTCAAAAACAGTGCAACCCGTTCCCGGGCAAAAAGACCGTCCGGTAAGGCCCTGGCAAGCATCCCTGCAGCCCAAATTTGCTGCTCCTTCGGACTGACAACAAATAACCCACGTCTGCCGGAAGTACCTGATGACAGGCCCACGCTAAACCGGCCTATTTTCGGACTGAAGTCCCGGCTCTGTTCACTTTTCAGCGCGCAGGCCATCAGCGCGTCACGCTTAAGACCTTCAGTATTCATCTCATCGAAATGCGTCATCATCAGCGCCTTGTCCATCAGCGGCCACTGTCCGAACGGCACCGCGCGAAATCGCTGAAACCATGGGCTTTTCGATAACACGTTCCGCCTGAAGTGATGCAGTTTTTTTTCCTGCCATCTCTCCAGTTTTTCACGTTCGGTAAAACGCCGTCTGCGGGTGCAGAAATAGCGCCACATCAACATAATGAGGTTCACAAATCGCCCTCATGACACAGACGAATATCCACTTTACCGTTTTTCCAGAGTTGATTGAGTTGCCGGAGCGTCTGGTAATAAGCAGAGGGATCGGACATCACCAGACTGGCAAGCCGTGAAGGACCGCGCATCTCCCGGTAATTGTCAGGAGACCAGGCCGCATCTGCGGCCAAAAGTGTCCAGCCGTCCTCTGTCAGGACGAATGCGCCGAAGTGTCCGGCTGCATGGCCTGCAAGCGGGATCAAAATAATTTCGCCCTGACTGTCCGGCAAAACATAGCCCCGCTCAAACGGAGCAAGCGCCTTGGGCAGCCTCAGGGTTTCGAAACCTTCAATGAAGCGCAATGACGACTCAAACCCGGAGGGGAAAAGTCCTGGCACAAAAGCCTGACGCAGGGCGGCAAATCCTCTCAGCGCTCTCACCTGCTGCCAGCCCTCACCAGAACAAATACAGCTAACATCGGGGAAATCACGCAGCCCTGCGACGTGATCGGCATGGAAGTGCGACAAGATAATCGCATCGATATCGCCCCCGACCAGGCCTTGTGCGTAAAGCTGTTGAGCCAGGGACTGTTTGGGGTCGAAATAGACCGGCGTGACTTGCCGGTAAATGCGAAAAATGCCCGAACGCGTGTAGTGTTCAAACCAGGAGGAATAGCCGGTATCCCATAGCCATCGGTGTGAACCGACTTCCAGGAGCCAGGCTCGAGAGGGAAATTTGCACACCCTGAGACCAGCGCCTTTTAGAGCCATGCAGCCGATATGGGTGCAATATCCTGTTTCAAACGCGGTAATCTTTGCCATTCGTCCTCAGCCATTCTCCCGTTAGCGCGATGCCTTCTGCCATAGAGAAACGTGGGGTATAGCCCAACTCCTCTACGGCTTTTTTAGCGCTCAGCGTCATATCGAAACAAACCGTTCCCGCACTGTAACGGGTGACGGGAGGTTCCTTATTGATGCACTTTCCGACTAATTCCATGCCACGCGCGGCCAGTGACACCACCGGCCAGGGAATTGACCGGATCTGATAGCGTAACCCCAGCTGCTGACGCAGCAACGCGTCAAGCATATCAACCAGCCGCTGCGGCTGGTGATTGGTCACGTTATAGATGCTGCCGGAATAAAGAGGCTGGCCCAAGGTTGCACGTTCCATAGCAAAGACCACGTTTTGTACGAAGGTCAAATCCAGAAGCGCTTCTCCTCCCCTGGGCAGGCGCAGTACCCCTCCGTCCTGATGGAGCTGACGCAGCAGGCGAGGAACGATCACCTTATCATGGGGACCGAAAAGCCCACGCGGGCGCAAAATGATGAACGTTGTCGCGCTGAAGTTTGCCACCGCATCTTCAATGATGCGTTCGGCTGCACGTTTGCTGCTGGCATAGTGGCTGGAAAATGTGTTCGCCAGGTAGGTTTCCGGAAGATCGTAGTGATGTTGAAAATCGAAGTAGACCGCAGGGGTAGAAATGTGGACAAAACGCGGAATTCCCGCGGTGCCCGCAGCCATCGCCAGTTTTTTTGTTGCAATGACGTTAGCCTGCCAGAAAGCGTCCCTCCCTCCCCAGGGAGAAGATTTCGCTGCGCAGTGCCACACGGCATCGCACCCCTCCATAAGCCTGGCGCATTGGTCCTGAGACGCCAGGGACAAGTCGAGAGGGATAAACGTCGCGCCCACATGCTTTAAATGTGCACCTTCGACCTGATTACGCCCCGTCGCCACTACGCTAAAGCCACGTTCCAGCAAATAGTGGACAGCGTTACGCCCCAGCCCGCTGGTTGCCCCTGTCACCAGGATCTTCATGGCATAAGTACCATGCCAGCCAGCGTCAGGCCTGCTGCAGTACCAATAAGCATTGCGGGTTTTCCCGGCGTGAAACGACCATGGGTTACCGCTTCATGCAGCGCCGTAGGGATGGAGGCGGCCACCTGGTTGCCGTAGTGACGGTAAACATCAATTAAGATGGATTCAGGGACACCCAGCCGCTTACGCATGTGTTCAAGAGAAAGATGGCTGGCCTGATGCGGAATGACGGTACCGATATCCGACAGTTGCAGACCGCATTTTCCCAGCAGCCGCGCGAAGTAGTCATCAATCAGCGAAGAGGCATACCGGAACAGCGCCTTACCCTGCATATGGAACAGAAAATCACTGTCGCTCATGCCTGCTCTTGGGTTGCGACGCGTTCCTCCCGCACGGATTTCACAGAGTTCGCTGCCATCCGGGTACATCTCGATCAGGCTGGTGATAATCCCACTGTTGCCGTCACCACGCTCCACGATCGCACACGCCGCACCATCACCGAAAATCAACGAAGACTCTTCGTGACTCCAGTCAATGCCGCGCGATGCTAAATCAGCTGAAACAATGGCGATGCGACGATATGCGCCTGTATTCAATAAACCTGCGGCAACTTCTAAAGCGGAAATAAAGCTGACACAGCTGCTGTTAATATCAAACCCCGCCAAACCCGCGGGCATACCCGCCGCCTTGATAATATGAACCGCACTGCAGGGAAGCGCTTGTATGGCAATAGCCGATGCACAAATCAACAGGTCTATGGAATCAGGTGATATCGTTCCGGCATGTAGCGCGTTATGTAGCGCCTTTGCGGCCAACCCGGCCTGGCTGGCGGTGTGAGAAGCGTGGTAGCGGGTAAGAATACCGGACCGTTTTTCAACGTAGCCAGGCGGTTTTCCTAACCATGAATCCAGATCGCTGGATGTCAGTCTTTCAGCAGGCAAGGCAATGCCTGTTGAGATAATTTTTATTGCGGCCGAAATTTCCGGCTCTGTTGATTGACCCACACCAGTGCTCCCTTCACTAGCTAATCCAACCGCTAATAATATAGGAGCCCCTTCTTTACACAATCTGAAATTAACGGGAGCGTCCTGCTCCCGTGTCGGTTTTCAGTGAATTAGCGACGGGCGCGAACAATCTGATATTTGCGCGTCAGATACTCCACCGGTGCGCTCCAGATATGCACCAGACGAGAGAACGGGAACAGCACAAACAGCGTCATCCCGAGCACCAGGTGCACGCGGAAGATAAACGCCACACCGTCAAGGTGCTCAGACGCACCACCGTGGAAAGTCACCACAGACTGCGCCCAGCCGACCAGCTTCATCATTTCGCTGCCATCCATATGCTGAGCCGAGAACGGAATGGTCAGCAGACCCAGCGCACACTGCACCATCAGCAGGGACAAAATCAAAATGTCCGCGCCGGTGGTGGTCGCGCGAACGCGCGGGCTGAACAGACGGCGTTTGAGCAGCAGTAAACCGCCCACCAGCGTCATCACGCCGCAGGCACCGCCGGCAATCATCGCCATTTTCTGCTTCACCTCAATCGGCAGGAATGACTCATACATCCAGTGCGGCGTCAGCATTCCGAGGAAGTGACCCGCAAAAATCCCCAGGATCCCGATGTGGAACAGGTTAGAAGCCAGGTTCATCCCTTTGCGATCGAGCATCTGGCTGGAGGCAGCACGCCAGGTGTACTGGCCGTAGTCATAACGCAGCCAGCTTCCCACCAGGAACACGGTGCCCGCGATATACGGGTAAATGTCAAAGAAGAACATATTCAGGAAGTGCATTATTGCTGTCCTCCGTTAGAGATATTCAAATATTGCGGGGCAACGGCTCCGGCAAAACGACGTTGGTGAGCAGAGATTTCAGACTCACCGCAGTTCTGGTCAGCCATGAATTTCACCTGCTCTTCCTCCCAGACCGCATCCAGCGCCTGTGGCGTATCATCGCGGGCTTCATCGGCGATCTTCTCCGCAACTTTTTCACTGTCGACCGATGCGTTGGCCAGTTTCACCAGCAGGTCGAACAGCACCGCGTAACGGCTCTCGCGCTGCTGAAGTCGTGCGCCGAGCAACGCCAGGATCGGCGCGATGTCCTGCAGACCACCCAGCGCCTCCTCTTTAGGCAACTGCGCCAGATACTCAAGGTAGAGCGGCAGGTGGTCCGGCAGCTCGCGGCTGTCGAGCTGCAGGCCGTGTTGCTCGTACTGTCCCATCAGGTCAACCATCGCCTGACCGCGGTCACGTGATTCACCGTGAACATGTTCGAACAGCAGCAGCGACGTCGCGCGTCCGCGGTCAAACAGCTGGCTGTAATCCGCCTGCGCATCCAGTAAATCGCGCGCTAACAGGTCCCGGAGGAAAACGGCCAGTGTCTGGGCATCCTCTTTCTCAAGATTTTCAGATGACGCGAGTGCATCGAAGAGCTCCTGCTGATGCTGCGCAAGCGCAGCATCCGGGTACTCGAGCAGACGCGAAACAATGACAAGTTCAATCATTGGTGCGGCTCCGTTTTGCTCGTCACATCCAGGGCATCAATGCGGCGGCTGTTGAAGAGATTGAATTTCGTGTCTGAACCGTGGCAACCGTCGCCAAAGGTAAAGCCACAACCATTTTTCTCCGGGAAGGCTTCGCGAGCCAGTTCACGATGGCTGCTCGGCACCACGAAACGGTCTTCGTAATTGGCAATCGCCAGGTAACGGTACATCTCCTGCGCCTGGGCTTCGGTCAGACCTACCGCTTCCAGTGCACGGGTATCGTTAACACCGTCAACGGTTTCAGCGCGTTTGTAGTGGCGCATCGCCAGCATACGTTTCAGCGCCAGCAGGACCGGCTGGGTATCCCCTGCGGTTAACAGGTTTGCCAGATACTGAACCGGGATACGCAGGCTTTCCACGTCTGGCAGAATGCCGTTGCTGCCCAGCTCACCCGCATCCGCAGCAGACTGGATCGGAGACAGCGGCGGCACGTACCAGACCATCGGCAGCGTGCGGTATTCCGGATGCAGCGGCAGCGCCAGCTTCCAGTCCATCGCCATTTTGTACACCGGAGACTGCTGCGCCGCGTCAATCACGCTCTGCGGAATGCCGTCTTTCAGCGCCTGCTCAATCACTTTCGGATCGTTAGGATCGAGGAAGACGTCCAGCTGACGCTGATAGAGATCTTTCTCGTTCTCGGTGCTGGCTGCATTTTCAATCGCGTCCGCGTCGTACAGCAGCACGCCGAGGTAACGAATACGGCCCACGCAGCTCTCAGAGCAGACGGTTGGCATACCGGCTTCAATACGCGGATAGCAGAAGATGCACTTCTCAGACTTGCCGCTCTTCCAGTTGAAGTAGATTTTTTTGTACGGGCAACCGGTAATACACATACGCCAGCCGCGGCACTTGTCCTGGTCGATCAGCACAATGCCATCTTCTTCACGCTTATAGATGGCTCCGCTCGGACAGGTCGCCACGCACGCCGGGTTAAGGCAGTGCTCGCACAGACGCGGCAGATACATCATGAAGGTGTTTTCGAACTGGCCGTACATCGCCTTCTGCATGTTCTCGAAGTTCTGGTCTTTGGCGCGTTTTTCGAACTCGCCGCCCAGAATCTCTTCCCAGTTTGGACCGCTGGTTATCTTATCCATACGCTGCCCGGTAATGAGCGAGCGTGGACGTGCGATCGGCTGATGTTTGCTTTCCGGCGCGTTGTGCAGGTTCTGGTAGTCGTAATCAAACGGCTCGTAGTAATCATCGATGCCCGGCAGATGCGGGTTGGCGAAGATTTTACCGAGCAGCATCGCACGGTTACCCATGCGCGGCTGCAGTTTACCGTTGATTTTACGGATCCAGCCGCCCTTCCATTTCTCCTGGTTTTCCCAGTCGGTCGGGAAGCCTGTGCCGGGTTTACTTTCCACGTTATTGAACCACGCGTACTCCATCCCTTCGCGGCTGGTCCAGACGTTTTTACAGGTGACTGAGCAGGTATGACAGCCGATGCATTTATCCAGATTCAGCACCATGCCGACTTGTGAACGAATTTTCATTTTACGCTCTCCTGTACCTGGTCATTACCTTCGCCGTCTAACCAGTTAATATTCTTCATCTTACGTACCACCACGAACTCATCGCGGTTAGATCCTACCGTGCCGTAGTAGTTAAAGCCGTAGGCCAGCTGCGCATAGCCGCCGATCATGTGCGTCGGTTTTGGCGTAATACGGGTCACGGAGTTGTGAATGCCGCCGCGCTGCTCGGTGATTTCAGAACCCGGCAGGTTAACGATACGTTCCTGCGCGTGGTACATCATGGTCATCCCGGCCGGGACACGCTGGCTGACAACCGCACGCGCCGTCAGCGCACCGTTGCTGTTGAACACTTCGATCCAGTCGTTATCTTCAATGCCCAGATCTTTGGCGTCCGTCTCGCTCATCCACACAATCGGGCCACCGCGGGACAACGTCAGCATCAGGAGGTTGTCGCTGTAGGTGGAGTGAATGCCCCACTTCTGGTGCGGCGTCAGGAAGTTCAGCGCCTTCTCCGGGTTACCGTTCGATTTCGTACCCATTACCGCTTTCACGGAGCGAGTATCGATTGGCGGACGATAAACCAGCAGGCTCTCACCGAAGTCGCGCATCCACTGGTGATCCTGATACAGGGACTGACGACCGGACAGGGTACGCCATGGGATCAGTTCGTGAACGTTGGTGTAGCCAGCGTTGTAGGAGACGTGTTCATCTTCCAGGCCAGACCAGGTCGGGCTGGAGATAATTTTGCGCGGTTGAGCCTGAATATCGCGGAAGCGGATCTTCTCTTCCTCTTTATTCGTCGCCAGATGGGTATGATCGCGACCGGTAAACTCACTCAATGCCGCCCATGCTTTCACCGCCACGTGACCGTTGGTTTCCGGTGCCAGAGTCAGGATCATTTCTGCAGCATCAATGGCCGTGTTCAGCATTGGCTGGCCTTTGGCCGGGCCGTCCGCTTTGGTGTAATTGAGCTTACGCAGCAGGTCCATTTCGCTCTGGGTATTCCACGCAATCCCTTTACCCCCGTTACCGATTTTTTCCATCAGCGGGCCGATAGAGGTAAAGCGTTCGTACGTTGCCGGGTAGTCACGTTCAACGGGAATAATGTGCGGCGCTGTCACGCCCGGGATCAGGTCACACTCGCCTTTTTTCCAGTCCTTCACGTCCAGCGGCTGCGCCAGTTCGGCTGCAGAGTCGTGCTGAATCGGCAGGGTCACCACATCGGTCTCTTTGCCCAGATGTCCTACGCACACTTCGGAGAATTTCTTCGCGATATCTTTGTAGATATCCCAGTCGCTTTTGGATTCCCACGCCGGGTCAACGGCTGCAGACAGCGGATGAATAAACGGATGCATATCCGAGGTATTCATGTCGTCTTTTTCATACCAAGTGGCGGTTGGCAGCACGATATCGGAATACAGGCAGGTACTGGACAGACGGAAGTCCAGCGTCACCACCAGATCCAGCTTGCCGTCCAGACCGTTGTCTTTCCACTCCACTTCTTCTGGTTTCACGCCGCCCTGCTTGCCCAGATCTTTCCCCTGAATACCGTTTTCAGTACCCAGCAGATATTTCAGCATGTACTCGTGGCCTTTACCGGAGGAGCCCAGCAGGTTAGAGCGCCAGATAAACAGGTTACGCGGATGGTTTTTGCCGTTTTCAGGCTGCTCGGCCGCAAAGCGAATGGTGCCTTCTTTCAGTGCCTTGACGGTGTAATCCGCCGGGGTCATGCCCGCTTTCTTCGCCTCGTCGGCAATACGCAGCGGGTTAGTTCCTAACTGAGGTGCTGACGGCAGCCAGCCCATGCGTTCTGCGCGGACGTTGAAGTCGATCAGATGGCCGCTGTAGCGGGATTTATCCGCCATTGGCGACAGCAATTCCTGGGCCGTTACCGTCTCATAGCGCCACTGGCTGGAGTGGTTGTAGAAGTAAGACGTACTGTTCATATGACGCGCCGGACGCTGCCAGTCGAGGGCAAACGCCAGTGGCTGCCAGCCCGTCTGCGGACGCAGTTTTTCCTGGCCCACATAGTGCGCCCAGCCGCCGCCGCTTTGACCCACACAACCGCAGAAGATCAGCATGTTGATCAGGCCACGATAGTTCATATCAAGGTGATACCAGTGGTTCAGACCGGCACCAACAATGATCATTGAACGGCCATGCGTCTTGTCAGCATTTTCAGCGAATTCACGGGCGATACGGGTGATGTGTCCACGCGGCACGCCGGTGATCTGCTCTGCCCAGGCCGGGGTATACGCTTTGATGTCGTCGTAGCTGGTTGCGCAGTTTTCATCATTCAGGCCGCGCTCCAGGCCGTAGTTGGCCAGCGTCAGGTCATACACGGTGGTCACCAGCGCCGTCGACCCATCCGCCAGCTGCAGACGTTTGACCGGCAGCTTATGCATCAGGATGTTCTGCAGCTCAACTTTGTTGAAATGCTCGGACCCTTCGCCGCCGAAGTACGGGAAGCCCACATCAGCAATTTCGTCCTGGCTACCCAGCATGCTCAGACGCAGTTCAGTCTCTTCACCGGTGGTACCGTTACGCTGCTCGAGGTTCCACTTGCCCTTCTCGCCCCAGCGGAAACCGATAGAGCCGTTGGGTGCCACCAGCTCGCCGTTATTGTTATAGGCGACCGTTTTCCACTCAGGATTGTTTTCCTGACCCAGCGCATCCACCAGATCGGCGGCACGCAGCGTGCGGCCCGCTGCATAGTAGCCATCACGCTCTTCCAGCATGACCAGCATCGGCATGTCGGTATAACGACGGGCATAGTCAGTAAAGTACTGGCTGGGTTTATCGAGGTGGAACTCACGCAGCATCACGTGACCCATCGCCAGCGCCATCGCGGAGTCGGTACCCTGTTTAGGGGCCAGCCACAGGTCGCACAGCTTGGCAATTTCCGCATAGTCCGGGGTTACCGCAACGGTTTTGGTGCCTTTGTAACGCACTTCCGTGAAGAAGTGGGCATCCGGCGTACGGGTCTGTGGAACGTTAGAGCCCCAGGCAATAATGTAGCTGGAGTTGTACCAGTCAGCGGATTCCGGCACGTCGGTCTGCTCGCCCCAGGTCTGCGGAGAGGCTGGCGGCAGGTCGCAGTACCAGTCGTAGAAGCTCAGACAGGTTCCGCCGATAAGCGACAGATAGCGAGCACCTGAGGCGTAAGAGACCATCGACATCGCCGGGATAGGCGAGAAGCCTGCAACGCGGTCCGGTCCGTAGGTTTTGACGGTATAAACGTTAGAGGCAGCAATCAGTTCGTTGACCTCTTTCCAGGAAGAACGAACAAAACCACCGCGCCCACGCGCCTGCTTAAAGCTTTTTGCTTTGTCGGCATCTTCGATAATGGATGCCCAGGCATCAACCGGATCGCTGTGCAGCACTTTCGCTTCACGCCACATTTTCATCAGGCGTTTGCGCATCAGAGGGTATTTCAGACGGTTGGCGCTGTACAGATACCAGGAGTAGCTTGCACCACGCGGGCAGCCACGAGGTTCGTGGTTTGGCATATCCGGACGGGTACGCGGATAGTCGGTCTGCTGCATTTCCCATGTCACCAGGCCGTTTTTAACGAAAATCTTCCAGCTACATGAGCCAGTGCAGTTCACGCCGTGGGTCGAACGGACGACTTTGTCATGCTGCCAGCGCTGACGGTAACCGTCTTCCCAGTCCCGGTTGGTCTCCAGAACCTGGCCGTGCCCATCGGCAAAAGTTTCACCCTTCTGTTTGAAGTAGCGAAACCGGTCCAAAAATTTGCTCATCGGGTATCTCCTGTGTGGAGCCTGTGGCTCTCTAAATCGACATTGCTGATTTGCAGCGAAGGTAACGCTCTGATAGATGGCGAGAATTGATAACGATCAAGGCGGAGAGGGAGTTTCAGGTGGGGTATTAGATCGGATACCACCAAAGCGGTAGATTTTTAATTTTTATAAGCCATTAATTTATAATGATATTTATAATTTATCGTACAAAAAGCAGGGCTAAATTTAACATCTCAGGTATTAAGGGGTAGACCGCCCTGTAAAGCGATGGCGATCACAGTGTTACCCGCAGGCATTGTTCCTCAAACGCCATCAGTATGTTGTAACTACTGTAGTAATAAAAAAACGCGGCCCGAAGGCCGCGCAAACGGATAATCACACTTACTTATTTTTCTTGGTATTACGGCCATATACCAGCCACGTAATCACTACGCAGGCGATATAGAAAACGAGGAAGACTTTCATTGCCCCTGCCGGAGAGCCGGTCAGGTCCAGAGAGATACCGAACGCTTTCGGAATAAAGAAGCCGCCAATTGCGCCGATGGCAGAGATAAAGCCCAGTGCAGCAGCCGTATCCGTCGCGGCTTCACGCATGGCCTGCTCTTCGCTTCCGCCCTGCGCTTTAACGCGATCCATCGTCAGTTTACGGAAGATAACGGAAATCATCTGGAAGGTCGATGCGCTACCCAGACCGGCCGTCAGGAACAGCACCATAAACACGCCGAAGAAGGCGGTAAAGTTCCCCCCCTGGCCATTGGCTGGCAGCGTCAGGAACAGCAGCGCACAGAAAACAGCCATGATCACAAAGTTCACCAGCGTCACGCGTGTTCCGCCCAGACGGTCAGACACCATCCCGCCCAGTGAACGCGCCAGGGCACCGATGAACGGACCAAAGAAGGCAAACTGCAGGATCTGCACTTCCGGGAACTGTGTTTTGGACAGCATGGCAAAGCCTGCGGAGAAACCGATAAACGACCCGAAGGTTGCCAGATAAAGCAGCGCCATGACCCACAGGTGCCCGCGTTTCAGCACCGGCAACTGCTCGCTCAGCGAAGCCTTAGATGCCGACAGATCGTTCATAAAGAACCATGCCGCCAGGGTGAAGACCACCAGGAACGGAACCCAAATCCACGCCGCATTCTGCAGGTACAGGGAAGAACCATCCGCCTGCTCGACGCCACCGCCACCAAAGGCTGCAAAAATGGAGACAGAGATTGCCAGCGGTGCAATTAACTGCATCACGCTTACGCCCATGTTTCCCAGACCGCCGTTAATACCCAGCGCACCGCCCTGCTTCGCTTTCGGGAAGAAGAAGCTGATGTTCGCCATACTGGAGGCGAAGTTAGCGCCAGCAAAACCGCACAGCAGGGAGATAATCACGAACACGCTGAAAGGCGTGGAGGTATCCTGCACCGCAAAACCCAGCCACACGCAAGGTACGATCATGATGCCCGTACTGAACGCCGTCCAGCGACGACCGCCAAACACCGGCACCATAAACGCGTAAGGGACGCGCAGCAGCGCACCGGACAGCGACGGCAACGCGGTCAGCATAAACAGCTGATCGGTCGTAAAGGTAAAACCCACTTTTGGCAGATTGACTGCCACTGCACTAAACAACATCCATACGCAAAACGCTAACAGCAAACACGGAACGGAAATCCACAGATTCCGGCTCGCTATACGATGGCCGCGCTGTTGCCAGAACGCCGGATCCTCTGGACGCCATTCAGTAATAACGGCACCATTTTCCCTTTCGGGAGCGGATGAGTGACTCATAGACACCTCTGATTCTCGAATGATGCTGCAAACATTAGGGTTTTAGGGCGGCGGTAAGTTGATATAAATCAAAGGAAAAGTGGGAGGTTTTACAGCGCGAAAAAAGCCCTTATCCTTAGTGAGTAGGCTATTTCAGTAAAAAAGACGTGGTTTTTCACGGCACTGAAGCGTCCCCGATACCGCCTCCTCCTGCCGCTTACTCCGTTGGCAATTTAGGGGTAATCCTTTATTGGTATGGGTATACTCCTGGGTATGCACCAGAATAGCGCCATTCCTGCAAGCAGGCCACGTCAGGAGCCCGGCAACTCTATGTTAAAAAGATGTTTATCTCCGCTAACACTGGTTAACCAGTTGGCACTGATCGTTATGCTGTCCACCGCCCTCGGTGTGACCGGTATGGCGATTTCTGGCTGGCTGGTACAGGGCGTACAGGGTAATGCGCATGCCATCAACGAGGCAGGCTCTCTGCGCATGCAGAGTTATCGCCTGCTGGCGTCGGTACCGCTGACGGAAGACGATCAGCCTTTGATCGACGAAATGGAGCGTACCGCGTTCAGCCCGGAGCTGGAACGTGCCGCCATCCGTGACGGGCAGGAATCACAGCTTAAATCCCTGCAAAACTACTGGCACACCCAGCTTCAGCCTGGTCTGAAACAGGCACGCAATACTGAGACCGTGGCACGGGACGTCGCGGGCTTTGTGTCGCGTATTGACGCGCTGGTCTCCTCTTTCGATCAGACCACCGAATTGCGTATCGACCGGGTGCTGATGGTTCACCGTGCCATGGCGTTGTTTATGGGGCTGCTGCTGATTTTCACCATTCTTTGGCTGCGCGCCCGGCTGTTGAACCCCTGGAAACAGCTGCTGGCGATGGCCCGCGCGGTAACCGCACGCGATTTTACTCAGCGCACGCATATCAGCGGGCGGAATGAAATGGCGATGCTGGGCCAGGCGCTCAATACCATGTCCGAAGAACTCTCCGAAAGCTACGCCGTGCTGGAAAAACGCGTGCAGGAGAAAACGGCAGGGCTGGAGCAGAAAAACGAAATCCTCTCCTTCCTGTGGCAGGCCAACCGTCGTCTGCATATGCAGGTGCCGTTATGTGAACGCCTCTCGCCGGTGCTGAATGGCCTGCAAAATCTGACCTTGCTGCATGACCTGGAGCTGCGGGTCTACGATGTTGAAGATGAGGATAATCATCAGGAATTTACCTGTCAGTCCGACATGTCCTGCGATGACAAAGGCTGTCATCTTTGCCCGCGAGGCTTGCCGCCCCTGACCTCCGGCGGTACGACGCTGAAGTGGCGACTGACGGACAGCCATACCCAGTACGGTATCCTGCTGGCCACGCTGCCCGCCGGGCGGCATCTGAGCCACGATCAGCAGCAGCTGGTCGATACGCTGGTGGAGCAGCTGACCGCTACGCTGGCGCTCGACCGCCATCAGGAAAAGCAACAACAGCTGATCGTCATGGAAGAGCGCGCGACTATCGCGCGCGAACTGCATGACTCCATCGCCCAGTCGCTCTCCTGTATGAAAATGCAGGTCAGCTGTCTGCAGATGCAGGATGCGGAGATGCCGGAAAGCAACAAACAGCTGCTGAGCCAGATCCGCAACGAACTCAATACCTCATGGATTCAGCTTCGCGAGCTATTAACCACCTTCCGCCTGCAGCTGACCGAGCCTGGCCTGCGCCCCGCGCTGGAGTCCAGCTGCCATGAATTTAGCGCCCGACTGGGGTTCCCGGTGAAGCTTGATTATCAGCTGCCGCCGCGGTTTGTCCCCTCCCATCAGGCGATTCATCTATTGCAGATCGCCCGTGAAGCCCTGAGCAACGTGCTCAAACACGCTGACGCGACGGCAGTCACCGTTACCGTCAGCCAGCACGATAATCAGGTCAGGCTCACGGTTCATGACAACGGCTGCGGCGTGCCGGAAAATGCCGAAAGAACTAACCATTATGGTTTAATTATCATGCGAGACCGCGCCCAAAGCCTGCGCGGTGATTGCCAGGTTCGCCGGCGAGAGACAGGTGGCACGGAAGTCGTGGTCACCTTTATTCCCGAAAAACCGCTCACAACTGCTCAAGGAGAAACCCATGACTAATCAGGAACCGGCATCCATCCTGTTGATCGACGACCATCCGATGCTGCGTACTGGCGTTAAACAGCTGGTCAGCATGGCACCCGATATCACCGTCGTTGGCGAAGCCAGCAATGGCGAACAGGGCATTGAGCTTGCCGAATCGCTTGATCCCGATCTGATCCTGCTCGATCTCAACATGCCGGGCATGAACGGTCTGGAAACGCTCGACAAGCTGCGGGAAAAATCGCTCTCCGGACGCGTAGTGGTCTTTAGCGTCTCGAATCATGAAGAGGATGTGGTGACGGCGCTCAAGCGTGGCGCGGACGGCTACCTGCTGAAAGATATGGAGCCGGAAGATCTGCTCAAGGCCCTGCAACAGGCCGCCGCGGGTGAGATGGTACTGAGCGAAGCCTTAACGCCGGTGCTGGCCGCCAGCCTGCGGGCAAACCGCGCCACCTCGGATCGCGATGTCAGCCAGTTAACGCCGCGTGAGCGCGATATTCTGAAGCTGATTGCCCAGGGCCTGCCGAATAAAATGATTGCGCGTCGCCTGGATATCACCGAAAGCACGGTCAAAGTGCATGTGAAACATATGCTGAAGAAAATGAAGTTAAAATCCCGGGTTGAAGCCGCGGTATGGGTACACCAGGAACGTATTTTTTAAGCATTACTCATCCGGCAGCAGCTTCCAGCGCGGATCGTCGGTGGGTAATGCCACAAGCGGTTGCGCCACAGCCAGCGTGATCTCATTGGACGAGACGCGCTTGCCATCATTATCTTCGACCACCACCGAAAGCCGCCAGCGGTTGCTCGCGCCTTCACTGTCATCCCAGGCAGGCATAATCACGCTCCAGCCGTCTTCACTGGTATTGTTGGCCGGCGATGTCAGACTCAGCGCCTGTGTATCTCCCTGCCAGTGCAGCTGGCGAATCCCGTGCTTACTGCGGATCTGCAGCTTAAGCATCACGGTTTCGCCCCCTTTGAGATCCCACGGCGGTGTCGCCAGGTAGACGGACAACGTTTTGCTCTGGCGGAACTCCATCACCGGCAGGTTATCCCGCTCTGGCGAATCATAGCGACTGCCGCGCAGAGAACGGGTGGCGGCGACTTCACTGGCAGAAAGTTGCTTCACCAGCGGCACGCCAAAGCGGTAGTTGAGTTTGAGGCCAAGATTATTCTGGCTCACCCCACTCTCTCCTTGCTTATGCCCGGCGGTGAGGGTTACCAGCGGAACGGGGGTATAATTCAGCCCCAGATTGACCGCCACCGGGTTGTGATAACCGGTACCGCTGTTGAACAGGTCAACGTTATCACCAAAATATTGCTCAAAGCTGACGCTGGTATTCAGGTGATGGAACCACGGCAGCCACGCTTTAGCGGTCACGTCGTACCCCCGGGCCATGCGTTGTTCCTGAATGTCAGAGCGATCGCGCCAGCCGGCAAAGGGCTGATAATAGTTCGCAGACAGACGCAGGTTCTCGCCCCACACTTCCGCACCTAACCCGGCACGCTGCAGGTTTTCATCCAGCAGGTTGTCGTAAAAGGTGTTGTAGCCGAGCAACCATTTTCCGGCAACCCAGCGCTGCCCAATGCCGGCATTGCTCACCAGACCGTCAGTCTGCTGCGTCAGGCCAAGCTGGCTCCAGCTCAGATAACGGTTGTTATCGTTCCACGGAATAAACCAGCTGCCGCTGCTGCCGTTAAATTTGCCGTCGTCATCCACCAGCAAGTTCACGCTGGCGTTCCCCCACGGCGAAAGCCAGGATTCAATATGCTGGTTCACTTCGCCGCTCACCGCGTCACGCACCTTGCCAAAGGCAAACTGACGCGCCTGCTCGCCTGTCGTCAGACCGTTATCGGTCATACTGGCTTCACCAAACGCTTTCGCCATTTCTGCCAGATGTTTTTCGCCCTCGGTCGTGGGCGCCGCCATGCCGAGATCGGGCAGATTATCCCCGTTGTTATCAAAGGGGTTCTGTGCCTGTTGCACAAAGGAATTCGGCGCACCGTGAACGGCTCCGACCGGAATGAGGGGGAGTAAAGCAAGCAAACGAAGATGAGATGAAACAGCCATTAACGTCGTAAGAAATACCCGATGCTTACGTGAGAACACCGGGTACCTTACCGTTATTCCTCACGTTTTGCAGCCTTAAGAGGAATTTTCCGGAATATCCTGAAACATTGTTTTTAGTTCAGGCACACAGGAGCCGCAGTTCGTTCCGCAGCGCAGCCTGGCACCCAGCGCCGCGACGGAATCACACCCTCCCCCAATCGCCTCGCGTATGACGTTTTCCCCCACGCTGAAACAGCTGCAGATGATCCGGCCCGGATCGACACTGTCCCCGGTTCCCTGTCCATTCAACAACGCGTGGCGCTCAGCAAGCGTCACGGGAGGTGAACGAAACGCGGCTTCAATTACCGCGTGCGCCAGTGTCGGTAACGCAGTGCCTTCCCAGAACCCGAGCATCAGTTGTCCGTCATGCCAGGCCAGCACGCTGCTGCGCTCGCTGGTCTGCGCGACCTGCAGCTGCCAGCCCCGTTCACTGGCGTACTGCATAACCCACGCCAGCAACGGCTTATCCCCCGCCACCGTCAGACGTGAGACTTTACGCCACCAGCAGACAGAGGGTGGAAGCTCCGGCAGTTCACGGGCATAAAGCTCACCCTGCCAGCCCGGCTGCCAGGGCATAATCCTGACGGCCGTCTGTTTACTCTCGGGCTGACCGGACAGCGGGTCACAGCGCCCTTCCACCAGCGCATTCACCTTCCCCTGGCGGGCAAACTGGCCATTCCAGTGCATTGGCACAAACAACTCACCTTCTCGCTGCCCGTCAGTGATACGTACTCTTGCCAGCATCACCCCACGCGGAGAACTGATGCGCGCCAGCTGTCCGTCGTACAGTGAGAAGCGTATGGCATCGGCGGCGCCGATCTCAACACATGGCTCAGCACTATGCTGCATCAGTTTCGGGACGTACCCCGTCCGGGTCATGGTGTGCCACTGATCGCGGATACGTCCGGTATTGAGGATCAGCGGGTATAGCGCGTTTATTGCCGCACCGTGTGGCTGAGGTTCTACCGGCACAATTTCCCGGCGCGCAAAGGCCCCCGCTGGCCACTGATAAGGCTCAAGCCGGTCCCATTCCTCACGGGTAAGTGACGCCAGTTCATGAAGATTAAACGCCCGCGCGCCGTCATTTTCAAAGGCCGAGAGCGCTGCATGCTCACAAAAAATTTGCTGCGGATGTTCCCAGGCGAAGGCTTCACCATAGCCCAGCGCCTGTGCCACCCGGGCGATGACCCACCAGTCCGGTTTGGTCTCGCCTGGCGCCGGCAGAAAGGCGCGCTGGCGCGAAATACGCCGCTCGGAATTGGTTACCGTACCGTCTTTCTCCCCCCACGCCTGTACCGGGAAGCGGATATGGGCATAGCGGCTGGTGTCGGTCTCCTGCATCACCTCGGAGACAATCACCAGCGGGCAATGTTCCAGCGCCTGGCACACCGCGTGGCTGTCCGGCAACGAGACGGCAGGATTGGTGCCCATGATCCACACCGCTTTCACTTCGCCGCGGGCGATCGCATCAAACAACTCCACCGCCATCAGGCCCGGCGTCTGGGCCAGTCTTTCCGTCCCCCAGAAACGCGCCACCCGCGAAAGAGACTCCGGCTCGAAATTCATGTGAGCGGCAAGCTGGTTCGCCAGCCCACCCACCTCCCGCCCCCCCATCGCGTTAGGCTGTCCGGTCAGCGAAAACGGTCCGCAGCCCTGACGGGCGAATTTTCCGCTGGCCAGATGAACGTTGATGATGGCATTACACTTGTCGCTGCCGCTTGAGGACTGATTAATGCCCATGGTGTAGAGCGTGATGGCCCGGGGCGCAGTCACAAACCAATCGTAGAAGGTCCCCACGTCCTCGGTTGAGAGCCCACAAAACTCAGCCACCCGGGCGATGGGCCACGCGTCGGTTCCCTGAATCAGATTGAGTAAACCGACAAACAGCCCGGCGTCACTGCCGGGCGTAAGCACCAGATGCAGGTCAGCGATATCGCAGGTGGCCGTTTTGCGCGGATCGATAACCACAACTTTCATCGCAGGGTTGTTCTGGCGCGCCTGTACCAGCCGCTGATACAGCACCGGATGGGTCCATGCCGCATTCGACCCGACCAGCACCACCAGATCGCTGTTTTCCACATCCTCATAGCTACACGGCACCACATCTTCACCAAACGCGCGCTTGTAGCCCGTCACCGCGGACGACATACAGAGCCGCGAGTTGGTATCAATGTTTGCCGCACCGATAAACCCTTTCATCAGCTTATTGGCGGCGTAATAGTCCTCGGTCAACAGCTGGCCGGAGGCGTAAAACGCCACCGCCTGCGGTCCCCAGGTGTCGATGATGGTCTGCAGCCGTTCACCAGCCGCCGCCAGCGCCCGGGACCATTCCACCTCCTGCCCGTCGACCACCGGGTGCAGCAGTCGCCCCTGCAGACCGGTCGTTTCGCCTAATGCCGAGCCTTTAACGCACAGGCGTCCAAAACTGGCGGGATGGCGTTCATCTCCGCGCACGGTGACCTTCTCGCCCTCTACCGTTGCGATCACGCCGCAGCCCACCCCGCAGTAGGGGCACGTCGTTCGGGTTTCATTCATGACGCCTCCGCACGCAAGATCTGCGCGTCGTTCCCGACCCACACCTGACCGTTTTCTATTTTCACCGGCCAGGCGCGCACCGCAGGTTCCCCGTTATCGGCCTGACAGCCGTCGCGCAGACGGATACGCTGCTTATAGAGCGGAGAGATGACCACCGGCTCGCCGGCAGCATCGCCGAGAATACCGCGTGAAAGCACGTTTGCTGTGCTGCCCGGCTCGAGGTCGTCAAGGGCATAGACAGATTGACCAAAGCGGAAAAGCGCAATCGGTTTTCGCCCCAGCCGGGCGCCGATCCCCGCCTGCTCAGGGATCTCATCGATAGCGCAGACCGCTTGCCAGCGTTTATTCTCTTCCACCGGCTGACGGTTCACTTCGGTACGGAACAGCGCCAGACGGCTCGGATCGTTAAGCGTGGTCTGCCATTCACACTGGTAGGTTTCCACCACGCGGGCCATCTCCTGTTCCAGCTCGTGCGCAATGCCCAGGCTGTCGTGAAGAATCACCTCGCGCAGGTAGTCGATCCCCCCTTCCAGATTGTCCATCCACGTACTGGTACGCTGCAGGCGATCCGCCGTGCGGATGTAGAACATCAGGAAGCGGTCGACGGTACGGATCAGCGTCTCGTCATCCAGATCGCTGGCAAAGAGATCCGCATGGCGCGGTTTCATGCCGCCGTTACCGCAGAGATAAAGGTTCCAGCCTTTGTCGGTCGCAATGACGCCCACGTCCTTGCTCTGAGCCTCCGCACATTCACGGGTACAACCGGACACGGCCATTTTAATTTTGTGCGGCGCGCGTAAGCCTTTATAGCGGTGCTCAAGCGTGACCGCGAGACGCGTGGAATCTTGCACGCCATAGCGGCACCAGGTCGACCCGACGCAGGATTTCACCGTGCGCAGGGATTTACCGTACGCGTGACCGGTCTCAAATCCGGCCTCCACCAGCGCCTGCCAGATCGCCGGCAGCTGGTCGAGCGTGGCGCCAAAGAGGTCGATACGCTGTCCGCCCGTGATTTTGCTGTACAGCTGGTAGCGTTTGGCGATCTGGCCGATAGCTATCAAGCCGTCGGCCGACACTTCCCCTGCAGGCATCCGGGGCACGATGGAGTACGTCCCGTCTTTCTGAATATTGGCAAAATAACGGTCGTTGGTGTCCTGCAGCGGCAGATGTGCCGGTTTCAGCAGGTACTCATTCCAGCAGGAGGCGAGCACTGACCCCACCAGCGGTTTACAGATTTCGCAACCGTGCCCCTGCCCGTAACGGCTGATAAGCTGGTCGAAGGTACGAATATGATTGACGCGCACCAGGTGATAGATTTCCTGACGCGACCACGGGAAGTGTTCGCAGATGTCCTTTTTCACCTCCACGCCCTGCTCCGCAAGCTGGTACTCCATCACCTGTTTCACCAGCGCACTGCATCCTCCGCAACCGGTCGCGGCTTTGGTGCACTGTTTTATGGCTCCAATATCCGCGGCACCGGTACTTACCGCCTGACAGATATCACCTTTGCTGACGTTATGGCAGGAGCAGATCTGCGCACTGTCAGGCAGTGCCGCCACGCCGAGGGCTTTTGGCGCGCTCCCGGCGAAGGAAGGTAAAATCAGCGTTTCAGGCTCTTTGGGCAACGCTATGCCGTTGAGCATCATCTGCACCAGGGTCGCATATTCGCTGGCATCCCCCACCAGTACGCCGCCCAACAGGGTTTTATTGTCCTCACTGACCACGATCTTTTTATAGATTTGCTGCGGACCATGCGTCCATTGATAGCTTAGCGCGCCGGGTGTTCTTCCATGGGCATCGCCAAACGAGGCCACATCTACCCCCAGCAGCTTCAGTTTGGTGCTCATGTCAGCCCCGGTAAAGGCGCTCGCCTCTCCCGCCAGCGTGGCCGATGCCACCCGCGCCATCTGATAACCCGGGGCGACCAGACCAAAAATTTTACCCTCCCACAGCGCACATTCGCCGATAGCGAACACGTCTTTATCGGAAGTCTGGCACTGGTTATCAATGCAAATCCCGCCGCGCTCTCCGGTCACCAGGCCACTGCTGCGCCCCAGTGCATCCTGCGGGCGAATACCTGCAGAGAAGACCACGATATCAGTTTCCAGCTGTTCACCGTCCGCAAAGCGCATCACCAGCCCGCCGTTCGCAGAGACGATGTCGGTGGTGGATTTGCTGGTGTGAACGCCCACGCCAAGCGCTTCGATCTTTTTGCGCAGCATGGCCGCGCCGTCGTTGTCGAGTTGTACCGCCATCAGGTGTGGCGCAAACTCCACGACGTGCGTTTCCAGGCCCAGCTGTTTCAGGGCATTCGCGGCTTCCAGTCCCAGCAGGCCACCGCCAATGACCACCCCGCGACGGGATTGCTTTGCCTGCGCGGCGATGTTATCCAGGTCGTCCAGCGTACGGTAAACAAAGCAGCCCGGCAGCGTGCTGCCCGGTACCGGAGGCACAAACGGGTACGAGCCGGTCGCCAGCACCAGTTTGTCCCAGTGGGTTTCATGCCCACTGGCGGTACGCACGACGTGTGCGTCGCGATCGATACTCACAATTTGCTGCGAGAGGCGAAGCTCAATGCCGTGTTCAGCAAAGAAATCACCGTCCACCAGCGAGAGCGATTCTGCGCTTCGTCCGCCAAAATATTCTGACAAATGCACACGATCGTAGGCGGCATAGCGCTCTTCGCCAAAAACGATAATCTGGTACTGCCGGTGCAAATTGCGCTTCACACAGTCTTCGAGAAAATGATGGCCGACCATACCGTGTCCAACCACCACCAGCGTAGGTTTTGTCATAGCGTTTTGTCCTGCAACCTGCGGTTGCGTAGTGAATCGATTGAACAGCCAGTCCGCGTGGGCGGGCGCAGCCGTTGCCAGTAAATCGGTGAATGTTGCCGCGTTGCGGCAATCCCCCATCAGCAGCACGCCAGCAAGCGCACCGCGATGCAGTAACAAACGGCGATAGTGACGGGTCAGCGGATCCCAGGCGCTCCAGACCACATCGTCCGGCAGAACCTCTACTCGCCCGGCGCTGAACAGCTCCACACCGGGTACTTTGAGGCGCATGCCGCTGTCGGTCAGGGCAAATGGCGTGCTAGCCTCCCCAGCCAGCCGGGCGGCGAGGATATCCGCCTGCGCCAGGCAAGGTGCGACCAGGCCGAACGTCTGGCCGTCGATTTCGCAGCACTCACCGATGGCACTGATCGCCGGGACTGAGGTCTGCATCTGGTGGTTAACCACAATGCCGCGGACACAGTGAATGCCGCTGCCTTTTGCCAGTGCGACATTGGGCTGCACGCCGGTCGCCAGCACCACGCGAGAGGCGTTAATCTTGCGTCCGTTATGTAACGTCACGGCATCCGCCGCAATGGCGGTCATTCCCGATGACAGTTCGCAGCGAACGCCGCGCTCCGCCAGCGCCTCTTCAAGCAAAACGCCTGCCTGCCGATCAAGCTGCTGTTCCATCAGCCACGCACCACGATGCACCAGCGTGACATTGTCACAAGACCGGGCCAGTGCCGCAGCGACCTCAACGCCGAGCACCCCACCGCCCAGCACTACAGCTGGCCCCGGGTTCTCCTGAATCGCGCGGATATCGGCCAGCGTACGAAAGGTGAAGACATGCGGAGCGTCACCGCCCGGAATGGGAGGTACAAAAGGCGTCGACCCGGTGGCAAAGACCAGTTCGTCCCAGGCCAGCGTGGCTGCTGTGGTACGGACCTCGCGTTTCTCAACATCCACGGAGAGCACCTTTTCGCCCCGTCGTACCGTCACACCCCGTGCGTGATACCAGGCGTCATCCTGCAGGCGGATCTGCTGCGCCTGTTTTTCCCCGCCCAGTACCGGCGAGAGCATGATGCGGTTGTAAGCGTGTTCCGACTCCTCGCCAAACACGGTGATCGTGAAGCGACCGGGCGCACGCTCGGTCAGCGAGGCAATCAGCCGTGTTGCGGCCATCCCATTACCGATAACGATCAGTCGCATCACCGCCTCCGTTACGCCGCTTTAGGCTGTTTTTCATAGAGGAAATGGAGGATCTGCTGACGCATATGGTGATAGCGGCTATCGTCCGCCAGCTGAACCCGATTGCGCGGGCGAGGCAGGTCAACGTGCAGCACCTCGCCGACGGTGGCCGCCGGGCCGTTAGTCATCATCAGTACCCGGTCAGAAAGCAACACGGCCTCATCCACATCGTGGGTGATAAGCACGATGGTGGTGTTCAGCGCCTGCTGGATTTGCATCACCGAGTCCTGCAAATGCGCGCGCGTGAGCGCATCCAGCGCGCCAAACGGTTCATCCATCAGCAGGACCTTAGGCTTCATCGCCAGCGCACGGGCAATGCCAACGCGCTGTTTCATGCCCCCGGAGATTTCCGAAGGCCGTTTATGCAGGGCATGCCCCATCTGGACGCGATCGAGGTTGTGTTCAATCCACTCCTTGCGCTCCGCCTTGCTCATGGTGCGGCGAAAGACCTGATCCACCGCCAGCGCAACGTTGTCGAAGCAGGTGAGCCACGGCAGCAGAGAATGGTTCTGAAACACCACCGCACGCTCCGGTCCTGGCCCGGCGATTTCGCGGTTATCGCAAATCAGCCCACCTTCGGTCGGCAGGGTGATCCCGGCAATCAGGTTCAGCAACGTCGATTTGCCGCACCCGGAGTGGCCAATCAGGCTCACGGTTTCGCCTTCGTGAATATCAAAAGAGACGTTCTGCAGCGCCAGAAACTCGCCGCTGGCGGTAGAAAAACGCTGGCTCACGGCCTGGACCTGAATTAATGGTTTCATCTTCGCTCCTTATTTTTCCTGCCAGCTAAAGCGACGGGCGATCAGCATCAGCCCCTGCTCCAGCAGCAACCCGACCACGCCAATGATGACGATGGCGATGAGAATGTTTTCGACGTTGAGGTTGTTCCACTCATTCCAGATCCAGAAGCCGATCCCCAGCCCACCGGTGAGCATCTCGGCGGCGACAATGACCAGCCAGGCGATGCCAATAGAGAGGCGAACCCCGGTCAGCACCGCGGGCAGCACGGCCGGGAAGAGGATCCGCCGCATGATGGTCCACTCGGAGAGCTGCAGCACGCGGGCAACGTTGAGGTAATCCTGCGGAATACGACGTACCCCTTCGGCGGTGTTAATCACCATTGGCCATATTGAGCAGATAAAAATGGTCCAGCTGGAGGCGGGCTCCGCTTTCTGGAACAGCAGCAGGCCGATAGGCAGCCAGGCTAAAGGACTGACCGGGCGTAACAGTGCGATCAACGGGCTGAACATGCGCGAGCAAAAGGTGAAGCGACCGATCAGGAAACCGAGCGGGATCCCCGCGAGCGCCGCCAGACCAAAACCCACCGCCACGCGCTGCAGCGAAGCGAGCACGTTCCAGCCGATACCCATATCGTTTGGCCCGTCGCGGTAAAACGGGTCAGCGAAGAGCGTTAACGCGGAATCCAGCGTGCTGAGCGGCGTCGGGAACCCTTTGCTGTTGATCGCGGCCAGTTGCCAGAGCAACACCAGTAACCCGAGCCCCAGCAGCGCCGGGATCACGCGCTGCAGAAGGTCATTCATCCGTCGCGTGAACGTCGGTGCGCGGCGGCGAACCTGTACCGGAGGGCGGGTAATCACTTCCCCGCTCGCCGGCGTCTCGTCTTTCGATTTCGTGCTGTGCAGATGCTGCATAATCAGGCCCCTTTACGGTGAATAGCGAAGCGGTTGGCGTAACCGTCCGGATCGGTACCGTTCCAGACGGTACCGTCCATCAGGGTGCTGCTGCGATACGGTGATGACGGGGTGGATATGCCTCCCACCGCCGTGGCGGCATCCTGCCAGACCGAGGTCTGGTTAATGCGCTGCGCGATGGCGGCATAATCCGGCGCCGATTTGAGCAAGCCCCAGCGGCGGAACTGGGTTAAAAACCACATCCCGTCGGAGAGGTACGGATAGCTGACGGCACCCTCGTTGAAGAAACGGATCGGATGCGCATCCTGCCAGCGCTGGCCAAGCCCGTTGTCGTACTCTCCCAGCATCCGTCCGGTGAGATACTGCTCTTTGGTGTTCAGCCACGCCCGGCGAGAGAGGATTTGGGCGGTCTCACGTTTGTTGTCTGGTGATGCATCGATCCAGCGTGCGGCTTCCAGTACCGCACTCACCAGCGCCCGCGCGGTGTTCGGGTTTTTCTCCACCCAGTCGCGGCGTGTGCCAAGAATTTTTTCCGGATGATCGGCCCAGATCGACTGGGACGTTGCGGCGGTAAACCCGATGCGGTCGTTAATGGCGCGCGCATTCCACGGCTCACCAACGCAAAAGCCGACCATGTTGCCAATCCGCATGTTCATCACCATTTGCGGCGGCGGCACAACCACGGTTCGGACGTCATCGAACGGATTAATGCCCGCGCTGGCCAGCCAGTAGTACAGCCACATCGCATGCGTACCGGTCGGGAAAGTGTGTGCGAAGGTGTAAGTGCCGGGTGCCTGCTGCCCAATCAGCGTTTTCAGCCCGTCAAGATCGCGAACGCCCTTCTCTGCCAGATCGCTGGAGAGCGTGATGGCCTGACCGTTCTGGTTCAGGGTCATCAGGTTTGCCATCTGCTGTGGCTTACCGGCAAGCCCCAGCTCCAGCCCGTACAGCAGGCCGTAAAGAATGTGGGCGGCGTCCAGTTCGCCGGCCACCAGCTTATCGCGCACGGCTGCCCAGCTTGCCTCTTTGGTTGGCACGATGGTGATGCCATATTTTTTATCAAACCCCTTCAGCGCCGCGATAACCACCGGCGCGCAGTCGGTTAACGGTATAAACCCGATGCGCACCGTCTCCTGCTCCGGTTTATCCGAGCCTGCCGCCCACGCGGCCTGCATGACACCCGGTAACAACATGGCGCCGCTCGCCAGCATGCTGGCCTGTAAAAACCGCCGTCTCGACAAATCCGCCATGACCACTCCTGAAAAAAAGACAAAAAAAAGCGTCCACCCGTGCCGAAGCACCGCTGGACGCCTTTATCCCGAAGACAGATGCACCGCCGTTGGCGCACCGTCAAAAATGGTTAATCAGATAATGCAAAGGGAATGCCAGGTTTTACTGCCCTGTTTTCCGGGCGTTTATCGGGAATTCCCCACGACCGCGCACCTCAATCAGGCACTAAATGCCCACTGATTGTGCAGCTACTCCTTAGGGGTTACCTGCCACAAGCTCTTCACGGTGAGCAGCGCACGGGCGATATCCACCATGCGCTGGTTTTTGTCCATCGCCATTTTACGCAGCGCCGTCCATGCCTGTTCCTCACTCATCTTTTGATGGGTCATCAGTACGCTTTTCGCTTTATCGATGGTTTTGCGCTCTTCGAGCGTATCGCGCAGTGAGGCAAGCTGACGGGAAAGCTGTTCTATCTCGCGCGCCTGCTGGCGAACCAGGGTTAACAAGGGCTTATCGGGGTAAGAGGCCAGCGGATCGTCCTGCTCCTCAGCCGGGAGCGCGTAGTCCTCCTGTCGATGGATACGCTCGTCCACCGCGATCATCAGATCGGCGATAACCATCTCCTCCAGGGTACGCAGATGCTCAAGGCGTGCCGTTTGCAGAGCAAACCAGGCCAGTGCGGTATGGCCATTGTCAGCGGCTGGCTGGCGGGTACAGGCCACGCGCCTCAGTTGCTCCGTCTCACGGTCAGGCTGGCAATTCTGGGAAAAGGTGGTTTGCACATCCGCCGTGCTGTGGGTCATGAAAATCTCGAAGCAGGCCTGCTGTCCGTCAATCCGGTCCACCAGCCGCTGACGGATGCCATCGTCAAAATAGCCCTGCGTGAAGCCAATGGCGCCCAGCGCCCGCTCTTGTCCCGCCAGCTCTTTACCCTGCATCAGGCTATAAAGCGCGACAAAACGGCCTGCGATTTGCGGATCGTCAATGCTGTCATTAAGCTGCGGTACGATACTGAGCAGATGACGCAGGATGCGACAATAGTGATCCATCGCCTGCGGGGCCGTAATGGTTTGCTGAATAACGCCATCACGAAGGGCTGACAGGTTATCCAGACTGAGCAGCGCGCCGGCTATACGTTCGCACACGCCGCTGCCCTGGAACGGGGAGTGATTATCCAGAACGTCATAAAGCGCAGTGAGGTTTTCATTCACCAGCGCCCGGCTCGCTTTGCATTCGGCAGCGTACAGCTTACCCTGTGAGCAGAGCCAGACGTTAGAGGCTCCACGCTCGCACTGCAGCATATGCACCAGCAGGCTGATCGCGTTAACCAGCACGCCAAGCTGTGCCAGCCTGCTCAGTTGCTCCCGGCGCATCGACCTTGCACGCTGGAGCCATTCGGTCGCACCTGGCGAAATGCCAGCCATTAATGTCATGCTTACTCTCCCGGACAGCGAAACCCTGGATAGCTAAGCAATATTCGTGCCTTTAAAAGAACAGGAGTCAACATGCAAAAGATTGTTATCGTCGCCAACGGTGCGGCTTACGGCAGCGAATCCCTTTTTAACAGCCTGCGTCTGGCGATCGCGCTACGTGATAAAGAGAGTGAACTGGAGTTACGGCTCTTTTTAATGTCGGATGCGGTCACCGCCGGGCTGAAGGGACAAAAACCGGCAGAAGGTTACAACATCCAGCAGATGCTGGAGATCCTGACCGCGCAAAACGTTCCGGTCAAACTGTGCAAGACCTGCACCGACGGGCGCGGCATCACCGGATTACCGCTGATTGAAGGTGTGGAAATCGGCACGCTCGTTGAGCTGGCCGAGTGGACTCTGCGCGCCGATAAAGTATTAACTTTTTAATAATAAACCCGTAAAAATATTATTTTCTTATGGACGCGGTTTCAGCATCAAGTTTACCTGCAGGGTTGCCGATAGGCATGGAAACAACACAGCAGGTATTTCACTTATGTTCAGATCCATTCGTGCACGCATCATTGCCGCGACGACAGGTTGTCTGGTCGTCGCCCTTCTTCTTAATACTGTCATCAATTTTCAGGTCACACGCCAGGATAACCAGCAGTCACAGCGCGACATCCTGACCAGCACCAGCGCCAGCCATAACATGGCGATTGCGGACTGGGTGAAGAGCAAAATGACGGTTATCGCCTCCGCACAAACCGTTGCGCTCAGTGACGATCCGGTTCCGGTCTTTAAACAGCTTGCCCAGGCGGGTGGGTTCACTAACGTATACGTTGGCTATGCCAGCAAAACGGCGAAATTCTCTGAACCAGCGGGCGTACCGGCGGATTATGACCCCACGATCCGTCCCTGGTATCAGCAGGTCGTAAGCCAGGATAGCCCGGTCGTAACCGCGCCTTATGTTGACGCCGGTAGCGGAAAACTGGTGGTGACGTTTGCCGTGCCGGTGAAAGAAAACGGTACCCTTAAAGCCGTGGTGGCTGGCGATGTGGCGATGGACAGCGTGGTTGCTAACGTGCGCGGGATCCACCCAACCCCGGCAAGCAGCGGGCTGCTGCTGAATAGCGATGGCACCGTCATTGCCGCCAGCGACCCTGCCCTGACGCTTAAACCGTTCGCCGAAACCCTCAAAGGCATCGACTTTGCGGCGCTGAAAAGCGGAAACCCGGTAAACGGGACCTTCAATGGCGCCGAAAAAACCTTCGTGGCAACCGCCGTGCCGGGTACGAACTGGATGCTGGTTGTTGCCCTGGACACAGCCGATGCCACCTCCGGAATGCGCTCGCTGCTGAAAGCCTCGGCCATCTCGCTGGTGATCCTGGCCTTACTCAGCGGCGCCATTGTTCACTTCCTGATTGCGCGTCTGCTGAAGCGCCTGTCTGACATTCGCGATGCGATGCATAACATTGCGAACGGCACTAACGATCTGTCGCAACGCCTGCCGGACAGCGGCGATGACGAAGTGGCGCAAATAGCGCAGGCGTTTAACGCCTTCAGCGACAAGCTCTCGGTGGTGATGGTACAACTGCGGGATGCCAGCGCATCGGTGAAAAACGCCGCGCGGGAAATTGCGGCAGGTAACCAGGACCTCTCAGGGCGTACCGAGCAGGCCGCCTCCAGCCTTCGCGAAACAGCCAGCGCCGTGGAAGAGATCACCGCGTCGGTAACCCAGTCGAACGAGTCTGCGGCTGAAGCCAATGACCAGGCGAGTAAGGCCTCTGCGGCGGCGGCTCGCGGCGGCGAGGTGGTATCTCAGGCCATCAGCACCATGCAGTCCATTGAAGTGGCTTCCGCGAAGATTGGCGACATCACCAGCGTGATTGACGGGATTGCCTTCCAGACCAATATCCTGGCGCTGAATGCCTCGGTGGAAGCCGCACGCGCCGGAGAGCAAGGCCGTGGGTTTGCCGTGGTGGCCGGCGAGGTGCGTAATCTGGCCAGCCGTAGCGCGCAGGCGGCGAAAGAGATTAAAACGCTTATCGATTCCACCACCAACAGCGTGGCCACCGGCTCCCGCTACGTTCATCTGGCCGGGGAAAGCATGAACGAAATCCGCTCCAGCATCGGTAGCGTGTCGGGCATCATGCGTGAAATCTCCATCGCCACCAGCGAGCAGATGAAAGGCATCCAGGAGATTAACCATGCGGTGACCCATCTGGACAGAATGGTTCAGCAGAACGCCGAACTGGTGGTGCAATCTGCGGCTGCAGCCGGCGCGCTGCAGAGCCAGGCGGGCGACCTTGCTGAAACTGCCGGACATTTCCGCATTTAATGTTAGGGTGGCGCGCGTTCACCGGGCAAAACGCGCGCCAGAGTAAATTTTCAGGAATTTTGTCATTTTTGTTTAATCGTTACGCCATTTTTTGATCAAAGTCAGCATCCTCACCCTCCCCCTTTGGTGTTATGCCATGAGTGAATTGTGAACAATATCACGCTCGGATATGGCAGCAGGGAGAGCGTTGTTTAAGACTACGGGGTAAAAAATGGCACTGGTAAAAACAAGTTTGAAATTGTTTGGCGGGGATACGGTCGTGGTGCGGTGTTCTGAGCGCTGCCGCATTCATTTGATGAGTTCGAAAGCACAACAACACTCGCAGGCGGATATCCTGACCGTGCAGGATGACAAGGCATGGCTTACCGTGCCGTACACCGGCACGTGGGATGTCCTGATTGACAGCCATAGCCAGTCACTGGAGCATTCCGTAAGCTACGTTGCTGCATAAGAGACAAACGCCCGGTCTGCTCACGCAGCCGGGCGCATTCTCAGGCAAAACCGGGACGCAGCGTATTATTCAGCGGGTTCCCTTCCAGCAGCGCTTTCACCTTCACCACCAGCTCATTCAGACAATCGTCCTTCATGCCGAGGCGCGTCAGCTCCTGGTCGAGCGAAAAGAGATACTGCGCGTTGGTACCCAGCGGTCCACTGGCGGCAGCGATCAACGGGGCAATGACCTGCGTGCGGGTATCCGCTTCATACAGCGGATGGCGCGGATCCATAATAAACACCAGCGCGTTAACGGTACGTCCGTCATCGAGTTCCAGCTTGCACCAGCTCGGCATATAGCAGCCGGTGATCATCTCGCGCTTCCACAGCAGCGTCAGTTCGTCTTCCAGCGTTGCATCCGGCAGGCGGTAGGCCACCCCCGTGGTGCGTCCGCCCTCTTTTAGTGCAAGCATGCGTCCAGGCTGACACGCGCTACCTCGACCGGCCGTCAGGCGCAAACAAAATGCGCGATGCCAGCCAGGAAGTGTGCCTGTTGCCGATTCGACAAATTCGAGAGCCGGGTTCCACATCAGCGAACCGTAGCCAAAAATCCATACCGGGCCATCATCCGGGCGGCACGCCAGCGTGGCAGCGAGCGACGCCGCACGTTGTTCAGCTGACCAGAGAAGCGATTCCTCAATAGCACCAAATGCCGTCTTACAATCTGCCTTCATTAAGAAATCACGCGTTAACACTTTCCACCTCCGCCACTGCATGCTTCCTTGCGACATCTGTAATCCGCCTTCCCGGCATTGTGTGCTGGTCATTTTGCCAGCAGTTGAGTAACGATAAGCAATTCACGGGCCAGTTGCAATACAACGGAAGTTCAACCGCCTGAAAAGTCAAAACGAAGGCAGCGAATGATTTCACGGCTATTTCTTTTTATGCCATTTATCGTCGTCTCCTTTCTCATATTCATGTTTTACTGCGGCCCAGGCGACTTTGTGCGCGGTCTCTTCACGGCTGGCATCATCACGTCGATCTTCTTTATCTTTGTACTGATCCCAGGCGCTGTTAAAGGCCTCTTTGTAGATATCCTGCGCGTGCGCGGGCAATACGTGTTGCACGCTGTCTGGTAATTCGCGTTTCGTTTTATATGGCATCGCTAGCCCCTCTTTTGGTTAAAAAGATAAGTGTGGACGACGATACGGCATGGTGCCAGTCAATTAAGAATTATGCGTAAATGATAATTTTAATATTATGTTATTAAAGGATTAATTATAGAACACGTTCTATTATCGGCACCACAAAGCCAAAACATTACAAACAGTAAAATTGAGTAAAAAATCAAGGGTATTTAACAGAGATCTGTTAAGTTAATGACCGAAAATTCTATCTATAATTACAAGCACCTGCATTGATGGAGAAGCACATGACAGCAGCACACGAGGCGGTGAAGACCCGCCACAAGGAGACATCACTCATTTTCCCGGTCCTGGCACTGGCTGTGCTGCTCTTCTGGGGAAGCAGTCAGTCACTGCCAGTGGTAGTTGGTATCAATATTCTTGCTCTGGTGGGTATCTTAACCAGCGCCTTTAGCGTCGTTCGCCATGCGGACGTATTAGCCCACCGCCTGGGTGAGCCTTACGGCTCGTTAATTCTCAGCCTTTCGGTGGTTATCCTCGAAGTCAGCCTGATTTCCGCGCTGATGGCGACCGGTGACGCCGCACCGACCCTGATGCGTGACACCCTCTACTCCATCATTATGATTGTGACAGGTGGTCTGGTGGGCTTTTCACTGTTACTGGGCGGCCGCAAATTTGCGACCCAGTACATGAATCTGTTCGGCATAAAACAGTATCTGATTGCCCTTTTCCCGCTGGCGATTATTGTGCTGGTCTTTCCGATGGCATTGCCGGGGGCCAACTTCTCAACCGGTCAGGCGCTGCTGGTTGCGCTGATTTCCGCAGCCATGTACGGCGTGTTCCTGCTGATTCAGACCAAAACGCACCAGAGCCTGTTCGTCTATGAACATGAAGATGACGGCGACGACCCGCATCACGGTAAGCCATCGGCTCACAGCAGCGCGTGGCATACGGTTTGGCTGATCGTACATCTGATTGCGGTTATCGCCGTGACCAAAATGAACGCCAACCCGCTGGAGACGCTGTTAACCGAGCTGAATGCTCCGGTCGCGTTTACAGGTTTCCTGGTGGCGCTGCTTATCCTGTCGCCTGAGGGTCTGGGGGCACTGAGAGCGGTGCTGAACAATCAGGTGCAACGCGCAATGAATCTGTTCTTTGGCTCGGTCCTGGCGACAATCTCACTCACCGTGCCGGTAGTGACGCTGATTGCCTTTATGACCGGTAACGAGCTGCAGTTTGCGCTGGGTGCGCCAGAGATGATTGTGATGGTGGCTTCACTGCTGCTGTGTCAGATATCCTTCTCGACCGGGCGCACCAACGTGCTGAACGGCGCGGCGCACATGGCGCTGTTTGTGGCCTATCTGATGACGATATTTGCCTAAGTGTTGTTCGGTGAGGCTCTGAGGCCACACCCGACACCTCTTCCATCGGAAGAGGAATAACCAAAAAAAACCCGCCGAAGCGGGTTTTTTTATTAGTGGCTGGTATCCAGCTCGTCGAAACTCTTCACCAGATCGTCAATCGCCTTGATCTGTTTCAGGAACGGCTCCAGTTTAGCCAGCGGCAATGCGGACGGGCCGTCGCACTTCGCGTTGTCCGGGTCCGGGTGCGCTTCAATGAACAGACCGGCCAGGCCAGTCGCCATACCGGCGCGCGCCAGCTCGGTGACCTGCGCACGGCGGCCGCCAGAAGCTGCACCAAACGGGTCGCGGCACTGCAGCGCATGGGTCACATCGAAGATAACCGGAGACTGGTTGGACACGTTCTTCATCACGCTGAAGCCGAGCATATCAACGACCAGGTTGTCATAACCGAAGTTTGCGCCACGGTCACACAGGATCACTTTGTCGTTGCCGCCTTCGATAAATTTATCGACGATGTTACCCATCTGGCCAGGGCTCACGAACTGAGGTTTCTTCACGTTGATGACTGCGCCAGTTTTCGCCATCGCTTCCACGAGGTCCGTCTGACGCGCCAGGAACGCCGGCAGCTGGATAACGTCGACAACGTCCGCAACAGGCTGCGCCTGAGAAGCTTCGTGCACGTCGGTGATCACTTTCACGCCAAAGGTCTGTTTCAGTTCCTGGAAAATTTTCATCCCCTCTTCCAGGCCCGGGCCACGGTAAGAGTGAATGGAGGAACGGTTGGCTTTGTCAAAAGAGGCCTTAAACACGTACGGGATACCCAGTTTCTGGGTCACGGTCACGTAGTGCTCGCAGATACGCATCGCGAGATCACGGGATTCCAGCACGTTCATACCGCCAAACAGCACGAACGGCAGGTCGTTTGCCACGTTGATATCACCAATGCTAACCACTTTTTGTTTCATAGGATCGCCTTATTCAGGTGTGAATCGGAATTAAGATTAATGCAGTGTAATTTGTTTGTGCGAGATCGCGTTGATCTGCGCACGAATCATTTCGCTAATAGGGTCTTCCGGGCATTGCTCAACGAAATAATTCAAATCGTTCAGCGCCACATGCTCGCAATCAAGCTGGGCATAAATCAGCCCGCGATCGCGGATTTCGTACGGATCTTCCGGATTAAACTGCAGCAGCACTTCACTGGCACGTAATGCCAGCTCCATCTGACGCTCTTCCATCAGCGCAGATTTCAGCGTATCCAGCAGTTTACGGATCACCTCAGCGTTATCCGCCTCGTCGAGATCTTCATTAAAGAGCTCGGCAACCGGGCTAATATTGCCTTTTAACCAGACGTCCAGCGTATGCTCATCCAGCGTATCGCCGTTAAACGGATTAATGAGCCACATCTCACCGTCCAGCCACTCCGCTCGCAGGATCATCTGCGTCGGGAAAATGACCGGCACCAGTGGAATATCCAGACGATGCGCGACCCACAGCAAAATGGAACCCAGCGCAACCGCGCTGCCCTGACGATTTTTCAAGACCTGATCCAGCCATAGTGCGTCAGACAGACGATACACGCCACGCGTGTCGCAGAAACCCCATTCGCCGTAGAAAAGCTCAAGCAGCTTCTCTAATTGCCAGTCCTGCGGGCGCGCCTGATTGATCTCTTCACGCGCCAGGCTGACCAGATTCTCCAGCTCTTCGTAGACGTATTGCGACGTAAAATCGTCGCGGATCATCTCCGAAATCAGGATCATGCCATCGCAAAGCGGCACTTTATTAAATTCGAAATCGGCTAAGGACCTCATGACTTACCCCAGTAACGGTATTCTTGTGGTGGCGAGTTTAATGATGATGTACAGCACCACCAGCCCCAGCAGAAAGGCGATAAAACCGGTCTGCTGGCTGCGCGGACGACGACGCCCAAGCGCGATAAAACCCAAAACGATGTAGATGATAACGCCAAACAGCTTTTCAGTCAGCCATGCGCCTTTATCAGTAAATGGCAGATAGCCGGTCTTCCACATTAATCCGGCCCCTGAGAGAAACAGCACCGTGTCAATACAGTGCGGCGCAATACGCACCCAGCGGGCGTCAATCAGCGGATTATTGCTGTAACGCCACCCGTAACGGACGATGAAAAAGCTGATGGTCAGGACAACGGCTATCAGGTGGGCCGTGATCAGCACGGTAAAGAGACTCATGCCCATTGTCCCAGCGTCAGACGGTCGTTGCCGCCATAGTCGCGACAGGTTTCCACCGCACGATAACCTGCAGCGATGAACACGTCACGCACCGCGTCCCCTTGCGTCCAGCCGTGCTCGACCAGCAGCCAGCCGCCGGGGAGCAAATGCTGTCGTGACGTTGTCACAATATGCACAATATCCGCCAGCCCTTCGTTGGCAGCGACCAGCGCCGTCAGCGGTTCGAAACGCACGTCCCCCTGCGTCAGGTGCGGGTCATGCTCGTCGATATAGGGAGGGTTGCTGACAATCATCCCGAACGTGCGGTTATCCAGCGCGCTAAACCAGCTGCTTTGCAGAACGGTGACGTTCGGGAAGCCCAGACGCGCCACGTTACGCTGCGCCAGCGCTACCGCATCGGGCATCACGTCAACCGCCGTTACCTCGCAGTCCGGGCGCTCGCTGGCCAGCGCCAGGGCAATTGCGCCAGTGCCGGTTCCAAGATCGAGAATTCGGCAGGCTTGTGCGGGTAAACGCGACAGTGCCTGCTCCACCAGACACTCGGTGTCCGGACGTGGGATCAGGGTCGCTGGGGAGACGTACAACGGCAGTGACCAGAACTCACGCTCCCCGACCAGATGCGCCACCGGCTCACCGGTTTTGCGGCGGGCAAGCAGCGTAGCGAGCTGCGCTTCCTGCTCAGCGCTCAGCTGGGTCTCGCCGAAAGCCAGCAGGTAAGTGCGGGCTTTCCCCGTCACAAACTCAAGCAAAATTTCGGCGTCACGTTTAGGGCTTTCGCTCGCGGAAAGCTCACTGGCGGCCTGCCGTAACCAGTGCTGAAACTCCATTATTCCTGCTCGGACAGTGCTGCCAGCTGGTCGGCCTGGTATTCCTGCACGATAGGCTCAATCAGCATATCCAGCTTTCCTTCCATCACTTCGTCCAGACGGTACAGGGTCAGGTTGATGCGGTGGTCGGTAACACGGCCCTGCGGGAAGTTATAGGTACGGTTACGGTCGCTGCGATCGCCGCTGCCCAGCAGGTTACGACGCGTGGAGGCTTCCGCCTGTTGACGTTTTGCCATTTCAGCCGCGTGGATACGCGCGCCCAGCACGGATAAGGCTTTGGCTTTGTTCTTGTGCTGAGAACGTTCGTCCTGGCACTCCACCACGATGCCGGTTGGCAGGTGGGTAATACGGATAGCGGAATCGGTGGTGTTAACGTGCTGACCACCTGCCCCGGAGGAGCGGAAGGTATCGATACGCAGGTCCGCCGGGTTGATGTCCGGCAATTCTGCTTCAGGCAACTCTGGCATCACCGCAACCGTACAGGCAGAAGTGTGAATTCGCCCCTGAGATTCGGTGGCAGGTACGCGCTGCACGCGATGACCGCCGGATTCAAACTTCAGACGACCGTACACGCCGTCACCGCTGATTTTAGCGATAACCTCTTTGTAGCCGCCATGTTCACCGTCGTTGGCGCTCATGATCTCAACGCGCCAGCGACGCGCTTCGGCGTAGCGGCTGTACATACGGAACAGATCGCCGGCAAACAGTGCCGCTTCGTCACCGCCGGTCCCGGCGCGGACTTCGACAAAGGCGTTACGCTCATCGTCCGGATCTTTTGGCAGCAGAAGCACCTGCAACTGTTGCTCCATCTCTTCAGAACGCGCTTTTGCATCCAGCAACTCTTCTTGCGCCATCTCGCGCATTTCAGGGTCGTCGAGCATCATCTGCGCGGTTTCAATATCTTCCTGGACCTGTCGCCAGTCGGTAAAGCATTTTGATACATCACTCAACTGCGCGTATTCACGCGAGAGCGCGCGAAAACGTTCCTGGTCAGCAATGGTCCCGGCATCGCCGAGCAGCGCCTGTACTTCTTCATGGCGCTCGTGCAGAGCTTCCAGTTTAGCGACGATAGAAGGCTTCATAGGCGTAAATGCACCTTGTAATAGAAAATGGGTATAGGGCGCTATTCCAGCCCGAGGCTGTTGCGCAGAATAGTCAGGCGTTCATCATCCCCGTCACGGGCAGCCTGCTGAAGGGATTTGGTTGGTGCATGGATCAGGCGGTTGGTCAGTTTCCAGGCCAGATCCTGCATAATGGCTTCTGCGTCGCCGCCCTGCTGAAGGGCGGCCAGCGCTTTGGCGGTCAGGTCATCACGCACCTGCTCCGCCTGACCGCGGTACTCACGGATAGTCTCGCTGACGCTTTGCGCGCGCAGCCAGGCCATAAACTCACTCGTTTCCTGCTCTACAATGGTTTCCGCCTGAACCGCCGCCGCTTTACGCTGGGCAAGGTTATGCGAAATGATGCTTTGCAGGTCGTCCACGCTGTAAAGGTAGGCGTTCGCCAGTTTACCGACTTCCGGTTCGACATCGCGCGGGACGGCAATATCCACCAGCAGCATCGGTTGATTACGGCGGGATTTCAGCGCTCGCTCGACCATCCCTTTACCGATAATCGGCAGCGGGCTGGCGGTAGAGCTGATGATAATATCTGCCTCTTTCAGGCGCTCATCGATGTCGCTCAGCGCAACCACCTCGGCACCCACCTCGTCCGCCAGCACCTGTGCACGTTCGCGGGTACGGTTAGCGATAATCATCTTTTTAACTTTGTGTTCGCGCAGATGGCGCGCCACAAGTTCGATGGTTTCGCCCGCCCCGACCAGCATCACAGTGACGGTCGACAGGGATTCAAAGATTTGACGGGCCAGGGTACAGGCCGCGAAAGCAACAGAAACCGCACTGGCACCAATGTCGGTTTCGGTTCGCACACGCTTCGCCACGGAGAATGACTTCTGGAACATACGCTCCAGTTCACTGGCTTTCAGATGCCCTTTTTGCGAATCGGCAAACGCTTTTTTCACCTGACCGAGAATTTGCGGCTCGCCGAGCACCAGCGAGTCCAGGCCGCTGGCCACACGCATCAGATGGCTGACTGCATCGTTATCCTGATGCCAGTACAGGCTATTACGCAGCTCTTCTTCGTTGAGGTTGTGGTAATCACATAACCAGCGGATCAGCGCTTCATGCAGGTTGTCCTGCTCTTCAACGCTTAGGTAGAGTTCAGTTCGGTTGCACGTCGAGAGCACCACGCCACCCTGCACCATCGGCTGTGCAAGCAGGCTGTCCAGCGCCAGGTCAAGCGTATCCGGCGAAAACGTGACGCGTTCTCGCAGCGAAACCGGGGCTGTTTTGTGGTTAATACCGAGTGCTAATAGGGTCATGTTGAGCGGGAGTAGTACCAGCGTTAATAAGGTTAGCAGAACGCATCATACAGGATGCGCGAGATCAATAAAAGAGACTGCCCCCTTTCGGAGTAATAGCTTATACAATGCTTTGAGATAATTTGAACGTAGACGGTGGCACCCTTCGACGCTAGCATTAACAGTTATAACTGCAACGTATCTCAAGGATTTGTCCTCATTATGACCCGACTGATTCGCCTGCTGCCCCTGGCGGCACTGGTTCTGACCGCATGTACCGTCACCCAACCTAAAGGCCCAGGCAAAAGCCCTGATTCACCGCAGTGGCGTCAGCACCAGCAGGACGTCCGCAATTTGAGCCAGTACCAGACCCGTGGTGCCTTCGCTTATCTCTCTGATGAACAAAAAGTGTATGCGCGTTTCTTCTGGCAGCAAACCGGGCAGGACAACTATCGCCTGCTGCTGTTAAACCCGCTGGGCAGCACCGAACTGGAGCTTATTGCCAAACCGGGTGAAGCGCAGATCACCGATAACAAAGGCCAGCACTATACCGCCACCGACGCCGAAGAGATGATCGGCAAGCTGACCGGAATGCCTATTCCGCTGAACAGCCTGCGCCAGTGGATCCTGGGCCTGCCGGGTGACGCGACCGACTACCAGCTTGACGACCAGTACCGTCTGAGCCAGGTGAGCTACACCCAGAACGGCAAAACCTGGAAAGTGGTGTATAGCGCCTATGACAGCAACACCAGGCCTTCCCTGCCATCCAACATGGAACTGACCCAGGGCAGCCAGCGGATCAAGCTAAAAATGGACAACTGGATCGTTAAATGATGACCCACTGGCCTTCTCCGGCAAAACTGAATCTGTTTTTATACATCACCGGACAGCGTGCTGACGGATACCATACCCTGCAGACGCTGTTTCAGTTTCTTGATTACGGCGACACAATCGCGATTGGTCCGCGTCAGGACGGCGAGGTTTGCCTGCTGACGCCGGTTGACGCCGTGGCGCATGAAGATAATCTGATCGTGCGCGCTGCACGTCTGCTGATGAAAGCGGCATCGGACACCGGTCGTCTGCCAGCAGGAAGCGGCGCGGATATCCGTATTGAGAAGCGTCTGCCGATGGGCGGTGGACTGGGCGGTGGCTCATCAAATGCCGCCACCGTGTTGGTTGCCCTGAATCACCTCTGGGGCTGCGGATTATCTCAGGATGAGCTGGCAGCGTTAGGCTTAACACTGGGGGCGGACGTCCCGGTCTTCGTGCGCGGTCATGCGGCGTTTGCTGAAGGGGTGGGCGAAATACTTTCCCCGGTTGAGCCGCCGGAAAAATGGTACCTGGTGGCCCACCCGGGCGTCAGCATTCCGACCCCGGCCATCTTCAACGATCCTGACCTGCCACGGAATACCCCGGTGCGGTCAATAGAAACGTTATTAAATTGTGAATTCAGCAACGATTGCGAGGTTATCGCAAGAAAACGTTTTCGCGAGGTTGATGCGGTGCTTTCCTGGCTGTTAGAATACGCGCCGTCGCGCCTGACTGGCACAGGGGCCTGTGTCTTTGCTGAATTTGACACCGAATCCGCCGCTCGTCAGGTGCTTGAGCAAGCGCCGGTTTGGCTGCATGGTTTTGTAGCACGTGGGATGAACACCTCCCCCCTACAGCAAGCCATTCTGGCGCAGACTGAGTTTCGGTGACAACGTCACCCTGTTCCAGACGTTGCATCGCGCTCTTTAATACACCGCCTGGATAGCATTTCGCCTGGCCCGCACAGTTTGCGGCGAACGCTATCCACCACTGGACGCATGCCTGAGGTTCTTCTCGTGCCTGATATGAAGCTTTTTGCTGGTAACGCCACCCCGGAACTAGCACAACGTATTGCCAACCGCCTGTACACTTCCCTCGGCGACGCCGCTGTAGGTCGCTTTAGCGACGGCGAAGTCAGCGTACAAATCAATGAAAATGTACGCGGTGGTGATATTTTCATCATCCAGTCCACCTGTGCTCCAACAAATGACAACCTGATGGAACTGGTTGTTATGGTCGACGCCCTGCGTCGCGCTTCAGCAGGCCGTATCACTGCTGTTATTCCTTACTTCGGCTATGCTCGTCAGGACCGTCGTGTCCGTTCCGCGCGTGTGCCAATCACTGCCAAAGTTGTCGCTGATTTCCTCTCCAGCGTTGGCGTTGACCGTGTTCTGACCGTTGACCTGCATGCAGAACAGATCCAGGGCTTCTTCGACGTTCCGGTTGATAACGTATTCGGTAGCCCAATCCTGCTGGAAGACATGCTGCAGCTGAATCTGGATAACCCAATCGTGGTTTCTCCGGACATCGGCGGCGTGGTACGTGCTCGTGCTATCGCTAAGCTGCTGAACGATACCGACATGGCAATCATCGACAAACGCCGTCCACGCGCTAACGTTTCTCAGGTGATGCACATCATCGGTGACGTTGCTGGCCGTGACTGCGTGCTGGTTGACGACATGATCGATACCGGCGGTACGCTGTGTAAAGCAGCAGAAGCGCTGAAAGAGCGTGGTGCCAAGCGCGTATTCGCCTACGCGACTCACCCGATCTTCTCCGGCAATGCAGTAAACAACCTCCGCAACTCCGTTATCGACGAAGTAGTGGTGTGCGATACCATCCCACTGAGTGACGAGATCAAAGCGCTGCCAAACGTGCGCACCTTGACCCTGTCCGGGATGCTGGCCGAAGCGATTCGTCGTATCAGCAACGAAGAATCTATCTCAGCAATGTTCGAACACTAATCGAACACGGCCGAAAAACCCGCTGCGGCGGGTTTTTTTGTCTCTGATATTTATTTGTATGATCAATGCCTCCTTCACCTGCCATTCATATGACAGATGATGCGCACACGGATGAGAGATAATTGTGAAACACGTAACCTCCTCACATGTTCTTCCCTTTCGCGCCCTCATCGACGCTTGCTGGAAAGAGAAATACACCGCTTCACGTTTTATGCGTGACCTTATTGCCGGTATCACCGTCGGGATTATTGCCATTCCGCTCGCCATGGCACTGGCAATTGGCAGCGGCGTAGCACCGCAGTATGGGCTTTACACGGCGGCCGTCGCCGGGATTGTGATTGCGCTAACGGGCGGGTCTCGCTTCAGCGTTTCCGGCCCGACTGCCGCATTTGTGGTAATCCTCTATCCCGTTTCTCAGCAGTTTGGCCTGGCAGGCCTGCTGGTCGCCACCCTGATGTCCGGCGTCTTTTTGATCCTGTTTGGTCTGGCCCGTTTTGGCCGGCTGATTGAATACATCCCCCTTTCCGTGACGCTGGGGTTCACCTCCGGGATTGGCATTACCATCGGGACAATGCAGATCAAGGACTTCCTCGGCCTGCAGATAGCCCACGTCCCTGAACATTACCTGCAAAAAGTCGGGGCGCTGTTTATGGCGCTCCCCACCGCCAACCCGGGCGATGCCGCCATCGGGATTGTTACCCTGGGCACGCTGATTATCTGGCCTCGTTTAGGCATTCGTCTGCCTGGCCACCTGCCCGCCCTGCTGTTGGGCTGTGCGGTGATGGCCATCGTTAATCTCTTTGGTGGCCACGTCGCGACCATTGGATCTCAGTTCCACTATGTTCTCGCTGACGGTTCACAGGGAAGCGGTATTCCTCAACTGTTACCGCAACTGGTACTGCCATGGGATATGCCGGGTTCCAGCTTCACCTTAAACTGGGACTCCCTGCGCGCCCTTCTGCCCGCGGCCTTCTCAATGGCGATGCTGGGGGCCATTGAATCCCTGCTCTGTGCCGTCGTGCTGGACGGCATGACCGGCACCAAGCATAAAGCCAACAGCGAACTGGTTGGGCAGGGTCTGGGTAACATCATCGCCCCGTTCTTTGGCGGTATTACGGCAACAGCGGCCATCGCCCGCTCTGCGGCAAACGTACGTGCCGGGGCGACGTCGCCGGTATCGGCAGTTATCCACTCGGTGCTGGTGATCCTCGCCCTGCTGGTCCTCGCTCCTCTCCTCTCCTGGCTGCCGCTTTCAGCCATGGCTGCCCTGCTGCTGATGGTGGCGTGGAACATGAGCGAAGCACATAAAGTGGTCAATCTGCTGCGTCGCGCACCGAAAGACGACATCATCGTGATGCTGATTTGTATGTCGCTGACCGTGCTGTTCGATATGGTTATCGCCATCAGCGTCGGGATCGTGCTGGCCTCCCTGCTGTTTATGCGCCGTATTGCGCAGATGACGCGCCTTTCCCCGGTTAACGTAGAGGTACCTGGCGATGTGCTGGTGCTGCGTGTGATTGGCCCGTTGTTCTTTGCTGCCGCGGAAGGTCTGTTCAGCGAACTGGAAACCCGTATCGTGGGCAAACGCATTGTGGTGCTGAAATGGGATGCCGTGCCGGTGCTGGATGCGGGTGGTCTGGATGCCTTCCAGCGCTTCGTTTCGCGTCTGCCGGAAGGCTGTGAACTGCGGGTGAGTAATCTCGAATTTCAGCCGCTGCGCACCATGGCGCGCGCTGGCGTGCAGCCGATCCCTGGCCGCCTGGCCTTTTATCCCAACCGTGAAGCCGCGTTAGCGGATCTGTGAATGCCCTGATGCAGAGAAACGTCTCTGCATCATCACGGCTATCGCCTGCTGGAGCCATGCAAGCACGGCAGGCGTCATCCATGTTCCTTTCATCAGATGCGGCTCCTGCTGCATGGCAACGCGAAACTTTTGCTGGGTTTCAGGATTCGTTCCCGCGTATGACTGGAACAATACACGCCAGTGTTCAGCGAGCATCTGCGCCTCACCGGAAGACGGGTCAAGGTTTTCCCGCTGCGCCTGATGCAATTTCGCTACCAGTGGCGGCCACTCCATCATGCGATCAAAATAGTGTGCGCGGGTAAAGGCCATCTCTTCTGCAGAGAGATACTTTTCCCAGATGGCAAGCTTCGATTCGGCAAACGCCCGCGTAATATAGTCAGTCATTTCCGCCGTAATACCCGTCTGCTCACGCATCTGCGGCTCGACGCTGTGCATCTCGTTCAGCCGGGTGAGAAATTCCGGCTTACCTGCTGTATCTTGCTCCAGGCGTGACATCCAGCGCGTCGCCAGATCCCTGGCACGGGGATCCGAAACGTCGATATTATGCTTCAGCAGGCTATTTGCCTCAGCAACCAGACCTGACCAGATATCCGCAAGTGCCTCCTTCTGTACGGCAAACGGCAACTGCTGTAACTCCTCTTTGCTAAACCAGCGTTCGTACATATTCATTAACTCCAGAGTCTGTAGCCAGGATTCCAGATTGGGTGCCGCATCGTTGGTAAGCCCGGTACGCAATTCCACCAGCCTCTCGCGCAGCGTCAGCATGCTGCGCAGTTGCTTATCCAGCAAACTGATTTGCGCATCGAGTAATTCGGTTAACGACAGCGACTCCTGTTTCAGAAAATCCCTGATTTCAGCAAGTTCCAGCCCGGCTTTTGCCAGCACCTGAATCATATGCAGACGTTGCACATCCGCCAGATTATACAGCCGGTAACCTGCCGCACTTCTGGCAGAAGGCAGTAACAACCCTGTTTGCTCATAGTGATGCAATGTTCGCACGGTGATCCCGGCACGTTTCGCGAGTTCACCCACCTGAATCAACATAACTGCTCCTTTTACTTTGCCAGTGGCACCACTCTGAAGCCTTACGTTACGTGAGGGTCAACCTTTCATGCAAAAAAAAACGACTCCATGAGGAGCCGTTTCGGTGTTCTTTCGTCGTAGCACGTTAGCTGTGTTTGTGCTGGTCCCTGCGGCAGCGCTTATCGTAATGGCGCACCCACCAGTATTTGTCGCAGACTTCTTCATGTCCACTCACGCGTGCACCGGCAAGCCATAGCACTGCACCAAGGAAGATACTCAATACCGCGCCATGCGCGAAGTATTGCGGAAGGTCAAGCTGCGGCAATTGATTTAAAATTGAATAACCCACGCCAGCGACCATCACAAACAGTCCCAACCCCATCAGCACATTACCGAGTATCGAAGCGTTTTTGCGTTTCATATGTCACCTCCGGAACTTTGGGTTGTAAGGGGAAAAGCCCCTGATCCTTGTGTGTAAAGTATAGACAGCGGCTCTTTTATGAGTTGCGTGAATGATCACATTTACAGATAACTCCCAGACAAAAGTTTACAAATAAGACATTGAACAGCTTGAAATTCTAATTGTTCAGATAAGTAATTATTCATATCTCGCGGTTCGGGCAGCAGAATTTTGTCAAGCGGCGCGTCAGACAGTAAACTACGCGCCAGATCTGGAACCCATTAGGAATTGAATCGTGACGATTAAACTGATTGTCGGCCTCGCGAACCCAGGCGCAGAGTACGCGGCGACCCGCCACAATGCCGGCGCCTGGTATGTTGATCTGCTGGCCGAACGGTTGCGTGCTCCCCTGCGTGAAGAACCAAAATTCTACGGGTATACCTCACGTATCAATCTTGCTGGCGCAGATGTCCGTCTGCTGGTGCCCACCACCTTTATGAACCTGAGCGGCAAAGCTGTTGCAGCCATGGCGACGTTTTATCGCATTAACCCGGATGAAATTCTGGTGGCCCACGATGAGCTGGACCTGCCCCCCGGTGTGGCAAAATTCAAACTGGGCGGTGGTCATGGCGGTCACAATGGTCTGAAAGACATTATCAGCAAGCTGGGCAATAACCCCAATTTCCACCGTTTGCGCGTGGGAATCGGCCATCCGGGCGATAAAAACAAAGTTGTCGGTTTTGTGTTAGGTAAACCGCCGGTTTCTGAGCAGAAACTGATTGACGAAGCGGTCGACGAAGCGGTGCGCTGCACCGAAATCTGGCTGCAGGATGGCCTAACCAAAGCGACAAACCGCTTACACGCTTTCAAAGCGCAATAATCCGCCCGATACGGCTTTTTTACCGCGCGTGGTGCGGGTTACGTGTATAATAGGCGTAGTTATTTACTTTTCATCAATCGGTTTTCGTTAACGGATTGATTATCAAGATATTAAGGTGATTTAGAAATGGGATTCAAATGCGGTATCGTCGGTCTGCCAAACGTGGGCAAATCCACCCTGTTCAACGCGCTCACCAAAGCAGGTATTGAAGCGGCGAACTTCCCGTTCTGTACCATCGAACCGAACACCGGCGTTGTGCCAATGCCCGATCCGCGTCTGGACCAGCTCGCGGAAATCGTGAAGCCGCAGCGCATTCTGCCGACCACCATGGAGTTCGTGGACATCGCGGGCCTGGTGAAAGGTGCATCCAAAGGCGAAGGCCTCGGTAACCAGTTCCTGACCAACATCCGTGAAACGGAAGCAATTGGTCACGTTGTCCGTTGCTTCGAGAACGACAACATCATCCACGTCAACAACAAAGTGGATCCGGCTGACGACATCGACGTCATCAACACCGAGCTGGCGCTCTCTGACCTCGACACCTGTGAACGCGCTATTCACCGCGTGCAGAAGAAAGCCAAAGGTGGCGACAAAGACGCGAAAGCAGAACTGGCTGCGCTGGAAAAATGTCTGCCACAGCTGGAAAACGCGGGCATGCTGCGCGCGCTGAAAAACCTGACGGAAGAAGACAAGGCGGCAATCAAATACCTGAGCTTCCTGACTCTGAAGCCAACTATGTACATTGCCAACGTTAACGAAGACGGTTTCGAGAACAACCCATACCTGGACAAAGTGCGTGAAATCGCGGCGGCTGAAGGTTCAGTGGTTGTAGCGGTTTGCGCTGCCGTTGAATCCGACATCGCAGAGCTGGACGACGCTGACCGTGATGAATTCATGGCCGAGCTGGGTCTGGAAGAGCCGGGCCTGAACCGCGTGATCCGTGCAGGCTATGAGCTGCTGAACCTACAGACCTACTTCACCGCAGGCGTGAAAGAAGTGCGTGCGTGGACCATCCCTGTCGGTGCGACTGCACCTCAGGCGGCCGGTAAGATCCACACCGACTTCGAGAAAGGCTTTATTCGTGCGCAGACTATCGCGTTTGAAGACTTCATCACCTACAAGGGTGAGCAAGGCGCGAAAGAAGCAGGCAAGATGCGTGCGGAAGGGAAAGATTACATCGTTAAAGATGGCGATGTGATGAACTTCCTGTTTAACGTTTGATTTGTTTTGAATGAAAAAAATCCACGCTTTGGCGTGGATTTTTTAAATATACTGCATTAGTTGTTTAATAAATACAGAATATTATAGCATAAATATGCTATTGCTTTCTTTATCCATGTCAAGGCTTCCTAACGCTCCAAGATCTAAAGAATAAATCTCATCAGTACCTTTGCTCAAATTCAAAAAGTATCCCAGATCACCATCCTGACCGATTAATAAAAAGTCAGTCTCAACCTCTTGAATTGTGTATGTATTATTTCTTTCTAATACATCGGAACAATTGAATATATAAAGTGAATCACCATTTGCTCTGTGAATTTCATAAAGATCAATATCTTTTACGTTCTCTATCATAAATCGCTTATATTCAACAGGTAAAGATTTGTGCACAACTTGTTCAAGCTTATCCAACTGATCAATTAAATCCTGTTTTTTCATATTGGTTTATCTATAAAAATAAGTTATATATCAAATTAAATATTATTAAGATTAGACTCTTTCAACTAATCAAAATATTTATAAGAATCACTAATCGCTTTTCTTGCCTGCTGCTTCGGAACACCCGCATCAATCATTTTTTTGTAACTGATATGAAATTCTTGTTTCAATGTTTTTTCCCAACTTCCAGGCAAAACTCTACACGTTCGTTGAGCAGAACTTATATTAATGTGTGGACTGGACTGCCTGATGCGGATTTAAGTAACGTAGCAGGAGCAGTATTTCTTTGATAACCATTTATTCTTTTCTTAGCCCTGGCATCTTGAATTGGATGGTGGCTTTGTACAAATCCATCATTTTTACTATTTGTATGTCCCGACACTCTATTTACACCTGGAGAAAGATTACCATGCGGATCGACATCACCAATTTTATATCCATTCGGTGCTTTACATCTCGACAACCCCCACGGATCCACCCACCCCAGCGCATACTGGTAAAGGTTTACCCCCCCGCCAACCCTATCAGGTCCTGCTGCGTAAACCGCCCTCAGTCCGGGTCGTAATACCGGAACAGATTGTGGAAGTGACTGGCTTGCCAGTTGGCTGTCCACCCAGTTGCGCCTGGCGATTATTAATGACCTACTCAGCAGAATCTTCGAGTAGGTTACCGGCGGCATCCCAGCGCCATTTCTCTTGGCCAGCCAGCGTACCATCCTGAACCAGCAGACTCCCGGCGATGTCGTACTGCCAGCGATGCCAGCTAGCGGGTTATCGTCGTGCTCTTCCGGCACCAGATTATTGCAGTAGTCGTAATCCCAGCGGCGATGCAGTCGACCAAGACGGTCATATTCGCTGCGGGTGGTCAGCACCTTGGATGCGGCTGATCTTACGGTGAAGTTCGTCGCGGCTAAAATCTGATACCGACAGCTTATTGAGAGCAGGGTGAACAAGGCGCGAAGAAGCAGGCAAGATGCGTGCGGAAGGAAAGATTACATTGTTAAAGATGGCGATGTGATGAACTTCCTGTTTAACGTCTGATTTGTTTTGAATGAAAAAAATCCACGCTTTGGCATGGATTTTTTTATTCCGGGGTTAAAACACATTTTCCAGGAGTTCTGTTTTCATGCTGGGTTCAAAGGGAATGATTTCAACAGTCGCAAGCTTTAACTTCTGAAAAGGATCCTCGCGTAAGCGCTCTTCAAGAGAGGCAAGACTCTCGCACTTAGCGAGAATGACACCGCCGTTTCTTGGGATCCGTCTACCGGACGCCAGAAAAATCCCCTCTGCATACCCCTTTTTTAGCCACTCAACATGAGCAGGTATCGCTGCGTCGATTTCATCGAGTGGTTTTATATAGGTCAAAATGACAATGTAAACCGTGCTCATCCTTTGCCTCTTAACTCTGTTTTTTTAAACCGCTTGTTGGAGCTGCTGATACAGTCCCTGTTTTGCCACCGGTTATAGTTATCATTTTTTTTAGCGCTTTTGATCTTAATATGCAGGGCCCGATTGAGACAACGCGTTACGCTTCATATCCCAGGAATAAAACCGATCATGCCAGCCATTGTTCTTTGCTGGATAGCTACAGACAACGACCACTTCCTTTGACAGGTTGAATGTTAAGTAATAGAAAGTCGCACCTTCAGGAGGTGCAGAACAAAATAGTTTTTCGCCCTGAGCATCGAAGATGGTCAAAACGGTTGGTAATGGCTTAGACTCGCTTAACGCAAAGACTAACTGGCGTGTTGAGTCGACCATTGCATGGTCTAAAAATGGCATACTAACCACTCTGTTACTTTCACCACTAGCCCAATGAAGCAGGTTATTTTCTTTAAAATAAATGAGATTTTCAATCATTGGTAAACCTCAACCTTTAAAGGTTGATCTTTTTCAAATCACCTTCAAAAAGCCCCACAAGATATACCCGGTATCGTGCTGGTTGCACTTCTTTATACGTTAATACACTAGAAAAATCTTTCAAACACTTTGAACATGTATTTTTCGAAACATCTAATTGGCTATCGTCGTAGCTATATTTCTTATGTTCACTAACAAGCTTCACACCTCTCATTTTCTTAACCAAAAAGCTTTTTACCTCTTCAGTAAACGTGTCAAATTCATATGAGTTTACGATAGAGTAGACTATTACCCCGTCACATTCAGGGCATGATATTTCCTTTCCATACTCTATGAAATCATTGTCAATGCCATCGAGGACTAATAACTTCTTTTTAAGTCGATTAGTTATTTTCATTTTCTCTATAACTTTTAACTCCAATAATAACAAGTAAGATTAAAAGTAAATGGATGATGTTATTAGTCAATAACTTAATTTAGGCAAGCCTTAGTTATTGATTATATTGAATCCCAAACTATATATATACCATGGTTGAATGACTTTGTCTCATACGAGACAGAAATTCGGCCCCATTCATAATCCCATCTAATCATTTCTGTTTTCGTAATATCAGGAACCCCTAAATTCAGAGAAAGGCTTAGCCAATCAGACAAGCTTTTCACTGAGTTATTTAGCATGTTAATATTAGTTCTCGCATCCCAGTCCTTTAGGGATTTATAATATTCACTATCTTTATCGACAAGATGAACCATAAAAGGAAAACCAAAACATATTGGCCGTATGTTAATTTCAAATTCTTTATCGCAAAAAAACACCGGATCAATAAGATAGTGATAAGGCATGGATTTCTTTACAGCATTAAACGTATTTAGTTTGTGATAAAGTTTACTGTTGCAAAATCCTTCTTCAGTATCAATCTCTAAAGTTAGACCATCGAAAATTAGCTTTCCCGTTTTCGCATTAAAATTTAAGTTTATCATATATCTAAAATCTTTCCTGGGGTTAAAAGATGTCTCGATTCCTCTGGGATAAAGGACTGAAGTCCTCCCCCATCTCCATACAACTTATTGGCTGCAGCTCTACCGTAAGCAACATCTATGTCTTCGCTTACATAGGAAGCCCTTAATTTCGTACGTACAGACCATCGAGGATCTAATTTTACCTGTAGCGCTTGATGATAACCCAAAGGATCGCCTCTATATTGATTGACTGTTGGGAATGTCACAGTATATGAGGGTTGTTGATTCCCATTCGGGTAAAGAGCATAAAGAATTGTACCTTTTTTCAGCTTCCTATTCTTATAAACATCAATACCGGGATAATCATCATTTCCAGGGCCTTGCCACTTCGTTGCTTCTTTAGATGGATCCTTACATTTACGACTCAACCCCCACGGATCCACCCACCCCAGCGCATTCGGCGCATACTGGTAAAGGTTTATCCCCCCCGCCAGCCCTATCGGGTCCTGCTGCGTAAACCGCCCGCAGTCCGGGTCGTAATACCGGAACAGACTGTAGTGCAGCCCTGTCTCACGGTCCAGGTATTGCCCCTGCATGCGCAGGTTCTGAGAATATCCTGATACCTGCGTCTCGCTTTCCCGCAGCAGCTTGCCCCAGGCGCTACCCCTTCCCAGCGCACCTGCCCTTCGCTATCCGTCATCCGCTCCGGCGTGCCGTTCGGCTGACAGTGGAACCAGAAAATCTCCGGGGAATCAACGCCATCGACACGCGCCAGCGGATCGTAACTGTCCTGATCGCTGTAGACGTAGGTCAGCGGCACGTCCCCGTTCACCTCCTGCAGCAGGCGGAACCCCTCCCAGACGAACCGGGTAGTGACCGGCTTGCCGGTTGGCTGTCCGCCCAACATCTGGCGTCGCGGTGACGGGCGCTGGGCATTGCCAGTGTATACATCCCGGCGATGCAGTCGACCAAGACAGTCGTACTCCCTACGGGTGGTCAGCGCCCTCTGCATGCAGAAGGAAAAAATTACACTGTTAAAGATGGCGACATACTGAACTTCCTGAATAACGTTTGAATAGTTTCAGTTGTGTCTTGAGACTCTCTTTACTTCATAGCATTTACTAATAACCCACGCCATATCTTGATTTTTTCTTGAAAGTTCAATTAAAGTATTTATAGCGAAATCTGAAGGCGAGTAATTCATCCCGCCATAAATGCAATCTTTTCAGAATTATTATCTAACTATTCTTTATGCATTTTCATTATACATCTCTCCTTTTTAGACCCACTTATAAAAGATGTACAAAGAAGATTGTTATTTCATTTAGAAAAAAGGGATTAATCCGATTTTTTATCTCGCATACCAAATAAGGCAGTCATCTATAATAAATTTAAATATCACTACTGGACAATATGGCTTCCGTTCCATGAATGGATAACTCATAGATGTAATGTACGATTTATTACCATCAGAGATTAAGATTCCATTCAATATATATCCCACAATCAAAGGATCTTTCATTTGATTGCACTGTTATCTCTCCCCATTCATAAGTCCATTTTGTTCCATATGGAGGCTTATTTATCTTTCCCATATTGTTTCTGGAAAATTTATTTTGAACCCATTCTGTCAATCGTCTTTCTTCCTCTTCTAGATTTTTTAACGATGCCCTCTTATCCCAATCTTTGAGTGATTGATAAAAATCTCCGTCTTTACTTGTAAGAAAAAGAGATGGATTAAATGAGAAAATTGCTGGTCTGAACTCTACGATAAAGTTCTGCCCTTCCCATTCAATATCATTTTTCGAAAAATAAAATTTACCTATCTTAGTAAATTGCGGATGGGTTTTGTAAAACTCAGATGAAGTAAATATTTCAAAAGAACTAAGTTCAATAGGATAATCATCAATTTTAACATTCCCATTTTTTACATTAAATGTCATCTTTTTCATATATCTATAACCTTACCAGGAATTAATTTACCTCTTGCTTCTTCAGGTATGTAAAACTGCATCCCCCCCCCCTTTCCGAACTGAGGATTCGCCGTTGCACGACCACTAGCAACAAATATATCCTCAGATACATAATATGCCCTAACTTTGGTTCGTACAGGGAAATCTGGGTTAAGTTTCACTTGTAACGCCTCATGATATCCTAATGAATCACCTTTATATTGCCTAACTGTAGGATGAGTTACGGTATATGCAGGTAACTGATCACCATTTGGATGCAATGCATAGAGGATCGTTCCTTTTTTAAGCGTTCTGTTCGAGTAACTATCAATACCTTTATAATCTTTATTAAGAGGTCCTTGCCACTGAGTCGCTTCTTTAGAAGGATCCTTACATTTACGACTCAACCCCCATGGATCCACCCACCCCAGCGCATTCGGCGCATACTGGTAAAGGTTTATCCCCCCCGCCAGCCCTATCGGGTCCTGCTGCGTAAACCGCCCGCAGTCCGGGTCGTAATACCGGAACAGACTGTAGTGCAGCCCTGTCTCACGGTCCAGGTATTGCCCCTGCATGCGCAGGTTCTGAGAATATCCTGATACCTGCGTCTCGCTTTCCCGCAGCAGCTTGCCCCAGGCGCTACCCCTTCCCAGCGCACCTGCCCTTCGCTATCCGTCATCCGCTCCGGCGTGCCGTTCGGCTGACAGTGGAACCAGAAGATCTCCGGGGCATCTACGCCGTCAATACGCGCCAGCGGGTCGTAGCTGTCCTGATCGCTGTAGACGTAGGTCAGCGGCACGTCCCCGTGCACCTCCTGCAGCAGACGGAACCCTTCCCAGACAAACCGGGTGGTGATCGGCTTGCCGGTTGGCTGTCCGCCCAGCATCTGGCGTCGTGTTTTGCTGATGCGTCGCCCGAGCGGATCGTAGCGGAAGCTGACCTGCGTCTGCGGTTTGTTGCGGTCCCGCGGCTGGCTGATGACTTCCGTCAGACGGTGCTCACCATCGTAGCGGTAGTGCCAGCGGGTCTGGCCGTTATCCTTCTCCACGGTGCGGCCGTGGATGTCATAACGCCAGCGAATGCCGTTCAGCTGCGTCAGGCGGTTGTGCGTGACCTTCTCAGCAGATCCTTCCAGCGGGTTACCGGCAGCATCCCAGCGCCACTGCTCCTGGCCGGGCAGCGTGCCGTCCTGAATCAGCAGACGCCCGGCGCTGTCGTACTGCCAGCGGTACCAGCTGAACGGGTTATCGTCCCGCTCTTCCCGCACCAGGTTATTGCGGTAGTCATAATCCCAGCGGCGGGACCAGCGGCGCGGCGACGGGCGCTGCGCATTGCCGGTAAAGACGTCCCGGCGATGCAGTCGCCCGAGGCGGTCGTACTCGCTGCGGGTGGTCAGCAGCCCCTGGGTGCGGCTGGTCTCACGGTGGAGTTCGTCACGGGTAAAATCAGAGACCGACAGCTTATCGAGGGCAATGCTGAGCAGATGCCCGCTGCCGTAGTAGAACTGTTTCAGCTCGCGGCCATCGGGCAGCGTGACGGAGGTGCGGTTGCCGAGAGCATCATACTCCCATGCCAGCTCACCGTGCTCGCCCACTTCATGCGTGACACGCCCCAGGGCGTCATACTCAAAGGCAAGTTCCTGTTCTGCCTCTGCACTCCAGGCGTCAACGGAAAGTGCCGGATGAAGTCCAATACGACTCAGCAAACCTGACGGTGTGTAGTGATAACGGGTCTGCCCTTCCGGCGTGGTGCGGGCAACCAGCTGGCCACTCGCGCTCCAGGCGAAGGCATGGGTGATGGCTTCCGGATGACCGGCGGCAAACGTGCGCGCTATCGTACGCCCGCAGGCGTCATAGCGATACTGTGAGGCCACGCCATCGAGCCCCACCTCTTCCAGCAGCAGCGAGTCCGCGCCCCAGCGGAACTGGTACGCTTCGCCGTTTTCATTTTCCAGGGCAATCAGTCGCCCGCGGCTGTCCCAGCGGCGGCGGACCTCTTCACCCTGAGTATTACGCGTAGCGGTTAATCGTCCTGCCTCGTCGTATTTAAACTCACTTTCTTTGCCATCAGCGCCCGCATGCGTCACCGGCAGGCCGCGTTCGTTCCATGCAAGTGACTCTGTCCAGCCTTCCGGTCGATCGAGTTGCACCGGACGCCCTGCGGCATCGTAGCGATAGCGCGTCTCTTCGCCGTCAGCGCCGATCTCAGTCGTTAACCAGCCCAGCGGATGATAGGTATAGCGGGTTATACGTCCTGAACAGTCTGTGGCACGAATGACCTGCCCGGCCTCGTTGTACTCCTGGTAGCGACGGTTTCCCGCGGCATCAACTTCTTCAACGACCTGACCAAACTCGTCCCGGTGCAGCAGTGTTGTCTGCCCCATCGGGTCTACCACACGCTTCAGGCCGTGATGTTCGTCGTACCAGAAACGGGTCACACTGCCGTCGGCTTCAATGATGGCTGACGGCAGCGCGCGGTGCTCCAGCCAGGTGGTGGTGCGGGTATTGCCGTCGGCGTCGATTTCCTGCACCCGGTTGCCCATTTCGTCGTAGACGAAGGTGACGGCGTTACCGAGCGGATCGATGCGACGGGTCAGAAGTTCGTTTTCATCCCACTCGTAGCACCAGTTTTCACCGCGCTCGTCAACGTAGCGGACAATCAGATTTTGCGCGTTCCAGTAGTGCTTACGCGTCTGGCCATCGTAGTGCTCGACGGTCGTCAGCCCGGCGGCTAAATCGTAGGTGAAGCGGCAGCCGTCGCCGGTGCTGGTGCGGTTTTCCACCACGCGCCAGTGGTCGAATTTTTGCCAGCGGTATTCGCTCTCCAGCCCGCCCGGCAGGCGGTGCCAGACCATCAGGCCGTGGTCGTTATAGTGGTATTCGCGCGTTACTACGCCAGAGGCATCCGTCACACTCGCCAGCTGGCCGCGCGCATCGTAACCCCACTGCATCAGCGGCCAGGTACGGTTGCCGTCAAAATGGCTGGCAGAGGTGGCGCGCTGCGGGAAACGCTCATCTTCATAGCGCAGGGTGACATCAATCGCCCGTGGCTCATCGTGAAGATTGACCAGCCTGCCGTGTTCATCCCACTCCGTCAGCAGCGCGTTACCGTATTCGTCGCTGAGGGAGGCCAGACGCAGAACAGCAGGATTCGCCCGGGTCGGTTTATACAGACGCCATACCGCGCCGTCATCGTCGGCAATCGCCACGTCGCCGCTCTCATTGCGGCGGATGATGATGCCTTCGCTGATGCTGTAAAACGCGCGATCGACGGGCGGCAGCTCAAAGCTCAGCTCACGGCCGGTTTCGTCGAACCAGGTCGCGTTGTTCTCTTCGAGCGTCAGATAGCTGTCAAAGGTTGTCGCCCAACCCAGACCAAATAGCCCTTCACGGGTGGTCAGGCTGTTGTAGCTGCGCTGCCAGCGCAGCGGGAAGCGCCCCGGCAACGAGAAATCGAGTTCATCGTCATCATTCAGCACCTTCACGCCGGTTGCAGCATGTACCGGGTGCGAGGAGCCAAACACAGCATTAACGGCCATATCGGCCAGCATGCCACCGCCGGCTGCCGCCAGCGCACAGGGCATATTTTTCAGGATTTTACCCGGACGTCCGCGCAGCAGGGAGAGCGCAATCATCCCCAGCGCCAGACCCGGCGTTTTACCGCTTTTGATATCGCGGACCGTGAGCGTGTCCCCGCCGATGATCACATTCGGGGAGACATCGTCGGAAACGGTGCCTTCGCAGGTGGTGCGATCTTTTGCACGTACCGCGGGCTGCCCGTTAATGAAGACGCTTTTAGAGCCTTCCGCCAGATACTGCGGCCCGGAGTGCTTTTCGCACGCCACCTTGTCTTCTTCCAGCGGCGAGGTTCCCGCGGCGGCAGAAGCCACGCTCGGCTGCCACATCTCGCTGCCAAACTGTCCAGCGGCGGAAAGCAGCATGCCGGCGTAATCGGCAAAGCTGCCCGGAGACTGTGGTTCAGGTGACGGTGTGTCGGCGGGCGTCAGCGTCCCGGCCGCTCGTGCAGCGGGAATCGCGTTCGTCAGAACGTTATCAGACCCGGTGGTGATTTTGCCCGCTGGCGACGGTGGGAACAGCGCGTTGCCTAAGCCTTCGGCGGCGTTGCTGATATCGTCAGTTATACCTGCCACGTTTGCCAGTACGCCGCCAATGATCCCACTTAACAGACAGCTGGATCCAATCGCCGCCACGCCCGCGGCGGCGGCACCCGCCCCCAGCAGCGGAGCAGCAACGGTTGCCGCCGCGCCCACGGCAGCGCCGATAACGGCATAGGCCGCACCTTCCGCCACAATGCTGGTGATGTCCGCAAAAATGCTGGAGTGAATGATCTCGTCGCCCTGACGGGCCGCGTTGTTATCGCTCATGCCTTACACATTCCGGTTGTCGTTTAGCGTCAAACTCTGCTTAAGCGCGCTCCAGCGCACCTCATCCTCTGCGGTGAATGCTCTGAGCGCCGAGAGGGTAAAAATCATCAACACCGGCTTACCCGGCGTTTGTACGGCCAGCTGTTTTTGCAAAATGCGCTGCCCGTTACTGTCAAAGGTCGTCTCGACTTCCAGCGCGTTAATTTTTCCGTCAGGCCCGACCTTTACGCTCTGGAATGCACTTTGGGCAATCTCGCCCATCTGCGGACGTAGTAGTTCCCACTGGCGGTGAAACTCTTTCTCATAGTCGCTGCCATCCGGAATAACGCCGCGACTGACCACCACGGACAACCCGCTTTCGTCGTCGCGAATAATGTTCATACTGTTATCCTGCCACGCGGCAGGAAAAAGGGAGAAGGAACCTTCCTGGAGGGTATATTTCATAAGTGAACTCGGGATGATTAATAGTGTGAGAAATAAAAGGGGCCAATCCATGCTGGCCTTTGGGCTGGCGAATGCATTATTTAAGCCACTGACCTGACTGTTCAACTAACACATGGCTGCCTTTGCTCACGACCAATTTCACGGGTGAGTAAGTCACGGTGTAAGCGATCTCGCCATTCTTATAGGTAGAGCCAATTATTTTACCTGCAGGATCGTGCAACGTTTTCCCCTTAAGGGAGATCGTACTATTATCACTTTTGCGCACGCCGAGATAATACATCTGGTCACATTCACTAGTAAAACGCCCGCATTTATTGACCAGAGAAATAGCGAACTTTTCAGTATTGAGTTTTCGGGTTTCAACTGTCTGAGCCGAAGCAGCTTTCTGTAACGTATAACGCTGCGGAGCATAATAATTTCCTTTTTGAGGAGGAGTAACTAAACGCCATTCCATTTCACTCCCATTAATTTCCAGAACAGCCCGTCCGCCTATACCGCCAAACGATGAGTTGAACTCAACATTGGCACGATTGCCCGCGATCGTACCGCTAAGATTACGCTCATCATCTTCCGGGCAATCAATGCGGTTTCCTCTTTGAGAAATATAGCAATAAGATCCGGAGATACGGCCACCTGATTCAGCTAACCGCAGAGTTAACGTCGAGTCGTTCGCGTACTCGCCTGACCATACTCCGCCAAATGCGGGACCAGATTGGCTTATCGTTTCAAAATGCAGTGTGCCAAATCTTGCAGCCCATTTTTTAATATCGCCGTTAATATCCTGGCGATGTTCAGAAGACTGATAATGAATAACGTCAGACTCGGGTATGACCCAGGCAGCGTAGATTTTGCCATCTGGTTCGATAACCAAAGCAGAGGCTTTTTCCAGATAAAGATCTTTTAGCCAGCCTTCAATTAACAATCCTCCGTCAGCCGTGGAATGCGGTTCACCAAATACATCAAAATTGTTGATAAACGTCTGGTAATCGCTTCCCAGGGCCTTTCTGAGGCGGTCTGTCACTTCGCTATCGTTAACGATGCGACTGACCGTATTGAGCTTATTGTATTGTGATAACTCTAGCGCAGTTGCAGTTTCAATTGCATCTGCCAGGAAAGCGGTGAGCAATACGGCTGCCAGATATTTCCTTTTCATAAATTACTCTGGATTTCCATTGTCGTAATTCATTGTTATCTTCACAATTTTACTGTCTTTGATCTCAAAAGAGAGGACCTTTTTACCCAACTCATAGGTAATCCATTGTTCTCCGGCATCCTTTGCGACCTGACCGTCACCGTATGCTGTGTTCAAGTCCGTTCTCGTTGAACCAACATGGACACCACGCGGCGTTGCGACATCTGTAGCAGTCAGCGTGATCTGCGACACGATATAATCATCAACGCTTCGTTCCGCTTTATCCCACCAGAGATTGGAACTGAAAATGTCTAACCCAGACTTATGATGCTGGAAGAATTTATAGTTAGCTCCGTCAAAAGGAACCTCACCGGTAAAACTGCCTTCCACTGGCACGTCAATTCTGCGCGCAACGTCAGGAGTCCATCTGTCACCCAATTCGACAGGCTGGCTTTTTATCTGCACAGAAAAATCGTGATTTGTCAGAACGGGCGGTATAACTTGAGCCAATACCGCACTGCTGCACAGACAGGTAAGCATCAGAACAAAACAAAGATATGTCGGAGTCTGTTTTTTCACGTTAATCGTCATTTTCTCAATCTAAATTACGCTTCTCACCGATGTGGGAAACCGCGAGTCATGGAAGCTGTTTTCTTAGTCAGCGCTAATAACAACAGAGCTCAGACAGTCAGGTTTTTTTACGGTGAAACTGAAACTCACTTTTTGCCCATTCATATCTTTTGGTGCTGTATAACTGGTCACTTCATTCTCCGAGCGGCCTCGGGGATAATCAGTTAACGTCAGTTGTGGGTAATGCTTTTTAACGGTTTGAAGTGTGATGCACTGGCCTGATGGTGAAAAATTCAGTAAGGGAGCCATGCCATCATTTTCTTTGCTTACTCGTAAATCAATGGTAGTAATGCTCGTACCCTCCAAAAGCTTGAAATCATCAGCATGGTAGAGGTTCATATATGCATTATTTTTCATGTAGGTAAAATGCAACGGCATGTCATTTAGACTCGTAACGGATAACGTTTTGAGTGAGGCGCTCATTTGTGAAATGAACGCCCAGAGATCCTTTTTCTCTGAATTTCCCTCAGCCATTCCCGTCGTTAATAATGCAATAAGCACTGCTACGACCTTACTCACCTTTAGTCGTAAATTTCTCCTGCACCGCCGCATCAATATCCCCTTTATGCCCGGAACCCGGCGCCGTGGTGCCCGGTTGTGTGCCAGACGTATTCAGGTGCAGCTTACCGCCGGTGGTGATATGACCATCCCCTTCAACGAAGAAATTAAACTCTTTGCCGATGAGGTTAATCTTGCCGTTAGCGTTCAGCTCAATTGCGCTTTCACCAGAGACCAGCCGTAGCTTCGTACCGGAAGCAATGACATATTGCTCCACCGCCGCATCCAGCTTGCCTTTGCCCGTCAGGATCTCTGTTCCGCCTTTCACCGCCTGGATCTGATTCGCTTCCACCCGATGCAGCTCATTTTTCTTCACATAATGGCTGCGCTCGCCACCGACGCTGTGCGTTTCATCGTTCTTAATGCTGGTGTCCATGTTGCGCTCAGCCTGGATCCACACCTGTTCTGCACCCGCCTTGTCCTCAAAGCGCAGGGCATTGGCATTATCCACGGAGCCATCCTTCGTGCGGCTCATAAAACCCATCTGCGTGGCTGCCGCCGGCAGCGCCCACGGCGGCATGCTCGCCTCGTTGTACACGCGACCAGTAATAATCGGACGGTCCGGATCGCCGTTGATAAAGTCCACCACCACCTCATCGCCGACCCGCGGAATTTGCACCCCGCCGTACCCCTGACCCGCCCAGGCGCTCGACACGCGCACCCAGCAGGAGCTGGTGTCATCCCCCTTCGCCAGACGGTCCCAGTGGAATTTCACCTTCACGCGGCCATATTTGTCCGTCCAGATACTTTCGCCGTTTGGACCCACGACTTTTGCGGTCTGTGGCCCGTAAGTACGCGGCCACGCCGTGCTCTGCGCCGGACGGTATGACACCGACGCCGGGATGACGCTGAAATCAGTGCGGTGGATGGTTTCCCCCTCGCCGCTCGCGTAGCGGTTCTCCTCGAAATGGTAACCCGCCGCCGTGACCAGATAGTCACCGTTATCACTGAAGAACGGGGCGTTAGTCAGGGTGAAGGTGTGTCCCGGTGCAATACCCGCGGCCGTGGCCGTCGCCTGAATCTGCTGGTGCTCCACCTGCCAGCGCTCCTGACGGATACGGGCGTAGAACTCCGCATGCCCGGTCTCAACAAACCGTCCCGGCCAGTCGTACACGTCGATACTGCCCGGTTTCGGTGACGCCGGGTTCTGCTGCGCCTGGAACAGCCACGCGTTCGGCTTGCGGAAGTCGTAGTCATCGAGGCTGTAAATCCCCGGGGTGACGCTGTCCTCCAGCGCCCACTGGCTGATACCCTCTTCGTCCGTACTGCCGCCTGACGGCGTCTGGTGGTAAGGAATGACCTCATAGCCGCTGAACGGCTGGTGCTGCGTGGCGGCGTCGGTGAGCACCAGCGTGTGCTTGTCCGCCTCGTGGCTGAAGTGATACGCAATCCCCTCCAGCTCCATCAGACGGCTGATGAAGTCCAGGCTCGACTCCTGATACTGCACGCAGTAGTCCCACACCCGGTAGCTGCCGGTGAGTTTATCCTCCACGTTGACCTGATGTTCAGCCAGCAGGGTTTTCACAATCTGCGGCACCGTCTGACCCTGGAAGATGCGCAGGTTACGGTCGCGCTTCATCGGCCACAGGTCCGGCTCCACCGTCAGCTGATACACCGCGTAGCGGGTGCCCGTCAGCTCAACGGCGCTGACCGCCACGCGGGTAATCTTGCCGTTAACATAGCGGGGCGTCAGCAGGCTCTGCGTCGGGATGGTCACCGTGACCGGCTGACCGAGCAGTTTGCTGCGGTCGATGCGCGCATCAGTACCAAGCAGTGTCAGCGTCAGCGCGAACGACTCGGACATCGCCTCGCGGCCCGTCAGTTTCCAGAAAAGAAGCCCCTCCATCGGGAGCTGAACGGTAATTCGGTTGAGCATAACTTTATTCCATATGGCTTATGCTAGACAAGAGAGGGTGGTAGTGAATCTGCCATGATGAACTCTGTTTTGATCCAAACTGGTTTTTCATGGCATGCTATTTTTCATGGATGAAAAAGTAATCTAAACTTTCGTTAAGCTTTGCTTTTCCTCATTACAAATATGAGAGTGTAAATTTTTATAGCCTCAGATACTAAAAACAAGCCTATATTCATCCAGATACTTGATACTCCAAACAAACTTACTAACAGTGGAAATAACGAAATTGAACAACGGAAAGAAATAAGACGAAAGACTTCCTGAATAAGCGCAAATTTGACAGAATAAATTTTTCTTTTAAAGAAGAGCCATGATGATATAAATAGAGAAAATAAAAGGAGCATATCTAAAGTAAAGAACAGCGTTACCAGAACACCATACCCTCCTCCGGATACGGTATTTGACAAGCCACTAAAGGCTACAATATCTGAAATAAACGGAATTCTGTCTTTCCGAAATGAGTGTATGGAGTAAAGCAAGATGGCGAGAACATCCATACTTCCCCAGAAAAACCATAATTTACTTTTTAAATTCATAATCCTCTTCTCTGACTCCAGGTATCCATTGCCATGATTTACCACTGACCGCCCAAGCATCGTCGCTTTCCTGATACTTCTGATAAATTGAGCGTTCTTCTCCGTATCGCCTAATCACAGACTTTGCAGATATGAAGGCGCGAGACTCGCCATCCAGAGTTGCAGGTAAAGCTGTCCACTGTTGAATTTTGTCACGTGACGTATTCATGTAATCTTTACCATCCGAACCGAAAACCCGCCCCTCATCTCCCATGCTTGTCAGCCGATTTATCGCCATAATTAGGACGTTTTTCGTTCCATGATAATCATTATCAACTGTCTTCCAGTAACCCGGCCCATAGTGGTCAGTGGTGGGAGTAAACGCATCCCGTGTTGGGGAAGGTTTTCCAAACAGGGCAACGTTACTACGGTAACGTTCTATGATGTAATTTATAAAAGCAGGATTATATATAGCCTCATCGACACAAAATAATTCTCCTGATTCAGAAATGAAAAAAGGATAGTTTACTTTTGTTCGTTGACGCTGGTCGATCAGAACAACTTCCCCCGAATCAATTAATCGCTCAATCTTGTTTAGATTTTGCGCATATAAAGGATCAAAACCCGCGTTAGGGTTAAATTCGAAGCGATGTCGTAACGTTAGACCATCGATTGTGTGAAAGGGATTTGACGCACCTCGCACCACAACAAACTCACGCCCTACATCGCCTCTTGCATAGACAGGAGAGACAATCTTTTCAAATTCTTTAGGATGAAGCCTCTGGCTCCTAAGGTCGTACACTTCCATAGGGATTCCTGTTTTACATACTTACGGATTCACCAGCCAGGTGCCAGGCTTCGCGATATCCAGCGTCTGGGTACGCGTTTTCCCGTTGCCCTGCAGTTCAATTCTGGCCTCGCCCGCAGGTAGCTTGAGCGATGCATAACCGTTATTTGCCGGACGCAGTGTTTTTGGCTCACCGTTCACTTTCAGGGTCTCACCGTCAAGAATACGGATATAGACCAGTGCCACCGGGCTGGCATCCACCGGCGGGGTGGCCGGTTGCGCTGTCGCAGTCGGTGCAGTCTGTTCACTGGCTTTCGCCGTTTCCGGTTTCACATCCGGCGCGTTCGATGCAGTTTCAACGGTGCGCGTCTCAGCGGGGGCCTGCGCCGCCTGCTCTGGCGCATCATGGTCGCCACCGCTAAACAGCATCGCTCCGGCGACGACGCCAACCAGCACGCCCGCAGCAACCATTGCCGGGATTTTGTACCGGTGCCAGTCCAGTGCAGAAGCCGGTGCCTCTTCCTCTACCGGTACCAGCATCGTGCCCGGTTTTTTCGCGCTCAGTACATCGTCGATACCCGCTACCGGCATCTCAATCAGCGCCGCGAATTCATCGATGGACTGCGGTCGGTCTTCCATGTGCAACGCCAGCGCCCGGTCGATGGCCTGCAGCAGCGAGAGGGAATAGCCCTGTGGCTGCAATTCCACTAGCGGTTTGCAGGTGTCCTGAATTGAGCGCACCACGCTGACCGGCGGCGGTGAGCCGACAATCAGGGTACGCAGCACGGCGCCGAGGGCGTAAATATCCGTCCACGGGCCCTGCTCGCTTTCGTTGTCGTCAGTGTACTGCTCGATTGGCGCAAAGCCCGGGCGCAGCATGGTTTCCGTCTCGTCAGAGAGATTACCAATGGTGCGGCGCGCAGAGCCGAAATCGAGCAGAACCGGCAGGCCGTTGTCCTGAATCTGGATGTTATCCAGAGAGATGTCGCGGTGCAGATAGCCTTCGTCATGAATTGTCTTAATGGCACCGAACAGCATGGGCAGCATACGACGGATCCAGGCTTCGTTAATCAGCTCCGGTTTTTGTTCGCGCAGGCGGGAGAGCGTGGTACCGCTATAGAACAGCGTTCCCATATAGGCCGTATCGTTTTGCACCCAGAAACGCAGCACGTGAAGCAGGTTCGGGTGGTTGAAGCGCGCCAGCAGGCGGGCTTCCTGAATGAAGCTGTTCAGACCGGCGGAAAACGCTTTGCCAAAACGTTCGCTGCGCAGTACCAGCGTCATATCGTCGCCGCGCACGGCGAGCGAGGCAGGCATAAATTCTTTGATAGCGATAGTGCGTTCGAGCTGATGATCCCACGCGCGATAGACGATGCCGAACCCGCCGCCGCCGATCACCTCTTTAATTTCAAACTCGTTGAAGCGATACCCGACCGGGAGCGCGTTTGGGACAGTCCGATTGTTATCATTATCCGTCATCTTTTACAGTTCTCTTGATGATTATTACGCGGCAAACTGACAGTGAAACTCGCCCTGCTCACAGGTGACGTGCAGACGTCGGTACTGCTCATCGCTGCGGCTGGCGGTAAGTAATATCTGGCTCATCTGAGGCAGCAAGGTATTTGTCAGAATAGCGTCCACCATGCGGCCGCCAGACTCCACCTCGGTACAGCGTTGAACAATTTGTTCCACCACGCTGTCATCAAACTCGGAAATAATATTGTGATTCTCTTGCAGACGACGCTGAATGCGTTTGAGCTGCAGGCGGACAATCTGCCCCAGCATCTCGTCGCTCAGTGGATAATACGGCACCACCAGCAGACGGCCCAGCAGCGCCGGCGGGAAGACCTCCAGCAGCGGCTGACGCAACGCGCCGCTTAACGCCTCAGGCTCAGGCATCAGTTCCGGATCGGCACACATGGCGCTGATCAGATCGGTGCCGACGTTGGACGTCAGAATAATGATGGTGTTACGGAAATCAATATGGCGGCCCTCGCCATCTTCCATCCAGCCTTTATCGAAGACCTGGAAGAAGATTTCATGTACATCCGGGTGCGCTTTTTCAATTTCGTCCAGCAAGACCACGCTGTACGGGCGACGGCGAACGGCCTCGGTTAACACCCCGCCTTCACCATAACCCACGTATCCCGGAGGCGCACCTTTTAAGGTGGAAACGGTGTGGGCTTCCTGGAATTCACTCATGTTGATGGTGATAACGTTCTGCTCACCACCATAAAGCGACTCCGCCAGCGCCAGTGCAGTTTCCGTTTTCCCCACGCCGGACGGGCCACAGAGCATAAATACGCCAACAGGTTTGTTCGGATCATCGAGTTTTGCCCGCGAGGTTTTCACGCGACGGGCAATCAGATCCAGGCCGTGACGCTGGCCGATGACGCGCTGGTTGAGGGTATCAGCCAGGTTGAGCACCGCATCAATCTCGTTTTTCACCATCCGGCCCAGCGGGATACCGGTCCAGTCAGAGACCACCGCCGCCACCACATTTTCATCCACCGCCGCAAACAGCAGCGGCTCGTCGCCCTGTAAAGCGTTGAGCGCCTGCTGCTGTGCGTTAAGCGCGCTGCGCAGTTCGCCGGTCTCGTCATCACCCGCGGCAAACAGCGCGGCACGCAGGCGGATGATTTCAGTCACAAGAGCACGTTCCTCTTCCCAGCGCTGGGTCAGGGCTTCGCGCTTTGTTTCGTATGTATCGCGCTCGGCGGTCAAGGCTGCGACGCGCTCCGGATCGCCGGCACCCACGCGCGCTTCGCGTCCGGCAATCTCGATCTCCACATCCAGGGCAGCGAGATGGCGCAGGCAATCTTCCAGCTGTGCCGGTGGCGCGCTCTGGCTGACCGCCACGCGGGCACACGCAGTATCAAGCAGCGCAACGGCTTTATCCGGCAACTGGCGTGCCGGAATATAACGATGTGACAGTTTGACCGCCGCGCTGACCGCTTCGTCGAGAAGCAGTACCTGGTGATGCGTCTCCAGCGGTGACACGGTGCTGCGCAGCATCAGAATCGCTTTGGCTTCGTCCGGCTCGTGAACCTGTACCGTCTGGAAACGACGGGTCAGCGCCGGGTCTTTCTCGATGTATTTTTTGTATTCCGCCCACGTGGTGGCACCGATGGTGCGCAGTTGCCCGCGCGCCAGAGCCGGCTTTAACAGGTTAGCGGCATCACCGGTACCCTGCTGGCCGCCTGCGCCAATCAGGGTGTGGATCTCATCGATAAACAGAATGACTGGCGTAGCGCTGGACTGCACTTCATTAATCAGGGCCTGGAGACGCGCTTCGAACTCGCCTTTCATGCCTGCGCCGGCCTGCAGCATGCCGATATCCAGCAGCCAAAGCTGAATATTCTGCAGCGGTGCCGGCACGTCACCTTCGGCGATACGCAGCGCCAGCCCTTCCACCACCGCCGTTTTGCCAACGCCAGCTTCCCCGGTCAGCAGCGGGTTATTCTGTCGACGGCGCATCAGAATATCGACCATCTGGCGGATCTCTTCATCGCGCCCGACAACCGGGTCAATCTTCCCTTCACGGGCGCGCGCAGTCAGGTCCTGACCATACTGGGCCAGCGTCCCCTGTGCGGCAGGCACCGTACCGGCTGGCGTATCCGCGGCAGTTGCCGCCTGCTGCGTCTCTTTGCTCTGAGCGCAAATCGCATCAAACTGCTCGATCAGCACGTCGACGTTAAGGCGGGTGAACTGCGCCGAGATGCTTTTCAGCACGTTAGCCAGATTCCAGGTTTTCAGGATGCCAATCAGTAAATGCCCGCCGCGAATACGGCTGACGCCATACTTCAGCGAGCCAAACACCCACGCGCGCTCCACGGCGCTGTCGATATGTTCTGACAGATCGGAAACAGAACTCGCGCCACGTGGCAGCGCATCCAGTGCGGCCACGATATCGCGCGTCAGTTGCTGTTCATCGAGGGCAAAATGACGAATCACCTGTTGCAGATCGCCATCCTGCTGCTGCATCAGCTGATGCAGCCAGTGCACCAGCTCAACATAGGGGTTGCCGCGCAGCTTGCAGAACGCGGTGGCGCTTTCCAGTGAGGTAAATAACAGCGTATCCAGTTTGCCGAAAAGCACGGCACGGCTGATTTCTGACATGTTCGGTTCCGTTGATAACAATGCGTTAGAAAAATTATCGCTCTGCGCGATACACCAGATCGCCACGTGGGACAGGCTGAGGCTGAAGGCCCAGCCAGGTGTTGTAACCTAACCGCCCGGCGCTACCGAGCGAGGCACCCTGCACCGCGTCGGCGCGCAGAATAACCCGAGTTTCCCATTCAAATTCCACCCCTGCGTACTGGCGTACCCAGTCGCGCAGTTCAGTGACCCACGCTTCGCCTGGCAGGAAGCGGTTGTACTCTTCCGCGCTCAGTGGGCCGATTTCGATACGAAACTTGTGCTGCACGTCGCGCACCGCAACGCCGAGAAAAGCGGATTCTCCCATCCGCGGCAGTCGACGCCCTTCACCCAACTGCGCCTGTTCCCGCGGCGAAAGCGGCATCCACTGCGCCACGTTCGCGACCAGTTTTACCGGGGCGTTAAAATAGTTGCGCAGGATCTTCTCCAGCCCTTCCGGATCCCGGGCGTGACGGGTCAGGTGTCCGGCATGAGTAAAACGGGCATGTGCGCTCAGGCTGCCTTTGGTCATCTGCCCCGGCTGGCCCATGCCGATCAAGGATGCCAGGTACCCCTCAAAGCGTTTGTTGTCCGCGCGGTCAAGAGAGACGGCGGGCTGCGCATCAGCCCAGGCACGGTAAAACAACAGCGTCAGGCGATGATGGAACAGATCGGCAAACGCGCTCAGGCTGGTGTCCTGATGATGATGAATACGCTCCCGGGCGTACTCTGTCATATGGACGGGCAGCGGGCCATTTGGACCAAACAGACCAAAGCTGAGGATAGACACCTCGTGCAGCCCGTTCTCTTCACGCTGGCGCACCTGCGCGAGGGTCGACGGCGCAAAGCTCATCGATGGCTGCTGACCGATACGTAACGGCTCAAATTTCGGCAGCGGCGCGCGCCCCAGCGGATAACGTTCACCGCCCTGGGCATCAATGCGTCTTAATAGCTGGAACAGATCGTAGCGCCACGGCGTCTCGCGAACGCCGCGCCAGAAAGCGTCCGGCAACGGCGTCAGGCGATGGACACGCAGCGGCGCGGAGGCGACTTCGCTCATAGTAGTGCCCTTTTCCCCATGCGCGGTGCCCAATAGCCAATCTCACCGCGCTGCTGACTCTTCAGCGTGAATTCAGTAAAGCTGTTGATGGACACCAGGCGGGCAAACAGGCGTTCCAGCACGCTGCCGAAAAGCCAGGGGCTGGCGCCGGAAAACGCACGCTCATCCACCGTCAGAGTAATGCCGATCCCGCGCGCAAAGACCACCGGACCCGGCTCCGGGACGCGACGGTGAACCGGCTCCAGCACGCAGTGGCGAACGCCCTCAACCTGACGCGCAACCGGCGTCTCCGCCAGGTTAGCATACAGCCCTAACAGCTGACGCAGGGCGGCGGCACCCTCTTCGTTTTCGCTGTCCATCAGGCTGAGATAGTTCATCTGCAGTTGGCTGATCAATCGCCAGGTGCTAAACCCTTCGGCCAGAGCCGGGCGTGGCGGCGTTGGGCCTTTTCGCAGGGTCAGGGATTTCACCGGCATGGAATCGGCCATGATGAACTGTCCGAGTTCCTGCTGAAGCATCAGCGGCAGGTCGCGGCTGGTGCACAATACTTCCGCGGAGATATAGCGCAGATTTTCCTGCCAGGGTGCATGCTGTTCATCCACCAGCGAAACAAAGACTTCGGAGCCGATATAACCGGTGCGGGTGCCGTAGCGCAGGGCATGTTCAGAGAGCACTCGCTGCTCGCGGCGCAGGGAAAAATAGGCGCCATAGTTGCCCGCATCACCGCTCCAGGTGCTCCAGAAAGGACGAAACGTCTGGTCATCACGCTGGCCGTCGGCACTGCCGAAGATTTTGTTTACCGCATAAATTTCATAATCCAGGGGACGGATGTTATCCACCACCAGATGATATTCATGCTGGCTCTCGCTCAGCTTCTGCCGCGCCGCCACTTTCGGGAAAAGGTTGATCACCGGCGTGCAATGCATCGCCAGATGGCTGGCATCAACCACCCGCTCCAGCTGCTCATCGCTTTTATCCAGCAGGATGAAAATATCGAACGCTTTTTCATTTTCACAGCGCTGGATAAGCTTGCCCAGACCGCTGAGGCTGATAAAGCGGAACCGTGCCGGAAACGCAAAGTATTCCTGCAGCAGACGATAGCCGTCAAAGTTGCGCAGGTCGTCCGGAAGCAGCGCCTGGTCTGGCTCAAACCCTTCCTGTCGCAAGGCATCCGCAGAGAGCAGCTGTCGCTGCGGGTGCTTGCTGACGGTCTGGCAGACAATCCCGGCGTGGTGCTCCATGACCAGCTCAAGCAGCTTGAGCGCTTCAATATCCGGGCCGCTAAGGAAAAACTCCAGACGGTCAAAATCCAGATGCCCAAGATGCTGCGGGCCATCACAGGCAATGCGGATCCGTAACGCGCTGTTGATCCCCCGCTGGCTCAGGCCCAACTGCGCCAGCGGCAGATCGGCAGGCACACCGCCCAGCTCGACCTTATCGATTTTCAGCGGCAGCAGATTAACTTCATGCGCCGTGGTGTAGCTGCAGGTGACCCCGGTCTTTTTCAGCGCCAGGCTGTCCATCATGGTGCCGCGCGGCACCTTAAAACCGTTGCTCAGATCGCCACGCGTGCTGTCGGGCTGGATTTCAGCAATCGCCATTGAGGGGGTTGGCGCGAGATAGTTTGGCGCAATCATTTCCAGCAAACGCTGGGAGAAGCGCGGGAACTCCGCATCCATTTTCATTTGCACACGGGAGGTCAGGAACGCGAACCCCTCCATCAGGCGTTCTGTATACGGATCCGCCACTTCGATGCCGCGCATGCCCAGTCGACCCGCGACTTTGGGATAGCGCTCGGCAAATTCAGCGCCCATTTCACGCAGATAGGCCAGTTCACGGTTGTAATATTCGAGCAGTTTACTTTCCATGATCACCCCGCATCTTTCAGTTCAAAATGGCCGTTTTCCAGATCGACATCGGTGCGAAACAGAAACTCCAGCGGGTACGGCACACACCACAGACGCCCTTTTATCTCAATGGACAACACGTTGTGCAGATCCAGTGACGAGGTGTCTGACACGCAGCGGACCTGCAGTCCCTGCGGCAAAATACGCGGTTCAAAGTTAATGATGGCCTCGGTAAGCTTGCGCTGAATGTCGTGCCATTCAATGTCTGACATTCTTTTCCCGGCCAGCGGCGCGACGCCAAAATTAACCACCGAGCGGTTCACATGCGGCAACGCGCTCAGGTCACCGGATGCGTCATGGTTGATGGTGTTAAACAACCACTGCAGATCCCGCAGCACGTTGCGGCGCAGGGCGGCGTGGGTAATCAGATTACTGTTGGCGGACTCGCGTTTTTTTTCCGGGTCGTTATCGGTGAGGCGATCCAGCAGCGAGGGCTGCATTTTATCGCGCGCCCCCACCTTCTCCTGCTTGCTGCGGGCTTGCCAGCCGCTGCGCAGCAGATCGCCTTCGCCAGCGGGATTACTCATGGGCTCCATCCGCAGCAAACGTCACCAGGTTCAACGACAGCAATGGGCTTTCGCTTTGCTCGCTAAGCCAGGCTTTCTGCCCCATGCCTTCATACAGCGTGCCGTCATTGTCGAGCGGCAGCCACTCGGTGGTGCGCGCGAGCTTAACCGCGTCAGACGCATCCGCTGCGAAAGGATAGCGCACCGGGATCTGGCAAACCTGTTCGGTACCGTCCGTCAGGCGCACCAGCGCATGACGCCACACCAGGTCAGTCACGCTGGCAGGCGCCTGGAAACGGATCTCGGCGATGGCGTTAAACGGCAGCCAGAAATAACGGCCGTTGACGATGGTTTCACACACGGGCCCCAGACGAGCATCGCCGTCCATCAGCCATGCGAATGCCTGCGTCTCGTCATTCTCAAGTGTGATTTGACCCGCCGTTGCCTGCGCCTGCTCAAGGGCTTCCAGACGCAGCGCCTGAGCACGCTCTCCCGCGTCATTAAGCGCGGCGGCAAGCGTGGTAAGCCATGGCCACTGCGTTTCAGGCATGGCAGGACGAGCCTGCCCCGCCATCACCTGCGCGCGCTGCAGCTCGCCCTGGATGGACTGCTCCAGAAGGGTAACGGTTGGTTTAGCCTGGGGCTTAAGTGCCAGCCAGCTTTTCAGCTGAGTCAGGGCACGCGTCCAGTTACCACTGAGGGTCAAAAACTGCACAAACGCGGCACGGAGATCGGCATCGGCCGGACGAGCTTTGATCTCAGCTTCAAGACGCACCAGCGCGTCACTCAGCGATTCACCCGCCAGGTGTTGATAGAGCGTATTCATAGCCATTCCTTAGTTTGCCGCGCGCCAGGCGCCGACTGCCGGATCGCGCAGCTGAGGGCGCAGGGTGTCAATCAGGACGATATTGAGCGTTGTGCCAGGGGTAACCCAGGCGCCCCAGATTTTTTTCACCGCGGCGATACGCGCCTGCAGTTTTGCATCGTCGCTGGCGGTCTCACGTGAAATCTCCACGGCCACCGTGCCGTTGCTTTTCCAGCCGTTGAGGCTGCTGTCGTAAGGCAGGATCATCCAGCTCTGGTCGCTGTTGGAAGTGCTGAAAACCATGCGCTCTTTGTTGACGGAGGTGATCAGCGCGTTTTCCGGGTCGGCACTTTGATTCAGTCCCATGACCGGGAAGCCGTGAATGTAGGTCACCGGTATCTCTTTTTGTCCACCATTACGGGACTGGGAGATAACCGTGTGACCACTCAGCCAGCTCCCGTTTCCGCAGCGGGTGGTGTCTGAATCCGGAATAAAGAGCGCCGGAGCAGATGAGCCCCCTTCCCAGAAGGTACGCAGATGGCAGCCGTCCTGAAGGGTAAATTCCTGCCACGGCGTGCGATCGGCAGCAACCGTGTGGGTTTCCGCGTTCTGGTCCGGCGGCAGCAACGCACCGCTGGCCGGAGTACTCACTGGCGCAGTCTGCTGCTGTTTTACCACCAGCGCCCAGTCCTGCGCTTTGCCTGCTGTCCCCTGCGCCAGCGTCGTCCCGGACGGATCGTTCAGCGTCCAGCTCAGTTTACTGACTTTGCTGCACTGGTGTTCCAGCAGCGAGCCCAGACGCGGGACAAAGTTCTCCAGAACCGAGACGTCTTTGTTGCCGTTCGCCACGATACGCAGCGCAATCTCAGACTTACACCAGCTCTGTGGGGTGTTGTCTTTGATGTTATCAATCCAGATATCCAGCTTCTGCGCAGGAGACTGCACGATGCGGAAATTCTCAGCCTGCGCGGTGGACGCCACCGCCAGAAGTGCTAAACCCGATAGCCAAAGTTTCATATCGTTCCTTGTGTGTCTAATCAGTTCCGCAGGGAAGAAATTGTGCTGCGTCAGAAAGCGTATGCAGCAAAGTGGTGTCCTGAGGGTTGCCCATCCATACCGCCAGGGCGGTATAGTTATCCTGAGCATTCCCCTCCTGTTCGCCATTCTTTTGGATGATTTGGTTCATTAAAGTCAGCCACTCTTGTGGCGTGTTAACCATGTGCAGCGACTGTTTCATCTGTTCTTCGCTGACGCCGTGCCAGAAACCGTCTGTACAGAGTAGAAATGCATCTCCGTCTTCGACCTGCACCACATCGCTGTAGCTCGCTTCTGGCCCACCGTTTTCAATACCCAGCGCCAGATAGAGCAGATTGCTGTTGAGGTTATCGGTGTCGTGCCCTGCATCTTTCATCTGCTGAACCAGGCTGTGATCGGTGGTGACATGCCACAGCCAGCCCCGGCGAAACAGATACAGGCGGCTGTCCCCGGCATGTGCCCAGTAGGCCAGCCGGTAATCTCTGTCGATAAACAGACTGACCAGCGTGGTGCCCATCCGACGATAATCCTGAACCGCCTGCTGTTCGCTGAGAATGGTGCGATTCGCCGTTTGCACATAGTCGCGAATATGCTGCGCGTTCAGGTGCTTGTCGCCATCGAAGCGGGAGATAATACTGTTGCGGGCCAGTTCAGCGGCCACCTCACCGCCCGGCAGACCAGCGATACCATCACAGACGACAAAGCAGGCTGAACGTTCCCCTATGGTTTCTCCCGTCTGATCCTGGTTGCTGGCGCGCGTCCCCTGGCGGGAGAGAGAAGCCGTTGCGATATTCATTTTTCTTCCGATCCGCTCTGTGAGTCTTTGTACTGATTTACCTCCATGTCATAAGCATGAAGGAAGGCTTCGCCAAACAGGGTGTGGAAGTCATCCTCAATCTCGCCTGCCGTTTCACTATAGCTGCGGACAAAGTAGTCCCACAGTGCGGCTTTGCGACTGCCCGGTAGCGCCAGTCGGGAGGTCATCCCGTTCTGCTTCGCCTGCTCTTCCAGCTGTTCCGGGTTGAAGGATTGCAGCATGGCGGCAATGATGGCGCGGATACCGGAGATCATACCCAGCTGATGCGCCTGCAGATCGATCAGCGCGTCACGCACGGATTTTGTCGGCGGCATAAAGCCCGGCATTGGCGTACCGAACATCTGGATCAGAACGGTTTTCCCGGTCGGCAACAGTTTGAACGGGTTGTTGGCATCATCAAGTACCATGGTCATATCAGCTTTTACGCCGCGCTTGAGAATGGAGCGCGAAGAAAGCAGCGCCACGGTGCCCTGAGAGAACATGCCCAGAATTTGCCCCAGCTGACGCATATTTTCACGGTCAAACTGCGGGACGGGCTGCATTTCGCTGAGCCCCATCCCTTCCAGCAGTGCCTCAAGTAATTCGCCCTGCAGTACTTCACCCTTTTCGCCATTATGGGCTGCTGGCGACGCCGCGTTTTTGACCGGGTCAATACGCAAACGCCCTTTAGGTGCCTGGGCATTACTGCGCGCCACGGCCTGCGGGGTTGGCATGGTGAAGCCGGCATAATCCGGTCGCGCCGGCTCTTCTTCTTCCACGCGCGGCGGCACCTGCGGCTCAGGAGCAAACAGCGGAGAAGCGGCAAGGACGTCCTCTTCCTGTTCTGCTTCCGGCTCTGGCGTCAGGTCTGGCTCAACGACGGCCTCTGGCTTATCGCCGACAATTTCATCCGGATGGGTTAACGGTGCCCCGCCCATCAACCCGAGGGGGTCATCATTTCGTGCAGCAGGTGCGCTGGCACTACCGCCAAACAGAGCCAGCGGATCGAGTTCATCCGTCTGCTCTTCTTGTGGCTGCGCAGGTTTAGCTTCATTGGGCGGCACCAGCGTAGACGGGGTGACGTCGTCAAAAATGCTCTCTTTTTTGAACAATGCTTCGTCACTGAACAGCGTATCCGGATCCACGTTCTTACGCTCAAGCTTTGGATCGCTGTCATTGAACATCGCCAGCGGATCTTCAGCGTTACGCTCAGGTGCGACAGGCTGGGAGAACGGATCATGCGACGCTGCCGGCTGCGGCTTCGCCCGAGAACTGGAAATGCTGTCGGAGATAGAGAACTCCTGCATCAGGCTATCCCAGATTTCCGACGGCACAGCAGTCGGTTCCGCCTTCCCGCGCGGGGCGGCGCTCGCAGGCTTTGGCTGCGGGGCTGCCGCAGGGGCCGCGGCTGGACGCGCCTGCTGCTGCATGGTCGCCGCCATGCGGCTGACTGGCTGCGTATCATGAATCAGTTCGGTCACTTCGATGCGGTAATCATCAATACCGAGAATGTCCCCATCCTGCAGCTCAACCTGGCGCCCGCGCTCAAGCGGAATGTCATTCAATACCACGCGGGTGACGCTGCCACGGTTAGTGACGCGGCATTCGCCCTGGGCGTCAACGTGAACAATGGCCTGCAAACGCGAGATGGTGCGGTCATTGTCCGGCAATACCAGATTGTTATCCGTACCGCGCCCAATGGTGCCGCCCGGGGCATAAAAATCACAGCTGCTCTGCGGCGGCTGATGACCGGGTTTTGTAGAAATAATCGTGAATCGCATGGCGTATTCCTGCTGGTATGATTAGCGCTCAAACGCTGCCGCTCTCGGGGCGAGAACGGCGGCGTTTGAGGAAGAGAATATCAACAAAACTATTTAATGAAATTTACAAAAAATAATCCAACAATGAGCCATAGAGTGAATATTAATGCCTGCAATTTATAACGACGATGCAGTTTTAGCATCCAGGCAATTTTTTCATCTGGTAATGATTGAATATATTTATAAGCTTCTTCCTGCACCAGCCTGTCGCGAGTAAACTTCATCTTCACGCCCTTATGAAGACGAATAAACCAGATTATTTTTTGATAGTTTGCCAGTGATCCAAAAAAAGAAGCGTAATTTGTTACCAGATCGAGATCATAACCTTTGCGTCTGTAGTCAGAAAGGAGCTGATTATAGTCAGCCTCGTGTTTTTTAAAATAACGAGAACTAAACAGATCCATAATTACAACAACGAGAAACAAACCCACAGTAAGCAATAAAAGTAAATTCTCGAGATTTACCATAATTTATCCATCATATACTCTGTTGCTCCACCTGCTATTTCGCTACCAGCGTATCCACCCGCAGCCGCACCGACAATAGAGCATGCGAGCAATCCTACACCGCCAGTTGCAACTCCCAGCGCAACGCAAACTCCCGCCCCGGCTATGGCACCATATTTGCCACCGTAAATGCCACCAGCAAGACCTGCACCAAAGCTACTGTATTTTTTTACAGCAACTTTTGAGCAACTCTGCTCTCGTCCAACGGTACACGCATTGTAAACTTCATTGGTCGTATTTGCACCTGCAAAGCCTATTGCAAGCCATCCCCCCATTTTAAGAAAACGAGCGGCCTTTGAAGCATTATCAATGTATGTTGAATAACCCCGAATAGAACCAACACCGGCAGTGCTCCATTCATGCACAATTGATCTGCTCGATAAACCTAATGCATGTCTGAGTTCATTATAAGGTTTCATTTTAAGAGTTAATCTGGACAGTTTGTTTAATAAAACATCTAACTCAGAGAACAATCGTTGACGCTCAACAAAAAACTGTTGCCCTATTAATGTCCCTTGCGTTCTGTACTGGTTTTGATAGGCCAACTCAATGGATTTTAATTTTTTTTCGATTTCACTGAAGTATTTGTCACCCGCATCAGAAACCACACCAAGGGACTTATCCATAAAGTTTGTGACTGCGGCAATTGTGCCATAGTGCTGAGAGAGGAAATTAGCCTCACCTGTATTAAGATCCGCCAGAGAACTATTAACTTTCTGTTTTGCGATTTGCACTTGTTTAAGTTGCACTGCATTATTGTTTCCTGGATCATTGACAATTAACATTTGACCAGGTTTGGACCATTGAGTATCGCTATTAATTTGCATAAAATGACGCGCTGCATCGCTATTAGGATTATTAAACAGAAGCCTCGCCTGAAAATCCAACGTCCCGGGCTGCTGAACAATACAATACCCAGGTGCAACCATTGATTTTACGCTCATTACTCGATCTCTTTGCAAAGTTTTGACTAATACGTAGGGCCAGGGAAAAACTCCCCTGGCCACATACGCAATTACGCTTCTTTGTTTTCTTTGATGTTCCAGCCAGCGCTGCTTTCAGCACCTTTACCACCAGCAGTGGTCTGCTCCCAGTACTGCTGTTTCACTTTCGCAGCCTGGAATGCATAGGTCACACCAACGGTGTCGCCGTTGTCTGCACCGGTGTACTGAACAGAAGTTACCAGCACATCTTCCAGCGTGATGCGGGTATATTCAACTTGCTGACCACCCGCTTTGCACACGGACAGTTCAACTTTAGTCAGGTGCTTACCGCTTGCGCAGTGTTTGAGAATTGCTGTAGTGGATTTGTCGATCAGAGCGTTAACGTGCAGATCGTTAAAGTTAACTTTACCGGCACCGCCGCCGCCACCAACACTCATATTACCTGGCTGGGAAGCGCCCCAGGAGAAGGAGGTAATATCAGTCCAGCCGGTGTGGTTAGAATCTTTAGATTCGCCCGTAACACCCTCGACCTTCAGAAACATATCAATAGCCATAATATCTACTCTTCGTGGATGAACAATATTGCTTTCGAAAAAGCACTTATATGGCAAACAGGAAAGCATGGGGCTGAATAAAACCGTCCATATTTTACCTCTGCCTCATATCAAATGACCCGTGTCATTTGACAGTCTTGACATTCCCCCTGAATGAAAGGAAAGAATGTGAAGTCTTTACTACTGCGGATTATCCTGAAGCCAGGTACGGTCAGGATTACCGATAATTAATTGAGGTACAAGTTTATTAAGTTCGTCACTATGATAAAGACGTAGACAGTTTAACGTTACGCCTTTGACATCGGGTTTTATCTCAGAATGAAAGGCATTGGTTGAGCCTTTATATTTATCAATAAGGGCATTAATTTTATCATTGCCATTTTCAATATCGAAAGGCACCCATTCCAGTAATGCACTACTGCTACGGGCTGCATCCAGAGAAAACTGGCTTTTATCATCTGAAACTTGAGCCAGACAGCGAGAAAAAACAACGTCTTTAACAACTTGCTTATAAGGCATTTTTTTGACAAACATCACCGGATCGTCAGTTGCATAAACAGAGGCGGAACTGGTGAGCAACAGTAGACTGGCAATTATTTTTTTCATGGCAACTCCCAAAAATTGGCTTTGGTCGTCGTGTAATTCGTCTCCGGTGCATTGAAATAACAATGATCCGAACAGGTTAAACCATTCCAGAATGTGGCATGACCTGCGGCGTCACTCCAGCCCTGTACCTCAAACAGAATTACGCCCTTTTTGTTGGCTAATTGTTGAACGGGTAAGGAAGGATAACTCACGACCATGTCAGGTTTACCCCACTGACGCGTCAACCAGGCAATAACATCCTTTACCCGATAGAAGTACCATTTATTATCAGCACCGGATACCGTGAGATTTGCAATACGCGGGACGGGATGCCCGGTATAGTTCAGAACATAACTCATGCGTACGGCACAACTATTTGACCACCCACCCTGATCTTGCGGTATTTCGAAGTTGTGCTTAACCTTGCCGCCGATAATTTGCTTAACTTTGCCGATAGAATCATTTGCATCGTAAATACGTGTTGCCGCCGCCCAGGCAGCAACAAACGAAGGTCTCGCGGTCATATTTCCTCTCACATTTCCATGCTATAAAGCAGGCGCCGGGTAAGGCCTCCCGGCGGCAATCATCATCACGCGTCTTTCGTCTTCAGTGACGGAAGTTTAGAAACCAGACGCAGAGAAACGGTCAGACCTTCCAGCTGGTAGTGTGGACGCAGGAAGAATTTCGCGGCGTAGTAGCCCGGGTTATCTTCAATTTCCTGCACCTGCACTTCGGCAGCCGCCAGCGGTTTACGGGACTTGGTCTCCTGTGAGGAGTTAGCCGGGTCGCCGTCCACATAGTTCATCACCCAGTCGTTCAGCCAGCGTTCCATCTCTTCACGTTCACGGAAGGAGCCAATTTTGTCGCGCACGATGCACTTCAGGTAGTGGGCAAAGCGGCAGCAGGCGAACAGGTACGGCAGACGGGATGCCAGACGCGCGTTAGCGGTCGCATCCGGGTCGTGGTACTCAGCCGGTTTCTGCAGAGACTGCGCGCCGATGAAAGCGGCAAAGTCAGAGTTTTTGCGGTGAACCAGCGGCATAAAGCCGTTCTTCGCCAGCTCGGCTTCACGACGATCGCTGATGGCGATCTCGGTCGGGCATTTCATGTCCACGCCGCCGTCGTCGCTCGGGAAGGTGTGACATGGCAGGTTTTCAACCGCCCCGCCAGATTCCACGCCGCGGATTGAGGTACACCAGCCGTACTCTTTAAAGGAGCGGTTGATGTTGGCAGCCATGGCATACGCGGCGTTCGCCCAGGAGTAGCTGTTGTGGTTCGCGCCATCGGTCTGCTCTTCGAAATCGAAGCTGTCGACCGGGTTAGTGCGAATACCGTACGGCAGGCGCGACAGGAAGCGCGGCATCACCAGGCCAAGGTAGCGTGCATCTTCGGATTCACGCAGTGAACGCCACGCGGCATACTCGGTGTTCTGGAAGATTTTGGTCAGGTCGCGCGGGTTCGCGAGTTCCTGCCAGGACTCCATCTGCATCACGCCCGGTGCGGTACCGGTGATAAACGGACAGTGGGCCGCCGAGCCGATACGCGCCATCTCGCCCAGCAGTTCAACGTCCTGCGGACTGTGGTCGAAGTAGTAGTCGCCGACGATGCAGCCAAACGGCTCGCCACCAAACTGGCCGTACTCCTGCTCGTAGATTTTCTTGAAGATTGGGCTCTGGTCCCAGCCCACGCCCTTAAAGCGTTTCAGGGTACGACCCAGCTCCTGCTTGGAGATGCTCATAAAGCGGATCTTCAGCATCTCGTCGGTTTCAGTGTTGTTCACCAGGTAGCTCAGACCGCGCCAGGCGCTCTCCAGCTTCTGGAACTCTTCATGGTGAATAATCTGGTTCACCTGCTGAGACAGCTGCTCGTCGATACCGGCAATCAGGTTCTGAATGGTGCGGTAGGTGTCACTGGAGAAGGTAACGGTATTTTCCAGCGCCTGCTGCGCCAGCGTTTTTACCGCACTTTCCACCGCGGAGCGCGCCTGATCGGTTTTCGGGCGGAACTCTTTGTTCAGCAGCGCGCTGAATTCATCCTGGCTGAACGCCTGGCCACTCTGCTGCTCGTGTTGTTGAGTCTGGTTGCTCATCGATTATTCCTCGCTACCTTTCGCACTTTCGTCATTTTTCGGCAACTGGCTCAGAGATTTGAGCAGCGTCGGATCCTGCAGAATTTTAGCGATCAGCTCTTCCGCGCCGTTTTTGCCATCCATATAGGTCAGCAGGTTGGAGAGTTGAGTACGTGCTTCCAACAGCTTGTTCAACGGCTCAACCTTACGGGCTACCGCGTCCGGCAGGAAGTCGTCCATGCTGTCGAAGGTCAGATCAACGTTGAGCTTACCTTCGCCGGTCAGCGTGTTATCCACCTGGAACGCCACGCGAGGTTTCAGCGCTTTCATGCGCTCGTCAAAGTTATCAATGTCGATTTCGAGGAATTTACGCTCATCGACTGCCGGCAGGTTTTCCACCGGTTTGCCGACCAGATCGGCCATGACGCCCATCACAAACGGCAGCTGAATTTTACGTTCTGCACCGTAGATCTCTACGTCGTACTCGATCTGCACGCGGGGGGCACGGTTACGTGCGATGAATTTCTGCCCACTGTTACTCATTGCCATGATGTTCTCCATCAAAGATGCGCGGTGAAGGTGAAACGGCAGGCTCCATGCCTGTCGTCATAATGCCAGGACGCGTTATTCGCGGCGTCCAAAGATGTTTTCCAGTTGGTTAACGCCGTCTGGCGCCAGGTCGCGAATAATGTCCATAAAGTTAAGTTCTGACAGCCGCTGCACCCGTTCAATCATCAACGGTGCGGGGTGGCTCGGTTCGTACTGCGCAAAATACTGTTTGGCTTTCTCCAGCATCAGCTGTGCATCGGCGCGGCTGGTGACCTGCACGCTGCGCCAGTCTGTAACCTGCTGAACGGGTTGTGCGACCGCCGGTTGAGGTTCAGCGCTGAGCTCAGCCTGTGCCTCCCGGTTGGGCAGCAGCTTGCTGATGTCGGTCACCTGACAGGCGCTGGCGACCAGCCCGACGGTTTTCAGCAGCTGTTCCATCTCCGGAACGCCGCTTTCACCAAGATGGCCGGTGAGCAACTCGCGAATGGCCAGCAGCCGTTCGTTAATCACTATCACCGCCGACGTGCCCGGCTGATCGCCGCGGGCCAGCTCGTCAATCAGTCTTGGACGGCCGCCGGGGTAATCCGGACATTCGGTTTTACTGCCATCCAGCAGTGCCTGAGCGTCGCGAAGTGAAATTTCATCGCCATTTGATCGCAGCAGCGAGGCGTTACGCACGGCGACGGTCAGGTCAGACTTATCACTCAGCCCGGCCAGGGCGTTAATGCGGTAAAACGGGTCGGTTTCGCCATACTCTTCCAGCAGCGGATAGAGCGGCTCCCAGTAACGCGTGATCGCTTCCTGCACCAGTAACAGCCCGTCGGCGTAGCCCGCAAGGCCGCGGCGACGTGTCCATGCATGTGTTAACGCCAGCATGACGCGCAGATCTTTGGTGCGGCTCAGCAGGCTGGTGGCGAATTTTTCCACCGTATTCCAGTCAGCAGGTTCTGCCGGAATGATGGTGTCGCCAAACTGCTGCTCTGCTTTGCCCTGGCTGGCCTGATTCATGAGCTGGAAATCAGCGTCATACTCCAGGTTTTCGCCACAGGGCTTGTCGGGGCTTATTGGCGCGAGAAATTCTTCGATATTCATAAGATCCCTGCTTATTCAAACATGGGCGGATAGAGACCGTGACGGCCCGGACGGGCGCCACCTGCCGGGTCGAACAGCAGCGTAAAGAGCTGCCCGGTGAAGTTCCCGCTGTGAACATGGGTGTAGAGCGGGTAGCCGTCGCAGCGGTTGGTCCACCAGTAGCTGGTCTGGCGAAGCGGGTCAAAGCACTCTGCTGCCTGAGGCCAGCCCAGCGTGCTCTGGCCGTCTTCGTCATAACCAATCACATCGAGAATATCTGAGCGCTTTTGCGGCTCGACGGGCTGCGGTGCCGGAATGGACATCAGCATGTCATCGAGCTGTGAGGCAGAAAAACTGTTACGTACCGCATGCAAGCCCAGACGGCCAATCTGCTGATACCAGCTTTCAGCCTGACTGAGCAGACGTGATGACCAGTCTGCGGGGGCAAAGCTGAGCTGAATGCAGACCGGATATTGTCGACCAACGCTGTCACGTCCCGGCAGCAGGCAGCCCATCTGAATCATCTGGCTGCCCAGCATCGGCGGTACGACAAAATTCCAGACCGGCGCTTTGTTAAACGGGCGCTCACCGCTGCGCTGCTCTTCCTGCTGCCAGGCCAGCAGGCCGACCTGGAACCAGTGTGACCACTGGCGTTGCAGGGTGTCAGGAAAGCGACGCTGCAAAAAATCTCCGGCGCTGGGCAGTTTGCCATACCAGCTGTAGCGGTTCATCGCAGGGGTATTCGTCATACGGCTGTCCTTGCGGTTATGGGCATGAGAAACGGGGAAGCTGGAACGGGTTACGAATACTGTTTGGCGCAAATTCCAGCGTGACCTGATGTCCGTCTACGTTGAAGGTCGCCTGGCGACTCAGACTTCCCGCCCCCGGGCTGGTACGCGCTTTATCGAAAAAGCGGTTCAGCGCCCAGGAACCGTTAGTCACCAGCGTAGCCGTGCTGCCGTTAGCCAGACCCAGCTGCATACGCACCTGGTTGGTCCCGCCCGGCCCCGGCCAGTTCATGATCTGCACAGCCTGTGGACCGTGGCTGTAGCGCAGCAGTTGACCGTCAACATCCAGCGTCAGGTTAAGGATCGTGTTATCCATTCTGACGGTTCGCACCGTCACTTTGTAAGATGGCGTGGTGGCACCGTTAGCAAAGAAAGCATCGCGAATGGACTGCGCCTGCTGGAACGGTCTCAGGAGCCCTTCACTTCCCGGCAGCGTTTTTCCATCAATGCCCGGCATAAAGCGCCAGTTCGCCTGCGTGGTATCGACTTTATTGGTCAGGTTGTCACGAAAGAAGGTGTCCATCAGCCCGGTGCCTGGCGCAAACATGCGCGCGAGATCGTCCGGCGTGACCTCCGTACTGGCGCTGCGCACCAGCGGGTAACGGCCAGCGATTGCTTGACGGCAGAAACCACCGACTTCGACGTTAATCCGCTTACGCACGTTTTCGAGGTCGCGACGCTGGGTATCACTGCTGGCCCCCACCGCCATATTGCTGAACATGGTTTGCAGACCGCCCGGCAGACGACCGGCACTGGCCTGCAGACGGCTAATCGCCTCGCCTCCCGGAGCAGGCATGCCGCTGTTGGCCGCGTCCTGCACGGCAGTCAGGTAGCGGTAAAGTTCATCGACCTGCTTGAGAAAATCATCAAAGACGATGGTCTTCCCGCCCTTCTCCAGCGGCTGCGCCAGCTCAATCATTGGAGCATAGTGATCGGTTACCAGCTGTTCAGGTGCCTGAGTGACCACCGCGGCCTGCGTCGGGGCATTGTCATTATTACTGAATAACGCTTCGAGCGTGCGGGTGGCACGGTTGCTTTGCGCTTGCGCTTTACCGGCATCGTCCGGGGCTGGCGCATTACGTGAAAGCGTCAGGACCTGGCTCAGGTTCAGCACCAGACGGCGCAGCGGCGAGTTTGCCCCGGAGAGCAGACGCGCGGTATTGATGCGCTGGGAGAGATCGGCGCTGTTATTAAGCTGAATGTCGGCGAGGAAGCGATCCCAGTTGGCGATAAAGTCGCGCATGTAGAGCTGGCGCACGGCGTTATCGATCTGCTGTTTATCTTCCTGGGCTGAGGTCGCCCCCAGCACCCACGCATCGTCTTCATGCAGGGCAGTGGTGACGCTGTCAATCTGGCCGTTAAAGCTTTTCCAGTAACCGTCCGGGGTATAAAGACCCGGTACGCCTTCACTCACCGGCTTGCCGCTTTTGCGTGAAAACACCAGCTCGCTCTGCGGACCGCCCAGGTCGGAGAGCGATACCGGTTTCAGGTTTTCATCATGCTCCAGCAGACGCTTCAGACGACCATACACCCGGGTGGAAAGTGGCTGCTGGTTGATTAGCGCCCTTTCACGCGCGACCAGGGATTCATCCTGCGCGTACGGCGAGGCCTGAATTTTCGGTTCAAGCAGCTGAGTCAGGTGCCATTCAAGCTGCTGAAGCTGCGCCTGAGTCACGTTCTGCGGCAGGTTACGCTGCAGATTGAGCATTACCCAGGAGTGCAGGAATTTGCCGTCGTAGTGCTTCGGCTGATAGAGCATCTGGTAGGCCTTCAGCGCTTCATAGCTGTATTCCACATCGCTGCCGTTATCGTTGCGCAGCCAGGTGGTGATGTGCATCGCCACGGCAGGGAGCAGCATCTGGTCCAGCGCTTTCTGGTACAGAGACTGCGATGCATCGCTGACGTCATCCCCACGATAGAGCCCCATACGGCGTGAAACAGGCGGATCGTTAACATCAAACGCGTCACTTTTCGGCAGATCGACCAGGCCATTCAGCAAGGGCAGAAGGTCAAACAGATCGCGCTGAGGCTGATTCTGCAGCGCCTTGCTCTGCTGATCCAGCAGCGGCACCTTTGCGTCCACCTCTTCCAGATAAGCCTTGTTCCTGGCATAGCTGGTCAGCCACAGTCCACCGAGGATCACCAGCAGGGCCAGCAGCGCCGCATAGCCGGACCAAATGACGGCGCGGTTACGCAGTTCCCACCAGCGGTTTTCCCCGGCGATGCCGGCTTCCTGGAAAATGACGTTTTGCAGCAGGTTCTTGATGAAGAAGCTCTGCCCTTTCGCCCCCGGAATCGGAGCCTCTTTGCTGACGGAATCCCAGCGATTTCCCTCTTCACCTTCCGGCAAGGAGAGCGCACGGTTAAGTTCGCCCATCACCCGGTCAAACGGCATACCTTCCTGGGTACCACTGGCGAAATAGATCCCGCGCGGGGAGAATTCGGTTTCAAAGTTAGAGCGGGCAAAGACCGTGCTCAGGTAGTCAGCCAGCAGCGGACGCAGTGCGGCAAACTCCTGCGGGAAGAGATACGCTTCCGCGCGCGCTTTTGCGTCATGCTCCTGCAGCAGGGTTTCTGGCAGTCCGGCATCCAGGCGCTGCTGTAAGAGGGAAAATTCCTGCTGGAAGTTACCCATCAGGTCGTAATCAGCGTGTTTGGTTTGCTCCCACGGCAGCGTGAAGCCCCAGATCTGGTCGCGCTGCGCTTTGTCGTAATCGGCAAACCAGGCACGGAAGCCTTTAAGCAGGTCAGCTTTGGTCACCATGACATACACCGGGAAGCGAATACCCAGCTGCTCATGCAGCTCAGAGAGACGCTGGCGCAGGTTGACCGCCTGCTGGCGTGACGCTTCAGGCGAGAGCGTCAGCAGGTCAGAAATGCTGATGGTAATAATCACACCGTTGATCGGCTGGCGACGGCGATACTTACGCAGTAACCCCATAAACTCAAGCCATTCACCGGCGTCCTGAACCTGTTCGCTCTCCTGGGTGGTATAGCGACCTGCGGTGTCCAGCAGTACGGCCTCGTTGGTGAACCACCAGTCGCAGTTACGCGTGCCGCCGATCCCGCGCAGCGCGGTCTTACCGAAGCGGTCGGCCAGCGGGAATTGCAGCCCGGAGTTGACCAGCGCCGTGGTTTTACCGCTGCCCGGCGCGCCGATGATGACGTACCACGGCAGTTGATACAGATATTGCGTGCTAAAGCGCTGCGTCCACTGGGCACCCTGTCCCGCTTTGCTGAAGTGCGCTTTTTTCAGCATCTGTGCGGCTTCGTCAAAACGGCTGGCGAGGATCTGCTCCTCGTTGTTCAGTCGCTTCTGCGGATCCGCTGCTTCCGGGCTGGTGGTGTTCTCATTGAGTTTGTCCATCAGCTTGCGGTTCAGCCAGGCATTGTACAGCCGCGGCAGAATGTGGCCCTGCGCCCAGAGCAGATAAACAACCGCAATACTGATGATGCGGTTCTGTTCAGATTCGAGCGGTCGGGTGTCCACGATGGACAACAATGGGCCAATCATCCAGATAACCGCCGCAAGCGCAGTGACGCCCAGGAAGCTCCACAGAATGCGATTGGTCAAAATGGAAAGAAGAGTAGTCAGCATCCTTAGTTTCCTTGCGGCAATCCGTTCAGCTCAGCCTGGGTATTTTCAGGCGACACCAGCAGAGTAATTTCCACCCGGCGGTTACGGGCACGGTTTTCCGGCGTATTGTTAGGTGCCACTGGATTAATCTCGCCGCGGCCTTCCGCTTTCACACGTTCAGGTTGAGAGAGGCTTCCCTGCAGCATTTTCTGAACTGACCGGGCACGTTCCAGCGACAGTTCATAGTTAGAGGCAAAGCGCGCGCTGCGAATTGGCACGTTATCGCTGTAGCCCACCACCAGAATTTTACCGCTGACGTTATTCATGGCCTGTGCAATACGGTTTATTACAGGCTCATAACGGTCACGTACCACGGTTGAGGCGGAAGCAAACAGGCCGTCCCCTTTCAGGATCACCACGCTACGGTCCGCTTCATCTTTTACCGCAACCAGACCGGCTTCTATTTCCGGCTTCAGGAAACCACGCAGGTTCAGCACCGCAGGCAGCTGGCGGGCAGGTTGCTGGATAGTCGTTTCGGGAAGCTGTGACTGATAAATTTTTGCTAATACCGGGTTGGTGCTATCGCCAAGCCGCCAGTTAAGCACGATATAGAACAGGCAGGCGATAAACCCGGCCAGCGCCACGCAGGCCCACAGAGGTACCATGGGTCGCCATAGCTTGCGCAGTACCGGACGATCTTCCGGATGCGGAGAGAGCTGTGGCGGGTAACTGCCACGCACGCCGCGAATCATCTGCCACAGCCGTTGCTTGATGGTTTCAAGCTGGGTGCGGCCATTATCCAGCACCCGATAGCGCCCCTCGAAGCCGAGCAGCAGGCAGTAGTTGATCATCTCCAGTAGCAGAATATGTTCGCGCGGGTTTTGCGACAGACGCGCCAGCAGCTGGAAGAACTTTTCGCCGCCCCAGGTTTCGTTATGAAACGTCACCAGCAGACCATTGCTGGACCAGACGCCGCTGCTGCCCCAGGGGGTGAGCGCGGCGGCCTCATCAAGTGCCGTACACAGGCAGTAACGTGCCCCGACGATCACCTCATAGGCCAGACCGGCCTGCTGACAGCGCACTTCGAACCGGCGGATCTCATCGATCAGGCGCTGGCGCAACGCCACCTGATCGTCATGTGATACCGAATGACGGATTTGCGGAATCGCATTGAGCAGCGGATTGGCGGCCGCCACCAGTTGATTATTGCTACTGGCTCCGGTAAACGCGGCATCACTGCCGGTATCCTGTCGTTCCTGCATATTAAGCGCTCGCTTTATTATTCAGTCGGGCTACGGATGGCCCAAAACTCCATATCAAGTCCCGGGAACTCGCCTGCGAGATGCAGGGCGAAAGCGCCGGACTTATCCATCTCGTGCCACAGCTCGCTCCCCTTCTCCAGCTCGAAGTAGCTGTAGCCTGCATGCCAGGGGATCTGCGGCGGTGCGACCGGCATGGCGCGCAGCATAATGCCAGGCAGTTGCAGCTGAACCAGATCGCGAATTTTCGAGACCGGCGCCACTTTCATCTGGGCAGGGAAATGGGTTTGCAGGTGTTCGCCCGGCACGTTGGCTTTGACCGCCAGCACGAAGCCGAACTCACGCACCATGCTGGTTTCCGGCACGGTCGCGATGTTCAGACCGTGGGAGCGCTCGTTAAGCGGCAGCTGAATGGCATGGTCTTCCATCACCAGAGACAGCCCCTGACGCAGCAGCATCATCAGTTTGCTGAAGCAACCCGCGAGGTCGTCGTGATCGTAAATCGGCAGCACGCTTTCAGCGGTACGCTGAGACGCCCAGGTGGCGAGCTCGGTCGCAAACGGCAGCCAGCTGCGCCAGAGTGTTTCCGGATGCAGCAGCGGAAGCGTTTTTAAATGCGAAACCTCGCCCAGATGACGGTTCACCAGTGAGAGCAGCGTGAATTCAATCAGTTCCGAGGTATTAAAGCGGCCAGGCTGGCGCAGACGACCGCCAATTTGCTGGCTGCGCTGTACCAGTAAGCCGTGCAGATCGTTAATCATGCTGTAGATCTGCGGGCTGTTATTGGCGTTCAGCATCGGCGGAATGTAGCTGCTATCGAGACGCACGTGGTTATCGTTGCGTTTCTCGGTCACAAACGCCACACCGATAGCGGTCCACTCTGCCGTTACATCTTTTTCCAGCATCAGGGTCAGACGCAGGCGGCCAAACTGTACGGTGGCATCGCCTACCGACATGGCGTTGTCGTCTTCCACCTCTTGCTCAAAGGCGATGAAGCGCGCCAGCGAGGCCGGCTCTTCACTGAAGATCACCTCTTCTCTCTCTCCACGGCGAACCGGCAGTGCGAGCACCACCTTTTCATTGGTGAGATTGTCAGGGATTTTCAGCGGCACCGGACCATTGCGGCCGTTGCGCACCTGGAAAAAGGTTCCGTCAGGCAGCAGTCCACTGCAGTAGCTCAGGGCAATGCATCCCTGGCGCAGCATCGCTTCGTCCAGCTCAACGTCGAGAAAGCCCCAAAGGTATGAACGCTGCAGCGCACCCCATTCACGAACGTGGTTGAGCAGATAGCTTTCAGTCCGCTGAAAATGGTGTGGGCGCAGGAACATGCCTTCGGTCCAGACGACCTTTTCTGCTTTCGTCATGATGATGTAATTCCTGTTATGAAGCGCGTTACTGGCTGATGACCCGGATGCCATTCACGTCGAGAAACACGTTGGCCTGGAGTTCATCCGCTGACCATTTCCAGAACTGGTAGATATGGTTTTCGCCTGGCACAGGCAGAGGGAGTGAAACGCGCCATTTTTTGCCATCCAGCATCTGATATTCCGCCATCACACCAATGTAGCGGGCGTCGGGAGAGCTCTGTCCACTCAGGGTTTTCGAGAGCTGACCCGGCATCAGGAAGAAAACATCGCTGTTCAGCAGATTCGCGCCAAGCGTGGCTGACGCGTTGTTCTGCAGGGAATAGAAGTCGCTGGACATGAAATCCGCATCGGATTTCAGCAACAGCACTCTGACTTTTAGCGGCGCAGATTCATTGATTTGTGGATGAGCCTGAAACTGCAGATTGTAGCGGGAAGGGTCGCTGTGTGAAGACGACGTACAACCACTGACAAGGGCGAAAATCGCCGCGTAAAAAACGGACCACAACCAATGAAAATTTTTATTATTCATAAAAATACGCTCAGGGACGCGGTTTAGTTCAGGATCCAGGTACCGTTAGCGCTGTCTTTGCAGGCTTTGCTGTTACCGTCCACATCAACACATGTTGCCTTCTTACGCACTTTCGCACGCTGGGCCTGCTTACGGACGGTCGCTTCGTACTGATCGGCTTTGATCACTGCGCGCATCGGGACGTAGCCAATCAGCTGATCATTTCCCTCATCGGCAAGCGCCATCCAGTAGTGCTCAACCTGACCCAGGACCACATACGTTTTACCGGTTTCCAGGGTACGGATAACCTTTCCGCCGAAGTCAGGACGGCTCATCAGCGAGGCCGGATACATGGCACGATACGGCTCATTGAGCTGAGTAAACTCTGCTGGAGGTAAAACAGCATGACGGTGGGTTAACGTGACGCCATTGACCTGGCTGGTCACGATCGTGTCGTCGTTGATCACAGGTTTCTGCGGCGCTTTACAGCCCGCCACCGCCATTACAAACAGAAGTGAAAACAGTACGCGCATTTTCATATGCTTTTCCGTAGCGATATTTCGATGATGGAGATAAAGGGGATGAAGTTTGACTTAGGTGCTATTGTTAAAATAGTCAGTATATTTTCGGGGCGTTACTATTTAAGGGCATAGCTACCGCACGAGCCCTTCAGAATAAGGCCCAGCGTCTTCCTGACATATTTTGACAAACGGTAAGCAAGTTTACATGAGCTTGCCACCAATTCAATATTTACCGCTTCATAACTGATGGTTAATGAAGCACTCGAGACATTATAGGATTAATCTGAGAAAAAAATACGATTTAGCTAAAATCGTCTATTCCCCTCAAGCCAAAATCACATATCCATCTGATTTAAAATGAAATTCCACAAAAGAGAATCACTTTCATTAACGCAATAACCCTATTACTGCTACTACCATAATTAGTAGAATCTGGCTTTATGGGGGGCGAAGAAAATATATCCAATATGAATTATTTGTTGCATTATCGAGGTAACTTTCAATTTCAGCCAGACCTGTCTCAATATATGAAATTGTTTCAGGGAAACTGAGAAAAGTTAATTTTACACCTCAAAATAAGTTTGTCTTTTAATCTCCCTTTCGGATTTAATCTGGTAATTTTCCGATATTAACAATTAAGCACAGCTACATATTCCTGGTTAAAGCGACGATTAATTTGCACCGATTCCTCCTGCCTGCAGGGGTCTTCGTCGCCCTACCCTTCAGCCACCTTCATCTGAAATTTAACGCTGACTTCATCATCGCTTCGCTTTCGCCATAGCGCAGAGTGAACAGGTGATAGATAAGATTTATTATAAAAATGATAAAATTTCGTTATAATTTCTTTAAAAGTTTACACCGATTAGCATGTAAGCCACTGTAAAATATCGCCATTAAATTCAATGCATTTAACCTTGCTCTGGCCTCTGGTAACAGACGCCATCATTGTTTTCGCTTATTGGCAAACCCGGTGGTTTATAGGCGCAGGTGATGTCATGACCGCACAAGTCAGGAGTTGGTATGAATAAGAAAAGACGCTCAGTTCCCGGTATCAGGCACTATGACGGCCCAGCCGGTGGCTGGGGGGCGTTAAAGGCGACGGCCATTGCGGTACGTACCCAAATGGATACGCTGGATGCCCCCGCAACCCTGCTGCGCACAAACCAGCCTGACGGTTTTGACTGCCCTGGCTGTGCGTGGCCCGATAAAGAACACAAATCCACGTTCCAGTTCTGTGAGAACGGGGCGAAAGCCGTCACCTGGGAAGCCACCAATAAACGCGTCACCACGGATTTTCTCGCCAAAAATAGCGTGTCCTCGCTGCTGGCTAAATCTGATTTTGAGCTGGAAGGTTACGGTCGTCTCACCCATCCCCTGCGCTATGACCGGGCAAGTGATACCTTCCAGCCAGTGGAATGGGACGACGCTTTCCAGCGTATCGGTGAGGTGCTGCGCGGGCTTGAGCCTGACCAGGTCGAATTTTATACCTCCGGCAGAGCCTCGAACGAAGCAGCGTATCTGTTCCAGCTGTTCGCCCGCGAGTACGGTACCAATAACTTCCCCGACTGCTCGAATATGTGCCATGAAGCCACCAGCGTCGGTTTACCCCGTTCCATTGGTATCGGGAAAGGGACCGTCTCACTTGATGATTTCGATAAAACGGAGCTGGTTATCTCCATTGGTCATAACCCTGGTACCAACCATCCGCGGATGATGGGCACGCTACATGAGCTGGCTCGCCGCAACGTACCGATTATCGTCTTTAATCCCCTGCGCGAGCGCGCGCTGGAACGTTTCGCGGATCCGCAAAGCGTTATTGAGATGGCAACCTACAGCTCTACCGATATCGCCTCCACCTATTTCCAGGTGAAAGCCGGGGGCGATGCCGCTGCGTTAAAAGGGATCGCAAAACACCTGCTGGAGATGGAGAACGAACGCGGAAACGTGCTCGATCGCGCCTTTATTGCTGAACACACCTTGGGCGTTGAGGCGTTTACTGCGGACATTGCGCAAACCGACTGGGAGGCCATTGAGCGTGAATCCGGGTTGAGCCGGGCAGCGCTCAAATCCGTGGCCGAGGCCTACGCAAAATCGAATGCCACCATCATCACCTACGGGATGGGCATCACCCAGCATAATAAAGGCACCGCGAATGTCCGCCTGATCGCTGATCTGTTGCTGCTGCGCGGTAACATTGGCAAACCCGGCGCGGGGATATGCCCCCTGCGCGGCCACTCGAACGTTCAGGGTAACCGCACCGTGGGCATAAGCGAGAAACCGACACCGGCATTTCTCAACCGCCTGAAGGAGGTATTCGGTTTTGAGCCCCCTGCTCACCACGGCCATGATGCGGTGCAGGCAACGCAGGCCATGATCGACGGACGTGCAAAAGCGCTGATCTGTCTGGGGGGAAATTTTGCGGTGGCGATGCCCGATCACGAGAACGGTTTTCCGGCAATGAATACGCTGGATTTGAGCGTGCACATCGGTACCAAGCTCAACCGCACCCATTTGCTGGTGGGGAAAGAGACCTTTATTTTGCCGTGCCTCGGTCGTACCGAGCTGGATGTCCAGGCCACCGGACGCCAGTCCATTACCGTGGAGGACTCTATGTCGATGGTGCATGCCTCTTCCGGTAAGCTGAAACCCGCCTCTCCGCGCCTGCGCGCTGAGCCGGCCATTGTCGCCGGAATGGCGCAAGCCACCCTGCGGGAGACCCGCGTGGACTGGATGACGCTGGTTGAGAATTATGACCGTATCCGCAACCTGATTGAGCAGACCATTCCAGGCTTCGAGAATTACAATGAACGGATCCGCATTCCTGGTGGTTTTCGCATGCCGCTGCCGCCCACAGAACGTATCTGGCCAACGGCGACGGGCAAAGCGATGTTTTCGGTTTTCGACGGCGTCAATGAGAACGCCAGTGGTGAAGGCGATAATGTGCTGCGCCTGATCACGCTGCGCAGCCACGACCAGTACAACACCACCATTTACGCCCTTGATGACCGTTACCGCGGCGTCTTTGGCCGTCGCGATGTGCTGTTTATGAATGAAGACGATATGGCGCAGTCAGGCCTGGAGCATGGCGATCGCGTGGATATCGAAACCGCCCTGCCGGGGAGCGTTCAGCGCCTGGAAGACATTACCGTTGTGGCCTACAGCATTGCGCCGGGTTCCGTCGGAGCCTACTACCCGGAGGCCAACGTACTGGTTCCGCTTGATTATCTGGATAAGGACAGCGGTACGCCGTCTTATAAATCGGTTCCGGTCCGCCTCGTCCTGCGTTCGAAAGAGATCCGCATGCTGTAAGGCTTTCCGCGCAGAGAAATACGATGGATATAAAACAGTTAAAGTACTTAATCGCACTCGATCAGACCCGGCATTTTGGTAAAGCAGCCTCGCAGTGCAACATCACCCAGCCGACCCTCTCCATGCGTATTCGCAGCCTGGAAGAGGAGCTGGGGCTGGTGCTGATTACTCGCGGGCAACGTTTTGAAGGCTTTACGCCCGAAGGCGAACGCATTCTGGCATGGGCGCGCGCGGTGCTGGCCGCTCACGACGGCCTGCAGGCCGAAGCCTCGCTGTGCAAAGGGCAAGTGGTGGGTGAATTGCGTCTGGGAATGGTGCCGCTGGCCAGCGTGGATCCGATGATCTTTATCCGCCAGCTGACGCAAAAATACCCGGAGCTGACCTACAGCCTCTACTCAATGTCCTCGCAACAAATTGCCGACGGCGTCAGCCGGAATCAGCTTGAACTGGGGATTTGCTACCTGAACAGTATCGACACCCGTCCGTTTGACATTATCCAGCTGCCAAAAACCGAAATGGGATTGCTGCACGATATCCGCCACTTCCAGCTGGATCAGGAGACGCTGACCTGGCAGGAACTGATGGCATTTCCGCTGGGGTTTCTGACCAAGGGGATGCATTATCGCGAGCATATGGAGGTGAGCTTTAAATCTGCCGGCATTAATCCCGAGTCTGTCTTTGAAAGCGATTCCACGTTCCAGATCATTCAGGCGGTACAAAGCGGCGTGTGCTGTGCCGTGATGCCGCTGAACAACGGGCTGGAGAACCTGAACAGCCACTTCCGGATAACCCCCATAACCGACTCGAACATCGAAGCCCCTATCGGCCTGATCATGCGTCGACAGGCCCCCGTCTCCTCACTGGCACTGCGCTGTTTCACCGACGCGCAGGCGCTTTATCTTGCAGAGAACAACGCCATTGAGTGAGGTGATAACGCGTCAGTCGAGCAATACCGAATAAGACTGACGCGTCACCACACTGAACCCGCCGATCAGCACCGCCTTGCAAACGTCCCGGTATTGTGGGGCATTCACCAGCGTGTTCAGCGCATCACGGAGAGCGTTAAGCGTTTCAGGGGATGTGTTATGCGCGGTAATCAGCGGTAACCCGGGTGTCAGGGGAGTACTGTCGATCGCCGCCAGCCCGTCGAGCAACGCCGGTTCATGACGCTGCAGTAGCGCGTACGTCACGCAGTCAATAGCGGCGATATCGCCCTTACCCTCTTTTAGATCAATCAGCGACTGGCGATGGCTGCCGCTAAAGGTCGTCCGGGAAAAATAATGGCCATCGGGTGCAAGTGGTGCCACTTTTTTTCGCAGGGCGTGATAACCGGACTGCGAATCCGCAGAATTGCATACCGCCCATCGGCCGCGAAAATCAGCCAGTGTCCGGGTGCGCTTCTGGGCGCGCGTCACCAGAAGGCTACGGTAATAAAACGCTTCGCAGCCCGGCGCCTGGTAGTGAAAACAGCCCACGACCTGTACGTCCGGCAATTGCGTCATCAGCGGGTAGCCGCAGGTCTGGCTGAGGACAAGCCCGGGCTGCTGCCAGTGGGCCAGCAGAGAATCATCGGGTACGCCTTCGCTCACCGGCACGCCGCGTTCGGCAAGCAGGTGCTGTACTGCTCGCCAGAGGGCATCGGTGTCGGCGCGATTGATGGCATACATCGGAAACGCCAGCGGGTTACTCATGACTTCCCTCGTGTTGACGCCCTGGGTGAGCGGTGACGTTGACCGCCCGCCCCCAAAACTGGCGCATCCATTCACTATAACCCCTGACCAGAAAACCATGGTTACGCTTCTGGTACGCCGCCCGGTTTTGCAGATAGACGCTTTTTAGCCCATACCACGGAACACCCGGTAAATCGTGATGGACTGAATGGTAGTTAAGATTTAAAAACAGCACCCGCCAGAACAGCCCTGCTTCGTTGATGACAGAACGCGCCAGCGGATCATCCGCCGCGCGATGTTCATAAAAGGAGCGCACTTTAGTCAGCGCCAGCGCCGGATAACTTACCGCCAGCACAAACCAGACGGGCGAGAAACCGTTGTGCATCATCCAGGCAAACAGCGCTGCCAGCAGCGACGCGTGGACGAGCCACATTGCCATTGCGCGCAGGTGAAGATGGCGAAACGCCGTCACGGCGCTGGCCAGCGTCTGCAGGATATCCAGCAGCGGTGCCAGCAACAGCCGGCCGCAGAAGGTATTCCGTGCATGGATCACGCGCTTGTGCCAGGGCGAAAAGCGTGCCCAGCTCTCCTCGGTAAAATAGTACGACTCCGGGTCATCCACCGGGATCGTCAGGCTATCGTGGCGATGATGGGCAAGATGAGAGTCCCGGTACAGACCATACGGATACCACACCGCCAGCGGAAGCGTGCCAAACAGCGCGTTAAGCCAGGCAAAGCGCGTGGGATGGCCGTGGATCAGTTCATGCTGGAGTGACATATACCAGGTGGTAAATCCGATGAGCAGCAGCGTAGCGGGCAGCAATCCCAGCGTTTTCCAGTACGCCAGCGTGGCAAACCAGCCACTGTAAAGGGTGATGATGACGATCCACGTGGGCAGTTCGCTTCGCCACAAAAACCCCGAGGCGAGGTGGTGAATTTGATCGCGTTGTTGCGGATGTAAATAGAGGGAGCTTCGTTTACCCATGCCTTCAGACGCCGTTTCGCCAGAGAGAATGCCCTGACGATCGGGGAAAACGCCTGAAATAACAAAGAACTTATATCGCTTTGCTTTGCCAGAAACGCGGGCAGCGCGAGATCTCCCTCTCGTTCGCAACTTGACTTATTTTGCAATAAAGGTACTTTTCAGGACATGAAGAAGATCCTGATTATCGTCCCTGACGGCGGCATGCTGTTTGAAGCCGCCGGTATCGCAGACATTCTGATGCAGGCGAACCGGCTGCATCCGGAAGGCCTAGCCCATCCCTGTTACCGCATAATCATCGCCACCACCCAGCCTCACCAGGTGATCCACGGCCAGTCCGGCCTGAATCTGCTGGCGGATTATCGCCTGCCGGAGCTGGATCCGCGTGAACCGCTTGATACGATTATTATCACCGGACGCGGAATGAACGAGCAGGAGAGCACGGCGGTGGTGGACTGGCTGCACCTGGCTGCGCCACACGCGCGGCGGATAGCCTCCATTTGCGGCGGCGCGATGCTGCTGGCCCAGACCGGCCTGCTTGATGGACGCCGGGCGACCACCCACTGGCGGCTGCTGGAGACCCTGCAAACCCAGTACCCGGCCATCCATGTGGAAGGTGGCCCGCTGTATATTCAGGACGGTCCCATCTGGACCTCCGGTGGGGTTAGCTCCGGGTTTGATTTGACCCTGGCGCTGGTGGAAGACGATTACGGTTTTACCCTCGCTCGCGAGGTGGCGCAGGATATGGTGATGTATCTGCGCCGCCCCGGCGGGCAGCTGCAGTTCAGTCGCTATAATCTTCAGCAGCCCGGCACCTCCGGCCCGATACGCGACCTGCAAACCTGGATCCTGGAGAACCTGACCGCTGACCTGTGCGTGGAAAATCTGGCGCAAAAATCGGCGATGAGCCCACGCAATTTCACCCGCGTGTTCACCCGTGAAACGGGCGCCTCTCCGGCGCGTTATGTCACCGAAGCACGCCTTGCCGCCGCCCGGCAACTGCTTGAACAGACCAGCAACCCTCTCGAACGCATTGCTGAGCAGAGCGGGTTTGGCAGCAGCATCAATTTGCGTCGCGTCTTTGAGAAACAACTCCACCTCACGCCTGGCGAGTATCGTCAGCGCTTCCACTGTCGCAAAATGGCATAATGTGATCCTTTTTTGTCGTTTACGCCATCCGGCCTGACGCCTACAGTGACTCCAGACAACAGAGATAAGGAGTGCACTATGGTTAAGGTCGGCATTAACGGTTTCGGCCGTATCGGACGTAATTTCCTGCGCGCGGCACTGGGTAACCCGGATGTGCAGATTGTGGCAATTAACGATCTGACGGACAGCAAAACCCTCGCCCATCTGCTCAAACATGATTCCCTTCTCGGCACGCTGCCGGCTCCCGTTGAAGCCGCGGATGGTGCGCTGCAGGTCGATGGCCAGCGGATCGTCGTCTTTAGCGAACGCGATCCGGCGAATATCGCGTGGCGTGACGCCGGCGTTGACGTGGTTATAGAAGCCACTGGCTTCTTTACGGAGCGGGAAAAAGCGGCCGTGCATATCACGCGCGGTGGGGCTAAGCGCGTCATCATCTCCGCCCCCGGCAAAAACGATGACCTGACGGTGGTCATGGGCGTCAACCATGAACAGTACGATCCGGCTCAGCATTACGTAGTGAGTAACGGCAGTTGTACGACCAATGGCCTGGCCCCCGCCGCTCAGGTTTTGCATCAGCAGTTCGGTATTGAGCATGGCCTGATGAACACCACGCACGCTTATACCAACAGTCAGGCACTGCACGATCAGCCAGAGAAGGATCTGCGCGGTGCACGTGCGGCAGCGCTGTCGATTGTGCCTTACTCCAGCGGTGCGGCGAAAGCGCTGGGGAAAGTGATCCCCTCACTTGACGGTAAACTGACCGGGTATTCCCTGCGCGTGCCGGTTCCGGTGGTGTCGATTGTGGATTTGACGGTAACCCTGAGCCGTGACGTTACCGCCGAGGAGGTGAATGACGCCTTCCGGAAAGCCGCTGCCAGTGGCCCCCTGAAAGGCATTCTGGGTTACAGCGATGAACCGCTGGTTTCCAGTGATTATCAGGGCGACCCGCGCTCGTCAATTATCGACGGGCTCTCCACCCTCGTGATTGGCGGCAAAATGGTGAAGATCCTGGCGTGGTATGACAACGAGTGGGGATTCTCAAACCGTCTGGTGGATCTGGCGGCGCTTATGGATAAGAAAGGATTGTAACCTTCCCTTCTGCACCCACTCTGAGTGGGTGTCGCTGCCCGGTAGCCTTTCGCTGACCGGGCACGCGTTCGTCACTCTGCTTTGACTTTCACGCCCATAAACACAATTACCATGGCCGTCACCAGCAGGAAACCGCTGCCCGCGAAGACGCCGCTGGCACCGTTGAGGTCGAATACCGCCCCGCCCACTGCCGCACCGGCGCTTATCGCCAGCTGGATAGAGGCCACCAGCAGACCACCCGCACTTTCGGCTTCATCCGGCACGGTGGTGGCAAGCCACGTTGACCAGCCCACCGGTACCAGACCAAACGCAAAGCCCCACAGCGCGACCAGTAACCCGTCCAGCATCGCCAGATGACCAAACGCCACCATGGTGAGAGCAAGCACGCCCATCACGAACGGTACCAGTGCCAGCGTCAGGCGCAGGTTACGCGCCAGCAGATGCCCGGCGACGGAGGTGCCGATGAAGTTGGCAATCCCAAAGCCCAGCAGGATCAGCGAGATGCTCTCCACGCTCGCCTGCCCCACCGTTTCAAGGAACGGACGCAAGTAGGTAAAGAAGGCAAAGTGGCCGCTGAAGATAAGAATGGTCGCCAGCATGCCGCCAATCATCCCCGGACGACGCAGCACGCGGAACAGCGTACTCAGGCTGCCGCTGCTTTCCGGCTTCATGGACGGCAGTACCCAGAGCTGCCACAGCAGCGCCAGCATGCTCGGCAGAATGCAGAGAATAAAGACGTTACGCCAGCCAATCAGGCTACCCAGATAGCTTCCCAGCGGCGCCGCCACCACCGTCGCAATCGAGACGCTGGAGAAGATCACCGCCAGCGCTTTCGGCACTTTATCGGCGGGCACCAGGCGCATCGCCGTGGCGGTCGACATCGCCCAGAATCCCCCGATCGCCACACCCAACAACAGCCGGCCCATCAGCAGGATGTGCAGCGTGGGCGCAAAAGCCACCAGCAGGCTGGAGATGATCTGCAGCACCGAGAAGAACATCAATACCCAGCGACGGTCGATATTTTTGGTGGCCGGCGTGATGAGCAACCCGGTGACCAGCGCCACCAGCGCCGTGGCCGTCACCGCTTGTCCGGCCATCCCCTCGGACACCCCCAGGCTCGCGGCCATCGGCGTCAGCAAACTGGCGGGCAGGAATTCTGCTGTGATCAGGCCGAATACGCCAAGCCCCAGTGAGTAGACGGCTCGCCAGGCGGGTTTTGCAGGCGTGACCGCCTCTCTCGCCACGACACATGAATTCATCTGTTGTTCTCCCGTTATAAAAATGTGACAACTGTCGCAAAAGCATAGTGGGTTCACCCTGGACGATCTATGACATATAATCTCCACTTATTGATTATTCGTCCGGAGTTGCGTCATGACCGCTCAGTCACCCGATTTGATCAGCGAACTTTTGCACGGCATGCGCCTGTCGGGCGTGAAATACCGTCGGATTGAGGCCAGCGCGCCGTTTGGCGTGGCGTTTCACCAGGCGCCCGGCAAAGCCCAGTTCCATTTTGTCAGCCACGGTAGCGCCCTGTTGCGTATGGAGAGTGGCGCCACCTTCACGCTGAATGGCGGCGACGCCCTTTTTATCCCAAACGGCAACGCCCATGCCCTGCTCTCTGACGAGCACGCCAGCATTACCCCGGTCAGTGCATTCCCCAGCGAGCCTATCTGCGGTTCGGTCTGTGCGATCACCTGTGAGCCGTGTCCGGAAAGCGAGAACACCATCATCTTCAGTGGATGCATGGATTTTGAACTGGGCGGGATGCAGCCGCTGATCAAGGCGATGCCGGAAGTGATGATGGTGAGCCGGCTGATGTCCACATGGCCGGAAATTCATCCGCTGCTGGCAGCGATGGAGCGGGAATCAATGACCCGCCAGGCCGGTTTCGCCGGGATCCTAGCGCGACTTGCCGACGTGGTGGCCGCGTTGATCGTGCGTGGCTGGGTTGAAGGAGGCTGCGGCAAAGCTACCGGCTGGGTGCAGGTATTGCGCGACCCGCGTTTGAGCCGGGCCATTTACGCTATGCATCAGCAGCCAGGCCTGAACTGGAGCGTGGCGGATCTGGCGAAAGAAGCGGGCACTTCCCGCTCCGTGTTTGCTGAACGTTTTCTGGCGGCCACGGGAACCACACCGGCAAAATATCTCAGCGAACTGAGGATGCGGCTGGCCATTCAGTACATCCGCCACGAAAATCAGCCCATTGAAACCGTCGCGTTGCGTCTGGGGTACGGTTCACTGGCCGCGTTCAGTCGGGCATTTAAGCGCATTATTGGGCATGCGCCGGGCACATTGCGCGAGACCAGCCAGACCCCGGAAGAGGTCTGAGCCAGGCGTTAGCGATACGTATTTTTTGCCAGTCGCCTTTCGCGATTTAATTATGGGGCGTGCTAAGGGAGCACCTGGCGCTATTACGGAATAAAAGAGCATTCCGCGCATATTATTATCGCGCCATTATTTGCGCCCATTGATTAAATTAAAAGCAATATAATTATTTATCATAAAAAAGAATTACCTTTCATCGAGATAGCAAATTCTCCCAATCCCTTACGGCGCATAACCAGACGGTAAATTGTCTGGTTATGCGCAAAATGGGATATTCGACACGCGAAGCGGCCAATATTCGTCTAAGGTTTTCAGGTGATTGATAACAGCGGCAACGCTGCTCAGCGAATACAGGAGATGAACTGATGATAAGACCTCGTACACTACGCCCTGCTCTTTTGCACCTGGCTTTGGGCGGCGCGTTACTCGGTGTGACAACATGGGGTTATGCGGAAGAACAACTCACCACCCAGACAAGCTCCCCCGATATTTTACTTGGTCCTCTCTTTAATGATGTGCAAAGTGCCAAACTGTTTCCCGATCAAAAGACCTTTGCTGACGCCGTGCCGAAAAGCGATCCGCTGATGATTCTGGCGGATTATCGGATGCAGCGCACCCAGTCTGGCTTCGATCTGAAGCACTTTGTGGAAATGAACTTTACGCTGCCAGCGGAAGGGGAAAAATACGTCCCGCCTGCCGGGCAAACTTTACGTGCACACATTGATGACCTCTGGCCCGTACTGACCCGCACCACCGATAAAGCGAGTAATAAGTGGGATTCCCTTCTGCCGCTGCCTAAACCCTATGTCGTGCCTGGCGGACGTTTTCGCGAGGTCTACTACTGGGACAGTTATTTCACCATGTTAGGGCTGGCTGAGAGTGGCCACTGGGACAAAATCAGCGATATGGTCGACAACTTCGCTTACGAGCTGGACAGCTGGGGACATATCCCGAACGGCAACCGCAGCTACTACCTGAGCCGCTCCCAGCCTCCGTTCTTCGCGCTGATGGTCGAGTTGCTGGCGACCCATGACAGCGATGCGCTGAAGAAATACCGTCCGCAAATGGAGAAAGAGTACGCCTACTGGATGGAGGGGGCCGACACGCTGCAGGCCGGACAAGCCAACAAACGTGTGGTGAAGCTGGACGATGGCTCAGTGCTCAACCGCTACTGGGATGACCGCGATACGCCGCGTCCTGAATCCTGGCTCGACGATATAACCACCGCTAAAAGCAATCCTAACCGACCGGCCACGGAGATCTACCGCGATTTACGCTCAGCGGCCGCCTCGGGCTGGGACTTTAGCTCCCGCTGGATGGACGATCCGCAAAAACTAGGCACGATCCGCACCACCAGCATTGTGCCTGTCGATCTTAACGCCCTGATGTTTAAGATGGAAAAATTGCTGGCCAGGGCAAGCCAGGCATCCGGCGATACCTCCGCTGCCAGCAAGTATGACACGCTGGCGACTGCGCGTCAGAAAGCGATCGAGAGCCATCTATGGAATGATAAAGAGGGCTGGTACGCGGATTACGATCTTAAGAGTAAAAAGGTGCGTAATCAGCTTACGGCAGCCGCACTTTATCCGCTCTATGTGAAGGCGGCTTCGCAGGATCGCGCTGATAAAGTCGCTGCAGCGGCATCGTCACGCCTGCTCAAACCGGGCGGCATTTCCACCACCACCATCAACAGCGGCCAGCAGTGGGATGCACCTAACGGCTGGGCACCGCTGCAATGGGTGGCGACGGAAGGGTTGCAGAATTACGGGCAGGATAAGGTGGCAATGGATGTGACCTGGCGCTTCCTGAAAAATGTTCAGCATACCTATGACCGCGAACAGAAGCTGGTAGAGAAGTATGACGTTTCGAGTACCGGTACAGGGGGCGGTGGCGGTGAATATCCGCTGCAGGATGGCTTCGGCTGGAGCAACGGCGTGACGCTGAAAATGCTGGATCTGGTCTGTCCGAAAGAGAAACCGTGCGACAGCGTGCCGGAGAATCAGCCGGCAGCAAACGATGCTGTCGCACCGGCGAAAAGTACGGCGCAATAAAGCGGCCTCATTCCCTCACCCTCTCCCGCCAGGAGAGGGTGAATGGGCCGTCTTACGGGGTTTAACAGGGCATCAGAAGCTGTAGCTCGCGCCTAACTGATAGGTTCGGTCACGTCCAATCCAGCAGTTGGTCGCATCGTAACAGGTCAACGTCTCTTTATTGGTGATGTTCTGCGCGCTCGCTTTCAGGGTCAGCCCTTCAAGCGAAGGCAGAATTTCGCCCATCCGATAGGATGCCGCCAGATCGTACTGCGTGGTGCCACCGAGTTTACCCGCGTCGTTCGCCGGTGAAATCTCCATCGGCCCGGTGTAGCGCGCCCCGGCCCCCAGCATCAATCCTTTCAGTGGCGTATTCTCAAAGGTGTAATCCCCCCACAGGTTGAATGCATTTTCCGGCACCTGCGTAGGGCGTTTGCCCTGATACTTATCGTCCTGCGTATTGATGGCGTGAGTGTATGCGTAGTTGGCAATCAGGTTCAGATTGTCTGTCGGACGGCCAATCACAGACAACTCCGCCCCTTTAGACTCCACTTCGCCGGTCTGACGATAGTTCAGGAAGCCGGGATCGGAGGTGACGACATTCTTCTGGCGAATAGTAAACACTGAGGCGGTAAAGGTGGTGGCGTACTCTGCAAGCAGATATTTCACCCCGCCCTCCACCTGCTTGCTGGTGGTCGGCTTGACCTCTTTCGCCGTCAGGGTTCCCTGCGGCGAGACCGGGGCAAACCCTTCTGAATAGCTGATAAACGGAGAGAGACCGTTGTCGAAGGCGTAGAGCGCGCCCAGTCGTTTGGTAACGCGATCCTGCGATACCCACGCCTTGTCGCCGTTGTGCAGATAATCGGTGGTGACGGAGCGATAATCATCATAGCGCAGGCTGCCCAATAGATTTAAGCCGCCAAACTCCACCTGATCCTGCAGGTAATACCCATTCTGCTGATAGCTCAGACGGTTTTTCTGCGCGGTATACAGCCCCAGCGCATCCTCATGGACCTGTGAATAGTCCGGATTGCGCATATCAATCCCCGGTGTTGTCGAGGCATAGCGGTAGTGGAAGTGGGAATTCAGCTTCTGGTAATCAAACCCGGCCAGCAGATGGTGTTTCCACTCACCCAGCGCAACGGTTTTGGTCACCTGATTATCAATGTTGAAGCTCCTGAGATCTTCATCCGTGGTGTAGGCAAAGCGGTTAAGCTGATTGACTTCACTGCCCGGCCCGGTTGCATAAATACTGCGCTGGTGGGTATCGATGTCAAAATAGCGCGCCTTCTGGTTAAAGCCCCAGCCGCTGTCAAATTCATGTTCAAAGCTGTAACCCAGCATCCACTGGCGCTGTTTAAACCCGCTCCATTCGTCGCCGGCATAATCTCGCTTGCCCGCATATTTCGAACGCAGCCAGGTGAGCGGCAGCGGGTTAGACGGCGTCAGGCTTGGGGAGTTTTGCGCCAGCGCATCAAGGGTGAGACGCGTTTTGTTGTCCGGTTGCCAGGTGACAGACGGCGCAACCAGGTAGTTTTCATATCGGGAGGTGTGCGGCTGATCGTCACTTTCCGTCGCTTTCCCCAGCAGACGGTAGTTCCAGTCGCTATCGGCAATTTGCCCGGTCGAATCCAGATACCCCTCTTTCAGATTACGGTTGCCGGTGTTAAAGCCCAGTTCGGTCCGGGCGGCTTGTTGCGGTTTTTTACTCTGAATATTCACCAGCCCACCCGGCGAGGCTCCGCCGTACAGTACCGATGAGGGACCTTTGAGGATATCAACGCTTTCAACCAACAGCGGATCGATGCGGGCTTTGGTATTGCCGGTGACGTTATAGGGTAACTGCAGCCCGTTGTAGAACTCCTGATCGACGGTAAATCCGCGAATTTTATATTCGCTCATGTAGGAGGTGTTTCCGCGCACCTCGGTCGACACACCCGGTGCATAGCGCAGGATCTCATTCACGGAGTTCGCGTGACGCTTATCGATTTCCTGTGCCGACAGGGTATTGATCACCTGCGGGGTTTTACTCTCGGCAACGGCTGATTTGGTTGCGCTGTTCGTCCAGCCAGGCAGTACACTGCCCTGCTCTGAGCCCGTAACTACGATGGTTGATTCTTCGGCAAACGCCTGTACCTGCAATGCCAGCGTCACGGCTCCTGCCAACGCGCATAACGTGAAACGAGAGGGGTTCATAAAGTCGTCTTGTGATTAAGTGTAATCAGGAACGACAATTATTATCATTTCGATTAGCAAATCAATATGCACGTAAAAAAACGGCCCTCCTTGAGAGCCGTTTTAGTGAAGTTATGCCCGTCGCAGTAACCTGAAAATGCCCAGCACCACAATGGCACCCACAACAGCCACCAGGAAACTGTGCAGGTCAAAACCGCTGATGCTGCCACCAAAGCCAAACATCGTCGCCAGCCAGCCGCCTACAACCGCCCCCACGACACCGAGCACACACGTCAGTATGAAGCCGCCGCCATCATTTCCCGGCATGATAAGTTTAGCGATAGCGCCAGCAATTAGACCAAAGATAATCCAGGCGATAATACCCATAGCGATGCCCTCTTGCAGGTTTAATGCATGCGCAGAAAACCTTCTGCGCAGGTAACTTAAGTATAGGTCATCCCTGGAAAACTAATTTCATCTCACCGACTTATCTTCTCTGCAATCTGAAAAAAACTCATCGGTTTGTATTAAGTTTCATTGTGCAGTGCCGATAACGCAAAGACAGTCTGTCATCTATCAAGGAGCCATCCGGCGTGAGTAATTACAGTGAGCAGTTCCTCAAGCAAAATCCGCTGGCTGTATTAGGGGTATTGCGTGACCTGCAAAAAGGTGAAGTGCCGCTGCGCATCAGCTGGTCAAACAATCAGTTCATCAGCAAGATCCTCGACGTCTCGCAGGAGCGACTGGTTATCGATCTGGGCAGTCAGGAGTATGAAAACCGCGCCGCACTGAAAGCAGAGAAACTCGCGGTGATGGCAGAGACCCACGGTGCAAAAGTGGAATTTGTGCTCCCGCGCCTTGAGATGAGCGAATACCAGGGTCTTCCCGCATTTGTCACACCACTGCCTGCCAACCTGTGGTTTGTGCAGCGCCGGGAATATTTCCGCATCAGCGCCCCCCTTCACCCTGCCTATTTTTGTAAGGCTAAAATGCCGGACAAAAAAGAGCTCCGCTTCCGCCTCTTCGACCTGTCGCTGGGCGGTATGGGCGCGCTGATGGATACGCCGAAACCTGACGGACTGGTCGAAGGCATGCGATTCTCGCAAATTGAACTGGATATGGCCGGCTGGGGACGGTTTTATTTTGATGCCCAGTTGATTGCCATCAGCGAGCGTAAGGTGGTGGACAGCAAAAACGAAACGATTACCACGCCACGTTTGAGTTTCCGCTTCCTGAACGTCGGACCCGGTTCAGAGCGCGAACTGCAGCGCATTATCTTTGCACTGGAGCGCGAAGCACGGGAACGTGCGAATAAAGTTCTGTGAGGAAAACGGGCAGCGTGACCGCCGCCCGCCTGCGGCATTACATGGCATCCATCGCTTTCTGTACTTTCCAGATGTAACGCGGAGCCTGTGGTGCCGGATGATTTTTCGCCACATGTTCAACGAATTCATCTTTGTCCATGCCGTTAATCTCTTCTATCGCCTCTTTACGGTCAGAGGAGAAGGTTCGCAACAGCGCCCCGGCCCCGTTGACGTAAGAGACCACCAGCGCGTATTGCATCACTTCCGGGTCGTCGATGCCCTTCAGTACGCCATGCTCCAGAATGCTGAGATAGGCTGTCCCCATGGAGATATTACGCTCCGGGTTCTTCAGCTCACTGGTCGACGGCTGACCGCTCCAGCCCATGTAGCGGTAGACCTCTTTACCTGCGGTAGACGCTTTGAGCTGCATCAGCCCCACTGCGTTTGATTTGCTGACAAGCGTGGGATTACCGCCGGATTCAACGGCAATGATCGCGGTGATAAGACGCGGACTGACGCCCCATGCCTTCCCGGCTTGCTCGCTGATCGGCATCCACTGCATGGCCCGTTTCACCGGCACTTCCGGGTTCCAGGGCGGATTTTGATAGTCATGTCTGGAACTACAGCCCGCAAGCAACACAATCAAAAAAGCAAACCATCTCAATTTCACGTCATCTATCCTTATAGCCGGTCATCGCAGTGCGCCGCCCCTTGAAGCGGGCAGTGTATAAGCGGCATGATATAGACAATTAGTTTCTCATTCAGCAAGGAATTGCCATGTCTCAGTTTCATCTTATCGCACCGTCGGGCTACTGCATCAATCAGGACGCGGCACAACGGGGCGTTCAGCGCTTACTGGGCTTCGGCCACCAGGTAGAAAATCAGACGATTATCCCTCGCCGCCAGCAGCGTTTTGCCGGAACCGAGGCCCAGAGACTGAATGATATCAACAGCCTGGTGAACCTGAAGGGTGAGGATCGGATCGTGCTTGCGGTGCGGGGGGGCTACGGTGCGAGCCGGTTACTGGAGAGCATTGACTGGCAAGGTCTGGCACAGCGTCAACAGCAGGACCCGCTGCTGATATGCGGCCACAGCGACTTCACGGTGATCCAGCTTGGGCTGCTGGCGCTGCATAACGTCATTACCTTCAGCGGCCCGATGCTGGCCGGAAATTTTGGTGCGCCGGCGCTCGATGCGTTTACCCTTGAGCATTTCTGGCGCGCCCTGCAAAACCCCACCTACAGCATAACGTGGCAAGGCCAGGGGCCGCACTGGGCCTGTGAAGGCCAACTCTGGGGCGGTAACCTGGCAATGCTGGTCTCGCTCATCGGTACGCCGTGGCTGCCGGACATCGAAGACGGCATTCTGGTGCTGGAAGATATTAACGAACATCCGTTCCGCGTCGAGCGCATGTTATTGCAGCTTTATCATGCCGGGATCCTTGAACGTCAGTCAGCAATCGTGCTGGGCAGTTTTAGCGGTGCGGCACCCAATGATTACGACGCCGGTTACTCCCTTGAAACGATGGTTGATTTCATCCGTTCCCGTCTCGATATCCCGGTTATCACCGGTCTGGATTTTGGCCATGAGCAACAAACCGTAACCCTTGCGCTGGGGGCACATGCGTCCCTGATACATGATGATTCAGGCAGTCGGTTAACAATAAGCGGTCATCCGGTCATAAAGGCATAAAAAAGCCGTTAAACCCCTTAATAAAACGCTGTTGCCGTGGTTAATATGTTAGGGTTTTAGTAACAGCGTTAACATTGAGGTGGGAGCAAGACAACATTGGATGCCGCAGCGATAATCAGCCTTTTCATTCTGGGTTCTGTGCTTGTAACCTGTAGTATATTATTAAGTTCATTTTCATCGCGTCTCGGCATACCTATTCTCGTTATTTTCCTTGCTATCGGCATGCTGGCTGGCATCGATGGCATCGGCGGTATTCCTTTCGATAACTACCCTTTCGCCTACATGGTGAGTAACCTCGCGCTGGCAGTGATCCTGCTGGACGGCGGGATGCGCACTCAGGCGAGCTCGTTCCGCGTCGCCTTAGGGCCAGCGCTGTCGCTCGCGACCGTAGGCGTATTAATCACATCCGGCCTGACCGGGATGATGGCCGCCTGGCTGTTCCATCTCAATATCATGGAAGGCTTGCTGATTGGCGCTATTGTCGGTTCAACCGATGCGGCGGCGGTCTTTTCCCTGCTTGGCGGTAAAGGGCTTAACGAACGTGTTGGCTCCACGCTTGAGATTGAATCCGGCAGTAACGATCCCATGGCGGTGTTTCTCACCATCACGCTGATTGAGATGATCCAGCAGCACGAAAGCGGGCTGAGCTGGATGTTTGCCTGGCATATCCTGCAGCAGTTTGGTCTGGGGATTATTCTTGGCCTCGGCGGCGGCTATCTGCTGCAGCAGATGATCAACCGGATTTCACTTCCCGCCGGGCTTTACCCTCTGCTGGCGCTGAGCGGGGGCATTCTGATTTTTGCCGTCACCACCGCGCTGGATGGCAGCGGCATTCTTGCCGTCTACCTCTGCGGCTTCCTGATGGGTAACCGCCCTATTCGCAACCGTCACGCCATTTTGCAGAACTTCGACGGACTGGCCTGGCTGGCGCAGATTGGCATGTTCCTGGTGCTTGGCCTGCTGGTTACCCCTTCAGACCTGCTGCCTATCGCCGTGCCGGCGCTGATGCTGTCGGCGTGGATGATCTTCTTCGCCCGTCCACTGTCGGTGTTTGCAGGCCTGCTGCCGTTTCGCGGCTTTAACCTGCGCGAGCGTATCTTTATCAGTTGGGTGGGTCTGCGCGGCGCGGTGCCGATTATCCTTGCCGTGTTCCCGATGATGGCGGGCCTGGATAATGCCCGACTGTTCTTCAACGTCGCATTCTTCGTTGTTTTGATTTCACTCCTGTTCCAGGGCACGTCACTCGGCTGGGCGGCGAAAAAGGCAAAAGTGGTGATCCCCCCCGTTGGCTGGCCCGTCTCCCGCGTCGGGCTGGATATTCATCCGGAAAACCCGTGGGAACAGTTTGTGTATCAGCTTAGCGAAGACAAATGGTGCGTGGGCGCGTCGCTGCGCGATCTGCATATGCCCGCCGAAACGCGGATTGCCGCCTTGTTCCGCGACAATGTTCTGCTTCACCCTACCGGCAGCACCCGTCTGCGTGAAGGGGATATTTTGTGTGTGATTGGCCGCGAGCGCGACCTGCCCGCGCTGGGTAAATTGTTCAGCCAGTCGCCACCGGTGGCGCTGGATCAGCGTTTCTTCGGCGATTTTATTCTGGAAGCGAGCGCCAAATTTGCAGATGTTGCCTTGATTTACGGTCTGGATGAAGGGCTGGAGTATCGCGATAAGCAGCAAACGCTGGGGGAAATTATCCAGCAACTGCTTGGCGCAGCACCCGTTGTTGGTGACCAGGTCGAGTTTGCCGGGATGATCTGGACGGTGGCCGAGAAAGAAGATAACGCGGTACGCAAAGTCGGCGTAAGGCCGATGGAAGAAGAGTCAGAGTAGTTTAGGTTTCATGTCTTACTGGCCGGGGAAGGCGTTATCGCCCCCCGGCACATCGCATAGTTACACCGTCACAACCGGTACGCGCGGCGCCAGAGCGCACATCAGCTCATAGCCAACGGTCCCTGCCGCAGCGGCCACATCGTCAATTTTAATTTCATTTCCCCACAGCTCGACCGGTGAACCAATCCCCGCCTGCGGGCACGGCGTGAGGTCTACCGCCAGCATATCCATTGAGACCGTCCCCACGGTACCCGTGCGAACGCCATCCACCCACACCGGCGTGCCGGTCGGAGCGATGCGCGGGTAGCCGTCGGCATAGCCTCCCGCCACAATGCCAATTCGCTGTTCGCCTGTCGCCCGGTAACGGCTGCCGTAGCCCACCGTGGAACCGGCCTTCAGCGTTTGTACGCCGATGATTTCGCTGCGCAGGGTCATCACCGGTTTCAGGCCGCTGTTGGCAATATCCTGCCACTGCCCTGACGGTGACGCGCCGTACAGAATGATCCCCGGGCGTACCCAGCTGTAGTGCGCCTCCGGGTGCCACAGCGTGGCCGCCGAGTTAGAGAGCGAGCGCGAACACGCCAGACCTTCAGCCGCCTGCTCAATCCGCACCATCGCCTCGGCGATGCCATCGGGTTTTTCCGCGTCGGCAAAGTGCGCCATCAGCGTCATTTCGCCCACATTCCTGATGCCGCGCAGCTGTTGCCATACCGTATGTACCCGCTCGGGCTGGAAGCCCAGGCGGTTCATGCCGCTGTTCACCTTGAGATAAATGTCAAGCGGGGCATGCAGTCTGGCGTCCTGCAAGGCTTTAACCTGCCAGTTGCTGTGAATGCTGGTGGTCAGCCGGTACTTATCCAGCAACGGCAGATCGTCGGCATGGAAGAACCCTTCCAGCAATAAGATAGGGCCTTTCCAGCCGCGCTCGCGCAGCAAAATGGCCTCTTCCAGATTCAGTAACGCAAAACCGTCGGTCGCGCTGAGCGCGCTCCAGATGCGGTCAATACCGTGGCCGTAGGCGTTCGCTTTCACCACCGACCAGACGCGTGAACCTGGCGCAGCACGGCGAACAATCTGCAGGTTATCCTTCAGGGCCTGCAAGTCCAGCTGAGCCAGAACAGGACGGGACATGACAACTCCTTAGTTATGCGCGCCGTGCAGGTGCTGTGGACGCGAGGGGGTGAACCCAGATTGATAGCGCGCGGCACTTAAATCGTCAAACGGAATTGCCGGGGTACGCCCGGAAATCAAGTCACTCAACAGCTGACCTGAGCCACAGGCCATTGTCCAGCCGAGGGTGCCGTGTCCGGTATTCGTCCACAGGTTTTTGAACGGGGTGCGGCCCACAATCGGCGTGCCGTCTGGCGTCATTGGACGCAGACCGGTCCAGAACGTGGCCTGCTCAACAAAACCGCCGCGCGGGAAGAGATCGCCCACGACCATCTCCAGCGTTTCACGACGCGGCTGCAGCAGCTCGGTGTTGAAGCCGACAATCTCCGCCATGCCGCCTACGCGGATACGGTTGTCGAAACGAGTAATGGCGATTTTATAGGTTTCATCCAGAATGGTGGAGACGGGTGCACCGCTGTCCTCTTTCACCGGGATGGTCAGGGAGTACCCCTTCAGCGGATAGACCGGAATGTCCAGAATGCCCTTCAGCATGGCGGTGGAGTAAGAGCCAAAGGCCATGACGTAGGCATCCGCTTTGATCACCTCTTCGCCGCATTTCACGCCGTAAATATTACCGCCTTCCGACAGCAATTTATCGACGGGCGTGTTAAAGCGGAATGTTACCCCTGCCTGCTCGCACATCTGCGCCAGACGCTGGGTAAAGAGCTGACAGTCGCCGGTTTCATCGTTGGGTAAACGCAGGCCGCCCGTCAGTTTGTGGGACACCTCCGCCAGCGCTGGCTCAACCTGTCCCAGCTGGCTGGCCTCGAGGAGTTGGTACGGAACACCGGCATCTTCCAGCACGGCGATATCGCGGGTGGCGTTTTCGTACTGTTGCGCCGTGCGGAACAGCTGCAACGTACCGCCCTGACGGCCTTCGTACTCGATGCCTGTGGTGGCGCGCAAGGTTTTCAGGCAGTCACGGCTGTATTCCGCCAGACGCACCATACGCCCTTTGTTTTCCATGTAATGGCGGGTGTCGCAGTTGCGCAGCATCTGCCACATCCACTTAAGCTGGAACTGCGTGCCGTCGAGGCTAATGGCCAGCGGCGCATGGCGCTGGAACATCCATTTAATCGCCTTCAGTGGCACACCGGGAGCCGCCCACGGTGCCGCATAGCCCGGAGAAATTTGCCCGGCATTCGCCGCGCTGGTTTCCAGCGCAGGGCCTGGCTCACGATCGATAACGGTAACGTCATGCCCCGCCTGACTTAAATACCAGGCGCTGGTTACGCCAACCACACCACTTCCCAGTATGACAACACGCATAGCCACTCCATAATGTGCAAAAGAACAATCTTCTAATTACAGATTGATAACCTAGTTGAAAATATTATTCAACATACGACTTTTTTATGGTGACTTATCTCACATCTCCCCCTCCTGGCGGGGAAAGGACTTATTTGGGATCTCCTGCTGCGCGTTATTTTTAACCAGCATAAAACTCTGCATGAACCGCTTTATTTACCGTATTGAAAACGGGAAATCGTAAAGAAAAAATTTCTGCTCCAGCACGCTTTTTAACACGTTGATCTATGCTTGAAAGGAGGCTCTCCAGACAGAGAGAGCACCCACAACGAGGGCGCGCTAATGGCTACTATTGATTCCCTGAACAAGGACAACACACGTCTCAGCGATGGACCCGACTGGACCTTTGAGTTGCTGGATGTCTACCTCGCTGAAATCGACCGGGTAGCAAAACTCTATCGCCTGGATACCTATCCTCACCAGATTGAAGTCATAACCTCCGAACAGATGATGGATGCCTATTCCAGCGTCGGGATGCCGATCAATTATCCGCACTGGTCGTTTGGTAAGAAATTTATTGAAACGGAACGGCTGTATAAACACGGCCAGCAGGGGCTGGCGTATGAAATCGTCATCAACTCCAACCCGTGTATCGCTTACCTGATGGAAGAGAACACCATTACCATGCAGGCGCTGGTGATGGCGCATGCCTGCTACGGGCACAACTCTTTCTTCAAGAATAACTATCTTTTCCGCAGCTGGACGGACGCCAGCTCGATCGTCGATTACCTGATCTTCGCCCGTAAATACATTACCGACTGCGAAGAGCGCTACGGCGTCGATGAAGTAGAGAAACTGCTCGACTCCTGCCATGCGCTGATGAACTACGGCGTAGACCGCTACAAACGGCCGCAGAAAATTTCCCTGCAGGAGGAGAAAGCCCGGCAGAAAAGCCGCGAAGAGTATCTGCAAAGCCAGGTGAATATGCTGTGGCGCACCTTGCCTAAGCGTGAAGAAGAGAAAGCTGTCGCTGAGGCGCGCCGCTACCCGTCTGAGCCACAGGAAAACCTGCTCTACTTTATGGAGAAGAACGCGCCGCTGCTGGAGTCATGGCAGCGTGAGATCCTACGCATTGTGCGTAAGGTAAGCCAGTACTTCTATCCGCAAAAACAGACGCAGGTGATGAACGAAGGCTGGGCGACATTCTGGCATTACACCATCCTCAACCATCTGTATGACGAGGGGAAAGTCACCGAGCGGTTTATGATGGAATTCCTCCACAGCCATACCAACGTGGTGTTCCAGCCGCCTTACAACAGCCCGTGGTACAGCGGCATCAACCCGTATGCCCTCGGCTTTGCAATGTTCCAGGACATCAAACGTATCTGCCAGTCGCCAACGGAAGAGGACAAATACTGGTTCCCGGATATTGCCGGTTCGGACTGGCTGGAAACGCTGCATTTTGCGATGCGCGATTTCAAGGATGAGAGCTTTATTAGCCAGTTTATGTCGCCGAAGATCATGCGCGATTTCCGCTTCTTCACCGTGCTGGATGATGACCGTAACAACTTCCTGGAAATTTCAGCGATTCATAACGAAGAGGGTTACCGGGAGATCCGCTCTCGCCTCTCTTCCCAGTACAATCTGAGCAATCTTGAACCCAATATTCAGGTATGGAACGTGGATCTCCGCGGTGACCGCTCTCTGACGCTGCGCTACATCCCGCACAACCGTGCCCCGCTGGATAAAGGGCGTAAAGAGGTGCTGAAGCATGTGCATCGCCTGTGGGGCTTTGACGTGCTGCTGGAGCAGCAGAATGAAGACGGTAGCGTGGAGCTGCTGGAGCGCTGCCCGACGCGGATGAATACGCTGTAGTGCCGGCCTGAACCGAAACGCCCGCGTCAGGGCGAAAAAAAACCTCTCAGCTGAGAGGTTTTTTCTTTTAGCGGGTCTGGATGGCCAGGTCACCCGGCAGCGTTTTTTGCATCCGGTGCCAGATTTCACCGGAGTCGCGGCCGTAGCGGCGCACGGTTTCATACACCTGATCGTGCTGACCGGTGGAACAGAGCTCGCTCAGCTTGTGGTAAAAGCCCAGCGCCAGACTGCGGGCTTCCGGATTGGCAAAGTAGTGACGACCGATACGGGTATAGAGCCCTTTCATGCCGTTAAGGATGAGGCCGTAAATCGGGTTACCGGAGGCAAACGCCAGGCCGCGGAAGATGTTGTAATCAAGAGTAGCAAACGCATCCGCATGATCTTCCACCTGGTTGGCACTGGCCAGAACCTGGAGCGCATCTTCCGGGTGCTGACGGAAAGCCGTACGAATAAAGATGGTAGCGATATTGGTACGCACGGAGAGCAGATTATCAATCAGCTGCGGCACGCTTTCATGATCGAGGCGCGCCAGCGTTTCAAGAATATTCAGCCCGGAGGTTTCCCAGAAATTGTTTACTTTTGTTGGCTTGCCATGCTGAATCGTCAACCACCCATCACGCGCCAGTCGCTGGAGCACTTCCCGAAGCGTGGTGCGAGTGACGCCAATCAGTTCAGAGAGTTCGCGTTCAGCCGGAAGAATGGACCCTGCAGGGAAACGATTATTCCAGATGCTTTCAATGATGTACTCTTCCGCGAAACCCGCCGGGCTCTGCGCCTTAATGACCATAGTGAGATTTCCATTACACAGCTTTAGCAAATTGCACTCATCATACCAGAGGCTCGCAGAGGCAGATAGCGCAGCAGTGAGAGAAAAGAGGGATCGCCGTTTCATTTTTATGAAATTTACATTGCAGCCGAATCCCCCTCCAGACCGTGATTTTTGCGTATACTGATGTTTTGTTTTACTTCACGGGGAAGAACGTCTGTCGTGGAAATTTCTTTTGGGCGCGCGTTATGGCGCAATTTTTTAGGCCAGTCTCCCGACTGGTACAAGCTGATACTTCTGGTGTTCCTGGTTGTTAATCCTCTCATCTTTATTGTGCACCCGTTTATTGCCGGGTGGCTGCTGGTCGCGGAGTTTATCTTCACCCTGGCCATGGCGCTGAAGTGCTATCCCCTGCTGCCTGGCGGTTTGCTGGCCATTGAAGCGGTTGTCATTGGCATGACCAGCGCCGAGCATGTAAAAGCAGAACTGGCCTCAAACCTTGAAGTGCTTCTGCTGCTGATGTTTATGGTGGCCGGCATCTACTTTATGAAACAGCTGCTGCTGTTTATTTTTACCCGCCTGCTGCTGAGCATCCCTTCAAAAACGCTTTTGTCGCTGGCTTTCTGCGTGGCTGCGGCATTTCTTTCAGCCTTCCTGGATGCGCTGACGGTGGTCGCCGTGGTGATAAGCGTCGCGGTCGGGTTTTATGGTATTTATCATCGGGTGGCCTCTTCACGTCCCGGCGATGACCTGCTTGATGACAGCCAGGTCGATAATGACCACCGCGAGGTACTGGAACAGTTCCGCGCCTTCCTGCGCAGCCTGATGATGCATGCCGGCGTCGGGACCGCCCTGGGCGGCGTGATGACGATGGTGGGTGAACCGCAAAACCTGATCATTGCTAAAGCTGCGGGCTGGCATTTCGGTGATTTCTTCCTGCGAATGGCACCGGTGAGCATACCGGTTCTGGTGTGCGGTCTGGCGACCTGTGTAGTCGTGGAGAAATTCAGCCTCTTTGGCTATGGTGCGCATATTCCGGCGCCCGTGCGTCAGGAGCTGCAGAAATTCGACCAGCAAAGCCGTAGCCAGCGGACGCGTCAGGAGACGCTGCGTCTTATTGCACAGGGCGTCATTGGCGTCTGGCTTATCGCCGCGCTGGCGTTTCATCTTGCCGAAGTCGGTTTAATTGGCCTGTCGGTGATTATTCTCGCCACCAGTTTTACCGGCGTGACGGATGAGCATGCGATTGGCAAAGCGTTTACGGAAGCCCTGCCCTTTACCGCCCTGCTGGCCGTCTTTTTTGCGGTCGTCGCGGTGATCATCGACCAGAAGCTTTTCGCGCCGATCATTACCTTTGTCTTGCAGGCGGCACCGGATGCTCAGCTTTCGCTGTTTTATCTGTTTAACGGGCTGCTATCGTCTATCTCGGATAACGTGTTTGTTGGCACGGTCTATATCAACGAGGCCAAAACGGCCATGGAGCAAGGCGTCATCAGCGCCGGACAGTTCGAACTGCTGGCGGTGGCAATTAACACCGGGACCAACCTGCCGTCGGTAGCGACGCCCAACGGTCAGGCAGCGTTTCTGTTCCTGCTGACCTCTGCGCTGGCTCCACTCATACGTCTTTCTTATGGGCGAATGGTCTGGATGGCGCTTCCCTATACGCTGGTGCTCACGCTTGTAGGATTGCTTTGCGTCAAAATTACCCTTATTCCCTGTACGCAATGGTTGATACAAGCGGGTATACTTGCCGCGCAGTAAACCTGATATATCGGGCAGCTTGTTGCCCGTTTACCTTTTCGCACGATAAACATCCAATTACGTTTTATTTCGTCAGGTACAGGTGGCGCGAAAAACGAATTCGTTTACACTGCGCTTTCTAAGCATGTTCCAGGGAAATGATTATGTTGAGATTTTTAAACCAGTGCTCTCGCGGTCGCGGAGCGTGGTTGTTAATGGCCCTGACCGCCTTTGCGCTGGAAATGGTCGCGCTGTGGTTCCAGCATGTGATGGGACTTCAGCCTTGCGTACTCTGTATTTACGAACGCTGTGCATTGTTCGGCATTATGGGTGCGGGTCTGGTGGGCGCGATTGCCCCTAAATCGCCGTTACGCTATGCCGCAATTGCCATCTGGCTGTACAGCGCCTGGAAAGGTATTGAGCTCTCCTGGCAGCACACCATGATGCAACTGCATCCGTCCCCCTTTATGACCTGTGATTTCGCCGCCCGCTTCCCGAGCTGGTTGCCGCTTGATAAGTGGCTGCCGCAGGTGTTTGTTGCTTCCGGTGACTGCTCTGTGCGCCAGTGGGAATTCCTGAGCCTTGAGATGCCGCAATGGCTGGTGGGGATTTTTGTGGCCTACTTCATTGTGGCGCTGCTGGTGCTCATCGCACAACCGTTCAAACCCAAGAAACGCGACCTGTTTGGCAGGTAAAAAAAACCCGCCTCGGCGGGTTTTTTCTTATCCACGGTTGGGATGATTCATGATGTGATCTTCCCAGTCCTGCACCTCTGACTCTTTCACCGCAATATGACGCACAGAGATGCGTTCACCGTGCATCGCCGCTTTGGAGCCCGTCAGCAGCGGGTGCCATTTTGGCAGGTCTTTGCCTTCCGCCAGCAGACGATAGGCGCAGGTATGCGGCAGCCATTCGAAGGTGGGCAGGTTCTCACGGGTTAGCTTGATGCAATCCGGCTCGTACTCGAAGCGACGCTCATAGTTGCGACACTGGCAGGTTTTGATGTTCAGCTGCTTGCAGGCAACGTTGGTGAAATAGATTTCGTCCGAATCTTCATCCATCAGTTTATGCAGGCAACACTGCCCGCAACCGTCACACAACGATTCCCACTCCAGGTCTGTCATTTGGTCGAGAGTTTTGCTTTGCCAGAAAGGAATGTTGTTCATCAGGATGTCCACACGTCAAAAGAGAGCGCACCTTATAACGAGTCTGGCACGTTGTTGCAAGTTTTGCCGCCCTCTTCAGGCGGCAAGATGCTTTTACAGCACGCGAGTTTTCAGTGACAGACCGTTAAAACTGACGTCCAGTTCGTCACCGGCCTGCAGCGGGCCGACACCTTCTGGCGTACCGGTGAGGATCACATCGCCCGGTTTCAGGGTAAAGAAGCGACTCATGTAGGCAATCAGCGGCACAATTTTATGGATCATATCTGCCGTGGTGCCCTGCTGGCGGATCTCGCCGTTAACCTTCAGGCTGAGCGGGGTGTTCTGCGGATCGTCGGTAAATTCACTTACCGGAATAAAACCGGAGATCGGGCAAGCGTTATCAAACCCTTTGGCCTTTTCCCACGGCTGCCCCGCTTTCTTCATTTTGCCCTGAACATCACGCAGGGTCAGGTCGAGCGCGACACCGTATCCGGCAATCGCCTTTTGCACATGCTCTTCGGAGGCCTGACGCAGCGTCGCGCCAATCAGCACGGCCAGCTCCACTTCATGATGCACCGACCCCAACCCCTGTGGCAGCGCCAGCGGCTGGCGAATGTCGCACAGCGCGGTTTCTGGCTTGATGAACAGGACCGGCTCGTCTGGCGTCGCGCTGCCCATCTCCTGAATATGTTTGGCATAGTTACTGCCTACGCAGACCACTTTGCTGACGGGATAATCCAGTAATGCACCTTGCCAGTTATGATGTTGATACATGTACGACCCCTAAACGGTTGATGTGTTAACCCCGAAAACAGCCGGGACTATTTTTTCCCGTTCACCTCAAGATGCTGTTTTAATAAATTCTCGGGTGGTGGCGGGAGCTGTAAATAATAGCCTTGCTCCGCTAATGCGGTTTTCACTTTTTCCAGATCGGCGTTGACCAGTTTCTTACGGCCATCCAGCGGCAGCAGCATCGCCAGCTGAGGTCGGCCAAAGTTCTTCATTAATTCTTCAGGTACGCGCGAAAAATCGTCTTTCTTTTCGACATAAAGATAGGTCTGGTCACGACTTGTACTTCTGTAGATCACACAAAACATGTTTTTACTCTGAATTAATGGGTGGTTGCTTGCCTCAATATACTCCTGACTATAACATGCCTGATACTCTTCGGAATATCGCAACGGCGGTGTTGCGGTTAATAGCAAATTGAGTAAGGCCAGGATGTCAAACACGCCAATCGAGCTTAAAGGCAGTAGCTTCACCTTATCAGTGGTACATTTGCATGATGCAAAACCCGAGGTTATTCGTCAGGCGTTAGAAGACAAAATTGCGCAGGCTCCCGCTTTTCTGAAACATGCCCCCGTCGTCGTGAATGTCAGTGGTCTGGATGCACCGGTCAACTGGAAACTTCTCCAGCAAGCTGTGGCCGCGACCGGGCTGCGTATCGTCGGTATCAGCGGCTGCAAAGATGCTGAGCTAAAAGCAGAAATTGACCGGGCGGGTCTGCCCATTCTGACCGAAGGCAAAGAAAAAGCCGCGCGTCCTGCCCCAGCGGCAGTCCAAACGCCCCCTCCTCCGGTGCAAAACGTTACACCTGTCACAAAAACGCGATTGATTGATGTGCCGGTTCGTTCCGGTCAGCGCATTTATGCACCAAACTGTGATCTGATTGTTACAAGCCACGTCAGCGCTGGCGCAGAGCTGATTGCAGATGGCAATATTCACGTATACGGTATGATGCGTGGGCGTGCACTCGCGGGTGCAAGTGGTGACAGGGATGCGCAAATATTTTGTACTCATCTGACGGCGGAACTGGTGTCCATCGCAGGTGAATATTGGCTGAGCGACAAGATCCCAGCCGAATTTTATGGCAAAGCGGCTCGTCTGCGACTGGCAGACGACGCGTTGACCGTTCAACCGTTGAATTGATCCCTTTTTAACAAGGAATTTCTATGGCACGCATTATTGTTGTTACTTCGGGTAAAGGAGGCGTTGGCAAGACCACCTCCAGCGCGGCCATCGCTACTGGTTTGGCCCAGAAGGGAAAGAAAACCGTCGTTATCGATTTCGATATCGGTCTGCGTAACCTCGACCTGATCATGGGATGTGAACGTCGCGTGGTCTATGACTTCGTGAACGTCATTCAGGGCGACGCCACACTGAACCAGGCGCTGATTAAAGACAAGCGCACCGAAAACCTCTACATCCTTCCGGCTTCTCAGACGCGTGATAAAGACGCCCTGACCCGCGAAGGCGTGGAAAAGGTGCTCGACGAGCTGAAAAAAATGGAGTTCGACTTCGTTGTCTGTGACTCCCCTGCCGGCATCGAAACGGGCGCCCTGATGGCACTCTACTTCGCTGATGAAGCCATCATCACCACCAACCCTGAAGTCTCATCCGTGCGTGACTCGGACCGTATTCTGGGGATCCTCGCCTCCAAATCGCGTCGTGCGGAAAATGGCGAAGAACCCATTAAAGAGCACCTGCTGCTGACCCGCTATAACCCGGGTCGCGTGAACAAAGGTGACATGCTTAGCATGGAAGACGTGCTGGAGATCCTGCGCATCAAACTGGTCGGCGTGATCCCGGAAGATCAATCCGTATTGCGCGCCTCTAACCAGGGCGAGCCAGTGATCCTGGATACAATGGCAGATGCAGGTAAAGCGTACGCGGATACCGTTGACCGTCTGCTGGGAGAAGAACGTCCTTTCCGCTTCATTGAAGAAGAGAAGAAAGGTTTCCTCAAACGCCTGTTCGGAGGATAAGTTATGGCATTACTGGACTTTTTTCTCTCGCGGAAAAAGAACACCGCCAACATCGCAAAAGAACGACTGCAAATCATCGTTGCGGAGCGTCGTCGTAGTGACGCCGAGCCACACTACCTGCCGCAGCTGCGTAAGGACATCCTGGAAGTGATCTGTAAGTATGTGCAGATTGACCCGGAGATGGTCACGGTGCAGCTGGAGCAAAAAGACGGGGATATTTCGATTCTGGAGCTGAACGTTACGCTCCCGGAAGCCGAAGAGTCACGTCCGTAGTTCGGGATTGTGTATCCCCGGTAAGCGTATGCCGCCGGGGAAATGTGCCGGGCATGTCAGCATGACCCGGCATTTTCATTATCGCGGATAACCTTCCAGCACCGTATTCAGGCGATCGGCCATCAATTCCCCGCGCCAGCCCGCCATCATTTCCGGCAAACCATTCTGAGGTTTCAGCTTCCAGTGCCAGTTCAGCAGCTGGTTAATCTGACGGCGTGACGCCAGCAGTTCCGCGCTCAGTTTGCTTTGCGTCGCGACGTCCTGCACCAGCGCTTTGATATCCTTGAACGCCTTGCGATAGCCCGGCATATCCATGAGATTCAGCAGTGGCTCCGGCAGTGCTTCGTCCGGCATTTCCTGCGCTTTTGCCACCAGCGCAAGCAGGGTTTTACCGTGGAAACGGATCTCGCTGCCGGAAAGCCCGATGCTGTCCAGTTCGCCCATGCTGCCCGGCATATACCGCGCGACCGCCCAGAGGTGTTCTTCGCGTACCACAAAGTTAACGGCCAGATCGCGCTCGCGTGCTTTACGCAAACGCCAGTCCGCTAACAGCTGCAGACACGCCAGCTGACGCGTACGCAGCTGCCAGGCGTTACTGATATCGCGCCAGGCCTCTTTCGGATCAACCACTTCCTGACGACGCTGCTGCGTCATTCGGCACTCATCCAGCGCGGCGGGCAACCAACCTGACGCTTCCGCCTCTTTCATCAGCTGACCGGCAATCGGCAGGAGGTAAAACACGTCTGCCGCCGCGTATTCCAGTTGACGCTCGGTTAATGGGCGTGCCAGCCAGTCGGTGCGGGATTCGCTTTTATCCAGCGTCAGGCCCGTATACTCCTCAACCATGGCGGCAAAGCCCCATGAGAGCGGTCGATTACTGAAGGCCGCGAGGATCTGCGTATCAATCAACGGTTGTGGCATGACGCCAAAAGTATTCAGAAAGACTTCCAGATCTTCACTGCCTGCGTGCAGATATTTCGTTACCGCAGTATCGAGCAGCAGGTCACGCATCGGCGTCCAGTCGGTAATGCCGAGCGGGTCGATCAGCGACACGTGTTTACCGTCGTACATCTGAATCAACCCCAGCTGCGGATAGTAGGTCCGGGTGCGGACAAACTCGGTATCCAGGGCAATGGCAGGAAAGTCGCGCGTCACTTCGCACAGCGAAGCCAGCTCGTCGTTGGTCGTGATCATCTGGTAATTCAAAACGGATTCTCTTTTGTTTGCGCCCATAAAAAACGCCGGCTTAACCGGCGTCTGGGCGATTAGCGTGAAGCTCAGGCCTTATTGTCTACTTTGCCACGGGCTTCGTCACGTAATTCTCGTCGTAATATCTTTCCGACATTCGATTTCGGCAGTTCCTCGCGAAACTCAACCAGCTTCGGCACCTTGTAGCCGGTCAGCTGACGACGACAGAACGTGATCAGCGCCTCCTCCGTAAGAGAAGGATCTTTTTTGACCACAAAAATCTTCACCGCCTCGCCGCTGCTCCCGGAAGGGACGCCTACGGCAGCCACTTCGAGCACGCCGCTGTGCTGCATCACCACATCTTCGATTTCATTCGGGTAGACGTTGAAACCGGAAACCAGGATCATGTCTTTCTTACGATCGACGATACGCAGGAAGCCCTCTTCATCCATCACGGCGATATCACCGGTGTGCAGCCAGCCGTCTTTGATAATTTCATCGGTCGCATCGGGACGTTGCCAGTAGCCCAGCATCACCTGCGGCCCTTTGACACAGAGTTCGCCCGGTTCACCTGGCGCCACGTCGTTATCGTCATCATCAACCAGTTTGGCTTCGGTCGACGGAACCGGCAGGCCAATGCTTCCGCTGTGATAGTCGATATCGTGCGGGTTCACACTGACCAGCGGGGCGCACTCCGTCAGGCCATAGCCTTCCAGCAAATACTGACCCGTCAGTTTCATCCAGCGTTCGGCAACGGCCTGTTGAACCGGCATACCGCCACCCGCTGAGAGGTGCAGCGTGGAGAAATCAAGCTTCTGGAACTCTTTGTTGTTGAGCAGCGCGTTAAACAGCGTATTCACCCCGGTCATGGCTGTGAACGGATATTTCGCCAGCTCTTTCACCAGCCCCGGAATATCGCGCGGGTTCGTGATCAATACGTTTTGACCGCCCAGCTCAATAAACAGCAGACAGTTCATGGTCAGCGCGAAGATGTGATAAAGCGGAAGTGCGGTGATTACCAGCTCTTTTCCGTGGTGCAGCAACGGTCCGTAGGTGGCATTCACCTGCTCAAGGTTTGCCAGCATGTTACGGTGGGTCAGCATGGCGCCTTTAGCCACACCCGTTGTGCCGCCGGTGTACTGCAGAAACGCGAGGTCTTCTGATACCACTTCCGGTTTAACGTATTGCATGCGGTAGCCCGCCTGCAGCGCACTGCGGAAGGAGATCGCGTCCGGCAGGTGGTATTTCGGCACCAGACGTTTGATGTATTTGACGACAAAGTTAACCAGTGTCCCTTTGGCGGTTGAGAGTTGATCCCCCATGCGCGTCAGGATGACGTGTTTAACCTGGGTTTTGTCGACCACTTTTTCCAGCGTGTGGGCAAAGTTAGAGACAATCACAATGGCGGCGGCACCGCTGTCGTTGAGCTGATGCTCCAGCTCCCGCGGCGTATACAGCGGGTTAACGTTGACAACAATCATCCCGGCACGCAGGACACCGAACAGCGCCACCGGGTATTGCAGCAGGTTCGGCATCATCAGCGCGACGCGGTCCCCTTTTTGCAGCCCCAGCCCTTCCTGCAGATAGGCGGCGAACGCCCGACTACGCTCCTCAAGTTTACGGAACGTCATGACCTCGCCCATATTCACAAAAGCAGGCTGGTCTGCGTAACGCCTCACCGAGTGTTCAAACAATTCAACCAGGGATTGATAACGGTCAGGATTGATCTCGGCAGGAACATCTGCGGGATAACGGTTAAGCCAAACCTTCTTCAATGCATCACCTCTGAAATGAGTGTTCGTCGTCATCACAACCCCGATAATAAACAGTTTGTTAACATTATATTAACTCAGCGTACCAGTTTATTAATTGTTCAGATTTAAGGTTGCGAAGCGCGTCACTCTTTTTTTTCGTTTTATTCGTAAAAAACAGAGACAGCGGCTGAGCCGCTGTCTCTTTTCTAACAATTACAGGGAGTTACTCAGTAACGATTGTCTGAACCTGTGCAGGCCCCGGGTTATACCAGCCCCAGCCCGGGTAGCCATACCGATAAGGATGTGGACCCCACATCCACGGATCCATCGGCTGAGGTGGCATGATGACCTGCTGTGTCAGCCGCCAGCGCTTATACCCGTTAACCTGCATGGTCATAAATTTATACGGCGTGTTGCCGACTTTGCCCACTACCGAACCGGTAATCGGGCCGACGACGGTGACCAGCTGTCCGCGAAAATCGACCGGGTCGAGAAAACCGCCAACGTCGGCATAAATACGCCCGCGGGAAGGTTCGCCAAGGATCGGCCGCGCACCGCTATCCAGCGGAACGGTGGCAATCTCCAGACGGGTTTTCCCCTGCTGGTTTTGCACCTCGATAACCTTGCCGCCGAAGCGCGCTTCCTGGCCGACGTAAAGCTCAGGCGCATTCATCACGCGAACCAGATCCTGCTGTGGCGTGGGGCTGCTGCCCTTAATCGCATCAGGAACGGAAACGCATCCGCTCAGTGCTATGGCCACTGCGCCTGCCATAAAAAGGCGTACAACGTTAGTCTGAACCGCCATGATGCGACTCCTTTTTCTCAGTTCCTGTTACTGAGATTCATTCCCGGCCTGGAAGTTTCTTCCACGCGACGGTGTTTCGCAAATAAACCGGCTCCGCATGTTCAACGGCCACGGTTTTGCCCGCCTCAAGCAGTTGACAGGCGATGGGAAGCATATCCTCTGCGGCGGGCAGAAGCATGTTGCCGTCTGTCAGCGTGATCCCGGTACCGTTAGCCATCTCTGGCCATGCCGGCCAGCCGGTGCCTACTGTCGCCCACTCGCCGGACAGCTGTTTCAGCCGCTCGGTCACCGCTTCCGGCTTGAGGACTGCCTCGGTCTCTTCACCGTGCCAGATGCCGTTTTCATCGCGGGTGTATTCTGCCCAGTAAACTTCTCCCATTCGGGCGTCAATGGCCGCCAGAACGCGCGTTGCACCGGTCATGCGCCATGCGCCCTGCGCCATGGTTGCCAGCGTGGAAACACCGATCATCGGCAGTTCTGCGCCCAGCGCCAGCCCCTGCGCAATGCCAATTCCAATGCGTACGCCCGTAAAGCTGCCGGGGCCACGGCCAAAGGCCAGTGCGTCGAGGTCGGTTAAGGTGGTGTTGCCCCGGGTTAAAATCTCTTTAACCAGAGGCAGAATGCGTTGGGTGTGTTCTCGTGGGCACTCTTCGAAATGAGAAGAGATAGCACCGTCGTTCAACAGAGCCACAGAACAGGCCTCTGTCGCGGTATCAATAGCCAGAATTCGCATCAGTCGTCGCGCTCTCGCAATGGTCAGTCACAAAATGGCGCGCATCTTAGCATACTCACGGGCAAATTACTCCGCCGTTGGGTTTGCCAGGAAGCGAACCGCGCGTTTAATGTCCCGCGTGCGCGGCGCGGGCGGCAAGCTGGCAAGGAAGGTCGCACCGTAAGGGCGCATCACCAGCCGGTTATCGCATATGACCAGCACGCCGCGGTCGTCTGTGTCGCGAATCAGGCGTCCTACCCCTTGTTTAAGGGTGATCACCGCGTCCGGTAGCTGGACCTCATCAAAAGGATCGCCGCCGCGCAAACGGCAATCTTCCATACGTGCCTTCAGCAGCGGATCGTCCGGCGAAGTAAACGGCAGTTTATCGATGATCACCAGTGACAGGGTATCTCCCCGCACGTCCACCCCTTCCCAGAAGCTGCTGGTGGCTACCAGCAGGGCGTTACCGGCACTGACAAACTGCTGTAACAGTTGCCCTTTGCTGGTCTCGCCCTGAAGCAGAACCGGCAAAGTCATGGTGGCGCGGAACTGCTCCGCCAGATCGCGCATCATCGCGTGGGAGGTACAGAGCATAAAACAGCGGCCGTTGTTGGCCTCGATCATCGGCCTGAGCATTGCCGCCAGCAGGCGCGCCGCGCCGGGCTGGTTAGGCAGAGGCAGATTACGCGGAACGCAGAGCAACGCCTGTTTTTCATAATCAAACGGGCTGGGCAGCAGCAGCGACTCCGCCTCTTCAATCCCCAGACGCCCGGTAAAGTGGTGTAGATCGTCATTCACCGAAAGGGTTGCCGACGTGAAGATCCAGCTTCCCGGTTTTTGCGCCATCACCTCTTTGAATTTATCCGCTACCGTCAGCGGCGTCAGGGCCAGCGTGAAATGGCGGGAGGTGCATTCATACCAGTAGCTGAACCCCGGCTGGTTTATCTCTTTCAGCCGTTTGAGGCGTGCCCGATAGAGCGTGGCGCGCTCGAAGGCGGCATCCAGCAGTGCGGAACGGCCGAGCGATAGTTTCGCGACGTCGTAACAAAGCTCAAGGGCATCATCGAGCAGCAACAGCGCGCGCTGGATATTTTTGTCTGCCAGCAGCTCACGCAGATTACCGCGATAGCCCGGCTCACCCAGTTGCAGGCGAAAATCCTGCGCACTTTGCGCCAGGCGGTCAGCACACTTCTGCAGCTGTTGGGTATCTTTTAACTCGGTGCGGTAGGCAATGGTGAAATCTTTCGCTAAGTCCTGCAGCTGGCGGCTGGAGAGCGACTGGCCAAAATACTGGCTGGCGATGTCAGGAAGCTGGTGGGCTTCATCGAAGATCATCACGTCCGCTTCCGGGATCAGTTCGCCAAAGCCGCTATCTTTAACCACCATATCGGCAAGGAAGAGATGGTGGTTTACCACCACGACATCCGCGTCCATGGCGGTTTTACGCGCTTTCACCACAAAACAATCTTTATACAGCGGGCAGTCGCTCCCCAGGCAGTTGTCGTTGGTACTGGTGACCAGCGGCCAGGCGGGAGAGTCTTCCGGCACGCTCGCGCAGGTGCTGATATCCCCCTCCTCCGTCTGATTGGCCCAGGCGCGAAGAATAATGACATCGCTGAGCGTCTGCACCGGCAGATCACCGCCCGCCAGCGCCTGCTGCTCAAGCCGTTCAAGGCAGAGGTAGTTGGAGCGGCCTTTCAGCAACGCCAGGCGGCCTTTATACTTCAGGGCGTTGGCGACCGTGGGCAGATCGCGGCTGTAAAGCTGGTCCTGCAGCGCTTTAGACCCGGTGGAGATGATCACTTTCTTTTTAGCCCGCAGCGCTGGCGCCAGGTAGGCATAGGTTTTGCCCGTGCCGGTACCGGCTTCCACCACCAGCGGCTGCGCGGTGTCGATTGCGCGGGCCACGGCATGCGCCATCTGCCGCTGGGGTTCACGCGGTTTAAAACCGGGAATCGCCTGTGCTAACTGACCTTCTGGGGAAAAATCGTCTGCCACGTTGCTCTCTCACTGTATTTTTGCACAGGGATTATGTCAGCCCATCCTCTCCAGTGCCACCCCAAATAGTGACGAGGGGAACACAATATGGCAGTCTTGCCGACTGACATGAAAATAACGAGGAAACGTTTATGACAATTGTGCGCATTGATGCCGAAGCACGCTGGTCTGATGTGGTCATCCATAACCAGACGCTTTACTACACCGGTGTACCGGAAAATCTCGACGCAGATGCCTTCGAACAGACGGCGAATACGCTGGCGCAGATTGACGCCGTGCTGGAAAAGCAAGGCAGCGACAAATCACGCATTCTGGATGCGACCATTTTTCTTGCCAGTAAAGACGATTTTGCGGCGATGAATAAAGCCTGGGATGCCTGGGTTGTGGCGGGACATGCGCCCGTACGGTGTACCGTACAGGCGACGCTGATGAAGCCGGAATACAAAGTCGAAATTAAGATTATCGCGGCGGTTTAAGCCGGATTACTCCTCTTCATCATCCTCAAAACGCGCCACGATCCGCTCGCCGGTGTGGGTGGCGCGAAGTTCATTAGCAACTTGCGTGATCGCCTGTCCGCTGCTCATCCCCTGGGACATCAGTTCCTGAATACGCTCAACCGCTTTCTGCTGCTGGTCATGGCTCAGAGAAGGTAAACCTGCAAACATTGTCAACTCCTGCTAAATTATCCGCGCTAATTATTTCACGCTGCCCGGTAGTATGCCACACATGAACCCGTTACCCCCTACAGTCATTTCATTACCCTGGCGTTCAGACGCCGCGGAATTCTGGTTTGCCCGTCTCAGCCATCTTCCTTTTGCGATGTTGCTGCACTCCGGATATGCGGATCATCCCTATAGCCGCTTTGATATTCTGGTTGCCGACCCTCTGCAGACCCTGATAACACAAGGGAATGTGACTACGACGGGCGAAACGCAGTCAACGGACGATCCGCTGTCATTACTTCAGCAGGCGCTGGACGCGCTGGACTTAACCGTCCCGCAAAATCCCGACCTTCCCTTCCAGGGAGGTGCGCTGGGCTTGTTCGGCTATGATTTAGGTCGCCGCTTCGAAACCTTGCCGGAGACTGCACAGGACGACATTCCGCTGCCGGATATGGCGGTGGGGCTTTACGACTGGGCAATAATCGTCGATCACCACAAGCAGGCGGTCTCTCTGCTCAGCCATCAGGATGTGTCCGCCCGGCTTGCCTGGCTTGAGGCACAGGTCCCCGTCGCAACAGCGGATTTCCACCTGACCTCTGCGTGGCGCGCCAACATGACCGCGCGGGAGTACGCCGCGAAGTTTGAGCGGGTTCAGGGGTATCTGCAGAGCGGTGATTGCTATCAGGTCAACCTTGCCCAGCGTTTTCAGGCAACCTGTGAAGGCGATGAGTGGCAGGCATTTACCCGCCTCAACGCCAGTAACCGGGCACCGTTCAGTGCATTTCTGCGCCTGGAACAGGGCGCTATCCTGAGCCTCTCGCCCGAGCGTTTTATTCATCTTGCCGATGGCACTATTCAGACGCGACCGATTAAAGGCACGCTTCCCCGGCTGGCCGATCCTGTTGCCGACCGCCAGCAGGCGGAAAAACTGGCGGCCTCGTTAAAAGATCGCGCTGAAAACCTGATGATTGTCGACCTCATGCGTAACGACATTGGCCGGGTCGCCGTACCGGGAAGCGTGCGTGTCCCTGAACTGTTTGTCGTCGAGCCGTTCCCCGCGGTGCATCACCTGGTCAGCACCATTACCGCGCAACTGCCCGCCTCGCGCACGGCCTGCGATCTGCTTCGCGCCGCGTTCCCGGGGGGCTCGATAACCGGCGCGCCTAAAGTGCGGGCAATGGAAATAATCGATGAGCTGGAACCGCATCGTCGAAACGCCTGGTGCGGCAGCATTGGCTATATCAGTCTCTGCGGTACGCTGGATACCAGCATCACCATTCGAACGCTGACCGCCTGTAACGGGAATCTGTACTGTTCCGCAGGGGGCGGAATTGTTGCTGATAGCCAGGTCGATGCGGAATATCAGGAAACCTTTGATAAAGTTAACCGTATCCTGAAACAACTGGAGTAATGACGGGTGGAAAAAGAGAACCTGACGCTGGATGATTTTCTGTCGCGCTTTCAGCTTTTGCGGCCCAACGTGAGCCGCGAAGCCCTCAATCAACGTCAGGCAGCGGTGTTGATCCCGGTGGTCCGTCGTGAGCAGCCGGGTCTGCTGCTCACCCAGCGTTCGCCACATTTACGTAAGCACGCCGGTCAGGTCGCCTTTCCGGGTGGTGCCGTGGACAGTTCTGACGCCTCGCTGATTGCCGCCGCGCTGCGCGAAGCCCAGGAAGAGGTCGCCATTCCGCCTGAAGCTGTTGAGATCATTGGCGTGCTGCCGCCGGTCGACAGCGTGACCGGTTTTCAGGTCACACCGGTGGTCGGCATTATCCCGCCGGATCTGCAATATCACGCCAGCGTCGATGAAGTGTCTGCGGTGTTTGAGATGCCGCTGGAAGAGGCCCTTCGGCTCGGGCGTTATCATCCGCTGGATATCCAGCGTCGGGGTCATGCGCACCGGGTGTGGTTGTCCTGGTATCAGCATTATTTTGTCTGGGGCATGACGGCGGGCATCATTCGTGAACTGGCGCTGCAAATCGGCCTGAAGCCTTGACTATACTTTACATTCCACCCTCTTCTGCCAGGTTTGCGATCGGCGTCGCGCTATTAGCAAAACCATCGTTAACCATTAGTTTAATTCATGTGAATAGTTAAGCCGAGGTCGGTCTTCCCTCTTACACTATGCGCAGTTATAACATCGTTACTGGAACCCCGGTAACCCTGTCAGGAGTGTGAAAGTGATTAGTATATTCGACATGTTCAAAGTGGGAATTGGCCCTTCGTCTTCCCATACTGTTGGCCCGATGAAGGCCGGTAAACAGTTCGTCGATGATCTGGTCGAAAAAGGATTACTGGAAAGCGTTACCCGTGTCGCCGTGGATGTTTACGGCTCACTGTCATTAACGGGTAAAGGCCACCACACCGATATCGCCATTATTATGGGTCTGGCGGGCAATATGCCGGATACCGTAGATATTGATGCCATTCCGGCATTTATCCGCGACGTGGAAACGCGCGGCCGCCTGCTGCTGGCAAACGGTCAGCATGAAGTGGATTTCCCGCATGATGACGGCATGCGTTTTCGTAGCGATAACCTCTCCCTGCATGAAAACGGTATGCAGATCCACGCCTTTAACGGCGACAAAGTGATCTACAGCAAAACCTATTACTCTATTGGCGGTGGTTTTATCGTTGATGAGGAACACTTCGGCAAAGATACAACGGGTGATGTGAACGTACCTTACCCGTTCAAGTCCGCCAAAGAGATGCTGGACTACTGCCATGAAACCGGTCTGTCACTTTCCGGCATGGTGATGCAGAACGAACTGGCGCTGCACAGCAAAAAAGAGATTGAAGACTATTTTGCGAACGTGTGGCAAACCATGCAGGCCTGTATCGATCGCGGCATGAACACCGAAGGCGTACTGCCTGGGCCACTGCGCGTGCCGCGTCGCGCCTCTGCGCTGCGCCGTATGCTGGTCACCACAGACAAATTCTCTAACGACCCGATGAACGTGGTCGACTGGGTGAACATGTTTGCGCTGGCGGTGAACGAAGAAAACGCCGCGGGTGGCCGGGTGGTGACTGCACCAACGAACGGCGCGTGCGGTATCGTTCCGGCGGTACTGGCCTACTACGATCACTTTATTGAACCCGTAACGCCTGATATCTACATTCGCTACTTCCTGGCAGCAGGGGCGATTGGTGCGCTGTACAAGATGAATGCGTCTATCTCTGGCGCTGAAGTGGGCTGTCAGGGTGAAGTGGGCGTGGCCTGTTCTATGGCCGCGGCCGGTCTTGCAGAGCTGCTGGGTGCCAGCCCGGAGCAGGTCTGTGTGGCGGCTGAAATCGGTATGGAACATAACCTCGGTCTCACCTGTGATCCGGTTGCGGGTCAGGTGCAGGTACCGTGCATTGAACGTAACGCTATCGCGTCGGTAAAAGCGATCAACGCCACGCGTATGGCCATGCGCCGTACCAGCGAGCCACGCGTTTCGCTGGACAAGGTTATCGAGACCATGTACGAAACCGGTAAAGACATGAACGCCAAATATCGTGAGACCTCCCGCGGCGGTCTGGCGATAAAGGTGCAGTGCGACTAACCGTTTCACCTCAACGCCTCTCTCGCCCATCTTCCACGGATGGGCGAATTTTTATCCCTTTCTCGTCGACTTAATATTTCCCCACTACACTTGCTGTGTTGCCTCGGCTTTTGGTGCTGAAGGCGTATTGGGCGGCCTCCCATGCAAACAGCACAGAGGATCATAAAAAAGTATCGCCGAAAACGCGTCATCGTCTGCGTGATGGTTGCGCTTCTTACGCTCATCATTACGCTGGGTATACGCTTTATTTCACAGCGTAACGTAAATCAGCAAAACACCCTGAACTTTGCGGCGCACTCCGTCAACGTGCTGGATAACGTCTTATTGCCGCTGGAAAAAGGGCGCAACCCGCTGCTGGCACTGGTCGGAGCGCCCTGCTCGCAGGCGCATTTAGTGTTACGAAAACAAGCGGCCTCACTGCAAACGGTGCGCTCAATTGCACTGGTCAAAGACGGTATCCTTTACTGTTCAAGTATTTTCGGCAATCGCGACGTCCCGTTGCGAGAGATTCAGCCTGCCCTGCCCTCCGCCGAAACAAAGCTGGTGCTCTCCACCGACAAATCCTTGCTTAAGGGAAGCCCGATCCTGATCCAGTGGTATCCGGTTTCTGATAGCGGAGAAGATGGTGTGATGCAGATTGTGAATATCGATCTCATCACTCGCCTGATGCTGGAGCCACAGCGCCCGCTTATCACCGACGTGGCCCTGACCGTGGGGGATAAATACCTGCGCTACGGTGAAAATGTCTCCGACTCGCTGACAATAAACGATGATGAGAGGGTTCTGCGCCAGCAATCCAGCCATTTCCCGTTCACCATTACCGTCAGTGGCCCGGGAGCCAGCGAGCTGGCGTTGATATATTTGCCCTCTCAGCTGCCGCTGGCGCTGATGCTCAGTCTGCTGATGGGTTACGTCGCCTGGCTTGCGACCGCGAACCGCATGAGCTTTACCTGGGAAATTAACCTTGGCCTGGCCGCGCGTGAATTTGAGCTGTTTTGCCAGCCGCTGCTGAATGCCCGCACGCAGAAATGCGTGGGGGTGGAGATCCTGCTGCGCTGGAACAACCCCCGTCAGGGATGGATCTCCCCGGACGTTTTTATTCCGCTCGCCGAAGAGCACAACCTGATTATCCCTCTCACACGTTACGTCATTAACGAGACGGTGAGTCAGATTGGCTATTTTCCGGCAACGCCCGGCTTTCACATTGGCATCAACGCCGCCGCCAGCCATTTCCGGCATGGAACGCTCATTCAGGACCTGAACCGCTACTGGTTCAGTGCACATCCCACCCAGCAGCTGATTGTGGAGCTGACAGAGCGTGACGCGCTGCAGGACGTGGATTATCGCATTGTAAGAGAGCTACACCGTCAGGGCGTGAAGCTGGCCATTGATGATTTTGGCACCGGCAATAGCTCACTCTCGTGGCTGGAAAAGCTGCATCCGGACGTGCTGAAAATTGATAAGTCCTTTACCAGCGCTATCGGCACTGATGCCGTGAACTCCACGGTGACGGACATCATCATTGCGCTCGGACAACGGCTTAGCATTGAGCTGGTGGCTGAAGGGGTAGAAACGCCCGAGCAGGCGCGATATTTGCGTCATCACGGGGTAGAGGTACTGCAGGGATTTTTGTTTGCGCAGCCTATGCCGCTGAGGGAATTTCCGCAATGGCTGGCGGAGAGTTCGTCTCCGCCAGCACCGCGTAACGGGCATATCGTTCCGCTGATGCCGTTACGCTAGGCTCAGTTACTCTTCTTCGTCGTGGGCCGACTGCTCTTTAACAATGCGCACCATATCGACGCGATAGTCATTCGCTTCGATTATCGTGATCTGCAGCGGAGGCAGTTCGATGATATCGCCGGTCCGCGGGATTTGTCCGTTGACGGCAATAACCAGCCCAGCCACGGTCGCAATGTCCTCTTCATCGTTGATGATGTTTTCCAGACCCAGCGTGTGCTGCAGCGCATGCAAATCGGTGGTGCCTTTCACCAGCCAGCCATCACCGTCGGAGACAATTTCCGGGGTTTCATCCGCATCCGGGAATTCACCGGCAATGGCTTCAAGCACGTCGAGCGGCGTCACCAGACCCTGCACCACACCAAATTCATTGGTGACAATAACAAAGCTACCGCGTGCGCGGCGCAGGACGCCAAGCAGGTTGATAGGATCCAGCGTTTCCGGCACCACAATCGCCGGTGATGCGGCGGCGACGGCTTCGACGTTAATCCCCTCTTCCAGCGCCACCAGCATCTCTTTCGCACGCACCACGCCGATGATTTCGTCCAGTTCACCCCGGCATACCGGGAACAGGCTATGCGGTGAAGAGAGCAACTGCTGGCGAATCTCATCAACGCTCAGGCGGGAATCGACCCAGCTGATTTCACCGCGCGGGGTCATGATGCCGCGCAGCGAGCGGGAGGCCAGGGAGAGCACGCCGTTAATCATATAGCGCTCTTCTTCCACAAATGCCCCTTCCGGGACGGGAACCGGGTTACGGCTTTCATTGTCATTCTGCACGTTGACCTGACGGCGACCGCCCATCAGACGCAGAATCGCATCAGCCGTACGCGCACGCAGCGGCTGGGTAGACTGCTGCTTGATAAAGTTATGTCGTGCAATCTGGTTAAACAGCTCGATGAGGATCGAGAAGCCAATGGCTGCGTACAGGTAGCCTTTTGGTATATGGAAGCCAAAACCTTCCGCCACCAGGCTCAGACCAATCATCAACAGGAAGCTAAGGCAGAGCACCACGACCGTCGGATGCTGATTCACAAAGCGCGTCAGTGGCTTAGACGCCAGCAGCATCACCGCCATCGCGATAACCACCGCAGCCATCATCACCGGGAGGTGGTTCACCATGCCGACAGCCGTGATCACCGCATCCAGTGAGAAGACCGCATCAAGCACCACGATCTGCAGTACCACGACCCAAAAACTGGCATAGCCTTTACCGTGTCCATCATCGTGCTGGCGATTTTCCAGCCGCTCGTGAAGCTCTGTCGTCGCTTTGAAAAGCAGGAATATCCCCCCGAGCAGCATGATCAAATCACGGCCGGAGAAAGTGAAATCCATGACGGAAAAAAGCGGCTTCGTCAGCGTAACCATCCACGAGATCACGGACAGCAGTGCCAGACGCATGACCAGTGCCAGAGAGAGGCCGATCAGACGCGCTTTATCACGTTGTTTTGGCGGCAGTTTGTCCGCAAGGATGGCAATAAACACCAGGTTATCAATGCCGAGAACAATCTCAAGCACGACCAGCGTGAGCAATCCCACCCAGATTGACGGGTCCATTAAGAATTCCATGAAACGCTCCTGCTTACGGAATGACCAAACGGTGCCCCACTCAACGTGGGCAAAACAGAGGTAGACAGAGTCGATATGTGGCGAGGATCGCCGGTGAAACAGGCGCGGAATGGCCTGGAGGATGACTGACGTCGGTGACGGTCCATATAGTGGGCTTTAGCCCTATACTCCTGAACAATTAAACGGAGGCTAAACATATCAGAGACAATGCGTTTTTAGCAAAGATTTACGTTCCTTTGCAAAGATCTGTAACACAGCTGCTTTACCTTACAGATAATTCTGTAACCCATAGCTAAATTACGGATCTTCATCACATAAATTATTTTTTCACTATCTAAAATAATTCGCGGAAGTCTTAGTTTTTTAACTCTAACCCTTTTCTGAATCGATTCGGTTGGCCAGATACGATTCACAGTGCGACTGCCTGGCAGGCGTATTAATGATAATAAAAGGAGGTAGCAAGTGACCATTGCTATTGTCATAGGCACACATGGTTGGGCTGCAGAGCAGTTACTCAAAACAGCAGAGATGCTGTTGGGTGAGCAGGAAAACGTCGGCTGGATCGATTTCGTTCCCGGTGAAAACGCTGAAACGCTGATTGAGAAGTACACTGCTCAACTGCAGAAACTGGATACCAGCAAAGGCGTGCTGTTTCTCGTTGATACATGGGGAGGCAGTCCGTTCAATGCTGCCAGCCGCATTGTCGTCGATAAAGAGCATTATGAAGTTGTCGCCGGGGTGAATATCCCCATGTTGGTGGAAACCTTCATGGCACGCGACGACAATCCGAGTTTCGATGAACTGGTCGCTCTGGCAGTTGAAACCGGTCGCGAAGGCGTGAAAGCGCTGAAAGCACAACCGGTTGAGAAGCCTGCTCCAGTGGCCGCGGCGCCAAAAGCCGCAGCCCCGGCGAAGCCCATGGGCCCGAATGATTACATGGTGATCGGCCTTGCCCGTATCGATGACCGTTTAATCCACGGCCAGGTGGCAACGCGCTGGACCAAAGAGACCAACGTTCGACGCATTATTGTCGTCAGCGACGAAGTTGCTGCTGATACCGTACGTAAAACCCTTCTGACACAGGTTGCTCCTCCTGGCGTTACCGCGCACGTGGTGGATGTCGCCAAAATGATCCGCGTTTATAACAACCCGAAATATGCGGGCGAGCGCGTGATGCTGCTGTTCACAAACCCGACAGACGTTGAACGCCTGGTTGAAGGCGGCGTGAAAATTACCTCCGTAAACATTGGTGGTATGGCATTCCGTCAGGGCAAAACGCAGGTCAACAACGCCATTTCAGTCGATGCGAAAGATATCGAGGCATTCAACAAGCTGAATGCACGCGGTATCGAACTGGAAGCCCGTAAGGTTTCCACGGATCAGAAACTGAAAATGATGGATCTGATCGGTAAAGTTGGGAAATAAGCCCGCGCCGGTTTTTCACATAAAGCTTATGTAATAGGAGAAGTACAATGGAGATTACCACTCTTCAGATTGTGCTGGTGTTCATCGTCGCGTGTATTGCGGGTATGGAATCCGTACTTGATGAATTTCAGTTCCACCGCCCTCTGGTGGCCTGTACGTTGATTGGTGCCGTTCTGGGTGATATGAAAACCGGGATCATCATCGGTGGTACCCTGGAAATGATCGCCCTGGGCTGGATGAACATCGGTGCGGCAGTTGCGCCTGATGCCGCGCTGGCGTCCATCATTTCTACGGTTCTGGTTATTGCCGGTCACCAGAGTATCGGTGCAGGTATTGCCCTGGCCATCCCGCTGGCAGCAGCAGGTCAGGTACTGACCATCATCGTGCGTACTATCACCGTGGCTTTCCAGCACGCGGCGGATAAGGCGGCCGAAAATGGCAACCTGACGGCGCTCTCCTGGATCCACGTCTCGTCCCTGTTCCTGCAGGCGATGCGTATCGCGATCCCGGCCGTTATCGTTGCGATCTCCGTCGGTACCAGTGAAGTACAGAGCATGCTGAACGCCATTCCAGAAGTGGTCACCGGCGGTCTGAACATCGCAGGCGGTATGATTGTGGTGGTTGGTTATGCGATGGTTATCAATATGATGCGCGCAGGCTACCTGATGCCGTTCTTCTACCTCGGCTTCGTTACTGCTGCGTTCACCAACTTCAACCTGGTTGCGCTGGGTGTGATTGGTGCAGTGATGGCGATTCTCTACATCCAGCTCAGCCCGAAATATAACCGCGTTGCGGGTGCCCCAGCGCAGGCTGCTGGTAATAACGATCTCGATAACGAACTGGACTAGCAGGTGAGCGAAATGGTTGATATGACAAAAACTACCACTGAGAAAAAACTCACTCCGGGTGATATTCGTGGCGTGTTCATCCGTTCTAACCTGTTTCAGGGTTCATGGAACTTCGAACGTATGCAGGCGCTGGGCTTCTGTTTCTCCATGGTACCGGCTATCAAACGCCTGTATCCGGAAAACAACGAAGCGCGCCGTCAGGCGATTAAGCGTCACCTGGAATTCTTTAACACCCATCCCTATGTGGCGGCTCCGGTTCTGGGCGTGACGTTGGCGATGGAAGAGCAGCGTGCAAACGGCGCAGAGATTGACGATGGTGCCATCAACGGTATCAAAGTCGGTCTGATGGGTCCGCTGGCAGGCGTCGGTGACCCGATCTTCTGGGGTACCGTGCGTCCGGTCTTCGCGGCGCTGGGTGCCGGTATCGCCATGAGCGGAAGCCTGCTTGGTCCACTGCTGTTCTTCATCCTGTTCAATGCGGTGCGTCTGCTGACCCGTTACTACGGTGTGGCTTACGGTTACCGTAAAGGGGTGGACATCGTTAAGGATATGGGCGGCGGCTTCCTGCAGAAACTGACTGAGGGGGCGTCAATCCTCGGCCTGTTTGTCATGGGGGCACTGGTTAACAAGTGGACGCACGTGAACATCCCGCTGGTGGTGTCCACCATCACCGGTCAGGATGGTCAGACCCGTGTTACCACCGTGCAGACGATTCTGGACCAGCTGATGCCGGGTCTGGTACCGCTGCTGCTGACCTTCGCCTGTATGTGGCTGCTGCGTAAGAAAGTTAACCCGCTGTGGATCATTGTTGGCTTCTTCGTCATCGGTATCGCGGGCTACGCTGTCGGTCTGCTGGGCCTGTAAGACATCACGTAATACGCCGGGGGCTTGCCCCCGGTTTTTTTATCTGGAGGATGAATGACTGTCACGGACATCGTACTGGTTTTGTTTATTGTGGCCCTTCTGGCATATGCGATCTATGACGAGTTCATCATGCCCCGCCGCCACGGCGAAACGCTGCTCTCCCTGCCCCTTCTGCGACGCGGCCGCGTGGATGCGTTTATCTTCGCCGGTCTCATCGTCATTCTTATATACAACAACGTGACCGGTCATGGTGCAATATTAACCACATGGTTATTATGTGCGCTGGCATTAATGGCGATTTATCTGTTCTGGATCCGTGTTCCGAAAATTATTTTTAAAAGCCGCGGGTTTTTCTTTGCCAATGTATGGATAGAATATAACCGTATTAAAGAGATGAATTTATCGGAAGACGGTGTACTGGTGATGCAATTAGAGCAACGCCGGCTGCTTATTCGGGTCAAGAATATTGACGACCTGGAAAGAATATACAAACTTATGCTTAAAACTCAGTAGGTTAACCACATAGCTTTGGCTATATTCTGCGTTTATTTTGCGCACCTGATATAGCCAAAGCTATATTCCATTCTGTCATTTCTCTTATATTTATTAACGTTATTTTCACGCATAAATCTAAATGAAAATCGTTATCAACACCTTAACGAAATAATGCCGTTCCATTGTTGTTTTATATTCTCAAAATATGTTAAGGTTGCGCCCGTCGTTGGGGAGTAGCTGATTTCCTGTTCGCAGGAAATGTACGTGTCAACATACTCGTTGAAAAACGTGGCACGTACGGACCGTTTGCCGCACAGATTTGTGCAAGGCGGTCAGGCGAGACCATAGATACATCAACTGCTGTTTACTGGGGGCAGTGATGTGTCATATGGATATCTCCCGGTCTGGACGCTTTAATGAATATCTCCGCAACCCTTCTTCTTGCTTTCGGTATGTCCATGGACGCTTTTGCCGCTTCCATCGGTAAAGGTGCCTCGCTGCACAAACCCAAATTCTCTGAAGCGCTACGCACAGGCCTTATCTTTGGTGCTATCGAAACGCTGACACCGCTCATCGGCTGGGGTCTTGGTATGCTGGCAAGCCAGTTCATACTGGAGTGGAACCACTGGATCGCTTTCGTGCTGCTCGTATTTCTGGGGGGGCGAATGGTGATTGAAGGTTTTCGCGGCAATGGCGATGAGGAAGACGAGCCGCAGCACCGCCACGGTTTCTGGCTGCTGGTGACCACCGCCATCGCCACCAGTCTCGACGCCATGGCCGTCGGTGTGGGCCTGGCATTCCTGCAGGTCAATATTATTGCGACCGCGCTGGCCATTGGTTGTGCCACGCTGATTATGTCGACGCTGGGAATGATGGTTGGCCGGTTTATTGGCCCTCTGCTGGGCAAACGCGCCGAGATCCTGGGCGGTATCGTGCTGATTGGCATTGGTGCCCAGATCCTCTGGGCACACTTCGCCGGTTAATCTTCGCGCTGCCAGCAGTGGATACTGAAATCCGTCTGGCAGCGAAACGTTGTTTGCTCCGCTAAGGTTTCCCACACGTTCGGTTTCGCCCGCCATGCAAATGGCGTCATCTGCAACAACGCTACAGCTTCTTCCCCTGCCAGGTTCATCTCGTAGGCCAGCGTCTGCTCCTGCTTCAGCGTAAAGCCCGCCAGTTGCTCAGAATGTGGCGCATGCAGCCGAACCTCATCATAGATAAGCCCTTTAAGCTCCATCAGATGTCGGGGACCTGGCGTGACGGTAATGACCCATCCGCCCGGTTTGATAACGCGTGCCAGCTCCTGCGCCTTACAGGGCGCATAGATGCGGATAACCGCATCCATGCTGGCATCGTCAAACGGCAGCCGGTGGCTCGATGCCACGCAGAACGTCACGCCGGAGTAGCGTTTTGCCGCCGCGCGGATAGCCACTTTGGAAACATCCAGACCAAATGTCTGCGCGCCCTTCTCTTGTGCAACCTCAGCAAACCGCGCGGTGTAATACCCTTCCCCGCAGCCAATATCCAGCACGCCTGCTGCACTGTCAGTCAGATTATCTTCCAGCAATTGCGCGACGGCCTCTCTGAGTGGCTGATAGTGCCCGGCGTCGAGAAATGCCCGGCGTGCCTGCATCATCTCAGCACTGTCACCCGGATCGCGCGAGCGCTTATGCTGCACCGGCAGAAGATTCACGTAGCCTTCTTTCGCCATATCAAACTGATGTCCCTGCGGACAGGCATAACTTTTTTCTGATCGCGTCAGACGCGCGTGGCAAAGGGGACAACTGAAGGACATGGCAGCTCCGGGGCGTAAATCAAAGGGCGAAGTGTACCGCTATTCGCCCCGGTATAAAACGCCTGGGTTAACGCATGACGATAAGGTGCGAGGAATCAGGCGCCAGACCATCGGGTTTGACGTTCTCAAGACGCAATACGTTACCCATAATCTCGCTGAATACCGGTGCGGAGACGGCGCCGCCATAGTACGCTCCGTTTTGAGGATCGTTAATCACGACCACCAGCGCAAAACGCGGATCGCTGGCAGGCGCGACGCCCGCGGTATAGGCAACGTATTTATCGACATATTTGCCGCTATCATCGATTTTCTTCGCCGTACCGGTTTTCACCGCCACACGGTAATCACGTACCGCAGCCTTAACGCCGCCCCCGCCCGGCAGCGCAACGCTCTCCATCATATGCTCGACCTGATGAGCAATCTCTTCCGGCATGACTCTGTGCCCAATAACGGGTGGATCGATACGGGTAATTGAGAGGGGCCGTTCCAGCCCGAAGCCGCCGATGGTGGCATAGACGTGCGCCAGCTGGAGGGGGGTAACCATCAGACCATAGCCAAAGGCGAAGGTCGCTCTGTCGAGCTGGCTCCAGTATTTACGCTGGGGTAACAGACCGGCGCTCTCGCCGGTTAAGCCAAGCCCGGTGTTTGTACCAAAACCAAAGTTCCGGTAGGTATCAATCAGGTGCTGAACAGGCATCGCCAGCGAGAGGCGAGATACGCCGGTGTCGCTCGATTTTTGCAGGATTCCGGTCATCGAGAGTTCAGGGTAGTAACCCACGTCCCGAATACGGTGCCCGTCAAGCATATACGGATGGGTGTCAATGACGCTGTCAGGCTGCACCAGGCCCTGTTGCAATGCCGTCATCAGCACAAGCGGCTTCACGGTTGAACCTGGCTCGAACGTATCGCTGATGGCACGGTTACGAAAATCGTCTATTGTCGCGCCCTGGCGGTTATTGGGGTTGAAATCCGGATAGCTCGCCATCGCGAGGATTTCACCGGTGGGGATATTAATGAGCACTGATGCCCCCGACTCCGCCTTGTTCCAGGCCACTGCGTTATCAAGCGCATCTTCGGTGATGGTTTGCAGGCGCTCATCAATACTGAGCTGAATATTGTGCGCAGGCACCGGCGCGACTTCCGTCAGATTCTCCACCACGCGACCGTAACGGTCTTCTCTGACCTGGCGGACGCCCGGCTTGCCTGTTAGCTGGGTGTTGAAACTTTTCTCCACCCCCTCAATACCCTGACCGTCAATATTGGTGAAACCAATCAGGTTTGACGCCACATGCCCGGCAGGATAAAAACGGCGTGATTCATCGCGTAAATTGATACCCGGCAAATTCAGCTTATCGATCCATTTTGCCTGAGCAGGATCCACCTGCCGGGCAAGGTAGATGAACCTCCCCTGTGGATTCGCGTTTATCCGTGATGACAGGGTGTTCAGGGAGAGATGTAACGCATTCGCCAGCGCCTGCCAGCGATCGTCAAAGCCCACGCCCCCTTTTGCCAGAACCGTTTTTGGGTCGGCCCACACGGCCCTGACCGGGACACTGACCGCCAGCGGCCGGCCCTCACGATCCATGATCATTCCGCGGGGAGCATCAATCGGCAGTTCGCGCAGCGATCGCATATCCTCCTGCTTGACCAGGTTGTCAGGTTTAATAATTTGCAGCCAGGCAACGCGGCCCAGCAAAAACGCCAGACTGCAAAAAATGGCTAAACAGAGCAGCGCAAAACGCGCCGGCGTGAAATTGCCGGCGGTCGTTATCATTTTCTTCTTCACCTGAACCCCAGGACTGTTAAACAACGCCCTGATTTAACGGGAAAAGACGGCCGGAGGGAGGGAAAACAGTGCTACTAACCTCGTAGCTTTGCAACAAGTTACTAACAAGAGCGGGGATGGTAATATTTTGAAAGATAAGGCACATAAAAAAGCCCCGCTATATGCGAGGCTTTATGTCTGAGAGTGAAGTACTACGTGCTTCAGTCAGCAGTGGTTCGATCAGATAGCAGTTACGTTAACTGCAGCTGGGCCTTTCTGGCCGTCCTGAATTTCGAACTCAACGTTCTGGCCTTCAGCCAGAGTTT